>Ga0182027_10000022_pt1 | contig 221664 bp, 190 predicted proteins | sample 712E1DmetaG_FD_121300 | JGI IMG/M metagenome (GOLD analysis project Ga0182027, IMG submission 121300) | Permafrost microbial communities from Stordalen Mire, Sweden - 712E1D metaG (Illumina Assembly) | ecosystem: Environmental > Terrestrial > Soil > Wetlands > Permafrost | place: Sweden...
GCTTTGATGATTCTCCACGCATAAACGTTTTACCTTTGCTTCTGTTATGCGTTTAGACGTACAACGACAATAAATGTTTCATAGCAAACCGACTTTTTCAGTGAGAACTACTTAGGAGTTACAAAAAGTCTCTCATTATTATTTTAATAAGTCCGACATTATTTTTTTGATAAGGTCAACCCTCATTTTCTTCGTTCTGCTCTTGAAAAGGCGATTCTTACCGATGGCACGATTACTGTTTAATAATACCCGTGCTGAAGAATGCCCAAAATCTATCCTCGTATTTTGCCACTAAGCGCACGCCTCATCCGGCGATAATCGTTCTCTTTCTTATTGCGGTTAACTACTTCAGATACCAGATTTTATTTTTTCCGTTCACCTCTACGCTGGTTGTTTATAGCGCCCTCATTGTGTCCGTCTGTGTGATTTTTTTGTATGAGGCGTTGGAGAAGAAGAAAAAATCAAGCGGTCTGGTTGCGTATACTCAAGCCGATATATCGTTCCCGGTGTCGACCGTTGCTATTGTTTTTACACTCGTTGTCCAACTTGCGATGATGTTTTCTCTAGTGGGCTCGTTTCTTCAGGGCTCGCTTCATGTCGAATCTTTCGGCTTGTTGCTGGGGATTGTTGTCGTCTCCGGATTTGCCTCCGTAGTAGGCGGTTTTTCCTGGATTGTTGGACTCTGTGCAATGGCAGGCATCGTCATCATCGGAGGGACCATTTTTTCGGCGTTCAGCGTCGGTCAATTAACGGCGGCATCCTTCAGCCAGCAAATGACTCTAAGCGATCAGTCCGGTGACGCACTACAATGGATTGGCGGATGTGTCGGTCTGCCAATGATATCTCTGTGGATGTGGCGAATCGACACGGAACTCCTGCCGCGATATTCGAGAAGCGTTGCGGCCCCGGCGGTTGCCGTGGCTTCGCTACTCATCTCATTATCGGTAGGGATGAATTCATCGTTTCTTCAGAATGTCGGTTGGGCGCAGCAAAAAAGTGCGGGTGTGCTGGCCGTCGTCGCCATCGCCGTAGCGGGAATTGCGGGCACCTCATGGAATGTCTCTTCGCTGTTTGCGCTCCATCTTTTGGGCGAAAAGATGTCAGAATCCCAAAAAGCTTTGGCCGGACGTCTCGCTGCTGCAGGGGTGGTCATTCTCTCTATCTTGTTCATTCAGGTTGCAAAGACAATCGGTGCCGATATTGTTTCATTCTATATTGAGGCCATGGCTTGCTTTGTGACTCCGGTGGCGGCTCTGTTTGTGGTCCAGTCATTCACCGCAGAATCGTCGCGTCCGCCAGTCCGGTGGAGTCTTTTCAGTGGAGAAGTGCTTGCCGTCGTTTGTTTCGTTGCCATCAGAACCGGCGTATTGCACGATCCATTCCTGGTTGCTCCGCTAATCGTCCTCACGACGATAGCACTCAATAAGATCGAGGGCGTGAAATTTGCCCGAACAAATCAAAAAGTAATTCCGCAGTCAACCAATACAGCATCAGCTAAATCACTATTTATCCAATAACCAATAGGAGTAGCTTTATGAGAAAAACTCTTCAGCTTTTGGCCGTTTCTGTTCTTTTGGTTCAGGCGCTTCCTGCGCAATGGATCGTGAACAGATTTGAGTCCTCTTTGAAGGATTCCATGTGGGCCACGTACGTAACAGCCGGCGCCACGAAGCAGTATCAATATATGAGTGATACGCTGGCAGGCATAGAAGGTACGCATGCCCTTGCAGTCAGTTACAGGGTGCATACAACACAGTCGTGGGGTGGATTCAATCAGATTAATTTCTACCTTCCCAGCAGCAAAGACACGGGATATTATGCAACGCATAACCGCAACATCTACAAAGACAGCGTCTACATGAATTTTTCCGGCGCCAAATATATCAGCATTTGGTTCAATAATTTGGAAAAAGCAAGCGTTGGCGGCGGCATGCTCCAGTTCCGTCTTGAGCTGTTTGAGGCGGGTGGGAAAGCCGACTATTGGAACAATCAGGCAGATCACGAAGAATGGTATTCACAGTCCGCAAATGTGTTCGACACAACGCCGGGGTGGCGACAATTGATCATTCCGTTGGTTGATCGTGGCACAGGTCCAGCCCCGAACGATCAGGGATTTTCCAATCCACAATGGAGCGGAACGCTGAACAATGGGACCTTCGATATGGATAAGATCATCGGCTACAGCCTGGTGTGGACAGCAAATCAAATTGGCGGCAGCGGCGTTGACTCTGCGACAGTGAAGGGTCGGATCATGTTCGACAAGCTGCAATTGCTGGGCGATAATTTTACACCCATCTATACGTTCAACAATTTCACAGCGGATACAGCCAATTTTACCAAGAATATCGGGTTCTATGGCACCTTGGGCGGAATAAAGTTCACCGAAGAAAAAGTGGACACGCTTATTTCTCCTTCGGCATTGAGCGTCGCCTACAAGGTGAACATCTCTGAAACTTGGGGCGGATACGCGAACTTCCTTTACAATTATCCTGCCGGAACGTTTATGCAGGATCTTTCGGGTAACAATTACCTGCTGTTCTATGTGAAAGTTCTGGAACCGTTGAAGTCATCTTCCGGCATCATTCAAAACAAGATGTCGATGCGCCTGACTCTAAGAGAGGGTGCCATAGGAGATGCAACGGGAACCGGAGACGAATGGTATACCCGGGCCCAGGTGATTCTCGATTCAAATGCGGTTGGGCTTGGCTGGCAGATGGTGCAAATGCCACTGAAAACCCTTCCTGGAGATTGGGGCGCGTTTGGAGCGGCTCCGTATGCCGGATTCTATGCTGTCACCGGTTCTTCTGACGGAGTGATGAATCTCAACAAAATAAAGACACTCAAAATCGAGTTTTCGGCAAGCAAAGATGCTGGTGAGCCGAATGCTGCCGATCTTGTTCACTCTGGCAGAATTCTCATCAGCGATCTCGTTCCGGCAGGCACGCACAGCACAGATACAACGGCGCCGGCAATGGTGACGGGCGTGATGGCAACTCCCGGATCGTACACAAATCTCGTGACTTGGACTGATGTTCCGTCCGAACCGTCGTCGAAGTATGACGTCTACTTCAGTGAAAAGACGTTCACGAAGGCCACCGACGCCGGTGTGGAAAATCTGCCGCCGTTCGGTGTTCCGCTGGGAACACAACTACTGAATCATCCGTTGCGTGCCCCTTTGACCGATCAGAACATATCGTACTACTACGGTGTAACGGCAACCGATGCCGTCGGGAATACAAACAACCCGGCTGTTATCGGTCCGGTGACCAACAAGGCGCAGGGTGTGCCCATCATTGCGCTGGCTCCTCCGACGAACATCACAATTGACGGTATCATGACAGATTGGAATGCAAGCACGATCGCTCCGTTCATTCTGAACCCGTTCCGCAAACCGGCACTGGGTCATTTTGCTCCGAACGGCGCATGCAAGGACAGTCTGGATCTCTCTGTAAAAGCATATCTTGCGATTGACAGCAAGAATTTGTATGTCGCATTCGACGTCACCGACGACACCGTTTCCGTCGATACAACCGCCAACAACTGGGAACAGGATTCTCCGGATATGTTCATCGGCTTGTACGACTGGCGCGGCCCGAAACATGGCGGCTATGCGCGTGGAGCGACGCCGGATTATCATCTTCGCTTCTGTTTGAACAAGATCGTCGATGATCATCTGGGTCAAACAATCATGTTACCGTCGGCGGGCAATTATGTGTGGAGAAAGAAGACGTCTGGCGGGTATGTCGTCGAAGCGAAAATTCCGTTTACGGCCTTCAAAGCGATTTCAGCGAGCGACAGTCTGTTTGTCCCGAAAGAAGGGATGCGCATTCCGCTTGATTTCGAAATCAATGACCGCGACGGTTTGACGACGCGCGATTGCATGCTGTGCTACTCCTACCTGAATGATGACAATTCATATGTGGATATGTGGCGGTGGGTGCACACGTGGGTCGGTGCAAAATGGGTTGTGGGTGTTCAGGATCAACCGGCCGGCGTTGTTGAGGCCTATGCGTTGTCCCAGAACTATCCGAATCCGTTCAATCCGACAACGAACATTAACTATCAGATTCCGCGCGCTGGACTTGTCACGATGAAGATGTTCGACGTCCTCGGGCGTGAAGTGATGACCGTTGTGAGTGGTATGCAGGAAGCCGGAAAGCATACCGTCCAGATCAACGCCTCCCGTCTGTCGAGCGGCATGTATTTCTACCGCTTGGAATCGGGTTCGTTTACTAATGTGAAGAAGATGATGTTGCTGAAGTAAGATGCGTTTCTCATCGGGAGGGGGATTATTCCCCCTCCCGAATTATTCACCTAAGATCAATGAACTGATGGAAATGATGATACTGTCTAACGATATCTCGCCCTGGAAAAAATTTCTCATTTCTCTGTCGGTAATTTCCCTTACTGTAGCACTCTCGGGTGTGTTGTACGCCGGACAGACGGGCAAAATCGCCGGAAAGATAATTGACGGCACAACGAAAGAGCCGATCGTCGGCGCATCGATCATCATCGAAGGCACGCATATGGGAAGCGCCACGGACGTTGACGGGTACTACTACATCAACAATGTCTCCCCCGGCACCTATGCGATCACTGTCAACAGTATTGGCTACCAAAGAACAATCATAAAGAATGTTATCGTCAAGATAGACTTGACGACCCAAATCGATGTGAAACTCCAGTCGACAGTCGTCAATGTCGGAACCGAAGTGATTATTCAGGCAGAGCGGCCGCTGGTGCAGAAAGACCTTACATCATCTTCCGTGACTGTCTCGTCGGAAGAGCTCAAGGTGATGCCGGTAGAAAATGTGCAGCAGGTGATCAATTTGCAGGCCGGCGTGGTCGACGGGCACTTCCGCGGAGGACGGAGCGGAGAAGTCGCGTATTTGATCGATGGAATCTCCATCAACAACCCGGCGAACGGCAATGCGGGACTGACGCTGGAAAATACTTCCGTGAGAGAAATGGAGGTCATCAGCGGGACGTTTAATGCCGAATATGGCCAAGCCATGTCCGGCGTTGTCAATATCGTTACTCAAGACGGAAGTCAGAAATTTACCGGGTCTGTCTCCAGCTATTTTGGAGACTACTACACAAAGCACAACGACACATTCGAGAACCTCGACAAATTGAATCTCACACGACAGCGCAATTTTCAGGCGAGTGTCAGCGGACCGACTTTGATCGATGACCAACTTACGTTTTTCGCCACTGGGCGCTATTACAGCGATGAGGGATACCTCTATGGCAATCGGGTATTCAATGTTTCCGACAATATTCTTCCGGTGATGTTGCCTACCGGAAGTCAAATGCGTCTCGCGCCGGATCAGGATATCCCCGCCGGCTATGTCGTGGATGTCAACGGCAATCTTTTAACGACCGATGCCGCACGCAAGATGATCGGAACATTTTATCAGACAGACCAAACCGGCAATCTCTTCAAGATCATCAAGACCGGAGACGGTGCATTTGTCCCCATGAATCCGTCCCGCAAGTATTCTGCGAATGGAAAGCTCACGTATGCCGCCTCAGAACTTAAATTTTCCTACGGATTTTTCGCAGAAGACAACTACAACAAATACTATGATCAAGCCTGGAAGCTGACCCCGGACGGCGTGATGAGCAACTACAGCCGCAACTATGTCCACAGTTTCCAGATCACGGACGTTTCGTCGCAGAGCACTTTCCAAACGCTGAAATTCTCGGTGAATTCATTCAGGGGCTACGGCGACCTGTATGATGATCCGTATGATTCCCGTTATGTAGATCCGTCGCAGGGATCGGCGAAAACGAACTACACATTTCAATCGGGCGGCAACTACAGCAGTCGCTACACTGCCAATACGCAATCCGATATTGTCCAGTGGTCGCTCTCATCGCAGATTACGAGAGAACATAAAATCGGCGCCGGTGTTGAAGGACGGTTGCACATGATTTTCCGGCACGATATGGATCTGGTGAATTCAACGGAGAACCAGTACGACAGTATTGGAAATCCGATCGTGACATTAGGTTACCGGAACCTGGGGGCGTCTGGAAATCAGATGTACGACAAACGTCCGTACGAAGGATCCGCCTACCTTCAAGACAAAATGGAATACGGCGATATGATTATCAATGCCGGAATCCGTGTTGACTATTTCAATCCCAATGCCAAACTGTTGGCTGATCTCAGAAATCCCACCCGCAACACGCTCTACAGCACGCCGGACATGCCGGCCGGCAAAATGGTGGATGCAAAGGCAAAAGTTCAAGTGAGCCCGCGCATCGGTGTGTCGTTCCCGATCACCGATCAGGGAATCATCCATTTCTCGTACGGACATTTTTTCCAGATCCCGACATTTGAAAATCTCTACTACAATTCGGACTATCTGGTTTCTCCCGGACAATCTCTCAGCTCGCGGACGGGAAATCCCGACCTGGACGCGCAGCGCACTACATCGTACGAACTCGGTTTGCAACAGGAGCTGTTCTCGAATATCGGTATTGATTTCACCGTGTATTACCGCGATATCAGAAACCTTCTCGGAACCGAGATCATCGAGACGTATGAGGGATTCAAATACGCACGCTACATAAATCGCGATTATGGCAGTGTGCGCGGATTCATTCTCTCCATCGACCGGCGTTTTGCGAATTTTTTCAGCTTCCGTGCCGATTATACATATCAGTTCGCCGAAGGCGATGCGTCCGATCCATTGCAGAATTATTACAATAATCAGAGCAATCCTCCCGTCGAGACGAACAAGCAGGCCGTACCGCTGAACTGGGATCAACGCTCCACGCTGAATCTCAATCTCACGGTCGGCGAAATAGGGAACTGGACGGTAGGACTCATCTTCGGTTATGGAACCGGCATGCCGTACACGGAGGATACCCGCATCTCCCTGTTGCGATTTGAGAATGGCGCGATCAAACCGACAACCTACAGCCTCGATCTTCGTGCTGAGAAGCGCGTCGATCTTGGCGGCGTCGATGTCTCTCTATTCCTGCTGGTGTATAATGTGCTGGATATCAAGAATGAGTACGGTATAAATTCCGCCAGCGGAAGAGCGAACGTCGATCTGTACACCGCACAGAATGCGCAGAAAATTGTAGGGCTCAACACCATTCAGGAAAATCAAAACAATCCCGCAAGCTTTTCCGCCCCGCGGCAAGTGCGCGTCGGTTTCAACCTGGGATTTTAGATCAATTGTTTTAGGAGTGCACGATGAGGTCTATTCTGAAAAATCTATTCTTTGTGACGATGTTCGTCTCCTCCATCGCTTTGGGTCAGGGGGTAATAGATCCCCGCATCACGTATTACCGCAATGAACCGGAAGGTGATATCCGGTACCGCAAGCAGGGTATCATGGACGGTAATCTGGTGCGCACGATCTACTACAATACCGGTGAAGTGGCACAATGGCCTTTCGCACCGTCAGGCGAGTGGCCGAAAGGATCCGGGCATGAGTATCTTGACGGTGTTTGCGTCCTGGTAGCCGCAGAAGTGGTTGCGCCGGGCAACGGACAGACGGTACATCCGTTGGAAACAGAATATCGGGAAGAGATGAGCAAAGATCCGGTGACGGGGCAGATATGGGGATTTGAACCTGTGCCGGGGTACGTTGCCAACTCGCCGACGGTTACATCGCCGGCGATCAATAGAGATACGACGACCTTTCCGCCTTCGTGGCCTATCGCCACCGGTGTGGGCCCCGAATACAACGGCTACTGGTATGGCTACTTCGGCAAAGGGGTGAGTAACGCCGATTTTGAAACATTCTTTGTCATGGATGACTCCAAAGATCAGAAGTTCACGCGGCCTCCGTACAGTTTCTATCCGCTTGCGTCGGACTCTACACGGGGAGGGATCGGTTTGCGTGTGGAAGTGCGTGGGTTCCAGTGGTCGCATGTGCTTGCAGAAGATATTATTTTCTGGCACTACGATATCGTTAATATCTCCGATCGAAACTTGGACAAGACCTGCTTCGGTTTCTATTCCGATCCGGGCGTCGGCGGTGTAAACAGCGGTAACGACGACGCAAGCTACAGCACATCGATCGATCTTTGCTACGCATGGGATCACCTCCGGCGGGGCGATCCGGCATATGGCTCATGGATTCCGGGCATGTATGGTTATGCATATCTCGAAAGCCCCGGTAATCCGTGGAACGGTATTGATGATGATGAAGACGGGATGATCGACGAACGCCGCGACAATGGAATCGATGAGAATCACAATTGGACCGGTTATGAGGATTTGAATCATAACGGAAAATGGGATCCGGGTGAAGATATCCGTGATGATGTTGGTCTCGATGGCGTGGGTCCCAACGATCCTTCGTACACAGCGCCGGACAAAGGAGAAGCCGACGGGATGGCGACATCGGGTTATGACGCGTTGGGAAATGACACTGGCTATCCGGGTGAACCGAACATCGACAAAACCGACAAGGACGAATCCGACCAGATTGGATTGATGGCAGTCTCCCTGACACCATTGTCAGACAAAGGCCCGAACGGTGTGTGGCCGAAAAACAACGAAGTCGTCTGGAGAAAAATGACAGGCGGGTTTGTGGATACAGGAATCACCAATTCGAACATCAGTATCGTCTTCTCATCCGGACCTTTTCCGTTAAAACAGGGAAGAAGAGAGCGCTACTCGATGGCACTCGTCTTCGGCGGCGGCGGTCCGAATTCCACGTTCGAAAGCGACCTTGCGCAGCTCGTATTCAACAAGACAACAGTCCAGGCAATTTACAATGCAAACTACAATTTTTCCTCACCGCCGAGAACCCCGCACTTGACCGCTGTCCCCGGGGATAAGCAAGTGTATCTCTATTGGGATAATATCGCGGAGGCATCGTACGACCGGCTGTTGCGGAGGAAGAGTTTTGAAGGATATACAATCTACAAGAGCCGTGAGGCAGAATTTAACGATGTGCATGTGATTGTCGATTCCAAGGGAAATCCAAAGTACTGGAAGCCGATTGCCCAGTACGATCTTGTGGACAGTATCTCAGGACCCGATCCGGTAGGCATCAATGGTGCGCACTTCTGGCGTGGTGATGAAACCGGTTTGCAGCATTCGTTTGTCGATAAGGATGTCCTGAACGGCGTGAAGTACTATTATGCAGTTTGTTCCTATAGCCAGGGCGATCCGAACTACGGATACCAGAAGACGGGACTTCAGCCAACTGAGTGTACAAAAATCATCACCGAGGATGTCAACGGTGTTCTGAAATTTGTGGATATTAACTGCGCTGTCGTTACGCCGAATGCCGCCACTGCCGGGTATGTGCCAGCGTCGATCACCGGCGACCTCACAAAAGTGTCACAGGGTATCGGGACGGGATCTATGACGCTCAATATCATGAATCCCAATGCGATCATCGAAAACGCTCAGTACAAAGTCGCGTTTACATCGTCTGGTACTATTCCCTCGTACACCACAAAGACAATGGATCTGATCCGCACTACGGCCACTACCACCGATACGATGATGAGCAGTGTTGATCTGGCAACCATTACGGGCGGCAAATTCTCGCCATCCTTCGACGGAATGACACTTACGTTGACGAACAATGCTGTGATCGATGTCGATACAGCCGGTTGGCTGGTCGGAAGAAGTAACATGGTCATGACCGCCAGTGCGGATAATTCAGCGTCATCGCTCAATGTGAAATGGCCCGCCGACTATGAGATCAAATTTTTCGATACAGTTGCAGATACATCGCTGCTGAATCCGGACGATCCGGTCAGCTATCCAGCGATGCCGGTGAATTTTACAATCACGAATGTCACCCAGGGCCACCGCATCAAGTTCTTTGTGAACGATTTGGACAATTCCAACAGTCTTACGGCAGGTGACATCATTCGCATTACAGAAGCATTTGTAGATATTTCCAACTTCAAATTGCCGTGGCAGGTTTCGTATACAGTTCCGCGGCGTGATGCGCCGGTGTACCCGTTGGCCGGCGATCGCTTTGTCATCCATACAAAGAAACCCTTTTATACCGGAGATGCCTTTACCTTCACGACCAAAGGACATCATCTCGATAATGCGCTTGCGACGAATCAATTGAACCGCATCAGCGTCGTTCCCAATCCGTATGTGAGTGCGGCAAAGTGGGAGGCAAAGACGATCTACGGAACCGGCCGGGGTGACAGAAAGATCGATTTCATCAATCTTCCCAGTGATTGCACTATCCGCATCTATTCGGAACGGGGCTTGCTTGTGAAAACCCTGACAAAAGGGAACCCGGGCAACTCGGCTGCATCGGGCAACTCGGACATAGCGAACGGAGCGCTGTCATGGAATCTCGTTTCGGATGACGGCACCGACGTTGCATTCGGCCTCTATATTTATCATGTCGATGCGCCGGGTGTCGGCACTCATATTGGAAAATTCGCACTGATAAAATAACGGATTGGTGATAGCTCTTATGAAAGCAAAATGCATTCTTGTTCTTTTGGTTCTGCATCTCCCGATATGTTCGATCGTTGCACAGCAGGACATCTCAAACGTATCGAAACGCGGAACTACTGCCGCTCCGTTTCTCATGATTGGCCAGGGCGCACGCGCGCTTTCGATGGGCAGCGCATTCGTTGCTGTTGCGGATGACCAGAGCGCGATGTACTGGAATCCTGCGGGTATCGCGGCGCTGCCCGGTAACGGATTCCTATTCGATCACACCCAATGGATCGCAGGCATCCAGTACAACTATCTTGGTGCCACAATCAACATCGGCAACTATGGGGTTATCGGATTGAACTATACCTCATCCAGCATTGCCGATATGGATGTGACCACGGTTGACAATCCGGAGGGAACGGGAGAAGTGTTCGGTGTGACAAACGCGGCATTCGGCGTTTCGTACGCATTAAAACTGACTGACAAATTCTCGATTGGCTTCAATCCCAAAGTGGTTTATCAAAGAATATGGAAGATGGCGGCAACGGCATTTGCTGTGGATATGGGCGTGAAGTATGAAACTCCATTCAAGGGTATTACTCTCGGAATGGCGATAACAAATTTTGGAGAGAAAATGCAACTGGCCGGCAATTCGACCCTCGTGCTGTATGATCCCGATCCGAGTACGACCGGAAACAACGCACATATCCCGGCGAACCTTCAGACAGATCGTTGGGCACTGCCGCTGAATTTCAAAGTGGGCATCGCCTACAAGGCGCTTGAAATGGAAAGTCACTCACTGGTTCTTGCCGTCGATGCATCACATCCGAGCGATAATTTTGAAAGTGTTGATGTGGGCGGCGAATATGTGTTCAACGATTTCTTTGCCCTCCGCGGCGGATACAAATCCCTCTTTTTAAAAGACTCTGAAGAATCGTACACTCTCGGCGCAGGCGTCAAGCAATATGTCATGGGAAACACGCAATTCAAAATTGATTATGCATATCAGGTCTTCGGGCGGCTTGGCAATATCCAAAAATTCTCCCTGGGAATAACTTTTTAGCGTATGATCTTTCGATGGCCGGCATTCTTCATAATTCTTACAGCGTGGTATGTTGTTCGGACAGATGCATCGGTTGTAGTCAATCAAGCCGGCTACCTGACCAACGGACAGAAGATCTGTTTCGTGACGACCGTTGCGGACAGTTTCAAGGTAATAGCGGCAGGAAGCGGATCGGTGGCCTTTACAGGGCCGCTCACGCTCTGGAAGTCGAATGATGCCGCCACCGGGCTGACTGTGTACAAGGGAGATTTCTCCTCGTTGCAGAAGCCTGGTTCGTATTACATCACGGTTTCCCCCTCAGATATTTCATTTTCCTTCTCGATTTCCGACACAGTTTTTCTCGACGTCTACCGCAAGGCGCTGAAAGGATTTTACTTCCAACGCTGCGGGATGTCATTGGATCGTCCATTTGCAGGCGACTATGCGCGGGATGTGTGTCATACGCTGGACGGTGTCTTTCATACGACGAGCGATACGAGCGGATTCAAATTTGCAACGGGTGGCTGGCACGATGCCGGAGACTATGGAAAGTATGTCGTGAACGCTGGTGTCACTGTCGGAACGCTTCTCTTGGCGTATGAGCTCTTTCCGGAACGATTTTCACAAGACGATCTCGGCATACCGGAAAGCGGCAACGGCACGCCGGACATTCTTGATGAAGTGGAGTATGAACTACGCTGGATGATGAGCATGCAGCACTGGAGCGGAGGCGTCTATTGCAAATTGACGCGCACTCAGTTTGAGGGATTTGTCATGCCGTCGTTGGATGTCGGGGCTACGCGATACATTTTTGCCATCACCTCAGCGGCGACTGGTGACTTCGCTGCCGTGTGCGCGAAGGCTGCAAGGATCTACAGGCCGTTCAGTCCCGGCTTTGCCGATTCATGTCTCGCAGCGGCAAAGCAGGCATGGGGTTATCTTCAAGCACACGCAACGATAGTCCCTTCCGGCGGATTCAAGAACCCGACCGGCGTCGCCACGGGCGAATACGGCGATGGAAATGATTCCGATGAACGTCTCTGGGCCGCGGCGGAACTCTATTCCACCACGGGAGAGAGCCAATATCAAACATATTACACCACAAAATATTCAAGCGGTGCATTACTGTCGCAGACGATGAGCTGGCCGAACGTCGGCACACTTGCCCATCTGACATATTTCTCTACCCTGCAGCAAAGTGCCGACGTGGCAATCAAAACAACGCTGCGCCAGTCTCTCCTGAGTTATGCCTCCCAGATCGTCGGCAAAGTAAATGGCGAGGGATTCGGCGTTGCTATCAAACCGGGTGAATATTCCTGGGGAAGTAATTCGGAAGTGCTGAACAGAGCGATTCTACTTCTCATTGCTGCGCGTGAAACGAAAATTGCCGCGTACACGTCGGCAGCGATCTCGCAACTCGATTACATACTCGGAAAAAATGTGCACAATATTTCGTTTGTCACGGGCGTCGGGGCACATCACGTGATGCATCCTCACCATCGTCCGTCTGCCGCAGACGGGATCACTGAGCCGGTCCCGGGTCTACTTGCCGGCGGCCCCGATCAATATCTCGACGATGCCGTATTGACGTCGAAGTTTACTGCATCAACGCCGCCGGCGCTCTGCTATGCGGATGATCAGGAAAGCTACGCCTCGAACGAAATTGCGATCAACTGGAATGCGCCGCTGGTGTTTGTCGCCGGGTATTTTGCGGCCGGCAGTGCTGCTGTCGATGTTCCGCAGGGGAACGTGGAGCCGCCGAAACGCATCAATCTATTTCGTAATTTTCCAAATCCCTTCAATCCTTCCACAACGATTCGATTCAGCATTCCGTATCAGACTTACGTTTCCGTCAAGATCTATGATTCGCTCGGCAGAGAAGTGGAGACACTTGTCCGGGAGATGAAAGATGCGGGCGAGTATTCGATTCACTGGGTCGGCAACAATGTTCCAAGCGGTGTCTATTATGGAAGAATTCAGGCGGGTGGATATGATGCATCGTTGCCGATGGTTCTCGTGCGATGAGGCAGTTCTTTTCCCGGATAACATACTGCGATTGTTCATAGAATGAAACGCAAAAAGTTATGGAACACGCCGTGAAACGAACTATTGTTTGCTCGTTATTGGCGCTGTCGATGGCGATTGGTCAGCTGTCTGCACAAACTGCCTCGCTGCAACCTACCTTATCACTGGTACAGATAGATGCATTGCCGTGCCCTATCAGAACGGCATGCCTGTTCCGTCATTCAAGAAGCAACAGCGTCCCACGATTTCGCTTGGCGGCCCGTGGAAGAAATTTCGGTTCAGTGCCAATCACGCGATCACGCTCTATGATCGTGAAACCAGCGGCTATGCCCTGGTGCGCGGAGAGGCGGCAAATGGAAGGCGAGAAAGATCCCGGTGTATATCGCACACAATGGAATGCAGGTGGGGTCCCGAGCCGTATCTATCTCTATCGTTTACAAACCTTGCATGATGCTCAAACTCAAAAAATGCTGGTGCTGAAATGAGAAGAGCGATCCTCATCGCGTGCCTTCTGTTGCAGGCGGTTCTTCTCGACGCCAAAGTGTATAAGGGCGCGGAATACCGGACGAAGGAATCATATTTGTACGGGCGGTTTGAAGTGCGCATGATGTCGTCGCAGCGGGAAGGGATGCTTTCGTCATTCTTTACCTATAATGATACTGTCCCGTTCGATGCATCAAAATGGAATGAGATCGATATTGAGATTCTCGGTCGCTATACGGATGATGTCCAGTTCAATACTATCACGCCGGGACAATTCAATCATGTGGGGCGGACCTGTACACCGTTCAATCCTGCACTCGGATTTCACACGTACACCATCGAATGGACTCCGGCGTATGTGGCATGGTTCGTCGATGGAGTCGAGGCGCTGCGTCAGACCGGTGCGCACATCCAGACGCTGATTCACTCGCAGAAGATCATGATGAACATCTGGATTTCGTCCGCGCCGAATTGGGCCGGTGAATGGAATGATAACGTGCTCCCTGCATTCGCCTACTACGACTATGTCAGCTATGCCGCATACACTCCGGGTGCGGGTTCCGTCGGCTCTAATAACGACTTCACACCGAAGTGGAAAGATGATTTCAATGCCTACGATGCAACCCGCTGGGACCGGGGAACAGGTACGTGGAGCGATAATCAATGCGATTTCATTCCGGACAACATCGTGTTTAAAGACGGAATTATGGCTCTCTGTCTGACCAAGGAAACGGCGACCGGTTATACGGATAAGGTGCCTCCGTATGTTTCCTCCGCTCGCGCCGAAGCAGACGGCGTCATGATCAATTTTGCTGAAGAGGTGGACAGCAGTTCAGCGGTTGATCCATCCAACTACATCGTTCCGAATGCGACCGTGTCTCAGATCGATCTTTTGTCGAACAAAAAAATTGTCCGGCTCTCTTTTGTCAACTACGACACATCAGTACTGTCGAACGTTGTCATGATGAATATTAAGGATCGATTTGTCCCGCCAAACATCCTCTCTGCAAAAAGTGTCAACATCGCAAAAGCGCCGCGACTCGATCTTCCAGTGAAGATCAATTGCGGCGGCCCGGCCTACAAGGATTATCTGGCGGAGCAGATGTGGGTCGGATCAAACGTCGAGTATGGCCACTTTGATGGATGGGCAAATCAAAACTCTTCGACAGTGGCGGGTGCTGCCGATCCGATTGTGTATCAAACGGAGTGGGCGGCAGCGGCGGAATATCGCTTTCGGGTGCCGAACGGAAAATATCTTGTCATTCTCATGATGGCTGAAAACTATTTTACGGCCACCGGCAATCGGATCTTTGATATCGCCGTCCAGGGGACGACCGTTGAAAAGAATCTCGATCTCTTTGCCAAGGTGGGGAAAGGTGTGCAGTATCAGAAGACCGTGCCGAATGTCAATGTGACGGAGGGCGTCCTCTCTATTCACTTCATGTCGAAGCTTGATAATGCCTTGATCAACGGTATTGTGCTCATGTACGTTGGTACAGGAGTCGGTGAAAGGGGCGACAATGTGCCTGCGCTCTGGAACATCGGTCAGAATTATCCGAATCCGTTTAACGGCGCGACTGTCATCCCCTATACTCTTTCCGGTGATGATCAGATTACAATCAATTTCTATGACGCCCTCGGCAGAAATGTATCAAATCATGTTCTCGGTGAACAGCCCCCGGGTGATCACCAGTTCGTGTGGAATGGCAGAAGCTCCACGGGAACCGCACTTTCTTCCGGCGTCTATTATTACACCGTCCGGGGAATACGCCATCAGGCAACACGCAAACTGGTGCTGCTGCAGTAATTTAGAATACAAATCACACTCTAGACCCATTCGATGAGGAAAGTATGAATGATCCAATGAAACGTTTGCTGGAAACGGCAGCACTCTGCTTTGTCATGCACATCAGCACTGTCGTTGCCGCAGATCCCGGAACTGCGGCGCGCGTCGATGCGCTTATGAAATCGATGACGCTTGACGAAAAGATCGGCCAAATGACGCAGGTGGACTATGACGCCATCAAATTGAATCCGGCAGATATTGAAAAATACGCACTGGGCTCAACTTTTTGGGGCGGCGATTCCGAGCCGAACAGCATTAAACCGTTGGCATGGGCGGAGATCTGCGATGCCTATCAAAAACTGGCGCTAAAGACGAAATCGAAAGTACCGTTGATTTTCGGTATTGACGCAGTCCATGGACACAACAATGTGGACGGAGCGGTTATCTTTCCGCACAACGTCGGACTCGGCGCCACCAGAAATCCGAAGATCGTCGAACAGATAGGCCGCGCAACGGCGGTTGAAATGCAGGGAACCGGGATCCAATGGGATTTTGCGCCCTGTGTTGCCGTGGCCCGCAATGAGCGGTGGGGACGAACGTATGAAAGCTTCGGAGAAGATCCGGCGTTGGTGAAGGAACTCGGCGCGGCATTTGTGAAGGGGCTGCAGGGTGATAAATTGAGCGACAAGACTTCGGCGCTCGCCTGCGTCAAGCATTACATGGGCGATGGCGGCACGACGAACGGCAAAGATCAGGGGAATACGGAAGTGGATGAAGCAACGTTGCGCGCGATTCATCTGCCCGGTTATGTGGAATGCATCAAAGCTGGTGCGCTTTCCATCATGGCGTCGTACAACAGCTGGAACGGTAAGAAAATGCACGGGAATAAATATCTGTTGACGGACGTCCTGAAGAACGAATTGGGATTCAGGGGATTCATTGTTTCCGACTGGGCGGCAATCGACCAGCTTGATACCAACAGTTATAAAAATGCAATCTTACAGTCCATCAATGCCGGGATCGACATGGCGATGATTCCGAATGCTCCGAAGCAGAAGAACAATTATGTCGATTTCATAACGTCGGTCAAAGAGCTTGTTATGGGGGGAAAGATTCCGATGAGCCGCATTGACGATGCCGTTCGCCGGATCTTGACGGTGAAATATGAAATGGGCCTGTTCAAACACCCGTATCGCGATCCGGCATTGCTTGCAGAGGTCGGTTCCAAGGCGCACCGCGAGATCGGGCGTGATGCAGTTCGTCAATCGCTTGTTGTGCTCAAAAATGAAAAGAATATTCTTCCGCTCTCAAAGATGAGCAAGAGCATCGTTGTGGCGGGCAAGGGAGCTGATGATATCGGCATGCAATGCGGCGGCTGGACGATCTCTTGGCAGGGAAAGTCGGGCAATGTGTCAAGCGGCGGCACGACCATTCTTCAGGCAATCAAACAGACGGTCTCAAAAAACACGGCAGTCACTTACAGCGCTGATGGGAGCGGTGCGGTCCACGCAGATGTCGGTATCGTCGTCGTTGGCGAAGAACCGTATGCCGAGATGGTTGGAGATCGAACCGACCTGCATCTTTCTCCAACAGACGTTGAGGTCATTGAAAGGGTAAGATCGGCAGGAATTCCGGTTGTCGTCATTCTGCTCTCAGGCCGGCCGATGATAATTACCGAAGAGATCAAGAAGTCTCAGGCATTTGTTGCCGCTTGGCTTCCGGGGACCGAAGGCCAGGGCGTTGCCGATGTTCTTTTCGGTGACTACAAGCCGACCGGAAAATTGCCGCGTACATGGCCGAAGGACATGACCCAGATTCCGGTCCCGGCGAAAGACAAGAATGTCGAGCCGCTCTTTCCGTACGGATTTGGATTGACGTACTAGAAATCTGGTCGAAAAGTATAACTACGAAGACAGACTTTGCTCAGCGACCTCTGCGTCTTTGCGATTAAAAAAAACCGTAACGCAGAGTCGCAATGTCGCAGAGACGCAAAGATGGGGTGTTATAATAATCCAGCTCGTTCCCAACGTCCCGTTGGGAACGAACGACGCGATCTTACAGAGGAGGGAATGTCACATGATGGCCGGGGAGGTTTTTCCTTGGAAAACATGATTCTGAAGATGGAGGTTGTTGTGAATAAAGTAGTGTACCTGTTATTGCTTTGCAGTGTCGCTTGGTCGGAGCAAAAAACAGTCGAGCAGCGTGTCGATTCTGTTCTCTCAAAAATGACGCTGGACGAAAAGATCGGACAGCTCAATCAATATTCCGGCGGTTTTTTCACAGGCGTCAATAGAAACAGGCCGAATGGAAGTTACGAGCAACTGATTCGCGAAGGGAAACTCGGGTCTCTATTGAACGTCTTCGGTGCAGAGCAGACGAGAAGAATGCAGCGTATGGCAGTTGAACAATCCCGTGCTAAAATTCCGCTTCTCTTTGGTCTGGATGTGATTCATGGTTTCAAGACTACATTTCCCGTGCCTCTCGCCGAGGCGAGCACTTGGGATACAGCGATCGTCGCACTCTCGGCGCACTGGCAGGCGATTGAAGCGTCGGCTGCGGGCATTCATTGGACATTCGGTCCAATGGTCGACATTGCACGAGATCCCCGTTGGGGAAGAATCGTCGAAGGCAGCGGCGAAGATCCATACCTCGGATCACTCATGGCGGCAGCGCATGTCCATGGCTATCAGGGCAGCGATCTTGCAGCCGGTGACGCTATCGTCGCCTGCGCGAAGCACTTTGCGGGATATGGCGGCGCGGAAGGCGGACGAGACTATAACACTGTCGATATGTCCGAACGGACATTTCGCGAGGTGTATTTGAAACCGTTCAAGTCGGCAGTGGATGCGGGAGCCGGTACGTTTATGGCGTCGTTCAATGAGATCGGGGGAGTCCCATCGTCGGCAAATCATCAACTGCTCACCGGCATTTTGCGCGACGAATGGAAGTTTGATGGCTTTGTTGTGAGCGATTGGAACTCCGTCGGCGAACTCATCCCGCATGGTGTTGCAAAAGATCTTGCTCAGGCAGCGGAATTGGGAATCAACGCAGGTCTCGATATGGACATGGAGTCCGATGCCTACATCGTCAACTTGAAACAACTAGTTACTGCCGGAAAAGTTTCGCAAAACACCATCGATGAAAGTGTACGGAGAATCCTGCGCTTAAAATTCCGCCTTGGACTTTTTGACAATCCGTACAAATACTGTGATGTAGTCCGGGAGAGCACGCAGACTCGGAGTAACGAGATTGTCCACGCCGCGCGGACGGTGGCCGGAAAGTCAATCGTGTTATTGAAAAATGACCGCAACATCCTTCCGTTTACAAAGAACATCGGCACCCTCGCTGTTATTGGTCCGTTGGCGAATTCAAAAAAAGATCCGCTCGGCGCCTGGGCCGCACAGGGCGATTCCGCGGACGTTGTGACTGTCGTTGAGGGTGTGGCGAAGAAACTTTCTGTGAAGCAAGTGCTGTACGAGCAGGGATGCGGCATTACGGATTCTTCGAGAAACGGATTTGCAGCAGCGATCGCCGCCGCCAGCAAAGCAGATGTCGTGCTTCTCGTACTCGGTGAATCGCTCACGATGAGCGGCGAAGCGTATTCGCGATCCCGTCTGGATCTTCCCGGCGTTCAGCAGGAACTTGCAGAAGCTGTTTGTGCTGTTGGGAAACCGGTCATCGTCGTGCTGATGAATGGCCGTCCGCTGGCCGTACCCTGGATTGCCGAACATGCAAATGCTCTCGTCGAAGCATGGTTCCTCGGCGTTCAATCGGGAAATGCCATTGCGGATGTGTTGTTTGGCGACGTCAATCCCTCCGGGAAATTGCCGGTGACGTTCCCTCGTGCTGTCGGTCAAATTCCAGTCTACTACAATCATAAGAACACCGGTCGTCCCGGAGATCCGGCCAATCATTATACATCGGCGTATTTTGATCTGGAAAACACACCGCTCTTTCCGTTCGGGTTCGGCTTAAGCTATTCGATATTTGAGTATTCACATCTTGCACTGAGCGCGTCGTCCATGAAGAAGGACGGAAGCATTACCGCGTCGGTCGAGGTCAAGAACAGCAGTACGCGGTCCGGCGAGGAAGTTGTCCAATTCTATATTCGTGATCTGGTAGGCAGCGTTACGCGGCCCGTGAAAGAGTTGAAAGGATTTTCAAGAGTGGTACTGCAGCCGGGTGAGACGAAAAAAGTCGAGTTTATCATCACGCCGGAAAAATTGAAATTCTATACGCTCGATATGACCTTTGCGCTTGAGCCGGGTGAATTTACGCTCTTTGCCGGCGGGAATTCCCGCGACGTTCTTGAAGTTCCGTTTACGGTGGTCCAATGATCCGTCATCATGCCAAAACAGGCGTTCTCGCTATTGGAGCCAGTGCCGCTTTGCTCTTTGTGATGCTGAGTTCGAGCTGTAAAGGAAAAGACTCTCCGGATATTACACAGCCAGTGACTCCAACTGTTGATACCAGCACAGCAATTGCCGGATGGACATTGGTGTGGAATGATGAGTTCAACGCCAAAGACATCGATGCATCGAAATGGGAATTCGAAGTCAACGGCGACGGCGGCGGAAACAACGAACTTCAGTACTACACGGCTCCGCCGTTGAATGCCTACGTCGAAAATGGAAATCTGATCATTCTTTCGGTCAAAGAAGATACGCTCTACATGGGGAAACAGTACACATCTGCAAGAATGCGGACGAAGTATAAGGGAGATTGGACGTATGGTATGTTTGTTGTACGGGCCAAGCTTCCCTCGGGCAAAGGTATGTGGCCGGCAATATGGATGCTGCCGACGGATTTTGCGTACGGCGGCTGGCCGCTCAGCGGTGAGATAGACATCATGGAAATGCTCGGACATGAGACGAACAAGGTGTACGGCACCATCCACTATGCCTCCTCGTCGGGCACTCATCTGCAATCCGGCGGCAACTATGTGCTGCCGAAAGGATCATTCTCATTGGACTATCACACATTCTCGCTTGTCTGGGATTCGACGGGAATGGACTGGTATGTTGACAGCGTAAAATATTTCAGCGTTAACCACGCAACGCCGTTTGACAAACGATTTCACATGTTGCTGAACGTTGCCGTTGGTGGCGACTGGCCCGGCAGTCCGGATAAGACCACAATTTTTCCGCAGCGGATGTATGTTGATTATGTTCGGGTCTATAAAAAACACTATTGATGCCTGCTCTTTCACAGAACTCCGGTATATACAGATGAAACGTTGCATTCTCCTCATATCGATTCTGATCTCCTTCTCTGTGTACTCACAGCCACAGCAATTTGTGGGAACGCGTGGTGCCGACATCATGGCGCCGGATGGAAAGCCGCTGTTACTGCGCGGCATCAATCTCGGCAATTGGCTCGTGCCGGAAGGATACATGATCAAGTTCACGGACGCCAGTTCGCCGCGACTGATTCAAACGGTGTTCAATGAGTTGCTCGGTCCGGACAAAGCAAAAATATTTTGGAAACGATATCGCGATACGTACATCACAAAAGAGGATATCGCTTTCATCAAAAGCATCGGGCTGAATTCTATTCGCGTGCCGTTCAGCTATCGGCTCTTTGTCTCAGAAGATCAGAATCTTCGATTTGACGGCCCCGGCATGGAAATGCTCGACCGCGTTGTGCGCTGGGCGAAGGAAGAAAAGATCTATGTGATCTTCGATATGCATTGTGCACCCGGCGGACAGACCGGCGATAATATCGATGACAGTTATGGTTATCCGTTTCTCTTCGAGAGTCCCGAAAGCCAGGAGTTGACGGTTCAACTCTGGCGCCGCATCGCCGAGCGATTCGCCAACGAGCCCACCGTGATCGGTTATGATCTGTTGAATGAACCGATCGCAACGTACTTTGATGCATCGCAGTTCAACGGAAAGTTGGAGCCGCTCTATAAACGAATTGTGACCGCCATCAGGGAAGTAGATCCGAATCATATTTGTTTTCTCGGCGGGGCGCAGTGGGATAATAACTTTGGCGTTTTCGGTCCTCCGTTCGATGCAAAAACCGTGTACACCTATCACAAATACTGGTGCGATACAACTCAGAAAGAAGTGCAGGAATACGCCGATTTCAGCAAGAAATACAATGTGCCGATCTGGATGGGCGAGTCCGGAGAAAACACCGATCAATGGATCTCATCATTCAGGCGTCTGAACGAACGAAACAATTTCGGATGGTGCTTCTGGCCGTATAAAAAAATGGACGCGACCACTTGCACTGCATCCATTCGTCGTACCGCAGCATTTGACTCCGTGATTGCCTATGCCAAAAAGCCGCGCACATCGTTCAGGGATATTCGCGCAGAACGTCCATCACGTCAGATTGTCGAGCAGGCGTTGGAGGAATATCTCGACAATTGCCGTCTTGCAAACTGCCGCATAAATTCCGGCTATCTTTGGGCGCTCGGGCTGGCGCCGTACAAATCGCCCATGGAAAGAAAATAGCTTTCGTTAATGAATACACGAGTACTATGCACTTTGATATGCGGCATGCTTCTCTTTGCTGGAAACTCGCCCGGGCAGATATTCACTGGCGGTTTTAATTACTATTTCCCTCCGCAGGATACCTCGTTGGCAGCGTTTCTTCCTCCGTTTCCCCCGAGACCGATAGGAGCATCTGAATTCATTTCGATCGATCACGATGGACACTTTGCCGTCAACGGCAATCGTGTACGATTCTTTGGAACGAATCTCGCCGCGGATGGTGCCTTTCCAGTGAAAGAAAAAGCGTGGTTCATTGCCGGTCATCTCCGGAAAACGGGCTTCAATCTGGTCCGATTCCATCATTTGGACAATCCATGGAGCGTGCAATCCCTCTTTGAACAAGGAAAAGATACGCGCCATCTGAATCCTGTCACCCTCGATCGGATGGAGAATATTATTGCGGAATTGAAACATAACGGGGTGTATATCAATATGAATCTCCATGTCAGCCGTACGTTCAACGCGCAGGATGGTGTGCCGGAGTATGACTCGCTGCCGGAATTCAGCAAGGTGGTGAATTTTTTTGATCCACAGATGCTTGTATTGCACAAAGAGTATGCGCGCCAACTGCTGACCCATGTCAATCCCTACACCGGAAAGTCGCTGCCGAACGATCCGGTTATGGCAATGATGGAAATTACAAACGAAAACTCGTTGTACCGCGCTTGGCGGGATGGATCTCTGGCGCCGCGATTCGCCGGCGGTCTTCTCACAATCCGCCATACGAAGATGCTTGACTCTCTCTGGCAGCAATTCCTCATCAATCGGTATGGCACCACGGATTCTTTGCGCGCGGCATGGTCGGCCGGAGTGATCGATCGGAGCGGCACGAATCAAGTCCGCAATGGGGGATTTGAGCAGAACGGAATCTCGAACTGGTTGATAGAAAATGACGGTACGGGGACGGCAGTCTTGGCGTCCGACTCTGCGGTCTTCTATCGTGGAAAATGTTCCTGCAAAGTGACGGTACAGAAATCCGACGGGATAGACTGGCATCTGCAATTCAAGCAAGTGGGTTTGTCAATAGCAAAGGATTCCCTTTATGTCATTTCTTTTGCCGCACGATCGGACAGCCAGCGAACGATCAGTTGCACAGTCGAGAGAGAAACCAGTCCTTGGACGTGGTACGGAGGAACATCCATATCGTTGACTACACAGTGGAAGACATTTTCATACATGATCCGTGCATCGGAAGCACTTGCCGGAGATGTTCGGTTGTCATTCAGTGTAGGCGCCCAAAATGGAACGTACTGGTTTGATGAAGTCACTCTCGGGCAGCCCAGCACCAATGGTTTGCTTGCCGGAGAGTCGCTGGAATCAAAAACTGTTCAGCGTATCAACTATGCGGTTTGCAGCAGCTACTCGGATCAAAGCGTCAGAGATATGTCTGCTTTCTATGTCGGCTTGCAGTCAGAGTACTTCGCGAAGATGCGTTCCTTCCTGAGAGACACATTGGGTGTGAAGGTGCCGATCGTTGGAACGAATTGGAATGTCGGTCCCGCCGATCTTGCCGCTCAATCAACGGCAGACTATGTTGACAATCACGCATACTGGGATCATCCGTCATTTCCGTCAGTCCCCTGGTCTCCAACAGATTGGCTGATCAACAACACGGCCATGGTGACCGAGACGAACGGCGGAACAATTTCCGGTTTGATGGCCGGTGTGTCAATGAAGAACAAGCCCTACACGATCAGCGAATACAATCATCCATTCCCAAATCGGTACCAGACGGAAGGTGTTCTGTTTCTGTCTTCTTACGCATCATTCCATGGAGTTGATGGGTTAATGTTCTTCGATTATAACGGCTTGTCGGACGATTGGGAAACAGACAAGATCGGAAGCTATTTCAACATTGCCCGCAACAGCGCGATGATGGCGCTGATGCCTTCCTGTGCTTACGCCTATAGAAACGGCCTTATCTCGCCGGCGGCGCAAACGTTGTATGCGAACTATTCCAGCGATGACTATATGCTCCTGCCGAAAACTGACGCAAGCGGATGGAGCGGGCCGAGCATGTTTCCACCAACACTGGCGCTGGAGCATGCAGTGCGAATCGGGACATTCGATGCTGGTTCAAATTTTGACGCAGGCTCACTGCCCGCGGTTGTGGGAAATCCATACGTCACCGACACAAAACAGATCACCTGGAACACTTCCGGACTCTTTACGGTGTCATCGCCGCAGTTTGTCGCGATTACCGGATTTCTCTATACGGGAAGCGGCGTGAAAATCGGTCCGCTGACACTGCAGAGTGCGAATGAATTTGGAACTCTGACTTGGCTTTCGCTGACCGGCGATTCTTTGGCAAAAGCATCCCGGTCGCTGTTGACCGTATCCTCGCGCACGCAGAATGTGGGAATGATTTGGGACGGTATCAGGACGTTCCACGATTCCTGGGGACAGGCGCCTACGATCATCCAGCCGCTTGAATTATCATTGAGGATCGCGTTGCAGGCGGATTCTTTATCGGTGATTGCGCTCGGTCCAACCGGTGTGGAGAGCTCTTCGGCAACGATGTATTATCCAGTCGGGAAAAATCTATTCGATATCACAATCCTGCAGACGCAGCCGGAAGGGCGCTCTCTCTGGTTTGGATTGCGCGGCTTTGGGATTGGTGCAGCGCAAGCAGTTGGCGGCAGTGAAACGGTGTTGCCTGGAGAAACAGAACTCCGGCAGAATTATCCCAACCCGTTCAATCCATCGACAGTCATCACGTACCGGGTTGGGAAGCGCACGCATGTTCTTCTCAGAGTGTTCGATGTTCTGGGAAGGAATGTCGGAACTCTTGTCAATGACGAAGTATCAGCGGGCACCTATTCGGTCACCCTGCACACCGATCAATACGGTATGGGGAGCGGTATGTATTTCTACCGGCTGCAGGCAGGAGGGTATGATCGGACAAAGCGGCTTATCGTCCAGCACTGAGCGGCCGGGTCAGTGAAATATCGTGCCTTCCGTAGCGTACGAAGGCATTTGTCCGTACATTATTTTATGTCTCACAAAAAGTATTCACATATGAAGCGGTTGCCGATTGTGGTTCGGTGTTTCATTCTCAGTGTCTTTGCGCTTCCGGCGTTTGGACAGAAGATTGTTCCCCCGCTGCCGCAGGACACACTCGCAGTGGTAGGTACAAATGTTATTACCGCCCGTGATCTTATTGAGCGAATCGAATTTATGCCGTGGCAGGACAAGGAGAAACCAAAACGCTACGACTCGTCGAAAGTGAAAGCGCTTCAGTCTTTGGTGGCAGAGCGCCTTCTCTCTCTGGAAGGGAACCAAGTGGCCTCCATCGCCGGTGATGAATTGTTGAAGCTCAAGACGGCGGCCATGGAAAAAATGTTTGTGCGGGATGAATTGTACCGGCGCGAAATAAAAGCAACGATCACTTTGAGCAATGCCGAAATTGCCGAAGGATTGAAACGATTTGCGTGGGAATTGCACCTGATTGCCGTGGGCGTCAGGGACCAGACAACGGGTGATTCTCTCTGCAGGCGGATGAAGCGCAATGAAGGACTCTTTGCTGCACTGCGCCAATTGCCTTTTCACAGCGTCACAGCGTTCGACACGGTGAAAGTGAACTACGGCGGTCTTGATACGGCTTTTGAACGTCAGTCATATTTATTGGGAAAATCAAACCAATGTTCACCGCCATTTCTTTCCGCCACCTATGGATGGGTGGTCGTTATTCTCCTGGAGCGGACAGCAAATCCGGTGTATGATAAAATGAATTGGGGTGACAGGCGCTACCGGGTGGAAGAGACCATCCGCCGCCAGAAAGAAATTGAGCGGGCGAAAGCATACTATGCGAGCGCTCTCTTTCAGCAAAAAGCAAAAGCGGACTCGATGGTCTTTGAAGATCTTGCCCGGGAACTCAGGAAGCTTCTTTTGCGTGATTCATCAGCTCATAAGCAAAACGGACTTTTCGCCATTCGCTCTGATGATGTTGATCTATTGCTCTCAGTGTTTCGAAGTCGTTTGAAACAGTCATTCGTTGAGATGGAGCATCATCCGCTGCTTCTCGGAGAGGCAATTGAAGCATTGCGATCAAGTGGGATTGGATTTACTTCGCTTGAGCTGAATCCATTCCGGATCCGTTTGAATGCCGGTATTCGGATGATCATTGAGCAGGAGGTCATGGCGCGTGAGGGATATCGCCGCCAGTTGCAGCAATCGAAGAGTGTCCGGCACGATCTTGATATCTGGTCGAGATATTGGACTTCCCGCCATATCATGTGGGATTTGAATGATACTGTTCGTGTTGCAGAGGACGATCAGGTCGAAGCGATGCGTCAGGCGATACGTGATATCGGCCCGCTCTATCGTGTAAACCTGCAGGAAATTTTATGCGCCGATATTTCGACAGCCGGCCATATCCTCGACTCGTTGGCGTCCGGAATATCCTTCGACTTGCTAGCGCGACGCAATTCGCAACGGCATGAATGGGCTGCCTCCAGTGGTATTTCCGGTTTCTTCCCTCTGCCGAAAAATCCCGAGCTGAGCGCACGTGCGATGATCGCGGATCTTGGAACTGTTGTCGGGCCGGTTCGATTGCCGGAAGGCTATTCGATTTTCAAGGTCCTGGGGAGAACAAGAATCTCCTTCGAGCGGGATTCCATGATGATGAAAGAGATTCTCCGATTGGCCTCATACTATACCGATATTGGAAATACCGTTCGCGTTAATGTGCAGGAAGTGCTGTGTGATAGTGCGTTCGAAGCGCAGGCAATTCTTGATTCGCTGCGTAACGGGGCGTCGTTCAGTGATGTTGCGCGTCGATCAACGATGCGTCGGGCATGGAGCGAGACAGGGGGTGTATCCGGTTACTTCGCTGTTTCCGAACATCCCGAACTCGGCCGGGCCGCGATGCTTTCTGATACCGGTCAAGTGATTGGGCCGGTTAAACTGCCGGAAGGGTATTCCATTTTCAAAGTGCTGGGGAAACGATGGCCGGAACTATCGGAATTTCCAGCGGCCGATTCGTTGCGTTGGAAAGCCAAAGCTTCTGCGCTTGCCGCAAAACGCCAATCGTCCCTTGATGGATATATCGCTTCAACGGCGAGAAAATATGGCGTGAAGCTTTACTACGAAAAACTTCCGTCCATCGAAATCCAACCATCAAATATGGTGACACGGCGGCGGCTTGGTTTCGGAGGAACCATCGCAGCGTATCCGCTGCTCTATCCAAATTATAGTTGGACAAAAAGCATGAAAGAGTCACAGCCTCCTCTGCCGTAAGGACAATGAAAAAGAAACTGCCACATAGTGCGTCTCCATCACCGGTTCTTCCGCGCAGGCGTCTGCTTTTTGCCGGTTTCACGCTTGTTGCGTTTGTAGTACTGATGATTGTGTTTGAAATCGCATTGCGACTTCTCCACTATGGACACGACCTCGAATTGGTATATACGACTACACGCAATGGGAAGGAATACTGTTATCTAAATCCGGCAGTCGGTAAGCGATACTTCGATCCGAAGCGCTATGCCCTCCCTAAAGTGGAGAACGGATATTTCTTGCTGGACAAGCCGGTGGACGGCATTCGCATATTCTGTCTTGGCGCATCCACTACTGCCGGTTTTCCGTACGAATACAATGCGACGCCATCGCGAATGCTGCAAAAGCGGCTGGAGCTCGCATTTCCCGGAAAAACAATCGAAGTCATCAATGCCGGATTAACTGCAACGAATAGCTATACCGTCTTCGAATTCGCCCGGGAACTTGCGCACTATCAGCCCGACGCGTTTGTTGTGTACAGCGGCCAAAACGAATTTTATGGTGCTCTTGGTGTCGGTTCGACTCTATCGGCCGGTAGCAATGGCGCAGTCGTTCGGTTCTATCTCGCTCTGCGCCGGGTGAAGATCTTTTTGCTCTTGGAAGAGGCTTTATCGGACATTATCGGTCGGATAGCTTTGGACCAGACACCGACGGATGGCACCTTGATGCAACAGATGGCTGCCGAGAAAGCGATTCCGATTGGCGGTCCGCTTTATAAAAGTGCATGTGAGGCATACCGGCGAAATCTACAGAATCTTGCTGCGCTTTCTGCAGAGAATAATATTCCGCTCATTCTCTCAACCCTTGTGACAAATGAACGAGGATTGCCGCCGTTTGTGTCCCTCTTCCAAACGCAGACCGGAGAAAAACAGCGGGAAGAAGTCACGCGGTTGGTCACTGAGTCTACAAATCTCCTGGGGTCGCAACGGGTTGAACCGGCAAAGGCAGTATTGCGGTCTGCTGTCGGACTCGATTCATCCTATGCACTTGTATGGTACCGGCTGGGTCAATGCTATGACGCTCTTGCATTCTATGATTCAGCGTCATTGATGTATGACAAGGCACGTGATTGTGACGGACTTCGATTTCGAGCTCCGTCAGAGTTCAACAGAATCGTGCGGAGTGTAGCGGCAAATTCGAACATCGTTCTTGCAGATGTGGACTCGGCGTTCCGTGCGCATTCACCACAAGGAATTATCGGCAATGAACTCTTATGGGAACACGTGCACCCGCGCTTGCAGGGATACATTCTGCTTTCCCGGGTCTGGTGCGATGCTCTGATGAATACGGCGCTCGGCGGCAAGAGCGGCAGGCAACACACCATTCTGTCTGACAGCACGCTTTATGGTGCATTGCGTCTGACGAACCTCGACGAAGCATTTGGCCGGCAGAAAATGGAACGATTGATGAATCGCTGGCCTTTTGTCCCCAGCGGAAAATCTACGCCGGCTATTCCATCCGACGATACCGAACGTGTGGCACAGCTCTTTCTTGACGGCAGGCTGCGGTGGAATGAAGCGCACTATGAGATGGCTGATGTCTTTCTCAAAAAGAGGGATTTCAGCGGCGCCGCGCGGGAATATGAAGCAGTCAGCGAGTTTTGTCGGGAAGATCCTTTTCCATTAGTACGGGAAGGCGACATGTACGCCGCACTGGAGCAATTTGAAAATGCTGCGAATGCGTACAGGCATGTAATTGCACTTTCAGATAATCAATTCATTCAGCTCAAAATCGGTGTTGTGTTGATAAGAATGAACCAACCGCGGCGTGCCCTGGAACATCTGACACGTTCCGTTGAGCTGGATGCGAACGCGTCAACAAAATTTTCCCGCCCGCAGAAAAGCGAAGCCGCATACTACTATGCTCTTGCTCTCTCTCAAATAGGGAATAAGACTGAATCAATACAGGTACTCTCCATGATCCTGGCGCAGAATCCAAACGATGAACGCGCGGGACGGCTTCTGGGAGAAGTGCGGCGCCGGTAATTGCTACATGGGTCAAGCGGGAGCGATGCGGTATGGGCTCAGCGCAATGAATAATTTAACAGATACATTTCGAAACATGAGATATCTGAAAAACCGTCAGGCACTGTCATTCTGAGGAGCGAAGTGACGAAGAATCCTTTAAGTTGATCTGATTCCAGCACATGAATTCTTTGTCGAGCCTGCGCTGAGCGAAGTCGAAGCGCTTAGAATGACCGGCATACAGGAGTTTTTTAGAAGCCTCAACATACTACTATGGGACTATAATGACGTTTCGTTCTTGCTTGAGTTTGCTGTTGCTGGGTGTGATTCTCGGCAGTGTCTCTGTTTCGGCGCAGGGTTTTCTGGGAGTGTCCGGTACAAAAATAGTCAACGGCAAAGGCGATGAGTTCATTCTTCGCGGCATCGGCCTTGGCGGCTGGCTTGTTCCGGAAGGTTACATGCTTCAAATGTCGTCCTTTGCAAATTCTCCGACCGAAATCAGAAACAAGATCGTCAGCATGATCGGCGCGGCGAATACGGACACGTTCTACGCACTTTATCGTCAGAGTTATGTCGCTCGAAAAGATATTGATCAAATTGCAAAATGGGGATTCAATTCGATCCGTCTTCCGATGCACTATGCATTGTTGACACCCAAGAACCAAAATGGTGTGTATCTCGAATCTGGTTTTGCCATCATCGACAGCCTTTTGAGCTGGTGCGAGGCGAATCATCTGTATCTTATTCTCGATCTTCACTGTGCGCCGGGCGGACAGAACAGTGACAATATCAGCGATTACATTGCAGGTGAGCCGTCATTGTGGGAGAGCGTGGACAATCAAAATCAAACAATTGCGCTGTGGAAAAAAATTGCAGAACGCTATGCATCAAAAGAATGGATCGGCGGATATGATCTGCTGAATGAGACGGTATGGACATTCGGCGCGACGTTGCCGCCGCTTAAAAACCTGCATGACATGTTTATAGCGATCACCAGCGCCATACGGCAGGTGGACACGACACACATCGTGTTCATCGAGGGGAATTCATACGCTACTGATTTCAGCGGCCTTACTCCGGCCTGGGATGCAAAGATGGCGTACAGCTTTCACAAGTACTGGAATTCCAATGACTACAGTTCCATTTCGTACTTAGTCAGTCTGCGGTCGAACGCGAACAGGCCGCTCTGGCTTGGAGAATCAGGCGAAAACTCCAATCAATGGTTTGCAGAATGCATCACGCTGATGGAGGCAAATAAGATCGGTTGGGCATGGTGGCCGCATAAGAAGATTGCCTCCATCTCCGGGCCTCTCTCGGCAACACTGATCCCGGAGTATAATACATTATTGAACTACTGGAAAAACCCAACACCAGCGACCCGGCCAACACTTGATTTCGCTCTTAATGCATTGTTGGACCAGGCGGCGATGCTGGCGTATGACAAGTGCCGCTATCAGCCGGATGTTATTGATGCCATCCTGCGGCAGCCCTATTCCGACGAAACGCTTCCGTATGCGACTAATATTATTCCAGGACGTATTTTTGCTGTGAACTATGATCTTGGAAAAATGCCGTTCGCGTACAAGGATAATGACTATCAGCAAATTCCGCAGGGACAGGCGTACAACAGCGGCGGGTCGTATCGAAACGACGGCGTTGATATTGAAGGATGCAGCGATGCAGTCAACAATGGCTACGACGTCGGATGGATCGGTGATGGGGAATATCTTCGGTTCACCGTCACCGTTCAGCAAGCCGGGTCGTACCGGGCCGACATCCGTGTTGCGTCGTTGAGCGGAGGCGGACAGGTGATGATGCAGATTGATGATACCATCAGTTTTGGCGGTGTGGTGTCGGTGCCATCAACGGGAGGATGGCAGACATGGAATACGTTGACCCTCGGGACGCATGATCTGCCGGCGGGAAATCATAAACTGCGTATCATTTTTGTCAAAGGCGGGTTTAATCTAAACTATATGCAGTTTTCACAGATCGTGGGCGTTGCAGGCGAACAAAGTTCCGTGCCGCATGTATTCGAAGTCCGGCAGAATTTTCCAAATCCCTTCAATCCTTCGACACATATCGCGTATTCACTGCCTGCGTCCGGTGTCGTATCGCTCGAAGTTATGGATATTTTGGGACGGAGAGTTCGAACCATTGATCAAGGGTTTCAATCCGAAGGAGAACACTCTGCGGAATTCGACGCCCGCAGCGTGGGACTCTCCTCCGGCATCTATTATTATCGGATGAATTATTCCGGTCACTACTCAAAGACGATGAAGGCGGTGCTTCTCCAATGACAAAATACATTTTTGCTGTTTCATTCTTTGTTTCAATAGTGATATTCGCTGGATGCGAAAAGAGCAATCCGACCGATAACGGAAATGGGGGCACGACTCCCGCCGATGTGGCACCGGAGGCTCCCAGCAATATGCGCATTCTCTCCATGGATGAATCGTCCGTTCTGCTTTCGTGGAAAGACAACAGCGCAACGGAAACCGAATTCGACATCGAACAGGGGATTGACTCTCTCAATTTTTCCATTGTGAAGTCGGTCGCAGCAAATGTTGACTCGGTAACGATATCGAGTGTATTTTCAGTGAGTCAAACATACTATTTTCGAGTGAAGGCAAAGACGGCAACGAAAACGAGCACATCGTCGAACATCGTGAGCCGCTGTCTTTTTCCTGCACCGACCAATCTGCAAATACTTGCAATGACTCCCTCCGGTGTTTCGTTGACGTGGAACGACGCGAGCGCAACGGAGTCCTCATTTGATATCGAGCAAAGCGTCGATAATGGGGTGTTTACCGTTGCAGGAAGCGCTCCGGCGAATGCGACTGCCATCGCATTGACGGGAACATTTGATTCGTCCGCGACCTATGCGTTCCGGATCTGCGGTCGAACTGCAACCAGCAAATCTGTTTATTCAAACGCAGCGAGTTGTTCCATGGGCGACTGGATTCTTGTTGGGAGTGGCTCATTTCAGATGGGAAGAAATGGGGAATTCAGGGATGAACAGCCGATCCATACGGTAACGCTATCAAAGAGCTACTCTATCGGCAAGTACGAAGTGACGGTGAAGCAGTTCAGGGAATTTACAAGCGCAGAGAATCGGACATTTCCGCCGACTCCAAGCTGGGGATGGAATGACGACGATCCCATTGTGAATATTTCGTGGAACGACGCGCGGGACTATTGCCAATGGCTTAGTGACACGTTGAAGAAAGTCTTTCGACTGCCGACTGAAGCGGAGTGGGAATTTGCTGCGCGGGGTGGAAAATATTCTCAAGGGTACATTTACAGCGGAAGCAATTCATTGTCGGACGTTGCCTGGTGCTTTGCAAATGCGTCGTCGTGTACGCATACGGTCGGGACAAAGAGACCAAACGAATTGGGCATCTACGACATGAGCGGCAATGCCTGGGAATGGTGCGCCGATTGGTACGGTTCGTACGGCTTTCAAGCGCAGACGAATCCGACAGGGCCGGTAAGCGGCTCGACAAAAATCTTCCGCGGTGGTTCTTGGTTTGACTATGGATTGGGAGCATCTGACGGCCGAGTCGAAACGCGTTACGATTACACTCCTAACAGCAGAGCAACCGATTCGGGTTTTCGGGTGGTCAAAGAATTGTAGCAGAATTGATGCCCCATCAACAACCGGTGTGGACATTGCAGATATTAGAGATAATTCAATTAATCAATAACCGTAATTACTCGGCGAAGTCGTGAAAGTGTCATTCCCATCCAAAGGATCCTCCGGACATGCTTTTAGCGGGAATCCATGTTTCTTCTTTTGGATGCCCGACAAGAAAGTTCGGGCATGACAGACCGATTGCAGCGATACTAACAGTAAACGCACAAGTAGTTACCAAAAACCAAAGGAGTACCTTATGGCAAGCGGTCCGGCACCAAGAGCAGTACAAGGAACGAGTTCCAGTGTCTCAACAAATTACACACCGGCACTCACAGTTCTCACATCGCTTTTTTTCATGTGGGGTTTTCTCACCTGCCTCAATGATATCATCATTCCCCATTTGAAAGCAGTCTTTGAACTGAACTATGCACAAGTGATGCTTGTGCAGTTCAGCTTTTTCACGGCATATTTCGTGGTCTCGCTTCCTTCGGGATGGATCGTCGAACGGCTGGGATATAAAAACGGTATCATCATCGGTCTTCTGACAGCGGCGGTTGCCTGCGTCCTGTTCTATCCGGCGGCCGGATATCGTTCCTACACAATTTTCCTGATTGCGTTGTTTGTGCTGGCCTCCGGCATTACCCTGCTGCAGGTGGCTGCCAATCCGTACGTCGCGATTCTCGGCAAACCGCAGACTGCTTCGAGCCGGCTGACACTGACACAGGCATTTAATGCACTTGGAACAACCATTGCGCCGATTTTCGGTTCCATTCTGATCCTCGCAATCGCAGTGAAGGGACCGGCAGAACTGGCTGCGATGAACGCATCAGATGCTGAAGCATACCGGGTTGCGGAGGCGGCTTCTGTTCAAACACCGTACCTTGGTCTCGCCGCTGCGCTTGTCGTCATTGCGGTCATTATCGCGTTGTTCAAGCTTCCCAAGATCGAAGCGTCAGAAGGGGCGTCGGCTGAAGATGGCGGACACAATTACGACCATTTGCACAAGAGTGCATGGAAGTACCGTCATTTGGTTCTCGGCGCACTTGCAATCTTCGTATATGTCGGCGGTGAGGTTTCGATCGGAAGTTTTCTCGTCAACTATATCAGTCAGCCGTCCATCGGCGGGATGACATTGGCAGAAGCCGGGAAATACGTCTCCTTCTATTGGGGAGGAGCAATGGTCGGCAGATTTATCGGTTCTGTCGTCATGCGCTATATCAATCCGGGAAAAGTGCTCACCGTGCATGCGCTGGCAGTGATCGCTCTTGTTCTGACGGCGATTTTTACGACTGGTCACGTTTCGATGTGGGCGATTCTTTCGGTAGGGCTCTTTAATTCCATTATGTTCCCGACGATCTTTACGCTCGCCATTGCAGGTCTGGGAAAACACACAGGACAGGGCTCGGGCATTCTGTGCATGGCGATCGTCGGCGGTGCCCTGATCCCATTGTTCCAGGGATTTCTGGCAGATCGTATCGGAATCCAAATGGCATTTTTCATTCCGGTGATCTGCTACGCATACATCGCATACTATGGCGGCAAAGGCCATATTCCCGTTTTCGCAAAACATTAATCGGTCAGCAAGTAGAAAAGGAAAAGATTTTCCACGGAGGGCACAGAGCAAAAAGATGAGAACACAGAGCAGACTCGTTATCATTTTTCCCCGCGGGTGTTCGAACTCTTGCAGAGTAGTGGCTGTGCGAACTTCTCGATATGCTGCAATACGATGTGGGATTTAATCCATAAATTCTCTGTGTTCTTTTTTGTTTCTCTGTGACCTCTGTGGCTTCAGCTTTCTACGTTGAGTAGTTACGAAAATTTTAATTGTTGGAGAAATGATGAATCTCATTGAAGTCACTATTGGAATTGATATCGGGGGCACCAATACCGTTCTGGGGTTTGTGTCCCGTGACGGCAAATGTCTCGCAGAAGACTCCATGCCGACGTTGAGTCAGGAGCCGGCGAAAAAGTATTTTGTCCGGCTCCACGAAAAGATTGAAGAAGCAAAACGTTCACTGTCCGATAATATTGTTGTCAAAGGAATGGGCATCGGGGCGCCGAACGCAAACTACTACCGTGGTACGGTGGAAACTCCCCCGAATCTCAAGTGGGAAGGCGTGACGCATGTTGTTGATACTCTGCATCAGTACTACGATTTCCCGATAGCGATTACCAACGATGCAAACGCTGCGGCTATCGGTGAATTGGTGTTCGGATCAGGGAAAGGCCTCAAACATTTTGTTGTCATTACTCTCGGCACGGGATTGGGAAGCGGGATCATTGTTGATGGAAAGCTTCTGTACGGCGCCGATGGTTTTGCCGGTGAGATCGGACATACGATCGTCGATCCGGCCGGACGCATGTGCGGATGCGGAAGAAAGGGATGTCTCGAAACTTATGTCTCCGCCAATGGCATCCGGCGGACGGTTGCAGAAATGATATGTAATTCAACGGCGCCCAGTGAATTGAGAAAAGTTAGTTTCGAAGACTGCACCTCAAAATTGATCTATGAAGCAGCGTTGCGTGGCGATAAAATTGCATTGGAAGCGTTTGCATTCACAGGAGAAATTCTTGGATTGAAACTCGCCGATACGGTTGCCCACTTAAATCCGGAAGCGATCATTCTCTTCGGCGGTTTGGCGTCGGCTGGCGAGCTGATCTTTCGACCCACTGCAAGTTCACTGGAGCATCATCTTCTGGGAATCTTCAAGAATAAGGTGAAGATTCTTCCTTCAGGACTTCCGGAAGGGGATAGTGCTGTGATCGGCGCCAGTGCGTTGATCTGGCACGAGATCGATCGAGGAGTCTGAGCTTTCGGTCATCAGGAAGAAGAATCGTCGCATATATTGGTGCCGTTCAACCATTGAGCATTCCATTTTGAATCAGGGGAATATCCCGAAGGTATCCCTTGGTAGAGGAAGGCGCTCGCGGTCTTGCTCGGCATGACGGATAGCTGAGAAAAGTGCAGTACTATTTGTTTGAAATGGCAATAGTTTTGTGTCCTCCGTGACGAACATTCCCGCAAAGGAAATGTTCTGTTCAGCGGCGATTCGAGGAAGTAAAATCAAAGGAGAAAATAATGAACAGACCTTCGATCATCATTGTCATGGCGCTCGTTATGATCTCGTGTCTCGCTGCTCAATCCGCTGCCGATCGCTCTTCGGTAGTTGAGTCACGCATTGATGCACTGATAAAGAAATTAACGCTCGAAGAAAAAGTATCGATGCTCGGCGGTACCGGATTCGCGAGCAAACCGGTGAAGAGGTTGGGCATTCCGTCACTGGAAATGACCGACGGACCGCTTGGTGTGCGGTGGGGACTGGCAACGGCCTTTCCGGCCGGTGTTGCGATGGCAGCCACTTGGGACACATCGCTCATCCGGCGGATAGGTGAAGCGCTTGGCGAAGAGGCCATCGGGCACGGACGGAATACGTTACTTGGGCCATGCGTCAACATCCAGCGCACGCCGTATGGAGGGCGAAATTTTGAAAGTTTTGGAGAAGATCCTTATCTAGCGTCGTGGATGGCTGTCTCCTACATCCATGGAGTGCAAAACAAAAACGTTGTGGCAACAGTAAAGCACTTTGCTGTGAACAATCAGGAAACCGAACGGGATCATATCGACATCGCGGTGAGTGAGCGTGCGCTGCGCGAAATCTATCTTCCGACATTTGAATCGTCTGTGAAAGAGGCAAGTGTGTGGGCGGTGATGGATGCCTATAACAAAGTGAATGGATTCTTCTGCACAGAGAATCAGCATCTCAACAAAGAGATATTGAAGAACGAATGGGGATTTCAAGGTCTGGTGATGTCCGATTGGGGTGCGACGCACCATACGCGCCGTGCTTTCGACGGCGGACTGGATCTGGAGATGCCATTCGGAGAATTTCTAAAGGATACGATCGTCAGTCTGGTGAAGAACGAAACGCTGACAGAATCTGCGCTCGACGACAAGATCCGAAGAATATTGCGAGTGCTGATCGTCTCAGGGATCATGGATTCTCCGAAAGCGCCGGACTCCGTTCTGGTCGATAATGTCGGCCACCGGAATCTCAACCGGGAAGCGGCACGGGCGTCCATCGTGCTTCTGAAAAACGATCACTCGATCCTGCCTCTGAACACGGCAACACTTCGCTCTCTTGCGGTGATCGGCCCGAACGCCGCCGCACCGCGTGTCGGCGGAGGCGGCAGTTCGATGGTGAATTATACATATGCTGTCAGTCCTCTGGAAGGTCTGAAGCGTGCTGCAGGAGCAAATGTCAAAATTAATTACGCGCTGGGATGTGCGTTGGAGAGTGAAATTGTACCGATTGATTCCACAATCCTTCACCCGTCCACCGACAGATTGCAGGAATATGGGTTGACCGGAGAATACTTTGCCAACATGACGCTTCAGGGATCGCCGGTTCTTGTGCGGCGGGATCCATCACCGTTCTTTTCCTGGAATTCCGGTTCACCGGACCCGCGCCTGTCCGTCGATCGATTTTCGGCTCGTTGGTCAGGCGTGTTGACTCCCAGGAAATCCGGGAACTATATTTTACAACTGGCATGCGATGACGGAGGACGCCTCTATATAAATGATTCGCTGCTGATCAATGATTGGAGCGATCATGCTGTTCGAACAGTATCAGCTCCTATAACACTTTCTGCGGACCGGGTGTATCGTATCCGTATCGAATACTATGAGAATGCCGGTGATGCCGTGATGAAACTCGGCATGACCCAGGCAGGGGACAACGACCTGCGGATAGCTGTTGCCGCCGCCGCGGCATCGGACGCTGCCATTGTCTTCGCCGGGCTCTCATACAATTTTGAGAGCGAGGGATTCGATCGCACCACGCTCGCCTTGCCGGACGAACAAATTGCATTGATTCACGCAGTTGCAAAGGCGAATCCCAACACTATCGTTGTTCTCAATTCAGGGGCACCAATCTTGATGAGCAATTGGATCGGCGATGTGAAAGGTGTCATCGAAATGTGGTATCCTGGGCAGGAAGGCGGTAATGCGATCGCTGATGTGCTTTTCGGAGTATATAATCCATCCGGCAAATTGCCCTGCACATTTCCGGTGCGATGGGAAGATTGTTCCGCATATGGCACATTTCCGGGAACAAAAGACAATGCAGCCTATGCGGATGATATATTTGTCGGGTATCGCCATTTTGATGCGAAGAAAATTGCCCCACAATATCCATTCGGATATGGACTCTCTTACACCTCCTTCGCATTTTCGGATCTGCGGATTGGGAAATCTTCCGGAGGAAAAGTGCCGGTGCAGGTTGTTGTTCGCAATACCGGAGACCGGAGAGGTGCCGAAATCGTACAGCTCTATGTCGCAAAGGTTGGCACTTCGATTGTGCGTGCCCTCAAAGAGCTCAAGGGATTTGCAAAAGTAGAACTTGCGCCCGGTGAACAGAAAACCGTTGTGATAGAACTCGATCGGCGTGCATTCTCATATTATGACACGGCGAAGAATGATTGGATGGTGGAACCGGGAGAGTATCACATAGAGATCGGATCGTCTTCGCGAGATGCGGCGCTATCAAAGTCCATCACATGGTAAAGATTTTCTCTACATGAGACTCAAACAGCATTACATAATGTTTCAAACCATGCATGGATCCGGAGTAAGCGTGTTTTTGCGTTGCGGTATTGCCGCATTCACGCTGGCTATGTTGGTAGCGGTATGCGGCTGCAAAAAGAATTCTTCTCCCGTCGATGCATCGGCAACAAATACACCTGTCGCAACAAAAAGTGCCAAACGCGGGATCGCATATGACATTGCTTCTCTTGCCGATCTGGCGGCACTTTCGAAAGGACTCAGCTGGTGGTACAATTGGGGAACGAACCGGAGCAGTAACCTTCCCGATCCGTTTTGGAAGACGTATGGCATGGATTTTATTCCTATGCTCTGGGGAGGGAATTCAAGCGAAAGCGATATAGGGACTGTGGAAAGTTATTTGAATGCACATCCTGAAGTTCAGTATCTTCTTGTGATGAATGAACCAAACCTAATCGATCAGGCAAATCGTACTCCCGCCCAAGCTGCGACGGATTGGCTGAAGTACGAACGGGTGGTTTCCGATCTGGCGGCCAGCGGACGGACCGTGTTTATTGTTGGACCTGCGATGAACTGGGGAACCATGTCGGGCTATTCCGATCCTGTGACATGGCTGGATGCGTTCTACGCGGCGTACGAAGCGGCGAATGGAGGAAGGGAGCCGAAAATTGACTATCTCGCCTTCCATTGGTACGACTATGGACTTGGCGGGCAACTCGACAGACTAAAGAAATACGGCAAAAAAATCTGGATCACCGAAATGGCAAATTGGAATTCTCAGATCAATTCCTACGCGAAGCAGAAGGTGCAGATGCAGTCGATGGTGGATACGTGTGAGACACGCGATGACGTCTTCCGCTATGCCTGGTTTATCGGACGGGGAAGCAGTCCTGACAGTCATTACACTTATCTCTTTACCAGCGATGATGGCGTGTTGAACGATCTTGGTGAATATTATATCGATTTGCCTTTTGTTAAGTAGGAGCTTCTGATTGTTTGTTAGCTAAGACGAGAAATCCGAATCTTTTTGTCTCACTGAACTCTTTGTGTTCCTTCATCTCATTGGTGGAATTATAGCGAGAGTGCAATCTGCATCCCTGAGATTCTGCTAATGCTGATGTCGGCTGTAGAATGAGAAGTCGTTACAAACAGAGTAGTTCATTACTATCTTATAATGGGATAGAGAGATTTGCAAACCCAACCGGAATCAACTGTTTTTTTTGCCACGCGTTTTCCATAACGAGCTCTTATGATTCGTATCAAAGTATACTGGATCTTGTTGTTCCTGGCGATAATCGTACATATTGCCACCAGTCGATTATTCGCCGCCGAGAAGAATAGTGTTCCAATCCCGGTATTTTCCACGTCTCGGGGTTTCTACAGCAACAGCTTTACTGTTACGCTGAGTACCGATGCGGCCTCTGCCGTTCTCCAATATACACTCGATGGTTCAGATCCCGGAACTTCACCGACAGCCATAGTGCACACATCTCCGGCAACCGTCTTAGTCCATCCGCAGAGCACCGAAGGCGAACGGGCCAAAGCTCCCGGATTTGTTCTTCGTGCCTGCACCGCTCTGGCCGGTGGATCCGTCAGCGAAACAATTACCCACACATACATATTTGTTGACAACGCCGGATTGCTGTCGGTCGAAGGTGCCGTTCCGGGACCGTACTGGCCTTCCACCGTGCAAGCGAGTCAATCCATTGATTATGGAATGAGTCCGACGGTCTTAAACGATGTCCGATATAAAAATATTATCGGCAACTCATTGCGTTCTATTCCGACCATCTCCCTTTCTACGGACCTTAAGAATCTTTTCGATGCGGATAGCGGCATTTACATGAATGCAATGATGGATGGCAAGACATGGGAACGTCCGGTTTCGGTTGAACTCATCAATCCGGACGGGAAGGAAGGATTTCAAATCAACTGCGGACTTCGAATTCGAGGCGGATGGAGCCGCCATGGCGATGATCCGAAACACGCATTTCGTCTGTTCTTTAGAAGCGAATACGGAAACGGTAAATTGAAATTCCCGCTCTTCGACAACGAAGGTGCTGCGGAATTCGACAAGGTGGATCTTCGTACGGCACAGAATTATGCCTGGAGCTATCCCGGACATCTCGGGCAGTATAATACAATGATCAGCGAGGTTTTCTGCCGTGATCTGCAACGAGAAATGGGACAGCCCTATACGCGAAGCAGATTCTACCATTTGTATATCAATGGCGTGTACTGGGGGATTTATCAAACCCAGGAGCGTTCAGAGGCAAATTATGCGGCGACGTATTTTGGCGGTGCCCAAGAGGATTATGATGTTATCAAGAACGGCGATAACTATGTCGTGGAAGCGACAGATGGAACTCTGGATGCATACCGCACTGTATGGAATTTTTGTTCGACAGGATTCAGTTCGAACCTCGTCTATTTTGCTATTCAAGGATTAGATGCTGATGGATTGCGATATCCCTCCTCCAAGGTGTGGGTAGATATTGATAATCTGATTGATTACATGCTGGTCATATTTTATTCGGGCAATTTCGACAGCCCGACATCAGCGTTTGGAAATAACAAAGGAATAAACAACTTCTACGCCATTTACAATCGAAACGGAAGCAGCGGTTTCAAATTCTTTGTTCATGATGCAGAACATACTCTTCGGACGACACCGGGCGAAGGTCCGGGCATCGGTCTTTATGAAAACCGTGTAAATATTGGAAGTGTGACGGGTACATATCAAATGCTGGTCAATGATTTTTCCGTATTTCACCCGCAATGGCTGCACTTTAAATTGTCGAGCAATGCTGAATATCGAATGCGTTTTGCCGATCACGTGTACAAACATTTTTTTAACCAGGGCTGTTTAACGCCGGCACGAACGGCGGAATTGTTCCTTTCACGCGCAGGAGAAATCGATACTGCCATTATCGGCGAATCTGCCCGATGGGGAAATACATACTTGAACCCGACGGCAACGAGGGATGACACATGGAAGCCCGCTATCAATGACATTGTAAACAATTATTTTCCCAAGCGCTCTGCAATCGTTTTAAGTCAGTTACAGTCCGCTGCTTTGTATCCCGCAATTCAGCCGCCTCTTTTCATCAACGCTGCGGATACACTGCCGGGCGGAAGCATAAAAATTTCCTCCGACTACACGCTGACACTCTCAACTCCGAAGGGTTCGGCGGGTACGATTCAGTACACACTCGATAACAGCGACCCACGGGCGATCGGAGGAACCGTTGCGCCGACCGCAAAGAATGGCGGCAACCGCGTCGATTTGACGATTCATTCCACCACCGTGGTCAAAGCCAGAATTCAGAACGGGGGGGAATGGAGTGCGTTGCATGAAATTATTATTTTTTCGAACGACAACGTAAAGGACCTCAAGGTCACAGAAATACACTACCATCCATTGCCCAACGACACGATCAGCGGGAATGAATATGAATTCATAGAATTGAAAAATACCGGATCTATGCCGATCAACCTATCGCAGGCAGTATTTACCAAGGGTATCACATACACGTTCCCAACAGGTTCTGTGATCAATCCGAAGGAATTCATTGTGCTGGCTTCCAACAAAGTGGAATTCAACAATCGGTATAATTTTTTTCCGTTTGGAGAATACGACGGACAGCTTGATAACAGCGGCGAAAGAGTCAGCCTCCTGACTGCAACAGCGGATACGATATTTTCAATCCATTATTATGATGAAGCCCCATGGCCTGTCGCGCCGGATACCGGGGGGTATTCGCTGGTGCCTAAAGAGATAAATCCCACCGGCGATCAAAACGACGGATCACAATGGCGCGCGTCGTATGCGGTGAATGGTTCCCCGGGGCAGGATGACAATGTGACGGCTGTTGCGGAGACATCGGCACCGGTACTGCCAAGCTGTTTTGCATTGTATCAAAACTATCCGAACCCGTTTAATCCGGCAACAATCATACGTTATGGCCTGCCAACAGCGAGTCGGGTCTCATTGCGGATATACAATATCTTGGGTCAACAAGTATCCGAGCTTGTCAACTCGGTGCAATCCGCAGGATTGAATGAAAAAATGTGGAACGCGAATGTCTCATCAGGACTATACTTCTATCGGATAGAAGCGATCAGCCAGAACGACCCGAACTTCCGATTTGTTGACATGAAAAAAATGTTATTGATCCGATGACGCTTAGTTGCAAATAGCTGACCGCAACGTAAGGCAGCACAATAGTAAGTTCAACTAAGCGGTGGATGACGCAGGGATGACGGACGGCTGTCTGGAAAAAAAGCGTTAGCAGTGGCTTCACACATTCCCTGACTTGAGATGAAAGCTGCCTTTTGTGAGCAGAAATGGTCAGGGACAAACTGCCGACACCAGTGTTTCCAGCCGTTGCTCAATTGTTGCGCACGAGCCAATTAGTCACAGACCACGGTACAAACAAATAATGTCAGCAAGTCTGTTAGCAGTCTCTAATTTCCGTCGTGAATGTCAACCGTGCCACATCGCCAACGCCCATAGAGATTGGTAGGGTCAATGTGCCGGTTGATTCAGCAAACATTGCTATTGCCTGCAGATAATCCTAAATTTGCACACACATTGACCCCGGCAGCAATGGGGACTCCTATCCGCTGGTAACAATTCTGATGAAGACTTAGAAGCCTCTGTTGGCGAAAGCTGGCAGAGGCTTCACTACTTTACATCTATCGGCGAGTTGCCCAAAAATACAGTTTACAATGGAATGCATCTTCGTTCGGCTCGGGAATAGATTTCTATTAGTTACAAGAAAAGCAAAAAAGAGAAACTAGAAAAAGGTGCCAATGGAAAGAAATCTTTAGTCAACACGACGATTCTTCTACGGTGAGAAGTCCAGGCGGCCTTTTTGTGCGGCAGATTGATTCTTGCCAAGGAAGTTTATGCATGATGAATCTTGTCAAAGTTTGTCGTAATTCCTGTTGAAAATTCACTCTTGCTGCCATTGAAAGGTGAATCAGATCCCAATTTCAAGGAGAAGCACATGGCAAAACTCTGGCTCATAGTCGGATCCTTTATGGTCGTGGTTCCATTTCTCTTCTTCGAAACCCCCTTGGATCCTTGGCCTTCAGTAATTGCAGGGGGGGTCGGCGGAATGCTTTTTGCTATGGTATTCGTCTTCTATGTGCTTTGGAAAACGCCATTTCCAAAATGGGCAAGAGTCTCTTCAATTATCATCACCCTGATCGTCATTCTTGGAATGGTTGTCTCATGGAAAACGATGTTCGAGATGTCGCACTTCCAGCGATCAATGTTGGCTATGATCCGCACATCGATCGGCTATTCAATCCTTCAGGATCGTGCCTACGGATTGCTCCTTCCGCCGCTCCGTACGTATCACGAACAGAGGGCACCCGCACATTCTTCCATCGGGAATGTATTTCTGGCGATGAACAAAGATCAAATCCATAATGGATATTGCAGTGCTCCTAATGGGTTTGATGTACGCCCGCTTGTCGGCGATTTGGTGGTCACACTCATTATGGTGGACAGCGTTGCGCATGGGAACAATCATGATTTTGCAAATTCCAACGGATTAAAGGGACGGCTTCAGTTGTCCGTTGTCCTAACGGAAAAAGGAGTGCGCTATGAACGACAAAACTGAGTTACCGAACCCTAATAGGATTACCGAGTTTTCTCCAGGGGCAATCCGCGGGTTGATTATCGCCACAAGCGCGACGCTGCTTCTGATTTTTCTGCCACAATCAAATCACCGTGATTCGTTTCAACTTCTGTCGCCAATAGCAAACCTCTTCTCTCTTCCTCAGACCGTTGTCGCAGAAGTGATGGTGGGTCAGGGTATAGATGATTTTCAAGGGCTACCGATCGCGAACATCCGATTGAGCACGCGGCTCAGTCTGATTGGTTCCTTGCTCTTGGGCTTTGTCATCTCGCCGGTGTTTTTTTTGGGGTCCTGGCGATACCTCCGTCGCGAAAAACTCGAAGGGAAAGGATCTGGTGGGAAGAAAAAGAATCTTGCAGCAAAGGCTCTCATGATCGTTGCCGGCATTCTTCTTATGTATTTCAGCGTCGGCAACGTCTCATCGGCAATTCTCAGCCCCATGATTTACAATACGCTGAAGCAGGACAATCTCATCGATCGTCATCGGAATGCTATTGTGCAGGATCTAGCAGATATTGATTATAGGGCCAAACAATATCTGGCTCTGCCGAGAGAACTGGGCGGGGGGTACCATTCATTCAAATCAACCCGAAATTCCCAGGCAAAAGGATGGGTGACCTTGGAGGAACTTGGTGTCCCGGCGGAAACGAAGAATGGAACTTACTCAATCCTCAAGGTGAAGGACGATACGCTCCTCATTCTGAAAGGAGTTGGGAAGGTCCCACTTTCCGACGGCACGCTTCCCACATACGAATTCCGATCTTCACAAATCATCTCAACGCCTATGAAGCTTAATTGATAATTTCTCTAAGGATGTGAATGCATATGAAAGGAAAGATATGGAAAATGTCATAGATCGAAAGAAATTTACATTTGACATACGCTGGGTAGGATTGGGATTCTGCCTTTTTGTTGTAATGCATTTGCTCCCGGCCTACCTCATTTATTATCTGAGAATTGTCACCCCGGCAGCCGTGCTTGTCTATGCGATATGGCTTTTCGCAGGCATTGCGTTTGTTGCCTTTTTTATAGGATATAAGTCGCGGGGAGTGACCATTGTGGAGGTCAGCATTGCTGGCGTTCTTTACTCATTTGTTTTGCTTGCCGCAGTGCATTCATCATGGGAAACCCCCATAGAAATGGCCAATGCGCTATGGATCTATTCAATTCTTGTCATAGCAACCCTTGGCGCCTACGTCGGTGAACTTGTGCAGTCCTGGGATGAGAAAAAAACGAAAAGAGGAGCGGGGTGATGAAAAAGAACCTTCCATCCACATTGGGATGGAAAACATGGGCTAGTGTGTGAGGGTGCAGAACGATGAGCGGGCGTCTGAAGCGCCTCTCTCGTATTCGCAACCGGGGAATTGAATACGACAGAGGTGTTTGTTGTTTGGGAGGGTCACTGTATCGCGCGGCATGAGCACCTCGCCGCAGCTTAGCGCCAGTCTGTTAGAACGCAAAAAATCATTGCCTTGTTACACACGTTACTTGTAATTGCTCTTCACTATTTCACAAAAGGAGAAACAGATGAAAAACATTCTCCGATTCCTCTTTGTGGTATTTTGCCTATTCACCAGTACGAATTCATTGCATGCTCAATGGATACAAACCAACGGACCCTACGGTGGTTATATTTATTCTTACGCCGTCTCCGGCACTAATCTCTTTGCCGGGACTTTGGGCGGCGTCTTTCTGTCGACTAACAACGGAACAAGCTGGACTGCAGCGAGTACCGGCTTGACATACACTGATGTCCCTGCTCTTGCCATCTCCGGCGTGAATCTCTTTGCTGGGACTTATGGCGGTGTTTTTCTTTCCACCAACAACGGCACAAGCTGGAGTGCGGCGAGTACCGGCTTGACGAATACTTCGGTCCCTGCTCTTGTCGCCTCCGGTATAAATCTCTTTGCCGGGACTGAAGGCGGCGGCGTTTTTCTTTCCACCAACAACGGCACAAGCTGGAATGCGGCGAGTACTGGCTTGACGAGCACTGATGTTTATGCTCTTGCCGTCTCCGGCACAAATCTCTTCGCCGGGACTGATAGCGGCGGCGTCTTTCTTTCCACCAACAACGGCACAACCTGGAGCGCAGTCAATACCGGTTTGACGAACCCTTATGTCCGGTCTCTTGCCGTCTCAGGCTCGAATCTCTTTGCCGGGACTTATCCCGGCGGCGTCTTTCTTTCCACCAACAACGGCACAAGCTGGGCTGCGATCAATTCAGGATTGACAGCCCCTTATGTCGGATCTCTTGCCGTCTCCGGCACAAATCTATTTGCCGCGACTGCTGGCGGCGGCGTTTATCTCTCCACCAATAACGGCACAAGCTGGACCCAAATCAATACCGGCTTGACGAACACTAATGTCCTTGCTCTTGCCATCTCCGGCACGAATCTCTATGCCGGGACTTGGGGCAGCGGCGTCTTTCTTTCCACCAACAACGGCACAACCTGGAGTGCAGTCAATAACGGCTTGACCAGCACTGGTGTCTTCTCTCTTGCCGTGTCCGGCACGAATCTCTTTGCCGGAACTAGTGGCGGCGTCTTTCTTTCCACAAACAACGGGACAAGCTGGACCCAAGTCAATACCGGCTTGACGAACACTGATATCCATGCTCTTGCCGTCTCCGGCACGAATCTCTTTGCCGGGACTCAGGCCGGCGCCGGTGGCGTTTTTCTCTCGACCAACAATGGCACGAGCTGGACTGCGGCGAGTACCGGCTTCCCGAATACTCTTGTCGAGGTTCTTGCCGTCTCCGGCACGAATCTCTTTGCCGGAACCTATAGTGGCGGCGTCTTTCTTTCCACCAACAACGGCGCAAGCTGGACTGCAGTCAATACAGGCTTGACGAATATATCTGTCCGATCCCTTGCCGTCTCGGGCTCGAATCTCTTTGCCGGGACTATTGGTAGCGGCGTCTTTCTTTCCACCGACAACGGCACAAGTTGGATTGCAGTCAATGACGGATTAACAAGCAGTATTGTCGGGTCTATTGTGGTCTCCGGCACAAATCTCTTTGCCGGAACTAATGGCGGCGTCTTTCTTTCCACCAACAACGGGACAAGCTGGAGTGCGGTCAATTCAGGATTGACAAAGACTTATCTCGGGCCTCTTGCCGTCTCCGGTGCGAATCTCTTTGCCGGGACAGATGACGGCGGTGTCTTTCTTTCCACCAACAACGGCACAAGCTGGACTACGGTCAATTCAGGATTGACAAACACTAACGTCCAAACTCTCGCCGTCTCCGGCACGAATCTCTTTGCCGGGACTTGGGGCTGGGGCGTATGGAGGCGGCCGTTGTCGGAGATGATTACTATTCAGGAGATTCCAGATCCGCCAATACTTGCTTTGCCTGCCGACAGTTCAGTCGGAGTTTCTATTATGCCGACGCTGACGTGGGCAGTCTCTCCGAAAGCGACTTCGTACGGTGTGCAAGTGTCCACCACCCCTTCGTTCAGCACATTTATTGTGAATGTGATTGGCGTTTCGTCGACATCGTATCAAATTCCGTTCGGACAACTGCTTGGCAATACACGATACTTCTGGCGCGTCACTGCAGCCAATTCATCCGGTACTAGTGATTTCTCTACTACGGCAACCTTCGTCACCGAAGCGCAGTTGCCGCTTGGTCTGCTTCCGGTGATTCGCGGAATATTCGACGTCCCCAACGACAACGGCAAGCAAGTCTTTGTCCGCTGGTCGGTGGAGAAACCTGCTGCATTGAATGAAATTGCGAAGTTCAGTGTGTGGCGGCAAGATGTGGCGGCCGAGTGGACATTTGTAACAGATATTCCGGCGTTGAACGATACTCTCTACCGTATTGTTGCGCCGACTGTATTTGATTCAACAAAAGTGAAAGGAATGGTCTGGTCAGTCTTTCGTGTGATTGCACATTCTGCTACTCCGGCACGATACTCCATGTCTCTCCCAGATAGCGGATATTCATTAGACAATCTTGTACCGGCGATGCCGGGCGGCTTAAATGGAACGACGAATGGGGTGAACTTGATCGTGCTCAACTGGCGTTCCGTTCCGGATCAAGACCTGCAGTACTACAAAGTCTATCGCGATGTTGTATCTGGATTTACCGTTGACGAATCGAAGTTGATCAAGAAAGTTGCAGATACCACATTCAATGATAATAGCGTGGTTGCCGGGAACCGATACTACTATCGGATCGTTGCTGTTGATTACTCCGGTAATGAAAGTGCACCATCCAGCGAGTTCACTTTGAAGGTGACATCGGTGATCGAACAGGCAGCCTTACCGACTGACTATGCACTGGAACAAAACTATCCGAACCCGTTTAATCCAGCGACGACTATTTCCTTCAGTCTTCCGACTCAATCGTTTGTAACGCTGAAAGTATTTGATGCGTTGGGAAGAAAGGTGGCTACGCTTGTTTCCGATGAGTTACCAGCAGGAAACTATTCACGGCAATGGAATGCCGCGAATATGTCGAGCGGAATCTATCTTTGTCGTTTGCAAGCAGGAGATTTTGTTGATATCAAGAGGATGACGTTGTTGAAATAATTCCTGAACGCTGCCAAACAGTCGGTTTATTTGTATTTCGGTGGCTTCTGGGGAGGACGCTTGTGTGCTTTTGCGATTCTGGTTCGATACATCCTATTGTCTGATTGATTCGTTGTTAAACAGCGTCGATACGCACGCCGATCATGATTGTGCAATTCTCACGATTTCACTCAATTGCAAAGGAGGTTTCCATGGTTTCTTGCATTCGATTCCGCGGATCATCATGCATTATGCTGGGCGTTATCATCCTCACATGTGTCGGTTCGATGATCGCAGGTGATTCTCACAATAGCCGCAAGAGCAAGGGAGCGGATCCACAGGCGGCGAGTTTTTATACGCCGTTCATTATCAACAATTTTGCCACATACTATTCGAATAATGGCGATGCGGCGTTCAATCCATATACAGCTACGGCAGGATTGGAATATCCAGCCGGCAGCCAAAAGACAGTAATATTCGAAGATGGAATAGTCTGGGGATGCAATCAGAATGGAGTGATGAAAGTCGGCGGATCGACATACCGGCATGGATTGAGCGGGGGAAGAATCATCACTCCGGGCACGGTGTCCACTTTGCCTGTGGCCGAGAATCCAGCATCGGCGTCCGTTCGGATCTACAAAGTGAGACCGGACATCTCGCCATCCAGTTCGTTTGATGCGGTCGCGGCAGATATGTACCGGGAAGCAGCGCTTGCCAGCAGATATTCCTATATCACTGCAATGGATCTGTACAATCAATACGTTCAAGATTGGCTCAATTGGCCGGCGGTCCAGGGTGCGCCCTTCGATGACAAGAATGGAGACGGGGTCTACGATCCCTCTATTGACGTTCCGGGCATTTCGGGCGCCGGTCTGACCGCTTGGTATGTTGCGAATGATGTGAATGCATCCAACACTCTGAATCTTTGCGGATCGCAGCCAATCGGATTGGAATTTCAACGCACGCTGTGGGCGTATCGAAGTGTGGGAAGGATCGGCAACGTCATCTTGTCCCGAAATGTTGTCATCAACAAAAGCGGAATGCCGCTCGATAACATGTACGTTACGCAATGGTCTGATCCCGATCTGGGCTACTCCGGTGACGACTATGCAGGCTGTGATACGACGAGAAGCCTCGGTTATGTGTACAATGCATTGACAAATGATGCCATGTACGGCGTACAGGTACCGGCGGTGGGATATCAGTTCATCCTTGGGCCGAGTGTGCCCGGTTCACCATCGGACAGTGCAATGAGCAATCCGTTGAATCCGGTGTACCGCAAAGGATTCAAGAACCTTCCGATGACCTCGTTCAATATGTTCGTGAATGGTGTCACCGGATATAGCGATCCGCCAATGGGAGTCATTAGCGGAACATACCAATGGTTCAATTTGATGAAAGGACTGATTGGTGCCAGCGGCGCACCTTATATCAACCCGATTACGGGCAAGCCTGATTGTTTCGTTCTCTCTGGAGATCCAGTTGCCGGAACCGGCTGGCTCGACGGCTCGTTCGCGTCCCCAGGAGATCGCCGAATTGCACTTAGCTCCGGGCCATTCGCCATGGCGGCGGGAGACACACAACAGATTACGACAGCATTTGGATTGGGACAGGGATCCGACCGGCTTGGAAGTGTAACCGCGCTCAAGCAATTGAGCGACTTTTGTTCTGCCCTCGTCAAGTCAAGCGGTGCAGAAGTAGCGCTTTCGGCCGTGGATACTCTTGTTCCTTTCCAATCAAAAATGACATTCACGGGAACGGTGACACAACTTCGCCCGCAGCCGTACAACACGTCATGGTTTTTCGCCAAGAAACCTGCGGGAAGTACGGCAGCATTCTCTTCGGTTACGCTCGGAAGCGCACAGCTTCAGACTGACCTTGTCGGAACTTACACGGTGGGGTTCGCCAGATCTCCTGCCGTTCCCGGAGGATTTGACACCGCGTTTGTAACGTTTCGGGTTTCTGCGAACCGGGCGCCTGTGCCTGCAGTAAATCTTCTTTCAGCCATTACACTTGGTGATACGCTCAAGCTGGACGGAACACCCACGATGGATCCCGACGGCAATCCACTCACCTACAGATGGACAATCACCGGGGCCAGTTCGGGGAGTTATGAATCGTTGCCGGGAGATACGATAGACGGAGCTTTCGGCAGCAAGACGGCCGTGACGTCATACTTTGTTCCGGCACGTGCCAGCAATACTACCGTGCTTCTGGACGCCAACGACGGCGAATTTACGCGTACAATTTCAAAAAGTGTTGTTGTGAATCCGCGCAAGACCTCGAATGTCTCTACCGGCAAAGTATTCGGCCCCGGCTATTTGTATGAAGGGTGGTTTGGAGCCTATCGTGTCAGGAAATTTGCGTCGCAGTACTGGGCGCACCTGGTCAACGGATATGTGACGCTCGATTTCGGCTCTGCAACGCTTCCTCCAACATCTTTCTATGGACTCATGGGAGGTGCCTTCCATGTTGCAAGTCCGGGACTGATTTTTTCAGCGAATGGGAGGTCGGGTATCGGCGTAGGGATAACGAATGGTATCGATGTTTTTAACTCTATTACAAGTTACGATCCCGACGGCATAACAAATGAACTTGCGGATTCAATGGCGATAGAAGTGTACGCAACAGATAATCGGATGTACTTTTCGTATGGAAGTCTCGGCCTGCGCGTCTGCGACATCACAAACCCCGTAACACCGGCACCTGTGCAGATCATAACCAATGGACATCAATGGACGAATTTTGTTGTCGAAGGCGCTAAATTGTTTGCCTTGCATCCGGATCGATTCCTCTCAGTAACGGATATTACAAATCCTAATGGGGCCGTCAGTGCCGGGACACACTCTTTCTCATGGACACCGACGCTGGTCTCCGTCTCGGGACCGAAGATGGTGATAGCGAATGGAGATACATTGGAATTGTATGATGTTTCCAACACGGGGGTTATTGCGCCGCATGCAAAGTGGTTCCCCTCCAAAGAGGTGCGAAGTGACAATTGTGTGACGTCGATTGCATTGTCGGGTAATTATCTTGTGGCTGGCACTTACGAAGGGACGTACGTCTATGATGTTTCGAATATTGACGCACCGGCGGTAATCGCCAAATGGCTTACTGGCGTGTTGCAGGGGCGTGTGTTTTACGATGGAAATCGCCTTCTCGTTTCGACTTCAGACCGGTACGGAAGTGATTCACCGGTGCGTCCGTACCCAATGATTGAGCTTAGAATCCCGAATGTGACGGGTGTTGATCGGACCGGTGCTGATGTGTCGGGACCCTTATCGTATGAACTGTCGCAGAACTATCCCAACCCATTCAATCCAAGCACAACCATCGAATACTCAATCCCGATGCAATCGCATGTCACGATGAATGTGTTCGACATACTCGGCCGCGAAGTGGCGGCGCTGGTGAATGAGAAGAAAGAGGCGGGACGGTATTCGGTGAAGTGGGATGCAACAAGAATCCCCAGTGGGATTTACTTCTATAGACTCCAAGCAGGTGCGTTCTCAAACACGAAGAAACTTGTTATGCTTAAATAGCATCAGATGATTCTCACGCACAATGCGAAGACCTGCCAGCCTCACACACTGACGGGTCTTTTTATTTTCATCGCACAACTGCTCGAATTATTGATTTCACAGGCAACTATATCGTCGCTATTATAAATATGGCTACTGTGAAGTATCGGAACAAGCGATTTCTTACTCTCTTTAGAATTGTTTCGTCAATTTTTTGTTTAAATTTAAAAATGAGCCTGCAGGGGCTCTTTGCCATCCCGCCAGATCTTAAATTGACTTTGCCTGCCTGGTTGTGTAAGTTTGGTTAAATTTGTACCGACCAAAGCGATTTATGAATCCTCCATCCGCTGAATAGCCGAAGGACCATCGATTCGTCACATCAGCTGACTTAATTTCAGAAAGAAAACTCAAGGATCTTTATGGCCAGACATACAACAAAGAGCACAAAGGAACAATCTCCCTCACGGATACTTGACACGATCTACGCGTTCCGGTCTGCGCGCGTTCTTCTTACTTCATTCGAGCTTGGCATCTTCACCGCGATTGGTGATAGCCCGAAGGAGTCCGGAGAGATTGCCCAGACACTTGGGACGTCCGAGCGTGCGACGGACAGATTGATGAATGCTCTGTGCGGGATGGGATTTCTGAAGAAGAAGGGAGGTAGATTCCTGAACACGCCGCTCACAGCCCGGTATCTTGTGAAAGACAGACCTGACTATCTAGCCGGCTTGATGCATCAGGTTTCTCTCTGGAAGACGTGGAGTACACTCACACAGGCGGTACACGAAGGATCATCGATCACCGTGCGCGGTGAGATCGGTGATCGGGGAAATGGATGGCTCGAAGCGTTTATAGAAGCAATGCACATGCGTGCACTGGGACAGGCAGGGATAGTAGCAAGGTTAATCAATCTTCGCGGCGTAAAAAGAGTCCTTGATGTCGGGGGCGGATCCGGTGCCTACTCAATGGCTTTCGTTAGAACAAAGAAGGGGGTGCAGGCACTCGTCTTCGACCTCCCTCAAGTGACCGTTCTGACGCGCAAATTCCTCGAGCGGGAAGGTTTGACGAATAACATTGAGACCACGGATGGAAACTATGAAACCGACTCACTGGGGAACGGATTTGACCTCGTGTTCCTCTCTGCGATTATTCATAGCAATTCCGCCGAAGTGAACCGGCTCCTGTTCAAGAAGGCAAACGATGCGCTAACCCCGGAAGGACGGCTCGTTGTGTTGGATCACATCATGAGGGAAGATCGGACAGCTCCGCTTGCCGGCGTTTTCTTTTCACTCAATATGCTTGTGGGAACAAAAGCGGGCGATACATACACTGAATCAGAAATTCGGCAATGGATGACCGAAGCAGGATTCAAAGACATCCGAAGGAAGAGCACTCCATTCGGGACGGACTTAATGATCGGAAAGAAGAGAACATAGTATTAAGGTTACAGCCGCTCAGTCTTGCCAGAGCGCATTGATAATCAATAACCAATCATGCGCATTCTTTTGTCAAACTTACTCACGACGTCGTCGAACTTCGCAGGGGCAGACGGGATTAGCCAGAGCATGTGGCGGAGTGTTCTGAGTGCAACGTGGAGATTTTGGATGTGTGGGAGTTGATCGAGGCTATCGGATATCTCCAGAACAATCTCTCTGAGCGCAAAAATAACCGGGCGTGATTAGCTAGTGCCATTTCCAATAAATAATGTTGCACTTTTTTCGTGCATACGTCATGCCGAGCAAGACCGCGAGCCCCTCCCTCGACGCGCTGCGCTTGTCCCGAAACGGGATCCTCTGGACTACTAATGACATTTTGCTCTTTTGTCACTATTCTTAAAGACAAAGACAACGTTTTTGAATATTCCTCGGGATGACGCTCGCGGTCGCGTCGAGGCACATATAGAGATTGGAAAACACAACTTTTAATAATAGAAATGGCACTAGCAGTTGAACCCTTGATCCCCGGCACTATTCCGGTAGAAGGTATTCTTAGAAAAGTTGATTGTAGTTTGGTTGGAGCAAAAAGAGCCGGCATTTCACCGGCTCTTTCAGTCCAAAAAACTCAATGAGACAATGTCAATGAGTGATGACGTAAAGAAATGCACCCGTGACAGGTCCTCGTGCGCGACGGCCAGAGGGTTCCGGCTTTGCATCGGACGGAGGAGGTCCATAAGTCGGTTGAAATAGATACGCCACATGTTTGACCGGATCGACGGAAATTGTTTTCGCGCCGCTAGCCGTTGTAACTGTCGCCACCAAGCTGTATTCGTCCGGCGAATCCTCGTGCACAATCGCAACGCTGCTGTCTCTGCCCGCCGGAATATAGATTAGCTTCTCGGTCGGGTCCCAGCCCAGAGCATCCACACCGTCGCCGTTCTTAATCGTTGCGACGATTTTGCCTGTGGTCGCATTGAGCACAGCCGATGTTTTGCCGCATCCGGTAAAGATCCGGTCGGTCGCACGGTCATAGGCAATGCCGGTTGGTCCGTCGCACGGGTCAAGCGGCCATGATGCCAGCACCTTCATTTCTTTGGCATCGAGCACTTGGATGGTGTTCTTCCGCTCGTTGTTGACAAAAAGTTTCCCTTTACCATCACTCGTGGCACCTTCCGGTGAATTATCTTCCAGTTCGACCTGTCCGGTAATTACTCCCGTCTCCGGATTGAGAGCTGTCGCCGTGCCGGGCTTGCTGTGATTAGTCAGGATAATGCGGTTGGTGAAATCATCGTACATAATGCCATCCAATCCTCCGACCGCTATCTTGATTTTCTTCACCACGGTGAGTGTCTTCAGGTCGAACATCGTCACAGTGGAATCGCCGCGGTTCGTTGTGAACCCGTGGTTGGAAGCCGGAACCAATGCAATTCCGTGCGTCCCAGGTGTTTCGGGAATATCTCCAATTATGGTGCCTTTGTTTCCGTCGAGAACCATCACGTGAGAGCCCCGAGAGACGAATACCCTTCCGGTTCCTGGTTCTGCCGTTAGATAATCGGTTCCCCCATCGCCGCCGATGTTGAATTTCTGGACCTTGAATGTTTGTGCTTGCACAGAAATCGTGAGGGCAGCCACCGCCACAATCGTAGCAACCAAGTTACAGATATGTTTCATCTAAACCTCCTTCTATATTATGATAATCGGTGCAACGGAATGTTGGATTGATTACAATAATTTTCTTTCTCTTCCTCGCCCTCTTCCTTATCCTTCTTCGTTTCCTTCAGATCTTTTCGTTCGGATCCAAGGTGAGTCTGATCTTTGATTTTCCTTCTGTCAAACTCATATCATAGGTGATCTCTGTTTCTCGTGTCACCATTTCAACCTTTGCGAACTTCGCTTTGGGATATTTCGATGTCACCTCGCCTGAAACGTTCGCAGGCAGATTCTTTGCTGCCATTCCTTCTTCCACTTCAAAGAACGTTCCATCGGGGTGGAGTAATGCATCGATAGTCGTCTTCCCCTTTACGCTTTCAATCTCGTAGTGCATTTTCCCATTTCCAGCCTCCGCCAAATACCCTTTGACCTTTGCACCGGGATAAGCTTTTTCAAATGCCGAAATCACAGCTGCCGGGACATCCTTCTTTTGGTCCTTTGTACTTGCGCTGAACAAAACAGCGAACGTAACGATCAGACACAAGACCGGTATCATTGCTTTTCTTAGAGTGACCCGGTGTGTCCCCTTTATTGTTGGTGACGAAAAATATTGTGTTATTCGATGAACGCCATTGTTCCCGGTGGAATGATGTCACAAACTCCTCCGCTCCCGCATCCCCATATTGAATCTGATTGTCTGCGGATTCCTTCGGTGGGGCACCAAAGTTATACGTGAGCCAAAGATGGAGAAAATTGCTCAAATGCATAAGTAATAAAATACCGAATAAAATACGAAAAGGTAAGAACAAAGAGCAACTATCACGATCGCTATTTTTAATTTGACATGTGTCGTTGACACTAATGATGTCAAAGTGTCGAAGTGGCAAACTAACTTTGCCAGATTGCCAACATCTACAGGGACTGTGTCTAGTTGGCAAAGTCTGGATCCCCGGCAAGATTGGTAGGTGGGGATTCCGGAGAAGAAGAGACACCAATCGCATCAATTTGTTGATTCCAGTGATTCTATGACGGCGCACATTTCACCCAAGCTGTATAATGGGAGCGTGTCCAAGATACGCTGGCGTCTCGGGCCAAGAGGTAGGATATATATTCGATATGCTCGGTTGTCAACGATATTTCTTGACATTGCCTCTGCGCATCCCTATCTTTTTTTTGCGCAATCGAAACCTCAAAATAATCGGAGAACTTTCAGCAAATGTCTGAATCCATAAAAACTCCGCCAGCGATAGAACTCTTAAACTGCGGGAAAGCTAAGGTCGTTCTGAAGGACTATGTCGGAGCTCTCAAGGATTTCGACAAGGCCATCGAATTGTACCCATTCTATGTCGATGCTTACGCACTTCGTGGACGTGTTAAAAGCAAGCTGGAGATCCAGAAGGAGCGCTCTCGGACTGGGGAAAGATCAAGGTTTTGGCGAAGATGCTGGGATATGTTTAAGAAGGGTTTGATTATCTTATACACAGTCATTCCCCATTTTTTCGAGTCTTTGAGCCTTTACCAAAGGCATCATTTTCTGAGTGGCAGTTTGTCTATTCAAAATGATTTCTTCCATAATAAGAATATCACACGGCTATGAAACATAAAATAAAAGTCGTCCTTTTGCTTCTCACTCTTCTGTTGTCGTTCCCGGTGACGGCACAGATGCGGAACAATATCGACATCAGCGAGAATTGGAAATTCAAGAGAGAAGACGTCGGGAACGTGGAAGGGAAATCCTCCAGCGATACCGACTGGCAGTCCGTCCGATTGCCGCACACATGGAACAATCTCGACGGCCAGGATGGCGGAAATGACTACTATCGGGGCATCGGTTGGTACAGGAAATCCCTCGCCATTCCTTTGGCCTTCGCCGGAAAAAGAATCTATTTAAAATTTAATGCTGCCAACTGCACAGCCTGTCTCTACATCAACGGAGCGCCTGCCGGCACACACACCGGAAGCTATGCTGCCTTCGTCTTCGATGCTACGCCGTTCGTTCTTTTCGGAGAAAACAATGTCATCGCTGTGAAAGTAGACAACTCAAGCTCGATCAGGGTGCCTCCATTGTCCGCCGATTTTACCTTCTTCGGCGGTCTCACCCGTACCGTCGAAATGCTCGTGCTTGACGAGGCGAATATTTCTCCTCTTCTTTCCGGTTCACCGGGCGTTTTCATCACACAGCAGAATGTCAGCACCGCATCCGCAAGAGTGACGGTTTGCACGAAAATCGACAACACTGCGCCGGTTGCTTCGAATCTGCGGTTGACGGCAAAGCTCCTCACACAGGAAGGAAAGGTCGTCGATACCAAAGCGAAGACTATGCGCATCGATGGCAGGGGGTCAAGGATGATCGAACAAAGATTCTTCGTGAAGAAACCACATCTATGGAACGGAAAAAATGATCCCTACCTCTATAGAGTGCTTATGGAAGTGTATCGGGAGAATGTGAAAACGGATTCAGTGCTTCAGCCGCTCGGATTGCGGTACTATTCCATAAACAAGGATTCAGGTTTCTATTTGAACGGCAAGAGATATCCTCTTCATGGTGTGGCTTATCATGAAGACCGTCGCGACAAGGGCCGTGCGTTGTCAATCGAGGATCGAAAGCAGGACATGGACATTCTGACGGAACTGGGATGCACGTTCATTCGGCTTTCCCACTATCAACACGATCAATTCATTTATCGCTATTGCGATGAGCATGGAATCATCGTCTGGACGGAAATTCCTGTGATCAACAACATCGACACGACGAGTGACCTTTTCGCCGGGAATGCAAAACAGCAGTTGACCGAACTGATTCGGCAAAACTACAATCATCCATCAGTCTGTTTTTGGGGCGTCTTCAACGAGATAGATTTCAAACAGGGTCCAAATCCCGCGCCCCTCATCCGTGAACTGAACGCCCTTGCTCATCACTTGGACTCGACTCGGCTCACAACTGCGGCGGCGATGTTCGACGATCGTCCGCAGCATTGGATGCCCGACGTTATTTCCTGGAACAAATACTTCGGATGGTACGTCGGGGCAATCGACGATTTCGGCGGTTGGTTGGATACGATGCACAAGACTCATCCCGATTCAAAAATCGGGTTGAGCGAATACGGCGCTGGGGCGAACACACAGGATCACTCGCCGAGTCCGCGGCAACCGAATCCGGGTGGGCCATATCATCCCGAAGAATATCAAAATCTCTTTCATGAGAGGTATTGGAGAGAAATCGAGCGCCATCCCTTCCTGTACGAAACGTCGGTCTGGGGGGCATTCGATTTTTCCTCCGATGGCAGGAATGAAGGAAAGAACCCAGGTGTCAACGACAAGGGATTGGTTACTCAGGATCGGAAGATAAAGAAGGATGCGTACTATTTCTATAAAGCCAACTGGAATTGCGAGCCGATGGTTTACATTTCCAGCCGTCGCTTCACGAATCGGACCGAGGCCAACTGCGAGGTCAAGATCTACTCCAACTGCGAGTCGGTCGAGTTGCTCGTAAATGGGAAGAATTACTCAATGGTTGGTTCGAACGATCATATTTTTCGATGTGCTGATGTGATGATGCAGCCGGGAGCGAACACAATTCTGGCCACGGCCTGTACGAACGGACGAACACTGTCCGATAGTTGCACGTGGAATCTCTCCCCCGTTAAATAGTTCTCACTGAAAAAGTCGGTTTGATATGAAACATTTATTGTCGTTGTACGTCTAAACGCATAACAAAGACAAAGGCAACCCGGTTATGCGTGGAGAATCATCAAAGCAAATGAGTTTTGGCGATGGATTTATTGATTCATCGCTGTATGAACTCGATGATGAACTGAAACGAGTCGATGCACTGCTGTCACAAAAGGAAGTTCTCGCACCATTTGATGACGTATTCAGCGAGACCATGGGTCGTCCCGGGACTCCGATTGCTGTGTATCTGCGTATGCACTTCTTAAAAACTCGGTTTGGCCTTACGTATGAAGAAGTTGAACGCGAGGTAACGGAACGCATTCCATGGCGTTTCTTCTGCCGTCTCTCACTGCAAGACAAGGTTCCGGATCCCACAACGCTTATTAAGCTCAATCAACGTTTTGGTGATGAGCGTCTTGCACTGCTCAATAAAGCCTTGGTCAAGCATTTGGTGAAAACGAAATCAATCCGTCCGCGCAAGATTCGCATTGATTCCACGACGATCGAAACCCATATCACCTATCCGACCGACATTGGATTGCTGCACCAGGTAGTCAAAACCTTACCACGTCACGCCAAAGAAGCAGGGGCGAAAATCAGCAACCATGTCCGTGCAACAAAAAAGGCTTTGGCGCAGTTGAATGGTGTTATCTCCATTCCTGATCGCATCGTTTCTCTTCATGATCCCAAGGCTCGTCCGATCCGTAAAGGAAAGCTGAAAAAACCGAATGAGTTTGGACGAACACTTCAACTTGTGCAGGACTCCTCTGGCGTTATTCTTGATCATGAACCCCATGATGGTAACCCAAGCGATAAAACGGAACTACTTCCCTTGGTCAAGAGATTCAAGAAACTCTTCCGCGGGGCGCCTTCGGACGTTGCCACCGACAAAGGTTATTATTCAAAAGAGGGCATCCAGTCGCTACGATCTCTAAATGTGAAGCGTATAGCGATACCCAAGATCGGGCAACTATCCAAAAAGGAGAAGAAAAGGCAACACTCCAAATGGTTCAAGAGTCTTTAGCGCTTCCGATGCGGGATTGAAGCAGGCATCAGTATGCTTAAGAGGTGCTTTTTACTCGGGAATGCACGCGTGAGAGGCACCAAAGCAACCGCTGTATGCGTCCATTGGGCGATATTCAGTCACAATCTATGGCAAACAACATGATCAACTCCTCAAGAGTCGATCTCGTTTCAGTTTTCAAAGAACGATAACCACTTCGCATCCAAAAAAATGTCGCGACAATCTTTGCATTATCTTAAAGCTACTTTTTCAGCGAGAACGAAGTAGCCAGAAATTCCAAGATGTTTCATAACCGCCTCCTTCGGATTTTCGTATAAGCGACTGATCACAAAAAAACCTCCTTCATCGCACACGCGAACCCGGAGGCTAAACATAAACCGTATCTGCCCAGATCCAGTTGTCTAATTCAATCATCTTGACCGATTGCAGCTGACAGACCACATATCCTTAGTCTGACACTTTCTCAACCACACCATCAAGAGAATCCTGCACGGCCGGACTCAGTTCCGTCCCCATTTCAAAATTCTCCCCTTCAATACCGTAGACGATCATCTGTCGGGGAAGCTCATTAAGTACGCGCGACATTTCGATGGCTTGGGCAAGGCCGAATGCATGCGATGAATACGGAAACAGTCCCGTCGGCAACGGTTGCTCAACGGGATGAAATGTGTGAATAGTCCCCGCTGCGGCACCGGAAGAAACCGCATCGATGAGAATGACATCATCGGCATGGCGCCATAATTCCATGAGCGCGGTTCCCTCACCGCCGGCCTCGTACACTGCACAGGAGGAAAGTGCTCTTTCACTTATTCGCCGGGCGACGATTATGCCTGCTCCATCGTCACTCCGGTATTCGTTCCCAATGCCGATCACCAGTTCATGTGTAATGGAGACTTACTCCCTGTCGATTTTCAATTTGAGAAAATGTGTCGCACAGGAAATACACGGATCATAATTCCTGATTGATTGTTCGAGCTGCCAGGTAATGCGTTCTTCCGGCTGGCTGAGAAGTGTTGGCACAAGTGCCGCGAGGTCGCTTTCGATCGTTTTCTGATTTTGCGATGTCGGTGGTACAATCTTCGCACTGACGATTAATCCGTTTTTGTCAAGCGCGTACCGGTGGAACAAAATACCCCGCGGTGCTTCAGTGCAACCGCAGCCTTGTCCGGCCCTCGGTTCTACTTTCACTGCAGGCGATTCCGGTTCTTCATATTCATGGATCAGGCGGATTGCCTCCTCTATCGCGAAAACAGTCTCGATACAGCGCACAATGATGCTCTTGAACGGATTCCGTACGAACGGTTGCATTTTTGCAGATTCGGCGGCCTGCTTCGCCACCGGAGAGAGCTTGTCGTAGTTCAAATTGAACCGAGCCAATGGACCGACGAAATAGGAACCGCGCTCCTTCATGAATGAATGTAATGCATTCGAATGCTGTACATGCTCTTCCTGAAAATGCTTTTCATAATCATTCACCGCAATATCCAACCCCTTGTTGGAGACCAACCGCCCTTCGTTAAACGGATATTCATCCGGGTGCCGGAGCGCCACAAATTCATAATCCTGCTCAAATTTGGGAAAATCGAATGTGGCGGTGAGTTTGACCATTTCCACTGACGTATCGAGCGCCCATTGCAGCGGTTCGAGCAAATGCTGCAGTTCATTTTTTTGCGGTGTTTTGTAAAATCCACCGACACGGACGTTGATCGGATGGATTTCCCTGCCTCCGACCAGATTCACGATGTCGTTGCCGATCTTTTTCAGTTTGAGTGCTTTCTGCACGGCTTCCGGATGGTCTTTTGCCATGCGGATTGCATCTTCATAACCGAGAAAATCGGGTGCATGGAGAAGGAATGCATGCAGGACATGGCTCTCGATCCACTCGCCGCAGTAGAGTAGACGGCGCAATGCACGCAATTGCCCGTCTACTGTCACACCTAGTGCCGCTTCCATGGCATGGCACGAACTCATCATATAGGCAACAGGACAAATACCGCAGATACGCGCGGTGATATCGGGCGCTTCGGAAAAGAGACGTCCGCGCAGGAATGCCTCAAAAAACCGGGGCGGCTCGAAGATCTTGAACTTCACATCCTGTACAGTGCCGTTCTTTACTTTCACAATGAGCGACCCTTCGCCTTCGACGCGTGCTAGATAATCGACTTTGATCGTTTTATTTTTCATGCGCTTCGCTCTCTTTTCGGAATGCTTCCGCATACGCGTTGAAGCCACGGAACGACCGCACGATCTCGGCATCGCCAGTGCCGTGGCTGCTCCACCACTTGGCGAGCGACTCGGTGTTTGCTGTTTCTTTCGGTCCGTAACAGCCGAAACAGCCGCGATTGTACGATGGACAGAGCGCGTTGCATCCGGCATGCGTCACCGGACCGAGACAGGTCGTACCGTGTGCCACCATCACACAAACGATACCGTTCCGTTTGCACTCCATACAGACGCCGTACGTCGGAATGTTGGGTTTGCGGTGATTGAGATAAGCGCTCACCACCTCCACCAGTTGATATTTGTTGATCGGGCATCCGCGGAGTTGGAAATCGACGAAAACATGATCGGCGATCGGCGTCGATTTGGCGAGCGTTTCGATGTACGATGGATTTGCATAGACGGCCGTCGTAAATTCTTTCACGTCTTTAAAATTCCTCAGTGCCTGAATCCCTCCGGCAGTAGCACAGGCGCCGATCGTGACCAAAAGCTTCGACTGACGGCGGACTTGGTGGATCCGTTCTGCGTCGTGGGGCGTGGTGATGGATCCTTCCACGAGCGAAATATCATACGGGCCTTTTGCGACTGCGCGCGAGGCTTCGGGAAAATTTGCGATGTCGACTTCGCCGACCACGGAGAGCAACTCATCTTCACAGTCGAGCAAACTTAGTTGACAGCCGTCGCACGAAGCGAACTTCCAGACGGCGAGTTTTGGCTTTCGTTGTGTTGCCATTTTAAATCTCCCACTTGGCGAACAATTCTTTGATCGAATTGTACGGAAAGACCGGACCGTCTTTACAGACGAAGACCGGGCCGAACTGGCAGTGCCCACAGAGACCGATAGCGCATTTCATGTTGCGTTCCATCGAGAGGTAAATATTTTCTTCACGCACACCGCGCTGACACAGCTCGAGGACGGTAAAACGCATCATGACTTCGGGACCGCAGACCATTGCGACGGAAGCGGATGGATTGAATGGCGCTTTTTGGATCAGTGTGGTCACTACGCCGACGCTCCCCTTCCATGGACGCATCGCCCGATCAACCGTCACATACACCTCCAAATCAAATCGCGATCTCCAGTGCTCCAGTTCTTTCCGGTACAAAATGTCCTGCGGTGTTCGTGTTCCATAGAGGAGAATTACGCGTCCGTATTTTTCCCGCCGGTTCAGTACCTGATACAACGCCGGACGCAGCGGCGCCAGACCGATACCTCCGGCAACGAAGATGACGTCGCTTCCTTCGGCCTTTGCGATCGGCCATCCTTTGCCGTACGGGCCACGCACACCGAGAATATCTCCTCGTTTTAGTGTGTGCATCGCTTTGGTGACGGCGCCGACCGCACGCGTCGTATGTACCAGCACCTTCGGTGAATCGGGATCACCACTGATGGAGATGGGGATCTCTCCCACTCCGAACACGTAGAGCATGTTGAACTGTCCCGGAGAGAAAGCGAATTCTGATTTGCCGTTCGCGGAGCAAAGTTCCAGCGTGAACGTATCGTCGGTTTCCTGTCCCGTGCGCGTCACCCGGAATGGATGCGGCTGCATAGGATTGATGTCAATGGTTTCTTTCATGTGGTGCCCCTGTTTATTTGTCCCCGTACATATCCAAAAGCTGCAGGCGCATTGCCGAGAGCCGGCTTTCCATGACCTGAGAGAATCGTTTGAGCAATTCGTACCCCAAGTGGACGTCTTCCTCGCATTTTTTTCGGAGGCATTTTCCGTCAAGTGCAATCGCACGCGTCAACTCCAATACCCGCGCATCGAAGTGCCACTTGTACGGCGGAAAGAGCCACGACCAGCCGAGCACATCGCCGTTGCCGAGCGTCTGGATTACCATGGGACCTTTGCCGGGAATGAGCATTTCCACAGCAACCTTCCCCGTCCGTATGATGTAGAATTTTTCCGCTTCATCGCCTTCGTGGCACAATAGTTCTTCTGCATCGAAGCGGACATTTGAAGCACACCCGACGACCAGATCTAGATACTTTTTTTCCAATCCCTGCAGAAACGGATGTTGCGACAGGATCGGTTCCAATGTTTCCATAGTGCCTCCCTACGATATTGGTTGCGAAGTATGGTGATGCTCTCGTATTCGATGTGCTTCCTCGGTAATGTCGATACCAACCGGACACCAGGTGATGCACCGGCCGCAGCCGACACATCCGGATGTCCCGAACTGATCGATCCAGCTCGACAATTTGTGTGTCATCCATTGACGGAATCGCGACTTGCGGGTCGCCCGAATGCTGCCGCCATGGATGTAGGAAAATTCTACCGTGAAGCATGAATCCCACGTTCGGGTACGTTCTGCATTTGCCCCGGTCAGATCCGTCACATCCTCCACCGTCGCACAAAAACAGGTGGGACAGACCTGCGTACAATTCGCACAATTAAGACATCGCTTTGCAACTGCATCCCACTGCGGATGTTCAAGATTGCCGGCAAGAATTTCTTTCAAGTTTTTTGTATCGAGTTTCCTTCCCATCGACGCGGCGGTCTTGTCGAGGATTTTCTCCGCCGCGGCACTCTGTGCCGGAGTCGTTTTTGGCTGGTCGAGTTCCTTCAGCATCTCGGCACCCTGCTCACTTCCGCTCTCAGCGACAAAGTAGTGCGAACCGTTTTGGATAACCTCCGTGAGAACGATATCGTACCCATTTTTTGCACGCGGTCCGGTATTCATCGAAGCACAGAAACAGGTGGCGCCCGCCTGGGTGCAATTGACCGCAACGATGAAGATCTTTTCGCGCACTGCCTGATAGTACGGGTCCCGATACTCGCTGCCGGTAAAGACTTTGTCTTGAATGGCGATCGCTTCGAGTTCGCACGGGCGCACACCGATGAACGCATAGCGAGGAATCATGGAAAGATCGACACCCGGCTGAATGTCAAAGCCGTGTGATTTTCTGGGGATGGTAAAAAGTTTAAGAGTTGGCGGAAAGAGGAATTTTTTCCAGGAGTGGGGTCCTACAACATATCCGAAGAGAGCCTGGTCGTTACGGCTCTGCAGACGATATGAGGCGGCTTCTTGCTTGTCGGTCACACCGACGGGCAGTTCGGAGACATCTGCAATCTCATCATAGATGATTGCACCGCCACGAACTGTCGGTGCCACAGTTTTAAAACCTCGCGTCTGTAATGCAGAAAAAAGCGACCCAACAACCTTGGCTCCCATGGTAACCATAGAAAACCTCTGTTGTGCTTTGTGAAATGATCCCGTTGCCAAACAACCACATGCCAACGCACGCGGTTCGATCTAATATACTAAATAGCCAACGAAAGAGAAACATTAGATGGCCCTCCCCATCCTACGGAAAAGACACATGAATCCCGACTAATTGGCATATTTCAGCCATTCTATCAAAGCGCACATTTCACCCAAGCTCGTAATATTGGGAGCGTGAGCTAGATACGCTGCCGTCTCGGGCCATGAGGCAGGATCAATATTCGATTGTCTTGCACTCCTCACGATTATCTGTTACATTCGAGCACACAACGCACAGTCGTAAGACGAGCCGGTTCGTAAGCGCCTCTTTCGTGTTCATGGCAGAGACGTTTGATTTTTTTATGGACGTTACTAATGCAATTATAACCCGTCACTTTCTTGAGGAATAGATCCCATGACTAACAGAATCCTCTTTTCTGTCCTCTTTCTCCTTGCGACGCTCTCAGGCTACGCGCAAGACAAGCCCCAAAATAGAAGTATTGGAGAGTCAGATATTGGCATCACTTGGGTTTTCGTCGAAGGCGATTCCAGCAGAGGGTACTACATTTCTGCAACAGAAGTGACATTTGAACAATTTGATATGTTTTGCGATGCGACCGGATATGAGAAACCGAAAGCGGCGTTTGGCAGAGGGAAGCAACCGGTCATTAACGTGAATGTAGCCGATGCAGTCGCCTTCTGCACATGGCTGAGCAAAGAAACCGGAACGACTATCCGTCTACCGGAAGAAAATGAATGGGAATATGCTGCAAAAGGAGGCACCAAGGGCAACGGATATAAATACAGTGGCAGCAATTCCATAGATGAGGTCGGATGGTATCTCAGCAATTCGGGAAAGACGACACACGAAGTCGCGACAAAAGAAGCGAATGAGCTTGGCATATATGACATGAGTGGAAATGTATGGGAATGGTGCGGAACCTTGGGTGCGGTTCGCGGCGGCTCCTGGGAGAACTACGACGACTACTGTCGTATCTCCAACCGCATCGTTTACTTTCCGGGCGGCCGCATCACCGACATCGGGTTCCGTGTCCTCCAAAAAAAGTAGTTCCTTCAATTGTTACTCTCTTACTCTTTATTCATGAGGCAAAAGTAAAGCAGCCCCATCACTGAGGCTGCTTTTCTCTTTCACGCCACCTTACCACTCGCAATCAACAATGTTGTCCACATCAAATGAGTCTGCCTCAAATTAGAGACTGTGCTCGCTGTAACCATTATCCCACATCTTTGTTGCCCAGCACAGTCTTGCCATCTTTGCGCCCAACTCTGGATCATCCGTTCTGTCATAAGAGGAATCGGTCAAGTCAAGCAGTGCTCCTGCGCTAGTCAGGGATATATGATGGCGCATATAATTAATGACCTAGCGAAGATTATACAGCCTTGGCTTGCTGTATGCAGTGCGTCGTCGCCAATTTCTGCAGCTCATCATTTCCCAATTGAATCCCTGAATCCAGTATGACATCGGCAGCATCCTTCACGCATTGCAGAAGGATGGATTTCAGGTTGTCCGTATCTGGGAAAGTGCCCTGTTGGTGAGTGGTTTCCGGTGCGGTATTTCTTGCTGGTATTCGCTGGAAGACAGACATAACCTCATAAACGAGGAAACTCTACAACACGAAAAGGCCACACAGCTCATTAGGGTATAGGCCACCAGCACCCGCCACCTATTTTCCCTATCTGGTAGCCAATGCTTGATAATGGGAAAAAACCAATTTATCATTGGCACAACATCCGGGGGCAGGTCACTTTTGCATTCGGCAGTCTCCAATCACCGTATCCTGCAAGAGTCAGATTTTCTGAGTATGCCAGTGCATTTTTCCAATCACGTCCGACGCCGTCGTCTGATTTTTGCCACATTAATCCTGTGGCTCTATCTGATATCGTTCCATCATTATTGTCCGTGAAATCATTAATTCCATATTTGAGATTCCCCCGAACCATGCGAAAGTACATCGTCATGGGAATTGTGTTGCCGCTTCCCGGCTTGTATTTCGGATATCCTTTGATCCTTCCATCAATGAAATTTACTCCGAACACCGTTGTATCTCCCGCCATCATTAATCCCCTATATTGGGTGGAAGACCACGTTTGCGCATCAATCTCACGTTCCCCGATGGACGTATTCCCGAGAGGCTGAACAAAGTTGACCGTATCAATGAATTTTGCATATGCAGTCTCTCCGAAAACCCGGCCGGTAAAGAGAATCAATGAATACAATTCTCTGATCGTCGGCACCCGCCAGTCGGAATATCCGCTCGTCGTCAATACATCTTCTTTGGTAAAAGCTGCGCTATGCGTAATTTTTGTCCGCATATCTTTTTGCCACATCAAACCGGTAATGTTATCCATGCCCGTTATTAACAAATATGTTTTCATGGGATCCTTAGTAAAATTATAAGCGAATATTTGGCGGTCGCTCGGCGGGTTCTGCAACGGGATCTTCGCTACGATAGGGCTCGAATCCCGCAAAAAGACCGTGGGACTTCATCGTCCAAACTCCATCTGGCCTTCTCAATCAACAATTCTTGATCGCAATCCACCGCAGGCGGATGGTCAACTAATCGAGCTATCCGCATTCATGATAATCTCGGCATCCCTTCTGATGTCGTCAAAAGTTGACAGGATCATCCATCTACCCCAAGGTGAAAGATCCCGTGACGTATGGGTTGGTTCTGATGCTATGTCCAATCCATACCGAGATGTTGGATTCAGGGCAGTTCAAGATTCCGGCCTTTTTGACACGGATTATTCATTCACATAGAAGCAACACACGAGAGGGGATGATCGGGAAAGGGGGTATAAAAGCTCCGTGTTGAATACCGGTGTACACAATATCCCGAGAAAGATAGCGCTTGACTTTCTATGCGAATTAAAGTACAATTTTTTCAATCATAGAAGCAATCCGTCACGAATTGACTATGCCTGTGGCAATTGGCACAGTTCTGCGTCGTCAAGACTATGTGGGAGGAATGCGATATGTCCATCTGCGATCACTCATGGAAGATGGTAAACATCGAGTTCGGGTTTACCGTGTTCGAACGATGCTCGCATTGCCACAAAGTCCGTACTTTTTTTTCCCCCCTCGATACGTGGGATGACTATAACGAAGCTGCTTGTCATTGGACCATTGTCGAAAACGCGCAATCTATTCGTTTCGATTTGCAGTGCAGTGCGTGCAATTGTCTCGAAAAGTTTGACGATCTCTCAGGTCTGATGTACTGTACGTCCTGTATGGAAGATTGCGAAGCCGAACGTATTCGGCAGCGTCTTGAACTCCAGAGGACATTCATTATGATTGCATTCGGCTTTTTGCCGGATGCCCTGATCCATCCCATTTCCGAAGACCGTCTAAACATTCTCAGTCAGTATTTCAATCAGCGACGAGACACGCAACGGTCACGCATTCAGATTATTCCGTGTAATCAGATCTCACAACTTTCTCTTTGCCGGGGGGAATTCATCCACGACGTCGGCATGCTTTCGCTCGAACCTCCTGGAGAAAGGGAACAGCTTCTGTAGCTCAATCCACCACGAAATTTCGAACGTTGAAGTGGAGAATTCTTATGACGACAAAAGAATTGATCGAAGTCCTTGGACTGAAATCCCTGAGTACATTTGAACATCGCAGCATTACGGGTGTGTTCGTTTCGGACATGCTCAGCGATGTTATGGCCGGCGCAAAATCGGGTGATATATGGGTGACGGTGCAAACACACAAAAACATTGTACCGGCCGCCAACCTCATCGACGTTGCCGCAGTTATTATCACACACGGCAAAAAGGTACCTCAGGAAACGATTGACCTTGCCAACCGCCATGGTATTCCGATATTGTTCACGACGCTTTCGACATTCGATCTTGTTGGAAAAATGTACGGTCTCGGTCTGGCGACAAAGTAACACCGTCGCACACTTTATGCCGGTTTCGTAGCCAACAGGAGTTGTGAACACCTCATCACTGTCAGAACATAGAAAAGAAGGACTATTCGTGACGCTTTCTGCTGTTTGCGATGTACTCCAGGCAACAGTGCTTGCCCGGGAAGATCTTCTTTACAGCCAGATCGAGCAGATCTATGCCTCGGATTTGATGAGCGATGTACTTGCTTTTGGTAAACCCAATTCACTGCTCCTTACTGGTCTGGCCACGCAGCAAGCGGTCATCTCTGCTCATATGGCGGAGTTCAAATGTGTCATTCTCATCCGCGGCAAGCATGTCAAAGATGGTGCCGAACGTTTCGCGCGCGAACATGGCATCGTTCTCCTCAGCACCGAGCTCGATATGTATGACTGCTGTGTGCGTTTGGAAAGACTTCAGCACGGTGGCATAAAAGAAGTTCAACAAACATCCGCCATTCAGCCCGCGGAACCAATACTCCTCAGTCAGCAATTCTTCATTGAAGGCAGCGATTTTGCGCGGGCGGGCATGGTATCAACGGAAGTTAAATCGGTTCTGAAAAAAATCGGTATCGATCCCACCATCGTCAGGAGGGTGGCCATCTCAACCTATGAAGGGGAGATGAATGTCATGATGCACGCAAAACGTGCCACAGTGGATCTCTCCGTTGCGCCGCAATATATCAGCGTGACCATCGACGACGAGGGGAAGGGAATCCCGGATGTCGACCAGGCCATGCAGGAAGGATTTACGACAGCAACAGAAGAACAGCGTGCCATGGGATTCGGTTCAGGGATGGGTCTTCCGAACATTAAAAGAAATTCCGATGATTTACACATTGCCAGCGAAGTGGGTAAGGGTACGAGAGTGCAGATGAAGTTCCATGTTTTATGAACTTCATCGGTGAGGAAATGGAGGCAAGCCATGGCAAAGTATTTCCACGCGCAACAAGTTTTGCTTGATCGCTGTAAAGGGCACATGACATGCATGCGGCACTGTCCCGCCGGGGCAATCCGCGTAGTGAAAGGGAAAGCGGTCATCTCTGAGGAGCTGTGCGTCGATTGCGGGGAATGCATCGATGTCTGTCCGGAAAACGCCATCGCCGCAATCAGTGATATCCTTGATGGCATTTCACAATTCCGCCATAAAGTGATCGTTCCTTCCCCGGTTTTGTACTCACAGTTCGATCCACACATCCATCCGTACGTCATCCATCTTGCATTGCGCGAAATAGGATTTGATGATGTCATCGACGTTGCTACCTCAGCTGCCGCGCTCGCTCGGGCACTGGAATTGTACCTCAAAGGTTATAAAGGGCGCCTTCCCCTCATCTCGTCATATTGTCCGTGCCTTGTCAGACTCATTCAGGTGAAATATCCCGACCTTGTCGAACTGATTGTTCCGATGGACGTTCCGAGAGAAATCACTGCACGCGATATCAGAAAAACCGTGCATGAAAAACACGGTTTGAAACAGGAAGAAATTGGCCTCTATTATATGGCAACATGTCCTGCAAAGGTCGTCTCCGTCAAACAACCGGCAGAAAAAAGCAAATCGTGGTTCGACGGCGTCGTTTCGGTCAGAGATGTGTATTCCGTTCTTCTGCCCCACGTCATCGCCCTTAGTAAGGAATTCAAAGAACAACAGGTGCCGGAGGACTATTTCTTCAACTCCGAATGGGTGACGATGGGCAGCCTTACCCGCACGGTGGAAAAGGAAAACTGGCTGGCGGTGTCGGGTCTTGACAATGTCATGCAGATTCTGGATGACATCGAGAATTCCAGGTTGCGCAATATCTCTTTCATAGAAGTAAGCGCACATATGCTGGGATGTGTGGGCGGACCTTTCAATATCGAAAACCCCTATATCGCCCGTGCCAACAGCATCCGCCAGGGAGAAAAATATCAGAGGCAAATTCCTCTGGACGATGCTGACATCGAACAAAAACTGAAAGATGGATATTTCTTTTTGGAGAATCCGATCCTTCCGCGTCCCACCCGTTATTTTGACACGGATCTTGAAACCTCTATCAAACGGATGCGCGAGCGTGAACGGGTGTACCAGAAACTCCGGCAAATTGACTGCGGTTGCTGCGGATCCCCGACGTGTATGGCGTTTGCAGAAGACTTTGTGCTCGGAAGCGTTAAGCTCACTGACTGTATCCATCTGACAGGAACACACGAAAGAGAGGGATAATCTATGGGTGATCTCAACACCCCGGCCATTGCCGATACAGAGGAAGCATATCGGGAAATCTTTTCCCGGTTTCACGGATATGAAGGAGAACTGATTTCACTCCTTGTCCGGATTCAACAAAAGTTCGGCTATATATCCGAAGAATCCATTCAGCGACTCTCGGAATTTTTGCACATTTCAGAAAATCAGATTTATGGTGTTGCCTCATTTTTCTCGAAGTTCCGTTTTGACGAACCGGGGAAAACATCGGTGCGGGTTTGCATGGGAACAGCCTGTCATGCCCACGGTAGCGGATTCCTCAGCGACGTTGCCGGATGGCACTTGGGCATTTCGATCGGACAGGCAACAAAAGATAAACGGGTCGATTTTCAAAGAGTAAACTGTTTGGGATGCTGTTCCCTTGCTCCCGTCGTACAAATTAACAACGCAATCTACTCGCGAACAATGGTCACCGGATTGATGGAGATTCTGAAAAACCGTGAATAATTTCAACGAATATCAGCAGTGTGCAAAAGAGGAATGGATCGCACTTAACGAGAGTCCGATTCCGTCAATTTATATCGGTACCGCAACCTGCGGCATCGCAGCCGGAGCCGAAGACGTCGTCAAGGCTGTTCACCAAACCCTTGCCGACCATAAGCTTCAGGCGAACGTAATTCGCGTGGGTTGTATCGGTCCGTGCTATCTGGAGCCGCTTCTTGATATTGTTCTTCCCGGTCATCCCCGGGTCAGCTACGCAAATGTCACTCCGGCGGCAGCCCATCGCGTCGTAGAGGCGAATCTCCTGCGACAGGATCCGCTTCCTGATCTGGCTGTTGGTCAATTTGGAATGAATGACGATCCGTTGACGAAGGATATTCCCCGCTTCTTCGACCTTCCCATGCTGAAACTTCAGGTACGTCTGGTTCTAAGGAACTGCGGCTTTATCGATCCCGAAAACATTAATCATTACATCGCAAATGACGGATACAGCGGATTGGCGACAGCGCTGTCGATGCAGCCCGAAGAGGTCATCGAAATCGTAAAAGATGCCGGTCTGCGTGGACGGGGCGGTGCCGGATTTCCTACCTTTAAAAAATGGCAGATATGCCGGAATGCGCCGGAAACACAGAAGTACGTCATCTGCAACTGTTCAGAAGGCGATCCTGGGGCGTTTATGAACCGTTCTCTCATCGAAGGCGATCCCCATTGCGTGCTGGAAGGTTTAATCATCGCGGGCTATGCCATCGGCGCTTCTCAGGGATATGTATACATCAATTCGGATTACCTGCTTGCCATTGCGCGACTGCGGAAAGCGATCGCAGCAATGCATGAAACCGGTTTGCTCGGCAAAAATATTATGGACTCGGGGTTCTCCTTCGATATCGCTATTAAAGAAGGAGGCGGTGCGTTTGTTTGCGGCGAAGAAACCGCACTCATTGCATCGGTAGAAGGACGACGGGGTGCTCCACGATCGCGTCCACCATTCCCGGCGATTTCCGGTCTTTACGGTAGACCAACCATCATCAATAATGTTGAAACTCTCGGCACATTGCCCAACATCCTTCGCAATGGTTCGGCGTGGTATCGGACTTTTGGCGTCGAAGGCAATTACGGCACCAAAACATTTTCCCTTGTCGGGAAAATACGACGTCAGGGTCTGATCGAAGTACCGCTGGGAATGAAGCTGCGTCAGATCATCTTCGAGATCGGCGGCGGGTCATGGAAAAAATTTAAGGCGGTACAGACAGGCGGACCATCCGGAGGATGTCTATCGGAAGAATTTCTCGATCTGCCGGTCGAATACGAAGCGATGGCGCAGGCGGGCTCGATTATGGGTTCGGGAGGGATGATTGTGCTGGATGAAGACTCGTGCGCAGTCGACCTGGCGTTGTATTTTCTGCATTTTACCCAGGCTGAATCGTGCGGGAAATGTTCGCCGTGCCGTGTCGGTACATGGCATATGGTGCGTATGCTGGAGGATATTGCCTCCGGAAGAGGACAGCCGGAAGACATCAATAAACTTCAACAACTTGCGGAAACAGTGAAACGCGCATCCTTGTGCGGTTTGGGACAAACAGCTCCCAATCCCGTGTTGACAACACTGCGCCATTTCCGCAGCGAATATCTTGAGCATACAAAAGAAAAATACTGTTCGTCATCCGTCTGCAAAGAACTGGTCGAATATCATGTTGACCCGCTGAAATGCAACGGCTGTCAGGAATGCGTACGGATTTGCCCGTCAGCCGCAATAACCGGTACGCGTTCAGAAGCACACACCATCGACCGGTATCGTTGTATCAAATGCAAGGCGTGTTACGAAATTTGCCGATATCATCCCCTTGCCGGGAATGCCATATATTATAACTCCACACGGAGCGAATCGTGAATCGGGAAATCAAAACCGTACAGGTAACAATCGACAATAAAACGTTTCATGTGCCGACGGGATCAACAATTCTGGAAGTTGCACAACAAAACGAGATTTACATCCCGACGCTCTGTTACCACCACGATCTCTCGCCGCACGGCGGTTGCCGGTTGTGTATCGTTGAAGTCGAAGGACTGCGCACCTTTCCGACAGCGTGTACTACTCCTGTCGATGAAGGGATGATCATCAGAACCAAAACCGCACAGATTCAAGCCATGCGGATGGACATTTTGCAGCTGTTTCTCAGCGAGCATACGTCGAGTTGTCTCGTGTGCGACGAAAAAAAATCGTGCCGGGAATCGATGGAGACAATCCGGAAAGCAGGTGTCACAACCGGATGCCGCTATTGTCCCAAAGACGGCCAGTGTGAGCTCCAGGCAGTTGCGGAATATCTTGACGTCCGGGACATCGCGTATCCAATTTCTTATCGCGGTCTCCGTGTTGAAACGGAAGATCCGTTCTATGACCGCGATTATAATCTCTGCATTCTCTGCGGTCGCTGTGTGCGGATGTGTCAGGAAATCCGCATAGCCAATGTTCTTGCCTACAAATTTCGCGGACGAAACACCATTGTCGGTCCGGCATTTCATAGGACTCACCTGGAAGCGGGATGTGAATTCTGCGGTGCGTGCGTTGCTGTCTGTCCCACCGGGTCCCTCCGGGAAAAAGCACGGGCATGGGAAGGAATACCCGAGCGCGAAGAACAGACAACGTGTTTCTTTTGTGGTGTCGGCTGTCAGGTAAAACTCTTGATTAAAGATGACCGTGTCATCGGCAGCCTGCCGGCCGATGATGCACTCGTCAACCGGGGTCAGTTGTGCGTCAAGGGACGCTTTTGCAGCACCGAACTCGTCAACGGTTACCAGCGTGTACGCAATCCATACACCTGGTTCGGAACCAACAAGGCGGAAATATCCTGGGATCATGCCAGCACCGTGATCGCAGAAAAAATCCGATCATGCGAACCGAACGAATTCGCCATGTTGGTCTCTCCGAATTGCACAACAGAAGATCTTTATATTGCACAAAAATTCGCACGAGTCGCGGTAGGTACCAACAATATTGATTCCTCTGCACGGCAATTTTACGGCTCGGGTATCAATGCATACCTTAATCTGTTGAGAATGTCTGTTCCGCTTTCATCCATCGACGAAGCCTCCGTTATCGTAACGGTTGGCCTTGATACGCGCTATGCACGATCAGTGGTCGGCGTTGCCATGAGGCGTGCAATGAAACACGGAGCACGCATTGTGTCGATCAATCCGCGGCATCATAATTTCAGTCTCATTGCATCCCAGTGGATGCAGCCGCAGGCCGGTGAAGAAGCCGCGATTCTCAACGAGATCAGGCACTGTGTTGAAAAGAAGAAATCATCTCCGGATAATCAGATTGCCGGTATCGTCAAATTGTTGCAGGAATCGAAAAACACTATCGTGCTCATCGGTTCTGAATTCCTGCAGTACGACAATGCAACCGATATTCTGACCGCGGTGGAACGACTCGCACATGCGACAGGAGCGGGTGTTATGCCCTTGCCCGCGCAGAATAACTTTGTTGGTTCCCTTCTCTCCGGGGCGTACACCGAATTACTCCCCGGCGCATTTTCATTCGAAGATAAAGAGCAAATATCGGCGATTGAACGGGTTTGGAACGCGACAGTACCATCGTCCCACACAGGATGGAATGCCATGGCCCGTAACGCCGAGATTCCTCTTAAGGTTCTCTATCTGATGGGAGAATTGCCTTCGGCCGGAATATCCGCATTCACAATTTTCCAAAATTTATATCCGCCCGATAGCGGATACAATGCCGACATTGTACTCCCGGCAGCCGCGTCGACTGAAATTGACGGCTCATTTGTCAATGGCGAAGGTCGGGTACAGCAGGTAAAACGCGGCGTTCCTCCGGTGGGGAATGCACTTCCCGATTGGGTCATTCTCTGCCGGCTCGCCCAGACGATGGGAATCAAGGGATTCGATTTCACAAGCGTGGAAGACATTCGCAAAGAGATGGGGCAATTGATCCATACATATTCTTCGGCAGAATCAATCAACCGCGAACCACATCAACTGCATGAATATACTGTATTCAACGTTCCAATGACGAAGTCGGCTGTTCGTCAGAAAAGTGATGGACATTCATTCCAGCTGACTATTTCCGCCATCGAGCATACACACAGGGGATTCCCCCTTGCAGCCTTGGTGGAAGGTTCGAAGATGCTTCTGACTGAAGGATATCTTGAAATCAATCCGGACGATGCGCGATCTCTTGGAATTGATGCAGGAGAAACAGTTGTTGTGTCCGGCTCTCCCGACGAGCACGAATGGCCTGTCAAAATTTCCAGAGATCAACCCCGGGGTTCGCTTCACATCTCGCTCCGTGATGTTTCCTGCATTCAGTCGAATCCACAACCGGTTCACTTGAGGAAAACGCATGTTTAAGATTGTCTCCAGTCGGATGATCGTGCCGAATATGCATCTGCTGACGGTTGAGGCTCCTGCCGTTGCACGCGACGTAAAGCCGGGTCAATTTATTATCATCCGTGCTGAAGAAGAGGGTGAGCGAATTCCTCTTTCTGTTTCCGATTGGGATCGCGATCTCGGTACCGTTACGATCCTCTTTTTGAATATCGGGAGCACAACATCGCGGCTCGCCAAACTCGAAACCGGCGCTTCAATTCCGACCGTTGTCGGTCCGCTCGGGAATGCTGCTGAGATTGAAAACTACGGTACTGTTCTCTGCGTTGCAGGATGTTACGGTATCGGATCTACCTTTCCTCTTACCCGCGCACTGAAAGCAGCCGGAAACCGTGTGATCTCTCTACTTGAAGCGCGGAGTTCCTATCTCTTATATTGGGAAGAACGGTACAGGCACACATCGGATAAGATTATATACATCACACGTGATGGTACTAAGGGATTTAAAGGGCATGTTGGGCGGTTGCCGGAAATCATCAAAGGATTGAATGAACCTGTTCACCGGATTCTTCTGAATGGATGCACATTCGTGATGAAACGCGGTTCCGAAGCCACCCGTGATCTCGGTATTCCGGTCGTTGTCGGTCTCAATCCCATCATGATCGACGGCACGGGTATGTGCGGTGTCTGCAGAGTTTCAGTCGGAGGTGTCACGCGGTTTGCGTGCGTACACGGACCCGATTTCGACGGTCACCAGGTGAATTGGGACGAACTCTTACAGCGCCGGAAGACCTATATGAGAGAAGAGGTCATACCGCTCAGAACAAGCCGTTGCGAAGAACATTCCCATAGTTTGCAGGAGAAGCAGTAATGGCGGAAAAGAAAAAACTCGATTTCCACCGAAGGGAAATGCCCAAACAGCCTCCGGAAGTACGTCGCCATAATTTTAATGAGGTCGCCCTCGGCTACACGGAACAACTGGCGGTCGAAGAAGCGCTGCGCTGCATCGATTGTCCAAAACCGCTATGTGTGCCCAGTTGTCCCGTCGAGATCGATATTCCGGCGTTCATCAAACGCATCGCCGAGCAACAGTTTGAAGAGGGCGTCAAAGTGTTGAAACAGAAAAATCTATTACCGGCTGTCTGCGGACGTGTCTGTCCGCAGGAAGAACAATGCGAAAAAACCTGTGTCCTCCGTAAACGCGGCGGTGAGGTAGCCATCGGCCGCCTTGAACGCTTTCTTGCAGATTGGGAAGCTGCGCAATCCGAATTGACGATGCCGGATCTTCAGCAATGCACAGGTAAGAAAGTCGCCGTTGTCGGCGGCGGACCGGCCGGTCTGACTGTTGCAGGCGACTTGATAAAGGCCGGTCATTCAGTAACAATTTTTGAAGCCCTGCACCGAATGGGCGGCGTTCTGGTGTACGGAATTCCCGAATTCAGACTTCCGAAGGCAATCGTCAATAGGGAAGTCGAATATCTGCGAAGACTTGGAGTAAATCTCGTGACAGATTTCGTCATCGGGAAAACAAGAACGATTGACAGTATTCTTGAAGAATTTGACGCTGTCTTTGTCGGTTCGGGGGCTGGCCTTCCATGGTTCATGGAAATTCCCGGGGAAAATCTGAACGGTGTCTATTCCGCCAACGAGTATCTCACACGCTTGAACCTTATGAAGGGATATCTTTTTCCGCAATATCATACGCCAATAAAAAATCATAAACGGGTTGCAGTTGTCGGCGGCGGGAATGTCGCCATGGATTGTGCCAGAAGTGCATTGCGGCTTGGTGCCGAAACAAGAATTATCTATCGTCGATCGCGGGAAGAATTGCCCGCCCGGCTTGAGGAAGTCGAAAATGCAGAAGAGGAGGGGGTCGTTTTCGAATTCCTCACACTTCCTCTTCGCTATGTCGGCGATGCCAATGGATGGGTGAAACAGATCGTCTGTCAACGCATGGCTCTTGGTGAACCCGATGCATCCGGCAGACGAAAACCGGTTCCCATCGAAGGTTCCGAAACGGTGTTCGACGTCGATGCCGTCGTGTGCGCCATCGGGAACAGTCCCAATCCGCTCATCGGAGCAACAACGCCAGGGTTGAAAATCGGCAAAAAGGGGAACATTGATGCCGACGAATCAACCGGAAAAACATCGCGTGAAAAAATCTGGGCGGGTGGGGATGTCGTTACCGGTGCAGCAACCGTCATTCTCGCGATGGGCGCAGGAAGGAAAGCTGCCAAATCGATCCACGATCATCTGACAAAAACCTGATCAACGATTATTGATATCAGTCAACATTGTCGAGGCGGAAATGGTCTTTCAAGATTCCGATGATGTTCTGGCCTTTGCTATTGCCAAGGAAGAAGAGGCCGCAGGTTTTTATCGCATGCTTGCATCTACCATGAAACGGGAACATATGCGAAAAGTGTTCGAAGAATTTTCGCAGGAAGAGATGCGCCATAAAGCACTTCTGCTGGATGTCAAAGGCGGAAAAAAGCTGACGCTTTCGCCGAAACAAATTACAGACCTGCACATCAGCGACCATCTGGTCACCATCACCCCGCACACGGATATGGACTACAAGCAGTCACTAATCATTTCCATGAAGGCGGAGCAAGCGGCATTATCGCTATACACGCTTCTCGCTCAGCAGAGTGCCGACGACAACCTGCAAATTCTCTTTAGGTCGCTCGCACAGGAAGAAGCACGCCATAAACTGCGGTTTGAAATGGAGTATGACCAGCAATTTTCCGGTGAAAACTAGTGCTGCCAATCCACGGAATCTAGCGATCTGATCAGTATTCGATCGTGCCAATTCTGTTTTTACAGTCGAACATCTCACCGCATAGAAAAGATCCTATTTTCTGCAATTTTCCGCATTCACGATGACCGGACCGTTGTTGCCCATGGCATTGATGAACGCACAGTTTCGGTTCCGTCCGCTTCACTGCGATAGGGCTCGAATCCCGCAAAAAGACCGCGGGACTTCGTCGTCCCGATTTCATCGGGAGCCCTCAGGCAAGCAAAGTACAAGTAGTTGTGCTCGGAAAACTCTTTAAAACAGAAACAGCAACCTTTCGGCTGCCGTTTTTGCTCTGTTTTTGTAGCGGGGACAGGACTTGAACCTGTAACCTTCGGGTTATGAGCCCGACGAGCTACCAATTGCTCCACCCCGCGATGACCAAATAATATACTCATCGCAGGACTGAGAGTCAAGCTGTTTTCATTGCCCTTTGGCAACTATTCAGATTGGTTTTGTGTTATGACAACAATGGGCTGCCAATCATGCATCAGGAGGATCACGATATAATTGTTTTCATTCTTAATGCTTCAATGTTCTACTTCACATAGCCGACGGTTTGTGCCAAAATTATTTTTTGTTCTGGTCGGAGTTGAAGTTCCTTGGCAAGCGCTGCGCGATCTGCGGATGCGCGGACAACAGCGCCGAGTCCCTGTGAGGCACAATAGAGATAGACGTTTTGCGCAATGAATCCTGCATCGGCACCGGTGTAGAGAATTTTGTCGTCATTGCTGCCCCGAGTGATTTTTGCGTAATCGGCGACGTAGATAAGATTCAATGGCGCATCTTTCACGAACGGCTGCGTCCCTGCGGCAGCACGAATGTCCTTTGAAATGACCGAATGCAACTCATTTTTCTTTGCATCGAAAATATATGCCCCGTCTTCGAGAACAACATAAATGTCAATTTCCTGCATGTTCATGGCAGAAGGAGCCGTGCGCTTTCCGGCTTCCGGGCGATTGAATCCGTTTGCCGCCCAGAGAAGATTGGATAATTCCTGTGCCGGCAGTGCTTTGGTGTCGAATGACCGCGTTGATTGCCGGAGCTTCAGCACTTGCATCAACGGTTTGCCGATGTCTGTTTGGGGCGGTGGGAGTTGTTTCACCGTAGCCTCTTGAGCCGCAAGCGGCAAAGGGAAAAAGCACATGCAAAGGAAGATGGAAAGAAAATGTTTTTTCATGTCAAACCTCCTTGAAATAGTTGTCAGTTGCGCCTTTACAGTCTTTACTCTATCTTAACGTCTCAATCTACTAAAAATCATCTGCAATAACATGGAGTGAATGAATGAAACAAACAGTGCTCTTCTGGACCATTGCATTTCTTATTACGGCAGCCAGCGCAATCTATCAGCGCCGAACCGGCCCCACCTACCCAATCTCGGGAAAAGTCGAGATGCACAGCAAAGTCATTGTGTATTCATTGCTGCGCAGCTATGATTGCACGGCTACTGCTCCGGTTCATATCAAAACAGGAGATCCGCTTATTGCCGGCACGCTGGAGTGGAAGCGATATAAAACGGATGATGCGTGGACGAAGGTGGAAATGGTATCGCGCAACGATTCGCTCCTCGCGGAACTCCCCAATCAGCCGGCGGCGGGAAAGCTGCAATACAAAGTTACACTTCGCTATGCGGAGACTTCGTATGTGCTGCCATCTGATGACGGTGTGGTAATTCGCTTTAAGGGCGATGTACCGCTCTTTGTTCTCATTCCTCATATTTTCGCGATGTTCGGGGCGATGCTGCTTTCCACCCGGACAGGCATCGAATTCTTCCGCAAAGAAAAGAAAAATCTTCGCACGCTGGTGTTTGTCACAATCGGATTTCTCTTTGTCGGCGGATTTATTCTGGGGCCGCTTGTCCAGAAATATGCCTTCGATGCATATTGGACCGGCTGGCCGTTTGGATATGATCTCACGGACAATAAGACAGCAGTTGCGCTCATCGCATGGCTGGTGGTGGCGTATGGGCTCAAGAAAACAGCGAATCCTCAGAAGTGGGCTTTGATTGCCGCGATCGTGACGATGGTGGTGTATCTCATACCGCATAGTGTGCTGGGATCGGAATTGGACTACAAAAAAGTGGACAAGCAGGTACAGCAGCCCTGAGAAAGTCAAAAGGCAAAAGGGCAAAGTTTCTTACTTTGTCTTTTTGCCTCTTTTAAATGCACGAACTGTGTCGGTGTGGGAAAAATTATACCCCGCCGAAATCTTCCACCGCCTTTAGCATCGCAAGATAGTTTTCATACTTCACGTAATCTGGAATGCTGTTTCCTGAGCCGGCGCAATAGCCACCGTTGTATCCGGCTTCCTCAATGTTTTTTCTTACTTGTTCCCGCACCTCTGCCTCTGTTCCGCGCGAAAGCATATCCACATCGACATGACCAATGAGGCAGAGTTTGTCTCCGTAGCGTTTTTTCACCTCGGCGATCGGCATCGCCTTGGGTTCAATCGGATGGATTGCATCTACGCCAGATTCAATGATCCGGTCAAAGACGTCGTATAGAATTCCATCCGTGTGATAAATGAGCGGTTTGTTTGCTGCGTGTGCAAGATCGCCGATTTTTTTTAACCAGGGAAAAAAATACTGATCCAGAACCTCCGGCGAGACGAGCAGTGAATTTACGTACGCGATATCGTCGGAATACCAGATTGCATCCACGGCGTCGCTTTGTGCAAAGTACTCAAACATGCTAAGTACAAGATTGCCGAGCGCTGTGTTGAGCCGTCCGACCAGATCGGGATTCTCAAAAAGAGCGATTGAAAATGTTTCCAGCCCCATCATCTCCCACGTCATCGTAAAGATATCGCCGTACTGCCCGATGACGCCCATTCCTTCGGGCAGCAATGCCCGCACCTGCTCGAATTTCTTGTAATCAAAATCGGAGGTCTTCGGGAATACATAAGATTCAAATTCCTGATCGGTCGTTACAATTCCCTGAGATTCGGATGCCCAGGTGCGGTCGACAGTTCCGTCCTGACTGAATGTAAGAGCCTTCTTACCGGCACCGATGTTCGTCGGATTGAAATCGACGCCGGGCTGCAGCTTCACATAGTCGTAACCGGCCTTGTGCCAGAATTCTATGTCGTCGGCCAGGGTTACGATAGGCCGTCCGATGAAACGCTGCTTGATGTGGGGATGAATGCCAAGCTCCATGTGGGGGACGTAGGTCGCCTTGCCGCGTTTCAGTGTCAGTATGAGCTGTTCGATATCGGGGCGCATTGTATATCCCGCTATTAGAGTGTGACGGGTGAACGAAACGCCTTAATATACTATGGAAACGCATGAGTTGCATCAGTTGGGAAAAATTCCAAAGAAGCCGCCTGGAGCGAACTTTTTTCTTTTTCCTTCTGTTCGTATAGGTAGAATTTGATCAGCCCCGACCCCTCTTTTCAGTGAGAGTGGTGGAGGCGGTGAGCGAAGAGGATGAGGGGCGGTCAAATTCTTCTATTCAACCTCCCAATTTTCCCCAAAAACTCGTATTATGGAACAGTGGCACCGTTTCAAACGTCTAATTCTTTACATTTCCCATATCAAGCCGGACATTCATTCTTATGCGCTATTCTCTTTTATGTTGTGTGCTTTTTGCGGGGGTATTTTCAGGATGCCGATCTTTTGAACTTCCCGGGCATTGGAGGGATCACGAGGTTATTATTGATGGCAAGAATTCCGATTGGGAATTCGTGACCACGTTGGACGACAAGCAAACGTATATCGGAACGATGAACGATGGCGAATTCCTCTATCTTGTCTTGACGACGTGGAACCGAAGTTATCAGCAGCAAATTATTCGCGATGGGCTGATCATCTGGCTCGACAAAGATGCGGCGGAAAAAAATGATTTTGGTATTCACTATCCGCTTGGTGTCGGCAGCGCTATGAAACAGCCGGGTAGCGGGAGGCCTGGTGACGACCGGACGGCGGAAGGCGATGGGACGGGCATTCTCATGAGCATGAACGAGTTGGAACTTTGCGGTCCCGGTAAAGATGAACGCCATCGCATGACCATGGCGGAAGCCGCGGGAATTGAAGCGCGCATACATTCCGGCAACGAATCACTCGTCTATGAATTGAAAGTTCCTCTCAAGGAATCCAGCGGTTTTCCCTTTGCCATCGGTACAAAACCAGGCTCACAAATTTCTGTGGGTTTTGAAATTCCGCATTTTAAAAAAACCGTGACTCCGGCGGAGGGCGTCTCCAACGAGGGAGCATCCTCTGACGGCGGTTTTGGCGATCATACGGGAGTAGGTGGTCGGTCGGGCGGTGGCGGTGGCCGGCGGCAGGGCGGCGGCGGAGCGCGGAGCGACCAACAGTCGAGTTCACCGCTCAATCTGTGGGCAAAGGTCACACTTGCCACACCGAAACCGGCGAAATAGCCGATGAATGTAGCCGGGAATAATTCTGCACAACTCGTCCCGGCTAACGTGTGCCGGTACTAGCGGACGAATGTTCCGTTGTGAAGATCCTGTATGGCCTGTTCAATCTCAGCTCGTGTGTTCATCACGAACGGGCCGTAGCGTGCAATTGGTTCGTGCAACGGCTGTCCGCTGATGAGTAAAAAGCGCGCCGGCTCTGCAGCCGTTCTGACTGCAATTTTTTCACCTTCGGTAAAAACTACAAGCATGGTCGCATGCACATCATCGGGCGTTGCAGGACTGCCGAAAAACGCCGATCCCTGGAAGAGATACGCGAAGGCCATGTGCGTTGCGCTCAGCGCGCAGGTAAACTCGGTTCCTGCCGGGAGTGAGACGTCGAGGTAAACAGGGTTTGCCGCGATCTCCTTGATGGCTCCCTCCACTCCTCGATATTTTCCGGTAATGATTTTTACCAATGTCCCGTCTTTCTGTCTCACTTCAGGAATGTCTCCGGCGGAAACACCGCGGTACCGCGGCGGACTCATCTTGAGTTTGGCAGGCAAATTTACCCAGAGTTGAAAACCCTCCATCCGGCCGTTGACCGGACGGGGCATTTCTTCGTGCATAATACCGCGGCCTGCCGTCATCCATTGTACGTCTCCCGCACTAATCATTCCTTCGTTGCCGATACTGTCGCGATGATCCACTTCACCGGCAAGCATGTACGTCACCGTTTCGATGCCGCGATGGGGATGAAATGGAAAGCCGGCAATATAGTCGCGGGGATCGTCGGAACCGAAATGATCGAAGAGGAGAAAGGGATCGAGGTGGTCGAGTTTTTGTGTTGCGATGCTTCGTTTTAAGCGCACACCGGCGCCTTCGACAACCATCTGCGGTTCGATGAGCATGCGAACATTGCGCACTGCCATGACGAATCCTTTCATGAATGAGAAGCAGCCGGCAGAGATTCTCTTGTTTCAGTGAAGAACAGCACAAATGTACACCCCGCGGTGCGTTCAAACGTCGGTGTGCCGTCCAGTTGTTGGGCGAGTGTGGTCACCAATTGGAGGCCGAGCGATTTGGTGTTGAACGGATCGACCGACTGAGGAAGTCCGACTCCATTGTCACTCACAGAGAGCCTGTATCCAGTCTCCACTTTTTTTAGGGAGACGATGATTTCTCCATCCTTGCTATGGGGGAAGGCATATTTGAGCGAGTTGGAAACCAGTTCATGCACAATGAGTCCACAGGGGATTGCCGCGTCGATGCTCAGACGACATCCGCCCGGTAAAATTGTCGAAGTGACGTTGCCGACCTGGTACGAATGGAGAATGGAATTGGTCAATTCCCTGATATATTCGTCGAAATCGATGGAGCCAAGATTCTCGGAACGGTACAGTTTTTCATGAATCAGCGCCATGGATTTTACGCGTCCCTGACTATCCTGAAACAAAGCGCGGTGAAAATCATCTTTCACATAGTCGGATTGGAGGCGGAGCAGGCTTGAAATGACCTGCATATTGTTTTTCACACGATGATGGATTTCTTTAAGAAGAATTTCTTTTTCCTGCAGTGATGTCCGGATTGTTTCCCTGTCATTTCTCTGGCGGGTGATGTCGAAAGCGGTGCCGAGGATGGTCTTTCTTCCGTCCATTGCAATGGCGATGACGCTAACATCGATCCATCGAAGTTCTCCAGCCTTGTTCCGGATTTGGGCCTCGAGATGTTTCGGCTCCTCGTGGAAATCCAGTTCCTTCCAAAGCGCTTTCGCTGCTTCACGGTACTCCGGAAGGAATATGTCGCTGAGCGGCGTCGCAAAGAGTTCATCCTTTGAATAGCCCGTGAGTCGTTCCGCCCCTTCGTTGGCAAAGAGGAGTTTGCCGTTATCCAGGATGATCATCGCTGCCGATGTGACCTGTGCCATGAGGCGAAATTTCGCTTCGCTCAATGCATTCGCATCTTCCGCCGTTCGACGGAAATGAAATTCCACACGCAGAAGGGAATAGAGCAGGAACGCCGTTACAAGAACGTACAGCCATCCTTTGTAAATTGCAATTTGCGTTATGACGGCGGGGTCGCGGCTAAACAAACCAAGCGCGCTGTCCGAGAGAAAAATCCAAGCCACGCCGAAGGCTGCGTAAATGAGTGCAATCCTCAACTCAGAGCGTCGGCCCGATGTCGTTGCCATGGGACGTCCTGTCTATTGGAAACAAAACAGTTCTTTCGTAAATGTAGTGTGATTAGGTCACAAGCGCAACAGTCCGGTTCTCTTCTATCTCATCAGAAGCTTCAAACAGAAATAGATCGCAAGGGCCGGGGCAGCAAAAAAGAGGAGCGTCACCATTCCGGTTGTTGTCCGCCTCCCGGTCTTCGTTTCAATGTTTTTTGGCATCATTTCTCCAGTCTTTGGTGCGAATATTGCGGGAGTTTTTCGGGAAAACAATGCGATATCGCCGGGGAGTCACCGGAATCGCTCAACACATGCCGCAACGAATATTGTAGCATTCCCTCAGTGCTGCAGCATTGGAAAAAAGAAAGAAGGGGAAGCAGATTATTAACTGATGTTACGCAGATAGAGTGTTTTCTTACCACAGAGGCACGGAGACACGGAACTTTAAGTAAGAATATCCTAAATAGTTCAGTGAATTGAGAAGAAAATCTTTCTTATTTCTCTGTGACTCTGTGACTCTGTGACTCTGTGACTCTGTGTCTCGGTGGTGAAAATTGTTGTTTTGCGTAAGATCAGTTATTAAGATTGCACAGATTGTGCAGAGAGGGCATGGAAGACAAATTATTCAGATGGCGGAGATAAGGCAATGATGCTCGCAGAAGAAGTCATTTGGGCTTTCCGAGGACAATTCTTGCGGCTCTTCCTAACTTCATTCCGATGGATGCCTTGGTAAAGAGGGTACTTGAAATGACCATTCTATTCTCAGTGTGCAACAGAATAGTTACTCATCGCAGTTGTCAATTCTTCCGCAGAAGCGAACCGAGCGCTGCAACAAATTTTTGCCTCCATCGTTATTAAGATATTGATCGACGGGTTGCCAATGTGACCGTTATAATTGCAGAAGGCTGTTTGCAGAACTCAGATGAAGTGTGCACCACTGCAAGAAGGGGAATCTCAGAAGAAAATGGACAGCGACCGAGACATTGTGAATTTTGACGGTATCCTGTTGTCATCCAACACCGGAAAAATGCAATACGACAACAACGCGATGAACTGCGAAATCATCCGAAAGCTTTACGACACCGTCCGAATGGATATTGACATCGCCGGGAAGCTCAACGCCACTACCCGGATGGAATTTGACAACCTCAGGATGCACTGCGAAATTATTCAGAAGGATTCTAACCGCGCCAGGATGTGCTGCGACATTGTCCGGATGCACGGTGACCGCGCCAAGATGCACCGTGACGATGTCCGGACGGAAGTTGATACGGCAGGACGGACTTCGCTGACCTCAGGATGGACTTCGCTGATCTCAGGATGGACTTCGCGGATCCCAGGATGGGCTTCGCTGATCTCAGGATGGACTATGATAGCTTCAAGATGGACTGTAAAAGCGCCAGGATGCACTGTGATTGCATCAGGATGCGCCATACTAGCACGGGATGCACTATGACAGCATTAGGATGCACTGTGACAGATCCAGGATGAGAGTGTAAGAGTGTGTAAAATACTTTGTGTAAATGGGCATCGGGCGCGATGGAGATGAGGTAACGCCGATTGCGGGGATTTTATTGGACGAGTTTCACAAAGAAACCGTTCATTTGTTCAACAATAACAATAGGGAGGTTATATGAACAAACAGCACGAAAACAGGCTGACGATGTACGAAGGACTCTTGGTTCTTCTCCAGGCGAACAGCGCCAAAACCCAAAGCGTCGGGGGACTTGCAGGCGCCGAGACGGGACTTGCGGACCTGGTCTCCTCCATAAAGTCAAAATCGGTGGAGGTGGACACAGCCACAGTGGGCAAAGTGGCGGCCAAATACGGAGCGCAGGATGCTTTGCTGACGGTACTGCTGCCCGCCTGCTCGGCACTCTATGTGCTGGGACGAAGGCAAAACAATACAGAGATTCAGGGGCGGGTGAGTATCCGTGAAGGGAAATTGCACGGCATGCGCGAAGCTGAACTGGCAGCATTTGCCGAAGCCATTGCGGATCTGGCAGCAGCGAATGCTCCGGCGCTCGATCCCCTCGGCTTCGGTATGGAGAAGCTTGCAGATCTAAAAGCGAAGGTGGAAACGTACGCAGTCGCCGTCGGAGCCCGGGAGGTGAGTGTTGCAGATCGCAAGGGTGCACGCAGTACCTTGAACGACCTGTTCGACAAAGCGGATGAACTGATTCACGAAGAGCTCGACCGGTTTATCGAGATGCTGCGGCCGACGGAAACGGAGCTGTATAACAAATATTTCTCCGCCCGCGTGGTAAAGGATATCGGCATACGCCACCGGAGCAACGGCGAGGCGACGGCAGCAGCACCCGTAGCGACAGTTGCGCCGTAATCATGAATGAGGAACAGAGCACCGCTCACTCTGCGAGTCGTAGACCAGAGCGGTAATGTCGGAGCGGTGCACTTCCTTGTAGAACTCATGATTCATAACGGGCGGTTGTAAGCAGGTTAAGATCCGCAGGAGGCAAACGATAGCCTTCTGCGGATTTTTTGTTTAGAGGATCGATCGCCGAGCCTTGGTCTGTGATGGTGCAATGATGTGGCGTCTGAGGATGAGACATAAGCCCGAAGAGCTGATATTATTATAGCCGAAGGGACCGCCATATAATCCAAAATCCCGAAGGGGTGGAACAATATCGTGAAGAACAATACCACGCCTTCGGCGTTACGGCCTGTGAGCGAGCAAGTGCAAGAGAAGCCCGAATGGCCGGCATTATTACGGCCGAAGCAATACGTGTGCTTCACAAAGCCCCGGAGGGGCGAAATCTCTGTAGTGAAATGACCACCCCAAAGAATCAAAGCTCCGTAGGGGCGACATCTTGATTTTGGGACGAAACTGGAACCATGATAAACAGATGCCGCCACTATGTGGCTCTTCTCAATTCAATCTTGGGTGGGATCAGTCTACAAAGATGCCGCCGCTAACGCGGCTCGAAACAAAGCGAACGCGGGTGGATCAGCAGAACTCTCCGGGGGAAAAGCTGTTTGATTTCTTGGCAATTTGTTGAATGTAGCCCAAATTCTGTCTACATTCTCTTGCAACAATTCTTGACGATTACTACATACAATCGATTGTATTGATTGGGGAAATTACTTGAATACTTGCAGAATAAGACCGACCACTTGCAACACCAACGGGTGTTGATAAGTGGTTTTTTGTTTTCAAAGCGACAACACCGTGTAATTAATGTCCGCACGCGACATTACCAAGGCGGAAAAAAATTGTATTATTTGATTGCAGCAGAGTTGGCTTAAGCAAAAGTTCATGAGAAATAGTAGGACAGGCATTCCTGCCTGTCATTCTAAGACGGATAATGACAGACAAGAATGTCTGTCCCACCGTGTTGGTCTTAAGTTGACAGCATTGCCCAAGGGGTTAGTTCGGGACGGGACATTGGAAACGAGAATATAAGCGAAAGACTACAGGGGTGAGACCTGCCTGCAAAAAATCCCATAAGTGCCAATCCACCGAAAACGAGTGGACAATAGTATTGCGTCTTGGTGATTGAAAATGAGGAGAGTAGATGAAGAAGGATTTTTTTGCACACTCCGAAAATAGAGAGCATCAAAAACATTTATTGCATGATCATCTTTTGCAGACAGCCGAGTTGACAAGTTCATTTGCACCGAGCAAGGAATATGCCCCATTGTTTTATTCTGCGGGCATCTTGCATGATATTGGAAAATATCAAGATGGATTTCAACGATATCTAGAAATCGGAGGCAAAAAAGTTCCTCATGCCGGCAAAGGGGCATATAATGCATTTCGGTTGGCAAAAAACATATATCCGCTTCAGTTCACCATTCAGGGACATCATGCGGGTATGCCTGATAATGGAGACAGAAAAAGTAACCTTGAGGATTGCGAAGAAGAAGAGACAATTAGTGTTTTGTATGAAAGATTTAAGGAAGATCTCCCTGAATTTGAAATTCCAGACAACCTTCTTCCGATAAAAGATCTGCTGCACATAGAATGTGTAACGCGTTTTTTATTCAGTGCGTTAACAGATGCCGATTGGCTGGATACAGAAAATCACTTTGAGCCGGAACGAAGAGAATCGCGTGCGAGCATACGACTGAGTCAAGATCATTTATGCGATCGTCTGATTCAAAAGCTCGAAAAGAAGTTTCAGGGACTTCCGACCGAGGGTTTGATTAATCAACTTCGAACAAAGGCAAGAAATGATGCGGCGATACATGCAAAAGAGGGAACAGGATTCTTCTCACTGCAACTGCCGACCGGTTTGGGAAAAACATTGACCGCGACTTATTGGGCATTGCTGCACGCAAAGCAGAACGGCTTAAAACGAATCATTATCGTTCTTCCTTACATCAACATCATTGACCAGACAGCGAAAATCCTGAAAGCAATCTTTGGAGAAGATGTTGTTCTGGAACATCATTCGGGTGTTGTTGACGAAGACAGAGACCATGACAAATATGATGAAACCGCATCTGGAGAAGACAGTGAATTTGCAAGACGCTTAGCATGCGAAAACTGGGATGCGCCGATCATTGTAACAACCTCTGTGCAATTCTTTGAGTCGCTGTTCAGCAACAGGCCGTTTAAGTGCAGGAAGAATCATAACATTGCGGAATCGGTGGTTATTTTTGATGAAATCCAGACATTGCCAAAAGAATATGCCGAACCGATTATTGTAATGCTCAAGAATGTTGCGGCCCTGACACGAACTTCGTTTCTGTTTTGTACTGCTACACAACCGGCGTTTGCTAAACGGGAAGGATTTGATGGGGTGGAAGACATTCGTCCGTTGATAACACACCCGGAAGAATATTTTGACGCAACGCAAAGAGTGAATTATGAATTGTTGAACGGACTTGAAGCCGTACCGCTGGATCGTGTTGTGGAAATGCTTGTTCAGGAAACAGATTCGTTTTTGGTAATCGTGAATACGAAGAGTGTCGTTCGAGAATTATTTAAACACGTTAAGATGTTTCAAGGATACAACCGTTGCTACCATCTCTCCACGGCGATGTGCCCGCATCATCGGAAGAAGACCATTGATGCCATTATCGACGATCTGAAAAAAAACCGCCGCATTGCCGTCATATCAACGCAATTGGTGGAAGCCGGCGTGGATTTTGATTTTCCGGTTGTCTATCGTGCCATTGCACCACTGGATTCCGTCATTCAGGCGGCAGGAAGATGTAACCGGAACGGGAAACTTGCAAAAGGCAAGGTTGTTCTGTTCGATTTAGAAAAACACAAAATGCCGGATAATACCTATAGGGCATGTGCAGGTTTTGCGGCAGGGATCATAAAAGAGAATGTCAATGTACTTCACAATGCCCAAACATTTGAAGAATATTACAAGCAAGTTATTGCACTCTTTGTGAACGCCGACAAATTTATGATTACGGAGAAAAGAAAAGGGTTTGACTTCAAGACTGTGTGTGAAAGTTTCAAGATCATTGATCAGCCAACAACCTCGCTTGTGATTGAGAAATATGCAGAAGTGAAGCCGTTGTTAGAGAAAGTAAAGAAATTAGTCGATGCGGAAAAGTTTGCAAAGAAAAGTCTGATTAGGCGGGAACATTACAGGCAACTCCAGCAATTCAGCGTGCAGGTATATCCGGATTTTCTGAAGAAGCATAACGACCAAATAGTACAATTAACCGATTCCATTAAAATCTATATTGGCAATTACGACAACGATTTTGGGCTATCGCCGGAAAATGTTGAAACAGTGTTTTAATCGGGGGTGGATATTCATTTCTGAATATCCTTGTAAAGACGACACATAGGAATGTGTTTCCCATCAGTCCACTGCGGGTAGGGTAGCCATTCTCGATTGACCTTTTGAGAAGCGACAGGCAAGCATGCTTGTCTCATTAGAAAATGTTGCACGAAAAGGAGGACACATGAATCAAAACAAAGTAAGGGTTAAAATTTGGGGAGAGTTTGCATGCTTCACGCGACCTGATTTGAAAGTGGAAAGAATGACCTATCCCTGCATGACCCCTTCGGCAGCACGGGGCGTATTGGATTGCATTCTCTGGAAGCCGGAATTCATCTGGCACGTTGAGAAAATACTCGTCCTCAAACCGGTGAAGTTTCATTCGGTAAAACGAAATGAAATTAACTCGAAACAAGGAAAAACACCGATTGTGATCGAAGAACATCGGGCACAACGCAATAGCATCATTCTCAAAGATGTTGCATACGTCATTGAAGCATCGGTATATCAAAAAGAACCGGATGCAAAGAATCCACCAAAGAAGTATGTGGAGATGTTCAATAGAAGAGTAGGCAAAGGACAATGCTGGCGGAGACCATTTCTGGGAACGCGTGAATTTGCAGGAGAGTTTGGGTTGCCAACCGAAGCCGATGTTCCAATGCAGGCAGACATTCCTATCGGTAGCATGTTTCTTGATATGTGGTATGATGAAAATAGTATTCCTCAGCCAAAGTTTTTTTATAATGTTGCGGTACGAAATGGTGTATTGGATTGTAGCAAAGACTACGAACAGATCCTTTCCAGCAACCATAAACAAGGCGAGATAGCAGCGTATCCCCGGCAACTGATCTATGAACTCAATGTCGCCGAAGGAGCTGTGGCAAAGGAGGATGTATGATACAGCAGCTTGTTGAGCTGGCACGCACAGTAAAGAAAAGACAATCTGGTGCAATTTTGACACATGATGCACTTGGTATTGTGCAAATCTCGATTGATTGTGTGATTGATCAAAAAGGAAACTTCAAACAATTTGATCCGTACGATAAACTCCCGACGGCAACAGAAAGGCTTCCTTCGAAAAAAGGACAAGCGAGGTTTCTTGTTGATAAAGCAGAAGAAGTATTGGGATTCGGTGAAAAAGTAGGTAAAAAACATCAATGGTTTCTCGATAAATTGGACGAATATCAAGAACTTAAAGAACTTGAACCCATTCATCTGTTTTATGGAAAAAATTGTAAAAATGGATTTGATAAAGCACGAAAACAATTTGAAAAGATAGAAGAAAAACAAAGGCAAGGGAATATCGCATTTCGAGTTTCTGATAAAACCAAACGACTTCACGAATATCAAGTTGTATACAATGCAATTATCAAACACTATGAAACACTCTCTACAAAGATCAAAGATCCAAAGTTTGCTCGTTGTTCACTATGTGGCTCATCATCACATCCAATCGTTGATCGTCCACATGGGATGATAACAGGCAGATGGGTTCCCGCTGGACAGAAAAATGGTTGCGCTTTAGTCTCCTTCAATTTCACCGCAAGCGAATCATATGGGTTCAAGGGAAATCAAAACTCGTCTATTTGCACCAATTGTGCTAAAGCATATGTTGATGCTTTGAATTGGCTTTTGGCGCCTTACTCATGGATCCCAACTGAGAAGAAAGGCAAGCCAAGACCTCTATTTAAGAACAGAAAAGATATTTCCAAAGATACTGCCGTTGTGTACTGGCTGAAGAACAAATTAGATGTCGAAGATATTGCGCAGCTTGACGAACCAAATGAAGAACAAATCAGAAAAATGCTCGGTTCTGTTTATGAAGGTCGCGCAAAAGCAACGAAACATATCGCTAGCGATACATTTTATGCAATAACACTGAGCGGCGCAGCGGCAAGAATCGCCGTGCGTGATTGGATAGAAACCAGTGTGGAAAACCTTCGCATCAACATCGCCCGATGGTTTCGTGATATCGAAATCGGCGAATACAATAGTGATGAAAAGAAAATCAAACCCAACTTTCCAAGCTTTTGGGAATTGGTAAGAGCAACGAAAAGCAAAGCCGGAAAAGATGTTGAATATGGCAGAGTCGGAGCGGCACTCTGGAAATCGGCAGTTTTGGGAACTACTCCACCGCTCTGGATTTTGAGTGCAGTTTTAAATCGCATACGTGCAGAACAAGGGAATACCACATCTGCCCGCATAGCACTTCTAAAGTTTTATCAAAATCGGGATATAACCAATAATGGAGGATTACTATATATGGCTACACTGGATGAAGCAAACAAAAATATTGCTTACACATGCGGACGACTATTCGCCGTTTTGGAATCCATCCAATATCATGCCTCGGGCGGCAACCTCAACGCAGGCATACGGCAACGGTTTTTCTCGTCTGCTTCAACCACACCTTCAACGGCATTTGGAAGGTTAATGAAACTCTCACAGCATCATTTATCAAAGATACGCGGTGATAAACCCGGACTTGCCGTCAATCTGGATAAGCAAATGCAAGAGCTGATGTGTAATATAGAAGGCTCGCGTTTCCCTGTTACATTTTCGTTGGAAGATCAGGCAAGTTTTGCCATTGGGTATTATCATCAACGGCAGCATGATTTTGCTAAAAAACAAAACTTAGAAGGAGGAAAGAACAATGAGTAATTCAATTAACAACCGATATGATTTTGTATTCCTGTTTGATGTGAAAGACGGAAATCCTAACGGCGATCCGGATCAGGACAATCTTCCACGTGTTGATGCAGAGAATCAAGAAGGGCTTGTGACGGATGTGTGCATCAAACGCAAGGTGAGGAACTATATTCAGACTAAGTTCCATGATAAGAAAACTGATAAAAACAACATCTTTATTCGTCAACGAAGCGTTGATGAGACATATCCTTACCTAAATAAAGAAATAGAGAATTCGGGCAGTACTTTGACAGAAAAAAAGAAGTCTCTTTTAGAAAAATATTACGATATCCGTACTTTTGGTGCAGTTCTTTCTACCGGAAAAGAAAATGAAAAAGAAGAGTCAGAGGAAATTGAAGATGTAGGCGAAAAGAAAGCAAAAAAGCCCAAAGGAAAGAAAAGTAGAGGAGCGGGAACTGTCCGCGGTCCAGTTCAATTTACATTTGCACGTTCAATTGACCGAATATTCCAAGCCGATCACACTATTACTCGTGGTGTAGTTACTACTGAAGGGGAATTCAACGACAGAAAAGAGAAAATGGAATTCCCTTCCACAATGGGTCGCAAAGCCACCGTACCATACGCGCTCTATCGGATGCACGGATTTATCTCTGCTGTTGATGCAGCAAAGACGGAATTCTCCGAAGATGATTTGAATTTGCTTTGGGAATCTCTGCTCAATGCTTTCGAACACGATCGCTCGGCAGCGCGGGGAGAAATGAATCCGCGCAAACTGATCGTCTTCAAGCATGAAAGCCATCTTGGCAATGCCCGGGCCGGCGAACTATTTGAACGTGTGACGGTCGAGAAGAAAAAAGACGTCGTCCTTCCGCGTGCATGGAGTGATTATACGGTACATGTCCAAAAAGAAAAATTGCCGAAAGGAATTACATTAGAGGAAAAGCTCTGAGGACGTAGAATTCGATAATTTTTCTGGCGTGGCCATCATCCGCACCTGCCCGAGAAAGAATAAACGCTGATGAGCCCAAAGGGGCAGGCACAGAGGCAACACCGAAAGTCACATATCAGCAAGCGTCTGGTCAATCAACATAATTGCACAAAAACTGGGGAAAGAAACTATGGCAAACATAAAGCTCTTTGAAGAAAAGAAAATCCGTTCTGTTTGGAACGAAGCGGATCAGAAGATGTATTTCTCTGTTGCAGATGTGGTAGAAGTGTTGACCGACAGCACAGATATAAAGCAATATGTAAAACGCCTACGACAGCGCGATCCACAATTACATTCCAACTGGGGTACAATTTGTACCCCCCTTGAAATGACAGCTGCCGACGGCAAACGAAGAAGAATTCAATGCGCCAACACAGAGGGTTTATTGCGTATTATTCAATCCATTCCTTCCCCCAAAGCAGAGCCATTTAAGCTATGGCTTGCGAAAGTAGGCCATGAGCGACTGGAAGAAATTGAAAATCCAGAACTTGCACAGAATCGAATGCGTGAGATATACAAAGCAAAAGGATACAGTGATGAATGGATCGAAAAGCGCGTGCGGGGCATTGCGGTACGAGATGAACTTACCAAAGAATGGCGGCAGCGAGGCGTGAAGGAAGGCAAAGAATTCGCCATTCTTACGGCTGAAATCTCCAAGGCAACATTTGGGGTTGTGCCGGCAGATTACAAGAAGCTGAAAGGATTGACGAAGCCGCAGGAGAATCTGCGGGATCACATGACCGATCTCGAATTGATCTTCACTATGCTGGGAGAAGCATCGACAACGGAAATCGCACGAAACAAGAACGCACAGGGTTTTCCTCAAAACGAAAAAGCAGCGATGGAAGGAGGAACGGTTGCCGGCAATGCGCGGAAAGAGTTGGAGAAAAAGTCCGGCAAAAGGGTCGTATCGAGCAAAAACTTTAAAGATAGAACACAGATAACACAGAAAAAGCACTGATTGGCCCGGATGACAAGAGTATCGGTATTGCAAGTGTTCCAAAGGAAAGAAATGTTCACCGAAGACGACTACATACAAATCAGCGCGCTGCAGCATTACATCTTCTGCCCACGGCAATGCGGACTGATTCATCTGGAAGAGAAGTGGGACGAGAATGTCTATACGGTACGGGGTGAACTGCTCCATGAAAAAGTGGACACCGATACCTACGAAACACGTGGAACACTTAAGACCGTGCGTGGATTGCGCATCCATTCCACCCGGCTCGGCATTGTCGGCAGATGCGATGTGGTGGAGTTTCGTGCGCCGGAGCGCGGGGGATCGGAAACGGAAATTGTACCTGTGGAATTCAAAGCCGGTGAACCCAAAGAAGACCTAAGCGATAAAGTGCAGCTCTGTGCACAAGCGCTTTGTCTTGAAGAAATGATGCAGACGCATATTGAACGGGGAGCGTTTTTCTATGGGAAGATTCGCCGGCGCGAACCCGTAGCGATTGACGATGATTTGCGGATGCAAACGGAAGCCGTGATTGTAGCTGTTCGGGAGATCATCACCACCAGACGCACACCCATGGCGGAATACTCGCACAAATGCAGAAACTGTTCGCTTGAATCACAATGTCTGCCTAAGGCAATGAATCAAAATAAACTACAACAATATCTTCAACAACTGTATACGCCGTGAAAAAACATCTTAATACTTTGTACATCACATCAGACGATGCCTACGTCTCCAAGGAACGCGAAACATTTGTGGTGGAGATTGAGCACAAAAAAGTATTTCAGGCACCCATTCACTCGATCGAAAACATTGTGTGCTTCGGGTTTAAGGCGTTGACTCCCGCAATAATGGCGTTTTGCGCGGAGAACAATGTCGGTGTCAGCTACCTCTCGGAACAGGGAAAATTTCTTGCGCGCGTGCAGGGGCGCCAGCAGGGAAACGTACTGTTGAGGCGCGCACAATATGCCATGGCAGACAATGAGAGCGAATCGCTCACCATTGCAAGGCCTATTATTGGTGCCAAAGTATCGAACTACAGGAGTTTGTTGCTGCGCCATCAACGCAATCATCCCGATGCATGTCCGGACGGCGTTGTCTCGGCGTCGAACAGCATGGGCTATCGACTGACGGACATTGGGAAGGCAACATCGCTGGATGAATTGCGCGGTATCGAAGGAGAATGTGCTGCGCAGTACTTTGGCGAACTGTCGCATCTCATGACAGCGCAGCAATCCGATTTTGTATTCAACGGCCGCAGCAGACGTCCGCCGCTGGATCCTGCAAACGCCCTGCTCTCATTTCTTTATGCAATTCTGGCAAACGATGTTCGCTCCGCGCTGGAGACGACCGGACTTGATCCGCAGGTGGGATTTCTGCATCAAATGCGTCCCGGGCGGCCAAGTCTTGCACTGGATATCATGGAAGAACTGCGCGCGTATCTTGGGGATCGTATCATGCTGAATCTCATTAATCTGAGACAGGTGACGAAAGATGATTTTGAATTTCGTGAGTCAGGCGAAGTGCGGATGTCCGACACTGCACGCAAGACAGTGTTAACGGCGTATCAAAAGAAGAAGCAGGAGGAGATTGTGCATCCATTCCTGGGGGAAAAAATGACCATCGGATTGTTGCCGCACGTGCAGGCGCAGTTGCTGGCACGCCGCGTGCGGGGCGACATCCCGGATTATCCACCATTCTATCTCAAGTAACGATTATGCTCATGCTTGTGAGTTACGATGTAGCCACGACAACGCCGGCGGGAGCGAAGCGCCTGAGAAAGATTGCCGAGACATGTTTGGACTTCGGCATTCGTGTCCAGCATTCTGTGTTTGAATGCAATGTCGATCCTGCGCAGTGGGAAGTGTTGCGTCACGAGTTGCTTTCGCTGTATAATAAAGAAGAAGACAGTTTACGGTTTTACTGTTTGGGCTCCAATTGGCATCGCCGTCTGGAGCATTATGGAAAAGACGTCGTATCGGACATTGACGCGCCGATGATTTTGTGAAGCGCTAATCGAAGCGGACATTCAAATGCCGGGAGGTTAGCATTCGGGAAGAACAGTGATAATACTCGAAAACATGTTTAACGGTGCATTCAACGACGCTGAATTAGTACGGTTGGCGGTAGACATAGAGAATAATGTTGATATTAGCTATGTTTGATATGTAACAGTCGCGCCCCGCGCGGGCGCGTGGATTGAAACCATATTTGCCTTGCTGCCGCAGACGAGGGACTTGGGTCGCGCCCCGCGCGGGCGCGTGGATTGAAACGGTCACAGTGTGAAGACCTAAAGCACAAGCACCGGTCGCGCCCCGCGCGGGCGCGTGGATTGAAACTCCTAAGATCATGCAAAGCCAGAAGGGAACGCAGTCGCGCCCCGCGCGGGCGCGTGGATTGAAACACCCAGTCAAAGAATATGTGTCCAGCAGAATCTATGTCGCGCCCCGCGCGGGCGCGTGGATTGAAACCACGTGGAGGCTCCTATAATTTGCCATTAGACTGTCGCGCCCCGCGCGGGCGCGTGGATTGAAACTCTTAAGCACGGCCATGTTTTTCACTCAGGGGCTGTCGCGCCCCGCGCGGGCGCGTGGATTGAAACTGCCGGATCGACGACCGTTGGAACTTGCGCACTGGTCGCGCCCCGCGCGGGCGCGTGGATTGAAACCCATTATTGAAAAGGGGGACAAACAGTACATTTGTCGCGCCCCGCGCGGGCGCGTGGATTGAAACACTGAAAATTTAACGCGGCTTGCCGCAGGAGGAACGGTCGCGCCCCGCGCGGGCGCGTGGATTGAAACCAATGTCTTAAACCAAAAGGCATACCCAGAATCGTCGCGCCCCGCGCGGGCGCGTGGATTGAAACCATCAATTCCGCGGCATCGCTCATTGTTTTAAGGTCGCGCCCCGCGTGGGCGCGTGGATTGAAACATGCGCGGTGGACATCATGCAACTGACGACTCCGGGTCGCGCCCCGCGTGGATATCTCGTTCGCAAGCTTTCTGCCATGAAGACTGGCGGAAAGGTGTTTTGGGAACGCAACGTTAAGAAGTTCTGCTTCGCCGATGCTGGGGGAAACATAGAAGCAATTACGAATTATGAATCAATGGAAAAAGATGTCGCCACTCCGTGGCTCTTGCCCGTTTGGGTAGTGGTCGTGCTACAAAGATGTCGCCGCTAACGCGGCTCGGCACAAGGCGAGGCTGGGGGAACGAAACGAATGCAAAAATATCTCAAGCCGCTTCGTGATTTTTGTGTAATCGTTCTACAAAGATGTCGCTGCTAACGCGGCTTGGTACAAGGCGGGGCCGGGTGGGAACAAAACGAATACAAGAATATCTAAAGCTCGGTAAGGCTGACATTATTATAGTCGAAGCAACCGGCGCGTAGTACACAACAACCAGAGATGCCCAGCATAGTGGGCTTCAACGATATCGCGATAAAAAATGAAGCCCATTGCATCTCCCCAAAAATGGAGGAGTGGGGGGAGCGCCAACCGCCACCAAAGCCAGCGACTGTATTCTGTGTGGAACATGCGAAATAATACGGAGAGAAATGTCGAAAAGCCATCCGGTTTCATTGAGATTCATCCTCAATTTGGCTACATTTGCTGCAAGAAGATACTCGCTTTGCAATTTCCATCTCAAAAACGACAATGAACATACGCATCTATGTAACCGGGGGAACGTTCGACAAAGAATACAACGAGCTCAAGGGGGAGCTCTTTTTCAAAGACACACATTTGCCGGAGATGCTGACTCTTGGCAGATCGCGTGTCTCAGTCGATATCGAGACGCTGATGATGATTGACAGCTTGGAAATGACGGAAACCGATCGTGAGCACATTGCGCAACAGTGTGTGTCGGCTAAAGAAGGCAGGATTATCATCACGCATGGCACCGACACGATGGTTGACACTGCCCGCGTTATTGCCGGGAAAGTAAAGAACAAGACAATTATTCTGACCGGAGCGATGATTCCGTACAAGTTTGGAAGTTCGGACGGACTATTTAATTTGGGTAGTTCACTCGCTTTTGCTCAAACTCTTCCTGCCGGCATCTACATTGCGATGAACGGTCGATACTTCGATTGGAATAATGTCCAGAAAAACAAGACAATCGGCGAATTCGAAGAAATCCGGTAAAGAGCATTTTTCAAATGCAAAGTATCTGGATGTGTGATCGGCATGGATGGTATATGTAATACTGTAGAAACCTCTTCTGTATTTCCTTCTTCTGCTCTGCGGCTGAAGTTCTTTGCGCTGAAAAGAACTTGCTGATTCTCCGGATGCTCTTCACGAAATCGCTGATTACGCAGATTATTGGATTAACGCAGAATCGTAACTTCTTTCTGATAGAAGCATCTGCGCAATCCAATAATCTGTGTAATCTGCGATCCGTCCATTTGGTTGCGGCTATACCGCGTTAGGTGATACTTTTATATTTTCTTTACACTCCACCGCCGCATTCTTATACCCCTTTCATTTACTTTTCTGCGGGATTTGTCGAGGTTTGTATGTCAACCTGAAAGGAAGAAATATGTTACTCGGCTTGTGCATTGCAATCGGATTGCTGTTGTATCTAATCTATTCGTTGATTCGTCCGGAGGAATTCTAATGAGCACCGGAGAAATTCTGCAAATCACTCTCTATTTCGTGCTGCTCGCAGCGCTGACGCCGGTGATCGGCAAATATATTGCTGCGATCTTTATGCAGGAAAAGAAATTCCCGGGACCGGTTTTCAGGAAGATAGAGAACGGCATCTATAAACTATGTGGCATCGATAGCACCGAAGAAATGGCGTGGAAGAAGTATGCTTCTGCGCTCCTGTGTTTTAATTTCTTTGGATGGCTGATTGTATTTCTGCTGCAGGTCGCTCAGCAATGGTTGCCGATGAATCCTGCACACTTAACCAATGTGTCGTGGCATCTGGCTTTCAACACGGCGGTCAGTTTCATGACGAATACGAATTGGCAATCGTATTCCGGTGAGACGACACTCACCGCACTGGTGCAGATGCTGGGACTCACGGTGCAGAATTTTGTGAGCGCAGCGACGGGCATTGCGGTGATGGTTGCGCTTGCCCGCGGCTTCTCACGCAAAATGTCCGGCAGCATAGGCAATTTTTGGAGTGATCTTGTGCGCTCGACGATGTACATTTTGCTTCCGTTCTCCATTCTCTACACCGTCCTGTTGATGAATGAAGGAGTGGTGCAGACATTTGTCCAATCTGTCGAAGTGACAGCACTTGAAGGCGGAAAACAAACGCTTCCGCTCGGACCGGCGGCTTCTCAAATCGCGATCAAGCAGCTTGGAACGAATGGCGGTGGGTACTTCAACGCCAATAGCGCTTATCCGCACGAAAACCCGACGCCCGTTTCCAATTTCCTGGAAATGCTTGCACTTCTCCTTCTCCCGTCAGCATTTGTTTATGCGTACGGCGGAATGATCGGCTCGATCAGGCATGCCCGCGTGCTGTGGGGTGTTATGTTTTTTTTCACAATTGTTTTTCTCGGCTTGTCGCTCTGGTCTGAATACAGCGTAAATCCTGTGGTGGGCACCGGTGCTAGCATGGAAGGGAAAGAAGTGCGGTTTGGCGTTGCCAACAGCATCCTCTGGTCGGTTACGACCACCGATGCGTCAAATGGTTCTGTGAACGCGATGCATGATAGTCTCACGCCATTGTCCGGGATGCTCGCGCTGTTGAATATGCAATTGGGCGAAATAATCTTCGGCGGTGTCGGAGCCGGCATGTACGGCATGGTCATGTTCGTCATCCTTACCGTTTTTCTCGCCGGATTGATGGTGGGCCGAACGCCGGAATACCTCGGCAAGAAAATCGAATCATACGAAGTTAAACTCGCGGCTATCACGGTGCTGGCTCCGAATGCAGTCATCCTCATATTTTCCGCTATCGCAGCGGTGACGGCAATGGGACTTTCGAGCCTCAACAATGCCGGCCCCCATGGACTCACGGAGATTCTGTACGCTTTCAGTTCTGCCGCAGGCAATAACGGGAGCGCCTTTGCAGGACTTAATGCAAATACGGTTTTTTACAATTGTGCACTCGGCGTTACTATGCTGGTCGGCAGATTCTTCATCATTGTTCCCGTGCTTGCCATTGCGGGGAGTTGTGCGCAAAAGAAAACAGTGCCCGTCTCATCCGGAACATTCATGACCGACACCTTACTTTTCGGAGTCTTGTTGGTCGGCGTCATCATTATTGTGGCTGCGTTGACACATTTTCCGTCCCTCGCGCTCGGACCAATTGTTGAACATTTCCTGATGCAGAATGGAGTAGTATTCTAAATGACAACAGAGACTTCAATGAAACGAATTTCCACATTCAATAGTCAGATGATGATGACCGCGCTTGCCGATGCCTTCAAGAAATTGAATCCGCGATTGCAAGTGAAAAATCCGGTGATGTTCATGGTTTTCGTCGGAGCGATTGTGTCCACCGGCGTGCTGGTGACAGAACCGTTTTCCGGATTCGTCTTTCAGATTACAATCTGGCTTTGGTTCACGGTGCTCTTCGCCAATTTCGCCGAGGCAGTTGCCGAGGGAAGGGGAAAAGCGCAGGCAAATGCCTTGAAAAAGAGCCGGTCGCAAACGACAGCGCGCCGGTTGGCTCATGGAATGGAGGAAAAAGTACCGGCGACTGATTTGCAGAAAGACGATCTGGTGATCTGTGAAGTCGGGGATTTGATTCCGTCGGATGGTGTGGTCATCGAGGGAATTGCCAGTGTGGATGAATCCGCAATCACAGGAGAGTCCGCCCCCGTCATCCGCGAGAGCGGAGAACAGCGCAGCAATGTGACCGGCGGAACAAAAGTGTTAAGCGACAGGATCGTCGTGCGGATTACATCGTCGCAGGGGAATACTTTTTTGGACAAAATTATCGGCCTTGTGGAAAGCGCCAAACGGCAGAAAACTCCGAACGAAATTGCATTAACGATCCTTCTCTCGGCATTCTGCATTATTTTTCTGCTCACCGTTACCACGCTGCCGGCATTTGTGCAGTACAGCGAAGGCGGAACAGGATCGGCGGGCTCTACGCTTATGACACTGCCCGTATTGATCGCACTCCTGGTGTGTCTCATTCCAACGACCATCGGCGGATTGTTGAGCGCAATCGGCATTAGCGGCATGGACCGGTTGATTCGCAAAAACGTCATCGCCATGAGCGGTCGTGCGGCAGAAGCCGCCGGCGATGTGGATGTGCTGCTTCTTGATAAGACCGGCACCATCACTTTGGGAAATCGAATGGCGTCGGAGTTCATCCCCGCACCCGGAGTGAGTGTGGAGCGGCTCGCCGATGCGGCCCAGCTTTCCTCTCTGGCAGATGAAACGCCGGAAGGGCGATCCATCGTCGTGCTGGCGAAAGAGAAACACAATCTTCGCGGCCGGAATCTGACGGAACAGGAAGCGACATTTATTCCTTTCTCCGCCAATACGCGGATGAGTGGCGTGGATATTCATCCCACGCATGCACAAGATCGCCGCATTATTAGAAAAGGCGCATTTGAAACTATTCGGCTGTATGTGGAGCAGGATGGGCGTTTTGCATTTCCGCAGCCTGTACAGAAAACGGCTGAAGAGATTGCGCGCCGCGGCAGCACACCATTGGTGGTAGTAGAAAATAATGAGGTTCTCGGCACCGTTGAGTTGAAGGACATTGTGAAAGGCGGGATCAAAGAGCGCTTTACACAATTGCGGCAGATGGGAATCAAGACGGTGATGATCACGGGAGACAATGCGCTGACGGCCGCCGCTATCGCCGCCGAAGCCGGGGTTGACGACTTTATGGCAGAAGCAACGCCCGAAGATAAACTGAAACGGCTGCGCCAGGAACAGGCGGAGGGACGACTCGTCGGAATGATCGGTGATGGCACGAACGATGCGCCGGCGCTGGCTCAGGCAGACGTCGGCATTGCCATGAACACCGGCACACAGGCCGCACGTGAGGCAGGAAACATGGTGGATCTGGACAGTAATCCGACGAAGCTTATCGAGGTGGTGGAAACAGGGAAGAAACTACTGATGACCCGTGGAGCCTTAACTACATTCAGCATTGCAAACGATGTGGCAAAATATTTCGCGATCATTCCCGCCATTGCCGCAACAATCTATGCCATGGGAATGAAAACGGGACCGCTTGCGGCGCTGAATATTATGCATCTTGCGTCGCCGCAAAGCGCAGTATTGAGTGCGATCATTTTCAATGCCCTCATCATTGTGGCTCTTATTCCGCTGGCATTGCGCGGCGTGGAATATAAACCGATTGGCGCTGCAGCGCTGCTCCGGAAAAATCTGTTGATCTACGGCGTCGGCGGATTGATTGTACCCTTTATCGGGATCAAACTCATTGATATAATCATTGTCGGCTTGCATTGGGTGTAGTAGAGAATCAACATCTGGCAATTGTTATTCTGAACGCTTCGGCTTCGCTCAGCGCAGGCTCCGCGAAGCGGAGTGAAGAATGACAGAATGTTGCGAGGCGGGGATGAACGAAACGAAAGCGACGTGCCAAAATAATGCACGGTTGGGCTTTTCATTCACATACTTTTCCTATGGTAGCACGATATGAAACAACACATTCTTCAATCTCTAAAAATGATACTTATAATGACTCTTCTGTTGGGTGTTGGATATCCGGCTCTCATGACGCTGGTTGCCGCAGTGGCATTCCCGCACGCTTCGTCGGGAAGCATCATCACCAAAGATGGAAAGACCATAGGCTCGGATTTGATTGGACAAAAATTCGAGAGTCCCAAATACTTCCATTCACGTCCGTCTGCCATCGATTTTCAGCCGATGCCATCCGGCGGCAGCAACTATGGCCCGACAAGCAAACAGCTACAGGAACAAGTCCGTGGGAGGCGCCGGAGTTTTATTGTGGAAAACGGCCTCGATTCGGCAACGGTAGTTCCCAACGACGTCCTGTTTGCATCTGCAAGCGGCGTCGATCCGCACATTTCCCCGGATGCGGCAATGTTGCAAGTAATGCGCGTTGGCCGGGCACGTGGATGTGATTCGAGCGGAATAGCGGGAATTCGGAGTCTTGTCGGAAAGATGGTAGAGCGGCCGCAATGGGGGATCTTTGGTAATCCGCGCGTCAACGTACTTCGGCTCAATCTAGCGCTGGATGCGTTATAGTCATTTCTCTATCGGTACTGGAAATTACATCACAGGAATATCGCGATTATGAAAAATACCATTTTTGTTATTTCATTTCTGTTGCTCTGTCTCTCGATGACATCGGTCGGTTCCGCTCAACAAGATACCGCGAAAGCAACGCAAGTGGAGCAGCCCGCGAGTGAACCATTCGCTTGGGGCGATTTCACATGGCTCAACGGCAACGATCGCCGCCACACGGTTTTGCTCGATTCAAAATACTTCACCGGACAATTCCTTCTTGATGCCAACTACACAGCTTCGAGTAATCATCCGGTCGATCACACGGTCGTCGGCTCGACTGCCCTGGCCCGCGATAATGAATTTGCCGTATCGGCTGTGGCAATGGGGGGAGATTTTCACTATGACAATGTGAGGGGAAGGATACTGCTTCAACTGGGGACGCGGGCAACTGTCGTTCCAAGAAACGACTTCAGCACGTACCATGGACAGTATGATCTCTCTTCTGCATATCGGTATTTCAGCGAAGGATATGGCGGATACCATTTTGACGTTTGGCATGGGATCAACGTCGATGCGGGGATCTTTATGTCCTATGTTGGTCTGTTCTCGTATTACAACGCTGAGAACTGGGCATATCAACCTTCGTTTACATCTGATAACACGCCCTGGTTCTTCAATGGACTCAGAGTACAGACTTTCCCTACTGACCGGCTGAAGATAGAATACTGGATTATTAATGGCTGGCAATCGTACGCAAAATTCAACAACGGGCCTGGAGTGGGCTGCCAGATATTGTGGCGACCCGAGGAGTGGGCCCAGCTCCTCTCGAACGACTACTATGGGACTGATGCTCAGGATCATCCCGATCGTACGCGGCTTCACTCCGACAATAGTATAGAGATTCGCTATCTCAACCGACCGGGAAGCTTCATTGATCGTGCTGCATTTTCAGTTACTCAGGACGTCGGTTTCGAAAATGGCGGTGGAGTCGGTGGATTCAGCGGCAACGATGGACCAAGGCAGTATTTCATCAGTGGAATGATTTACAACCGCTCTTGGATGGCCAACGATCATTTTGGATGGACGATTGGCGGCGGCTACATCAACAATCCGGGCCGGTATCTTGTACTTCTGCCTACCGGAGACGCAAGTCCATTGCCAAATCCCTCCAATCCGACACAGGCTGTCGGTACGAATCCATTTACTGCTAATCCCGGTGACCAATTCCACGGATGGGACTGTTCGACGACGCTGGACTGGATGCCGAACGATTTCCTGACATGGAGAATGGAAGTTGTACATCGAGAAGCGGATGTTCCGTACTTTGCCGGGCCTGGAGGCGTTACATCACCGGACGGTTACACAACGACGCCAATATCTCCGAACTGGAAACCCGACTTGGTTAAATCAGAAACCAGATTCATTGCGGCTTTCCTGGTTCGCTTTTAGGAGGCGCAGATTGGAACACAGTCGACGACATAATGTCCTGGTCAGCGTGTCAAGTGAGCGCAACATGCAATGTTGGCACAGATCAGACGAGAAATATGTGATCCGATGCTTTTTTGCATTAACACGTGTACTCGCATTTTTTGTGCGCCTGCACAAATTCTGGAGGAGCGCCAGGAACTCTGATTGTGCTACTATGGAGGTTGAGAAGTACCTATCGCATGCTGTAGAAGACGAGAATCAGATTATGCACGCGCGCCTCTCTCACTTCCCGGGACAGATTGGCCGCTGGCATATCTCGTTAGAGACAAAGAAACAAGTTTGAGGGGGGAACAGCGTTGCTGAATTTTCTTCGCAGTTCCCGACTCATCCAAAACTTCCGCCCTTACCTGAAAGGATCTCACCACAGACTCCCTTTCCATCCGGTAGTTGATCCACAAAGAAAGGGAGACACATCCACCGGCGGTGGTACGTGATCACAGCGGCTGAGACAGCCCTTCGGCGATTGAGTCTCTGCTGACTTTGGTGCGTTCTCTGATGCAGGAGCGTGCATGCAGCACTTTGATAGAAAGACGGCTTTCTATTGCGGAATGAGGCTGAATTCCTTTCCTTTCATCCCATCAATAAGTATATTACTCGAAAAAGAGAGAGTGCAAACCGCAAGAATCCCATGCCCATGACAGACCAACATCGTCCTGACCCCGACGAACTTCTTAACGCGATGAAGAAGGAAGAAGAGCAATCGAAACGGGGAAAGCTGAAAATCTTTTTTGGCATGTGTGCAGGCGTCGGCAAGACGTACGACATGCTGAAATCCGCCCAGGAAGTCAAAACCAAAGGTGTGGACGTTGTTGTTGGCTATGTCGAAACGCATAAGCGTGCAGAGACCGTGGCATTGCTCGAAGGCCTCGAAGTTGTCCCGAGAAAAAGAACCGAATACCGTGGTATCCCGGTAGAGGAAATGGATCTCGACGCCATTCTTGCCCGTCGGCCCCGCATTGTGCTGGTGGATGAGCTTGCTCACACGAATGCGCCCGGCAGCAGGCATTCCCGCCGTTATCAGGATGTTCAGGAACTTGTTGATTCCGGTATCGATGTGTACACCACGGTGAACGTGCAGCATCTGGAAAGCCGCGCCGATACGGTTGCACAGATTACCGGCACAGTAGTACGCGAAACCGTGCCCGATTCGATTTTTGATCTTGCGGATGAAGTGGAGGTAATCGACATCCCTCCGGATGAACTGCTCCGGCGGCTTGCGGATGGAAAGGTCTACACGCCGGAACGCTCCCAGAGTGCCGTCGAAAATTTCTTCCGCAAAGGAAATCTGACAGCACTCCGTGAAATGGCACTGCGTCTCACGGCGGAACGAGTGGATCATCAGTTGCGCGACTATATGCAGACGCAGCGGATTACCCACACGTGGAAATCGGGCCAGCGGATTCTGGTGGCCATCAGTCCCAGTCCTTCCACCGTTTCTCTGATTCGCTGGGCGCGCCGGATGGCATACACCATGAATGCCACCTGGATTGCGGTCTATGTGGAAACTTCGAAGACCCTTTCACCTGCGGTGCAATTGCAGCTGGAAAAAAACATTAAGCTGGCGCGGGAACTTGGTGCTGAAATTGTTACGACCGCCGATGAAAGCATCGCGCAAGCACTCATTCGCGTGGCACACCAGCATCAGGCGACGCAAATTCTCGTCGGAAAACCCAAACACCGGTGGCCATTGCAAGCCACCCTCTTGGACGACATTATCGATCTCAGCGGCGATCTGGATGTGTCTGTGGTCGGTGAGCATGACGAGTCGGCGAAGAAGAGGCCGTTGCTGGCCCTTCCCGACATTCATTCCGGAGTTACACAATACGCAAGTGCGATGGCGATCGTATCGGCTATTGCACTCTCGTGCTATCCGTTTGCACAACTACTCGGCTACCAAACGGTTTCCCTTATCCTTTTGCTGACGGTTGCGCTGCTTCCGCTTCGTTTCGGGACCGGCCCCGTTCTGGCAGCAGCGGCTGTCAGTTCGTTTCTCTGGGATTTCTTCTTTATTCCCCCGCAGTTTACATTTGCAATCAGCAAGCCTCACGATATTCTGATGTTCATCATGTATTTTGCGTTTGCATCGGTGACAGGCGTGCTGACGACGCGGATACGGGCGCGAGAAAAAGCCGTACGACTTCGGGAGGAACATGCCGTTGCGCTTTATACGTTGACGAAAGATCTGACTGTTGCAAAGAATCAGAATGAAGTTGCAGAAACAGCCGTCAAGAATATTGGAAAGATATTTTCGTCGGATGTGGCTGTATTCTTGAGCGAATCAGACGGCGACATCTTCAAAGAGGCACATCTTGCCAGCACACATAAGGTTGATGACAAAGAGTTCGGCGTTGCGGCATGGGTGTATTGGAACGAGCGCCCGGCAGGCCGGTTTACGGACACGCTTCCCTTTGCTTCCGCGGTTTACTATCCGATTTCGGGCCCGCGGTACCCGTTGGGTGTTATCGGCGTGCGGACGAGAGACGGACATCGCTTCACCATCGATCAGGAGGCGTTGCTTCAGAATTTCATCAGCCAGATTTCTCCGACATTGGAACGTGAGCAGTTGAATGAGCTGTCGAAGAAGTCGATGGTGTTTGTAGAATCGGAGCGGTTATACAAAACGCTTTTCAATTCGATTTCTCATGAATTGCGAACACCCATCGCAGCGATCATGAGTGCATCGGATTCATTGAGCGCACTGCAAACGGACGCCTTGGTTCGTTCACTGGTGGAGGAAATTCACACGGCATCCGAACGGTTGAATCGATTGGTGGAAAACCTTTTAGATATGACAAGGCTGGAGTCGGGCCAGATTGCACCGCGGCTTGATTGGTGCGATATGCGCGATTTGATTCACACATCGCTTCGTAAACTGGTACCGGAACTATCGGGCCATGTAGTTGACGTAAACATGCCGGTGGATTTTCCCCTCGTGAAGCTGGATTTTGGCCTGATGGATCAGGTGTTTACGAATTTGCTGTATAATGCGGCCGTTTATACGCCTCAGGGAACACATGTGCGTTTCACCGTGAGGTTGATTGAACAGGAATTGGAAATCGTACTTTCCGACAATGGCCCGGGATTTCCGAAAGAAGCGCTCCCAAAGTTATTCGAAAAATTCTACAGAGTGCCGGGTTCCCATGCCGGCGGGACGGGCCTGGGTCTTTCGATTGTCAAGGGATATGTGGAGGCACATCGCGGCACCATTGCTGCCGCAAATAACCCGGGCGGCGGGGCGACGTTTATTATTCGCATTCCCACGGAAATTCACATACATCCACAGGAATCATGACAACACCTGCAGCCCATATTTTGGTGATTGATGACGAAATCCAGATGCGCAAACTATTGCGCAATACACTGGAATCGGCATCCTACAAGGTAACCCTGTCAGATTCCGCCGAAAGCGGTCTGCGACTGGCAAAGTCATCCCATGTTGATGCAGTCGTACTTGATCTCGGCTTGCCGGATGCTGACGGGATTGAAGTGTTGAAGGGCATACGAACGTGGGCGACATTTCCAGTGATCATCCTTTCCGTTCGGTCATCGGAACCGGAGATCGTCAGTGCGCTGGATGCGGGAGCAAACGACTATCTTACAAAACCGTTCCGGAGCGGCGAACTCATTGCCCGTTTGCGCGCGGCCCTGCGTATTTACAATTCGACTTCTGAACACAGCACTATTCTGACAGTGAGGGCACTCGCCATCGATCTAGATGGACGCATTGTTCGAAAGAACGGAGAGATCATCACGCTGACGCCGACGGAATTTTCGCTGCTGGCCCTCTTTGTCCGCAATGCAGGGCGAGTGCTGACGCACAAATATATTTTGCAGCAAGTATGGGGACCAACATTTGACGGAGAGACGCAGTACTCGCGAGTGTATGTCGGCCAGTTGCGGAAGAAGCTTGAGGATGACCCTGATAATCCCCGCCTTCTCATCACCGAATCCGGCATCGGATATCGGTTCTCACTTGAATAATGCGAACGTACAAATTGGATCTCCATCCGCAGCCATTTTCACATCGAGGTCTGTGTGACGCTTCTGGCGGAAATGTTCCCCGGACGCAAAGCCACTGCAAAAATGCCAGGCAGGAATTTGGCAGACGGGACTTCTTGATGTTGAACGACACGCGGCGGTGACCGAGCTATTTCAACAACAGCATCCTGCGAACGTCGCAGGCATTATCTGCCTGAACACGGCAAAAATAAACGCCGCTGGAGAAGGCGCCAGCGTCCCAACGAAGAGAATGAATACCGGCTTCCATGAATCCATCTGCGAGCCGGGCAACTTCCCGGCCTATTGATGAGTAGATTGTGATTGTCACATGGGCGGACGAAGGAAGAGAATAAGAAATCGTCGTCGCCGGATTGAATGGATTTGGATAATTTTGCTCTAGAACAAACGTCTGTGGAAGTTCCATGCGATTTTTTGCTACCGTCATCGGTATCATGTTTTTATAACAACTGAAGTTACCGTTGTATTCTCCGATGACAAGGTCGGGTTTTCCATCTCCGTCCAGATCCGCAAAGGCAGGGGCTGCATTTTGTTGCACGGAGACATTCTTAAACAATCCGTCAGCACGCTGCCATGCGGGCCAGGAACTGGTGCCGATGTTTTCATAAAAGGCAATCGCTCCTGATTGTGTGCCGATGACGAGATCAAAATCTCCATCCTTATCAATATCGACAAATGCGAAATGGGGATTACTAAAGTGTTCGATGCCTGCAATGAGAGAATCGCAGCGGATAAACGTGCCACCCTTGTTGATGTATGCACACATGCTGTCTGCTGTCTCTGCGCCCAAAACCAAATCCGGAGTGCCGTCCCCATTCAGGTCCGCAAACGCCGGCGCACTGAAGCCACCGACATTGATCGAGGCGAAGGTCGTGGTATTTGCGCTGTACATGCCGTTGTTGTTTAAATAGAGATGAAGGTTCCCATTGAGGTCCCCCGAGACGATATCGGGATCGCCGTCACCGTCAATATCCACGAAGACGGGGCTGCTGTAGGAGCCGACATCGATGCCGCCATAGTTGGTCGTGACGCGTGTGTATCTCGGGGCGGACTTGGTACCGTCGTTTCGGAAGAGCTGAACTTTTCCGAGCCAGTCTCCGCTGATAAAATCCAGATCGCCATCATTGTCATAATCGGCGAACGAGACGGTTGCACTGCCGCCGTCAATACGGACCACCTGGAAGTACGACGGATCGTACTGAAATACCGGCGAGGTCTTTGTACCATTGTTCTTGTAGCAGAAGAGTGTGCCATCCGATGTTCCGTATACCAAATCGAGATCTCCGTCACCATCGATGTCGACAAACGACGGCACCTTCCAGTAGGTAGTGGCTTCAATGCCGGAAACAATGCCGGACGTGGACGTCCAGACCGGAGAAGTCTTGGTGCCGGTATTCAGATAGCAAAGCATGGTTTGCGTGTCGCGTCCGAAAATCAGGTCGACGAGGCCGTCATTGTTAATGTCCGCAAACACCGGATAGGAATTGAGGCCGATGTCCGGAATGCCGGTGACAAGCGTGTTGTCCAGGACGAAGTTCGGGACCGTGCGTGTACCAATATTTCTGAAGCCCATCGTAATGCCGGCGGTCGGGCCTCCAAAGAAAGACTCTCCAATGCCAACAATCAAGTCGAGGTCTCCATCATTGTCCAGATCGGCAAACGCCGGCCACGCGTCGGTGCCGATGAGCGAGTTGACGAAACCGAGTCCGGTAGTGTCGAGCGTCCATATCGGATGGAGCGAATCTCCGGAGTTGACATAACGAAGAAGGCCGTTGAATCCGCCGATGATTAGTTCGACGCGGTTGTCGCCGTCCAGATCGGCCACGGCCGGATAGGCGCTATTTGTGTGTGATACATCTCCTGCATAGATGGAGGAGACGAACGACGTGTCTTCGCGGTATAAGGCTTTTACCGGTGTTCCGACATTTTTGTAATAATTGATGCGACCGGTTGATGTATTGCCAACAATCAAATCCGGCAGGCCGTCATGGTCGAAATCGCAGAACACCGGGGCGGAGAAGGTCAATGCCGCAACGCCGGAAGGCGTGAACAGCGTGTCAATTTTTTTCCAGGAACCGGCGAATGTTATTTGGAAGCAGAATAAAAGAAAAAAGGATCGTATCAGTGTCGTCATGGTCTCGACTCGTCATGAGAATGGTGTGTGAGGAAGAAGTGGCCAGCGGGGGCCGATTCTTCTTGGTGTTTTCTATTGCAGGATCAATGTACGTGGTGAAGAGCTGAAATTCAAATGATAGAACACGGATGACACCGATGAGGCGGATTGACACGGAATTGAGCACAACTTCTATTCTTATCCGTGCAAATCCGTAAGATCAGTGTCATCCGTGTTCCATTTTTTTTAGGGCTGCTGAGTGAATAATCTACTTCCGGGATAATTCCGTGTAAATCACTTCTGCCAAGCTTGGAAATTGTATGGTGCCGGGTTTTGCGGGAGCATCCTCAATACCGAACACCTTTTTAACCTCGGCAAGTGATTTCCCCTCTGCGACAAGCGCGCGAACTTTTTCCTGCTTCTCCTGAATACTTGCCATCAATTCTCTGATCTCCTTTTTGGTAACCGGGCTTGCGTGCCCGGAGACGAATGTATCTGCGTCGAGCAAGAGGATGGACTGCAGTGCTTTGACCAGGCCGAATGAAGTGCCGTGTTTCGCAAGATGAATAAGAGGATCTCTTCCGAAAAAGAGGAGGTCGCCGACGAATGCCGTTCGCAATGCAGGGAAGAATACCACGACATCGCCGTTGGTATGTGCCGGCCCGAAATAGAGAAGCTTAATCGGCATGTTGTCGACGTACAACGTAAGGGAGTCGGTAAATGTAAGGGAAGGCAGCCGGCTTTCCGGCATGGATGCTTCTATCATGTCGATGCGGGAATTCGCGTGCGCAAGGATTCTCACCCCGTCGGGCATTCCGGCAAGGCCATTGACGTGATCGCGGTCGCTGTGTGTGAGAATGACGGTGGTGACCGGCTTCTGTGATACGCTCGCAACAGCCGCCAGCATCTCTTTCGCAGATTCCGGTGTCATCTTTGCGTCAATGACGATGACTTCCTTGGAGCCTGCGTAGAATCCGGTATTTGCTCCGGCTCCCCCGACGGCCAGATAGAGGTGGTCGGCAACCTGTTGAACGGTAAGGCTGGATGGTTTTTCCTGCGCGAGTGAAAGAGACGTGATGATGACGCAAAGCAGCACTGTTCGTTTTTTCATGATTGGGTTCTCCTTTTTGTTTGAAGTCGATTTCACAGTCCGACAGGTTCTGGTGGTATAGGTTGTTGGACAATTCTCAGCTTCCAACCAGCTCTCTGCTTCATGCGCCGAAGCGAACGCAACGCATGCTCAGGCTCGCATGCTCAATCCCTTCGTACGTAAAGTGAGTCTCTTCGTTCTTCTCTGTGCTGCCGAGAGTATAGAGTAGAGGCAGAAAGTGATCGTTGGTCGGAACGGAGCGCCGCGCCGCTGTGCCGAACTTTTCATAGGAAATTATCGAAGCGTCATCTCTAGCAAGCAGCGCATTCTTTATCTGCTCATCAAATTCAATTGCCCATGGCGCCGGAGATGCATTCTCTGCAAAATCCACTTCGTAGAGATTATGGACAATATTGCCGCTTCCGATGATGAGAATCCCGTGCGTGCGCAATGCTGCAAGCTCTTTTCCGAGATCATAATGATAGCGGGCTTCACGAAGGGCGTCGATACTTAATTGGAAGACAGGAACCGATGCGTCGGGGAAGACGTGACGAAGAACAGACCACGCTCCGTGGTCGAGTCCCCACTGATCATCTTCCGCAGCGGAGAATGTTGTCAGAAGCGCGGCGGTGGCGTGTGCTGCAACCGGTGCACCTGGCGCCGGATATTGAATCTTATACAGCTCTTCGGGAAATCCGCCAAAATCATGGATGGTTTCCGGTGCAGCGGTGACGGCAACGCGCGTACCCCGTGACAACCAATGTGCGGAGACAACAAGAACTGCGTACGGAGGTGTACCGAAAGTCCGTCCTATGTCCGTGAGGCTCTTTGTGAATGCATTGTGTGCAATCGCATTCATCGGGCTGCCGTGTCCCAGAAAATAGACCGGCATTCGATCGGTACGGGGAAGCTGATGAAGCGAAGAGAAGATGCTGGGCATGGAATCGTCTTTCGCCAAATTGAGTACATTTATACAATAGAACGACCGGGAACAAGCTCTTGTTCCACAAGCCTGTTTCTGAATGGGCATTTCAGTGGCAGTAGTGTCAGTAACGTGGATCTCTGCTCCTCGATCGTTGACGCCGAGCAGGAGCTCGGCGTTACGGCATTACCTTCTGACCGCGGATTACCTTGACCGTTGATGCCGAGCAGAAGCTTGGCACTACAGTTCTGCTACTTGCCCTGCGCTTTCTGTTCTATCTTTGCCCAGGAATCTCTGAGTGTCACGATACGATTGAATACCGGGGTGCCCGGATGCGACTCTTTAATATCCGCGCAAAAATATCCGAGCCGCTCGAATTGGCAGCGGGTTCCTGGAGATGCGTCTCCGAGCAGTTGCTCCACCTTGCACTGGGTTAGCACCTGTAGCGATGCGGGATTCAGATTGGAAAGAAAATCTTTTCCTTCTTCCACATCATCCGGATTTTCTTTCAGAAAGAGGCGATCGTAGAGGCGGACAGTGGCATTCACCGCATGTGCCGCGGAGACCCAATGGATGGTCGCCTTCACCTTCCGATTCGCACCGGCGAGTCCGCTCTTTGTATCCGGATCGTACGTGCAGTGAATTTCGACGATGGCGCCGCTGGTATCCTTTACCACTTTTTCACATTTGATGATGTAGGCGTAGCGAAGGCGGACTTCGGTGCCGGGGGAGAGACGGTAATATTTCGGCGGCGGCACTTCGCGGAAATCTTCCGCTTCGATATAGAGTTCCCGGCTAAAAGCGATCTGCCGAGTTCCGGCCGATGCGTCTTCGGGATTATTGACTGCTTCGAGAAATTCCGACTGACCCTCAGGATAATTGGTAATAACGACTTTGACCGGATTCAGCACCGCCATTGCGCGTAGCGCGTGTTTGTTCAAGTCCTCGCGGATACTGTGTTCGAGTAATGCCATATCGATGGTGCTGTCCCGTTTCGCCACGCTGATGATGTTGCAGAAATTCTTGATGGAGTCTGCAGTATATCCACGGCGGCGGTATCCGGCAAGGGTCGGCATGCGGGGATCATCCCAGCCGGCAACGTGCCGTTCTTCCACCAGCTTCAGCAGTTTGCGCTTGCTCAGAATTGTAAACGATAGATTGAGCCGCGCAAATTCAATCTGCTGCGGATGATAGATGCCGAGCTGATCGATGAACCAGTCATAGAGGGGACGGTGATTTTCGAACTCCAGCGTACAGATGGAATGCGTGATGCCTTCAATGGAATCTTCGAGGCCGTGCGCCCAGTCATAGGTGGGATACACACACCATGCACTGCCCTGACGGTGATGGTCTTCGTGCACGATGCGGTACATAATGGGATCGCGCATATTGATATTCGGCGATGCCATATCAATTTTGGCGCGCAGCGTTTTTGTTCCGTCCGGGAATGCTCCCTTGCGCATGCGTGCAAAAAGGTCGAGATTTTCGTCGACGCCGCGGTTCCGGTACGGGCTTTCTTTGCCGGCCTCTATCAGCGTGCCGCGCGTTTGGCGAATCTGTTCTGCGTTGAGATCACAGACGTACGCCTTTCCTTTTTTGATTAGCTCTACCGCCCAAGTATGCATCTGTTCAAAATAGTCCGAGGCGTACAAAAGCCGGTCCTCAAAATCTCCGCCGAGCCAGCGCACATCGTCGATGATAGAATCCACATATTCCTGGTCTTCCTTCGTCGGATTGGTATCGTCAAAACGGAGGTTGAATTTCCCATTGTATTCGCGAGCAATGCCGTAGTTCAAGCAAATAGATTTCGCATGGCCGATGTGCAAATAGCCGTTCGGCTCGGGCGGGAAGCGTGTATGCACGCACCCCTGATATTTATTGGTGCGAAGATCTTCGTCGATGATGTCGCGTATGAAATCGGATCGTTCAGCCATGGAATGCTCCTGCAAACTGCGTTGTGCAATAATTATCCGGTTTTCGCGGACTACAGACTAATATAAAATAGCAAAAAAAAATGGGGGAAGAAAGAGAGTGTTGCTCAAATGGATATTCAGTTCTTTACATTCATAAAGGAATGGAACAAAAATCATTCGTCACCGCGCCACAACGCGGGAAAGAAAGTGTGGGTGTTCATACGTCCGCGATGATATGGAAAGAGCACAGCAGCGGAGAGCAACACAATGCTGCTTTTCGCGCGAAATTATGTCTTGACAATGCCGGCAAAAAGTTGTACACTGCCCGCAATGCTACTGGGGCGTTACCGAAGAAAAAGAATTCTTCTTCTTCTTCTTCTTCTTCTGGCCCAGAGCAATAAGAACTTCTTCCCGTTGCTTGATGGAAGGAGAGGCGTGTAGCGTGAAATGGATTGACGTTCTATCCGGTGGGAGGGGCTCTGTTCCGTTCCCAGTGTGGCGAACACAGATCGCAATCTGGCTCTATGTGATCCAGGTATGCAAAGTGGCGCAATAATGAAATATATCTACTCCTTTTTTCCCACTATTACCTTCATAACAATCTGTTACGAACGTGTTTGTCTGTCACCGGTCCATCAGCAGACTTTGTGTGTTAAGGTTTCACAGAGCTGAGTGCTTAGGGAAAAGAGAAAAATGAGTAAGCGCTTTAGGCGAAGTTCCGATATCTGAAACCATCAAACAAAGGATTCATTCATGCCTCATCTCACACTGATTTCTTGTTGTGAAATTGTGAATGCAAGGAGAAGGCTCAGTTATCAGCTGTTTTGGATTCTTCTATTCTGTACGGTCACATTTGCCCAGCCAAAACCGCGGCACGCCTCTCTTATAGATAGTTATACTAACTCAACCCTACACAAAGTATCCAGTGGTTTTTCAAGAACTGATGATTCAGTCTTGACATCTCTCGGCCGCTGGGCTTGGGGACCTTGCTATGCTGTTGCAGCATGTGGCAACTACGCATTTATTGGCAATGGAGCACTATTTCAGACTCTTGATATTAGTGGTTCATCTTCTCCAAAAATTGTTGGAGAGTATTTGGTCAATGGCGCTGTCTGTGATATACGATTGCGAGATTCGCTCGCTTTTGTTTGCACTGGTGGCTATCTCATTGTTCTCAATATATCAGATCCACGGTCACCGAGGAAAATTGGCGAGCTATATTTCCCCTACAGCGCTACGCGCGTACGACTGCAAGACTCACTTGCATTTGTCCGGTCTCCTGGCGGGATGTTAATCGCGGTCGATATTTCAACCGTATCATCTCCGCGGATGAGAGGCAGCATCTTTGCCGGGGGTTATGATTGGCCTTCAACACTTTTTATCAACAAAGGAAGGTATGTTTACGTAGGAGGTGATTCCCCTTTACCGCCCGCTGTCGATATCATTGATGCAACCAATCCAGACTCTTTGAAGCGGGTAGGGTATTTTCTTACGCGTGGTATTGCCGGTGGTGGGGCCGTAAAAGACTCTTTGCTCATCATCGGAAATGAGGGACTCTTTGAACCAAGCAGTCTAAAAATATATAACATCTCAGATCCGGCCTCGCCAATTCTGATAGGCCAGCTGGTCGGCACAACCGCTGATGGTATTGTTCTAAGAAATTCTATCGCGTTTATAACAGATACGGGTTCTGTGCGTTCAGTTGATCTCTCTGACCCGAGAAATCCCATTGTAGTGGGATCGATCCAACTTGGCGCATTTCAAATCGCAGACGCCGGCAAAAGACTTATCGTTGCCAAAACTCCGCGATTGAACGTTATTGCCACAAGCGGGAACGATTCATTGACTCTCGTATCACGGTTCATCACAGGCAGTTATGCACACAAAATAGCTCTATCTGACACACTATCGTTGATTGCCTGCGAAGATGCGGGACTCTGGATCGTGGATGTTTCAGATTTGAGCAACCCCAGAAGTATCTCAAATATATACTTCGGGGAAGTATATGCACGTGATCTTTTGGTCTCAGAACATTTTGCTTATGTACTCTGCGGTGCGGCTGCTGCGGATAATCGAGGTCTTTGGATTGTAGATTTCTCTGACGCAAGCAAACCGAAAGTTGTCTCCCATTATGTGGGGATTGTTAGAGGGTCAAATTACTCTGTTTTCAATTCTATCGCGATGTCTGGAAATTTGGTCTTCATAAGTCAGGCACCGAGTCCGCTTGATTCCAGCGTAGTCGACATTGTTGACGTTAGTGATGTTTACAGTCCGAAGCATGTGAGCATGGTCTACGGAGCCTTCGCTCCGTATCAAGTTGCAGTACGAGATAGTTTGCTTTATGTTGCTGCAGGCGACTCGGGTCTGAAAATTCTTGACTTTCATAATTTACAATCCATAAGAGAAATCTCAACTCTAAAAAAATTTGCGGCATACATTACTTTTCGCGATCAATGGGCATTCGCGGCTGGAGACAGTCTCTATGTAATTGAAGTTACAGATCCGCGGAATCCTAGAATACTAGCGTCAGCGGTATATGCATATGGAATCGGGTACCCATCGGTTGCGCTCTCAGGAAACTTTGCTTACACAACGGCAGACTATTTTGGATTGGCGGTGATAGACTTGCGGGATCCGCTTAGATTACGAAGAATCGCCACTCTTCCGGAAATCGGTTATGGATATGGGGTGGCTGCCCAGAGAGATGTCATTTTTTACGCGGATGGCGATGCAGGAATGAGAATATTGCGGAATCAATTGGCCATGGGGGTCTCGAGAATCGAAAATGATGGAGCCCTGCAGGACTTTTATCTCTCGAACAATTATCCCAATCCGTTCAACAATGAAACAATCATTGAATTCAACCTCCCCGCAAGAGAAAGAATAAAGCTTGAAATATTTGGTGTGCTTGGAGAAAAAATTGCAACTTTGGTCAACGAAATTCTAGATAAGGGTAATCACAAATCGAAATTTGATTCAAGAAATCTGTCAAGCGGAATTTACTTCTATCGTCTTTCTGGAGAAAAAAAATCAATCACTCGAAAGATGATATATCTGAAATGAAAAGTACTATACAAAATAGAGCCCCTCCCAAACAAAAAGAAAAAAGGCCCCCAAGAAATTCACCCATATTGTCTCCAGCCAGAGAACATCTAAGGGTTAGCTACCCGGAAGGCCTTTCTATGAATATCAGTCATTCCAAGAACAAATTCAAGAACCCCCAAAAAGGAGAATAGAATGAACGCTAATACTAAGCTCTTCCTCCGAATCTGCGGCTTGATTCTTATGATATCAACCACATCGTTAGCGCAATGGACAAACCGTGCCATCGAGACAAATTCCTATCCCCAATCTGAAGCTTCGGTGGCATATAGCCCAACAAATTCCGATCGTATACTCGTCACTTGGAATGATTTTAGACCGACAGACAACGGCTACAACACGTGGTCAAAACCTGGCTACAAGTATTCCACAGATAACGGAGCTACATGGCAGGGTGGGCTAGTAACCAATCCAACCATAAACCAAGTAACGCTACAATGGTTTCAACACATCTGCCGCTTTCGACCGATATGGGAATGCATACTGTTGCCGTGGTACGAGGACATCTTGGTCTACGACCGATAATGGACCAATTGTTTTGTCAAGAACAACTGATTTTGGAGTACCGTGGTCTGCATCAATGGTAAGCACCGAAACGGTGAATCAAGACAAACCATATATGGCAATCGATAACACTGGAGGGCAGAGAGATGGAAGGGTCTATGTGGCATGGACTGATTTTGCAGATGGCAACAGTTCTATCAGGTTTCGCTATACCTCAGATCAAGGCTCGACCTGGTCAGACATCGTCACGATAGATGGGTTGCAAGTAAGTATCGATTTCGAATCAGTGTCTTGTGCCCCCACGGCTCAGCCCGGCCCTGAACCTGATGATTCGTTTGTTCAAGGAGCCGTGCCGGCCGTCGCTCCAAATGGTGACGTGTATGTTGTATGGATGGTCGTCAATCAGGATGGAGCAACAGGTTCTCTAAAAATCAGAAGGTCGACTAATGGAGGAGACTCTTTCGAGTCTCCTCATAACGTTACAGATCTTAGTGCGGTTGCTTTTTGGGGGCTGAATGTTGGAAAATTGCGCGTCATGAGCATACCCTGTGTTGCAATCGATCCTAACAATGGTCATATATTTGTTGCATATAACCAAATGGAAAACAACTATTCGGACGCGAATGTATATATTGCATATTCGACGAACTCTGGCGTCAATTGGTCGACCCCGTATGTCGCGACTGAAAGATCAAGTGGTTGGCAATTCTATCCATGGCTTACGGTCGCTCCTTCTGGGACAATTTCCCTTGTCTATTATGAAGGCACGTCATCCGCAGTGAACGTCTATGTCGCTCAATCCTACAACGGCGGGACGTCATTTCATACTCCCAATAGTACCTTGACCTCCTCTTCATTTGCTCCTTCTAATGGATATTTCTCTGACTATATCGGTATAGCATCATCGAGCACGAGTGATGTTTTTGCAGCCTGGACTGATTGGCGGAATGGTAATTCAGACATCTACGGCGCAATGAATGGCACGCCCGCGCAGCCACAAAATCTCAGTTATTCAGTCGTCAGTCATCATCCCGTCCTTCACTGGAATGCCAATACTGAGTCCGATCTGTATGGGTATGATATTTATAGAGACTATGGGACTGGTGGGGGTTTTGAGAATATTGCCTCCGTAAGCCCATCAACAACATCCTTCACCGACAATGACACCTACGTTTACAATCCAAATAGATATTCGCCTTGGGCATCCTATTATCTCGTTGCAGTTGACAACTCGAGCCTTCAATCGCTCAATTCAAACACTGTGTCGGTCCGCTACGACGGTCTTGGGAAGAAAGCGGGTATTGCGGCAGAGGCACAGAAACCGAATCAATTCGCTCTCGATCAGAACTATCCGAACCCATTCAACCCGACTACAACTCTCGCATTCGACTTGCCGGAACCATCACAAATCACGCTAGCCGTTTATGATTACATCGGCAGCGAGGTTGCCACGGTTGTGAATGGTTATCGCTCTGCTGGTCACTTCGAAGTGACATTCGATGCTTCGAAGCTCGGTAGCGGTGTGTACTTCTACAAACTGCAAGCGGGAGCTCACATTGCTGTTAAAAAACTAATGGTCATCAAATAGCGAAGGCAGCTTTTGCAATTCGTACAAAGTCCGGTGCAGTTGCCGGACTTTTCTATTTTTGACAGCGAGCGGTGGTCCGCTTATACGAGGGGTTAAATGCGCCAGTGAATTGGCAAATTAAATTCCGCTGCAAGCACGTTGGCCAATTGTTGCCCCTCAGGGCTAAATGCCCAGCAGAAGAGCGTGCGTATCGGGTGATCGCGTAGAATCGATTGAATAGCTTCCGAGCACAACGCCCCGGCAATTCCTTTGCCCCGGTATTCGGGAAGCAGCAGCACTGAACAAAGATACAACGCATCGTAATGATCGTCCGGCTTTGTCTGACTGAGAATCTCTCGTTCGTTGATCTCGCCGGAGAGAAACCGTTCCATGACATCCGATGTAGTCGGAAGAATGATGAGCCACGCAATAGGCCCGTCGTCATCGCGCTTTTCAGAAATTGCGGCGGGATGAAGGCACAGGATCTCTTCCATCGTGATCTCGTCGATGGTCAACTGCGACGGATCATTCCTCATATGGAATGCCTCTTCCGCCAATTGGATCATCCGCAACAGGTTCTTTTCAGGCATAGACCGAAGAGTACCAAAAAATATATGATGAACACACAAACTATTTTTGCAACGGCAGCGTTAAAAATGGCTTTGCCAGAGAGAACACAGAGAAAATATCGTGAAATATTTTCTGCGTAATCCATTAATCAGCGCAATCTGCGATAAAGAAAAGGCCCGCCGGATGGCAGGCCTCTGCAAAACCATGTTGCTCATAAAAGATGAACTACCGCAAACCTCTCTTGGTTGCGTGTCACTGATTTTTGGTTATGCTCTGTCTGCGCTTCCAAGAACGTTGACAATTTTATGCTTGTAGAGCGCCTTCAATTGATCGCGTGCTGGTCCAAGGTATTTCCGCGGATCGAATTCCGCCGGCGAATCCACGAATACTTTGCGGATAGCGGCGGTCATGGCAAGGCGGCCGTCGGAGTCGATGTTGATCTTGCACACGGCAGAGGCTGCGGCGCGGCGGAGTTGTTCTTCCGGAATGCCGACAGCATCTTTCAATTTACCGCCGTTTGCGTTAATCTGTTTCACGAGTTCCGGCGGGACGGACGATGCACCGTGCAGCACGATCGGGAATCCGGGGATGCGTTTTTCACATCCTTCAAGAATATCGAAGCGCAACGGGGGGGGAAGCAAAACTCCGTCCGGTGTGCGTGTGCATTGTTCCGGCTTGAATTTGTTTGCACCGTGTGATGTGCCGATGGAGATTGCAAGTGAATCCACGCCGGTCTTTTTCACGAAGTCTTCGACTTCTTCCGGCTTGGTATAATGAGTCACCGCGCTGGATACTTCGTCTTCGATGCCGGCCAGCACACCGAGTTCACCTTCGACGGTGACATCGTACTTGTGTGCATACTCGACAACCTGGCGCGTTACGTCTACATTTTTGTCATACGGGTGATGCGATCCGTCGATCATGACGGATGAGAAGCCGGACTCGATGCACGACTTGCAGAGTTCAAGCGTATCGCCGTGATCCAGGTGAAGCACAATCGGGATTGCATAGCCCAGTTCCAGCGCGTAGTCGACGGCACCTTTGGCAAGATACTTCAGCAGTGTCTGGTTTGCGTACTTGCGCGCACCGCTGGAAACCTGCAAAATAACCGGCGACTTTGTCTCGACGCAGGCGCCGATAATTGCCTGCAGCTGTTCGAGATTGTTAAAATTGAACGCAGGAATCGCGTAGCCGCCTTTGACGGCTTTCTGAAAAAGTCCCCTTGAGTTGACAAGTCCTAAGTCTTTATAGTGTGTCATAGTGGCCGCTTATTATGAGTGAACAAGAAATTTATTGTGTATTCCTGAACAAATATACACAACATCGCGCATATGTTCAACCTCCCCGCCTGCAACGGAGTTCCATCGATATGAGAGAAAACCGTGGATTTGTGTGCGAATACAGTACATTGCCTGCGGAGATATGATGATCGAATAAAAAGGCGTCGCAGTGAACTGGGTGAATTGCGTGGTGACAATTACCGGAATGAAAAACTGCAAGAAACAACAATGCTTCCGGTTGAGTCAAAGAGGGCCACAGTCATTCCATTTTTCCTCTGCGCTCTTTGCGGCAAGTCTCTCGCCTTCAGGTTAAACGTGCGAAGCGTTTGAAGGATTCGGGAAAATCCATCCCCAGTGCAAACCATGTGATGAAGAAAAATAGAATTGATGCTTCAGCCGCAGCCAAATTGAATTCTCCGGTAGGTACGGCCGATGTGCAGGGGAGCGCAGTCACCACTGCGCCGATGATGACACTGGCGATTGCCAGCAATTGATAGAGACGCAATTTGCCGAGAATTGCCGTTTGTGGTTCTCCACGATAGGCTTCTTCAACAAATCTTCCAAGTCCATTGAGGATCAAATACAATCCGGAGATAAGTGCGGGTGATGCAGACAGCGACCAGAGGTGGGCAAGAAGAATGCCATTGGTAATATTCCAGAGGATGGAATAAAGTTGCGTCGGATGAACGGGAGTGTTTCCCAGATCCGACAACCGGCACACCCGTGATCGGGGGTGTGTATACCGAATGCCGATGTGCGGGTCTGTTTTCCTGCCATGGCAGCATCCCTGAACTAGACATCGCAGTCGTCCCAGCGCCTGCGTCAGCGGTCCACAAACAGCGAAGGCACTGGCCAGGAGCCAGAACTCACCTCCCAAGGCGACGGAAAGAAACAGTCCCACAAATATTCCAATTACTCCTCCATAGTATCCAAACGGACGAAGCAGGCTGGATGAGCCTTCAACCACCTGCGCCCAAATGCCCGCGCCGACCAATGAACACAAGGCAATGAGAAATACATAGCCGACCGAAGAAGCGCCGAGCAAAGTCCCGGTAATCAGGACTGACAGACCGGCGCCGAATCCGGGATAGATGCCATGATTGATGATGCGGAGAGGACCGAAGCGCCACTCCTTCCAGGAGTTGGCGACAAATTCGCTTGCAGCGCGTAACCATTCCCAAACGCGTTTATACTCAATACACAAAACGCCGGCGATACTTCCCGCCAGCACATCAATAAGTGCATGCATGCCGGTCAAGATGCAAGAAACGCCGATTGCCACGGCTGTCAGCCACCAGAAAGTTTTTAGTGACGGGAAGCTTTTTGCATATGCGCGTGCGGCAATGAAAGCCCAGATCACATGGAACGAAGGGAAGGCCGCCGCCGCTGAATCATGTCCGCGTTCAAACAATAGAATGAGTCCAAATACATCTGTCGGCACAAATTCACGTGGAGGCGCGACAAACGGGATACCGACAAAGATCAAAGGAACACCAATTGTGGCGACGATGCCTGCCAGGGAAAATTCTCTGAGTTCTCGAGCGTGTCGCGCAACAAGAGGGAAGATGGCGACGAAGAGATACGTTGCTCCGTATAATATTTCTGCATATTCCAGCACAGGAATTGCGCGCTCGAATGGGAGAAAAGCGACAATTGCAACCGACGGGACTCCAAGGAGAATGACCAGCTCATACATAATTGCCCAAGGGAGGAGCACTAGAAAAAACACGGAGATCCGTTCAATAGTAAACGGCGCTCGCTCCTCGTCGGCAGAAAGAGCAATCAATGGTTTTCGTACCGCCGCACCGAATCGCTCAGCCAATTGCTGCCTTTCAAATCCTAAAACCAGCGCCGTGCTCGCGAGTGATGCTATGGGAGCCACCAGCCAGAATCCGCTCGCCGACTGAAAATAAAGTGCACAACCAAAACAACAAAGAGAGAAGCCAAGATATATTGGGTGTGGGAAAAGGTGATATATGCCCCGCTGCACATACCGTGGCGGTGGGAAGGCATTCATCGGCAATCCTTTGCCGTGCACGATTAATCCAAGCATTCCAGCGAGCATCAAGAGAATGCCTGTGCATGCAGCAACCGCGCCCCACCAGGGAGTTCCGGGCAGCGGAAGCGGCACCATTGACTCAGTTTTCTTCGCCCAGAGAATCAGTAAAAATGGAAGGAGCAGTGCGAACGCTGCACCATAAAGAAATTTGTACAGTATGTGGTTGAATTTTTTGTTCACGCAAACCTCACGACTTCGTGAATGGCCCATCCGGAATCAATCGGCTTGTTATCCAACGAAAATGTGCCGCGGCTCAGCCATTTGCATTCATAGGTTTGCAGTAGTGCATCGGGAACAAGAAGTGAAATCCCGGGAATCGCATCGAGTGTTGTGGAAAGTAAAGATCCCTCCCGAAGTGTGCGGAAGGGAGCAAGAGCAAGACGATAATTGTCTGCTGCAATTTCGTCATCGGCGATGTGAGCACCGGGCAGGAGTCCTCCGTTGTGAAAGAGAAGAGATTGCGGCATCTTCCCCCGCCAGTCAATCCAGACAAGTGATTCGCCGGTACCGGTATACCGGCCCCACCGCAATTCCTGTATGGGCAATCGCCACGGAAGAATAGACAGCGACAGCTGCTCGACGTACCCAACTCCGGTGATTTCCCGTCCTGTGCCGAGATCAATGTGCACCGATGATTTCGGCTGGACGCATCGCCAAACCACATCGCCGGTTTCGTCAGCATACAGATGTCGTTCAATCGGTTGTATGAGTGGAGTCCATCGACCGTCCATCTCCAATGACGGGGGAGCCCAATGGATAGAATCGCGGCGCTGTTCCGGCAAAGTATTTGCATGAAGCGATGTGCGCGTGTGTGCACCTGTTACCGGATCGTGAAGGAGAATGCTGGCATAGTGAAGTGAAAGCGCCTTCCATTGCAGTACAGCGGCATAGCCGATGAAGGCGGCGCCATTTTCTGCGACACAGTCCAAATACCACTTGGACAAGAGAAACTGGGATGAGATCATGAAATCGTTTTGAGGAGCAATTGTCTTCGGGATGGTTCGTTGTAGACTGCTCCAATGTAGCAAAAAATATTGAAAAGGAGAACACAATAGCAGTTGATTACAGGAGGGGAGTGCAGTTTAAGAAGTTGTGTACCTTCGTGTCATTTGCGGAACATCCTTCGGAGTGGTGAGGTCCTTCTTGCTCTGCGAAATATCTTTTAAGAGCGCTCAAGGGTTCCCCGTTCCAAATGATGTATCGGAAAGGGAGCAGTAGACTCTGGAAGCGCTGTGTGCGTCAAGCGCCGTCTGTATGCAAAAATCCACCGTCAACGATTAACAGGATAACCCCGTTTTCAGAATAGGAACGATGTGAGCTTTCACCGTCAGACACGACGTAGGTCATACCTGTAGTGAAATGGGATTTTTCACCGGATTTCATCTCACTGATAAAATCTCCTTCTAGGCAATGCACAATATGCCCCTTGCGGCACCAATGGTCTGCCAGGTAGCCGGGCGAATATCGCACGATTCGAATTCTCAGATCGGGAAATTGTATCGTCTGCCAATAGGCTCTCCCTTCTTCTCCGGGATACTCGACTACTGGAATGGAATTCCAATCGATCACATGAAACGGAATGGGTGTGGAAATGAGCATGAGTCGATGCTTTCAGATTCGTGCGAAGCAGAGTTCTGTTTAACGAGTTTGTGCCCGGGCTGCAAATGTCTTTTGAGAGGTCTTTCATTAAAAGCAGTTCTTTCCATCCGGTGAAATTTTCATGGGACAAGCGAAACGTCCGTTGGGAGTGAACGGCCTCAACTCACCCTGTTCCAAGAGTCGTGATATCATTGTTTTCGAGCACACGCTTTTCGTATCCTCGCGTCGAAACGACAATCATTGCACGTCCCAACTCACGGAGTGTGCACATGTACTGCGGAAGAATTTTTTTAAAGAAAGGATACGCGCCGGCAAGAATGATAGAGAAACCGTGCGCGAATTTCTGTCCCCTCACCGGCTTGATGAACCCGGGCCGAAAGGCATACGCCGATTTGAACGGCAGCTTCGCCAGATCGTTTTCCGTCTTTCCTTTGATGCGCGCCCACGCGATTCGCCCTCGCTCCGTGCTGTCGGTGCCGGTTCCAGAGACGTAGCAGAATGTCATCGACGGATTGACGCGGGACAATGTGCGGGCGGCAGCCATGGTCAGATCATAGGTCAATCGCCGATACTCTTCCTCTTTCTTGCCGACGGAAGTGACGCCGAGACAGAAATAGCACGCATCAAATCCCTTCAACTCCTGCTCAATCAATGAATAATCAAAAAAGTCCTGGTGCAGAATTTCTTCGACACGTGGATCGGTGATGCCGCACGGCCGCCTGCCGATTACCAGCACCGATTCGATATCGGGATGATCAAGTGCCGTCATGACCACGCCCTCACCAACCATACCGCTGGCACCGAACACAATCGCCTTAATTTTCATAGTATACTCTCCGAACGCGGCATAGCCGCTACCAAGTGAATGAATCGCAGAATACACAGATCGCTGTATTGCGCAGATGTATATTTCAGAAAATACCAATCCGCGTTAATCCATTAATCTGCGATCAATATACAGACAAAAAGGCGGCTCCGCAAAGCGGTGAAGGAGATGGAGAGGAATACTTTCTACTGCACCATGCCGAAGCGTTGATTTCTGGAAGTCATTTCGAGAAAATAGTTTAGCCGCTGCCTGAAAATAGACGGCCGGTGCCGCGCCGCTGTAATCCAGCCGATACGTATGCGCTTATAGGACTTTGGAAATTTTGTGAAGTTGTTCCAGGTTTTCTTGTCGGCCATCAACGCGGCCCGGATATCCGGCGGAAGAACGAAGGGCGCTTCCGCTGCAGGCTTTTTTGTTGCATGCTGTACTGCCTTCAATCCGGCAGCAGTCATTTTTTTACTTCGAGCAAGTTTGCGGATTCTCTCCCGATTCATTGCAGAGAGCTGACTGCCCGGCCTGCGAGGACTGAATCTCTGTGCATATTTTTCATCATCAATCGGTTTCAGAATACTGTCGATCCATCCGAAACAGAGCGCCTCTTCGACCGCGTCATTGTACGGAATTCTCGGCTTGCCGCTTCCTTTCTTATAATAGACAAGCCAGATTTCGGCCTTCTCTTTTCCGTGTTTTTTCAGCCAGGAACGCCACTCCTTGCGCGCTGCCACGTACAATGTATCGCCGATAGTCATATGGCTGCTCTTCTTACAGGTCAAGCTGCATTGCTTTGTTGTCCGGCTCGACAAATCCGCATTTTGCATAGAGCGGATATCCCATCTCGGTCGCATTCAGAAAAAGGCGGGAGATCCCTTCTCCTTTCGCGGTGGTTTTGATGAACTCCATCAATCCCTGTCCGTACCCTTTTCCACGGAACGGCGCTTTGGTGAAAAAATTGAGAATGTGTCCGATCTTTCTTTCCCCGGGGGAAAGAAGCGGCGGCAGTGTGTATACGAGCATGCCGGAAGAGCAGACAATGTCCGCCCCAATTATTCCCAAAAATCCGAAATACATATCACTCAGAATATGTTCCTGCATGTACGTGTGTGTTCCCCTTCGTAGTTCTGACAGCGTTCGATCATCCAGCTCCGGATGGAGATCTTGGATGAACTCGACGCGCAAATCGATGAGAGTCTCGAACTCGGATGGGAGGGATTTTCGATAGATGCAGTTCATAGGTATCCTTTATTGTACGAAAGAGAAATCATCTGCCGCAGAATAAATGTTATGCCCGAAGCGCTTGGCAACCATAGGGAAGAGACTTGACACAAAGAACACAGAGACAAAAATGAGAACAAGGAGAATATTTTTAAATGTTCATGCCCGCAGAACGATACGAAATAGATTTTTATGCCGGCCCTATTTCAGTATGACAAGTTTTCTCACGGAAGAAAACGATCCCGCGTTGAAACGACAGAAATAGAGGCCGCTGGGGAATGCACTCGCATTCCATTCAGTTCGATGAACGCCGGGAAGAAAATCCTGTGCGAGAAGTATCGCCACCTCTTTTCCCAATCCGTCATAGATCTTCATAGACACGAATGCCGTTGTGGGAAGATGAAATGAGATGGTTGTTGAGGGATTGAACGGATTGGGATAGTTCTGCTCGAGAGAAAATTCTCCCGGAATGGGAATGCCGGAAAGAGAAACGCCTGTCATTCCTCCGTTTGATGTAAAGAGAATCGTACCTGAATCTCCGACTGCGAATCCCCGGTGCTCATTGAAGAAATAAATTGCGTTGAGCGTTCGTGTTGTCGGAATCGCGGCGGTAGTCCAAGAGAAACCAGTGTCGATTGATTTCAGCACCATGCCTCCGGTGCCGCAGATATAGACGGTCTTTGCTGATGGTGCCGAAATGCCGAGAAAAGCCCCGTCGCGGGAAGTGCCGGAAGGAATTTGCACCCATCCGGTATCTAAAGTGCGCCTTCGCAAAATTGCAGGCGAGGCCCGCAGATCTCCCTGCACGTCGACAATGAATCCCGCGTCGCCATCGAGACAAAATTCTGCATCTGAGGCTTCCGAGCCAAGCCCGAGAAATCCAGACAATATTTGTTCCTGCCACGATATTATCGGCATCGAGTTTTCCTTGAGAACCGAGAACGGGGTCAGTGCGTACCGCAAGTCATTCGAAATTGTCGGTCCGCGCCATCGGAAGAGCGTTCTGATCGGCCCTGCGCTAATTTTATTAGCGCTCCATGTTCTTCCTGTGTCCGCTGTCTTGTAGAGCCAACCGGAATCGGCACCCACGTAGATGGCGCCGGCTGCAAGATGGATAGCCGAACGGCAGTTTTGACCTCCCGGGATGTAGTGCCAGAACCAGGATACACCGCCATTTGTAGTGGTAAACACAACTCCATTGTCGCCTACAACAATGCCATTGGATGCATCATAAAAAGAAATGCCGTTCCACCGTTCGGTGGAGGACATGGGGGCGGTGATGTCCGTCCACGTCGCACCGGAGTTCGTTGTTCGCAGCACGGAACGGTTTCTTCCGGATACAATAACCGTCACAGAATCGAGCATCACAACATCGGTGAGTGCCTGCGAGGTGCCACTGTTTTGCTGAACCCATTGAGCGCTAAGGTCGAGGTAAAATGCCGGGATGGACAAGAAGAGCATAAGACAAGAGGCAATTTGCATCATAACTGCACCTCCATACGCAAAGCGTGGAATCATGCCCGTTGCGGCCCAGTGTGATATCGCAGTTTGCGATGTCGAAACACAGTATAATCGCGTCTAAATCTGTCCGATGATGACAACGTAGTTCTTTCCATACTTTTTGGCGCACTTCGGGCAGGTGGTGTACCACATATACAACTTCTTTACTGCCAACCCTTTGCCCTGGGCACTACGTTCGAAATCTTTGCACCACTTTCCTGTTTCCTTAAAGTCACCCTCGAACACTTTGCATAGGAATTTTCCAGAGATCGTCGTGTTGTCGGCTCCTTGCACCTCTTTGTCTACGGCAAGGTAGATATCCATATTCCATTTCGATGTGTGATCGGACAGGCAGAGCCAATCGGGCATGGTGGCATCTGCTTTTTTAACGAGTGCATTCAATTTCTTTATCATAGAACCAAAATTCATTGGCATGAAGAACAGAGTGAAGACATTCCCCCTGATGAATCGTTTGCTGTTCCATTCGACGATCTTATCATCCCACGGTGTGGGATCAAATTTTGGACAGCACTCCGGAACTTCAGTGGTAGTTGCCATGGCAGTTCTCCTTAAAAGTGGTCGTATTGTTCTGATAGAGATGTATCTTCCCGAACGATTCGAACCGGTGAATAAAGATGTGCTCCAGAGAAAAAGAAGAGAGCATGAAAATTTTCCCAATTTTTACTTCGCTGGACACATAGTTATGCTTTCCGCTGTGTCCTCTGCTTTCTATGCGGCAAAATCTTTCTCTTCTGCAGAAGCTCCATTATTTCAACCGGCGCTTTATCTCTATCAGTAATTCAGCAGAAGTGATATCCCTTTTTTTTGTGCAGACAATCGTTAGTCCACGGATTTTATTGTACCGCTTGCCGTTGATGTATTGATCCTTCAACTCGTCTGCAATGGCGCTATCCAGAATTTGCTTTTGTGCCTTGTCGCTGAAGTAAAAAGTGATTCTAAACCCCTTCGGGATAACTGAAAGCCAGAAAACGGTCTTCTTTTTCTCTGTAACTTTCAACAGCCAGCGTTTGCCGTCGTTGTAGTATTTCCATTCTTCCGCAAACTCCGGATAGTCTTTATGCATCTGCTCGAAGAGAGTGAGCCAGAGTGTTTTGGACTTCCCGAGATGGGAGAAGATGACATCTTCAGTGGGAAAAATGTTTTTGTCGGTAAGGACGGATGCTTCCATATCTCTCTCAGCTTGTTTTGGTATCAGGAATCGGCGGTCGTTTTCAGAACCGGCGGTCTTTCCCCAAATATTTTTGGATTGTACGATGGTTGTCACATACACGGAGACTTTCTTTTCCTGTCCTCCCACCATCACGGATACTCTGATTAGATAGCGACCATCACTTTTTACTTTTGCCTTTTCCATTTTCTATCGCCCACTCCAACACCGGATCCCGTCCTGACTTTGCATCTTCAAATGTCGGCCAGATGGTGACGTCGGGGTACAGCGAGTCTTCTGCATCTTTCGTGACATCCGGCCGGAAGAATTTTTTGCAGGATATCCTGCACACTATGCCGGAGTTCGGAAGCTTTATCACGAGTGTTTCTCCATAGTGCGACGGTCGGCCACGTGTTGGCTGGCCAACGGTCGGGAAAAGCTTGTTGTCCTGCACGAGGGATGTCAGAATGATCGCGGAACTATATGTTCCATCGCCGACCAGGAAATACGTGTTTCCTTTGAAAATCGTTCGATCGGGCTTGATACGGTATTCCGAATCTTTGTCGCTGACATTCCTAATGCTTTCCGTCTCCGAGGAATCCTCCTGTGCAAAATCGGACGTCACCAGAAGACTGTCTGGCAGTTTCCTGCCGTTGTATTTTTTTGCATAGTCTGCTGCATATGCTGCATAATTCTCCGGGAAAAACTCCCTGTACAATGGAGAAAATCGGATGGACATCGAAATTCCCTTGATGTTGGCTGCCGCGTCGAGAAAATACAACAATTGGTCTCCGTAGGCTGATCTTCCTCCGCCATTTCCCCGCAGATCGACGATCAGCGTTGTGATTTCTTTCTCTTTCATTTCCTCGAACATGTTTTCAAGAAAGTTGTCGAAATATCCGATGCCCCTGTACCACATAACGGGATAAGCGAGAAGCCTATTGAAGAAAGAAAGACGCTGCACCACACGAAGGTCCATCATGGTGTTCCATTGAAGGTAACACGCATGATCGGCCGGGAGGATCTTGTATGAAAATGGTTTGTTCACAGGTTGTGTAATGGGATTCGATTTGTACGGGGCAATGCGCTTCGGATGTTCCACCGGCAATACGGAGTATGTGCGTGCCGTGCCGTCGCGGGTGATCAACGACAGCGCGAGCGTGTCGGTTGTGAGAATGCCGGCATCCCGGAGATATGTTGGAAGAACGAAATAATAGGAAAGAGTCTTCCTCGCTTGATACACATTTTCGTACATAATGAATTGCGACATCCGCGCAAATATCTCATTGACCGGCAACCCGTTGAAATTAAGCACGTGCGAGCCTATGAGTGTTGTATCCTGTTCGTTTCCAACGGACGCCAGGATAAGTGTGTCTTTGATCCAGAAGAATGACACAGGGTATTCGCGCGGACTTGCCGTCCAGGAAGTTTGCGCATTGGTGTGACTATCCCGTAGTCTGGAAAGGAATGACCTCAGCGATTTTTCAAAACCAACCCTGCTTGTCTCCGCTGCAAGGGATTGGAGGATCGATTGCTGCTCCCTGTCGAACTCTTCTTTGCTCCAGGCGGCATACGGTTCCGGATGCGTCTCCCGAACGGTTTCCGTCAGATAGAGAAAATCCTGCTGAAAGGAATTCATTGCAGCATACTGTTGCGAATCCTGAAGCAGTAGATGCGGAGTTTTGGCAAGATCTTCGATGAGAGTGCGGGAGGAGAAGCAGCCGGAGAAAAGCGTGATGGCAGTAACGCCAAGCGCTGTTGCAACGAATCTCCCTAATCGGGTGGGGATAGATTCCATGATGGTGCCTTTGTTATGGAGGAAGTGTTCGAAACATTTACCCGTCATTTTGTTCGTCCGGTGACAATTTTGTCATATTGGATGTCGTTTGGTTCCCAAAGTTCGATCTTATTTCCCTCAATATCCAGAATGTGGATAAATTTTCCGTATTCAAATATCTCTATAGTATCCGTTATGGTCACGCCTTCTTTCTTCAGTTCTTCGACAAGAGCTTCCAGATTTTCAACGCGATAGTTGATCATAAAGTCTTTTGGGGAAGGCTCAAAGTACGTTGTCGTTTCGGTAAATGGGCTCCATTGAGTAAATCCTTTTTTTGACGAGTCTGCACCCTGCCGCCACTCAAAGTTGGTGCCGTATTTGTCGGTGATTAGGCCAAGGTGGAATTTGTACCATTCTCTCATTCTGTCGGGATCTTTGCACTTAAAGAAGATACCGCCGATGCCGGTGACTTTTTTCATAATGTGGAGTTTTTAGTGTCTGCTGAAGTGTCTTCTGGGTTTGTTCTGTTAGTTGCAGTTGCCCTCTACCTTAGCAAAATCAATTTCTTTGTTTGTAGAAAGTCTCCAGCCGTCAAGCGGTAGAAATAGACCCCGCTTGACAAAGCTGCCGCATCCCATTGCCGGGAGTATGTTCCTGGGCATAACTCCTCAGAGACAATTGTTGCAACCTCTCTTCCTATCAAATCATACACTTTCAACGATACAAATGATTTTAGTGGAAAAGTAAATGAAAATATTGTTGATGGATTGAATGGATTGGGAAAATTTTGCTCTAGAGAATATCCTTGAGGTACAATGGTATAAGAACCACCAACACATGTCATTATTTCTGAAATTGGTCGCCGGAACACTCCCCCGAAATCGGTCCCCGCATAAAGATTTGAACCGTTGACAGCAAGAGATATAATGCGCGAAGTCGTCAAGCCGGTATTAACTTGTTTCCAATTTGCTCCATTGTCATTGGAATAATAAACACCGCTATTCGTTCCAGCGAAGATATTCGTGTCGCAAATAGTCAGGGCTTTGATGCATGTACTTATTAAGCCGTTGTTGGCAACGTCCCAGCTTGTTCCATTGTTTGTAGAAAAATAGACACCGTTAAAAAAACTTCCAGCAAATATCTTTGTACCGGTGATAGCAAGAGAGACAACATCCCCCATCTCAAAGCCGGGATTGAGTATTGTCCAATTTGTACCATTGTTTGTGGAAAAAAAAAGGCCGTCGCTGGTTCCGGCAAGAAGAAACGTGCCTATAACTCCGAGGGAAGAGACAGGATTACCTGTCAATCCTCCATTGGCCGCTGTCCAATTTACGCCGTTGTTTGTTGAGAGGTACACGCCGCCGCCATCAGTTCCAGCAAAAAGATTTGTGTCGATACGGGAAAGTGACTTGACACCTGTATGAGTCAATCCCGTGTCAATGGCTTGCCAGCTTATACCTAAATTGGTGGTAAGAAAAATACCGCTCCAAGTTCCGGCGAAAATATTCGAGTCCTTAATTGAAAAACAATTGACGCCACTGGAAAACGAGCCGATCTGTACCCATTCTGATTTATTCTTTGTTGAAAGAAAAACCTCACCGCCGCTCGTTCCAGCAAAGAGATTCGTATCGGAAGAAATAAGAGATGTAACAATAGTGTTCATACGGAGGGATTCGATCGCATTCCAGCCTACGCCGTTGTCCGTGGAAAAAAAGGCACCGTCACACGCGGTACTTGCAAAAAGATGCGTACCAAAGAGAGCTAAAGAATTTACAGCGCAATGCGCAATGCTGATATTTCTGGGAGCCCAATTGGCCCCGTCATCTGTAGATAGAAAAACACCACCGGATCCGGTCCCGACAAAGAGATTGGTACCGTCCACCAAAAAAGAGGAGATAAGGTTATTTGTCAAACCGTTGTTGATAGGAGCCCAATGTGTACCGTTGTCGGTGGAACGAAAGACGCCGCAAGTAGCAGTTCCAGCAAAAAGAAATGTATCTCGAACGGCAAGACAATGAACAATCATATCTGTTAATCCCGTATTGACTGGAGCCCAGTCTGTGCCATTATTTGTCGAACGAAAGATACCATCAAAATAAGTTCCAGCAAATAGGTTCGGGCCATTGACAGCGAGTGATTGTATATTTGTACCATTCAAACCGGCCCGAGTCCAGTTCGCACCATCATCGGTGGATATATAGACACCATCGGTACCTCCGACAAAGAGATTCGATCCACTGACGGCAAAACAATTGAAGTGAATCCTCAGCAAGCCGGTATTGACCGCTTGCCAGCTTTTGCCGTTGCTGGTGGAAAGAAAAATACCACCGAGACTCGTCCCGGCAAAGAGATTCGTGTCGATAATGGCAAAACAAAACACATCATCTGTTAAGCCGCTATTGACTGCAGTCCAACTTTTTCCGTTGTCCGCAGAACAAAAAACGCCGTCATGGTATGTCCCAACAAAGAGATTCGAGTCTTTGACAGTTAAAGCATATGTAATAGTTTGACGCACATAAGGGCCATTGGTTTGTACCCATTGAGCGATCGATAAGGTTGTCGTCGAGCGAATGAAGAGAATTAAAATCACAAACTGAAAAATGTTTTTCATATTGATTTTCGAAAATGCTGTAATGGGCAATTGCAACCAACACCTACTTGATGATTGCCATATGGCGGGTAGTAAGTCGTCTTCGGCGGCTATACGCCAAGTCATGGCGACAATTATGTTTAGCAAAGAATGTTGCAACCGGGGATGAAATAAACACAACCTTGAAAAGTCTATACTGCATCACTGTCCGCTCCAACAAATGATGAGTTGTGCAGGACGCTCCACATCGAGACCTGAAATACTTGGAAATCAGTACTAATATAGCTTGTTTGCGATGTTGTTTCAAGGGAAAAGCCTGGACTGAAACCTCCCGGTGGCAAGGCTCTCATGCGCTTCGAGTTCCATTGCCCCTTGAATCAGTCCTTTTTTTTCTCTACGATTGAAAGCACTCGGTTGATCGCAGCACGCAACCGTCTCCGAATGCGTTATAATCACGAAGTGAGGATAAGGAATCTTTACGATGCTTCTTGAACAAATCGCTACATGCGTTGAACGCGGCAAGGTCAATGCAAAATCTCCATATCCCTCCGACCTCAAAGGTATGGATGGAGCCGACGAATTGACCAAGAGGGCTTTGGATGAAGGCGTCCCGCCGTCGGACATCCTGAATAACGCCCTCATGATTGGCATGCAGCGTATCGGGATCAGATTTCGTGATAAAAAGGTCTTTGTGCCGGACGTGCTGATTGCGGCCAAAGCGATGAACGCAGCGATGGCACATTTGCGTCCCTCTTTCCTGTCGAACGACGTGCAGCATAAGGGTACGATCGTGCTTGGCACGGTTCTCGGCGATTTGCATGACATCGGTAAAACCATCGTGTCGATGATTCTGGAAGGAGGGGGTTGGAAGGTGGTGGATCTGGGTGTGGATGTTTCTCCGGAAAAATTTTTGAGCGCGATTGCCGAGCACAAACCGCAGGCTATCGGACTCAGTGCGCTGTTGACCACGACGATGCTGAACATGGAACAGGTCGTTAAAAAGGTAAAAGAAGAAAGCAAAAGTGTGATAATCGTTATTGGCGGTGCACCGGTCACGCAGGCGTTTAGCGACCAGATTGGTGCGGATGGCTATTTCGCCGAACCGCAGGGTGCATTGGAATATTTGAACAGTTGCCTTTAGACCGAGTCTCCACGAGGCCGGATACGATCGTAGCAATATCCGTTGACCGCAGCGCGGAGGAATTAAAATCACTGATCGTTTCCAACATTACCGTGGCAGAGATGTGCGGAGCAGATCTCCGCGTTACTGAGGGATTATGAAGAAAATAGTGGTCGTTGGCAGTTCAAATCTTGATATGATAATCAGGGCGAAAAAGCTCCCCCGTCCGGATGAAACAGTTCTCGGAGGAGAATTTATAACTGTGCATGGAGGAAAGGGAGCGAACCAAGCGGTAGCGGCTGCACGTGCCGGCGGCGATGTCGCTTTTGTTTCTGCGGTGGGCGGCGATACGTATGGGGAGGAATTGATCGCCGGGTATATTCTGGATGCAATTAATACGCAATTTGTTTTTAAGGAAGCAGATGCTGCCACCGGCGTGGCGATGATTGCCGTTGCGGCAAATGGTGAAAATTCAATCATCGTTGCACCGGGTGCAAACGCGCTGCTGTCGCCGTCCCACCTTCCCGAGATTGCCGGTGTGATCGATAATGCGGCTTTGGTCCTTCTGCAATTGGAAATCCCGATCGAAACAGTGGAAGCGGTCGCCGATTATGCACATGCGCGTTCCATACCGGTCATTCTGAATCCTGCTCCTGCGCTCTCTCTCAGCCATTCGCTTCTTTCGCACGTTGCATACATTACGCCGAATGAAACTGAAGCAAAAATGCTGACGGGAATCACCGTCAAAGACGAAGCGAGCGCAGCCCGTGCCGGAGAATGGTTCCATTCGATGGGAGTCAGAACGGCCATCATCACAATGGGATCACGCGGAGCATTTCTCCACACGGAAAATGAATCCACGCTGATTCCCTCGTTCGCTGTGAAGCCTGTCGACACAACAGCAGCGGGAGATGTTTTTAACGGTGCGTTCGCAGTTGCTCTTGCAGAGGGGATGCCGCTGAAAGATGCAGTCCGGTTCGGAAATGCAGCCGCGGCGATTTCCATTATGACATTGGGGGCGCAGCCGTCCATCCCGAAGAGGGAAAAAATCAATGCTATGCTTCAGCGCTGAGACAGAAATCGTAAGAAGGAAACGTCGTATTCCGCGCTATGAAACCGAGAGCGAGCGACGTATTTCCAGAACAGAACTTTCAAGACAAGCATCATAAATAGAGGAGCGATCAATGAAAATCGAAGGAGCCAAGAAAATGCAAAAAGCTGCACTGTCCATTTTGCAGGAGGCCGGCATCGAGCTCAACAAAGCTGAAAAGCAGCAGATTGAGATCGCCGATTTTGGATTGAACGACGTTGAGAACATCGGCCTGGAACTGGTGATGTATGAAAACAACGATCGCTATTGTGCAAAGGAATTGGTGTTATTGCCGGGACAAATATGTCCGGAACACCGCCATCCGCCGTTGAATGCGCAGAATCCCGGAAAACGGGAGACATTTCGGTGTCGTCGGGGAGTCGTCTATCTCTATGTGCCGGGAGCGCCCGTCGCAAGCCCAAAAGCCAAAGTACCGAAACAGTACAAACCGTACATGACCGTCTGGCATGAAATCGTTCTGCGTCCTGGAGAGCAATACACACTGCAGCCGAATACGCTGCATTGGTTTCAAGGGGGCAAAGGCGGCGCCATCGTCTCCGAGTTTTCTTCGACTAGCGACGATGCATCGGACATATTCACCGATCCGAATATCAAACGACTCCCGATGATTGATTGACGATTCTCCATTATTGCGGAACAGAGAATGCCACAGAACAGAAGATGAGAACACAGAATCACGTAGAAGATCTGGTCATGCTTGTTCTTTCTATGGCTACCGGTATTGATTAAAGGAAAATCGACGAGTGTGAAGGAAATTATCGTCAAAATGGAGCGGGTTATCCGCAAATCGTGCAGATGCATGTCGCCTGGAAGGCTAAACGTCCTTCGACTTCCTTCACTAAGCGCAGTCGAAGTGCCCGTTTGATGTGGTTATGCAAGAAATAATGGCCGCAGAGTATGCAAGATTGTGTCTTGTGTGCTCTGCGGCTTTTCTTTGGGGCGGGGATTCGCTACATTATATAATAGATAGACGCAAAGACCGAAGAACTGGAGTGGAAACGGCAGCTGAATCGTGAAAAAGTGAAGCAGAAACATCGCGGCCGATATTTTTCTCTGGAGATACAGTGGGTACTCAGTTGTTTAAAGAGATTGCCGAGGCGGAAGAGCATCGCACTCCTGTTTGGTTGACAACCGTCATTGGCGTTGAAGGCTCGACTCCCGTAGAACCCGGGATGAAAATGGTCGTTCATGCAGACGGCAGCATCAACGGCACCATCGGCGGCGGCGAGATCGAACATCGCGTTATCGAGCGCATCGTAACTGAAAAGCCCGCCGTCATCGCGCGGTGGCGCTACGATCTTGGCATGCGGCACGAGGATGCACTGCCCACCGGAATGGTCTGCGGCGGTTTTCAGGAGATCCTTGTGGAACCATTGTTCTCCGGTTCACCGTTAATTATATATGGCGCAGGACATTGTGGCATTGCTCTGTCGGAAATGGCCGCCCGTACCGGCTTTCTGGTGACGGTCGTGGACGACCGGCCGGAATGGGCAAATGAACAACGCCATCCGTATGCTGCGTCGATTGTCTGCCGTCCCTTTGAAGAGGCGGCTGAGATTCTGCAATTTGAACCTGACACTTTTATAGCGATCATGACGCATGGTTATAAGTACGACGAGATCGCCGTGCGTCAGTGTCTCGGCAAGCAGTATAAGTTTCTGGGCATTCTCGGCAGCGACAAAAAAGTGCGCCAGGTATTTGAACGCTTACAGAGTGACGGCTACGATGAATCTGCGTTGCGGACCATTACGGCGCCGGTCGGATTCGATATCGGCTCACATACGCCGGAAGAAATTGCCGTAAGCATTCTGGCGCAGATGATTGCGGTGAAGTACGGGAAAACAGAAATTTCGCTGCGGATGAATCCGTTGCTTTAGCGGGTTGTTTAAAACGATCTTCTACGGACGCTGAGCACTTCGGCTTCGCTCAGTGTAAACTCGCCGAAGCGTCCGAGAGAAAAGAAGTTGCCACAGAGAGCACATAGTTTTTTTTATTCTTATGCTCAAAGGATGTATTAGACACTAATGAATCAGCTTGTTGACAAATACGGCCGTCTCCATTCCTATCTGCGCATTTCGCTGACCGATCGGTGCAATCTTCATTGCACTTATTGTAACCCATTGCTCGAAACCGGAGCCGTGCCCAAAAAGGATCTTCTCTCCTACGAGGAAATTCTTACGCTCGTCCGTTTTTTTGTCGATCGCTGCGGCGTTACCAAAGTGAGGCTGACAGGAGGAGAACTCTTTGTGCGGAAGGGCATTGCCCAACTGTTCGGGATGCTCGGCGACTATAAGAAGAAACATCCTTTCACGCTTGGCGTGACGACTAACGGGACATTGCTGCACCAGCATTGTGCGCATTTGAAGTCGTCGGGCGTGGACGCGGTCAATATCAGCCTCGATTCGCTTCAGCGTGACAGATTCCGCAGCCTGACGCGCCTCGATGCACTGGGCACGGTGCTCGATGCGATTCGGGCTGCATCGCAGACGGATTTTCCATCGCTCAAAATAAATACCGTTATCATGCGGTCTGTGAATGATGATGAATTGCTCGATTTTGTCGCCTTCGCCATTGAGCATGATCTGCATGTGCGGTTTATCGAATACATGCCTTTCCCGAATAACGCATGGGATCGTGAGTCGTTCATGAGCTGGCGCGATATGAAGCGGCGGATTCAGGATAAGTATGAACTGATTCCGAAGATACAGGAAGCACACGGCGTTGGGAAGGAGTATCTGATTGCCGGGCAGCGGGGTATGATCGGCTTCATCACGCCGGTCTCCGAACATTTTTGCGGCGACTGCAACCGGCTCCGACTCACTGCTGAAGGAAAAATGAAAACGTGTCTTTTCTCCGGCACTGAAGAGGAACTCGATGTAGCAACATTGTTGCGCAGCGGTCGGCCTGAGGCAGACATCTCTGAAGCGATTGTGGCTGCTCTCGGACTAAAATGGAAAGTACATCCGTCCGTGGAAGATCTGATAGGACGCAGTTCCTCCACCATGACCGCGATTGGAGGCTGACGTGATGGACTTTTCGCATCTTGATGCAGAAGGAAATGCGAAAATGGTGGACGTCTCTGCAAAACAGGTGACGGTTCGCACAGCAGAAGCGGTTGCTGAAATCGTGCTTGGGAAAGAAGTCTATGCAAAAGTAGAGGAGCGTCAGGTTGCGAAGGGAGATGTGCTTGCTGTCGCACGCATCGCGGGAATACAAGCGGCGAAGCGAACTTCTGAATTGATTCCGCTTTGCCATCAGATTGCTCTTTCGCATGTAGATATTCATTTTGTCTTGAAGAAAGAGGCCTCTTCGATTGAAATCGGGGCGTCCGTAAAATCCACAGGTGTGACGGGCGTGGAGATGGAAGCGCTGACGGCAGCAACCGTTGCGGCGCTAACAGTGTATGACATGTGCAAATCCATCAGCAAGAGCATTCGCATCACCGACATCCATCTCGTCTCAAAAACCGGCGGGAAGAGCGGCGAGTATCATGCCTGATCAAGCCAAAATGCAAAACTTCAAAGTGAAAAAGTATGGATTGCGAGAAAGTTTCAAAAAAGTGAGAGTAATTTCCAATTCATGAACGAGATTGATGTGTAGTTTTTTGTCAACCGGTATGGTATTTGTGAATCCCGATTCCAAAATAGGATCAGTCGTCGCAATCTCCATCAGCAAACGGAAAGGCATTCCCAAATCAAATGTGGAAAGCATTCGACTTGTTGAGAATTTTGGACTTGAAGGGGATATCCACGGCGGCGACTGGCACCGGCAGGTAAGCCTTCTTGCGATCGAACGCATTGAAGAGATGAGAGCAAAGGGGCTTCCGTCGCTTCGGCCGGGTGCCTTTGCAGAAAATATAACCACGCAACATCTCGAACTTCCGTCGCTGCAGATCGGCACACGCATCCACATCGGATCGGATGCCGAGCTGGAAGTGACGCAGATTGGGAAAGAATGTCATTCGAAGTGCGCTATTTACACAACCGTTGGAGATTGTGTGATGCCCCGGGAGGGTATCTTTGCACGCGTCGTGCGCGGTGGCGAAATCAGGATGAATGATACGATCATTATCCGCCCGGCGGTTGGCGCCGTGGAGAATCCAACATTATGATATCCTTTGATAAAGCGCAATCTATTGTTGCATCGGGGTTTTCATCGCTTGTGCCGCGTACGGAGTTCGTGCCCCTCGCGAGTTCCATCAACCGCATTCTTGCCGAAGACGTCATTGCGGACACCAATCTTCCACCGTTTGATAGTTCCGCTGTCGATGGGTACGCTGTCTGCTATACCTCAGCGGTGCGAAGCTGGAAGATTATCGGTGAAGTAGCTGCCGGCCGATCCTCGGACCTGGTTCTGAATGAGAATTCGGCGGCGGCTATCATGACGGGCGCACGGCTGCCATCCGGTGCCGATACCGTCATTGCATTGGAAGGTGTAACTGTGCAGGGAGATACCGTCACGCTGCAAGAAAATTTCATCGTGCGGAGCGGGGCACAAGTGCGGATACAGGGGAGCGATCTCCGCTCCGGAACACTTGCTATCCCGAAATACTCGAAGATCCGCCCTGCGATGATTGCTCTACTTGCCGCGTGCGGAAAACATCGACCGCTGGTATTTCAGCCTTTGCGTGCCGGCCTACTCAGCACAGGCGACGAATTGGTGGACGTTGCAACCGTACCATCGGGAGATAAAATCCGTGTGACGAATTCATCTGCTATTGCCGCCGCCTCACAGGAGGCGCACATGGAAACGATCGATCTCGGCCTCGTGGGTGACAGAGCGACGCAACTGAAAGAACGAATCGTTGCAGCGCTGAATAATGAATCCATCGATATTCTCATGACAACGGGAGGCGTGTCTGTAGGCCGGTACGACATCGTACGCGACGTCTTAAAGGATGCAGGAGTAGAGATTTTATTTTGGAAGGTGAGAATGAGGCCCGGCAGACCGTTGCTCTTTGGTGTGTACCGACGCAAGGAAACCGTGGTGCCGGTATTTGGCCTTCCCGGAAATCCAGTCTCCGCATTTGCAGCTTTCATGTTGTTTGTGAAGCCGAATTGTGCGCATGTGTTTCACCAGCCGGCGCCGCCGCCGATCGTCGCGGACATTCAAGCTGGATTTGTCAATCAAGATGAAATGCGGCATTTTCTTCGTGGAACGCTGGAGTATTGTCCCAAAGAACGGCGCTATATGGTCGCACCGGTTCATTCGCAGTCTTCCGGGAGTATGACAGCACTCTGTGCAGCCAATTGTCTCATCGTAATACCCGAAAGTACTCCGCAAGTGCAGAAAGGCGATCCGGTGGAATGCATACCGATCTGACCGGCGTTGTCCTTGCCGGCGGGAAGAGCAAACGGATGGGAGTCAACAAGGCATTCCTCCCGTTTGGCAATACCACGGTTATCGAATCGATCGTCGCAATGATGCGGCGATCGTTTCCGGAAGTGCTGCTCAGCGCAAATACGCCTGAAGAATACCGGCACCTTGGACTCCCTATCATCCACGATCAGCTCGAATACGCCGGGCCGCTTGCCGGAATTCATGCCGGCCTTACTGTTGCAACAACGCAAAAGATTTTTGTCATCAGTTGCGACATGCCGCTTGTGACCTCCGGTATTATCGGCTTCATTGCGGAGTATCCCACCCCCAAACCGATTACCGTTGCACGGGCAGACGGATTTGTGCAGCAGTTGTGCGGCGTCTATTCAAAGAGTCTTCTGCCGTTGATGGAAGAAATTGTGCATCTCAGAAAAACCACTCCGGCGGAAAATGAATTTTGCCCTGTGCTGGAGTTGGTTCAATTGGCCGGTGGCGAGATCATCGACATTGAACATGAATATCCGGATTACAAAGAAGGAGCCTTTCTGAACCTGAACAGACTGGCCGATGTGGAACGGTTGAATGTGATGATGACGAAGTGAGCAGTGTGCGATGGGGAAATCGTCGTCCCTCTGCCAAAGGGATGCCTTTGGCAGAGGGACGACGACTGGAGATGTCTGTCATTCGCAGCGATCTTCCGAAGGGACGAGTCGAGGGACGAGACACTGAGGAGCTCCAAAAATTTTTCTGCAATCAGTGATATCTGTTTGTATCAATCATAATGTCAATGAATCTTTTTTCCAGAGACCGCATTCGCTTTGATCGCAACGAACTCGCCGGTAGTTTCGGAGACATCGGAACCGATCTTCCGCTCATCGTTGGAATCATTCTCGCGGCCGGCCTGGATAGCGGAAGCGTCTTTATAATTTTCGGACTCCTGCAGATAATTACCGGAGTCATCTACGGCATTCCAATGCCGATGCAGCCGCTGAAGGCAATGGCCGTTCTGGTCATTACTCAAAAAATTGCGGGCCCTGTTTTATGGGGCGGCGGTATTGCAGTCGGTGTCATCATGCTTCTGCTGACCATCACCGGCGGATTAACATTCTTTGTCAAATGGATTCCTCGATCCGTCGTGCGCGGTATTCAATTCGGACTGGGATTGTCACTGGCCTCTCTTGCCCTCAAGGACTACATTCCGTCAATGGGGTGGGCGGGGTACGGGCTGGCATTTGTCGGCTTTGTGTTGATGCTCGCACTGTGGGGAAACCGGCGGATTCCTCCGGGACTGTTTGTGATTGGTATTGGCGTAATCTATGCGTTTGCGGCCGGACTGCGATTCGATACAATAGGCGAAGGCGTCGGTCTTCATCTGCCGCAGATGCAATTCCCGTCGCTGGATAATATTCTTACAGGAGCGGTTCTTCTTGCGCTTCCGCAAATCCCATTGTCGTTATCCAATTCGGTGATTGCTACAGAGCAGACAATTCTTGATCTGTTTCCAAATCGTGCTGTGTCGGCGAAGCGGATCGGATGGACATATTCAATTCTAAATCTGATTGCACCATTTTTTGGTGGGATTCCCGTGTGCCATGGCTGCGGCGGATTGGCCGGGCACTATTCATTCGGTGCCCGCACCGGCGGATCTGTTGTTATTTATGGCAGCATGTATTTGATACTCGGGTTGTTTTTCAGCGCCCCGCTCTACGAAGTGCTTAAGGTTTTTCCCCGCCCGATTCTGGGCGTCGTCCTTCTCTTTGAGGCATTGACACTTCTTCTGTTTGTGCGCGATCAAAGCTCTTCAAAGAGAGGATTGATGATCGCGCTTCTGACAGGGCTTTGCCGTAGCTCTCGTCATCGGCACTCTGGTTTACTATGGATTTGAGCGATTCGGAGAAAAGTAGTATCGATTCCGGAAGTATCGATTCCGGAAGGTCATTCCATTGCATTTCCCTCTTTCTTCCCTTACATTATTCAGTCAAAGACAGAATTGTCTTCAATTCAGCACACACGTTTCCCATAATGTGAGCCGCCAATGAAACGCCGCATTCTCATTATTTCTGCAGTTGTCATTCTCCTTATAGTCGTGGTCTTCTGGTTTTTTACGGGTAAAGACTCAAGCGTGAAGCAGGACGTCACAGTCTCTCCGCGCAGAGGAGAATTCAAAGTGCTTGTTATCACCACGGGGGAATTGCAGGCAAAAAATTCGATCCAGGTTATGGGACCCGAGAATGCCCGCGCCGTCTACATCTGGCAAATGAAAATCACCACGCTGGTTCCCGAAGGTACGGTTGTCAAGAAAGGGGATTTTGTAGCAGATCTGGACAAATCGGAAATCACCGACAAGTACAAGGAATCGCTGCTCAATGTGCAAAAGCTGGACGCACAATATCTTCAGACAACCCTTGACAGCACGCTGACACTCGCGCAGGCCCGCGACGAACTTGTCAATCTCAAATATGCCAGAGAAGAGAAACAGATCTATCTGGAACAATCGAAATATGAAGCGCCCGCCATGCAGCGGCAGGCGGAAATTGATTATGAGCGCGCACAGCGCAATCTTGCACAGGCAGAAAAAAATTATGTGACGAAGAAGCAGCAGGCAATCGCCAAGATCGTTACCGTTGAAGCGGATCTGAAAAAGGAACGGCAGCGTACCGATCTGTTCCAGCGGACGGTGGGAGAATTTACCGTGAAGGCTCCGGCAGATGGTATGGTGATCTATGCACGTGAATGGAACGGCAAAAAGAAAGTCGTCGGTTCTACGATCAATGCATGGGAGCCGACGGTAGCAACGCTGCCGGATCTTCGCGATATGGAATCGATCACCTATGTGAGTGAAATTGATATTCAAAAAATCGCTGTCGGTCAATCGACAAAAATCAAGCTGGATGCCAATCCGAAGAAGGTTTTGACCGGGAGCATCATCGGCGTGGCAAACATCGGTGAGCAACGCCCGAACTCCGACTCAAAAGTGTTCGAAGTCCGTATTCACGTGAATGAATCGGACAGCACGCTGCGGCCATCCATGACGACTGCAAATGAGATTCTTGTTGCGGCACAGAAAAATGCTCTGTCTATTCCGCTCGAATGCCTCCACGCGGAAGGAACCACGACGTTCGTCTACAAGCAGGAGCACGGTGGTCCGGTGAAACAGCCGGTGAAGCTGGGATTGATGAATGACAATGAGACGATTGTTCTTGAGGGACTTACAGAGATGGACAAGGTCTATCTCTCCAATCCGATTGAGGCGAAGAAGTGAGTCTCTATCCGCTCTTTCTCCAAAGTCTGTGGATTGCTGTTGAAGCAATTACGCACAACAAATTGCGCGCAATCCTGACGTCGCTCGGCATCGTGTTCGGTGTCGGCTCTGTGATTTCGATGCTTGCCGTCGGCAAAGGTGCGGAGCAGGAAATTCTTGAGCAAATGAAACTTCTTGGAGCGAACAACATTATTATCACACCGGTCGTGGAACAGGAAGAGGGGAAAGTGACAGATGAAGACGCGTCCAAGAAGACGGAAAAAAAGAAATTCAGTCCCGGCCTCACGCTGCTGGATGGGCAGAGCATTCAGCAGATGCTGCCCGGCATTGACTTCATCAGTCCGGAACTGGTGGTGGAAACAATGGTAATCCGGGAGGGATTAAAGCGGAGCGCCAAGATTGTCGGTGTCGATTCCACTTATTTCCATGCAACGGATTTTGTTGTGGAGGAAGGACAAATATTCTCCCACGCACAGTCCGAATTGGCGGCGCCCGTTGCGCTGATAGGTTATGGCATTAAGACAAAATTTTTCGCTACAGAAAATCCTATCGGCAGGCCAATAAAATGCGGCAGTCTGTGGTTGACGGTGATCGGTGTGTTGCAGGAACGAAAAATGTCCAAAGGATCGATGGAACATCTGGGGCTGCGGGACTTTAACTATGACGTGTATGTTCCCGTCAACACACTTCTGCTGCGGTACAAGAATCGAACAATGCTGACGCGAATGGATATTCAGAAGGCGGCGCGTTCCTCCGGCGACGATCAGGCCACCGATGCATCGGAGAAGAAGGCCGTTAATTACCATCAAGTGGACCGGCTGGTCGTGCGCGTTGCACAATCGGACAAAATGGGGGCGATGGCGGAAATCATCAGCCGCATGTTGCAACGTCGCCACAATGATGTTGTGGACTTTCAGGTTACGGTGCCGGAGCAGTTGCTGAAACAGGAACAGCGCACGAAGGAAATATTTAATATCGTGCTTGGGGCGATTGCATCCATTTCGCTGGTGGTCGGCGGCATAGGCATCATGAATATCATGCTTGCCTCGGTACTGGAGCGCACAAAGGAAGTCGGAATTCGCCGCGCGATCGGTGCGACGCGCAGGCATGTGATGTTCCAATTCCTGAGTGAAGCCACGATGATCAGCGTTACCGGCGGAGTCATCGGCATTGGCCTCGGATTTGGTCTGAGTATGGCGATTGAGAAATTTGCAAATATCAATACCATCGTTAGCGGCGTATCGGTGCTTGTGTCGTTTACTATTTCGATTGCCATCGGAATTGCCTTCGGGATTTTCCCTGCCTTGCGGGCGGCGAAGCAGGATCCGGTGGTTTCGCTACGCTATGAATGAAAATAGGCCACAGAGGACACACAGAAAAAAGCACATAGGAAAAATTCCTCTGTACTCTGTGGCAAAAAATCTTTTCAATGAAAACTAGACTTCTCCTTATCGCAGTTATCGGTCCCTGTCTCTTTGCATCGGCTTTTGCTCAAAACGGACCGGACAGTACGCTTTCTCTGTTCGATTGCATCCGCATTGCGCGTGATGCGGGGCCGCTCGGCGCCATGGCGCGCCGGTCATTCGAATCGAAACAATTCAATTATAAAGCATTTGCGGCGACACTCTACCCGCAGTTGAGTATGCAGGGGGATGTGCCGGGGTACTATCATTCCATCAATTCGATCACGCTGCCGGACGGCAGCACGGTGTTCGCGCCGCAGAGTCAGGCCACATCGGCTGTGTCACTGACTCTTTCGCAGCAACTACCACTTACCGGCGGGGAATTCTCCCTTTCGTCCGGTATCAACCGAATCGATCTTCTGGAGACGAAGAGTCAGTACTATCGCTCGAATCCGCTCAACGTCAGTTTTAGCCAACCGATTTTTCAGATGAACACACTTCGCTGGAATGTAGAAGAACAGGATCTGCGTTATCAAATGTCTTCGCGGGAACTTGCGGAGGCGATGGAGGATTGTTCCATCAACGTGACGGACAAATATTTTGACTATCTGCTTGCGGCAATGAACTTCGAAAATGCCGCGCTCAATCTTGCCAACAACGATACGCTTTTTCGGATTTCAAAAGGACGGTTCGGCGTCGGCAAGATCAGCGAGAACGATTTGTTGCAGAGCGAGCTTGCCTGCCTGAACGCACAAACGGAGTTGGAAACGGCTCGCATTACTCTTGAATATTCACGCCAGACCCTCTGTGCCGTGCTGAATATGCCGGCAAATGCGGGCTTGACGGTACGGGAGCCCAACGCATCCACATTGCGACAAGTAGATCCGCGCGACGCATTGAGTTATGCGAAGGACAACAGAAGCGACATTCTGAATTTCGAACTGCAGCGACTGATTGCAGAACGCAGCGTTGCACAAGCGAGGTCACTGAATGGATTCACTGCGACATTGTCCGCCAATTTGGGGTACAATCAGAGCGCAACGCAGTTGGAGGATTCATACAAGAATCTGTTGGACCAGAGACAATTTAGTCTGGAATTCAGCATGCCGATTTTCCAATGGGGCGCAAAAAGCAATGCGATCGATGCCGCAATAGCAGAAGAACAACGAGTATCGACCAGCGTCGACCAACAAAGGATTGCCTTCGAACAGGAAGTGACATATCAGGTGGCGCGACTCAATGTGTTGCGAACGCAGGTGGCAGTCACCGCACATGCGGATTCGGTTGCGCAACGGCGTTTTGATGTTGCAAAAGATCGCTACATGATCGGCAAGATCGATATTCCGAATCTGTTCTTGGCACAAAGCGAAAAGGACAGCGCGCGGCGGGCAAGGATTCAAACACTATGGAATTACTGGTCGGCATATTTTCGTGTGAGACGATTGACACTCTATGATTTCGAAGCGCACCAGCCATTGGTGAAGCAGTCTGAATAAAAGGCAATAGGCACTAGGCAAAACTTCTCTGCAGCCAATATTTCCTCCAATACAAAAGAAAGAACATTACTATGTACGATCCGTTCTCTGCAACCATAGAACTTCAGGATGACAAAGTCCAATTCAGCGGCAGGCTCCGTGACAACGATACCGTCACGATCGACTATACGCCGCCCATCGGCGGCGGACAGGGATATACATCACTCGAATTGTTTTTGTTCAGCCTCGTGTCGTGCAGCGGAACGGCAGTGGCGATTCTGTTGCGGAAAATGGGGAAGAATATTCACGGACTTACCGTGCGTGCGGACGGCGTAAGACGGGAATCGCATCCGTCCTATTTTGAAAAAATTCATCTCACATTTTCCATCTCTTCAGACAACGCCACGCCGGAAAGCGTTCAGAAGGCTCTCACCATGTCGGAAGAGTCCATTTGTCCGGTATGGTGCATGATAAAGAACAATGTGGAGGTGACGTCGGAGTCTTTCATTATTAAAAATTGAGATAACTCCTCAATAATTTCAATAATAGAACACGGATGATACGGATTTAATGGATTAGAACGGATAAAAATGGAACTTTTACGTCAAGTTACATCCGTCTCATCTGTGTCATCAGTGTTCTATTAACAATCCGCACAGCTAGTGCCGTTCCCGAAAAGTAATCTTGTGTTCTGTTCAAACGGTAATATGCTTCGACGCGGCCGCGAGCGCATCCCGAGCAAGCGGAGCGCGCCGAGGGATGCGCTCGCGGCCTTGCTCAGCATGACGTCTAATAATTGAAGCACAAGAACACTTATTTGAAAAAGCACTGGAAGCAACACAATTACGGCATTTCCCACGACTCGCTTGAAATATATTGTCTCTTTGGAAATGAAACCTTTCCGATCTTTGGCTGCACCAGTTGTACAAAATCCCGGTATGTCATTTTCACGAGCTCATGGTGTGTGCCGGCATTAAAGGCGATCATCTCATCATCGGCGAGGGTCTCTGAAACTATCACCTGCATGTCGAAGAGATTGCCGAACGGCGGCATTGCGCCGACTTCGCATGCGGGAAAGAGATTCTTAAATTCATTCTCACTTGCGAGTTCAGTGTTCTTCGCTCCGGTAAAACCCTCCAACTGAGTAAAATCTACCATATGGGACGCCGGCAGAACAACCATTACCATCTTGCCGTCCGCATTGACCATCACGGTCTTGGCGACTTCCTTTCCCGGGATGTGTGCCATCGCTGCAATCTCCAGCGACGTGTATGCCGGTGAGTGTGTTATGACGATGTACTTGATCTGATGGCTGTCGAGAAAATCTTTCAAGCGTTGGAGTATCATAACGACCTCCTTTTTGTTAGTGATGGGGTGACTGCCTGGCGGGCTGGAAAAGGATGAGTCATGGAGAAAGACAAGAGAAGGCAAAGTGCGTTTGGCAGACTGTAGTTTCGTCGTCACCATTCTGGGTCGGAGCGTCAAACCATTCTTCTCCTTGTTCTTGTCTTTCAACCCTGTGTTCTCGGTTGCTGCACTTTTGCCGGCCGGCCAAAACACAAAAACCTCTATCATTCCATTGCAGGGAATTCCAGAGGTTTGTCAAACAATCGTGAAAGCGGTTCCACGAGCTTTCTCCGATTAAAATGTATCAAAAACTACAAGACAAAATTAATGGTTACCAATGCAACTATCAAGAGCTTTCAGGGCTTTATGTTATTGCATTGATGATTGTCGCAGGAGGAGGAGCCTTTTCCTCCCCGCCGGGCAACCGTTCCGGCGCTTTGACGCTTTGCCCAGCCCCCGCCAAAACCCCTTGAAATATCCCCTCTAATTGTTATTATTACTATATGATCAAACAGAAGTCATATCTCCAATCCAGCAGGAAGATCGTCATTAAGATCGGCACGAATTTGCTGGCAGACAAAGTGAAGGGCATCAACGCACAGCGGCTGCAGTCGATTGCGCGGAGTGTGGCGCAGCTTCAGTTGCAGGGAAAACAAGTAGCGCTGGTGAGCTCGGGCGCCATCGGTGCGGGTGTGGCGGCTTTGCAACTAAATACACGTCCCAGAACACTTGCCAAAAAACAGGCGGCGGCGGCCATCGGCCAGCCGCTGCTTATGGAAGCATACGAACACGCCTTCCGCAAGCACCGGTGTGTAATCGGGCAAATCCTTCTCACCAAGGAAGATCTTGTGGACCGGAAGCGCTTCGTCAACGTGCGCAATACCTTCGCAGCGCTGTTCGAGCAGGGTGTGGTTCCGATCATCAACGAGAATGACACCGTTGCAGTGGAGGAGATCAAGCTCGGCGACAACGACAACCTTTCGGCATTCGTCGTAAATCTTATTGGTGCCGATCTGTTGATTTTGCTCAGCGACATCGACGGCCTCTACTCGGACGATCCGACAAAAAACAGCGATGCGACTTTGATCCCGATCGTTGAAAAAATTACACCGCATATTGAGCGTCTGGCGCGCAGCAGCAACACGGAGTTGAGCACCGGCGGAATGATCACAAAAATCCAGGCAGCGAAGCGATGTGTCGCCTCCGGCGCAGCAATGATCATCGCCAACGGAAGGAATCCGAATATTATCGAGGACATCGTTGCCGGCACGTATGTCGGAACGATATTTCTGCCGGCAGGGAAAGGGTTGAATAGAAAGAAAAAGTGGATCGGATTTGTGTCCCACGCCGAAGGGGTGATCGTTGTGGACGAAGGAGCAATTGAGGCTCTCGTTGTTAAAAAGAAGAGTTTGCTCGCCTCCGGCATCATCGATGTGCGCGGCAAATTTCAAAAAGGGGATACAGTGATGGTATGCGATGCGGCGGGGAGAGATATTGCAAAAGGAGTCGTGCGATATGCGTGTGACGATCTGGTGAGAATCAAAGGGAAGAAGAGTCTCGAAGCGGCGAAAATCTTGGGCCGCAAAAATTGTGAAGAAGTGATTCATAGAGATGATTTGGTTGTGATTGAATAAATGATTAGCCATAGAGAAAACAGAGAAAAGATTTGCCACAGAGGTCACAGAGAACACAGAGTTGTGCAGTGCAAGATTGGGAAATAGGTTTTTCTCTGTGCCCTCTGTGTCCTCTGTGGCTAAAAACTCTCTTAGAGTCTGGAGAAGCTTGATGAAGCAAGATCGTGTTGTCGCAAAAGCGCAATCGGTGAAGAAGGCGAGTCTGGAGCTGTACCGGTGCTCAACGGCAAAAAAGAATGCACTTCTCGCCGCCATTCGCCGCCATTTGCAGAAGAATATTTCTGCCATAGTCAGTGCCAATAAAAAAGATCTCGCGGCGGCCAAAGCAGCAGGAATCAGCGATGTACTACTTGACAGACTGCTGCTGAATGAAATAAGGATGAAACAAATGATCACCGGCATTGGCGACGTAATGGCGCTTCCCGATCCGGTTGGTGAGAAATTAGAGCAGGTGAAAAGACCGAATGGACTGGTCATTCAGAAGATGAGAGTGCCCCTGGGAGCGATCGGCATCATTTACGAAGCGCGGCCAAATGTAACCGTGGATGCGTCGGTGCTATGCCTGAAGGCTGGCAATGCGGTGTTGCTGAAAGGCGGGTCGGAGGCCTTGCACACTAACAAGAAACTTGTGAGTCTGATCAAGGCGGCTCTCCGCGAAACCGGGATGCCGTCTGGATGCGTGGAGTTTATCGATACGGCGGATCGTTCGGCTGTGGCCACAATGTTGAAGCAGGATGCCTTTTTGGATGTCATTATTCCGCGCGGCAGCCATCAGCTTATTCGATTTATTCAGGAAAATTCATCAGTGCCGCTCATTGCGCATGGAGAAGGAAATTGCCACGTCTATGTCGATGCTCCGGCGGATCTTGCCATGGCCGAAGAAATTGTCTTCAATGCAAAAACGCAGCGCCCGTCTGTCTGCAATGCGGCGGAGAAGCTGCTGGTTCATGAAAAAAATGCAAAACTATTTTTGCCGAGAATTATTCGTCGCTTGCGCGGCGCCGGTGTGGAAGTCCGCGGTGACGCGAAGGTGCGTTCCATCTGCCGGGATGTGACTCCAGCGTGTGAGGAAGATTGGTATCGGGAGTATCTGGACTTAACGATCGCTGTCAAAGTCGTCCATTCAATCGATGAAGCGATCGATCATATCAACCATTATGGCTCGCACCATTCCGATGCTATCGTTACGCGCAACAAATCGAACGAAGAGAAATTTCTGCGAATGGTGGATTCCGCGGCGGTGTATGCGAATGCGTCGACGCGGTTTACCGACGGATTTGAATTCGGATTGGGTGCAGAAATCGGCATTAGCACGCAAAAGCTCCATGCCCGCGGACCGATGGGATTGGTGGAGTTGACAAACGAGAAGTTTATTGTAAGAGGGAAGGGACAAATCCGAAAATAGAGATAGAGAGTAAAAAGATTTGCCACAGAGGACACAGAGAAATGTTTCTAGAAAACATTGGTAACTCCCAAGTAACTTGAAAAACAATTTTTTGTAACTGCTCAGTGTGACGAGATTATGATGACGCTGAGTACTTAACAATTGTTTTTAACACAGAGGCGCCGAGCAGTGGCTTTAGTGCTCTTCTCTGCGTCTTTGCGGCCTTTGCGTCTTTGCGTTGAGATTTTTTTGTACAGGGAATGCAGAAATCACCAAGTGTGCGCAAGACAAGTCACTTTAGTTACAACAAGCGCCAGAATATGAGTAAACCTGATTTTCCGATGACTCCCGCAATACGATTACTTCACGAGCGAAATATTTTGTTTGCACCTCTTCTCTATGCCTATGAAGAGAAAGGCGGAACAAAGCATTCTGCCGAAGAACTTGGGTTAGATGAACACTGCATCATCAAGACACTTGTCATGGAGAGCGATCCGAAACATCAATTCATCGTGCTGATGCATGGAGACCGGGAAGTATCGACAAAAGCGCTCGCCCGGATTTTGGGAGTGAAACAGGTAACGCCTTGTTCGGAAGCGACCGCGATGCGCGTGACCGGATATCAATTTGGCGGTACAAGTCCATTTGGAACGCGGCAGTCGCTTCCGATATTTGCAGAGAAGTCCATTTTTGATCTGCCATTGATCTATATTAACGGCGGTAAGAGGGGATTTCTAGTGGGGATTCAGCCGGTTGCTTTGAAGAATGTGCTCAATATTCAGGAGGTAGACGTTGCAATAGAGAAGTAGCCCGCGTCTACTTGGGCTTCACGGCAATCATCGCATAAGCAAAAGGAAAACGGTCCCGCGTCGCCTCCGATAATCTTCTTCCGAATCCGGTTTTAAGAAGTGTCCAAGTGAACCGCTGCGCACAGATGGACAACCAAGTCCCAGCCACCGGCAGCCGCAGAATACACTTCGAAAATATGTCCGTGATAATTTCAGGCGCTCCCCCAATGGCTTCCAGGTGAACAACCGTCAGCCCGGCATTCTGCGCGAATCGCCGCAGCGCAAATTCTGTGTATCGGTAGAAATCGTACGGTTCCTCATGTACCCAATAGTAGAACGGAACATTCAGAATTATTTTTCCGCCGGCTGAGAGCACGCGCGACATCTCCCGCCATAGGAATTCCGGTATAGGAACGTGTTCAAGTACATCGGAGAGAATGATGGTGTTGAATTCCCCATCATTGAATGGCAATGGCTCGGTGAGGTCGCATTCGAAATCGAGGAATTCGGAATTATGCTCGGAGTTTTTCCAATCGATACAAACGGCATCTGTAACATAGTCCTTGTACAAACCGAAGAGAGGAGCCTTGCCACATCCCAGATCGAGGAGTTTTCCTGTAGCGTGACGGGGAAGGGCATCGTCGTAAAATGCTGCAATCAGATCCGCAGACAACCGGGAACCGATACCAACTTCTTTCGTGTCTCTTGATCCGGTGAGCGTTCCATGGTTGAGTACGAACTTACTTGGTCGCCACGCATTCTTGTTCTTCATGTGTTAGATTCCTGTTGTCGACTGAATTGAGACTTCTGGAAAACAACAAAATTACGTCATTGCGAGGCGTGTTTTGTCGAAGCAATCTCAACCTTTAAGGAAGAAACGAGATTGCTTCGGCAGAAAACGCCTCGCAATGACTTTTTCAGATGTCTCGAATTATAAATGTTCCTACGACGACGATGCCTCCAGCGTTAACAACTTTCTTTTCCGCCACAACCCTCCTCCATAACCTCCCAAATCGCCGTTTTTATTGATGACTCTGTGACAGGGGATAATAATGGCAATCCGGTTCATGCCGTTCGCGTGGCCGACAGCACGAGCCGAAGAGGGTGCACCAATCTTTTTTGCAATGTCTTCGTACGAAACGGTTTTTCCTGCCGGAATTTTCTGGAGAGCATCCCAGACGGTGCGTTCGAACGGGCTTCCGGGGACGTCAAGAGGGATGGTAAAGGATTTCAATCGCCCCTGAAAATATTGTGACAGTTCCCTCTTCGTTCGTTGTAGATGGCTGTTGCTGCCGGGAACGATAGCACATTTGAAGTGCCGGCGCAAACGCTCGAATTGATGGTCGAGCATTCTGCGGTCGGTGAATTCCAACAGGCACAAGCCATTCGATGTTGCCCCTGCAATCAGCGGGCCGTACGGACTTTCAATCCAGCAGGTGACAATACAGTCTTTCTTCCTGCTTTTCCCAGGAGCCGTTCCAAACGCTTTTGAAAATGCATCGCGAAATCCGCTGTGTGACTCATATCCATGACCCAGCGCGACGTCATCCAAATCCGTGCCGCGTCGAATGTGTTCCAGTGAGCGACTTAAGCGTCTGCCACGGCAATACGTCTGAAATGTCATTCCGTAATTTTTCTGAAAGAACCGGCGGACACGTACCGGATCAAAACCCCGGGCGCGAAGAGAACCGTCCGAATGTCGTTCCTCCGGAGATTTTTCGATCAGTGAGAACAATTCGCCGAGCCATTCAGGAGGAGATCCTACGTCCTCCAGCGGACGGCAACGCAGGCAGGGCCGGTAGCCGGCAAAGATGGCTTCTTTTGCTGTCGCATAGTATTCAACATTCTCCGGCCGTGGTTTTCGCGCATTGCAAGACGGGCGGCAGAATATACCAGTGGTGCGCACCGCAAGAAAAAAGATCCCGTCAAAAGAGGAATCACTTTTCAAATAGGCACGCTGCATTTCCCCCGGCGTTGGCAGTGTCGACCGAGGGTCATCGGCGGGGGAAGGGGAAATCGCTGATCTAGTTCTCTTCATTACAGCTCCAGGTGGTGGCACTCAGTGAATGTGAATAACGTACGACATTCGACTGCGCTGTTCCACCGAAAATTGGACATTCAATTGTCTTGGGAATCGCTTAGTGGGCCGACTATCGGCTCGGCCATCCGGACCGGAAGAGCTGTCCATTGAATCTCAAAAGATTGAATCTATTCTATGGATGCCGATAGGAACATTCGGTTATTCATTAGTGGTCGGACAAGTACACTATCGAAACCAGTTCTCCACCGCTTTGGGTATTCCGCCTTTCTCGGAGAGATGGAGGAACTCGTTTGTGTGATTGTTGTACGTATATTCTTGTTCCCAGGTATTCGCATGAGAGCGAATCTTCCGCAGAGCATCGATAATGAAATCGAGTTCTGTGTCTGTGACCGTGGGATGCACCGACAGGCGCACCCATCCGGGCTTGGAGGAAAGATCGCCGCCGTCAATCTTGTCTGTGATCTGTTTTGAAATGGATGGGTCGACGTGGAGAAGATAGTGTCCGTAGGTGCCGGCACAGGAACAGCCTCCGCGCATTTGAATGCCGAAACGATCGTTGAGAAGTTTTACCACCAAATTGTAGTGGAGTCCTTCAATATAAAATGAGATCATGCCGAGGCGGTGCTCGTGGGCATCGGCGAGAATAATGAGGTTGGGGATGGATCGCAGTCCTGCAAATGCTTTCCGGACAAGTTCTTCTTCGCGCCGTACCATCTGCTCTGTGTTCATCGTTTCTTTGAGCTGGACAGCCATTGCCGCGCGAATGGTTTGGAGAAAGCCCGGAGTGCCGCCGTCTTCGCGCAGTTCGATATCCGGAATGTATGCGTATTGGCCCCACGGATTTGTCCAGAGGACCGTGCCGCCGCCCGGCTGATCGGGAGCGTGCAGTGTGTATAGTGATGCATTAAAAATCAGCACACCCGACGAACCGGGCCCGCCGAGAAATTTGTGCGGGGAGAAGGTGATGGCATCCAGTCGCTCGTCCGGATCTGCGGGATGCATGTCGATCGATACATACGGAGCGGACGCTGCAAAGTCCACGAAGCACACGCCGCCGTACCGATGGAGCATTTTTGCCATTGCATGATATGGCGTCTGAATTCCCGTCACATTGGAGCATGCGGTGAACGAACCGATTTTCAATTTTCGGTCTTTGTGTTCCTCCAGCAGACGTTCAAGCTCCGCCAGATCCACTAATCCCTGTTCCGTCGGAGGAATCACATGAACATCGGCAATAGTCTCGTACCATGTGGTCTGGTTGGAGTGATGTTCCATGTGTGTCAGAAAAACGACGGGACGCATATCGTCCGGAATCGACAGATAGGGTCTCATCTGTTCCGGTACGCGCAGTCCCAGAATGCGCTGCAATTTATTGATGGCGGCAGTCATGCCGAAACCGATGTTGAGTAAAGCATCGTCCGGTGCTGCATTCACATGATGCTTGATGATGTGGCTGGCCGCATGATATGCCTGTGTCATCAGCATGCCGGTGAGATTCGATTCTGAATGTGTGTTGCCCACAAACGGGCCGATCTCTTCTGTCAGGCGTTTTTCAATCGGCGCATAGAGTCGGCCCGAAGCGGTCCAATCCGCATAAATGAGGCATTTGTCGCCGTATGGCGTTTTAAAATGCTGATTCCAGCCGATAGTATTCGTCCGGAATGGTTCAAAATATTTTTCCAGTTCTGTCATGGACAAAAAGTAGAAAAAAGGAGAGGCAAAGGCAAGCGAGGTGTGCGGTTCTTCAGCAATGAATGAGCCTATTGTACGCGATCTAATTAAATTAGCATTCCGATCTAATTAAATTAGCGTACTTTTTTGCCAATTTGTCAGGCCGTATAACTACCGGGCAATGCCATCGTTATCCCGACCCGTTCTTCGCTCAATTGGACATTTTGGAGATCGAATATCACGTCTCCCTTGGCGCCGCTTTCGGCCGCGTCAGCGTCATAGCCTACAAAGTGCCAATTGTCGTCCATATCTCGAAGCCAAAAAGGATGAAGACCCATGCCGATACCGCGCAGCCATCGAAATACTTCGGCAATCTCCGATTGCTTCAATGCACCATAGGCCAATTTCCACGTTTGTCTCTCGGGATGTGTCGCCGCCCTAAAAGGCAAACCGCTCAGCGATTCATCACGCACTAATGTGCTTTTCAAACCACGTTTGGGATTGTTTAAATATAGTGGCAATTCCACTTTTCGCCCGATGAAGATCATCCCAATCATTGGAGCGGCCGACAATGCCGATGCCTTTTTAAAGGTCAATAGGTTAGTGTCCGTTGCATCATCATCGTCCCATTCTTCATATATCATCTCGGGAAAAGATGTGATTGTCTTTATTACGCCGCCATGCCAACCCTTTATTTCTAATGAAGTCAATCCAAGTGAGTTAAGATTGTGGTTTGCTATTAGAATAGAATTGGTTACCCTTGCTATGGCGTGCTCAATCTCGAGCGTTTGGTCTTGAGTCTCCGCATCGGCCTTCCACTGTGTGGCATATCGTCCATCCTGCAGATTCGTCAAAGGATAATCCGCATCACTTCCGGCCGATGCGGTAAGTGTTGCTATATCGATACGTTCAAATACTATCATCGAATTATTCATGCATTCACCAGAACTTTAAATTCGCGCCTTCCGACATTGTCGACGGAATCACTCACAATTACTCCCGCCTCATTTAGCGTCATCTTGCCGGCATTGACTATGTCCGCACCATCCAAACATTCGAACTGCATTAATGCCGCTGGCGATGGCAGGATATAAACCCTATGATAGACTGAGAAGAACTTATAGAGATTGAACGCCAGATCCTCCAGTATTTCATCTGGAATCCAATCGGAGTCTATTTCAAGCACCTTCTCTTTGTCAAATGCAACCGCGTCAAAGACGCTTCCGTCATAACTCACCTCGCGGTTTCCATTGCTGATCTTAACGATGTCATACGCGTCTCCATAGAACGATTCATCGCTCACATCGCGCATGTTATCCGCCGTCAAGGTGACTGAGTCACCCGATGTAATCACGTTGCCGTTGTCATCAGAACGACGTTCTATTCGAGCACTCTTTGTCGTACTTATTTTATACAGCAGATTAAAAGAATTGCACATTTTTTCAATTGCCGCACGGACAGTCATGCCCTCGAAATCAGCCGTTTCAACGTAAAGAACGACAGTTGTGTCGAACTGGAATAGCCGTCCAATGCCGTCAAGACCAAAACATGAAGAGCCATCATAAAAAATTTGACCATATTTCGAACACACCAACGTATTCGCATCTTCTAACGTCGCGACTCCGGCAGAGAGCGAGTAGAGACGGTATTTACCTGGCGCAGATCCCATTGTGGTGAATAGGGCGTTACAACTATAGTACATCATTAATGGTCCCGCAAAAACGGTTGGGGCAAAAACGAAACTGGCAGACGCGCTACCCGGCACCCAGGCATAAACTTCCGTGCCGGTATAATAGTAAAGCTTGTCCTCTACTTCGTGATATGCTCCTACAAAATTAGGAATGATGACGTTAGGGATGGAGTGTGCAAGAAAGCCACTATCACTCCATGATTCGCCGTCCGTAACGAGTTTCCTGATTTTTATATCCCACCCGTCTGAAACGGATGCGTACAGTTCATTGCCATTTTTTATATAAAGAAGAAGTGGCTGTGCATATTCCGTGGTTGTCCAAACCAATGTATCGGCCAAAGAATCGCCATCGATCTCTCTTAGTTGATAATCCCTTATGTAACACAAACAGTACTTGTAATTGGAACCACCATATACATAGTCCATGATCGCAACCGCATTGAAGGAACTGGAATAGGGAAGCACCATTTCCGCGCTCATGCTATTCGCCCCGACAGTATATCGTCTTATTTTGGTGAACAATGCAGACGTTCCATAACAGATCCATAGGTGATCGTTGCGTGCGTTGTAGAGCATCTTCACAATAATCTCATTTGGTCCAAAGGTATACATGACTTCGTAACTATTAGTTGCCATGTCACGCTTTACAAGCTTGTTCCCAACCCCAACATAAATATTCGGAGGCACGCCGAAGAGCGCAAACCGATTACCGGTGATCGAGAGATCTTGTGGAGGACAATCGATGAACGAGATTTTCCTCCCTCCAGTCGACGTGTTATAATTAAGAGTATCAAAAACAACATTGGTAATTCCGATTTTCGCAAAAAGCGCTTTCAGAATGGACGCGGCCGAGATCCACGTGTGCCAATTCTTCGGGAATGTATCGCCAGGGACATTGACAACAACGTCGTCCGACAATGCGCCGCTCACCGGTATCGACGCGCGCGCATAGACCGTTACCTTCTGATCTCCAGCGGAATTTATCAACGTGTTCAACCCGGTCGAAAGTGTCACCCAATCGCCGTCATCCAATTTCGCCTGTTTCTCGGGAATATCGGTGACCTGATAACCGATTGTATGGACGCCTTTTTTCAAGACAAACGAAGACACATTGGCATCCGTCACAAAGAGATTCGGAATGTGTGGCAACATTAATCCGTCCGAGCCGGCGCCATCGATGTCGTCATCAACATATTGCGCAACCAAACTCGATGCCCATACTTCATCCGCATAATCCGGATAGCTCCATACGTCAAATTTTACCGTATCCGAACGCTCGTTTCTTTTCACATCAAAAGAGTCTTTCTTCTTGGTGATCCACCCGGCGAACACCGGCACCGGCTCGGCGATCAGCTCATTCAGGATATACTCGATCTTCACCTCGAGGAAATTCGCATAATTAAAATAGTTGGAATCCCAAAACGCGATCCCGAATCCTGTGAACGAGACCTTTTCCGTGGAGAACTGCGACAAATTCATTTCAACGTCGTTCTTCAGTGTCGGGAGGCTCTTTACTGAAACAAAATCCGTAACATCATTCCACGTTCCTTCATTTAACAATTCAGAACGGGAAGCAGTCTTTTTGATGGACACTTTTGCTGTGATCGTCCGGCTGGCTGCACGCGCAGCCGTTAGAAATGTTTCACTCGGCGTAAATCTCATGTGCGTTTTTGATTCTTAAAAAGTGAATCGGCACTATTGGTACCGGCAACCCTCATAGCATCCTCAACAGTCTTTTTCAATTTCTCAAAATCACTTTGACTTCCTGAGAAGTCTGCAATCGGAATTGTGACATAGAAATACTGGACCACTCCACCGCCACCAGCGGGCACGGCAATTGCCGCCAACACACTTGCCTTGATTTGCGGCAGAAGCACATCGATGAGACGTGGCGCCAGATCGTCTTTGAATACCTGGATGAAAGATTTCTCCGGCGCCACTATTTCTGTTCCCGCCTCGCCGATCATCGCATACGTGGGCCGCGTTACCTTCCCGCCTTCTGCCAGGCCCGGCACCTCCTGTGAGTTGATCATTGCAACATCTGCCAAACCGGCGGCGATGACTGCGGCCGCAGCAATAAAATTAAATGGCACGGGTACATCCTTCAACGCGCTGGCTGCGCCCGTATATGTACTTATCGTTGCGGCTATGATCGCCATCGCTTTTTGGCGATCCACCGCCGCCTTGTTCATCGCCTTCGCCTTCGCGTCCATGTCGGCATCAAGGGCGGTTTTCTTCGCAGCATAATCGTCTTCAATCTTTTGTTTTTGCGCATCCGTCGTGGCCGCCGCCAGCAGCTTTGCCTTCTCTGCATCCAATGCGGCCTGTTTCTTCGTTTTTTCATCGCCAAGCACCTTCGATGTCTGTGTCTGCTGCATCTGTGCAAGGGTGCTGAATGTGCTGTTCATATTCGAGGCGATTGATTGTATCGCATCCATCTTTGCCTTGGACTCCTGCTCGGATAATTGTTTGCGGGCATTAACACCGTCTAAGTCATTCTGTATCAGATCCTTCTCAAGTTGCGCTTTTCTCTCGAGCAGCTTGCGGTCCGACTGTTTGCCATCCGCCAACTGATCGTTTACCAGTTTCAGATCATTCTCTATGCCCTTCTTCTTCTCGGCAATGACGTCAACGTTGATTTGTTCTTCACTTTTTCTTTGTTCGGCGCCCTTTTTTTGTATGAGCAATATCTGTTTCTGAGATGCAAGATCGCCCATTGTCAGAAGATGTTGCTGTTTTTCTTCCTCCGTCTTTATGTCGTTTTGTTCTCCCGTTACCTGCAATGCCGCAATATCTTTCATCAAATTTGCAACCCGTAATTTTCGAGCTTCATCGGCCTGATCGGAAGCCTTTAATTCGGCGGCAAGTTGCGTTTTCTTTCGACTCAGCGTTTCGGTATTAATCTGCCCATCGATGTCACTTTGTGCAACTCCTAAATTCATGCCGGAAATTTTTACAAACGACATCTTTTCTTCAAATTTCGCCTCATCAATCTGCTTCTCTTGATCGTTGAACGTATTGATGCGCGAGATGCGATCTTGTTGTTGTGCTTTGTCAATTTCAATTAACTTCTCCGCCAATTGTTTGTCCAACGCGACGACGATTGCGTTCCCTGATTTCCTATCCTCGGACGCTCGGACTAATAAATTGAACTGATCTTCATACCATTTCTGAGCTTCTGCGCGTTGTCGATCATAACTATTAGTTATACCTGCAACTTCGAGACCGCGAATCGTATCTCTCCATTCAGCATGCGTTTTTTCAGTCGCCGTCAGGGCCTTCTCGACTTCGGCCAGTTCTGCTACTTTTAATTTTATCTGTTCGGTATTTTGTTTGACTACCTCTGCCGTTTTCGTGTAGACAACCCCATATTCAGTAACATCTTCTATTTCGTGCTCATTCACTTTGCTGAGAGTCTTTAGGGTCTCAATTTGTTTATTAAGGCTATCACGATATTGTTCCAGTCCAAGACGCGACGCGCCTTTCAGCGTATCTGCAAAGCCCTTCATTACGCGATCAAACTGCTCCGCTTTTTCTTTTGAATTATCAAACATTCCCGCCACTGCAATTCCAACAGTTACCACCGCACCGATCGCGGCAGCAACACCACCACTGGCGATTCCCAATGTGCCAAGTATCGCGGCAAGGCCGAAACCTGCGGATACCCCTTTGTTCAAGCCTTGCTCGAGTTTATCTAATTGCTTGCTTCCCTCACCACTAGATGCGGCCATTTCTACTACAGACTGCGTAAGAAATGCCATCGCACCAAAGGATTCCAAGGCATTGCGCTTCATCGAACGAAGCCCCGTCGAATGCACCTCGGTCGTTTTCGCGGAACGAGCTACTGCCTTCTCCTGAACGTCCGCCGCGCCACCGAGCGCAATTGTTGCCTGCGTGGCTTCGCCGGCAACGGGCACCATTGTTTTTACTTTTTCGTTGTAATCCCCAAGGGTCTTATCAATCTGCGAAAAGTCTGCTTTGTCGATCTGCACATTTAAGAGCGGCTTGAGTTGCGTGCCGGTCTGTTGCGTCATCGTCAGCATCGACTTCAGGCCCTCAAGATACGGAGCCAAATCGATCGTAAAAGTAGTTTTAACTTCGCTTAAATTTCCCACGCTTTTTTCCTATTGCCTAATGCCTGGTGCCTGATTCTGCCGGTCGTTTTCTTCGTTCAACAAATAAACCTGCTTGTAGACGTCTTCGAGCTTCTGTTTTTTCACCGCCCGGAATCTCGACTTGTCGTCGCCGCAGAGTATGAAGGCCAGACGGTCCTGCGATGTGATCGATGTTTCTACTTCGTCGTCATCGCCGCCGGCGAAAATGCTCGCGTACCGATTCCGAAGGCGCCGCTTCTCTGAAAAAAAAAGTTAATGACCTCGTTCGCTGTCTCGCGATTGGCATGTTTTCCGAAGAAGCTTTCCAGCTCTCCAATTTTCGATGCGTCGAATTCTTCGCCTTCCGGGACGAGCGTGATTGCGAGGATCTTCTTTGCATATCCCTTTTTGTAAATCCATGCATGCACCTTAATCATATCCAGCGCCACTCTTATGGCCGTGCCCATCTTTTCGCCAAGTCCCTTTCCTTCATCCCTCACGCGAACGGCCTCCTCGTTGAGCACCTCATCTGCCAAATCGATCATTCCCTCGCCCGCCCTCGTCAGTGTGCCCGGCTCATCCCTGATCATCTCATAGGATATGGCGCCAAGTAGCTCATCCTGTTCAAGCGTCATCGAAAAAACAAAGTTCTTCTCGCCGATTACATATTTGGGTTCCATTTGTGTATGTCCTTTAAGAATGAATAAAAAGGGCGCGGTTTCTTTTCCCGACGCTGTCGGGCCGATTCGCGCCCTTCTGAAATATTGTACTTCTGCTCGGACGACTACGCCAGCGTCAATGCCATCAGGTTCGCCTCGCTGTCGGCAAATCCGGATCCGGTCACAACGCGCTTCCAGTTCTTCCCGGCTTCTTCCGGCTTTAGGTCCACGATCACCGTACAGTTTTTTAGAACGAGGGTTTGCGCGGTGTTTATGCCGGTGAATTTAAAGAACATCGGCGTATGTGCCGCCTCGGCCGCTATCAACTCGGTGTAGGTGGATGCCGTCAGATCCTCAGATTCGATGGTGAATTTCACACCCTTCCCTGCACCGACATTCTTGTTCGCCCCGTTCTCTTCAGTTGGCGTCGAGAATTCGATCTTGGTTGTCTTCATGGCTTCCGGGATCTCGGTGGCCGATGAGAAATTGACGCTATCGTCATACTCCACCTTGCTTAATCCGCCTTTGAATAATATCATTGCATCCTCCTATTGTATGTTGTTAAAAATTGGTTGATAACAAATTCGCTTCCGAATCGGAAAATCCTTCGCCGAGGATTTTGATTGCGTTGTGCTTGCCCGCTTCATTGACTTCAAAAACAATTTTCGGGATGATGCCATTGAGTACTGACACATATCCTGTTGCTGCCCGGACATCGTCGATATGAATAATTTGTCCCATCGTGAGCCCGGTGGATTTTATGCCGATTGAAATAATGGCGCCTAATGCATCGGGGTTGGCAAACACCAAGCTGCACTTCGTCCAGGTGTCGGCATCCAATGCGGGCAACGGCAACACCTCAAGAGGCGAGGCGCAGCTTGCGGAGTTATCCAGCAACAAACTCAATGCGCCGGCGACCTTTGCCGCACTTGATTTTGCCCAGCAGGTAATTGCTTTATAAATTGTTAATTCCAGGGCGATGTTTTTCGTCGCCAAAACAACCTCGTCGTTAACAACGCCGGTCGCCGAAAGTTTTACGGAATTTGTTCCTGCCTTCAGATCGACAGCATCCACCGCTGATGTTATATTTGAGCCGACCGATTCATTCCATGCGCCCTCGCAAGATTCAACCACCAACGGCTCGCCGAGCAATCTTACAAATCGAAAATAGAGCGGTGTTCGTTCCTCTTCGTATGTTTTCAAAAGCGCATAGACTGATCCGGTGGCATTGTCGACATTGGCGCTGCGGATTGTCATATCGAGCGCTTTGCCGGCAGCGCCCAAAGAATTATCCGCGAACTCTTCCGTCGGCGTTTTTGGCGTGAATCCAGTTCCCGCCTTTAAGAGTCGATCGATTCTTTTGGGATTCACGAAATTCGATACGGTATCGAATTCAACAAACGAATATCCGCCTTTTATGATTTGCATTGTAAGCCTCTTCCTTAAGTTTCATCCCAGCCCAACACCAGCGCATACACAACTAAATTGTTCTCACTGAATAACAACCGATCTCCTTTATAGCCCAATGTAACAGCTCCGGCCCCGACCGTCATCGTCCGGCCGTCATAGCGTTCACGGAGATCATCCAGCAGGTCATAGTTGCCGCGCTGTGCTTCTTTGCGCGTGCGCTGCGACTCGGAACCGACTGACAAATAAAACTCGCGACTATTGAGTCCACTTGCCCCATTGGCATATCTTTCTTCTTCAATCGGGTTGGTCCCGCCGTACCGTATGAGGACAAACGGCGATCGTGGGAGAAGCGCCGAGAGAAGCATTTGATCGAATTCCTTCTCATGCGTCTCACAGGTTTTCACGCCGGTGATGTTCGCCTTCACATCTGTAATTAAAGCATCTTCTATGTCCGCCAAGCTCAACATTTCAAGTTCGCCCTGACAAAAAGCGTTGCATAATATCTCCGAAGGTTTGTACGGCTTCCGGAGAGATGAAAGTATAGTCTCGCGCCGCATAATGGGCGACGTGAGCGCCAAATGTCATACCGCGCCCGGACGAGGTGCCGCGTCTAAATTTGCCGTTTGCGGTTCGGTTGCGAACAAATGTTTCGGACCTCGCATGTCGTTGCACATCGCCGCCGTATGCAAGTAGCCTGAAAACTCTTGGGTCGGTGATGTGATTCTTCCCCAACATCGTTGGCCCGGCCGCAACGGAGGAGCCATTCACCTGGAAAATAAGCCCATGCATGAGGGTGCCGGTATCGAGCAATGTCTGCCCTCCGGTTTTGATCGCGCGCCCGGATTCTTGCCACTTATCCGGCCTTCCGCCGACACGAATATTCTCCTGCATTTCGGATTGCATCACCACGCCGATCTCGGTCAATGGTTTGTGTGGATTGCTTGCGCGCGAAATCAATTCGCCCAAGGTGCGGTTAAAATTATTTAGATTGGTATCGCCCACATTACACCGCAATCGATATTGTGTACTGAACGGTCGTTCCATTGCCATTCAGGACTTGCTTTGTGGATAACGTATGATCGATCAAAAATTTAAAACCATTTTCGTTCAGCGCAACGATCCCGATCTCTCCGATATTGATTGTCGATCCGCTTTCGTTCGTGAAAGTCCGACTCATTGCGAAACTACGTACATTGGCAATCGTCTGGGGAACATCAAAGGTCATAACGCTATATCTCATTTTGAGAGACTCGCCGGTCGTGCTTTGCAAGATCTTTGTTTTTAATTTCGTGTCGCCTATCGCCACCGCGTCCGTTCCGGTGCCAACCTGTATACCGTAAGAATCGTTGCCGACCGGACCGCGACAATCGAATCCTCCGGTACTGGGAGTGCGGGACACATCTGTCGCATCGATACAGCCCGCAAGCGCTACCTGGGAAACGGCACAATAGAGCATGTTGCAGAAATTTATTACAAAACTATTTGCCTCCCTTTCAACCGGGGTTCCAAATGGTTTCCCATGCCTGTCGAGATCTGTTATTTTTATGAATGCACTAATTTTCATGACGTGGTGACCGTGCTGGTTGTATTTGTCGTTGTCGTTGCGATAGGGTAAACATCATTCATTGTCGCCGCTATCTGTCCCATTATTGCAATTCTCCTATGAAGCCGTTACGCCGATTTGCATGTTGGATGGTGCATAAACAATCGCACCGACATCTGACGCTGTTACGGCGTTTTGCATGTTGGATGGTGCATAAACAATCGCACCAACATCGTTCAAAACACCTCTAATAAGCAGACCTTTAAGTAATTCTATCAATTCCCACAATGCACTTTCGGTTTCCGCAGATCCAACGCCGTAAATATCGAGCGAATTAAATTTTCCGAACTCGTTCAGTTCCCGCGTCACGCTTTGCACTACATTCCGCACCACCAAAACTTTCCCGCTCAATAGCCAAAAACGAAACGCCAGGCTCGCGCGCGCCTCCTCGGCGTCGCTTAACCTTCGGTATGCCGAGCCAACTGAATCGTCATTATCCGCGCTGCGGATGCTGACATCCATCTCCTTAATTGTTGCATCATCATGCCCCTCGGCATCCTCTTCCGACTCCGTAATGGGAAGAAGGCTTGTGCCTTCTTTGAGCGGTAACTTAATTTCTGTCGGAGTGAGGAAAGAATCATTGTCGTCGAATTCAATTTTAGAGATACCACCGGCGATTGTCTCCATATCATAAAAATTCCGGAGGGAATGTATCGATGACTTTTATGTCATGTAAGGTCGGTGACCTATTTATGTTTGATCGATTCATCTGCCACTCCGTCTCCGGATTTTTATAGGCCATTCATCGAATCTCTCGAGAACACTCGCTTATTGCCGGTCACTTTAGCGTTCGTCAGGGTGTTCGCTTTCGGAGGCGGGTCGATTCCAAGCGATGCAACACCCTTTGCCACGTCTTTTAGAAAGTTCACGACATCATCACGGGAATCCCTTATCGCTTCGGGCATCCCGACCGACGTAGCGCGTTTCTCAAATAAATTGAAGGTCGCGAGCGCCGAGGAAAAATCCTTCACCAGCGGAGGAACGACTGCGAACGGCGTGGCATACTTCGCCCAATAGCCACCGCAATAGCCATCGATGAGGGAATCGCCACCTTCAATCGCGCCATCTATAATGTTCTGGTCAATATCATCCGGGTCATCTGTTTCGGATGTTAACTGCTGCAGCTGCCTGAGCGATATTCTCGCCGGCATGATGTCGCCGTCTTCGCTGCCGGATTGTATGCAATATGGATGCGGCATGATATTACCTCAGAGTGAGAGCAGGGCCATGTTTGCCCCGGCCTTTAAAAATGAGTTGACAACAATGCAAGGTGTCTTTGTCGATTCCTGCGCAGAATCGTACGCCGAGATCTTATAGCAATAGGTTCGCTTTTTGTTGAGTCCGGTGTCGATGTATGCATTTGTCATGGATGATGCGACAAATTCATAGGTGCCATCCATTGTGTCTGAACGATAAATCCCGAAGTTGGGAGCATACGTCTGTGTATTCCATGTGAGCAAAATGCTCGTACCGTCATTGCGCCGGGTTCCGACGAGATTAACCGGTGTGGCAATCGGAATATATGGATCGTGTGGGATGATGCCGACAAATGCGATGGCTGCCGCAATATCGATAATTCCATAACCGTCATTTTTATTCCAGAGACCGATGCTTGCCGTCATTCTCCCTCGATAGCGTGCTTCCCACCACGAGCACCCGAGCGCATCTTTGATCTTTAAAAGTTTACCCGCGATGATGCCATTTGAGAAACTCGACGCTTGGCCGGGATCACCGTTGTCATCATCAAAGAACTCAAGTCCATTTCCGAATGCTATCTTATTGTGTTGCGTGTCAGACGCGCCGCAGGTGACAATAACCGGAATGGATGATGGCGAGGATAGCTCAACAAGTGAATTGCTCCCGAGCGGCATAAACATTTGAATACCAGGATACTGCGCCAACGCATTCACGATGCAATTATTCAGGCCTACCAATGAACGAACAACTGCTATGGCGCCGACTGAACTTGCATAGAGTAGATCCGCCTCCAAGCCATAATTCCTAATCTCAACATCTATCTGAGTAAGACCTGATCCATATCCGGCCAGGATCGCTGCGCGGACTAATTCTGGATGGCCTGTCAGAACATTGTCGGATATGACTACTCTGATCATAATATTTCTCGAAATATCACTATGGCCCGATATGTCCCGTCTGGTAATGCATCTGTTAAATTGTAAGCCGGCGAGTTTTCGGCCTGGGCGGTGATTCTTAGGACCCAATTGGACTCACTTTGAACACCGTCCAAAAAGACTATGCTCCCTCCTGGGAAGATTGATCCAGCGGGCACGCTGCACGGAATAATCGCGTAGGAGTCCTTGGAATAAAACGCTGCGCGAACCACTTCATAGGTGGCGGATGATGGTAATGGAAAAATATCCGTGTAAACGCCGGCCGATATGTCAAAATCAAACAACACGGTAATTGTAATCCCATTAATGTTATCGCCTATTGTTCGGATGGCAATCCCATTCGCCGCGCACACCGACGCTTGCCCCGAGGTTGGTACGATCGGTGTTCCATCTGAATTCGATCCACATCTAATTCCGGCGGGATAGGTAATGCCGGGAGCGGGCGTAAGGCCGCTTAAATATGTGATTGCCGCATCGATCGCGGTAAAGAAAGGAGAAGGAGCATTGGCGAACGATCCATCGACGAAGGCGGCACGGAGCGGCATTCCCACATTGGCGATCTTATTTAAGTTTCTCTGCGTGTAGAGCATGACCGTTTCCTCTTTTCATTTATCAAGATCGTGCATCATTCTTCTTAGCGGATGTGCGCAGATCACTCCACGCACACCCGAGTACAACATCCTTGCTTACGCTGCGCCTGTTGAACCGTACGCCAACTGAGCCAAGCCATAACCGGCGTTGTCGCGCGAATCCGTGCCATACAAAAACTCTTTGCGCATGAAAACGTTCTCGTCGTTGGGCTGCGTCAGAGCCTGGAATTCCGGCGCCTTGCGCCTCTGAAATATCAACGGTTTGATGCCGTTATATTCGACCGTAATAAACCAAGCGATCGCGCTCGTTAATTGCGGAGACATGCGCAGTGCGGCAGTGCCTTTATAGATGTTGTTTTCCTGACTGCCACCGGAGACCGATATGAAATCGTTTTGGACGATCTTCTTTCCCGTGCTTTCCAATTCCGGCGGCACAACGAGCGTTAGTTTCTCGGCGCCCGTGAATAAAGGCTTCCCCTGATCGTCTTTAATCCGACGGATCAAGGCGAGTGCAACACCGTACGACGTTGCAGAGAGTGCGGAGGTCCCATGGTTTGAGCCGAAATCATGATTCGTGGCAAAAAATGCTTTGCCGTCATAACACAAATCGGTGAATCCATTTGTGAGAAGTGGATAAACCACTTCATCCGGATGTGACTTGGCCGACGCGCCCATAGAAGACATGATCGGAGTAAAAATTCCAAACTGATCATCATCAATGCTATTGCGCGGCACCTTGACGGTAGATTCCCAATCAAGATTCTCAATCTGCCATTTAAAGCTTTTCAAATTGGAAATAACGCGATCACCAACCCACTTACGCATTTTCGGGAATGCTCCAAGCCATGCGTGCACCTCAATGGCCGTCGTGGAGGGAATCTCCATTGATACATCCAAATATGTCGGCGCGGTATCCGCAAATGCTTTATTGAAGACGGTTTTAAACGCTGTGAAAAGTGCCTGAAGGTTGCCGATATTGACAACCATTCCGAAGGTCAGTGCTCCGCCGAGTCCGAACATCCAGCCGGGAGATTGTACGTTTTGTCCCGCGAACGCGGGAACTGCAGACATGGCAATCAGTGCTAGAACCATGACGAGAACACCGATCGTCTTGTGAAATAATTTGCTCAACATGATTGATCTCCTTGAAAATTGTTTGTGAATGTGAATAATCTCGAAAAGATTGCCCTCTCCGTGAAATGGAGAGGGCTTGGGAAAAGGATCAAGTCAAAATCAACACTGAAATTTCTGCGAAGGCCGCTGCATTGTCATTCGTTCCGCCGAGCAGGAATTGAATTTCGTCGCCTGCAGCTACGGTCTTTGCGGCCGATGGCGAGCAGCTGACTTTGTCGCCGATAGCAGATCCAGCTTGAGTAATCGTAAGGAGACCGGTCGTGATTGGCGTCCCTCCGATTTTTCCAGTCAAGGTCGCATTGCCAGTGGCCAGTGCATGCCCCTTTAGGACTGCATCGATTCTGCTGATTGTCCCGGCAACCGGAGAGACAACTCCATATATCGTCGCGGCGGAGCCGACAAGAGAACTCGCAAGCACGGTCAATACCACTTTGTTCGCACCGATATTCGAGCGGGCCGTCCCAGCCGTTACATCGCTCAAATTATTTGCAGCAACCACATCGCCATCTGCCGACAACGTGTTTCTGAATTCAACCCACACGCCGTCACTATCCACTTGGCGGATATATCCGGCAACGGAACGTGTGTTCGTCGCGGAAGTTTTTGCGACCGTCTCGTCGTCGACCAGGAAGCATGTATCGCCAATCTCAGCAATCGTAATAAGATCCGTAGCGCTGGAATTGCCGTATCGGAAAATGCCCTCGCGAACCGTCACATCCAAATCGCCACTATTCCCAAGCAGATTGTCCACCGTATCCTCGGCCCGACCGACGGCGACGAGTCCCGTGGCAGTAACGGCCGGCTTGGCGTATCCGGATGAATCAAGGACAACGATACCACCTGCATAAATTTTCGTCGTGCCTAAAACGGGATATGAAAATAGTTTCCCCTGGATCTCAGGCGTGTCCCGATCGGCGGCCAGCGCCATCGCCATCACGTAGGTCGTAGCGAATCCGGTCACATGATCAAGCGCAATAGCAATCAACGCGATAAGGACCGTTACAATGCGCAGCGGCGTGAAGTGTTCGGCGGCTTTCTCAAAGAACTTTTTCATGGTTCAAACTCCTTTTAAATTGTTGTTGAAACAAACTTTTGGCTTATTCATTTCCTCCGACTTTAGGCGGAGGATGGAGCGGCCCCCTACTTCCCGTACTTTTCGATGTCAGCTTTTGACACACCGGCTTTTGCCGCAACGGCCAGGGTCGTCTCATCGAGAACCGACGAATGTGGCGTCACATCTTTTGCGACGATCGCCTGCAACGGCACTGCGGAATAATCCGGAATCTTTGCCATGAGGTCGTTAAACTGTTTGACGTCTTTCAATGCAATCTTTTTGAACTCATCGATAGACGCCGGAGCGATCTTGCCTCGGCCGACCGCCAGAGTAATCGCGTCGTTCACATCACGCTCTTTCAACTGCAGTTGCACGGCTTCAAAATCGGTCTTCTTCACATAATCCTTAAGATCGAGTTGCTGCGTTGTCTTGTCCTTTGCAGCGACGATCACCTGTTTGATATGGTCGACGGTGTCCGTCGCCTTGACCCCCAGCTCCTGCAGGATCGTGTTATGCTTCAGCGCGAGTGCTTTCACATCCTCAACCGGCGCGTCGTCTTTCAGGCCGAGTTCCGTCATCGCCGATTTGTATTTTGCCGCAACCGTTGTCGCGGCGTTCTTCCACTCGTCAAGTTTTGCCTTTACCGCATCGATCGTCGCGGTCGGATCAAGGCCGAGCAGTTTTAAGATTTGTTCCAACATGGTATTACCTCCGTTGATTGGTTTTTGTGGTTCCGTTAGATAGATAACCGTTGTTGCTGCATTGTCTTTTGCCGTGATGGGTTTGTAGTTGTCCATAAATGGATTGTTGGTGAGCGCGAGAGACTTCACACGGAGCGGAACTCTCTCGTCGGTCTCTTTGTCAACGCCGTTGAAAAGCAGCACCGGTGAGGCGTACCGGTATTCTCCATTGAGCAAATACTCGCTGGCCTTTTTTGTCCAATTCTTCACTCGCGCATAGATGCCATCGTCCTTTTTAAAAATATCTGAGAACATCCATCCGGCCGCCGGAGCCTGCACGTCGATCTCTGATTGATGTTCATAATCGATGACGAGATCGCGCTGCGGGAATCGTTCTTTCAACGATCGATGATACGCGATTGCCTGATCGCCAAGTTCCGGCGTGACTTCGAATTCGATTTTCGATCCATCGTCCGCTTTATAGCCTTTCCATTTGCCGTACGGAGCAACCATGATTTCGGTGGGCACGGTGGCAATTGCACCGAGATCGTTGGCGCGGATGATCGTAAACGACTGTTTAGGATCCAATTTCATGCTTGCCTTTCTTCTTTTGCCGCTCGATCAGGAACTCGACAAAATCATCGCTTTTATAGAGACGCAACATCAACTTAGGATACAGCTCGTCGATAAATTTTTCTTCGAGCTTCCCCCAGAAAAAAAATGCCTGCATGACGACGGCAATCAGAACGACGGCAATGATGAGCACCATCTTCAACAAATCTTCGACCGGCAGCAAGAATATCCCACCAAGAAACGAAGACATTGAAGCTATGTACTTTGCGCTAATCATTCGCCCGGCTCGCTCCCGTACAATTCCTCGTTCAGCATTGTAAGGTCTTTGCAGATTTTCGCCAGGACGGTATGCTTCTTCTCGATCTCCCGCATATACACCTTCATGGAGACGATATTGATCTTCTCGGTATACACGAGCTCCACATCACGAGGTTCAAACAGGTCGCGCAGAGCGCGCACGAGAAGATCTATCTCGATACGCCTGGATTGCTGAAGCTCAATGAGCTCGGCACGCCGGCCCAATTTGTAAGTGCGTTCGTTCATGGTCATGATAGTTTGTACCGACGGATGATGGTGATCAGTTTAGTCGCATAATCGGGATCTGTCGCGTAGTGAAGAGAGATGATCTTGGCAAACTGTTCGGCATTGGTTGCAAAAAATGCGTCTCGATATAATTGCGACGTGGAGAGGTATTGTCCGTGCGCATCGAAGCACTCTGTTATCGATCTATAACTTGCAAACTTTACCAGTCTTCCTGGTCTGCTTGTGCCACTGGCATTAATCAGCTCGTGGAATACAACAAATTTCGGAGATGCAATAAACGTTTTGGTTGCGGCGTAGGTATGTCCAAAATAGTTCGATACGCCAAGATTATTTTTGCCCCAACGACTTTCGAGCGCCCATTGCGCAAGAGTGACCGCCGAGGGAACCTTATACCGCGCCTCGACCATAGCGGCAAGCGCGCGCACGGTGTCGGGAAAGAATCCAAGACGCGACATCGGCAATTCCTTTGCTGCGGAAAATTGAGCCTCATACCCGGGTGCACCGACGTCAACCGAATCGGCGCCGGTCCCGCCAGTCCATTGTGCGATGACAAAATCGATTAGATCGTTACTGTGATTTATAGCTTCTTCGCTTTGCGCCCTTACCATAATCGATCGTAAGCAAGCGCCGGCGAGAATGCCGATCATCAGTGTTGCGAGAAGGGATTTGATTGAGAATGAATGCATGGCTCGATGTCCTTTGTTCAAATTGGAGAAGCCCCGAAATGATGGAATAGACAGTCATGTCTATCACTCATTCGGGGCTCCTTGTTATCGGATAACCCTATGGGCCTACGACCCGTAGGGTCGTAGACCGCGAAACATATTATTGAACTGCAGGCGCTCTATTTATACTGAACGTTGACGAAACAATTTGCTGCGCCGATAGTTTTCGTGGCGGCCGTTGTGGAATTGCACCAGGTAATTCCAGCTGAGAAATATTTTCCGAAGACTCCAAAATCGAGAGAGAAGTTCGAATCCGTTGGCACGAAAAATACCACCAGCGGAACTGCCGTTTCTGCCGGCAAGGCAGTTGCATTGTGGATCTGGATGTATTGGTCCGGCCCCATGTTGACTCCGGATATTTGGTATAATCTGCCTGGCGTCGCCTTTGACACGGAGCTCGCCTCCAGCGCTGCGCTGTCATCGGCCGCGAGCGCATCCGTTCCAAGCGCAGAAGGGGTAACGGCGGTTTTGAGATAGTGTGTTGTGGCATCCCACACGTCCGCGAGGATCTTCACAACTCCACGCAGATATTGATGAGTGCTTCCATCAGCGTCGGTGACGACAGCGGCTTCCGTCTTCGCACCGATTCTCGCCTCAAGCTCATCGGTGTCGACATTCACATCGCCGTTGAGCGCCATGCCCTTTACTTCCACCGGCAACGGATCGTCTGCAGTAATGTCTCCACGGATCGACACATATTTTGCATATATCCCCGACATAATTTCAATCCATCGCTGCCAGATTTTTCCGTCGACTTGCCTGTCTTGAGTGTCCATCGGAGTGCCCATAAATAAAAAAGCCCCGAACGGTGGGACAGGCATTCAAAGCCTGTCGTCCATTCGGGGCTCCTTGTTGTCGGATAACCGCGAAAACTAACTATGCAAATCTACAAAGCCGCTTTTTCATTGTCAAGAGGAAAAACAAAAAATCCGCCCACGACATCGCGCGGGCTTGAGGCATCCTTCTATCTTGGCCGACTATTCGTTTTTGTTTTCAGATGAGAACACACGACTTAATACAACCAATATTTCACGCCGCCATGATGGGAACAAGCCCCCGATCCTGTTGCAGTCGTCGTGGTTCCATCATTGCACATCGCGCCCGTTCGGACTCCGCCGGTCTGGGCGGTGGAAGAAGACGATACCGGGTCTCCATCCTTTTGGCATGAGAAGGCGGCAACGGCAATTGCTATCGCCAAAACAAATTTTAGGATGCGTAAGACAAATCGATTTTTATTCATGGCTCATCCTCCATGTTGCCAGCAATATTTTGATCCGGGCTTCGCATTACGCTTGCACTGCGTTCCCTTCCTGGTTATCGCCTGGCATCGTCCAGGGGTCTGTGTGGCCGGCGTCGAGGGCATTACGTCAGATTTGGTAGTTGGTTGTGCGATCTGCTTTTGAGGTTCGGCCTTCGTTGTAGCTGATTTCGTTTCGAGGCTTTGGTGCTGCCAGCAGTAAGAAGATCCCGCCTTGGCATTTCGTTTGCACTGAGTTCCTTTCTTGGTAATCGCCTGGCATTGCTGCGCCGATGCGATGGCGACAACAAAAAGTGACAGCAACAATACAATCAGTACCGATCGGAGATGTAAGAAGTGTTTTCGCATAACGAACCCCTTCATTATGACTGTGTAGAAAAAACCACCCACGCTATTGCGCGGACATGTGGTGCTTTTCTATTTGTTGCGTCCGACAATTGGACAGGCCGGTGTTGAGGCACCATCATTGACCATGGCTGTGCACTCAGAATGCATACGAAACCTTCATCTTAGGACGCTTAGTAAAGAACGTCACCAGCCGGCCGTTGATGAACCCTTCAACGATTCCTGGGTGGAAAGTCTTGCGAAAAAATCCGTCAACAACTTTTGTGCAGCAGAAGAAGAGAACACTCCGGCGGACGCCGAAACACTGCATTCGACCTTCGTTCCCTTCTCCGACTTTGCAATTTTCAGCGTTAAAAATTTGTCACCGCCAAAGCCAAAGACTGGCGTCCGAGCAGAGATAATTCCCGTTTCCTTTGAAATGCTTTTGATATTGAGCCCGATCATTTTGATGGCGCCCTGGCACGCTTGCGCGACAACTGCCGGCTCTGCCGAAAACTCCACGGACTGTTCAAGCTTCGAATCGAAGATTGCCATGATTAACCCCTTTTTCTTTTGGGTTTATACCCCTCCATCTTCTCCGCAACGCGGAGCATGGGTGCAACAATCTCTTCAACTTTTTCGAGAGAATCAAGACCATGAAACTTTAGATAATTTAGAATTTTATTTTCTTCTTTTTCCTTTTCATCTAAGCGCTTCTGCAATTCATTCGGATAATAGCCAGTGATCAGCCAGATGATATTGCAACCCAACGCTTCAAGCTTGGACTTCATCCGATTTCCGGGCGAGGTTTTGCCGGAAAAATAATCCGCAAGACTTTGTGGTTTCATGCCTAATGCCCTCGCAAACTCCGAATCAGACTTATAGTTCTTGTCCGCGAATTTGCGCAGCCTTTCCGCCATTTCTTGCTTAATATCCATCAGGTAAAAAAAGGAAAATTGTACTTGACATTACAGGTAATTTACCTTACACTTGTTTGTGATTTGATCGTCAACTTTGGACAAGGGAAATATATGCAAACGTCGACCTATCTGCAAACCAAACTCCGCACGCGTCACCGTATTCAAATGACGGCAGCGAAGAAGGGAATCGCGATGCCGGCGCTTCGCAAAAAACTTAAAATGGAGAAGGCGCTCTTTTCCAAGGCCCTGTGCGGTGACAGGAAGAAAGCGCATCGCCGCATCGTTGAACTTCTCGAGAGTCTCTAACCATGATGACCCGTGAACAGCCGCCAATGGATCTCGAAGCTCCATTAATGACCCTTCCTAACGGTGATCTTTGGCTGTATAGCACGAAGCACACCCGCCGAGATATTTGTGGAGGCGGCTCCGAGTATAAAGTCTATACCGCTATCCCCGAAATAAAAAAGGCATTGGCAAAACTCAACGGCGTAGAACAGGCATCGGAGTATTTTTTGCGGAAGGGAAAAGCCTACGATTTCATAGTTCAGGCTTATGCGATAAAACCAGTTTTGGACATGCTCCAGTCCGGCGAGCTCCGACAGTTGCCCCTCGTTTTTTGACTGTTTTAGCCGTTGGGGAATTTCCCAACGCGCCAGGACGAATGATCTTCTGAAAGACGTAATATGACACCACTCAAAGAAATTGTCGCCTCCTGCGGGAAATCTTACAAGGAACTCGCCGATAACATCGGCAATTTTTTCCATTTCAATATTACTGCCGCCGATCTCAATCACTTCACTCATCGCCGGTTCAAAAAAATTGGCATCGCACAGAGAACCATAATCCGTGGATATTTTCAGGGCATCGGTTGGCTTCCAAAACCGGTACCGCGTCCTCGCCATCAGTGTCCGACATGCGGTGCAGTTCATGTTATCAAATCTCAAAAGAAAAGCGGTTCGGTTCAGCACACACAAAAGGCGGAGCGTGCTATCGAATAATTGGTACACGCTCTGTGCTTTTGTTAAAATAGAAATCTTAAAGACTCGCGCAATCATAAACGCTCTACAAAATTGTCGCAATGATTACTCTCGAAAAAATGCTGTACACAATGATAAAGACTTACGAGAATGAGCAACGCTTTCTCCGCGACGACTATACCTTCGATGCATTCGAATATCTCTCGGAAAAACTCGGACACAAAAATTCATCCACACTTCGAAAGATGGCCGGTCCGCAATCTTCCCGCTCGGGCGCGAAGCTCGGCTATGAAGACTCCATCATTCTGCAAATTGAAATGAACGACTTCCGGTTAATTGAGTACATGAGGGAAGATATGATCCGCAGGAAAAAAGAAACCCAACAGTTGAATTTGTTTTCACAACCACTCAGAACTCTGTGAACTCTGCACCCAACATACCTCCAGTGCCAATAGGTCGCATCACGCCAGACGTGATCGCGAAAACCGATTTGATGCTGAAACTTATCGCCGTTGAAAATAATATCCGCGCCGCCGAAGAGCAGATGGCGCAAGAGACCGGACTTTCCTCCGGAGCGCTGCGGCATTACAAAAAACAATTGCGAAAAATATTCGAGATCCCGGACCGCGCGTCCATCGCGCACCTCGTCGATCATCCGCAGATCCGCCAGGCATTGGAATCGATACTTGCGCGAAGTGAGCGCAAGGACAAGCTACAGCTGCGCAGTGGAAAAAGATTGGACGTCGTCATGCCCAGCGGCGAGCTTGTGACTGTTGGAGATTTTTTGAAATCGCTTTATCCGGACGCGGAAGCAAGTGCAATCGGTTGTTACCGCGCGCTCATTGCGCGATGTAAAAATAATCGAGTCGTCAAAGAAGACGGCAAGGCGGCTGCGATCACTGATCTGCCGGCAGACGTCTCGGTCGTTCGGTTTTTGCGACAATGGAGAAAAGAATTCATCGCCGTCCGTCGCGCGCGCAGCCGCAAGAACGATTGGGAAAAATCACAGCAGCAATACGTGACGCGCGATGTAACGCAATACGAGCCCGGCGAATTGTGGCTCGGCGACCATACCGAATTGGATTTTATGGTGATCAACGAGCACGGCAAGCCAGACAGACGGTGGATCACATCGTTCCTGGATATTCGCACCGGACTGCTTGTTGGTTATCATCTTTCATGGCAACCAAATTCGACAACGATCGCTCTTGCATTCCGCAACGGCATCCTCGGCACGCAGCTGAGAGCATACACCGAGAGCGGCGACTACAAAGACGTACACATCACGACCATTCCGGATGAAGTGATGATCGATAACGGCAAAGATTACCGGAGTCGATATACACAGCGCCTGCTCGGCAGAATTGATTTTGACGACAGGGCGCGCCTTTCAATTTCCCGGCTGACCAAGCTCCATTATACTCTTCCTTACCACGGCCAGTCAAAAGCACAGCAGGAACGATGGTATGGTGCGTTTCAAACGATGATCAAACAGCTTCCGGGTTACAAGGGCAACGTCTACAGCAACAAGCCTGACTCATTGGCCGATGATCTCAAGCAGGGAAATATCCTGCACGTCGAGCAGTTCGACACAATGATCTCACTCGCCATAAACGTCATCAACAACAGAATAAAGAAGGCGCTCGGAAATCAATCACCGATGCAGTGTTACCTGACGCATCAAAGCGTCCAACGTGCCATCGATCTGCGTGTGGTCGACTTCCTCATGATGAAATCCGAGAACAAAGTCGTCCAGCGTTGTCAGGTTAGAATGAAGAATGTGGAATACTACTCCGATCAGCTGATGGCCTTCAACGGTAAGCACGCTGATGTTTATTATGACCCAACGGATCTTGGTTTCGTCAGCGTCTACGTCGATGGAGAGTTTGCGGCCGTCGCTTGCAACAAAGAGGCGATCGGAAAAGATGAACGTGGATTCCAAAAGATACTCGCCGACCGCGCGCGCGGCGAAAAAGAGATGCACGGACAGATAAAACAATTTCGCCACGGTCTCTCGAAAGCAGATGCGAGAATGATGCTGTTGCACGGTGAACTGATGAACACATCTCCGGTCGACGCAGCTCTACTCGCAAAAGATCCGTCGTCGGTGACAATTCTAACCGGCTTTGAATCCCGTGCGAACGAAACACAAAAGCATCTCGACCAGGAGAAAGTAAAAGTTGAAGTTGAAAAGCGCGCAAAAAGAAAAATGCGGAACTCACCGGTCACAGCGGAAATGGTTAGCAGATTAGGATAAAGGAGAACGACTATGCAGGCACAACAATCGACGCGCATCGGGTTGGTGGAACAGGCAAGGATCTCAACCGGCAATGCGGATGAAGTAAAAAAGAAATTGAACCAGCTCTTGGCCGAGCAGGAAATTTCCCAGCGCGATATTGCAAAATTCACCGGCTACTCCACCTCTGTCATCTCGCAAGTACTGTCCGACAATTACGAAGGCGACGTTGCAAAGATGGAAGATGGGCTCGCGCGCTTCTACAGAAACTGGCTCGCAAAAAACGCCGTCATCGAAACTGGCGTGGTGAAAGAAATCAACAATACAATGTTGATGGCGTGGAAGCGGAAAGAAATCGCACGCATCACCGGACCGTTCGGTCGCGGAAAATCAAAAGCGACGTCACGCTTCGTTGCGTTGAATTCCGACTACGCGTGCTACGTGGAACTTACATCAACGACATCTGCCGTGTCCATCCTACACCGGATCGCCGAGGCATTGAATTGTGAAGCGCAAATGTCCGGCAGCGCAGACGACAAACTCAACACGATCATCCGCAACCTCCAGCGCAAACCACGTCTGCTCGTCATCGACGAGGCGGATAACTTAAAGCCGAGGACGCTCGCGGTTTTGAAAGATATTCATGGCGGCGAATCTGCGGAACGCTGCGCAATCATATTGATCGGCACCGATCGGTTGAAGAAGCTGCTACTGGATCCCGCGCTCGGCTATCTGCGCCGGCGCATACGCATCGCGCGCGAGATCGGAGACATAACGCAGGCCGAGGCGAAGAAGATCCTTGAGATGTGGCCGAACAGCCTGGACAATGAGGACCTGAAAGAGATGTGGGCATGGAGCGTCCGGAAGTTCGGCGTTGCGTCGCTCGTGGCTTTAATGACGCGCGGATATGACTGCATGCAGATGCAAGATAAAAAAAAGATCGATTCCGAATGCATTGAAATGGCGTACACATATTTGATCGACTAACATCTGCGCTAAACCAGAGAAATCGGCGTAATCAAAAATGACACGCAGCGAATTAAACCAGAAAATCGGCGCTCTTGCCTTCGGTCGATTAAAACTCGACGAAGAGTTCTATCGCACGATCGTCGCCTCAATCGATCCGAAGAGTGAAGGCCATGTCACTCACTGCGACGACGAGCATGCAAATCTTGTGTTGATCGCCCTGCGCCGACTCGCCGATAAGAATCCGCCGCATGAAAAGAATGTTGCACAACAGAAATTCATCGCGCGGCTGATGGATTACCTGAAATGGAATTGGAAGACCACTGCCGAGTTCTGCGAACGCCAGACAGGGAAAAAAACAACGCGGGCGTGCACCGCGTTCGAGTTGACAAAAACCGTAAACGGAATGATCGCCATCATCGATCATGACATTGCAACCGGACGGATTGCGCTCTCGCCGGCGGCTCTCGAACAATATCGACATTACACGCAACATCACCGCAGCAAACAATCTACAACAAACAAGGAGGCAGCATGAACACAGTTCTCGTTCTTCTTTGCGCCATAGCGATCATCGCAGTTATTCTCATCCGTCGCCGTCGGGCGCGGGTTCCGAACGACAATTATTTGGTAGACCAACTTTGCAACGAGGCAAGAACAAAATATCCGGGCATGTCGCTCCAGGATGCTCTCGGCGCTCTCTACCTGGACTATTACGATAGAACCTTGATCGCGCGCGGCAAGGGCGAAGATGTGACGGAGCTGATCGAGGCACGGAAGATCATCGCACAGGAGCGCGCGTTTCTTATCGTGCTCACCGCGCAATTGGAAACCGAAAGCAGCTTTTCGATTGAAAAATCTTCTGCGTAATCCACTAATCAGCTTAATCTGCGATTCAATCTGCGATCAGAAAGGATGACTTATGGATGCCAGCAAGATGAACAAAGTCAACAAAATCACGAGCGAGATCACGAAAGCCGTGGCGCCGCTCGGCGTGTCGCCCGACTTTTTCGATTTGAAAGACGGCAAAGGTCCGGATGGATTCAGAATGACGGTCAGCTTTGGACCGAAGGGAGTTGAAGACAAGACCGGAGATATGTTCGCCCGAGAACATCCTGCGGCAGAATGATCGGGAACCAGGAGTATTTATGCCGAACGCAAAAGAAAAAATTGACATGGCAAAGCGCAACGGAATCCGCGATGCGAAAAAGCAACTAAGTTGCGATCCCAAGAGACACTTTTATAAGTCGCATACCATCGCGGAGACTATCTATAGAGTCTACTACGAAAAACAGAACGCGCATCAATTATCAATTTCAAAACAAACAGAAAGCATTCAGTCATGAAGCAAGATCAAAAGACACCGTCCGATACTCCGGGGAATCCTGGATACATGAAAGACCATCGCGGGCGCCTCATTCCAACCGATCTCATAAAGCCGATCGATAAAAAACGCGACGCCGTCGTCGCAAAGATCGCTGAAGAAGCACTGGTATTTTCCGCGCAACTGGCAGACTTTAAAGCGCGCGCAATGGCGCTCGTAACCGGCTTCATGCAGTCCTCCGCACGCGAGCACGGGGTAAGTTTCGGAGGCGTGAAGGGCAACGTCACGCTGATGAGCTTCGGCGGCGGATACAAAGTACAGATTGCGATCGCCGACCGCATCATCTTCGACGAGCGCCTGCAGATTGCAAAGCAATTGATCGACACCTGCATCAAGCGCTGGACCGAAGGTAGCAGAAGCGAGATCCGCGTGCTCATCGACAGCGCGTTTGAAGTAGACAAAACCGGCAAGATCAACACCGAGCGCATCCTTGGATTGCGTCGATTGAAGATCACCGACAAAAAATGGGTGGAGGCTATGAGCGTCATCAGCGACAGCGTTCAGGTTGCCAGCTCGAAATCTTACATCCGAATGTACAAGCGGGACGAGAAGGGCGAATACAAACAGATCCTTCTTGACTTCGCGTCGTTGTGACTCGGGCAGGCGCGATGTGGTATCCCCGAAGGGTCATAGCCTTTGGGGCCGGGTTCGACGCCCGGCACGCCTCTATAAAAGAGTACAATTATGTCTGAAGATCAGTTAAAAAAAGTGTGTGATCAGGCCGGCGTGCAATACGTTGGCATCCAGTCGGGACGCGACGTCCAGTACATCCTTTTCAACGACGTGATCACCGGTTCAACACTCGCCGTCGAGAAAAAAGGCTTCAGCAATGCAAAGATACAGGCAAGGGTCGCTTTTCACAGAAAGAAGTTCGGCGATGATGTAATTTTTTTGTCGGATATTTTTGACGCAATCAAATTCATTACGCGCAAGCTGGTCATCCCAAGGGGAATATTATTGGATGCCTCCCGAGCAGCGGTTGCTGTCATAATGCAACATCTTAAAGAGCAAAAGGAGCAAGGCAATGGCACGTCAGAAGATGCAGCCTGAATATTTTTTGAACCGCATCCGCGAGTTTGAAAAAAAGAACGGCCGGCCGCCGCGCTCCGATGATTTCAACGGTCCGTTTCATAAAAACATTATGAAGCATTTCGGATCATGGCAAAAAGCAATTGATGCTGCGCTCCATGTCAAAGTAAATTACGGCCGTAAAAGCGATGCGGAGCTGCTGAAGGAGATCTCCGACTTTGTCCTCGCCAATAAACGGATTCCGAACCACTCTGAACTTAGAAATGAACAGCAGCTGAGCGATCATTTTGGATCATACGCTGCAGCAATCGAAACGGCTATCGGGTTCAATCCGCAGACGGCGATACTCAGAGCGCTGCAGCAATTAACTCTCAATACATCGTATGCCTCTCACGCTGAGATTGCCTCCGAGATGCAGCGTTGCGGCGATCCAATAACTCAGCCACAGATCCGGGGCCTGCTTAGTCTGCTCGGACAGCGCGGACTTGTGGACGTCCGTCGTGGTGATCGCATACGGCTGTATCGGCTCACTTCCGAGGGCCGGAAAATGTTGAAAAAGGAGGATCTATGATATGGTTGGCAGGCGTCGCAGGATATGCGTTAGCAGTATGGCTCTTCCTTCGCTTCTTCCACTTCATTTCTGAAGTCGATGAGGACGCCGAAAGAAACTGGGCGTTACGAAAGTAATCGAGGTTCCGCATGCCTGAATATCGTCGAAATAGATTGCTGGAGGAAAAGGTTGAGAGAGATGCAACCTTTGGGTTGCCGCTCTTCGGCAAAGCCTCCACACCAAGTGCGCGTATGATGGAATCCGCGCCGGCCAGCATCGCCCTGGCAACCGACACGCGGAAGCTGTCGCATATCCTTATGAAATTCAATAAGCAAGATCTGAACCGGAAGCAACGGATCGTGTTCGGCGTCATAAAAGAGCATGGTCCGGTAACAAACGAGGAGATCAACAAGATCCTGGGATGGAACGCGATCAACCGGGTGGTTGGACGCACATTCGAACTGCGGTCCTACGGCATGGATAAAAAAGCACTCGTGGTTTTCGCCGGCAAGCGCGCCTGCAGCGTGACCGGAAATGTCGCATCTACGTGGATGGTCAATGAATGATTTGAAGTCAGCGAAGAAGGAGGAGAACACAATGATTGAGCTCAATGAGAATGTCATCGCACCGCAGAGCAGAAAAGAACTGATGATTGAAATAATTACGAAGGCATTCCCATATCCAAAACAAATAACGAAATGGAATATAACCGTCGAAGCCAATGCGATAAGATTCACATGGAGAGAAAGCCGTTTTCGCGTTGACATAAATTCGCTGATGGTTGAGGCGGTAGATGATGGATTTTTGCGTCACGATAACATTGCCATTCTCGCCGAAAGTCTAATTAAGAGTGAAGCGCGTTTTTAGAATCGGCAATTAAAAAAGGAGATGAAATATGGAACAACGAGAAACGAACTATGAAAAAATCAAGCAAAGCAACGCGAGCGAATCGGGTTGAGCGGGTTGTTAGCAGTCAAAAACTCTCGCATGAAACAAGGCAAGATCTTTGTGACTATGTCGCAAAGTTGCGGCGCGGATTGACGTTTGATCTGCCATTAACAACGGCACGATCTATTAGGCGCGACATCAGATTGATTGAGAAGTTTTTGCAGTGCCAACGAGACTAAGATAAGCGGCGCGATTTACAGCTTCCGCCTTGATCGGTTGTTGGAATGCGCGTAATTAAAAAAGGAACACCATGAAATTAGCACAATGCCGCAAGTGTCCATTCTTCCAGCGCCCAGCATGGCATTCGGGATATACCGGAAAAAGTGGATATGAAACAGGGCACACGTGCAAGCATAAGAACGAAGCGTTGCGACATATAGAGACATGTGAGCTTGAGGGGAACAAGGCGGCGCAGATGGAAAGACTAATCGAATTTCAACGGATGCAATAGCGTCATTCCAACGTCAGAGCTAACTTGCAAGCGAAGGAGATGAACTTATGAGTAAGAAAAAACCAAACGAAGCACGTCAAGTTGAGAGGGTTGTTAGCTGGCGCGATGGCGTGGCGATAGTCTCTGCAATGAGAAAACAAATAAAATTGTTACAGTGGTTCCACAGCCATACGACGGGTATTTATGAGGCGTGCGATGGAGCGAACAAGAAGCATCTGCAAGACATGGCAGAAATGTTCAACAGCCAGTTACGGGCAATAAATAGCACGATACCGAAAGAGTTTAGATGAGCGCACAGCTAACGAGACTAAGCTAACCTGCGCGTATTGTGCGACAGGTTGAGCGGTTGTTGTGCGAGAAGCCTTTTAATTGCAGACAAATGATAAACGTGTAGAAACCAAAACATTGTGCGAGCGAATTAGGATGGAGCATCGGCAATGCTCACCCAAAAAGGAGAAGAATCAATGAAAATTCTGACAGGCGGACACCGCTACGAACTCGAAAACTTCGAGAACAAAGATGCAGATGGACAAATTTTGCAATTCATCCACAAAGAAAAGCTACCAGAGGCGCGGGAGTATATGGAAATCCCGGTTCTCTCGGAGAATGAGAAATACGACGAAAGCCACCTCTTCACGGTTCGAGATGGCACGACCAACGAGGAAGTTCTTGCGATGATGATTGATCGGATGAAGTTCCTGCAAGCAAAATTTCCATGCAGAGAAAATGCAATTGTCATCACAAAGCTCGAAGAGTCTTTGATGTGGCTCGAAAAACGCACCGCCGAACGAATGGCGCGTGGCGTTGAAGGAAAATGCGAAGCGTAATTAACCAAAGGCATTGCCGATGCCCGCACAACGAGACTAAGTTAAGCTGGGAGCGAAGCGACTCAGCTTGAACGGTGGTTAGGGCTGCGGAGCTGAAAATAAAAACGCCCCACAAAATTGCAGGGCGTTGAAAAACAAAACCGGCGGCGGTTACTTAGGCTTGAGATCATGTTTGTCGCAAAAATCAGTGAGAGCAATGATTGCAGCGTGTGAGACATTGTGGTATTTGGGGGCGGCCTTTTCGACGGTCGCTTCAAACCGTGCGAGTAATTTTGTCGGGATGCGCACGGAGAACATCTTAATGTCTGAGGTGAGTTGCTTAGACATTGGATACCTCCTCGTATCGGTAGCCAAGTTCACACTCAGCGTAAATCTCTCCCTCTGTTGCCTCGCCCTTATTGAGTCGATCGGTCTGATCTGGCAAGAGTGTATAGCTGTAAGACGTTTTGCCCTCGTCGAGCACGTTGACAGTAAGCGTCTTATTATCATCGGACAATTTGAGCGTGTAGTGCGACATATATCCTCCTATTGGTTAAACATGATAGATCGGATTGACTTAATCGACTCTTTTGAGCCGTCGCCGTTTGCGAGATTGCGTGCATACGTCTCTGCTGTTTTGGCATTATCAAATGGCATATATGATGCAACCTCATTGCGAGAGTCGGACACGGACCACATCTCTTCTTTTTTGGCGGTAAAATCGTTTGCGTCAGAGTGCTCGATTGTTACTGTTTTGATCGTTGTCTGTGTCATTGTCTCATCTCCTGTCTTGTGTTGTTATTGTCTCAATCAACTGTATACAATGTATGACTATTGTAATACAATGTCAAGAGAAATCTTTTATGTTTTCATTTTGTTTGGTCTAACCAATAAATACAGGGTGTTTATGAGCGTCAAAAATCACGAAATATGCACGAGCCGCCGCCGTGGAGTCTGCTCCTGCAAGCCCTAACGAGACTAAGCTAACCCTTGCGGCGATTCAAGGCAGGTCAAAAATGGAAAATACCCTGCCGAGCCGCATAGGGTTGAGCGGGTGTTGGGCGGTGGAAACAAAGGAGAACACATGCCAAAAGATGCAGACTGGATTTGTGAAACAACGTGCATTGCGACAAAGACGTTATTAGTAAAAGCCACGACGCGAAAAGAGGCGATGCAAAAGTTGAAGGATGGCGAAGCCGAGGGGATTGACGTGGACTATGGGGGAATCAGGGCGCGAAGGGTAATTTGTCGAGATGGACGTGTGCGGCGTAAAACAACAATCCGCCCAACAAGCAGTTAACCGGAAAAAACCATATAGCTCCACAATGGCAAATATCTATTACACCATATTGAGTCAATTTAAAGCGAAATGGGAACGTCGTTATCCCGGACGGCAGTTTTTCCCCCGGCGCCGAAGCCACAGAGTTCGCTCAGACGGTGCACAAAGTGTGAGAGCTGGTACCGGGTGGATGAGGAGCACTCGTGCCACGAGAAAATGCAATACGATCACAGGAACAGGCCCGCCACGGCCGTTGGCGATGTGATAGACACATTTAGAGGAGCCGACAAATGAGAAAAATCCCGATTAAAGAACTAAGACATGCAGTGCTGAATGGATTGAAGCAGAAGCTGATGGCCGGCAAACGGGCGGAGATCTCTTTTGGAGAACTGTGGAAGATATGTTCTCTCGCCGGCCCGTTGCTCTTCATTCCTCTTAACTCTGAGCTTCAAAGAGAGCGATTCACAATAGCCTTTTTTTTAAATATTAAGTTTCTTTCATCCGTCAATTTCATCGGCGTCAATACCGTCGAAAATGGAGAAAGGATTGAATCTATATTCCTAACGACTGAAGGAGAACGATACATTGGTGACGTCGAGTTTGTGATGCCGGTCCCACGTGAAATGGACTGAAGGATTCAATGCCGCTTGCTATTCATGTTCTACTTAAATAAATTATAATGTTCAAATCAAGTTCAAATCAGCACACAACGTTGTCCGGCGGAATATTGCCGGGCAACACTCTCTTTGGCGCGAGCCTTGGAGGAGTTTTGCATTGTGTGCTGAACCCGAACAAGTGTTGCTCGGCTTTCTTTGTCTATGAACGTTGCTACTTAATCGAACATATACATTTCACAATAAGCACAAGGGGTGTGAATGTCTACGATTGAGCAGCAGAGCGAATGCGAACAAAAGTTTTCTGAGCTGGTAGAACTGCTCACAAAAATAGGACAATGTGATAAACCCTGCAAAGTCGATGTCAATTTTGATGGAGCGAAATTTGCGTCATGGCAGGTGCATGCGTCCAATTTGACGGCGGATGAATGGAACCCGGCCCTTCAAACAAAAAGAGTGACGGGAGGAATTAGCGCCGAAAATACGATGGCGAAGTTGCATCGAGGAGAATAAGATAGATAGCGGTTTTGATAAATAATTTCGCGGTTATCCGATAACAAGGAGCCCCGAACTGGTAGGACAGGCATCATTGTCTGTCATTCCTTTCGGGGCATTTTTATTGCAGGCAATCTCATGGCATACGAAGAAGAAAAAGCTGTTGCTCAATTAATGTTCGAGCAAGATCGGAAGTCGGCAAAAGATATTGCAACACAAATTGGCGTGCCCTTCCAGACAGTCTATCGCTGGATAAAAGACGGCAAATGGAAGCAATCGAAGGTGGAGCGCCTCTTGAATAAAGTTGAGCAGCTTAAAAATCTGCGCGAACTGGTCGACAAACAGACGCAGGAGCTGCTCTCTTCGGATAATCCAGACCAGGCAAAACTCAATGTCCTTCGAGGCTATCAGAGACTTCTCGCCGAATTTGAGAAGACGGTCGACATGCGCGGGACGATACTGCAGGGCATGGATGCGTTCGTAAAATTTATGCGCAGTGAGCATCCGGAGGGAGTTGATACCCTTCTTCCATATTTCCAGGAATTCCCGACTTGGGTCAGAAAGAACTATCCGGAAATTAAGTGATGGCAAACCTCAATCAAAAGCAATTCGAACAGCAGTTTGAACAACTTGTAAAGAGTATCCGGCAGGAAGCGACTCCGTTCCTGAACGATTCCACCGAAAAAAAGATAGCCCGGAAGAAACGCGCACTCGCCGATCCATTTGCTTTTGCTGCATTCTATTTTCCGCACTACATCCAGCTGCGCGACGGATTTGAAAAAGATTGCTGGAAAAATCCGGATGCAAAGATTGATTGGGTGAAGATGGGCTTCGCGGAATGTCACGCGGAATTTTTCAAACTAACAGCCGTCAGGAATAAACTCATTCTGTTGGCCGGCTATTCCGAATCTGCAAAGGATACGCTGATCGCAAAGATCGACGTCATTAAAAAGTGCATTACTGAAGACATTTGGTATCACATCCACGTCGCTTCGACGCACGATCGCGCTGCGTCGAAGCTCACGCCGCTTAGATTGGAATTTGAACATAATGAGCGACTGATCAGCGACTTCGGCAATCTCGTCGGATCCGTAAAATGGGAACAGGATGAATTCATTTTAAGCAACGGCCGCAAGTTGCATGGTATGGGCCGTGACGAGACTATGCGCAGCGCTGAAAATGCCGGGCACCGGCCGGACTGGCTGATTCTGAACGATCTGTGGGATCCGCTGCGCGAGAAGAATCCCGCGATTATAAAAGAGACCGTCGAGATCATCAAACAAGATTACGTTAAGCGTGTGAACACTCCGCGCTGGGGTGGCATCCTTCTATTCAACTATGTTTCCAAGCAAAGTCCGGAACATGAGCTCGTCCTCGAGCACGAAAGGCTCGGCTTTGAGTTGCACATATACCGTGCGCTTGTGTACAACGAAAAGAGAACTGTCGAACAAAGAGAGATCGCTCATCAGTGCAGGCTCAAGATATATTCCGATGTCGAGAGGTCGGACTGGGAATTCCGCCATACGACGCTAAACCTGCTTGCAGAGCGTGTCGCGGATCCGGATACCTTCGATGCCGAACGGATGATGCGGCCGAAGGATAGAAAGGACGCAAAATTTAAAGATAACGACTTCCATTTTTATCAACTCTCTATTATGAAGCGAGTCGGCATGACCTGCTACACATGGGTCGATCCGAGCGTGAAAATAACCGCCGACTACAAGGCGATCATAACGCTTGGCGTGCCGCAGCAACAATTCTTTGAATGCGTCGTCATCAACGCATGGATCCGGCAGGCGTCGGTGGATGAAATGTTAGAAGAAACATTTCGCGACTTTGCTGAGAACAAATCCCGCGTCGTCGGTTACGAGGGCGTGGCCGCCCAGGCATTTTTGGAACGCGAATATCTCCGCATGATGCGCATAAAGGGACCGCTTCCCTTCTACATGCCCGATCATGTAGAATCAAAAGACTCCGACATCGAGAATTTGATACCGATCGTCCGGCGCGGGACTATGAAATTCGATGTATCGCAAGGCGATCAAGGTTTGCTTATACGACAGTTCAAGGGCTATCCGGATAGAACGCAGGTATCGCGTGGCGGCATCGGCGATGACGGCATCGATGCCTGCGGAAAATGTTTCAAACTCATTCAACTGTTTCCACCGGGCGCGCAAAATGTAGAATATAAATCCGGTTCAAGGCGCGAGGCGCGATTCAAAAAGGGAGCATTCTAATGAGACGGTGCAAGGCGTTTATTATCGCTGTGATCTCTCTATTTAATCGTGTCACGTTCAAAAGAAAACAGCGGGTTACAATCAATTTTAAGCGCAGACATAGAATCGTACTGGCTTTTCTCGATCTATTTTTTGATGCGCGCCGACTGCCGCATGATAAAATCCAATTACGATTGAGGAAGCGACGAAAAGCAAACTACGAGCGCGGCATTTGATGAAAGACTATTTGAAATACGCGAGTTACATCATTGTTGCCGTCACAATCGCGTACATTTGCGTCGTGGTGAAGGCTTGCGGATCGAGCGAGCATTATGGTGACATCGTTGTCATACCTGCGGACTCAGCGTTTTTACCTATTGTGAAGCGGGGCTATAGGCCAAATCCGTTGTCATTTAAAAAGGTATCGAAGCCGGTTGCAAAGCTCCCGAAAGGGATGCGGGAAAGCGATGTCGCGAGAACGATTGTGGTTGTGAACCATACAAAGGCGAGCACCGCGTTGATCATTGAGACCAAATCCGGCAAGGTGTTCGTTCCCAAAACAACCGACAGTCTTTCCGTTCTCGTCACGGAATATCTGCCGGCTGTCGTTTCACTCAATCTGAATGCTGGTGTTGGCGTTTCGCTCGATCTCTCTGCGCGATTTTCGCCGTCGGCATCGCTCTCGTTTCTGAAATGGTACGGATTTGTCGATGCGCCGGTCATCGTCGCAGATCTGCGCGGTCTCGCTGTCGGCGTCGGTATCAAACTCTATCATGACATTTATACCATACCGGCGATCAAATGGGAATATAATTCGCTGACCAAATCAATCATTCTAAATGTGAGTTATCAATTATGAAATTCTTCGACAAAACAAAGCTGGCCGCAAAGGCCGTCGCCGCGTCGTTTCGAGAACGTCCTGACACGAATGAAATCTCAACCATATCATTGTTCAATCGTTGGGGCACATATCCTTCGAGTGGTCTCACTCCCGAATCGCTGACCACCATCTTGAAGGAGGCCGATCAGGGTAATATCTCCAGGCAGATGGAACTGATGAGTGAGATCGAGCAGAAGGATCCTCACATATTCAGTTGCTATAATAGACGTAAGCGTTCAGTTCTGAAAAGAAAATATCAACTCATTGGTGCCGATACCAAAGACGCATCATTCAAGAAGCATGCCGAATATGCCGACAGGGTTGTTTCGGGTATAAAGGATTTTCAGGACGTTCGCTTCAATGCGCTGGATGCCGTTGGGAAGGCATTCTCCGCGCAGCAAATAATGTGGAAAGTTGACGCGGCCAACAACGTCTATATCGACCGGTTTGAATCGTTGCATCAAAAAAATTTCCGCGCCGGGATTATTAGCGATCCAAAGTCCGACCTGAATATCCTTCGGCGCCTGACTGATGAAGAACTGTCCGACGGCGTTGAGCTCGAAGAAAACAAGTGGTTCATACCGATAGTGAAAGCCGTCTCCGGCAACATCGGATCGTCTGGACTGTTGCGAACGAACACATGGTATTACCTTTTCAAGAACTTTAATGTGAAGGCGTGGGTACAGTTTGCGGAATTGTACGGATTGCCCTTACGTATTGGGAAATATGGCGTGGGTGCGAGTGAAAAAGAGAAGAATGATTTGCTCCGGGCGCTGCAATCCATTGCACAAGACGCATCAGCCACAATCTCAGAGAATACAAAGATCGAATTTGTTGAAGCGATGTCAAAGGCTGCATCGTTCGATTCTTTTGAAAAACTCGCGGACTATTGCGACAAGCAAAACTCAAAAGCCATTCTCGGCCACAGTGCTTCGATGGATTCAACGGCAGGAAGACTTGGAGGAGAACAAAGTGCCGAAGATGCAATCTATGACATTATCGAGTCGGATGCATTCGCCTTTGACATGGCATTCAACGAGCAGGTAATCAAACCCTTGATCATATTTCAATTTGGCCGACAACAATATTATCCGAAATTTCAGACGATCGTTTCGCCTCCCAAGGATCGAAAGGCCGAATTGGATCTCATGAATAGCTTCCAACAGCCGCTGGCAAAGCAGTTTTATTATGACAATGTCGGGTTTCCCATCCCGGAGCCAGGCGCGGACGTTGTGATGCCGGCTCCTCAAAATGCACCTAGTGGCAATCTCTTCGGCGGCTCAGGCGCGATTCCGCCAAAGCAAGTAACGGCGAGCGACAATAAAAAAAAAGTCTGACCGGCTTTGACGATCAGCAGTACCTGCAGACGCTCGACGATCTTGCGACAAATCAGATAGCGGAATCTTCTGACATTTACGGCCCACTTATAACCGCCTTCGAAGACTTGCTCGGATCGGCCGCATCTGCTGGGGAGTTCAGGCAGTCGCTCGACAAAGGCTTAATCTCACCGGAGTTTATTCGCAATTTGTCGGATAAATTGATCAGCGCCAGTCACGCGGCCGACGCATTGGGTAGAAGTTGTGTGGTCCGAAAGGACAAATTCTTCAGCGATAAAAAAAAGGTGGTCTCTGCAAAATTCAAAATTGGCAAATATTTTGCACGAGCCGATGGTCTTAAATGGATAGTGGCGGACGACAATCAAAATGTGCAGATTTCATTCAATCTCACGCCGGAACAGGCGGTCGAATATTTTCGCCGGAAGGCATTTTGGATCAGCGGCGTCGAGGACCAGCGCTTTATCGACGCCGTGAAATCAGAACTTGATCGCGTCCTATCGGAAGGAGAAACCTATGACCAATTTTCGGACTCATTTAAGATATTCTTCAATGAATATGGTATCACTCCAAATAATCCAATTCGTCTTGACACAATTTTCCGGACAAACCTCTTCACGGCATATACTGCTGGGCAGGTAAAGCAGGTTGAAGAAGTAACGGATCGCTTTCCCATATGGCGCTACATTGCAGTGCATGATAATCGCACGCGTCTTTCTCATGCTATGCTAAGTAACAAATTTTTTCGAAGCGGCCCTTACCCACCCATTAGTTATAATTGCAGATGCACTCCGCAATTCATCCATGAGCTTCAATTACCGCAACTCGGAGAGATTCAGGTCTATGATTCCATTTATGACTTGATCGATCCTTCCGAGGTCATCGATTTCCTGAGTAATAATACCTTCGATCAGTGGATCAGCGACAATCCGGTTTCACCGGACATTCAAAACATTATTGATCAGGGGTAAAAATGACACAATGGCAGGAGCCATTCGCTTTCCAATCGGCGAAATTAAGCGGCAAAAGGCAATTGTTGAAATGCGACCCAAAATGTGAATCGTTGAAAATTCAACGCTATCGGCATTTATTATTTTGAATGACGATTTAATTAGATCGAAGGTTTCGCAAAAGTCGCGTTTTTCTCGCTTTGGCTAAAATAGCCTAAAACTTAAGTGATTGATATATCGCGACTTAGCCATTTCGGTACGCTAAAATAATGTGATTGTCTATACTATGCAACAGAGCATCACACAACATTGATGCGCCGGGTGCCTGCTGGTGCTTGTTCGCGCGTTCATGCAAGCGGGAACGTAATGGTAAATGTCGTTCCAGCCGTTACGTCGAGTGCGATGGTACCCATAATCTGCTGGGTGAGTGTCATAACGAGATTCATTCCCATAGATGCGGTCTTTCGAAAATCAGCGCCCTTGGGAAATCCGATGCCATCGTCATGCACTGATAATTCTATTTCGTTAAGGTCTATCTTGCGCACGGAAATTGCAATCGTTCCGGGCTTGCGGTCGGGGAATGCGTGTTTGAGGGAATTTGAGATCAACTCATTTGCAATCAGTCCGCAGGGGATCGCGATATCGATGCCCAGGAGTATTTCTTCGCTCTTCACATGGAAGGAGATTCCATCTTTTTGGTACGAGCGGATAAGATGGCTTCCCAATCCCTGAAGGTATTCACCGAAATCGATGTTGGTAAAATTTTCCGATCGATAGAGACGTTCGTGAATAATCGCCATAGAGCGGACGCGGTTTTGACTATCCAGAAAAAGTTCCTTCATGCGCGTGTCCGCAATCTCATAGGCCTGGAGATTTAGAAGGCTGGAAATAACCTGCAGGTTATTCTTTACGCGATGATGAATCTCTTTCAGAAGGACAACCTTTTCCTTGAGCGATGCCTCCAGCTTCTGCTCGTGCAGGCGCAGCAACACTTCTGTCCGTCGATGTTCCGAGATTTCCCGCTCCAAATCTTTCGTGCGCACTGCGACGTGGGACTCCAACTCAATATTCGAAATCTCCAGTTCGGAATACGCGTGCTCGAGTCTGTCCAGTATGGAATTGAAGGCTGCGGCAAGCCGTCCGACTTCATCCTGAAAGACGATGGGCAATCGCGGTGTCATGTCTCCAGCTTGCACGCGTTTGACAACCTTTGCCATGCGACGAAGATGTGCCGTAACCATGGTGGTGATTGCGAATGCAGCCAGAAAACCAACCACCAGCACAAGCGCGGCGGCTGCCTCTGCATGAGAGCGTGCGGTCCGGAGTTGTTCCAGGAGTTCAGAACGGGTGAAGCCGAGATACAGCATTCCAAGCAGCCGATTGTTGTACGCGATTGGGCGCTTTAGCTTCAAGATGCTATTGTCGGCGCTGACCGTGGACCGATCACCCACGTGCCGATAGCCGGCGGTATCTGCGCTTGCCATGTTGTAGGCGGCGTATATTTTTCCGGAGCTGTTTTCAACGACGGCATACGCAAGTGTATTGGCAAGACGTGCGATCTGAAGCTCGCTGTGAACTTGATCGGAATCACGGAAAAAAAGCGCCGGGCCGAGATTGGTGGATATCATTGCCGCGACAACGTCGCACTTGTCCTGCATATCCTCAGAGGCCATACGATCGAGAAGCCCCGGATAATACCAGTAAAAGGAGAGAGCGAAACCAAACATAACCGGGCTGATGATTCCGAAAAATTTCCAGCGAAGAGAAAGACCGGTGATTTTCGCAATAATATGGCGTTTGCCCATTCGAGTACCCCTGCAATTTGAGAAGCTATAATCTGAACTTCGTCCCTTCTGCATAGTCCTCCTGAGCAACAGTGTTGCAGGAAATATGCCACATCGAGAGAGAAATAATGGACGCATTCTTGGCGCATTGTGCCTAACCCGGTTCGGATTAGTGTATTGCAGAGAAGAACGGCAGGAGTGGGGAATCCATCACATTTACGATTCTACAAAGAGCAGAATAGCCAGCGGAATCAACTGCGGGCGCGATGAGTGTGGGAGATAAAATGAACTGAGTGCCATGGAAATCCAATTTAGAAAGACCATTCCGGGCGAACCGAATGCCAAAGGCATTACTTTGGGAGAATTTCTATCCCGATCTTATTTCCGCAAGTCGGATTTTCCCAAGCGGACAATTGCGGTATCTGATTCGCAACGGGGTTCTTCAGAAGTGCCAAATTGGAATTCGATGTTGCGGGCGGAATTGGACGCCTATTTTATTCAGGCTTCAATCCTGACGCTGCAGGTAATCTTTCTTCAGCAACGATCCGTCCCAGCGGCTGCTGCGCCGGATGTTTGTCGATTGGAAATAAAAGAGAGTCCACAAAGCCAGTCCCGTTCCCAGCGCAGAACCGGCAATCACGTCATTGAGAAAGTGTTCTGAAAGATAGACCCGCGAAAGGGCGATGAGGATAGCACAGCTGCAACAGCATACCTGCCATGTGCGGGACGGGCGCAGAGCCGCCAGAATGAACCATATTGCAAAAGACGTCGCCGCATGGCCCGACGGAAAGCTGTTGAAAGAATGGAGTTCGATTCCCGGAACGGTGTGGAGGCGCGCAATACCTTCGAAAAATTTGACTGGACGAACCACCTCGGCAAAAAAGAATCTCTTAAGAATCTGGGCCGCAACCCCCGCTGCAATATTTGCCGCCGCCATCGCTGCCGCAGCGCGATAGGAAATAAAAAGCAGAATACCCACGGCGAGCACGGCTGCCCAGCCGTCCCCCGCGACAGTGATAGAGGTGAAGAATGCATCTGCGGAAAGGGAATTCAACCGATTGAGAAAAAGATGTGTCTCCGCCGTGCCCAGAGAGGCGAGTAGTACGATCCCCAGTATGATTGCAATTGCAAACGGGACTAAAAAGAAAATGGGAATACGTACGTTTAAGACGTGATTCACCGTGAATTGTCCTCCTAAGAAGTGAAAACAAAGTAGCGGATTGACGGACAAGAATCAATATCAAATTCAGCACCGCGTTCCATTCCAATCAATGTTAGTAACTGATGTTACGCAGATAGAGTGTTTTCTTACCACAGAGGCACGGAACTTAATGTGTGCCAAATCGAAACATCCGATGGTGTTTTGCGTGTGCCGCAACGTGATATTCTGGAGGAAACGGCGGAAGTGACAAAGCGGGACGGCAGCAGATATGTCGGTCCGGTTCTTAAGGAATCCATGGAATCGCTCACACTCCGTTCCCGTTATGGCGATGCTCTGATCGAGAAGAAAGACGTGCAGGATATGAACCGCTACCACGGAGGTAAACTGGTTCCCTGGGCGGAAGAGAAGAAGAAATTCTACCGTGACGATGTCCTGCTGACGGATATCTTCTTCGATCCGACCGCATTTCCATTGGATCCGAATACGCTCTACATCAGCGCCCTATCGCTTGGATACGGAGTTACGAACAGCTTTATGATGCGCACTTCTTTTGGAAACAACTTTACCGGCGATCTCAATCTGCAACCGCTCTATCAATTTTATTCGTCGACTTGAGAACCTACACCGTGGAAGGAGACGTTGTGAGTTGCGCTCCCAAAGCGCCCCCGCCTTCGCTCAAAAAACAGAAAATGCAATTCGATCCGGAAACCGGAGCGGTGCAGAATCGGTAGCTTTAGGTCTCTTGCACATAATCACTTCAATCTTATGATCACAAAAATTATAGTTCAGACAAAATGGATCTGAAACGAACCGCTGCACAAAAGACAAAGCTTCCGTGGAAAGAGATCGATTTCTACCGCAACTTGCACACATCCTGACTCACTCCTGCGGCATTAAATAAGCAGATAACACGGGGAAGTTTTGCGTACCGAAGAACACGCAGATACCGTAACGCCAAGCTCTGCTTCACGAAATAAAACGCTCGTCTCTTTGTCCATGGCAATTTGCTCCTGGCGTTTTCGACTGTACCTTCTCTATTCCAATTTCGCAAATTGACACAGTTTAATGAACAGACTTGACTTGTCGTTCGCGCCTCAGGAATTGTCGATGTGAAGTAAGGAATTGTCGTTGGCGTTTCAGGAATTGCCGATGTGAAGCAGGGAATTGTCGTTCGCGTCTTAGGAATTGCGGATGTGAAGCAAAGAATTGTCGTTTGCGTCTTGGGAGTTGCGGATGTGGAGCAATGAATTGTCGTTCGCGTTTCAGGAATTGCCGATGTGAAGCAGGGAATTGTCGTTCGCGTCTTGGGAGTTGCGGATGTGGAGCAGGGAATTGTCGTTCGCCTCTTAGGAGTTGTCGATGTGAAGTCAGGAATTATCGTCAGCGTTCCCGGAGTTGGCGACATGGGGCAAGGAATTGTCGTTCGCGTCTCAGGAATTGCGGATGTGAAGGAAAGAATTATCGTTTGCGTTCCAAGAATTGCGACTGTGAGCAAAGAATTGCCGTCGGATTCTCGGAAATGCGACTGTGACCAAGGAATTGTCGTCAGCATAACTGGAGTTAGGGGGGGAATGTATTCAGTGAAACAGTGTCGTCCTGGTGGAAGACCCCGCCATCGTGGCCGCAGAGATACCGAAACTTTGCAGGGAAAGAAACGTAAAATCTGGAGTTACGAATCGAGGGGTTGGGGCAATGCTGCCAGCGTGAGAAAAACCTCCATCAGAAATAGTAGGACAGGCATTCTTGCCTGTCATTTTAAAACGAATGAGGACAGACAAGAATGTCTGACCTACGGTGTTGGCTTACGTTGAGAATATTTGGAGCAGTTATCTTTGGGACGGGCATCGGCGATATTGACCGGAAAATTATTCCCGCGTTAGGGCGCAGCAGCATCAGCGCAATGCTGCAAGACGCTTGGCGGGCAAACCAAAGGGGCCACAGTTTGATTGGGGGCTCCGATCATTCCACATCAACAGAAAGGATACGCTCATGACCAAAATGCATGAGAATAAACTGACGATGTACCTGGCGGTCGCATCGGTTCTGGATGACAACGGTGCAAAGATTGCCACCCTTGCAGCACTCACGCAGGCGACTGGCACTTTCGAAGGCCTGATTGAAGCGGTGAAGGAAAAATCGAAGGAATTCGATCTTATGGCAACCGGCATGACCCTGGCAAAGTTGGAGGCCGAGGATCAGCTCCTCGAAGAGCTGATGCCGGCGATCCACGCTCTGTACGCTTATGCGCATACGGTCAAAGATACCACGCTCGCGGAGAAGGCGAACATTTCGGAAAGCTCCGTTCGAAAACTCCGCGACACGGAGATCATCGTCAAAACAAACGGACTGCTGGAAATCATAGAAGCACATGTGGCCAAACTTGCCGACCACGGCGTGACGGCGGAAACGGTTGCGACCATCCGGCAAAAGATCGATGCGTACGAGGGCGCTCTGGAGAAAAAAGAAGGCACGTACTCCGAGCGCGTCAGCACCAACAAAGCTCTCTATGATTTGTATGACCAGACAGACGCAGTGTTGGCCAAGCAGATCGATCCATTGATGGAACAGTTCCGCAGGAAAGAAGTCGATTTCTACAACGCCTACACCCAGGCGCGCTGGATAAAGACGCTTGGAGGCTGGCGAAAATCGAAGCCGGCGACAACGCCGATGCCGGCTGTAGTATCTGCCGCGGCGTGAACCGGATGGGAAGGCAAATATGAATTATGAATGAGGAATGACAGATTAATAGATTAACCCAGAGGATTATCTTCTGATATATATCTGCGCAATCCATTAATCTGCGTAATCTGCGATCCTTGTAGAACTCATAATTCATAAAGGGCGGTTGTAAGCAGGTTAAGATCCGCAGGAGGTGTAAAAGCCTCCTGCGGATTTTTATTGCAGCCCGCAGGATGTTATTGTGGGAACGGTCGCAAGATTGTTCAATTCTTATTGGTTTATCTTTTTGTTCCTCGAAGAGCCTCCGGCCAGGTTCTCCGCGCAATCCGCCGCCGTACAAGCAACATTTTCCCATTTCCGGCGTTTAATCACTGAGGGTTGAATTCCCCGCGGCTTGCCGCGAGGACATTCATTGATAGGATGTTGAGCATTTCACACATTCATGGCCGGAAGGGAAAAATGGCAGGATCTTCGTTCGCACTTTGCAGCCCCCAAAGAGACGTTCCCGGTTTTTGCCGTAAGTACATGAGAATGTGGGGGGAAACGCCGAATTCCTTCCCTGCATTGTCCCGCATTTACACCTGCAAAGAACAAAATCAGAAAGAAAAACAACTTTCGCGGCTGATAAAAGATGAAAATCTTGATCAGGCGAGACTCTCCGACGATTTTATCGTCGATTTCCGGCGGATTAAGTTTGTGAAGCGAACAATGAAGACGTTTCGTCTCGCGAAGCTGGATGATGGACAGGACTTCGATGTCGATTCGTTCGTGGACAAACTCTACCGCGCCACGGAGGAGTTTAGCGCCATGGCGAAGGAGTTTGATCCGGGCGTCTTAAACGAAGAAATTCACCAGGCACTGCGGAATCTCTGGATCATCAATACGATACAGATCTGTTTCGGCAAACCAGTTTCTGTTTTGCGCTCCGGATTTGCGTACAGCATGATCTATCCCTATTCGGACAATTATCTGGATGCATCGGAAGTGTCATCCGGGGAAAAGAAAGATTTCTGCAGCCGGCTCGAACGGCGTTTGCGCGGCGAACGTCCGCCGTGCAACAATGAAAACGATGCACGAATCTTCCGCCTGATCGGCATGATCGAAAGCGAGTTCTGTCGGGATCGGTTCAAGGACGTCTACGAGAGTCTTCTCGCTATTCACCACGCTCAATCGAGCGCACTGCGTCAACAGAGGATGAATGATGATCTCTCTGCCGGCGATCTTCTGAGACTGAGCGTGGAAAAAGGAGGAACTTCGGTATTGGCGGATGGATTTATTGCCAATGGTATTCTTGGTTGCGCCGATGCCGATTTTCTTTTCGGTTTCGGAGTTTCTCTTCAGCTCATTGACGACCTCCAGGATATTGAAGAAGACATCGCCAATGGACATACGAGCCTGCTGTCCCTTGAAGCAGCCTCCGCTCCTCTTGACGGGATTGTCAATCGACTGCTCAACTTTATCGCGGCCATTTTAATCTCGCCCGGTCTGCAAAAATCCCCGGATGCGTGCGGCATCGCGCACATGATAGAGAAAAGCTCGAAGGCATTGATCTTCGAATCCATCGCAAAGAATCCGCAGTTGTATTCGCAGTCCTTCGTCGAAAAAATCGAACGGCATTCGCCATTGAGTTTTGAATATCTCCTTAAAATGGGAAAGAGTCTCCGATCCCGTTATGACTCTTCGCCACGGGTCCGATTGGCGGTGGCGTGAATGAACAGACTGTGCGAAAACTCACAATAATGTTATCGCGAGGTTTCATCAAAGACGTTATCTTTGATTTTCAAAATGATGACCTTCTTCTCCTCGGACGCTCGCCGAGTTTACACTGAGCGCAGCCGAAGTGCTCAGCATCCGAGTCAAATGGCACTCGTCACCCCGAGGTCTATTCAAAGAAGTTGCCTTTGTCTTCAATAAAATGACATTCATCGTCTTGGACGCTTCGGCTCCGCTCAGCGTCCTTGTGTTCGTCACCCCGAGGTCTATCCAAAGACGTTGTCCTTGTCTTCAAAAATAGTGACAAAAGAGCAAAATGTCATTCTGAACGCTTCGGCGAGTTTACACTGAGCGCAGCCGAAGTGCTCGGCGCAGGCTCCGCGAAGCGAGTCGAAGGATTCCATCATTCAGCACTTCGACTCATCCCGTGCCAACGGCATCCCTTCGGGACAAAAGGCGCGTGATTCGCTCAGTGTGACGAGATTATGATGACGCTGAGTACTTACCAACTGATCTTACGCAAAACGGAGTTTATTATTCTGAAGCTGTACGAAAAGTCATTTTTGTCATTTCGAAGGAGCAAAGCGACTGAGAAATCTGAACAAAAAGAAAGATTTCTCCCTGCGGTCGAAATGACAAAGACACTTTTAATACAATCTCCCATTGAAATATGAACCACGCGTAACATCAGTTACCAAAATACTTAACTTAATGGCATTGATCTGGGAGCTTGGGAACGAGAGCAATATTGCATCTTCCAATGTTTTCAATTACATTAAAATTATTATTGAGCGATTCAGGCGGGGTAGGGGGCTTCTTCGAGTCCATGTTCTGGACGATTGCGACAAAATTTTTATCGCTCAGTAAAAGACCATTCGACTCTTTCTTCCGGTTATCGGTGCAGTTGCTTTTCTGATATGTTTTGTGAAAAAATTGTGCAAGGACGCCCCCGTTCCTGAAGAGTTCGACAGCAATGACTTTCCGGCCACAAGAAACCATTGTCAAGGCATTCCTAAAAACACTCAAAGGATTGGATAGAATGAGACCTCTCATTTCGCTGACAATCATAGTGCTCCTGTTTGGATGCAAAGACAAATCCGTCGAACCAGTCTCTGAGCCGGTATATGGAATTGGTGGAAAAATACTGTCCTCATCCGGTGAAATTCTCCCGGGGGCAAAACTATACTGTATCTATGATCAATATTATCTTCCCGACGATCCGGCACAATTGCATGCAATGAAAAAACCGACAAGCACCGAGACATTTCCGTTTGAACTATTGCAGAACACACCTAATCCAATTGCGAATTCAGTGTACTTTCGATTTTCAGTTCCGGAGCCTTGTTCCGTTAGGCTTGATATGATGTACACTGCCGATGGAGGGACATTGTCATTATTGAATGAACAGGTGGAGCCTGGTTTGTATCAAAGATATTTTGAGCGTCTAGTAGAAATCCGGCAGCTGAAGAATGGCACATATCAATGTACATTGACCGCTACCGGAAAATCGGGTGCAAAATACAGCGGCCGGATTTTTGTTTTTGTTCTCAGCAATCTTGGTTCTCCCAACGCCGTCAGCGACAATAAGGGGTGTTATCTGTTTAACATCAAAGAAGCTTGTATCGGCGATTCCATTTTTGTGCAGCAAGACGAGTGGAATACATATACAAAATATCTCAGGTCCTCTATTCGCATGCTGGTCGTGAAAGATGGGTATCAAACAAGATTGCTTGACCTGTCGTTGATACAAGGGCAACTGCTGGCACAGGATATTATTTTGGAGGAGAATAAATGAAGACGCTCATTCGGATGGTCTTTATATCGCTGATCGGCCTGCATCCGGTATTCGGACAGATCCCTTGGACTCTTATTACCCCGAATCCGCCACGACTCGGAGCGTACACTGCCGTATCCATCGGAACCCGCGCCTATTTTTGGACCACGAATAATACCGTCTATTCCACTTTCGATGGCGGCAATACATTTTCAGTGGCGCAATACGAGACCATCGGGGACGTTGCGCTTGGGGACGGTTACAATCAAGGGATGGCATTTACCGACAGCCTGACCGGTTTCATTTCCGATATTGCGTATGGTCAATTCAAAACAACCGATGGTGGAAAATCCTGGCGTATGGTCATCGATCGGGCAAATCTGGAGGGAAGCGTCTTGCTTTTTGCAAACAAGCAAATCGGTTGGCGCTTTGCAGGATGGGGATTCTACAAGACAACAGACGGTGGAGATTCCTGGCAATATAATCAGGTGCAAAAGTGGCAAACCAACGGTTCGAGCAGCAAGGCGTGTGCTCTTGATGAAAAACGTCTTTGGTTGGCCCGGAGCTATATCATGAATCCAAATACTGACGGGGCAATCTATTACAGTGGGGATGGTGGAGCGAATTGGCAGGTACAGTCATCCGCACCCCGTTCTACGGATTCCATCGAGGTACGGTACAGTGATATCCAGATGTTGTCCAGTGGAATTGGATGTGCCGTGGGGACTCAAACGAATCATCAAACTTCGGAAGAGATCGGATTTATCTCACATACGTCCGATTTTGGAAGTACGTGGACGACGTCAATGTACTCCAAAGAAACGCCGCACTCGGTTCTTTGCGCGGGCGACAGCACGTGGCTCGTGTTCGGCAACAACGGTGACAGCACCTATTATCGATCCAGTATGGACAATGGTGCATCGTGGCAGCGTAAATCGCGAATCTCTTCGCAAAACTATTACGATCGCTTCTATGCGGCAACATATGTTCCGGGCTACCAGTGCGTGTTGGTGATTAAGGGTGACGGGATCTATCGATCGGTGGACCGGGGCACCACATTTACCCGGTTGACAAGCGATCAGGATATGTACGTTACCGATGTTACGGTGGAACGGCATCATAGTGGTACGGGAACGCCGATGTTGCTCGCGTATGGCGAAAGTGCTACAGTGCTTATCAGCGAGGATGATGGTGCGACGTGGCAGAAAAAAACAATGCAACTATCACAAGGATCGTCAATTTCGCGCTTACGTGCGGCAGAAGGCGTCATGTATGCCATGATCAATCAGATGCAATTATATAAGTCCACCGACAAAGGAAATTCCTGGGTCTTGGTCCAAACGCCTAACCAGGGCGGCCAGCAGGGAATGGAAGTGCTGGACGCGAACACGCTGGCCGTCGACGGTTTCCCCTATATGTTGAGCACAACCGATGGAGGGAACACATGGCGTCGTCCTCCCTTTCCCGGATCCTGCTGGGTCAATTCAATTATTATGTTTGATGCGAACAAATATGTTGCCGCAGGTTCGTATTACGACACATCGGGCTATCGGGGAATGTGTTACACAACAACCGATGCCGGGTACAATTGGCGAATCGTTGATCTTCCCGAGGAAATCTATCAAATCCAAAAGGCCGGCGTTTCGACATTTTACGCCCTTGGCAATCGCGGATTCTATAAATCCATCGATGGCGGCGGTACCTGGATGACCATGCGCTCATCCAATGATTATTCTACCTACTACACGAATCTGTACTTTCGTGATTCACTCTATGGACTGCTCAAGGAATCATACTATTATTTGCTGACCAGGGATGGTGGAAAGACCTGGAGTTCCGCGGCTCTGACGCTGCCGTTCGGTGTGGGGCCGGATGCAATGGAGCAAACAAGCGATGGAAGATTCCTCGTCGTAGGAGAGGGCAAACTCTATGTACAAAATGAACCGCTCGCTGACTGGAAATCAGCCGCCGGTTCAATGGCGGCGAATGTACAGGAGGCAAGAGACGAGCTGCTCACTGCGTATCCCAATCCGTTCAATCCGGTGACGACAATCCTCTTTACTCTTCCCGCAAAATCATACATCCGGTTGACGGTGTATGATAATCTCGGTAGAGAAGTCGTGGTGCTCGCAAACGGCGTCTATGCGTCCGGACGCCATGCAGTGCAATTTGATGCCCGGGACAAATCCAGCGGAGTCTACTACTATCGATTGCAGGGAGAAGGTTTCGCGTCGATAAAGAAAATCCTTCTTCTCAAGTAAGTTGTTCCGGATTGCCGGCGACGTTTCATCTCGCTCCTGCTTCTTGGGAACGAGAATTCACATCTGCCATCTGCCCCACAAGCGTAACGCCGAGCTCCTGCTCGGCGACGATAACACTGACTACCTGCCCAACAAGCGTAATGCCGAGCTCCTGCTCGGCGACCGCTTCCACGTAATCCCAAAAGCCGCGGAGCGTGGCTCGGCTCCGCTCGCCAACCAGAGCTCCGCGTTACAACATTGCAGAGCTTGACAATATGAGTAACTGATGTTACGCAGAAGGCCAAAACCTTCTCAGATGTCGCCCCTATATTTGTGCCATATGGCACAAACATAGGGGTGACATCTTGATTACGTATCGAATAGATGGACGATTGGTAAAGATGTCGCCACTCCGTGGCTCTTCTCAATCTTGGGTGGGATCGGTCTACAAAGATGTCGCCGCTAACGCGGCTCGGAACAAAGCGAACGCGGGTGGAACAGCAGAACTCTCCGGGGGAAATGCTGTTTGATTTCTTGGCAATTTGTTGAATGTAGCCCAAATTCTGTATACATTCTCTTGCAACAATTCTTGACGATTGCTACATACAATCGATTGTATTGATTGGGGAAATTACTTGAAAACTTGCAGAATAAGTCCGACCACGTATAACGCCAATGGGTGTTGTTATGTGGTTTTTCATTTTCAAATCAGTACGCCCGGTAATTAATGTTCTCGCACCATATTAGCGAAGCCGGAACAGACTGTTTTATTTGATTGCAGCAGAGCTGACGGTATTGCATTCCCAATCCCAAGGGATCTCTTTGGGACGGGATGTTGGAAATGAGAATAAGTAGACAAAGCTATGGCGGTAGTTCAGCAGCTAGCCGCCATTTCGAGAAAACATTATGGACATACTGACCTTACTAATCGGGATTGCAATTGGTGCCGTTAGCGCATTCTTAATTCTCAAATTCAAGTTTGATCGGGATAGAGGGATTCCAAAGGACCAATTTGATCGACTCGCGGCTCAACTTGGGTCGGTGACAACCGAAAAGAGCAAAGCTGAAGAACGATCATCGATGCTGGACTCATCACTGAAGAAGGCGAACGATGATTTGTCTGAAGAAAGAACGAAGCTGATTGGCCTATCGGGATCTCTCGCAACCGTTCAAACTGAATTAAAGAATGCCGATCAGAAACTCCAGGATCAGAAGAACGAGATTCAGGAACTGCAATCACAGTTTACCGCTGCATTCAAAAACCTCGCCACTGAAATTCTTGAAGAAAAGAGCGAAAAATTTACCCAATTGAACAAGGACAATCTTACTGCCGTCCTGGGTCCACTGCAGGAAAAGATCAAAGATTTCCAGATCACGATCAATGATACATACGGCAAGGACGCCAAAGAACGCGCAACCCTTGCCGAGCAAATTCGGACGCTGACCGATCTTAATCAACAGATAACCAAAGAAGCATCCAACCTCACAACTGCCCTCAAGGGTCAATCCAAGACTCAGGGAGATTGGGGCGAGTTCGTTCTGGAACAGATACTTGAAGGTTCAGGTCTTGTTAAAGGCACTCACTATGTTGTCCAGCAATCGATGCAAGGTGAAGACGGCAAGACGCAGAAACCCGATGTTATCGTTAATTTGCCGGATGGTAAGCATCTTGTGATCGATTCGAAAGTTTCTCTTACTGCATTCACGGACTATTGCAATGCCGAAGATGTTCAGTCGCAACGCGCGCTCCTTGCCGGTCATCTTGCTTCGGTCAGAAAACATATCAAAGAGCTCAGTGAGAAGAGTTATCAGAATATTTACCAATTACAAAGCGTCGACTTTGTTCTGATGTTTGTCAACCTGGAGCCCGCCTTTATTGTTGCGGCGAGGAATGACATGAATCTTTACAACGACGCTTTTGAAAAGAACATAGTCATTGTGTGTGCATCCACTCTTATGGCCACTCTACGTACGATAGCCGGCATTTGGCGCCGTGAAAGCCAAACCCGGAATGCAATCGATATTGCCCGCAAGAGTGGAGAGCTCTACGACAAGTTCGTTGGTTTCCTGGACGATTTGAGATCAATCGGCGATAAGTTGCAGGCTTCCCAGAAAGCGTATGATGATGCCGTCAACAAACTGAGTACCGGCAAAGGTAACATTATCCGTCGTACTGAGGAATTGAAAGCAATGGGAGCAAAAACCAGTAAATCGCTTCCTGCACAGCTCGTTGATCGTGCAATAGAAGCAGAACAACTTCCAGGTGCAGAGGAATGAAACGGCGGAGAATACACCAAACAACACTCGCGGCCTGTAGCTCTCGTTGTTCGCTCTCGTTCCCAAGCGGACAGACTGTGTGAAAAGTCTCTCAGCCGTCATCGCGAGGAGCGAAGCGACGTGGCGATCTTCATTTTTAGATCAAAAAAGCAAGATTGCTTCGGCAAAAAACGCCTCGCAATGACTATCCCAGAGTTTTCACACAGTCTGGGAGCTTGGGAACGAGAGTACTATGATTGGCTAAATGTATAGCGCTCGTTCCATTGCATCCTGCGACAAGAAATGAATCATTTGTATCTGGCGGGCCGCAATGGCGTTTTGCCTAAACGTTGATTGCAACCATTGATTTGAGGGCTGGGGGATATGACACGAAAGATCAAGAAACGTCTGGTATCGATTCACATTGACCCGGTGATTCGCACCTTTCGCGATGAGAGAGTGATTCTCGATACTGACTTGGCAAAAATCTACGGCATTAGGACCTTTCGACTGAATGAAGCGGTGAAGCGCAACCGGGATCGATTTCCTGAAGATTTCATGTTCCAGTTAAGCCGAGAAGAGCAGGCGGCTTTGACATCGCAAATTGCGATGTCAAAAAAAGGACGCGGTGGAAGGAGGACTCTTCCGTACGCTTTCACAGAGCATGGCGCGATCATGGCAGCCAATATCTTGAACAGTTCTCGCGCAGTTCAAATGAGCATTTTTGTGGTTCGCGCATTCATCAAGATGCGGGAGACGATGGCGGCCAGCAGTGCACTTACGGAAAAATTGCGCGAGTTGGAGAGCAAGTTGACCCAGCGCCTCGATATACAGGAGCAGGCAATTGTCTATGTGCTGGCGGAACTGAGGAAACTGATGGAACCACCCCAACTGCCAGAGCTAAAACGGCGGCCCATTGGATTTGGATGCGAAGATCAATAGCGCCGGAAGGAAGTCATCCCGAAGAAATATACAGCGAGAACATGCTTCTGCAGAAGATTGAATACATACACAACAATCCGGTGCGAAGAGGCTATGTGGATGAGCCGCATGATTGGCGATATTCGAGCGCGAGAAATTATGAAGGGAAAGAGGGATTGTTGGAAATACGAACTGACTGGAGGAACGGGGTGTGAGCTGTGGAGAAGCGGAGCTTCTGGGTGTGGCGTTCCCAAACGGAGTTTGGGAACGAGAGCAATCCTGCAATATTCTCAAAAAAAGCCGATATTGTCCTGTTCTCATCAAGGCGAGAAGTAAACAGACCCTTACGACTAAGTTGGATTGAAATATAGGTTAGGTGATTTCATGAGCGTAATCCGCGACAATTACACAAAGGGTACGGTCGGTGAATTTCTAAAGGATAACATCCAACCCGGATCGAAGCTATCCTTCGTTTCTGCATATTTTACTATCTATGCTTACCAGCATTTAAAAAACCAATTGGATACGGTCGAACATCTCCGATTTCTTTTCGGGGAGCCCAGATTCATAAATTCTATCGATCCGTCAAAAACGAACCGGCGAGAATTCAAAATTGAAGATGATCAGCTTATTGTTCCCATAGAGACTCGAATAACTCAAAAAACAATCGCAAAGGACTGTGCCGAGTGGATTGGTGAGAAAGTTGAAATCAAATCCATGGTGAAGCCCAACTTCCTTCACGGGAAGCTCTACCACATGGAAAACCCCAATGGAACAAAAGAGTCAATTATGGGAAGTTCCAATTTTACCGTGAGCGGGCTCGGATTGGGTGGAAGGAATAATATTGAATTGAACATGATCCTCCAGCACAAGGGGGATGCGGCCGAACTTGAGGAGTGGTTCAACAGTATTTGGAATGATGATACGGGTCTTGTAGAGGACGTAAAAGAACAAGTGTTGAAATACCTCGATCAGTTCTATGTGGAAAACGAACCGGAGTTTATTTACTACAAAACGCTCTACCATATTTTTGAGAAATTCTTAACCGAGCAGGATAAAGGCGGTTTGCTTAATAAGCAAATCGGATTCTTCGAGAGCGAAATCTGGAACATGTTGTATGATTTCCAACAGGATGGTGTCAAGGGGGCAATCAACAAGATCCTGAAACATAATGGTTGCATTATTGCGGATAGCGTCGGTCTTGGAAAAACATTCGAAGGGCTTGCCGTAATTCGTTACTTCGAGTTGTTAAATTGTCGCGTTCTCGTGCTATGCCCCAAGAAACTATCCAGCAATTGGACTGTCTATCAAGCCGCACAAAACAGCATTCTTAATCCCTTCCGAAAAGACAGATTCAACTACACCGTATTGTATCATACAGATCTGGGCAGAGTGCAAGGTATGTCTGATGCAAACGGTGTTGACCTCGAGAACTTCAACTGGGGTGCATACGATCTGGTTGTCATCGATGAGAGTCATAATTTCCGTGGGAATCCCATGGAAAGGCTTACCGATAACGGCGAAGTGCGACTGAATCGCGCCAAGTGGTTGATGGATAAGATTATCAAGGCCGGCGTTAAGACCAAAGTGCTCTTGCTTTCGGCAACACCGGTAAATAATGATTTGCGCGATCTGAGAAATCAATTGTTGCTCATTACCGAGGGGCGCAAGGATGCTTTGCTTGAATCGTCGCAGATCAAAGACATTGAACTCTCACTCAAGAACGCTCAAACGCATTTTACGAATTGGTCTGACCCGAAGAAAAATCCGAATCGGACCGTCAAACAATTGTTGGAACGGTTGGACTCCTCGTTCTTCAAGCTTCTCGATGAAATGACGATTGCGAGAAGCCGTAAACACATCAAAAACTTCTACAATATTAAGTTGATTGGACAATTCTCTGAACGACTAAAGCCACATTCAATTTATCCAACAATCGATTTGAAAGACCGCTTCTTTACATATGATGCGTTGAATAAGAAAATCCTTGAATATAAACTCTCCGTATTTAATCCTTCGGCATATATTAAGCCGGGGATGGAAAAGAAATACGCAGAACTCGGCGCAATACAAATTCTTGCGTTCACGCAGAGCGATCGCGAGAGTTTCCTTATTGGAATGATGAAGGTAAATTACCTTAAGCGTCTGGAAAGTTCGATTGAGTCTTTCGAAATCTCTCTTGACCGGACAATCCGCAAAATAGAAGACCTCCAGAAACGAATCACTGAATTCAAGAAAACCAAATCCAAGGGCCAAGAATTCGATGTTGGAATAGCGCAGCCCGAAGAAGATGAGTTGGAAGAAAACGCGGACGATCTGGAACAATGGCAGGTCGGTAAGAAATTCAAATACCATATGGTCGACCTGCGACTTGATGACTGGTATAAAGATCTCGAAACGGATAAGCAGGCTCTCGCCGATATTTACAATAACGCGGTTGCGGTTACTCCTGATCGGGATGCAAAGCTCAAAGAGCTTAAAAACCTCATTGCAGATAAGATGAAACACCCGTTGAACGGCAACAATGACAAGGTGATCGTCTTTACAGCGTTCGCGGATACCGCTCAATACCTGTACGATTGCCTGAAGGAATGGGCAGCAAAGGATCTTGAAAAAAACATCGCGCTGGTCGCCGGCAGTTTTACAAAGACAACATTTGGGAAAAATGATTTTGGAAACATCTTAGCCAATTTCTCGCCACTGTCAAAGAATCGTGACCGGATGCCTTCTATGCCGCAACGGGGCGAGATCAGTATTCTGATAGCGACCGACTGCATCAGTGAGGGACAAAATCTCCAGGACTGTGACTACATCATCAACTATGACATCCATTGGAACCCGGTTCGCATTATTCAACGGTTTGGCCGTATTGACCGCCTGGGAAGCAAGAACGCAAAGATCCAGCTCGTGAACTTTTGGCCTACCAGAGACCTCGACAACTATATCAATCTTAAAGAGCGCGTTGAAGCTCGAATGGCACTGGTCGATGTCACGGCGACTGGAGAGGATAACATTCTCAATACGGAGCAGATCGAAGATCTGATCGAAGAAGACCTGAAATACAGAAATCGCCAACTCAAAAAGTTGCGCGATGAAGTCCTTGATCTGGAAGACATGAACGAAAGCGTTTCCTTGACGGATTTCACATTGGACGATTTTCGTGTCGAGTTGACAAACTACATCGAAAGCAATCGAAAAAGACTTGAAGAGGCACCCTTTGGGCTTTATGCCGTTGTGCCGTCTCCCTCAGAAAAGCACGCAGATCTTCTCGATCTTCATGCATTTTCTGAAGTAGAAAAAGCCATTATCAAACCAGGTGTGGTCTACTGTCTGAAGCAGAAAGGGGACTCCGATGGTAATGAAGAGGTGAATCCGCTTCAACCGTATTTCCTTGTTTACATTTGGGATGATGGACAGGTGCGGTTCAATTACACCAATGCAAAGCAAATATTGGAGATCTATCGTTTGATGTGTCAGGGTAGAAAAGAAGCATTTCAGAATCTCTGTGATCTTTTTAATGCAGAAACGGAGCATGGCGCTCGTATGGAGCCTTATGCGGCACTATTGAAAAAAGCCGTTGATGAAATTGTTCGTGTGTTCAAAAAACGGGTGACACAAAGGGTGCTTGCTGACAGGGCTGGATTGATTATTCCGCAATCAAAGCAGGTCAATGAAGTAAACAATTTCGAACTTGTCAGCTGGCTGGTTATCAAATAGAGTACATTATGAATGAAGACATAAAGAAACGGATAGAACGGGCAATCAATGGATTTGCCCAAGGCAATTTGACAAAAAACTCGCTTGCCTTTTTTGAAGCATTAGGTTATGCGACTGATCGACAAGCACCTCTGCAGAATCCTACGAAAGAACAGTTTAAAGAAACGTTTGTCCAATCCGACACACGGTTCAATGAATTCAAAGCCAAATTAGATGAATGGACATATGTTGATCTATTGTTTCAATTGACAAAAGACGAAGCCTCCCGACATACGTCCCTTTTTGATACAAAGAAAGTTGACAATACCATCATTGAAACGTATCTCTTCTTTGTTATCCAATTGCAGCATGAAACCTATTCCCGTACAGATTTGAGCAACATCACTCGCGAGGTGAACCGGCTTTTCCCCATGCCAGCAATGATATTGTTTAAAATTGGATCACACCTCACGCTTTCCATTATTAACAGAAGACTGCACAAACGGGATGAGAGCAAAGATGTCCTCGAAAAGGTAACTCTCATTAAAGATATCAGCATAGAGAATCCTCATCGGGCACATAAAGAGATACTCTGTGACCTGTCCTTCGATCAGTTATTCTCTAAACACCAGTTTGTAAATTTTGTAGAATTGCACAATGCTTGGCAAGCAACCCTGGACATTAAAGAACTTAATAAACAGTTCTTTCAGGAGTTGGCGAATTGGTACTTCTGGGCTTTGCAGCATGTTGAATTCCCGAATGACAGGAAACTGGATGAAGATAAGAATTTGCAAACAAGCCTTATACGCTTGATTACACGGCTTATATTCGTTTGGTTTCTCAAGGAAAAGCATCTAGTGTCAGAAAATCTTTTTAATAAATTAACTATTAAGTCGATATTGAAGGGCTTTGACCCTGAAGGATCTAAGACAAACACATATTATACCGCAATCCTTCAGAATCTGTTCTTTGCGACGCTCAATCAAAAAATGAATGAACGAGAGTTTGTCAAGGATGGAGATTTCAATACCAATCGGGAACAGCATGGAATTAAAAACAAATATCGCTATGCAAAACAATTCTCTATATCAGAAAAGGAGATCGTTGAACTCTTTAAGGAAATTCCATTTCTAAACGGCGGACTATTCGATTGTCTGGACAAAGATAACGACGAAACTGGCAAACATGAGTATGTTGACGGTTTCAGCCGCGCAGAGAAAAAGACTGCAAAAATTCCCGATATGCTGTTCTTCGGCAAAAAACGCATACTTGATCTTAGCGAAGGATATGGATATAAACGCACCAAAGAAGACTGCAGAGGTTTGCTGGAAATCTTCAATGACTACAAGTTTACGATAGAAGAAAATACACCAATTGAAGAAGAAATTGCTCTGGACCCAGAATTACTCGGGAAAGTCTTTGAAAATCTCCTAGCTTATCACACCCCTGAAACTGAGACGACAGCTCGAAAACAAACCGGCAGCTTCTATACTCCTCGTGAAATTGTGGAATACATGGTCGATGAGAGTCTTATTGCCTATCTAAAAACACAGTTGCTTACAGAGAATCCTGCTTGGCTGCGGTTGGGTGATTTACGGTCGGATTTGTTTGGTAACACCAGCTGGAAGGGGCAACTACAGATAGAACAAGAAATCGGCCACAATAGATGGAAAGACAAAGAGTCCACGCTTGAATCGAATCTAAGACATTTAATTTCTTACACAGATGAAAAGCACTCTTTTTCAGACGAGAATGATGTTCAAGAATTGATCTATGCAATTGACCATAGTAAAATTCTTGATCCTGCCTGCGGTAGCGGAGCATTCCCAATGGGCATTCTGCATAAGCTTGTCTATGTGCTTGCAAAGCTAGATAGGGATAACATGCGGTGGCGGGAGTTGCAGAAACGAAAGGCTCAGAATGAAATCGACAATGCTTTAGATGATAAGGACAAGGCAGAACGAGAAAAGAAGCTTATTGATATTAATGAAAGCTTTGAAGACAATGCCAGCGACTATGGTCGTAAACTCTATCTTATTGAAAATTGCATCTATGGCGTAGATATACAACCTATTGCCGTCCAAATATCAAAGCTTCGATTCTTTATTTCACTTGTAGTAGATCAGAGAGAGAAAAAAGAAGCAGAGAACCGAGGCATACGGCCACTGCCAAACTTAGAAACTAAGTTTATCGCAGCCAATACGTTGATCGGCTTGGATAAACCCGAAGGCCTTGATTTAAGAAATGATGAAATTAAGAAGCTTGAGTATGAATTGGGCGAAAATAGGCACAGACACTTTAGCGCAAAAACTAGAAGAGAAAAAATTGTTTGTCAGAAAATGGATAAATCGATTCGCAAAACAATTGCAGATGAAATTAAAAAAGACTACGCAATCTTTGAACAGTCGGTGAACAACCAGATTGAGAAATTACAGGTTGAGCTAAAGATCTCGCAAAACGCAAAGATAAGAGAGATAGAAAAAGGAAAGTATGAAAAAGCCCGTGCCGATGTTGAAAACAAAATAAGGAAACTACAGCAAACGTTGCTTGATAAGACCGGAATCGATAAGACTGCAGATAATATTGCTTCCTTCGATATATACGACCAAAATGCTTCCGCAAATTGGTTTGAACCTGAATGGATGTTCGGAAAGAATGTTGAAAAAGGATTTGATGTGATTATTGGCAATCCGCCATATATCGCTTATTATTCCAAACAATCAAAGGGTTTAGAAAAAGATTTTGAAAGTCATGTTAGAATGAATTATAAGTTTCTAGACGGAGAAAGTCCCAAACTTAGAATTAACTCTGCCATGTTTTTCTTGGAAGCTGGCCTCGGGATGATTTCAAAAGACTCAACTCTAAGCTATATAATTGATTTGAGTGTACTAGAGAATCCATTTGTAGCGATAAGAAAATGGATAACTAGACAATATTCGATATTAGAGATTATTCCCAATTTAGTTGCTTTTGAAACTGTAGCAAGTGGTCAAATTATTTTACGATTAAAAAAAACAACTCCACAAAATAATTTAATAGTCATCAAAAATAACTTTGAAGAATCGATCGTTAACTTAATTCCCCAAGCAACTATTAGTGAAAAGAATGATTATTCTTGGACTATTAGAAAGAATGATATCATAACCCGCCTTGAAAAGGAAAGTATTCATCTAGAAAACATGCTAGAGATCCATACTGGTGTCGCAGTTAATGCAACAGGGGTTGGCAAAAAATATTTTATCAAGGATCACAAAGTAAATAATTCCTTTCCCCTTCTAACAGGCGGAGGGTCAATTGACTCATCGTATTGTGTACCTAAATGGACGAAGTATTTATGTTATGACAAAGAAAAAGAGAATATCCTGAACAATGAATTTGATAAAGAGTATTATAAAGAAAAAGGATCACATCAAAGGCCATTTAACCTTCGGAAAAAAGAAGAATATGATCGGCCCAAAATTCTACTAAGACAATCTGATGTGAAATTAACCGCGACGTATAGTGAAGACTTGATATTCGGAAATTATTCGCTATTTAATTTATACCATAGTAATGATGATAAAAAGCTTTTGAAATATTTGTTGGCCTTATTAAACTCCAGACTGCTTACATATTATTGCGTAAAGAAAGAAATTATTTTAATCAAGCCAGGCAAAACCCCTCAAATTAGAAGTGGACAAAGAGGGCCAATTGGAATTAGGCAGATTCCAATAATACAATGCAATCTCACGTCTATGAAGTCATTCATTTCATTTGTTGAGATCCTTCTATTCCTCAAAAAATGTAATAAGAATTTATTAAACATAGTCTTCTTCGAGCGCCTATTGAACGCAATGGTGTATGAGTTGTATCTACCAGAAGTAATTCAATCTGCCAGTTGTGAAGTGCTCAAACATATCACAGATCTACCGGAGCTAGAAGAAGGGTGGAGCGATGAAAAGAAACTGAAAACTATAGAGAAGGCCTATATAGAACTCAGTGATCCAAGCCATCCAGTGAGCGTAGCAATGTTTAAGATGGACACCATTGAAGAAATCAGGAATATCGAAGGGAAGCAATAATCAATGCGCTGGATAACGGGAATAACTCTTGACAATTATCGCGCTTTTCCCAATGCGTATGCTAAGATTGATATTCCACCAGGCAATCATCTACTTGTTTATGGAGAAAATGGAAGTGGTAAGTCGTCGCTGTATAATGGACTTAAAGATTTTTTCCATTCCTCAGACTCATATAAGCAATTAGAAGTAAATCACTTTTCAGCAAAACAGGGAAACAATTCCGGCTCCATCGTTATTAACATCGTAGAGCTCGATGCAAACAGAAAACCTGTAACTCCGATTGATACAGCATATCTTTATTCCGAAACAGACAATGGGGCAAATAAATTTCCGGAAATACAGATTGCGAACAAACTCAAAGGTTTTTTAGATTATCGACGCCTTCTCCAAACTCATCTAATTGAGACGTCGCCCGGAAAAAGCCCCAACTTATTTGCTTTGGTAATGGAAGAATTATTAGCTGACCATTACATTCCCAATCCCAAAGGAGGGGTCGCACAGATTCGATTGGCAGACGAATGGTTGCCTATTAAGACAAAATTAGATCTTACAGACAGAAGAAAAAGAGATTTTAGGACCGCGACAGCACAGCTTCCTATTCTGGAGGGAATGCTCAGACCTCTGTTGACAAATGTCTTTACTGAGACAAAAAGGCTACTGAGTACATATTTTAAGACTAAGACCGATCTCGACATTCAGTTTCGTCTTGCTTATGACAAGGCAACGGGAGTCATTACTCGAGATATCCTTCTTAAAATTTTTTACGCTGGCGAAGAAATCCCCTCATATCATTTATTCTTAAATGAAGCTCGCCTTTCGGCTCTTGCGATTTGTATCTATCTGGGGGCGATTAAAACAAGGCCTCTATCCGGTGCTGGGACTCCTCTTGGAGGCAATAATACTCTAAAAGTATTGTTCTTGGATGACATATTTATTGGTTTGGATACAAGCAATCGCATTCCGCTCTTAGAGATTCTTCAAAAAGAATTCATTAATTCAGATTTTCAGTTGTTCATATCTACATACGATAGATATTGGTTTGAAACGGCAAAACTATGGTTCGAAACGGAACATTGTTCAATTAAGGCGATTGAGCTGTTCGCGGATGACCATGACGACAATCCATTAACACCGGATGTTCCCATAGTTGTTGATCCATCTCTTAGTTATCTCGAAAAAGCAATAGCCTATTATCGACATAAAGACTATCCTTCTGCCGCAAACTGGCTTCGCAAGGCCAGCGAAGCAGAGTTGAAGCGAATCATGCCCAAGCACCTGTTACTAACAGTAGATCACAACACTGATGAAGTAAGGTCTATAAATAAACTTGATACGCTTGTAAATAATTTTGATATATACGTTTCGGAAAACGGACTTGATCCAGTTCCATTCCACCATTTCAAGACGTATAAGAAAATTCTCCTAAATCCATTATCGCATGATGATTTGCAGACACCTCATTACGCTCGCGAGATTCGCGATGGAATTGCCTTGGTAAATGATCTTCAGAAAATCAAGACGAAGGAAATTGTAAAAGCAAAGGACAGTCAAGCAAAACCGTTGAAACTTGGAATGCGAGACACTACGACCAAGATAATGCATATTTACGAGATTGTGATTCTTGAGAACCTTCAGATCATAAAACAGGATGCTGTCGATATTCAATTATCTAAAGTGAGATGCAACATCACCGAGGCTGGCGTGACAAGGCAATTTGCATCGTTACAGTTGGCATTTGATCAACTATGGACTGATCGGGGATATCCGCCACCAACGAACTACTCAGATTTCTATAATAACGTCAGGGTGTCTAACAAGAAACACTTGATAAATGTGATGCAATTTTGATCTGCCGCTCATAAGTGCACTCGATGCAGGGACAATGCTTGATAGCGAACAGAATGTAAGTTAGAAACTTGATTGGAATTCAATAAAATTAGGAGGAATTAGATCTCATGGGCAAATATCCGAAAATTGAACCCGCGAAAATAGCAGAATGTGTCTCCAAGATAGAGAGCGATCTCTTTTCAACTCACGACTTTATTAACGTATGGTCTAAAAGAGATGTGAGAATGTATAATGTGTATCGGGGGACAGGGACCGGACGGAGAATCGTTGTGGGAAGAAACCTTGCGGAACACGCAGCAATTAAGGCTACGCACAAAAGAAAAGACGGTGCCGAGCTTTGGAAGAAGAAATAAGTAAGCAGAGAACCATTATGCCTGAAAATCAAAATATTGAGTATAAACAAAGCTGGGATGATGAGTACCTGAAATGGGTTTGTGGTTTTGCCAATGCCCAGGGCGGCGTTTTGTTTATTGGCAGAAATGACGATGGAAATCCTGTTGGGGTCTCTAATTCAAAAGCACTAATGGAAAGCATCCCGAACAAAATTCGGGACCGCCTTGGCATTGTTGCAGATGTAAACTTGCTGAAGGAGAATGGTGTAGATGTTATTGAGATAGTCACACCTCCTTATTCCAATCCCATTTCACTTCGGGGAAGGTATTACACCCGCACAGGCAGCACAAAAATGGAACTCACGGGCAATGCGCTTAATGATTTCCTGTTGAGGAAATCAGGCAGGACGTGGGATGATATTGTCGAATCGAGAGCGACAATCGATGACATTGACAAAGATAGTTTGGATAGGTTTATTGAGGCGGCATCCAAATCTGGACGCTTGCCGGATGTTCAAGGCTTGACGATGCACGAGATACTGGACAAATTGCGTTTGATGGAGCAGGGTCAGCTCAAACGGGCAGCGATCATTTTGTTCGGCAAAGATCCAAAGAAATTCTATCCCAATGTTGAAGTAAGAATCGGTCGATTCGGAAAAAATGATGAAGATCTGAAATTTCAGGAAGTCGAAGAAGGAAATCTCGTGCAGCTATTGAAGAACGTTCCTGACCAGCTCAATGGAAAGTTCTTCGTACGGCCGATAGACTTTGCAGGATTGCAACGAATCGAAAAGGGTGAATATCCTGTGGCTGCCTTGCGCGAAATGCTTCTCAATGCGCTTGTGCATAAAGATTACATGGGCAGCACGATTCAATTGAGAGTGTATGATGATCGCGTGAGTATTTGGAACGAAGGCGTGTTGCCTAGCGGCTTGACGTCGGATGCACTGAAGAGACAGCATTCTTCCCGTCCGCGCAATCCGATCATTGCCGATGTTTGTTTCAAAGGCGGATACATCGACATGTGGGGCCGGGGCACGCTCAAAATCATACAAGCTTGCAAAGAAGCAGAGCTTCCTGAACCGGAGATCAAAGAGCAGGATGGCGGAATGATGGTTGTTCTGTTCAAAGATCGTTTTGCCGAAGAGCGGCTTCAAGGGATGGGATTGAATGAACGGCAGATTAAGGCTGTTTTGCACGTAAAAGAAAATGGCTCAATTACGAATTCGATCTACCAAAAGACCAATGGCGTAGGGAAAACCACGGCGACAGAAGAATTGCAGAATCTTGTTGAAAAACAGATACTCATTCAAGCGGGATCTGCAGGTAGAGCAATAAAGTATTTTCTCAGGAAATAATTGGCCGTTAATTGGCCGAATTGGCCGCCAAATGGCCGAATTGAGTGCATCCCAAACCGACTTGACTCAGTTCAAAAAACATTCTTTCATTTCGCTACCGCTTATGAGCGCGGGGTTGCAGACACTGCTTGATTCACGTGGTTGAAGCGGAGAGAATCCCACCCAATATTTCCGTACACCAAAACATGTCCCTATCCCTCAACAAACCAAAATTAGAC
>Ga0182027_10000023_pt1 | contig 221656 bp, 173 predicted proteins | sample 712E1DmetaG_FD_121300 | JGI IMG/M metagenome (GOLD analysis project Ga0182027, IMG submission 121300) | Permafrost microbial communities from Stordalen Mire, Sweden - 712E1D metaG (Illumina Assembly) | ecosystem: Environmental > Terrestrial > Soil > Wetlands > Permafrost | place: Sweden...
ATGATCAACTCCATAAGAGTTGAACTCGTTTCAGTTTTCAAAGAACACAATTCACTTTGGATCTAAAAAAATGTTGTAACAAGCTTTGCTTCAGCTTATAGTGACTTTTTCAGTGAGAACTAAGTAGTATATCGTAGAGTCATTATTTTGGCTGAAAAAGGCCAATTCTTTGTAGGTTGAAATAGCACGGAAATAATCCCGCTCTCTCATTAATGACATCGCATAATCCGATTTTGACTGAGCGAGCACACTACCTTGAACTAAAAAGATTATGAGGAGAAGTCGGATTCTATTTTGAGAATAAATACATTTCATCGTCAAGTTTTATTATGCCCAATCTTGTTTGAATGAGTTTATAATGGGAAAAGGCTTCCACATTTTCTCGATAAAAGTACCGATCAATAAATAGAGCCAGCCCTACAAAGCCATATTTCTCTACGGCCTTTCGAAAATACGACGAGCATGAAATTGAAAACGGACATCTACTGATGGATCCTACAGAGATATCCTTCTGATAGAAGGATATAAGCTGATCAGAAACATCAACTAATATTGATTGTGGCATTGGTGTGATATGTAATGGCCGGGAGACACTATCTGAAGGCTCCCACGCATCCACTATTGGCGTTGACTGTTGCGCAAGCGCCAATAGTGGATACACCGCCAATATACATATGATGCAGAATACTCTCATCTACTTTGCAGCGAGTTTGCTATTTTCTCTGATCATTGGAACTGCCATTGTCCTAAGTTGTCCATCATTGTCGATGGCTCTGAATACCGCATAAGTTTGAGTCTCTTTTCCATCCATATACGCGGTAATTAACGAGACACTTATGGATTCGGGTTGAAGATCCCACATTGCGCCATTTGCGTAATCGATGATCATTCCGATGATACCGCCACATAATAGATTGCCGATGAACCAGCCATCCATTGATTGTGATATCTGAATCGTTGACTCCGTATACCCAGCCAACTTAATAGTGGCAATGTATGCGTATTTTTTTCCCAATTTGGCGGTAACTGGAGTCGCAGCGCTAAATACTTGGACTCCTGCCATGGTTTTTATTGTAACTATCGCCTTATCTGGTGACGAACTTATTGAAATATCCTGCGTCGTGCCTTTGAATATTGTAGCGCATCCCGCAAAAATAATTGCGACGGCTAAAACGCTGGCGCTTTTGTAGATGTTTTTCATATTGACCCCGATATATATGTGATTGAAACTATGAGTTATTTGAAGCGTTACAGCATTGTATTCTGTCATTCTTTCCACCTAACGATTTGAACTAACCTGCGGCGTGGTATCAACTATCAGTTCGTCGAAGGATCACCATCTTCTTTCCCAAAATACTTATCCACATCCACAACATCCTCCGGCAACTCCAACTCGAACGACTGCATCCGGCTCTTGTCCCACTCAGAGCATGTCAATTCGGCCTCCAACCGCGTGAAGAGCATCTTCTCCTTGTCTGATGCCCTTCCTGCTCGTGAGGAGCACACCACCAAACTGCTGACCGCCTCAACAAGCGAGCGTGCGCATACCGCCGTGGTTGGCGAATTGTTAGAACACACGCTACAGAATCCCTTTCCCGCTGAGAAATGTTTGGACCATATCATAGAATGGACTCAAAGGCTTGCCAAATCTTTTATCTTTGATTTCGTATGAAAAGATGGTTTTGACTTGATAGGTTTTGCTTCCATCAATATTTGTGTATGTGCCTTTCAATAAGCAGAACACCTTATTTGCATTGTTGCGCCGGATATCTATTCGGTAAATGAATAATGCATTCGTTCCTAAACTCTCTCCAAAAGGAAATATATAGTGATTGGGATAGGGGTTATTATGCAGAAATAGTTTCCCATCCTCTTCGGTGACGAAATATGACTGGATTTTAATATTGCTCGCTGGCGCAATTCTATCGCAAAGTGTTATGCTAAAATGGAAATATTCACTGTCTACTGAATCTAATTTCATGCCGTCGGAATAAGAAAGAGTTACCTCAGGATCTGGTAGGGATTTCATAGAACCACTGACGATTCGCTCAATCTCTTTCTTTGTTGAATCATACTTTAGTCCATATTTTGCTAGGACCTCAACTAGTTCATTTTGCATCCGCAACGAATAATTTTGTTGTTTTGCTTCGTGAATTGAGTCTCGCCTTTGTTGTTCTTTTAACGCAACCTCTCTGTTAATCTCTTCCTTTTTTGAATTAGCAAAATATGGGACAACGAGTATCAAAACGGCCAAGGGGATCCTAAATTTTAGCCTATTGATCCATTCAAGCTTTGGATAGCGCGTTGCAATTTCTTTAGAAAAGACGACAAATGCCCCATTGATGAGAGACACCACTAGAATTGAGATATTGAGTATTGAAACGTCCATAACAGTCTCACGATAATGGGATGCTTGGAGTTATCCCTCAAAATTACCCTGCACTATTTCGTGCGTTCTAACGATTTCTATATTGCGAAAAATATAGCGGCGGGGCTCTTTCCTAATTTAAGTTGTTAAGTGCGCTTCTTGGGTTTAGTCATAACAGTTTTTTTAATAAAGGCGCCGCCGTAAGATCCGCCAAACGCAACAGCAACTGCCAAGATCGACTGATAGTTGCCGTGAACAATGATGTTGAAACCAACCACCGTGCCGCCAACGATGATTGCCCATAGCCAAGCACGATTTGGACCGCCAACGCCAAGAAGAAATGTGCTGATTAATATCATCAACACCGTAACGCCAGTATCGTCCCAATTTGGTAGGCTATCAATCCAGCCAATCATTCCACCTGCCACGACTGCCGATATCAGGAGCATCCAGAATTTCTTTGTTTGCATTGGAGCCTCGGTTTCTTTGTTATAGATCTTTAAAAGCTGCGACTAACGACTTCTATTCTCCGAGAGATTAATATAGCGGATCGTCTCACGAAGGAGGTCTGCTGTTATTGCCAACTGTCTTCGCACATACAAACATCGATGTGCGGCAGGAGATCTCTATGCTATTGACTCTTTCCTTTTTAAAGTGGTTAGCCTGCATTGATTGATAAACATTCCTTTTGATAAAGATTATTGTGATTTGTGAATATCAATTTGCCAAAGCTCGTCTGGATGTTTGCCCCCTCCAAGAACATGGGGATCAGAGGCAACTGGCATCTTCAGGTCTAACACCGTTGTGTCATTTATCAATTTGATGTCAGTCCAGTATACTTTCTCAGCTCGACACTTGATGATCGTTTGTTGATCAGCAACTAACCAAATTTCCTTTAGAAGCGGAACAATGTTTTGTGGGAAGTAAGGCGTAAAGAGCATGCCATGAAAATCACGAAGTATTCTAAATGGCATCTGCTGTGCGGCATTAAATGTAATCTCAACGTATAACGTGTCGCTTGAAATATTTGTTAATCGGTGCAAATACGTGGATACAGAGTTGTTCGTGACCTGAGTAATATTGGTGAACCAACCTGGAATTGGTCTATTGCCGACCGTTGACACTGGAAAAGTTTTCTGGGCTTCTGACGCATTGATTATCTTTACGCGAAGTTGAAGCTGTCCATTGATGCCCTTTAATGCAAAATGAACTTCAGAATTTCGGAGAGAATCAAGATGAATGACACGGTTAAAAACAAGAAGTATTCGAGCCTGATATACGGGATCATCTAAAATAGATATTTTGTCCATTCTAAGCTTGGGATTTTCAGTCTGTTCCTCTGGGGGTTTTGGGAAATAGCAAATCAAAGTTGCCAAAGAAAGAACTGCAATTAAAATAGAGGCATATTTTCGCCTATCGCCGTATTTGTCTTGGAGGAAGAGATATAGGGCAAGCGAATAAACGACAATTGTCAATGCCGACAGAATAAAGCCAAGAACAAGATGACCGCCGAAAAAAATAAACCCAGTAACGATTGTAAGAATCGCTGCGATATAACTCCAAATAGTGTGAGATTCCTTGGACTTACTCATAATGAAGTGATAACCCTATGGCTCGAATGCTTGAAACAATTCCGTTTTTGAGTGCTGCAAATGCAGGCTAACGATTTGAGCTAACCTGCGCGCTGCATTTTGTGAGCGCGCGACAAATTATTATTTCCTAACTACTGCCGACCGCGCGAACAGCAGCGCGGCAGGTTGAGCGAATTGTTAGGTGGACAATGCTTTGTAAAAAAGCAATTTGCGCATTCATGCACATAGTGGATCTATTCCTTCGTGGAATCCTCGATTGCTGAACGCTCCGCCTCTTCATATATTTCTTTTTTGGTTCGATAGTCGCCAGCATAGGCCGTATGTGTTGGAAGAACCGGTAGTTTAATCGACATCACACGATATTCGTTGTAGTCATGACGGGCAAAATGTGAAATCTCAACGAGCCGCTTGTCCGGTGACTCGGAATCAATTGTCATTAAGTAGCCGAATGGAGGAAAGGTGATTTCACTCATCAGCATTGGTTTTGAAGTTGACAAGAGTTCAGCGGTGACTTCTATTTTCCCCATAATTCCCGTATAGCGAAAACGACCACTTATATTGTAATAGACATAGAAACGATATTTTGGCGAAAGGTATTTCCTCTCCCTGTCTAGCACAAAGCGAACAAGCTCTGGATTAGCGATACCAAATTTGTCCCCGTTGACCGATAAAAACATCGCAACGATTTGCTTCATTATTGGAAGAGGATAGAGATAGTTCATATAGATGAGGCTTGGCTTCCCTCCAGATTTGATGAGGATTTCCATACCTTGATAGCACCAATCAACGAAATAGCCGCCATACCAAGCGCCAGTCTCATTGTTGCACTTCCCGCAAAGAGTGTATTCACCTATTCCACCTTGATGGGTTGGTCCTTTTATGATGTCATCTGGTCCTAATCCAATCAGATCTTCGAGTTTTGCCTGAATGTATCTTTTGTCATTAAAAGCAGATTTTGGCGGGACATGTTCAAACGTCAATTGCTTTTGCTCGCCACAGATATGGCAAATGCCGAATACTTTTTTCTTTCTAGACACGTTGTCCTATTAAAATGGTCTCGTCGTTATTCGTCGAATATTGCCCACCTAACGGATTTGAGGTAACCTGCGGCACGGTGCTCATGCCGCGCCGTCAGACAGAAAAATGCACTCGCACTTGGCCTACAACTCGTTCCCGTCTGATGTCATTAGTAGCGAATTGTTAGGTTGCATTACTTAACATGCTTTTCAATCTCACGTCCAAAATAGTCTAGAAATCTTCTGGCCCAAAGAGGCTGGTAATGACCGCCAATAGACGATTGTGAATATAGCCAGATCAATTCAAAGGCAATTTTAGGGAATATCAACGGATTGGATTCAATCAGCTTGAAATAGAGCGAACTTGCATCGCCTTTCATTTGTGAAAACAGTGAATATGATTTCATATGAACAATTGAATCCCTTATTTCCTTCAATTGTTTGAAATGATGCCATCGCAAGGTAGATTTCGGACTGTCAATTTCTAAAATTGCTGGCAATACCTGCAATAATTTGTCTTCAGTAGATAGATTTCGCTCTATTTCTCTTTTGCTTAACACCTTTATCTCTTTTTTAACCTTTATCTCAAGCGTCTCAATCTTATCAGCTCTGGCTATTACAGAATTGCAGAATGATTCAAGTGCCTGATATGAGAAATTTGCAGATGCCATTGAATATTCTAAATAGTCAAATAAAATATCATCTGGCCCATACATTTTGCTCTTCCCTGATGGACTTATTACTTCTATGGGAACGAGCTTTGCCTTAGATTCTATGGCGGCTATCGAATTCTTAACGGCGGCACCCAATGATAGTGCTGCAGCATGTGGTGTCGTAAAACTAATGACCTGCTTCCGCGGCTGTCTTTCATGATGAATTAGGGCTACAAATGACCCCTTTTTATGTGATGGGCCGCCTTCATATGCAGCCGGAACATCTTGAACTATTTGCGAGATTACAGCGATTCTCCAATCGGGAAGAGTGTCTGGCTGCTCCCCTTCTTGAAACTGAAAGACTGCATCCAATTTTTTGGGCTTGCAGCATTTCTGGAATGCATGTTGCGAGCCACATGGACAATTTTTTAAAAACCGATCAATGTTCATATTGTGTGATGCCATAGAGGCCGGCTAGCTAACCTGCGGTCTGGTGTCAATGCGCGATCTGAGCTTATACTGGCTTGATTGGCGTCATTTGTTCCACTTAGCAATAGGATTCATCTGACATCATCAGTAAAGAATCATAAGGGGCATATCAAAAACTATGTTCAGCGTTATGTGATGCTGAGGAGAAGAGTCGCCTCTCGCCGATTTTGAATGAAAATATCCAACGGATACTGCTATTGGGAGTTCAGCTATTCCATAAACGGCATATAATCCAGGCGCCACGACATCTTTCAGTCTCATGTCAGAGTTTGCACCAGACAGTTGAGAATTCACAACAGGTCCAAAATCTAAAATTGAACCGAACAAGCTTATGGATCCACTCTTCCCTAATCCCCAGCTATATTCCAATCCGATAGGGGCCGTCAAGCCGAAGTAGCCTCCCGTATTTGCTCGCTTTAAATCGAGCGAGTGGTTTATGCTTTCGATCCCGGCTGATAAACCCCAATATGAAGAAATGAAAACATGATTTGAACATTCCCTTTTAGTCCCAAAACTCACCGAAGGCATCGTAGCAGAAGCAAGAATCATTTTGACTTCATCTTTACTTTTTGCTTCCGATAGCTGGGCAAAAAAAAGCGCGTATGATTTGAAGCTTTTAAAATCCTTATCATAGTCGTCTTTGAGTTTCGTTGAAGCGAAGGCACTATCAGGGAGACTGCCGCCAATATATTCGAACAAATCAAACGAGTTAAGAACTCGATATGTATTGCCCATCTTTTCATCTGCGACTGTTTGCATCAATCTAAACAATTCCGCCACCTTTGTGACCAACACCTGAACGCTGTCAATTGATTTTTTAAACTTTTCGGCTCTTAGAATTGTATAATCCTTTGACTGAAATATTGTCTTAATCGAATCAAGTGCCGAAGAGATTCTATCTAGAGTCGCAGAGATGGTGTCCTTATTTTGAAGATATACATGCACGTCTTGGAACGAGATTTTGCTCAGTTGACCAAATGCATTCTTAAGATTTTCAAACTTGTCGTAGACACTTTTATAACTCTCCCTAATTGGAACAGACGCTATCCATGGTTCGGCATTGATTTGAAAAGTATCGTTAGCAATCTTGATTTGAATCCCTTGAATATTTGTTAAGATGTAATCAAGGTATTGCAATTTTTCGGCAGGAAGAACGCGAATATCCTGATTGAGATTCTTGAGAGAATTTTCTGCAATACCTGAGAGATCCTGTTTTACGCTCCGATCCCAGATGTCCCGGTTTGTCAACAATACCTGGAGACGTGCTGTCTTGAGCATCCTAAAGGTATTGGGGAACATGTCCTTTAGAAATTCATTCTCTTTTAACTTGTTCTCGAAGATATAGAGGAAGTTGTCATTAGCGCGATCAGTCAGAAATTCTGCGGTTCCGTTTACGATATTGCTTTCGACATTTTGCGACTGGCCAACAGCGGATACTCCACATAAGAGTAATAGTAGATACATACCGATCACGATTTTTTTCATATTTCTCTCGATAATATTAACTTGATGCTCAAGTTATTTTATGTTTGTCCTCAATTCACTTCGCATTATTTCATCTAATCCCAAAGAGGATATTCATTTGCCAGATGTCGGTAGATGTAAAATGAAACGGCCAGCATTGCCAGTATCGATTCACAGATAGTTATCCATATTGTTTCCCCAATATTTTTCCCACATCCACAACATCCTCCGGCAACTCCAACTCGAAAGCTTTCAGCTTCTCCTTGTCCCACGCCGGAGTGTCGTCATCGTTATGCGTGAGCACACCTTCCAGCATCGTGCAGAGCATCTTCTCTTTGTCTGAGGCTTCGCCTTTCTCCATGCGTTCCTGCAGATACTGGAAGACCTTGAGGAAGAATGTGTCGAGTTGGCGTGGTGTTGGGTTGTCGGGCATATCTTCCGAAGAAGCCTCTATCGATCCGCTATTTTGTTTTCCATCTGTATTCTGATCATAATCGAGAGTTAAACACCCGTTCGAATATCCAATCCAAGTATGTCCTATCTTCTACCCATTTTGTCTGATCTACATCGCTTTCTTTCTCATCTTTTTTATGCCAATCCAGTCTTAATATATTTTTTGAGATCATGTTATCCCTTTTCCATTCCGCATTGGCATATTTCCCGAGTTCAGAACTATCTCGGAGTAATATAAACGAGTTAAGGATGAAGTCTTTTTTGTGAATCCGTTTTAATTCTTTTTCGATGTTTGGCAAAGTCTCGTTGGAGGCTTTGTCTGCAATGGTAACTTTTTCTTTATATTGATCTGTTCTAAAGTCCTTCGTTCCCATCTGTCCCTTTGGATCAACAAAGTTTATGTAGGCCCTCTCTTTCCCAATGAGCCACATAATGAAGTCCGGATAGAATACTTCTGAATCGTCATTAAGATAGATCCCAATTGATTTAAGCGATTCCACATTTCTCATCAGATATACATCATAGTCTTTGAATTGTTCGGGCTTTTCCTTAATGTATGCTGCAAAATCTTTTACAAACTTCTTTTCACCGTCATTGAGTTTGTCGGGAGAAAGCTTAACATCTTCCTTTAAAACCAATTTGTTATCACGAAACAGCGGTTCATAAATATGATTTCCGATTTTATCTATGATTAATGCATTTTCAATATCTCGTATTGTTTTGGTGAAATCAGCGATTTCCTGATTAAGTTCTTTATCTGTTTTCTGTTTGGTTGCAGCGCCAGCTTTCTTTGACAATTTAAACGATTTCACCAATGTATACTTCTCAATGAAATCGCCTTTTACTTCACCCCGACTTTGTTTCAGTTCTTCTTCGTATTGGTAAATACTGCTGTTTAAATGCCAGTTGATTTTGTTTCGCACTTTTTTTACAAATTCTTCACCGATTATTTTATTCACATTTTCTGCAAAATCGAAATCAAGTATAGGAGCTTCTTCTTTGTATAGTATTTCGTCGATGTATGCTAACACATCATCTACTGAAATTTCTGACAGCGCTTTGCCTGCCTTATACAGCCGGATATTGGCTTCATCTGATTGCTCAGTCATCGCTTTTGTAAATGGCTGATAATTGATGAACGATCTATAATTAGTATTCGTTTGGCTTAACGAGTTTCTGATATTTTTGCCTTCGTCATTCCTGTTAGTTCGGTAGTCAAGATTGACGATGAAATTGTTAATTGTTGCTTTCCGTCTCTTACCATTAAGCACAAATTCGTATTCTATTTTTCTATCGATAGGGTAAAGCAACACTCGCTTTACATCTACATTGGTTTTTGAAAGTTTAAATATCTTCAGATGCTTTTTGTATGCAGCGAATGCGACGCCGCCGCCCTTTAGTTTTATCAGGCACGGCTTCACGGATATTTCAAAAGTCTTGGTAATTTCCAATTCATTGCTTACTGCTTCAGTAAATGTTTCAAGGTAGCTGCGCTGCAAACTGAATACACAGAGTGTTTCCAATCTTTTTAGCTTGTCCTCTTCGGAATCAGTCAGGTCAAAATAATCATCTATGTGGTTCAGATCTTTTCGCTTACCGTCATTTTTCAAACCTTTCAGGCGAACACCCCGACCGAATATCTGAATGATTTTATTGCCTTTGGTTTTGCCCAGATTAATCAAACCAATCACCGAAACACGGAAACAGTTCCATCCTTCGGCAAATTTTCTGCTGCCAATCAATACATTGATGGGAGATTGCGGCTTGTCAATATTTTCAAAAAGATATTTTTCAATGTTGCTGATTACAACCGAAGTGCTCGTGACCTTTTCTACATTGTCACCCTTGTAATCATTTATGAAGTTTAAACCATTGCCTACGTTGATAATACCCCAATAATCGCCAGCACCGTATGAAAGCAATATTTCATCGTCTGCCTGCGTGTTTCTTGTCAGACGCAGCATCCCTTTGTAATCGTTGTTGAATACATTTTTATATTTCGTCCGATCCGCAGTGGTACGAGTGGCGAGATAATCTACAATCTTCGAGATATCTGAAAGTTCATCATCGCCTTTTTTACCTTCTTCCTTTTTATCGTTAACAGTATTACCCATAAAGGCAATCAGCGGACGGTCCGGGAAAGTGGTTGCGGAGAAAAGGTCTTGGATGTCGGAGTATTCGAGATTGTTGAACACATCCAACTTGTTTTCAATTACCTGCATGTTCAATTCAAGGTTATCATCCAGACTGCCTTTTAACAATATATCTGCATTGACTTTCTGAAAGTAAAAGTCTTTGCCATAACCATCCCGATAGAACAGATTGTAATTGTAGTCATAAATGATTGATTTGCTGTATTCGTTCTCTAACTTACTATCGAGATTGTGGAAGGTGGCCGAATATTCGAAAAGAAAGCTGTGTTTGATATTCAGCCTTCTTCTCAATTTCAAAAACTCTCCTTCATCATCTTTCTGGCTGGTTCCCAATCCAATGTGGGCTTCGTCCACCAATATCAGACGCTGATATTTTGTATTGTCTGGGAAATCAAAGAAGTCGCCCGCTTTGTTCAGCAAGGCGCTGGTGGTATCAATGGTAAACCTGATTTTATTGCGATGGATCTTATTGAGATATTCAACCAATGGAGTTACTTCCCGCTCGTGCTGCTGGATCAGATTTACGCCGGGAGTGGTGATGATGAGTTCAAGATCTTTAAAACCTTTATTGTGTTCAATAAACTGGAAAATATTGATATGCATTATTATTGTCTTACCGCTTCCCGTTGCCATCCAGTAAGCCAATGCACTTTTCGCAAAATCCTCTAAATCCTTGCTGTCTCGATGCCTGAAAAACACTTCGGTAAAATAAAGCGCCAATATCTGGTAATAGCGAAGCGCAACCTTGTTTTGCTTCCGGGTTTCCAGGTATGTGTTGTATGCTTTTAGATACTTCTTGACGGTATCTAAGATTTTCTCATCCAAACCTATGGAAGCATCGAATGATTCGATTTTTTCCTGTGTTGATTTGTCGAATAAATCTATCGACTCCTTCAGGAAGTTCTTTCTTATATGCTGATAGAGCTTTAATTCCATTGGGATTACTGGTTAAATATATCTGCGTGGATAATGTTTAGCTGCAATATTCTTTTGTCAACTTGCAGCTGCTTATCTTTCAGCGTTGCCAGAATATTGAAATCGTAATTGACTTCTAAGTGCGTGGCCTCGGGATATTTTCCCGCAATTTCAATAATAGCCTTGCTGTCATCTTCACCTACTGCAATATCACGCCAAACGACCAATGCATCTGTCGCATCCACCACCTTGTAATATTTCTTGCCAATTGTGTAGGTTTTGATGCTTTTTACTTCAAAGCCCTGCAAATAATTATAGGTGTCTACCAAATCTACAAAACCTTCTTTGGTGGGCTGACCGTATCTTATTTTATTGCTAAGCGGCATACTTACATCGAGTGTGCTGTTGATTTTATTGAGTTCGGGTTTGTAGAGATATTTTAATGGAAGATTGTTAGGCGTTTCTCCTTCATATTGTTGAATAGCGTCTAATACGTCCTCGTATTGTTCAAGAATAAGGTATTTGAAAATGTGTTTTTTTGAACCATTATTATCAAGTGGTTTGCCATCTTTCCAGTTCTGAGAGTATATGACTTTCTGAATCCGGGGCTTGGTAATTGTGTGAAAATACGCCCCCATTTCTATCAGTATGTATTTTCTAAAACTGCTGTATTGTTTATTCAGCTTGATTACTGAATGGCCAGTTGAGCCTGAACCAGAAAAGAAATCAAGAATGGCTTCATTATCCTCAATCGATTGTTGAACAATTAGGTCTGTGAGCTCTGATGGTTTTGGTGTTTCAAAGTTTTTATGTCCCAGTATGTTTTCAAGTTCTTTTGTTCCTTCTGTAGCAGTATGAATATCATCCCAAATTGTTCCAATAGTTTTTGAGTCGTTGACGACATCCACCCAAAATCGCCTACCATTTGGTCCACCTTTTCCATCTTTTCCAAAATATATTGTTCCATCCTGTATTAGGCCGGGAACATCTTCTTCATAAAATCCCCAATGTCTTCCTTTAGGGCAATTATATTCTTTACCCGTATTGGGATTGGTTATTATAAAATAACTCGTTTTTTCACGCAACCCTGGAGCGTGTAGTGGAGTGCTTTTCCACTTTCCTTTGACGTGATTATCTGGGTTTGAAAATTCAGCTTCAATAAGTGGAGTTCCCAATAGGTCATGCTTGGTTTTCTTTTGACTATAACACAAGACGTAATTGTGCGAAAGTGAAACATCAATATCGTTTTGCTTTGATTTTCTTGAATTCCAAATGAAATTAGCTTTGAAATTTTCTACTTGGAATATATTGTCACTAATTAATTTTAAATTGAAGCCTTCATTATCATCAATACTTGCAAAAAACAATCCGTTCGCTTTTAATAAACGTTTTGCCTTTGTAAGTCTATTGTTCATCATACAACTCCAACTACTATGTCTAAAGTTGTCTTTGTAAACAAAGCCATCTCCACCGGTATTGTAGGGTGGATCAATGAAAATAGCTTTGACTTGGCCATTATACCTTTCTTCGAGAAATGTTAATCCCTGATAGTTCTCCGAATTAATCAAAAGCCCGCTTGTTCTTTTATCTATATCATCAATCTCTGCCAGTAGTTTGTCTTTGAAAGGATTGCTGCCGTTTTTCTGCTTAAAAAATTTTGTGTCTAATACTAAAGTAGGCTGAGCTTTCAGATCTGCGGTTTTTTTTACCTTCACATTAAATAATGCTTTCCATTCGGCCAGCTGTGCTTTGTTCGACAATACTTCTTTATAGTATTTCTCATCAATGTTATCAATCGTCAGGCAGTATTCACTTTCCACAACTTTCTTTTTCATCGTAAAGAGCTTTTTCTGAAACTCCTCAATGGCGCTTAAAAACTCGATGATGCGGCTGCTCTCCAAGTCAAATGCCTTCGCAACGATCAAAGTAGTGTTGTCTAACTTGCCATCCAGTATGCTTGTCAGGTCGCTCAGGATATGGTTTTTGATGTAACGATCCTTCTCCTGTGTTAAAAACTCCTGCAAGTTCTCGTGAATAAAATAATCGCTGTCGTTTCCTATATAAAAGCTGTTAATTTTCTGGTCAATGTTATATACGGTTTCCAGCGTTACATCCGAAAAACGTTCTTGTCCATTTTCGGTGATGATTTCAATTTTGCTTCCTCGCTGAAAGTTTTTGTTCACTTTGTTGAGTAAGGTTTTGCGGTTTACCCGCAAAGCTCCAATGCCTTTCACGCTTCCATCCTGCACTTTATCGTAATCATCTGTCAGATCATTAAATACGGATTTATCATCGGCGAAAAGATAATCATTCAATTTAGTCTTGCTCATGAACACATCTTTGAACAATGCTTTGAATAAATCAGCTTTTGATGTTGAAACATCCGACAGGTTAAATACAATTCTTGTTACTCCGTCCTTTTCTTCAAAACGGTTGAATTTGTAGTGTTTCAGCTTTGTATCTTTGTTGCTGTTGCGCGCAACATCTTCGTTCCTGCTTTCATCATTGGTTTCTAAACGTAATTCAAATTCTTTATCCAGGTGTTTGAGTTTAAATTTAATCGCGTTGAAGGAGTTCCCCGTTTTGATGTATAAACTGCCTTTGTGCTTCCAATGAAACATCGTGTCGTTGCCGTCATAGTCGGCTTCATACGGCACCTTGTAAAGGTTTCGGCTGCGGTTGTTATACCCAAAATCCCCGTTGGAGTAATACATCTCAAAATACCCGAGAATGTGGTTATAGATTTTGTCCTTAATCTCGTCTGTTATGTTGAATTCTTTTGTTGAGGCAATTAATGCAGTTTTCAAATTCTCTATTTCAGCCCCATCCTTACTAAAATCAATCAATGTTTGAATTGCAATGAAGTTGGCAGCCGGTTCGCTTACTAAACCCTCCTGGTTGAATTTTTTTAGGTAAGCCGTTAGGCTTGTTAATTCAACTTGCTTTTCAATGTTGCTAACCAGCTCAAGCGTCTTGTTGATGATGGGTTCAAGACATTGGTCATCCTTACCATCAATAAAGTTTTCAATCTCTTTTCGTTTCAGATTGTATATTCGATAAATTCCAAAATCAAGGTCGTTGGAATTAAATTGAAACATTTCCTTTAGGAAATATTTTAGTTGATCAATAGATGTATTGTTTTCCATGATTGAACACTTTTATTTGTCTGACATTATTCAATATTTTAAACTGGGCCAATCTCTCCACTGCGTTAAATAATAATCCGGGTCACAAAAAACCCGTTCAGCTTCAAATTATCGGCCGCACGGGTCTTACATCTAATCGCCCTTATTTTCCCCGTGTAACTGCATCCAATGTAGCCGAAATTGCATGTAAAATCAATTTATGGAATGCGACCGGGAGATCGAAAATCGGCAACCTTCTACAGCGACGCTTTCAACTGCCTCGCATGCTTGATCAAATACCCGCGTGTCTCAATGTCATCTTCAGTATTCAACCTTCTGCATATATCGATGTATTTGCCAGATAACCCAACAAACGGCTCCGAAGAGATGAACTTGCCCAACCAGTCAGCAAAATCAGCCAGATCCGTCTGCTCGCTATTGTAGTCAAAACTGCCAAGAATCGATGGCCCCTCCCAATTTGAACCCTCCAATTTATCAACGGGAGCAATAGGTCTGGCGAAGAATTTATCGAACATGTAGGTGTTGGCACAAAACGTCTGGAATGCCTTCCTCTCAGCGTCCTTTATCTTGCCGCTCTTAAAAAGAATGATAGTCCATTCGAACAGGAACACAGGAAAGCCGGAGTCGTCAGGAAAGTTCTTTGTGAACCACTTCAAGTATGCCAACCCACCGGCATAGTCGCCAAGCTGTATGAAGTATTTTAACGGCCGATATCGCTTGCCGCCGCTATCATCGTAGCAGCCGAATTTCTTCTTCTCTGCGGCGAGTTTCCGCTTGATGTCGGCGATTTTCTTTCTTAACCGTTCAGCTTGTTTTATCTGATCCATTCAACCACGGCGATTATCAAAGCGGTCAATGCCAATAGGCTCAGAATTGAATTCGGATTTGCAAAGTTAATAGTCCAGCCTATGCCAAATCGCTTGGGCGGAAACAGCCGCGTGTCCTCCTTGTTGAAGTAGAATATTCCCAGCTTCCAGTTGGCCGGATCGTCGTGCCACGCATTCAATGTCATTTTGTCGATGTCCATTGCATCAATGTATGCGAAAGTTGATGGAACAACAACCATAAAAATTCATTCTGCAGTGTCGTCCGATGATCGGAATGCAAAGTGCAATAAGACTTGGGGGATAAATATCGAAAATGCTACTGTCAGTGGAGAGGAAAATTCAATTTTGCAAGCTCAATCGATGATCGGAATGCAAAGTGCAGTAGGACTTGGAGGATAAATATCGAAAATGCAACCGTCAGTTGAGGGAAAAATTCAATTTTGCATGCTCAATCGATGATCCCAACCGCCTATCTTTCACATTATCAATAACTTACAGCCCGACCTTTTCAACACCATTCCACGACCCCATCACGACCCTTTCGGAACCATCCGAACACCTTCCAGCACCACTTGGCGACTACTTGGAGATCGTTTTAGGACCATCCGGAGACCACATGACGACCATTTTGACACCCCGCCACAACCCTATGACGATATCTGGCATAAGAACATACAAGCACGATCTTATCAACTAACGGAGGCATTATGCCGAATGATCCAGAAGTAATGTTCATAGCCCTGATCGATAATATGAGCAGGGATGACATCAATGACATCCTTCTCAGTTGGAACGAATCTCAGTTGAATGACGACGACACAGAAATAATAGTCTACACCGATAGCCGATCCAACGGCCCACACACTGGCGGTGCCGATATCGTCGATAAGGCTGAGTTCTTTGCATGGCTGCTAAGCGATGCACCGTTCGACACCAAAGTCTATGGCGAGAAGATACGTAAAGATGAGCATTGGGTGGAGTTGATTGGGGAGGCGAGAAGTGCAGAGGAGCAAAATCTTTCCCGCCTTTAGAGCGAGTCCAGGTAGTCGATCTTTTTTGAGCTGGCCGACAGAGTTATTTATAAAGTCTTTTCTATGTCGCAACATCGTAAAGACCTCTCAGTTCACGACCTTGCTACAGTCCTGCCATTCAAATTGCAGTCACCATTCCTTTCACAGGATTGGAAGAATAGCTCAGCATCATTCGTGAGAAAATCACCATCATCTGCCGACCGTTGAGAAACCGGTTTGGGTAATTCAAATGAGTGTAGATGTGAAAGGGCTTCTATTAACATTCCTCTTCCGATTCCACATCGCAAATATGTTGGTTCAACATTAAGATATTTCAGTTTTATTGCAGCATTTGTTTGTTCCTCGAACTCCATCGTGCCGATCTCATTTCTTCCGTCATAAGCCACGATACTTATTGGGTCATTTTGAAACACTATGGCAATTTCCCGACCTTGTTTATCTATCACATTCATCCTTCCTGCTATCTTGCAGTATTTGTGACACTGGGATTACCCTGCAACGCAACTATCAATAACAATTTCTGACGTCCACAATTGTGTCCTCCGGTGTAGTTCAGGAACCCGGTGTTTGTTTTTCGTCATCCTGAATTATCGCAAGTTCATAACAATCTAGCATGGCGCGATTAACGTATATGTCCTTTACGATATCAATGGCTTCGGGATGATTTAATGGATTCTGCAATACCATCATGATGTATTTATATGATTCTTCAAGATACAGTCTATAGATGAAATATTTCTCACCATAAGTTGCGGCCGCATCCAGTTCATTTCCCTTGAGGCTAATAGGAGAACTCTCATTTGATCGACCCTTTACCTCAATGAACCTTTCTACCAACGATATGTCTTTCCTCCCCAAATTGTCAGAATGAACAAATTGATTTAATTTTTCTTCGGATGTAAAAGAAAGCAAGTCACAACGTGGTCCATGATATCCAGTAACCATTGACACCTTCATCACAAAACGCTTCTCAAGATTCTCGAATTGCATGGCCCGGTTTTCGCATACATCAGAATCAATTATCCTCTTCAGGTCGTGGGTTGATGCCCCAGGATGCTTTCCCGTGAAGGTCCTTTTCATGGTGGGGCGACGCACTGGAGGAGGTGAGGGGAAATGGGTTTGCTTAGTTGCAGAGACTGTGCCATCGCCAGAATCAGCAACTATTTTCCGATTATCCGGTGGAATAGGATCAACCTTTCCGGTATCGGATTGGTTACCGGCCGTGGGGACTAAGTCGCTATTTGGGGCACCGGGCAATGGAACCTCTATGTGGAAACTTCGGACTGTCTGGTCAAACTTCGATTTTATCTCTTCGAATTCTGGGATATCAGATTTACCTAATAGTCGCCCAAGGAGGCGTTTTCGCATATGTTCCTTACATCTGATTATGCAGGCAAAGTCTGACCCTTGAGCTAAATTAAAGATTGCCGCAACTATAGAACCAAAGGCATCTGCAAGCAAATCAGAATCCAAATAGGGTTTTTCAATTTCATTATAAAGAAGATATACGTGATTCGATTCGATAACCCACTGCAAACTACTTTCTAATTCTAATGACAAGTGAGCGGAACCATATTCAATTTCAACTTCAATTGTTGAACACAATACAATTTCTAAGTCTTCTAGAGATTTTATATCACTCGTTTGTTTTGTCTGAGCGTTTCGCAAGTAATATATATATGGCTTCACCGCTTTGAATTGAGCTTGAAGATCTCTGCTTTCAGGCAACTCCACGTATCGTAAGATGCGTTGATTAATTTTTTTCCTATCAAATGGTTCTATTCCAAAAAGTCTTCTTACTTTTTGAGGTCCAACACGTTTTGGAAGATCGATTAGATTTAGATAGCTGGACAATATTTGAGGGAAATCTTCCGAATATACATACACCAGTTGTTTAATCTGATAATACCCTTCGCCTTCTACCCCAATTCCCCACATTTTGCCTTTCTCCCTGAAGTAATCAGGAATTTCCGGCCACTTTGTTGCATCTGTATCAACATGATTCAATAAATATTCTGAAAATGATCGCGCACTTTTGCCTTCCGGATCAATTGAGGGGAGCGCAAGAAGAATCTTATATATTTGTTCTGCATTGAGATGAGTAATGTCTGGCATCACTCCACAGTTTTCCAATGCATTTCTCCTTCGACGCGAATCTATTTTGTATTTGAAAAACATGGCATGATCGAACTCTGCTGGAGGAGGCACGATGCGTTCCAAGCTACGTTCACCCAGCATACACTTTTGAGGTTCCGACAGAGTGCCTAGGGTTGTTGGTAACCAAGCATAACTTTGGATTTTCCATTTGCAATACGATGGAATATATATTGTGAATTGTCTTGTGACCCTTGCATTCTGTGGATCATCCCACAGCTCACCATTGCCACTGTTTGTCGGATTGCTCCATTCATCAGCTCGATTATCTATGGCCAGCCATGTAAGAATCGCTGCAGGTTCAGCTTTTAGAATGTCTTCGAGAAAATGAATCGATTTTACTTTCCGTAAAAATGGTCGATAGAATTCTGATCGATTCGTTCTAATATATCTTTCATTTTGCATTGGATATGAAACATTGTCAAGCACATATGAAAGAAATTCATTTTCCACGTTATCCACTTCAACATTTCTTGGCCAAGACGCCACACCTAACCATTTTAGAAAACCAATTGCGCGCTTATCGGAACCATCAAGGCCTAATTCCTCAGGCGATGCAACTAATAATTCCGGATGATTATGGTAAAGTAATGAAAGGATGTCTCCATTCTCGGCATATTTTTCACTAAAGTAGAGTGACCGACTATCAACTATCCCTCCCATTCGGTTTGGTAATGGAACGCCAATCGTATCGGGAAGTTTAGGCGGAACCTCGTTTTCAGGAAAGAGCAGAAATAGGGCAATCAGCATTTCTTTCTGATATTGACTGGCTTTTTCTGCGTCAAGATCAATTTGTCGCTTCGCGTCAACAGCGATTGCAGACGCAATATTAGCAAGCGAGTATTCCTGAATTGCAAACGGTTCTAGTCTTTGACGCAATTCGCGCCGATCTTTCGAGTGAAACAATTCTGACAGTCTTATTCTCAATTGCTCATTTACAAAATGCAATCTCAGCCAACTCGGTTTATCATAGTGTTTTTCTTCTTGATCAGGATAAAAATATATGCGTTCCCTCGCGGGGATTATGTTTTCTGAAATATCTGTAAAAATATTTGGGGCAGGTTCTCGCGGAGTCAATTGATGAATTACTAAACCATGGATTGTTTTTGCTCTTTCCTCAGGAGATTCAAATGCCGCTGCATTTAGGCGATATCTGAGATCATTTTCATCAATGGATTCTACAAACAGTTCTCTGAGAAGTCGATCAATATCTGGACTACTGGGTGCAATGCAAACATCATTAAATTGTCCAGATGGCAACCACCCCAAATCATGTGTCGAGATTCTTTTCACCTTTGAGGGCGATTTGCAATTACCTTCAACCGTAGGGATGATTTTGGTAGATTTGGCTTGTTCGAGCAAAATATGACCGAATTTCGTCGTAGTAAATATGGAGTCATAATCGCGCGCACGCGCAATGGTTTTTGCTCTTATCCAGGGATCATCGGTAATTTCCCTTTGCTCAGATACATGTGCAAGTAAAAGAGCCGTCCGATTCAAGATGTAAGTATTAGATTGACTAGCAATTGGATATTTTCTGTTGAAGTCCAATTCAAGAGTGGCGTGGCAAATAACAGGGAAAGGAAAATCAATAACCGTTGGGAAAAAAGAAAAAAGTTTTGTTGGTATAATTGGAGTTTTTCCATGTGGAACGGCAATAATGATTTCATAATGTTGTGCAATCTTATCAGATGAATCTGTTCCAGGGATAGAACCTCTTTCACGGTGAATGTCGTATGACAACGGCAGGGATTCTTTTTCATGAATATTCAGCACTCGAAACTCATCGCCACTAACGGCCCATATTTTGGCATCTTCGCCTGAAGTCTTAATAGAGATGCTGGCCAGATTTTCGGCGAAAAGAAGAACTTCGGGTCTAAGTTCTTTCAATTCCTTACTGGCGGTGATCCAACCGCTTTCTGAGTCAAATGGCATTCCAACAACAGTGTCGAATCCTTTCCTCAATTCTTCACATCTTTTGATAATCATTGTATGATGCTTAGGTCTTTCATTAAGGATTGCATCTTCACCATCTACAAAAATCGGAAAGGGCAAATTTGGTAGTATAATACTTTGACCAGTTGGATTCTCCTCTTCAATTAGTGACTTAGCTTTGAGGCTGGCGGCGGATACCAATTCGATTAACTGTTCTAGGTGTCGTTTACCAAATGTTAACCTAAGATGGCCACTTGTAATATAGGGCTGCCTTGACCAATTCAATATTGCGCGAAATCCTAGTCCTTTTTGCCCTATGAATTTTTTTTTCTTTCTCAACTTCGGACTAAGATCCGTGATCCTGAGTGAATTTATTCCACTTAGAGTGAATGGCCGTCCGGTGTTGGCCACGATAAATCCCTCTTTGTAAAGTTCGATACAAACTTTTCCCAGGAAACCAGCGTCTGCGGAAGCATCATTTGCATTCTGCAATAATTCAAGAATTTCTCTTCCTTGATAACCCTTAGAGATTTGTTTTTCTCGGCGATAGTCTGCGATAAGGCGATCTGGATCATCGCAAAATACTCTAAGCGTCCGAGCTTCCTGTTCGGCAAGCCACGATTTCCAGATTTCTGGAGAACCTGGCACGATATCGTCTGACGTGTCCATTGAAGATCCCATAGTGTAAGATATGTGTTATTGGTTCAACTATTGTTGAATGGTTGACACACTAATCTGTTCAATCTTTATCGCTGCAAATTCACCTAAAATTTGTTTTGACTTGAATGCTCGGGAAAGTAAAACTTACAAGATTTATTTTCTCCTCATGCCTTAAAAGAACTGGCAAGATGACAAATCGCCTATAAGGAGTCTAATTTTTTCCAGAATAAAATTTTGCCGGAAACGCATTCCCACCAGGACTTCACATAACCGCTCGCCTATAGGAGACCAAAATATTTTCCAGAAAAAATTCTGTAGGAACCACTTTCCTATCTGGAATTCATGTGTCCTTGGATCCGTCGTCTTCACCCGAAGTAGAAGCTACTCCGAGCAAGGCGGAATCACGGATTGAGGCTCTGCGGAGTCCCATTGGGTCCCATTTAACCTTTTGCCAGCCGCTTGCAAACTTCGCCAAGCTTTCCCACTTCCATTTCCCCAACAATCAGCTTCAAACTCAACCGTTCATCTTCATAGATCTCAAAGTGCGTAGCATCGATCTCCAGCCAGCACGGATGACATCGCAGCTTTAGCGGTTTGAGATTTTCTTCTCGTTTCAAATCCTCCCTCGACTTGATCCGGTAGTCAGAAAGCTTCACCTCTTGGCCGCATGTGTGGTGCGCAATATAGTTGAGATAAATCATGGCATAAGAATATAACAATCAGGAGCCACTATGTCACGATTATCAAGAGTTGAATTCTCCAAGCAGTTTGAGAGGCATTTCAAGATACACCTGCGGCCAGAATGGATTGACGGGCTAATGACGGCATTGCATCCGGGATTGGCGATCTGCTTTGATGTGGTGAAATTCGATCAACACCTGCACCAGCAATTCGGTGAGTATGAAGAACAAGGCAGAAGCATGGCAGCCATTATCGAGGAGAATTTCGGCACACCTGCAAGAAAACTAATTGAGGATCACTTATGAAACCACCAACCGGATATTACAGAAAACTCATGCCGGAGAAATTGAATGATGTCCGGCTCGCACTCACCAACCAGCCAATGACCGGCATCAGGATCCTGCCGATCAGCGAAGAGCTTGCAAAGCACTTCGATTCCTTGTCCGATGAACATGCTCCATACTATGCACAAGGATTGCGAAATGGCGATTTCGTGCCAGTTGTCCCGAACGACAGATACTTTGCACCCGGAGAACTGTTTTTCAAATCATAACATAGGAGCTTGAATGAAATACCATTCCCGCACAGTCTCATGGCGGTTCCGAGAGTCGAGCGAACTGCCTGAGCTGAAAGAAAAGCAATCCGTTACAATCCGCACCCCCTCCGATCTGCACGACAACTACCATCCGCTGTTCGACAATCATGTCCGTGAACGCTTCACGGTGTTCTGGCTAAACACTGCGAACAAGGTTGTTGGATATGAGATCATCACAGAGGGACTGTTGAATTCATCGCTGGCACATTCGCGTGAGATATTCCGAGGAGCAATCGTCGCCACCTCCGCCGGTATTATCATTGCTCACAACCATCCCAGTGGCAATGCTGAGCCGAGCGGTGAGGATATAGCTATAACGAAACAAATCGTCGAGGCCGGCAAGATCATCGGCATCACGGTGCACGATCATATCATATTCGCCGGATCAGCTTACACATCATTTGCTGAGCGTGGCTTCCTATAAGAGTAAAGAAAAGCGCAGGAGACTGCGCTCTTCTCTTGCCATCACAAATACTCAACAGCCTTCTCCTGGACAGATTTGCGGATAGATTGCACCATGGGGTAACTGACGTGCTGACGATTGGCAATCTCTTTGCAGTTATATCCAGCAGCCAGATCTTCGAGCACGGCAGTCTCCGCATCAGACAAGCTCAACAGAAAGTCGTTCGTGATGCAGAAGTCCAGCGGTGTCACCTTATTGAACAGAAGCATCTCCGATAGCGTCTGCCCTTCCTCCCCTTTCAGTGCGCATCGATCCAGATACACTCGTTCCGGTTTGCTCCAGGCATCCTTCTGACTCTTCCCCATTTCATTTGCGGGGAATGCGCTGCGCTTGCTTAATTCCTTACTCCGAAAATGCATTACCGACCTCATCAGCCCCATCGTTCGACGCTCACCGAGTCTCACACCTTCTTTCCATGCCATCGTGACAAGTTCGGATCGTTGTAGTGGATCGCGACTAAATTGCTCCGCGTAGTGAAACAAGTCCGTGTATTCCTGCTCGCTCATAATTCCTCCTTGTGGATAAGAACAGTGATTGGTCTATATGTTCTTATTCCACGAAAAGGATTCATCTAAGATGGTATAAGAAAGAAGAAGCTATTCATTCATGACTAATTCAGGAGAACTACAATGCAGATAGAACGCAAATACCGAATCGAGAAATGCGTATCCACCGATCCCACGCGCACAAACATGACGAATATCTTCATCACGAAGCGTCACGCAATGGCAACCAACGGACACATGCTGGCTGTTGTTCCGGTCACATCTGAATCGAAAGACACAGCAGGTTGGCTCACTCCGGCGGCACTCACACAAGCCCGCAAGGTGACGCCCAAATCAGCGGGCGATGTCGTCGTAAGGCTTAATGGTTCACAAGAGCTGATCGATGGAACAACAATTGTGCGCCCAACGGAAGAGAAGCCCCCGAAGTTCGTTCATCTTCTTAGACTTGCGCACAAAGACAGGGAGTTCAAGATAGGATTGGATGCGGCGAAGCTGAAAGCTTTGGCAGATGCTTTAGGAAGTGACGAACTGGTCTTGGACTTCGGTTCTCTGAAGGCGGCTATATTAGTCACGCCATTTCAGGGAGATGTAGGAACAGTAGGGCTCCTCATGCCTCTGCGCCTCGATAACAGATGAAACAAATCATTCACAAGGAGAATACTATGGCACACAATCTCGAAGAGCGAAATGATTCCGCTTCAATGTTCTATACCGGGGAAGTTCCCTGGCACAAGCTCGGGAAGCATCTCAACAAGCCCGCGACTGCTGGTGAAGCCATGCAGGCGGCTCGTTTGGACTACACGGTGGTCAAGCGTCCGTTGAAAGCGATCATCAATGGACGGCAATATGCAGATGTTCCAAATTCGTTCGCAACCGTTCGCATGGATACCAATGTCGTGCTCGGTGTTGTGGGATCACGTTACGAGCCTGTCCAGAATAAAGATGCATTCAATTTCTTCGACCCGCTGGTGGACCGTGACGAAGCGATCTACCACACTGCTGGTGTGCTCGGACGTGGAGAGAAGATTTGGTTGCTGGCAAAACTTCCAGACTACATCCGCGTCGGAAAGAAAGGCGACCCTGTGCAGAAGTTCGTGCTGCTATATAATTCGCACGATGGGTCATCGGTTATTCGCATCAAGCTAACCCCGATTCGCGTGGTGTGTAACAATACGCTCACGTGCGCTCTGCAGGGATCAGAAGCAGAAGTGCGCATCAAGCATACGGCGTCTGCGACGGAGAAGCTGCAGGAAGCACACAAGATACTGGAGCTGTATAATGGCCTGTATCAACAGCTGGAATACATCTTCAACCGGATGAGTCTTCGCAAGGTCACGCCAAAACAGCTGGTGGATTACTGCAAGGCTTTGATACCGGATAATCCGGAAGCCGAATCAAACACCCGCACGCAGAATCTTCGCAATCACATCCTCTGCCTGCACGATGATACTGCGGAAGCCGCAATGCACAAAGGGACTCTCTTTGGCGCATACAATGCCGTCACAGAGCTTGTGGATCACTATGGTTCGTCCAACCCGAGCAAGCAGTTGAAAAGCATGTGGTTCGGTGGGAGTGGTGAGCAACTCAAACGACGTGCATATCAGCTCGCAGAATCAATGCTCTAATCACACCCGCTCATCTCTCCCGATACACGGACGGATGGGCGGCTATTTATCCACGTTTATCAAGGAATACTCTACATGAACATGATTCGTTTGGAGTGCACAACCGGTGGACACAACAAGTATTACGAGTTCCACGGAAATGAAAGCAAAGGCCGCTTCACCATCAAAGGGCATTATGGCGCTATCGGTCAAGCACCGAAAGAAGCCATCATCTACGATGGTGACATCAAGAGCGAAGCCGAAAAAGAGTTCGACAAGAAGCTCGCTGAGAAACGCAAGAAAGGATATGTCATTGTAGCTCAGAACGGCAAATCCGCTCCTCTTGTCGCTGAAAAAAAAAGACTGATCTTCCCGTAATCTGGGCAATGAATGCGCAAGGAGTGAAATCCGATGAACACCTCAAACGTTTGCTGGATAATCCAGACTACGCGGCCCAAGAAAAGCTCGACGGTATGCGTGCAATTGTCCATATCACGAAAGATGGCCTTCGTGTATTCTCGCGTTCTGCCGGCGTGGATGATCCAACGCGTCCACTGGAGAAGACTTCCGCCCTTCCCCATCTGTCACATCTCAGATTCCCGAACCTCATCGGCACCGTTCTCGACGCAGAGATCCTTGTTCCTGGTGTTGACTCAGCGACGCTAGCAGGTAATGTGAACAGCCAGGACGGTCGGGACAACAGGCAAGTGAAGGTGTTTGTATTTGATCTTTTGATCTATGCCGGCAGATCATTGATGAACGAGCCGCTATCCTATCGGTTAAGCACGCTCAATCTTCTCAAGCAACGGTTGGAGTCTGAACATATCGTTATTCTCGACTATGCCTTCAACACAGCACAGAAAGAGAAGTTGCTGGCCGACGTCTTGGCTGCTGGTAGCGAAGGAATCATGCTGAAGAATCTCCATGAGAATTATATGCAAGGAGGTCGACCAGCCAATAACTGGTTCAAGGCCAAGAAGTCTGCCACATTCGACTGCGTTGTGATGGGCTTCACCACCGGCAAAGGCAAATACAATACTCAGATCGGTGCTATTCGATTCGGTCAATATGTTAATGGCGTGCTGACAGAACTCGGACAGGCATCGGGCATGACGGATGGAGTCCGGGCACACATGACAGAACACCCATCACGCTGGATTGGAATGGTAGTTGTGATCAAGGGTATGGAACGCTTGAAGTCTGGTGCAATTCGTCACCCACAATTCGTAGCTATTCGTGCAGACAAGTATCAACAAGACTGCATCTATCGAAAGGATGAGCAATGAAATGGAGAGTCGAGGTTAAAGAAGTCATTTCACAATCATCGGTCTACATCATCGAAGCCGATTCTAAGGAACAGGCTGAAGAAATCGCACGAACCGAAGAAGGTGAAATGGAACAGCTCAGTTACTACCCCGAGAAACGGACGGTCGAATCCATCCTCTCTATTGAGCCATGTCGGAAAACCATATGAAATATTACCATTCAATAATACTTCACAGCGGTAGCGAAGAAACAATCGTAAGAGAATTCATTTCATATAATCCTTTCAGCATAACGGCACGCGCAAAGCTCAGAAAGCTTGGCAAGGGATTGAAAGGGATAAAAGAAAGGGATGGAACTCCGGCGAAATGTAGATATAGAGATCCAACAACCGGGAATATCCTCCGACTTCATTGAAGCAAGAAAGAATGACCTAAGCCGCCAATGACATGCTCTCAACCAATTGACTTGGAGTTATAATCTGAGGCGGCTTTGAATTCCAGAAGAAAGGAGCATGCATGAGTAATCGCAGCGGGCGGTCGAAGAAACAAACCACCATGCTGATTGCAGTTGAGAAGACGAAGAAAGTCACAGCAACGGTTGTGTTGTCCACGTTCGTAGGTATCAATGTTCTCAAAACCGCAACACCTGAGCAAATAAAGAATGCGATACTCGGATATGCGGACACAGCGTTTGAAATAGGAGGAATCGATCTATTGATAACAGAGTGCAGCGAAGAAGGATTAGTTGACTGAGAGAACGGTAATCAACTTTGTGATTTTGAAGAAAGGAAATTCGATGGGCCCCATTGTGAGAGTCTTTATCAAAATAATTGTGATAATCACAAGACGAAGAGGAGCTTAAATGCTAATCAATCCACATGCAAAAAAGATGATTGAGATAATTCGTGCGATTGCAAAGATCGTGATAGAAGCCACTGAGGCGGCGAAACCCAAGAAACCAAGAAAGGAGCGCACCTGATGGAGAATCAAACACCTTCGTGGTTGCAGGAGCTTTTAGATGAAAGCGTTGCCATCGAAGAAAAGCGCGCACTCGCTATGAACAAACTGGTTGCTGATCGTGCACTTGCTGCTGTTGCGGTGCTCGAAAGCAAGATCAACGAGGTGAATGCGATAGCAGAACAGGAAATCGCACTCATCACCGGCTGGCAGGAATCCGAGACTGTAAAACTACAGAAGAAGATCGACTGGCTGGCATTCAATCTCGAAGGCTACATGAAATCCACCGGTGAGAAGACGGTTACACTCCCCCACGGTCAACTCAAGATGCGCATGGGACGTGACAAGGTTGAGGTCGTTGACTTCGACAAGTTTCTCCCCGTTGGCAAGCGGCTCGGTCTTCTCAGACACATTCCAGAGAAAGATGAGCCTGATCTTTCGGCTATCGCTGCATGGATCAAGATCAATCGCAAGCCACCGATTGGTGTGACGCTCACACCTGCACAATCACGATTCAGCTACAAAACTATCACACAAGGAGATGCACATGCCACCAACGACAGCAACGCAGAACAACGGGAATCGCCCGAAGCTGGAGTTAGTTCCCAACCAGCCGGTCAAGTTAAAGCTGCTTAAATCGACACCCTTCACGGGTGAAAACTCACGCGGCAAGTATTATCTGTATTCGGTCGCTGATACAGACGAGATTGAAATGGCATACTTTGCACCCGAAGAAGTTCACAATCTGATTCAGAAGAACAATCTGAAGACCGGTGCGGAGATCCAACTGACGAAGAAAGGCAAGGCCGTGGAATTTGCAATCATTGGGCAGGCAACAGCCGAGCCGGTTCCCATCGTTCCAGCGTCCGCATCCACGAGCGAGTCGGACAATCTAAAGGCAATCCTGCTGCAGTGCGTGAAGGATGCAGCTGAGGTTATTCGGGATTCTGGGATTCAGCTGGGCAACGATGAGCTGCAGAAACTGGCAACAACTCTGTTCATTCAGCGAGCAAAGAATGCATCATGAACCGACAACATGTCGTTGATGCGCTGTTCACGTCGCTTGCCAGGACAGAAGAACGCCTTCATCCCGACGCCATTCTGCTCCCCAACTTCCCGCGCAGCATTCAACTGGACTATTATTCATGTGGAGCGAAATCCACATACATGGTGCTGAAGTATTTCGGTAAGTGCTGCACACCTGAATCGGTTGAACGCGAACTCGACACCGATGAAGATGGAACGTCGCCCTCCGATATCAAGCGAGTGTTGCGAAAGCACGGATTGAAAGTCCATGTGAATACCGACATGGGTTTGCGGGATCTAAGGAAAGCAATCAGCGCAGGGTCGCCGGTATTGGTCAGCTTATATGAGGGATGGCATTATTCGGTTGTTTACGGCTATTTGGACAAGTATATCTTCGTCATGAATCCATCGCTTTGCGAGATGGGATCATTGAAGGTAGCAGTTACATTGTCCGAATGGCGGAAAATTTTTGATAGGTGGGGTGTTGTTGTAGGCTCGAACGATTGACATTCCCTTTGATTCATCGTATTTTCTTCCAGCCAGACGAACACGGTTCCCCTTTAGAACCGTTTCAGCATCACACATAAGCTTACACCGACCAGGTTGGACGTGGGTAACTGCGATCAAGCTGCCCCCATGTTCTGTATCTGGTCGGTGTGATGCGTTCGTCTGGCTGACTTACGTGTTACCCACAAAGAGCAAGCATGGGGGCTTTTGTTGAAAAGCCAGACATCATCTAATTCAATGCCTCAAAATCTTCGGATACGAAGATGATGAGGCATTTTTGCTTTAGGTGCATGCCACATAGGGCCTCCACCGTTCAAGCTGATGGATCTAAGCAATAGACAATTCACAAGATTCTATCATATCAATTCTTCAAGGAGATTCGTATGAAATTACGATTAGCGATGACGGTAGCGATTCTTTCCATCACAACAGTATGCTTTTCACAATCCAACAAGTCACTCGACCAACTCTATCGGGCACAGACGACTTGGAACGCGACAGGATTTTCTATTACTCCCAAATTGTTGAAGAACAAGACCACTTTCTTTGAACAGCTTTCACAATATTTCAAAACCCAAGATTCAATTCACTCATTGGTCTTTCAACTCGAATATACATTTGACAAAAGCTTCTCGTCTTCTATTCGAGAGAATATGATGCGAAGCGAAGGCATCGATATTTCAAATAAGAAAAGGACCAATTATAAAAGGAAGACTCCAATCTTTTATTCGATAAGTCCAAACGATGATTCCTTCTCCCTCACAATTGGCATATCAATTAATGGAAATGTTGAGGATGAACATAACCTTTGTTTCGCCTTAAGCGCTTCTGAATTAAAGGAGCTAAGCCGATTGAATTTGACAAAGGCAAAAGTCTACGCTTCGTTCGCCATTCGTCCGGACGGTGAAATTCAGGTGGTTGATTCCGTCTATTTCATCTCAGACAAATTCAAGAAAAGTGCATATGTCGGCTTCTCACAACGCACACAAACAGTCTCCAAGTTCAGTGCTTTTCAAAAAATTCTTAAGGGATTTGATAACCGGATAGATAGGGATCAATTTGAAACCTCAGAGCAATATCTGAACCGCAAAAAGAACGCGATTTCAATTATTGATAGCCTATACAGCATGCCATTTGAAGACCAGATTCAGCTTGGAAATTTCAAATATGATGCTGACAAACAAGTCATGCAATTAGGTATTAATGGGACACGAGCCAATTTTTGCCAAATGTCAATGGATGTTGAATCTGCCAGATTGTTATCGGAACAGGAGAATATTTCAGGCGCAGCAACCTGCATGATTAATACTGATGATGAACTTGAGATAGTTTCTCCTATCCATTTTTCCGCGCGGGGAAGATCCTTTGTAGCAACTCCCAATAGTCTCTTTATTCCACATTCTGTAAAATCTATAGTGACGTTGGATAATGCTGTCGAAATGGTCAGTAACACATCGGATTCATTGATTGTCCTGAACTCAACGAATGCCGAAAAACAAAAATTATCGGTTTATAGAATTGGCGATTGTTCCTTAAAAAATATTTATGAAAAGACAAAATACGAAAGTTGGTATTCCAAGTTCTTAGAACCGGGCAATTCCTTTGTGGATTTTGTAGGTGGCAATGACAAATCGGAAATTAAAGTGATATTCACATCTTTAGATAATCCATCAATAGGACCAACTGAAAGGACAATTGATTTTGAAAGCAGTAATTGGGTTTCTGGGCTCGGTAAAAAGAGGGATAATTTGCAGTATAATTTCTTAAATGATGATTCAATCGTCACCGTAAACGACCCCATCAATAAAAAGCGCTATATATTTGATGTGGTCAATAACTCTCAAGAGATTATTGATTACGGTGACCCAAAAACAAGGAACGACAGAACAATTTTGCGATTTAAAACTGCAAACACTCCTCCTCCCCAGAACTATCCAAATTCAGGCCTGATTTTTATAACTAACTCAATAGCGGGCTTAGTTGAAAACGAGAACATCAAAGCGATTGATCTTAATATCCGACTCAGTAAAAACGAATTCAAGTATAAATTATTAAGAACAATTGCTGCCGATAGTTATTGGGATTTAGGGGAAGATATTATTGTTGAAAGAAATAGTAGACAATATCTTCATAATAAAATCTCAGGCAATGAAAAAGAATTACTTAACTTTGGAGGAACAATTGTAACATCTGGTCTTTCTAATTTGGGTGAATATATTTTGGTCCCAAAATCAACTTCTTATTCAGTGTATGATACTAAAGAAGACAAATATCTTGGCGATATTAAAATCCCAAAGCAGGCTGGTGCGTTTAAGTATGGTCATATCAAAAAAGGTATCATATCGGGGACTATTCAGATTATAACTTATGCTGGGATTAAGTAAAATTGGCATAAAAATGTTGAAAATACATTCCAATATCTAATGGAAAATTAAAACCTGTCGATCTATGACAGGTTTTTTTTAATGTGCTACAAATCTCTAATCATAGCTGCTAAAATAGGTTTTAAATCCATACAACCTTTCATCTACACGATTTAAAACCCGGCAATCTCCGAGCCATACCAAAACATCGTCTGCAGGTGATCGTCGCTTGAAACGAATTGATCATTTCCATTTCGGGGATGAATTCGAGGCATTTTAAAGCATTTCTAACATTCTTTCATGGTTAGTTGAAATAATAATATTTAGCCCTGCGACCGACGTCCTCCCCTGCGTCGGGTTTGTTATTTCTTGCGGGCATAAGAGTGTATCACTCACAAAGGAGTCATTATGTCCAACACAGCCAATGCGATCAGCGCGGTAAATATGAATTCTAAAACTGAATCCGTGCGCAGCAATGTGTGCGGGTGTTTTAGTTTTGTGCCAATCTTGGTGGTCCTTTTTCCAAGGACTCATTAATTCAGAGCCCATTACATCCATGTTTCAAGGATTTGGAGGTAGTCCTTGGGGCAATTGCGTAGAAAGCTCCTTCATTAGTTGCTTCCAGTCAATACTTGGCGCCTTTTCTATGAACTTATATACGCCTTTTCTAATTCTTTTTATCTTCCCCTGGTCCATCCAGCGCTTCATTAATTGTGATGATTGAACAATCTCTGAATTAGTATGTCCAAGTCCTGCGTAATCGCGCAATTCCTTGGGAGTAATATATCCTTTATGATACCCTGTCTGCATTTTGTAGGAAAATTCGTAAAGTTCTTCTTCTTCAGCCGAAGATAATTGTTTTGAGTCTTTTCCTTCGCCGACCAGAACGCGGACCCAACGTCTTAACACAATTGAATCATTTTTTTGATAGTAGAATATTGGGCCATTGACATCACTAAGCACATCAGCAAACAGTTTAGCTGATTCTCCATCAACGTATTGTTTAATCGTGGATACTGATTGGGAGCTCCATAAAACAAGAGCGTGAGCAATCAAGGCTTTGTGCTCATCTATATACATTTCACGAAGACGTTCGAGTATGCGAAGATATTGTCTATTTTGCTGACCAGCGTAAATATACAAGCGCCAACGATCATATCGATTGCCTTTTTCAACTACTACTTCCGGTGGTCTCTGTCCCGACTGTAATGATAATGAGAAGATCAGGTTCTTACCACGACCCAACTCATCTACAAAACCAGCGAGGCGCAACGATTCCATAAGAATCTTGTTGACGGTTTTGTGACTTCGTGAGAACCATTTGTTTGCGAAATAGAGTGATTCGTGCACACAGAGATTGCTGATACACAGTCGATCCGGATAGAGTTCCAAAATAATATCGCCGTCCGAATCAAAATAGGCAGCATGTGCCACAGCATTTGCAAAGGCCTCTTTCAATGCGTCCATCGGGTAAGGATCAGAATGAAGTCCCTGTTGCTGTCTTGTCCACTCCTGAACCGCTGCAAGAAAGCGCGGCCTCAAGAGGCCATAGAGCCCGGTAAATGTCTCATTCTCAATAGGCGCCCCTTTTGCATCATATTTTACCACTCGGTATCCCAACTTGCCAAAAAGAATGCGCTGAGTATTTGTGCCATAGATACCTATTCGTTTCAACACATCTTCGGGTAATATTGCAGTCAGAGACCCTAATAGCATATTGGGTCTCCGTGTAGTCAACACACCGACAAAATCAATTATAAACTCCTCTTGAAAATATTCATCACTTTTTTGAGCAGAATAGTCGATCAACCCCGGGAGACCTACCGTCAAATTCATAACCTCTTCAGGAGTCATTACCTGTATTGTCGTTCCCGATCCTTTATATGCAGCACCATTCCAATACACGACACTCCCTGGATTAGCAAATTTAATTGCAATAAACCATTGACCCTGAATTTCATGACAACTCACACCCACACAGGTTATTTGTGGATCCAGGCATTTGTTAATATGCTGGGAAATAGATTCTTCTGTCTTCTTAGCCCATGATTCATCATAACCCGCCAGTGATCCATCGTCTGAAACTCCAATGCACATCCAATGAACTTCTCCTGATGGACGATTTGCGAAGGCGCTTATCTTTTTGCCGTAATCTTGTTCCCATGTCCGCTTTAGCTCCAGATTGGTCACGTCAATCTCAGTGATGGATCCCGCACCAATTCTTTCAATCAATTCACTTTCATCAATAAGCATATGAACATCTCCTAAGTATCAAGCAATTGATCCTCATATTGAAGTCTGAAAGATACTTGATGCGCTCTCAGTCGTTCATAACGCGTTGCTAACATGGAAAAAGCCTCCATCATGTCCATTGGCTATCCGGAGACATCTCCCGCTCACAACATCGTGCGTTCCCTGCAGAACCCCAGTGCGCAAAATGTAGTGAGGATTGGGGGGAATATCAAGGTGGTATAGGGCCAAAACAACGACAGCCAAAACAACGACACCTATGCACAGCAAGTATACGGATCTTCTTATTCTCTTGAAGCAAAACCCTGATTTTCCGTTATACTCGCCAGATTTGGTAGCCTTCTTGATTGGCCCCCTCTATTTTCGTATATTAATATTGACAACAAGCATTGTCATAGATCGTTCTTTGAGATTCAGTAAATAGCTTTCTCCTTTCCCCAGCCGAGAGGCTGTGCTTCGAAGTCGCTTTTGGGTATGTGTTTTTTACGAACGACTCCGTTTGCGAATTGATACTCTATGCGTCTAATGGACGTTTTTGAAGTTAACTGTTCATTCGATGCTGTCGAGATCAATTATGTGTGACATAAAACTTCGTAAGACGTTTTGTCAAGTTTCATAAGCACAGCATTGAGAATAAATGGTCGTAGACTCAATGCACGTTAGAACGATCGGAAAGGAGGATATAGAAATGCTGAATCCAGTTTTGCAACATGTGCTTAACTTTCTTGTCATGGTTCTGTTGCTCGTGCTTTCGCAAAAAGTAGCAACTCACCGACCAAGAAAGACACGGAAAGAAGCGCGATCAGGGAAGCACAAAAAAAGACCCAAGCCAGATTTTTTTAGCAAAAAGAATTTGAATTCTTGGACTTTTGTTTTGAGATTCCTTAAGCTCTTGTGGACGGTAGTTGATCAAATTATTGACCATCTTTCCAAAACTTGCCTTCTGAACCAGCATGCTTGCTGGATAGGTCCTATACATAACACCAGATGCATTGTCTTCCGCAATCTGAACAAGAAATAGCGCAATTTCTCGGTGTCTCACCGGAAAGATTGCGCTTTTTTTATGCCCATATGAGTGGGCATGTTAGAAGATGGCCGAAATCCAAAAAGTCAGGGGGCACCCGAACTATTGTCGAACCTGATGCCGAGTTGTTAGATCTGCTCCGCCAGATTTCCCGGAAACTATTAACTCCGATTCCACTTCATCCCTATATATATCACCGCACAGGATCATCATATCTCAATCTCATTAACATGTTGAGACGGAGCTCTTTCATCCTTACAGCGGATATCAATAATTTCTATCCCAACATAACGCCGCATAAGGTTTTCACTTCTTTGCAAAGAAAAGGATATGGATTACAGGCCGCAAAGGTTTTTACCAAGCTTACTACCTTCAAGTATCAGCTTCCACAAGGATTTCCTACAAGCCCAATATTAGCCGCAATAGTTATCGAGCCGACTTTAATTCGTCTGGACGGAATGGCGCGTGCTTATGATGTATTGGTCGGCATTTATGCTGACGATTTGGTAATCGGTGCGAAATTTGATTTTGCGGGTCACATGCCATTGATTAAGAAAATCTTCAAGGATAGTGGATTCGAAATCGCAAAGTTTAGGGCAATGGGAAATGAAGTTAAGCGGGAAATTATGGGCATCGAACTACATCATGGCAAGTTAAGGGTCAGCAAATCTTATCTGGATGGAATTCAAAGACTCTCAGACGAATTAGGTCAGGCGTTAACGAACCAAGATCTCTTCGAAGAACGCGCGAGAGTTATCCAGGGTAGAATTTCATTTATTGAAAGCGTCAATCCTCACCAAGCCCACCCATTTATTAAAGACATAAACAAAAAGTTGAAGGCCAATTGGGTTGGCAAAAGAAAGACATAGCCGTTCGGCATTGTGCAAGAATTTCCGGGCATAAGAGAATAACAACGAAAGGTCTCTTATGTCCAATACAGCCAACACAATTCTTGAAAGCCAAGACGCACCGAATCACATCCTATACTCCCTGCAATACTTTATCCACTTCGTAAGTGTGAAGCTTGCGCTGAGGGCTGAGGAGGATATGAATTAAAAAAGCCCGACGTTGGGGGGCCATCGGGCTTGACCTTTTCAAGGCAAACGATACAGGGGAGGTATGCGTTTGCGGGTCGAAGGTATGATATGGAAAAGTTTGCATTTCGTCAAGCTCACCACCTTCTATTTTCCTGTGAACGCCCTCATTCCCTGAACAGGATCCTCGGCATAGGTGGTATGGTGGGAAACTGCCATTTTTAATGCAGGCTGATGCATACCGGGTGAACTCCCTGAGGTTCAGTGGTTTGATGGTTGGGGGAGAGCTACTGGTGGAAATGAAGATTCCACCACCCCGAAGCTCCGCGTAGGGGTGGGATTAAAGTGTATTAAAGTATCATTAAGGTCCGAAAAAGTGTTTTCGTGCCTGTCACTATTGGGGAATATGATGTGCCTGCTCCAAACGGTACGAGATTTTGCTCCCGTCATACATAGATTTTGCTCGGAACGGTACGAGATATTCTGCCTTTAGCAAAGTGGCACAAAACGATTGCTGGAAGAACTGCCAAGCGATGAAAAATTTTCTAAATTTGCATCGTCGTCAGAAATTTATTACTATAAAGACAACCAACAATATCATTCATTATTTTGGCGGTCGGACAGTCGGAGTATCAGCAACAGGAATCCTTTCGAATTTCAGCAGTTAGCCGTCACTCATAATCAGCGGGTCGCAGGTTCAAGTCCTGCAGGGCCCACAAAGCAAAGCCGCTCTGGCGAGCGGCGGTCCTTTCAAAATTCATGATTCTGCAAATCACGACTTATCATCACTGCCTGATTTCAATTCCTCCAGCTCATGCCAACGCGCATACAAGGTATCAATTCTTTGTTTTGACGCAGCAAGTTCAGCGGTGAGTTCTGCGATCCGGTCACCGTACTTTTCATAAAAGTCGCGGGCTGAAAACATTGATTCAATTCTCAGTACTTCCTGCTCCGCATTGGCGATATCTTTCTCAATCGTCTCGAGCTCTTTCGCTTCTTTCCACTTCAGCTTCGATGCGGAAGGTTTTATACGAGTGTCCTGCTTCACCGGTTCCTTCTGCGCCACCAACACGGCTGCAAGTCGTGCGTTGCGTTTCTCCACATAGTAATCGTAATCCCCTTCGCTGAAATGAACCACACCATCCCCTTCAAATGCCAGAATCCCGTTGCACACACGGTTGAGAAAATAGCGGTCATGAGAGACAACGATAACGCATCCGGTGAACGCGATAAGCGCTTCTTCCAGCACCCGCAGTGTTGCGAGATCGAGATCGTTCGTCGGTTCATCCAGGATCAGAAGATTCCCGCCATTCTTTAAAATCTTCGCCAGAAGCAACCGGCTCCGCTCGCCGCCGGAAAGTTTTTCCACTTTCGTATTCATCCGGTCATCGGTGAAAAGGAAACGACGCAAATATTTCCAGACAGTCATCCGTTCTTCACCGAACATGATCCACTCGCGTCCCTCGCCGATTTCCTGAAGCACCGTTTTGGAATCATCCAGCAACGCACGTGACTGGTCGATGTAGTTGAAGACGGTCCTTTCACCGATATCTATGTGTCCTTCGGTCGGCTGTAATTCACCGAGGAGGATTCTCAGCAGTGTTGTCTTCCCCAAGCCGTTCCTGCCGATGATACCAAGTTTCCGCTTCTTGTCAAAATTGAAATCAATGCCGGAAAAGAGTTTTCTTCCGCCCAGTTCCATTCCCACATTCTTCAGATTGGCAATTTTGGATCCCAGTCCGGGAGCGGGCGGAATCAGGAGTTCGACATCCTGTTCTGTAAGATGTTCTTCCCGATCAGCAAGTTCGAAAAAGGCATTAAGCCGACTTTTTGATTTCGTTCTGCGTGCACGGGGGCCGCGGCGAACCCATTCGAGTTCACGGCGCAAAAAACTCTGGCGTTTTGCGTCTTCAACCTCAAGTTGCGCCTCCCGTTCCGCCTTGTCGAGAAGGAAATCCGTGTAGTTACCCACGTGCATCTGGCAGACACCGTCGGCAAGTTCTACGATACAATCAGCAATAGAGTCGAGAAAATAGCGGTCGTGAGTGACAAACAGACAAGCCCCGGAATAGTCCGCCAGAAATTCTTCCATCCATTCAATCGATTGTGTATCGAGGTGATTCGTGGGCTCATCCAGAATCAGAAGATCAGGGCGAGAGATGATCGCCCGGCATAGTGCAACGCGGCGCTTCTCTCCGCCGGACAATGTGTCGATGGTGCGATCTTTTGCGGGAGCATTCAGCGAGTGCATGACGGTTTCAATCCGGTTTTCGAGATTCCAACCGTCCAACTGATGCAGATGCTCTTCGAGAATGTGCCGCCGTTCAGACGTGTACGGAAGCGACTCATACTCTTTGAGTATGCCGACTACATCATGTGCACCTTCCCAGATATTCTCATAAACAGTTCTTGCCGAATCGAGTTGAAAGTCCTGCGAGAGAAATCCGACGACCAGATCCCGGCGGCGAGAGATGGTACCACTGTCAGGCTGCATCATCCCGGCAATAATTCTCAGCAGAGTCGATTTACCGGAACCATTCCTACCGATAAGGCCGATCCTGTCATTTTGCCGGATGTTGAGTGTTGCGGCACGCAGTACGTCCTGATCGCCGAAATGTATGGCGACTTCCTGTGCTGCGACAATAACCGGGCCGGGTGATTTGGACATTGCGAACTAAGAATTAGAAAATTAAGTGATTGACTGCCTGCAACTTCTGCCTGCGTATTGGGTCGCTGAGCGGAGCCGAAGCGACATATCCCGGTGCTTCTTTCCGGACATTTCGGCTTCGCTCAATGTCCGGAACCTCACTCAGTTTCCCTGTGTTGCTGTCACCGCATACGCCCTAACGAAATCTTCGAGCCCTTTGGTGATTTGCTCGGCGATTTTGGTCCGGAATCCGTCATCCAACAGAAGGATTTCGTCTTCGGGACTTGAGAGGAAGGCCGTCTCGACAAGCACATTCGGCAGCTGCGTGGGCGCATTGAGACTGAAATTGAAACTGCCGATAACACCGAACTGCTTCAATCCAAGTTCCAGCATACGGCGGTACATGGTATCCGCCAGCGGCTTGAATCCGATGTGACGGTAATAGGTGCTGACGCCGCGCGCCCCGAGAGGATCAGAAGCATCTCCTCCTGAATTGCAATGAATGCTCACCAAAAGTTGTGCACCGGACTCCAGAATTCTGTCTGTCCGTTCGCCCATGCTCGGTCCTTCCGTGGCCGTGCGCGTCATGACAACCTTTGCCCCTTTGGATTTCAAGATCGTTTCCAAATGGCTGGCCATTGAGAACGTCGCGTCCATTTCTCGCGCGCCGGTGAGGCCAATCGCACCGATATTGTCACCGCCATGTCCGGGATCAACGGCGATTGTCATGCCCGCCAGCGGAGATTCGGCTGACGTAATTACCGGCGGCCGGCGGATTTTGATGCGCAAGGTGTTGCCGAGATAATCAATATCATATCCCCAATGCATCTTGGTGTTCAAGGTGATCAGCAATTGATAATGATCGGCAGCTACTTGCTTCCATGCGACACTTTCCACAACTTTGCGGCTCAGATGATGCGTGATCCAATTGGTATTCGATGTTGCACCAAATACATTCACCAGGATGGCATTCGGATCTACGAGTTGTTCCGATGTGTAAGGAAGCTTCTTTGAGAGAGACAATGTTACGATGTCAAGCGAGTCATTGCCGACAGCAGAAATGGAGCCGGCCAATGACCGGGGCAGTGGCGTATCGAGCGGCAGTAATTGTGCATACTCTTCCGGCAGCCAGGCAACCATCTCGTCGGAGAGCCGGACACGATATTGTGAGCCAATCTTCCCTGTCACCTGCACCTGCACTCCCGGCTGAATGAATCCCAATTTTGCACCACCCAAACGGTCAGATCCAAGTCCCGCATTAAAGTACGGCCGTTTGCCGATAACCTCTGCGACGCGCGGCAATCCATTCGGAAGGATGGAAACCTTCCCTCTCGAAAATGCTTTCTCATTCGTCCAGAAGCTTTTTCTCAATTTGAATTTGATTGGCGATGCGGTTGTTTGATCTCCCGATTTAGTAGCATATCTGCCGACGTAAATCCCTGCCACGCCATTCGTTTCTGTTACCGGAAGTTCGCGCATTGCGATGCCCGATTCCACATCCGGCACACTGAACGACGCTTCCCATCCGGGACTTCCTTTGAATCGAACGTCGATCGCTTCACCGGGCATTAACCAGATATCTTGCGAAGGATCCATTGATGGTTCATCAAAGACAAGTGTATCATGCGGCATTGGTTTTGCAGGTGCGGGCTTCACCGCTATGAAATCCCGCGTGAGCGAATCTCCATGCTGCCCCAAAACGGCGACATGGACATTCGTAACATCGCCTGTAGCCGGTACAGCGCCGACGAATACTCCGCTGCTAAACACCTTTACCTCTTTGCCGTTGATAAACGCTTTTGCCTCGGGGCGCGTCCAGGCTGCAACCCGAACTCTTGACCCCATTACCCGAGCCGTGTCACGGCCGGGTGAACGCATTTTGAGGAAAAGACTGTCCGGCATTGGTGGACGAACCGGATCGGGAATAAGCTGACAGAATAGGATCGAAGAAAGTACTACTGATAAGAAAAGAGCAATACGCATGGCAGAATCTCCATTATAGTTATCGATATTGATGCCAAGTAACAACTCCGCGTGATTTCCGTTGTGTCTCGTTTCACGCAGTCTGTCATGCCCCGTGAAACGGGGCATCCAGCGGAGAAATATGGATTCCCGTCAAAAACATGTCCAGAGGATCCTTTGAACGGGAATGACATTTTCAACAAATTCGCTGAGTAGATACGATACTAATCAAGAAATATTTTGCTCAAGAAACAAGAACGTGCACGGGAAGCCGGGACAAAAAAAGGGACAGTGTCTCCACTGTCCCCAGTCATTATCTTCCACAATTTTGAAGAGGAACGGCGTTTTCACCGTCCCTTGGCATCATTTCAAATTCCAAATCATCGCACGCTTTTCGGGCGGCAGGTACAATTTGCCTGCCGTACCGCAGCCAAATGCATCATAGAATGCCTGCAGATTCGGCACTTCGCCGTTTACGCGGAACTCAGCCGGGGAATGGACATCCGTTTTCAATTGCAGACGGAGCCGTTCCGGACGAACGCTGCGACGCCACACCTGTGCATAGGAGAGGAAGAACCGCTGCTCCGGCGTGAAGCCATCGGTCAATTCCGTCTTCTTGTCTTTCAACGCATTGCCGAGAGCCGTGAACGAAATTGCAAGGCCTCCGAGATCGCCAATATTCTCGCCCAGCGTCATAGTACCGTTGATATGCAGAGAGTCGATCGGATTGTGTTCGTCAAATTCCTTGGCCAACACGGTTGTGCGTTCATCAAATTTCTTGCGTGTGTCAGCGGACCACCACATCTTCAAATTTCCCTCGGCATCAAACTTGCTCCCCTGGTCGTCGAAGCCGTGGGAAATTTCGTGCCCGATCACCACTCCGATGCCGCCGTAGTTTACGGCATCGTCAGCCTTGAAATCAAAGAACGGAGGCTGCAGAATGCCGGCCGGGAAAACAATTTCATTCATGGAAGGATTATAGTACGCATTCACCGTCTGCGGCGACATGCCCCACTCCGTGCGGTCCACTGGTTTGCCGATCTTATTGATCATCCGTTCCCGTCCGAAGCGTACTGCCCGGCGGAGATTCTCATAGTACGACGTACGGTTAATCGACAGCGCAGAATAGTCGCGCCACTTGTCGGGATAGCCGATTTTCACGGTGATGGCATCCAATTTTTTAAGCGCAGCCTGCTTTGTGGCATCGTCCATCCAGGAGATGGCATTGATGGTCTGGCGAAGTGCCTCCCGCACATTCTTCACCAATTCCAATGCTCTCGTTTTTGCTTCAGGCGGAAATGCCTTTGCCACATACACCTCACCGAGTGCTTCGCCCAGCATGCCGTCAACCACACCGCGGATTCTCTTCCATCGCGGCTGCATCTCTTTTGTACCACTCAAAACGGTTCCGGAGAAATGGAAATTCTCCTGCACAAACGGCGAACTCAGTGCATCTGCCGACGAGCTGATAACTTTCCAGCGGAAATAGTTTTTCCAATCGGCAACAGCAACGCTGTCCAGCATGGTGTTGACGGCTGTGAAGAACTCCGGCTGGCCCACATCTACGTTGCCGAGATTCCTCCAGCCCACACCGGTGAAATACTTTTTCCAGTCGAGCGACGGTGTGAGTGCAGCAAGCTGCTTCTGTGTCATCTTATTGTAATTTTTGTCAGGATCACGCAGATCCACCCGTGCGCGGGAGGATCGGGCCAGTCGGGTTTCGAAGGCAAAGACCGATTGTGCGGCTCCGGCCGCTGCTGCATCATCAAAGGCGACGAGCTTGAACATTGCCGTCATGTGGGCGACGTATTCGTCGCGAATTTTCTTTGAGCGTGCATCCGGTGCAAAATAGTAATCTCGTTCCGGCAGCCCGAGCCCACCCTGGCCCAATTCCCCGATGACATCGGTGCTCTTCTTCGGATCCTGTTCCGATCCGAATCCAAACAGGATGCGGGGAAACGCAACTGCAAGTTTTGTCAACGCACCCAGCACTTCCTTTTTATCCTGCACCTTATCGATGTCCGCGAGATAGCCTGCAATCGGTTTCCAACCGAGCGCCTCGATGGCGGCGGAGTCCATGCCGGTGGCATACAAGTCTCCGATTTTCTGCCGGTTACTTCCCACGGATGCAGATTTGTCGTTCGCAGCGCCTTCGAGGATTTCATGAAGGACTTCGCTGTTTTGCTCTGCGAGAATATTGAAACTCCCCCACTGATCATAAGCCGCCGGAATCGGATTGTTTTTTATCCACGTCCCGTTTGCATATTGAAAGAAATCATCACAGGGTTTGACGGAAAGATCCATGTTGGCCGGATCGATGGGCTTGGCCTGTTTGGAAATATTCTGTGCCGTTGCCATGGTGAAGGCAACTACCAGAATAAGAAAAACGACGAAGGACGCTTGCCGTTTCATGCTTGACTCCTTGGCTGATTGTTGTTCTGGACGTAAAATCGACAGGATACTGTTTGCGATGTCCAATTTCGAGGTTTCAATATAGAAACCGGTGATACGAATGTCAACATGTGGAAGGACCGCCGGACGCCAGTCCGGCCTAATTTGAAGCTCGAAGAAAACCGCATAAACCAGAACCGCCGGACGCCAGTCCGGCGTTACTGATCAGGCTAGCCTTGCTCCAATCTTCGCCAATAAAGAAGGTAGATGCGATGCGTCAGAGTGTCTTATGAGACCCGTCGCAGAATGGCGCGGTCTTCGTGTGCTTGCAACCACACAAGTATGCCGTTCCGTCTTTTTCAGCGGTGAACACGCTCGGCTTCAACTCCGTTGTTTTGTGTGACCCGTCGCAGAATGGCTGGTTCTTGCTTAATCCGCAGGCACACCATGCGTACGTTTTTCCCTTTTCCAGTTCGACCGCGAACGGGGCTTTCTGTGCGACAACAGGTTCTTTCATTTGATTGCTCCTCAAAGAAGTGAATGTGTACATCAGGGATTAGATCTGATCACATCAACTGCGGTATGCTCTAATGTACCATATCAGCAACCTATTGGCAAATAAACATCGACATTGAGTCTCACACAGGCAGTCTCGGCATCCCATGTTGCAGCTGTATCACAATCTTATCAGCGAGTAATTCTGCCGATTTTGGATGACCTTACCATACCGGCATTGGCCATGTCAGGGAGACGAAAAATTATTTACTCCGTTCACCGCTTTTAAATTCCGTCCATGGTTGCGTGGGACGATCCTGTAAAAGTCCATCCATCCAATCATACTGTGGATGAGCCGCAAGAAATTTCCGTGCATCGAATGGCAATCCGCAGGCAGAACCCCATCGTCCCAGAAAGGACATTCGGGCAGCCATCGCCGCATCGACGACCTTGCTGTCGTATGCACCGAGTGGATAAAACGGTTCATCAAACCCGGATGCTTCATCATCGAGATCAAGATGGCCGCACAAGCTGCGTGCATTCGGACCTTCTGCGTGAAGATAAGTATCGACATGATCGGCCAGCATCTCTTCTCCAGTCTGAAGGTCGATCTTTCCCCGCTTTTCCATCATGAGCTGTTTCCACCGAACCCTTCGCGCGATGTCCGGATTCTTGATGTTCAGCTCCTTTGACTTTGTTTCAAAGCGAAGTACTTTCAAATCTTCTGCAATATTGGATCCGACAAAGTATCCGTCCTTCTTCTTTTGAAACCCGACATGTTTCAAGCCCAGCTCCAACCAGGCAATTTCGTTTGTCTTGGTATCGCCCAAAAGCCATGCGTTCGCATATCCTCCATTGTTTCCTTTCTTCATAATGTCACACCATTCATCGATGGAGGATGCATACTGTGTCGCATGACGCATTCTCACAAATTCAGGAATGCCTTTCGGATCGAATGGGAAAAAGCCGCCGATGGTCGTTTCCGAACCGACGATCCCTGCATCGGTGATGAAGAAGTCTGTTCCGCTATGAATAAGCCCGGCACTTGTTTGCATCAGAATCCGGTGTCCTTTCTCCGGGACCACATCCATGATAAAATTCGCAAAGGGATAATAGTAACTGCTCCAGGTATTGTGTCCGAGGACAATTTTCCCATCCACCGTCATGCTGCCGGTAGCGATGAACGAACTGCACGATTCTTTTTTGGGATCAGGAGCATTCGGCGAAATCGAATCTTTAACGGTCGGCCACCAATATCCCATTAGTTCGGTCGATCCGTTCAGCGCAATCAGCTCGTCCCGCGTGGAAGAATCGCCGGCAGCTTTCATACCTTCGACGATACCGTCAATCTCCGCAAGATTCTCTTCATCCACCTGGGCATTGAACATCGACGCGCTCTTGGCCACCAGCCATTGCCATTCCATTGCACTCTGGTATTCCCAGACGCGTTTCATGATCCGCAATGCGTCTTTGATATCTGTTGCGAGCAAGTAGCCGTGCTGGAATCCCCGTTCTCCCGGCTTCCCCTCGATGTGGAGATAGATCCAACCATTCTTTTCGTGTCTCTCTGCCTTCGACAACCATTCCCGTTGTTCCGATGTCAGTGGTTGCTGCGTTTGAGACAACAATGGATAGAACGCGAGTGAAATTAATACAGTCACAACAAGAAGTTGGTGCTTCATCGATGCCTCTTTTATTTGTGATCGTTGCTGAATCTGAAGTATAGATCCACCCATCGCCATCCTTTAAAACCTTTAATCATATCCCATTCCTGCTGGGAAAAAATATCGTAAGGTTAATTTTTAATCCAACGCCAATGGTATGCATGATATTTTGCACCATGGGGGGCTCGCCCAGCAAGAACTAATTGCTAAAATGATACCTCGATTTGCCGGGATAATCAAGTTGAGATGCATGCTTTTCCGCATCCACGCGAGGTGGCCATCTGCCTGAATTTTCATGCAATTTTCATCCACATTTTGCATATTTGCACTCCATAAATTCAATAAATGAAAGATCGTGATGAGAATTCCTGCAACCTTGGTAATCATATTAGTCTTCACACCGATGCTCTTTGGACAGAGCAATACCGACGGCGCTGTAATCGGGACAATTATTGATGATGCGACCCGCAAGCCGATCGAGTTTGTCAACACCACGTTGCGCAAGTCTATGGATAGCTCCATTGTCACCGGCACCGTCACAGGCAGCAAGGGCAAATTTGAAATCACAGACATCCCGGCCGGTGAGTATTACATCAAGTTGAGCATGATCGGCTACAAAGAAAAAAAATCCGTTCCCTTCAAGATCGACACTCAGCACAAAAAAGCAAATCTCGGCACACTCTCGCTGACAGAAACGGCTGTAGCTATGAATGAAGTCGTCATAGGCGCGGAAAGATCTACTTTTACAACCGCAATCGATCGAAAAATCTACAATGTGGAACAGGACGTCGCCAGCAAAGCAGGCTCCGCCAGCGATCTGCTGCAGAACATTCCCTCCGTGGAGGTGGACATTGATGGCAATGTCAGTCTGCGCGGCTCGGGCAATGTGCTCATCCTTATCAATGGAAAAACGTCTGCCCTCATGGAGCGCAGCAGCGCCACCGTCCTTCAACAAATGCCCGCAAATTCCATCGAGAAAATAGAAGTTATTACCAATCCGTCTGCAAAATACAAACCCGACGGCACGTCGGGCATTCTCAATATCATCCTGAAGAAAAATACCGATCAGGGCGTGAACGGAAGTGCCGGCATCTCCGCCGGCCTCACCGACCGGTACGGTGCGAATGCGCGTATCAACTACCATCCCGGCGATCTGAATCTCCATGCAGGTTATTCAATCCGGCAGGACAATCGCAATCGTGCCACAACCGATACACGACTGCAATCCGACTCAGCGTCGGTGCTCACACACTACCGGAGCGAGCTTCGCTCCACCGCACGGCCGCTGGCGCACATGGCACAAGCGGGCCTCGATTATCAGATTGACGAGGAAAACACCGCCAGCGCTTCGGGGAACTATTTCTACAACTCACAGGACCGGCACGATGCTTCCGGCCTCCTCTTGACAGACTCATTATTTGTCCTTCAGACGGACAATACGCGCTTTCGACTGAATTCCGAGATTGAAAAAGAATACGGCTCGACGCTGTCGTTCGACCATTCGTTTCCGGGAGAAGATCACACACTGCAAGCGGAGTATAAATTTTCCAAGGCGTCCGAAGTGCAAAACAACCGGTACTCCAATGTCTATCGGACACCGCTTGCACCCGTGCAGTTCGACAACACGCTTGCATCGCAGGATGAAGGGAAAAATGAAGTCACCGTCGCTTATAGCGATCCCCTCTCAGCGGAGACGAAATTCGAAGCCGGATATGTGGGCGAATTCAACACCCGACGGCAGCAGAACGACGCTGATACCCTAAATACGCTCCTTGGCCGGCTCGATGTGGATAAAACGAAGACCAATCTTTTTGATTATGACGACGCTATTCACGCCGTGTACGCCACATACAAACATTCGTACGGACAATTCGGATTTCTCGCCGGTCTGAGATCGGAATACTCGATCTTGCATTCGCATCTTGAGGCACACCTCATGAACATCGACTCGACGATCGACAACAACTACTTCAATCTTTTTCCGACGCTGCATCTCTCCTACAAGTTGAATGAGGGTATCGAGATGCAACTGAATTACAGCCGCAGGACGCGCCGGCCCGAAAGTGACGACCTGAATCCATTTCCCGAATATCGCGATACACGCAATATGTCTTCCGGCAATCCAAAGTTGCTGCCGGAATATATTCACTCCGTTGAAGCGGGCTGCAAATTTGAAAATGAGACATTCTCTTTCCTTCCGAGCATCTACTATCGATATACCTACAATCGATGGAGCTCCATTACCAAGGCAATCAGCGACTCGATCCTACTAACAACAATGACGAATCTTTCCAACGATCAATCCACCGGTATTGAAGCGATCCTCTCAACGAGCGTGAACGGACTGCTCACCGCCCATGCGAGTGCAAATGTTTTCTACAACACAATTGATGCTTCCAATCTCGGTTATGGCGCGAGCAAATCGGTGGTCACATGGACAGGCGCACTGACCTGCAACATTCATATTTTCACGTCTTCGATGCTCCAGCTTAATTCAAACTACTCTTCGGAACGCCTGACCCCGCAGGGAAAAGTCATGCCGAGCTACGTTGTGAATCTGGGATACCGCCAGGAATTTCTCGACAAACAACTCGCAATGATCGTGACGGTCGCGGACGTTTTCAAAACACAACGCCGCGAAAATCATTTGGATACGCAAGAACTTACCCAGGTGGTCGTCAACTTACGGGACAGCCGTATCATCATGTTCAGCGTCAGCTATAATTTTGGAACGCAGGTGAAGAAGAGAGAAGACGATCAATTGAAGTATGACGATTCTATTTGAGACAGTCATGCAAGAGGCATATGTAAAAAATATAGCATGGGCGGCACGTTGGGCGGTACCGGCCTACGCAACCCGGTTCGACGATCATCTTAAAAGATGCGATCCAGCCATGTGAGCAAAAATATTTGCTCGCTTCGGACTACTGGCTGACAAGACCGGGCAATGTCGGTCTTATTGAGAAATTGGGCGTTTTTGACCCAAACACTCCTCAGCAAACTGCATTTCTTTTGTCTCAAAGAACATTCCTTCTCTCAAAAACTACATTTCTTTACTGCAACCGTGTATTTCTTAGCCCACGAGTTACATACCTTTACTGCAAGAGTGCATTTCTTCAATGCGAGCTAACATCCTGTCCTTGTCACCTGACAAGACTTCCATATCGAAGTGCCTTTCTTTCTGGTAACTGAGCATTTCTTTCCTGTCGAATTGCATTTCTTTCTTGTCCAAGTCCATTTCTTTAATGCAAGAGAGCATCCCTTTCCTTTTATGGAGCTTCCCAACAATGTCACGCAACTTCCAAACGATGTCACGATCCATCCCGGCGGCGTCGCGGAGCTTCTCATAACTTTCACAATCCTTTCCGGTGCCATGATTGATCTTCTCATGGGCGTCACCGTCCTTCCTGCCGCTGTCCATTATTCCCGCGCTCCAGCGTGGGATCTAGAAAGCCGCCATTCTCTATGACTATCTTTTGCCCCGTCACTACATTCCAACTCGGTGACGCAAAGATCAGCGCTCCACCCTCCATTCATAATTCGAGGCCTCTGAAAAACAACAGGATTGCGTCATTGCGAGACGTTTTGCCTGTCCTGAGCGCAGTCGAAGGATGTCGAAGCAATCTTGTTTCCCGTTTGTTTTGAAGAGATTGCTTCGTCGCTTTGCTCCTCGCAATGACTTTTTCAGAAGTCTTAATTCATAATTCTCTTTATTCGACCACCCAGGGTTCGAGCAAGTTCTCTGCAATCCCCTGAACAAAACGGGATGGTTTTGAAAGAATCATTCCTGATTCACGGTCGAAGATATTGATCGGGTACGTGATAGCAAGATTTTCTTTCGCTCGTGTGCAGGCCACGTACATCAGCCTGCGTTCCTCTTCCATTTCATCATCATTGGCCACTGCGCGCATTGTCGGAAAGCGGCCTTCCAGTGCATAGATCAAAAAGACAGAGTGCCATTCCAATCCTTTCGCACTGTGAATGGTGGAAAGCACCAGCCGTTCCGTTTCCTTTCCCGGATCTTCCACATCCACCACCGATTCGGTTGGCGGTTCCAACGCCAGATCAGTCAGCAGCGCAGTGATATCTTCATAGCGTTCGGTGATATTCTGAAACATCTCCAGATCCTTTAGGCGCTTGTTGTAGTCATCGTACCGGGCACGAAGGATCGGCTCGTAGTATTGCAGCACATGATAAGCTTTTTCCGCCGGACGCATTGCCTGCGAAGAGGCTTCTTTTAAAACGTCGAATAGTTTCTGCACTCCCTGGGGAAATCCGTGGAATCCCGTCCAGAATTTTGTCGAGACTAGCGCTTCACGTCCCGGACTATGCGATCCGATGCGATTCTGCAAAATATCGTCGATGATTTTTTCCGACGTGCGCGGGCCGACACCGTCAATCAGAAGCAATATGCGGTTCCAGGAAACCACATCGCGCGGATTTTCGAGCACCCGCAGATACGCGATCATGTCTTTCACATGCGCCGTTTCGATGAACTTAAATCCGCCGTACTTCACAAACGGAATATTGGCCTTGGCCAATTCGATCTCGAGATCGAACGACAGATACGACGAACGAAAAAGAATCGCCATCTCATCCAGCGGCACGCCCTCTTCGCGCAGCTGAAGAATGCGCTGCACCACATAGCGCGACTGCATATTCTCGTCCGCGGCAACTACCAGCTGAGGAAGATTGCCGTTTTCTTTTTTGGAATAGAGTTCTTTGTAATACATCAACAAATTCTTCCTTCGTCAAGACAAATTTCTCTGTGTTCTTTTCTTTTTCTCTGCGTTCTCTGTGACAAATCTTTCCCCAAAGCCACCCGAGCAGGAGCACGGGCGTTACGCTTATCTAATCATGCTTCCCCGCAGAATTTCGTTCGCCAGCCGCAGTATCGGCATTGAGCTGCGAAAATTCTCTTCCAGCGTAATCGTTACGCAGCCGGGAAACAACTCGGGAAATTCCAGAATATTCTTGATGCTCGAACCCCGGAACGAGTAAATCGACTGCGCATCATCCCCTACTACCATCACATTCTGATGCTTGTAGGCCAGCAGGCGAACAATCTCGGCCTGGATTTTATTCGTATCCTGATACTCATCCACCATCATGTACGTATACTTCGACGAAAGCGACGCCCGCACTGCTTCCTGTTGACGCATCAATTCAGTAAGATTGACAAGCAAATCGTCATAGTCCATCAGGTTATTTTTCTTCTTATAGACCATGTACGCAGCATGGATCTTCTGAATATCCTCCAGCAACTCCAGATAATGCGGATAGTCCGCAGCCAGCAAATCTGCCACCGGAGTCATCGTGTTGAGCGCGCGGCTGTGAAGATCGTAGATAGTCTCTTTTCGGGGAAAACGCTTCTGCTTCGTATCAAGCTTCATCCGCGTACGGATCAGACTGATGACATCTTCCGCATCACTTTGATCGAGAATCGTAAAATTGTTCTCATAGCCCAGCAGCGTTGCGTATTTGCGCAGGACACCGTTGGCAAATGAATGGAAAGTGCCGCCCGAGACGTGTTCGCATCGTGCATCCAGCAGCATCGAGGCGCGGCGGAGCATTTCGCGCGATGCCTTGCGTGTGAATGTCAGCAAAAGAATCCTATCCGGTTTGATTCCCAATTCCACCAGATATGCGACCCGATAGACGATCGTCCGGGTCTTTCCCGTTCCCGCTCCGGCGATAATTAAATGCGGACCGTCGAGCGACGTGACCGCCCTATGCTGCGCATCATTCAATTCCTTGCGATAGTCGATGGTAAATCGCGTCGGATGAACGAGCGCGAGGTTGCTGCCGGGTAGAGAAGTGAGTGTGAATTTTTTCATGATGCTGAATTCATTTCGCCTGCAATTCAATAATTGAAACCTATCTTCCTCGTTCCCAAGCAACCCAACCCTCCCCATTCAGGGAGGCCGTTGGCAAATCAATTCAGCTTATTCTCTCTCCCCCTGTCCGAAGGATCCTCCGGAAAAGGGGGAGAGCCGGAGAGGGGGTGGAGTGAGGAAACAATAGCAATTTGATCAGCTTAACTTGATGGCATTGAAACTCAGCTTGGGAACGACCATGCTGGGGCAAATCTCTATTGTCTTAAAAAGGTAATCGAAATGCAGAGCAGAGTCAAATGGCCATACACACCCACTTTTTCTTGCAATTATGGCAAATTACTTCTATACTGACCATCGTATTCAAACTCTATTGCAATTCCGACAAAATTTTTTGCCGTATCTTTTCACTGGGTCCTGCAAAGCGATCCACACGAGACAGAAGAGCTGAGTCTCAATATTCCACCTTGGAGGGGCACTCCTTGAATTCTTCTTACACAAGCATCCACAAAAACTGCCGCAGACTTTCGCTGCTTGCCATTCTTTTTTGTTGTGCTTCCCTGGTCCATGCATCGCCACAAAACGGTGATGCGATTGCGCCGCAGCAACCCAATACAATCTCCGGATTGACCATCACTCACAACAGGCCGTATGAGTGGCGATACGATAGTCTTAATATCATCTATGCACAGGGCTATTCCTACCCGGCTCCTGGATTTTTCTCACAGCTCACCGGAGACACGGTTCATCTCTCGTGGAAATATCAGGGCGGCTCAACAGTCCCCTATACTACTGTACTTGCCTACAGCCTCGATTCAACAAGAACTTGGAAGTCTCTAACAGCGCTGTCGGATACAACGATTCGTACGTATGATTGGATTCTGCCTAACCAGCCGACAACCGGATTCTATTCCTTTTTCCGCATCAGCCTTGTCTCGGGTTCTGATACGATAATAAAGGCAACAACAGATTTTCCCGTCGTACTTGCGTCCTATCCGCCGTCACTTTCATTAAAGTGGAGACAAGACTGCCCCGCCCATACCTATTCTTATTATGGCCCGGAATCTTATATGTCACTTACTGTCGGTTCGTTGATGTCGATAGAGACAAACAAGGGTACTGCACTCATTCTGGGGCCTGGCAATAGCGGCAATCCTCTTCTCCGCATGATTGACCACAACGGAATCGCATTTGATACATCTCTCTCCCTTTCAGGCTCGTATTATCTCCCATCTTCGTATTCATTCACATTCACCGAAACGGACAAGGACAGCTTCCCCCAAATTGCCACCATAGATATCAATGCGGAAGAATCAATCCAGACAGCCGATTGTGATGGTGACGGGAAAATGGAATACGTCTGGGGTGGACAAAACGCTATATCGATAGGCTCTCTGGAAAACTCGGGGACGATTTCAAATACATTTGTGAGTGCCGGCTATAACGCCGATCACTGCGCAATTGCAGACCTTGATCATGACGGACAGAAGGAACTGATATTTACAGATCAGAAAAACAACGACGTGATTGTTGCATCGGTACAGGGAGCGGTGAAGAAGCCTTTTCCCGCCACAGTTGTTGATGCACTCCTCCCCTGGACCATGGCGCAGCAGTTGGACAGCAGCAGCGCATGGACTATCCTTGCCGCAAGTTCACATCATTTATATGCATTCGATGAAGATGCCACCGTACGCAAGGGTTTCCCGGTGTACATCGAAGAATCGATCTCTACGCGATGCCCTGTCCTGGCAGATATAAATGGCGATGGCCGCTTGGAAATTATATTTCTCGCATCGACACCGTCAAATCCTACGTCGGCAGAATACAATAGCTTTCAGGCACCGCTCACCAAAATTTATGTGATCAGTGATGACGGGAAGATCCTGCCTCACTGGCCCATCTCAGTAAATTTGAACTATGGATATTTTGGGAAAGATATTTGCGTGGACTGTTCGAGCTACAGCTACTACGCGATTCAGCCTTTCCATGGAGCTTTTTCATCACCGCTTATTGCCAGTATCGACGGCGATCTCACACCTGAAATCATTTTGACGAGCAACAATGGATTTCTCTATATATTTAATTCTGACGGTTCCATGCGTCCCGGCTACCCCGTGTTTATTGGATGCGGCCTTGCGGAAACAGGGGTGGTCGGTGACTTTGACAAAGATGGATCTCTCAATTTCTTAATTCATTCCTACGCTGATCCCAACTCCGATCCCCGACTCCTCTGTCTTGACTTCGGGCCCGGCTCCTACAATCCCAAGTGCATCCCCTGGCCGATGCATCTCCAAAATCCTCAGCGCACCGGCATCGCACCCCGGCCCGGCACGGGATCGACGATTGCAGGCGGCATCAATTCGCCGGCTCAGCATATTCCTTCAGAATTCGGACTGCTGCAGAATTATCCGAACCCATTCAATCCATCCACACTTATTCCCTATCAAATGAAAGAATCCGGCCGTGTCCGCATCGTTGTGTATGACATGCTGGGCCGATTGGCCGCGACGTTAGTGAATCAGGAACAGTCTGCAGGATTGCATACCGCGAGATTCGATGCCTCTCATCTTTCATCGGGCATATATCTATACAGAATGCAGACAGGAAATAGCAGTTTCGTGAAAAGAATGGCGGTGCAAAAATGAAAATACGAAAGCTTCTCATCCTGATCGGGATGTTCGCGTGGACATTTATCGGAATCTCTGTCGCAGGTGAATTGCTTGTTTCCCACGCTAAACCTGTTTCCATCTGCTATACCGGAGCTCCACCGGCTCAACAATCATCGGCTAATCCTCAAAATATTGTCGACGGCGACATTTGTACGTGGATATGTATTGACGGCTTGGGATCCGGTCACAACAATGCTGGAACATTTCTTACAATCTCACTTGGGAGCTCTTTTTCGCTTTCACGATTCCATATCCGGCAGGCGTTTGATCAGAACAATCCCACGCTAAGAGTCCGGGGTTATCAAATCCAAAGCAGCGACGACTCGGTGAAGTGGATGACCATCATAAACGTCGCGGATAATCTACTACCTTATCCCGATACCACACTTGCAAGTGCCGCGACCGGCAAATACGTGCGATTGGTAATTACCAAAGTGGACAGCGGCAATTACCAGACCTGTATTGCTGAATTTGAAGTCTATGCGAATGTTTCTGTGCCGGCAATCGTGGGCTTTTGGTTCGGTTCATCCTCATTCGGCAAGGGATATCGGGGAATCATCTGGTCAACAATGAATATGAAATCGACAGACTCGATCAACATTTACTACCGTCCTGTCGCTGCCAAGGATTTCCTGCCCCTTGCGCTGAACGAGCTGAATGACGGCAGCTATGATTGGAAAACCAGTGTCATCCCGGATGGAGCGTATGAAATCAAACTCGTGCCGGTAACAACGGGAGCATCTATTTCGAACGCAGGAATTTGTACACTTACCAGCTTCACTTCGCTATCCGTTAATGAACCTTTTGGATACTGGCTCAATGATGGACAACAGCAACCTTATCCACCTCCGCCTTATTACTCTTCAATGTTGAATGATACCATCCATTTTTCATGGGACTATCAAAGGGAGTATGTTCTTCCTTACAGCGTGAGACTATCGTACAGTACAGACAATAAAACAACGTGGAATCCGATCATAACGCTTTCCGACACAGCGCTTCGATCATGGAATTGGGTCATGACAAACCCTGTATCATCCGGGGCATTCGGCTTTTTCCAGATGGAAATCATTCAGAACGGTACCGTGGTCAACTCTTTGTCAAATCGCCGCGCAATGGCGATTTCTTCGCTGCCCACCGGAGTGTCACTGCTCTGGAGTAAAGATGAGAAGAGCACGCGGGCTTTTCCACGTGTGCTGCCTCCATTACTGTCTTATGTTGACAAATCAAGGGAAGCAATACTCCTGGATAATCGTTGGGCGGTGTACGGAAATGGCGACACCGTGTCCGGCATGTCTGCTCCGGGACAATCAGCTAAAATCAATTCCATGGCTTGCGGATCTACCTCCGTCGATGGCAAGCCAGGATTCGTGTTCGGATATATAAATGAAGAATCCATGCAGTACTCCGATGTTGACAAAGACGGCATCGACGAATTCTTTTGGGGAACAAGCTCGGAGATCATCTCCTATAGATCGACCGGCGAGGTCTTTAATACTTACCTCACACCGGGCGCGTACGACATCCATTCTGCCGTTGGCGACCTCGATGGAGATGGAGAAAAAGAAATAGTCTTCACAGATCCGGCCGCGTCCAGCATTGCCGCCCTGGCACCCCGGACAGGAATTTCCAAAAATGGGTTTCCTGTAAAACTCGTGGATCAGCCCCAGTCGTGGACGCTCATCGCCGATCTGGACGGCAACGGACAGCAAAGTATCATCACCTCCAGTCCGACGCGCCTTCTTGTACTGAATGCCGACGGGACGATGCGCAAAGGATTTCCACTCCAATCCCGGAGATCAATCGTGAACAAGACTCCGGTGCTCGCAGATATTGACAACGACGGACGGCTGGATATCATCTTCGTCACCATGCTCGACGATTATTCCACTCTCTTCGGTATCAATATTATTGATCCGGATGGCAAAAGCCTTCCTGGCTGGCCTGATACGATATCAACACAACTATCCGAATATCCCGGACGCTTCTACTATTCATGGTTCAACGATACACTTACTACAAATGTCTTCTTAGCAGGCACACCGTCGTCCCCTCTCGTCGTGAGCATGGATGGCGGCAGGAGTTTGAACATCGTCATGAGTTGTACAAATGGTTTTCTTTACGCCCTTAACACCGATGGAACCATGAAAAGAGGGTATCCAATGTATGCTGGATGCGATGGTGGAGAAACCGGCGTGTTCGGGGACTTTGACGGCAATGGGACGTTGAACTACGCCTATCACACATTCCCGGATTTGATGAAACCCGGCAAAGTTGTCTGCCTGGATTTCGGTCCCGGCAGCTACAGCGAAAAGCATATGCCTTGGCCGATGTATCTCCAGAACGCACGGCGGAGCGGCATTGCGCCGAAACCATATCCGGTCGGCATTAAGCGCTCAACACCGCCGGCTCCTTCGGAATACGCACTCGATCAGAATTATCCGAATCCTTTTAATCCGGTGACGACGATTTCGTACTCCATTGCAAAACAATGCCGCGTCCGCCTGGAGGTGTATGATGTTCTCGGGCGTACGGTGACGACATTGGTGGATGAAATGCAATCGCCCGGCAATCGTACGATCCATTTTGATGCGTCGCAACTGTCATCAGGCGTTTACTTCTACCGTTTGAATGCCGGCGATTTTTCTTCCGTGAAAAAGATGATGGTGCAAAAATGAGAACTAAAGTCGCAAAGCAGTTTTTCCAACAAAGTGTGCTTGTCCTCGTTGTTTTATGCAGCGCATTTGCCGGACAATTGAATGTGGCACTTAATAAACCGGCGTATGTGAAATACACCGGTGCGCGACCGAACAACACTGACAATGCCAACCCTGCCAATGTCGTCGATGGCAACTACGCTACCTGGTTGACCATCGATGGTAAATCCTCGGGTTTCGACAACACCGGCACCTCAATTACCATAAATCTCGGGAGTGATATTCCTGCATCGCGCATGAGAATTCTCATGCCGTTTTTGCAACTGAACCCAATGATCCGTGTACAGGGATATCAAGTATGGGCCAGCAGCGATTCGAGTGTGTGGAACAAAGTGCTGGACATTCCAGACAATCAGCTTCCCAGTCCCGACACAACATTTGTATCTCCTCAAACCGGGAAATTCTGGAAACTCATCGTGACGAAAGTTGATGACGGTGCCAATCAATGTGCCATCGCTGAAATCGAACTTTATGCCGACATCTCGTTTCCGACCATTACCTCCGTAGTCATCTCTGACACAACCATGGTCGGAAGAGGGTACAAAAATATTCGATGGTCGAGCATGAATATGGCTGCAACAGATCAGATCAACATCTCCTACAAACCTGCATATAGTAATGACGACTATTTCCCGGCAGCGTCCAATATTCTGAACAGCGGCACTTTCTCATGGCTCACAGACACCCTTGCCGACGGAGATTACACGGTTAGGGTTGCTCCGGCGGCATCCGGACAGGTCTTATCCTGTACGGCCAAGGCCACAATTGCAAACTACCTTGGATTGAAGCTGATGGTGGCCAACGGCTATCACTATTCTTATGCCGGCGACTATTCTGAAAGCCCTGCGTCCGATTGGTATTGGATAGACTTCGCACCGCCATTCTTTTCCCAATTTTTCGGGGACAGCATTCATCTTGCCTGGAACTTTGCGGCTCGGCAAAGCGGAGAGATTTCTTACAGCTGCGACAGTATGAGAACTTGGATTCCACTTGCCGCCATTACGGACACAGCACAGCGCAATTGTTCCCTGCCCTGCCCTCTCCCCTCGAAATCCAGCCTGTGTACTTTTTTCAGAATTTCCGTCCTGCGCTACAATAAAATAATGGCTTCTGCCGTGAGTGTGCAAATTATTGTAAGTGCTCTTCCCAATGGTGTCTCACTTCGGTGGTCCAAACCGGACACAGCGTACAGATCTTCTTCGATGCCGTCGCTGCTCTCTTATGTCTCCAATGGAAAACAACAGATACTCCTGGGAGATCGGTGGGTAGTCAACGGCAAGGGTGATTCCGTGACCGGTTTTGGCAGCCGCCGTTCCTGGAATGCCCTGGGATACGCCGTCGGGGATTTGGACAACAGCGGCAATTTGAAGCTGGTGACATTTAACAATGGTTCGTTGGTAATTTCTGCGCCGGAAGGGACCGTGTCAACTCTTCCAGTCGGCACGAGTAATGCCAATCCGCTGCATTTGATTGACATTGATGCTGATCAAAAGAGAGAAATAGTGGTTGATGACTACAATTATGGAGTAAGTGCGTTTCATCTAGATGGGAAGGCTATCAATCCTCTTGGAAATCGTTTTTCGCATGCAGCGGTGGCAGATTTCGATGGAGACGGCCAGCAGGAGATTGCACTGATTCTCACAGCGACAAACGAATTGGCTTTGTGCTCCTTGAACGGTGCGATGAAGAAAGGATTCCCGGTCAAAATCTATGATGCACTGGAGACGTGGATTCTGTCTGAAGATCTCGACATGAACGGAAAACCGGTGATCATTTTTGCAGGAGCGAATCACCTCTATGCATTCAATGGCGATGGATCGATGCATCCGGGATATCCGGTTCTGATCAAAGATTTCATCGATGACACCTATCCGGCTGTTGCAGACATCAACAACGATGGCCGATTGGAAATAATTTTGACCGCGCATTCGGGCTACACATATGCCCAATACTATGCGGCACAAGCACCGCAGAGCGTTCTTTATGTTGTTGGAGCAAACGGCGGAATCCTTTCCCCGTGGCCGGTGGCCCTCAATTGCAACTACCTCTTTCCATATACCATCACAAATACGACTGCCGCGATCACCCAGAGCGTACCACTACTCCGGAGCGGTTCGTTTTCTTCTCCATTGATAGCAAGCATCGACGGCGGCAAGACGCCAGAAATTCTCATAACTTCCGACAATGGATTCCTCTATGTATTTTCCAATGATGGAAAATTGCGCGACGGATATCCGGTGTATTTGGCATGCAGCGGACGAGGCCTCTATCCATACGATTTCTCCGGCAGCGAAATCGAAACGGGTGTGCTCGGCGATTTTGATGGAGATGGATCGTTGAATTTTGTCATCCATTCCTATCCCGATTCTCTCGAAGACAATGGCAGAATTGTCTGTCTCGACTTCGGTCCCGGTTCATACAATGCAACGGCAACTCCGTGGCCAATGTTCCTGCAGAATCCGGAACGCACCGGTATCGCCCCGAAGCCATTTTTCACTTCGGCAAATTCCGGTGGTGCGGCCACCGCACAGGCAAATTTTCCCAATGCATTCACTCTGTCGCAAAACTATCCCAATCCATTCAATCCGACGACGAATATCACTTACTCTATTAAAGAGCGCTGTGAAGTGAGATTGACGGTCTTCGATATCGTTGGACGCGCTGTCGCAACGATTGTGGATGGAATGAAGGAGCCCGGTTACTATCTGGCGGGATTCGATGCGTCACAACTCTCTTCCGGCATCTACATTTACAAACTGCAGGCGGGGAATTACGTGAGCGTGAAGAAAATGATTGTGCAGAAATAGGGGCAGGGCAAATTCTCTCTCTGTGATCTCTGTGGCATTTCTTTTCTCCACGAAAAGCCGGCCGAGCAGGAGCTCGGCCGTTACAATATCCTCTGTGGCCAATCTTTTCCTTGTAACTGCAATTCATTTTCTTTATGTTCAAACATGAAAAATGGAACAATCCCCCATCGCGTCGACGAATTCTGGACGGCGAAACAGCGGCAGGCATGCTCGTTGCACGAGGTGTCGTACCGCGCCTGTTTCAAACCGCAGCTTCCACGATATTTCATCGACCGCTATACAAAAATCGGGGATGTTGTCTACGATCCGTTCACAGGACGCGGGACAACCATCATCGAAGCGGCTCTCTGCGGCAGGAATGTGATCTCCAACGATGTCAGTCCGCTCAGCCGGATTCTCACAGAGCCGCGCCTGCAGGTACCTTCTGCGGACGAAGTCGCGACCCGCCTGGAATCGATTCAATTTCAGTCAAATCTTCATGCGAATATTGATCTCTCGATGTTTTATCATCCGGATACAGAATCGGAAATCGTATCGCTCCAGCAATATCTTCGGCAACACCATGTTGATCACACCGAGGATTTCATAGACCGCTGGCTCAGGATGGTGGCAACGAATCGTTTGACAGGACACTCCCCCGGTTTCTTTTCCGTCTATACACTTCCTCCGAATCAGGCGACAACTCAGGATCAACAAAAACGGATCAATGAAAAGCGCAAGCAGCATCCGGAATATCGCGCGGTCCGGCCGATAATCCTGAAAAAATCGCGACAGCTTATGAAGGAATTGACCAAGGAACAGCGGAGGAATCTATCTCAGGCTGCAGAACGGGCAATATTTCTTACGGGTGATGCGCGTGCGACGGAAGAAATCGCAGATGCATCAGTGCAATTGACAGTCACCTCCCCTCCATTTCTGGATATCGTCAACTATTCCGCTGATAACTGGCTTCGCTGCTGGTTCAATACGATTGATGACCGCGCTATTGCTAAAGAAATCACGGTCACCTCCAAGTTGGATGAGTGGTGCGCCGTCATGGGCAGCGTGATGCAGGAGCTCTTTCGCATCACTCGAGAAGGGGGCTGGGTTGCATTCGAGGTGGGAGAACTGCGTAAAGGAACAGTGAAGCTGGAAGAACAGGTCATCCCGCTGGCACAGGCCGCAGGATTTGAGCCGACGGAAGTCCTGATCAACACGCAGAAATTTACCAAAACAGCAAACATCTGGGGTGTTGACAACAATACTGCCGGTACCAATACCAATCGTATTGTCGTGCTCTCAAAAGAGTAATCAATGAATGGATCGCAGATTACGGATCGCAGATTACACACGCGATGGAGCCTTTTGCGGGTTGATAGAAGCACTTTTTTTTCGTACACTTTGATACAATGTCGAATAAGGAGTAATCCATGAAATCGTTGATTGCCATATTTCTCGTTTCAATTCTTCCCGTCTGCGCGGCTGCTCAGACCCGGCTTGATGCTCCCGAGTTGGAGCAAACTATTTCATCCGATGAATTCTCGGATGTTGTAAAATTGGTCTGGGATGAGATCAAGAAGGGAGTCGAAACATACTCCACCGATCAAAAGTCCAAGAGCGAATTCGAAACTACATCCGCCTTCGAAGCGCGTATGCGCCGCCGGCAGGAACAAATCACCAGTGACATTCAGCAGTTTCTCACAACAAAAAAAATCAGTCAGAGAAAATTCGCCGTCTTGATGAAAGCAGATCTTCTTCACTATAATGCCGATACGCAAACCTACACCGTACGATCAAACGTTGAAATTCTTATCCCTCCCAAGACAGAAGAGCTCCTCACCGTCTGTCCCTCAAATCCGTACATTTCCATTCGAGAACAGACGAAGGACGCATACAAGTTCGCATACCTCACGATGGATACGAAAACGGCCGTCCATTGGCAGGTGAACAGCCAGACGGCTCAGAACGCAAAATCGAACAAAGCAGATGTATTTTTCAAGGTCTGGTTTCGATTTGATGTCTCCAGCTCTCCCGGCGAGCACTTTACGCTGAAGATCGTCCCGGAAAAGATTGCTTTGGTGGCTGAGCGGGCAAATACGACGTACTGGAAAGAAGACATCGCCCACTAGCCGGAAAGCATGCACATAAAAACATAATCGGTATCTACTCAGCGGATTTGTTGATATGTCATTCCCGTCCAAAGGATCCTCCGGACATGCTTTTGGTCGAAGACTCTTCGAGCGGGGATCCATGTTTCTTCTCTGGATGCCCCGTTTCACGGGGCATGGCAGACTGTTAAACCGAGACACAATAGAAATCACGCTGAGTAGCGGGTTCAGCGCGCCTGTCGAAGACCCTCCGGGCGCCTTGCTTTTTTCAATAAAGTAACTCGTGTTATGCAGAGATGTGCGACGCCTGCATTTCCGGCGTCAAAACTTCCAACGAAGTAGAGAATGACATATTCAACGAATGAGCCGAGTAGATACGTAAAAATTTTAGAAGCAATAGGAACGCTGATTACGCAGATTACTGGATTAACGCAGAATATTATTTTCTGATATATGCATCTGCGCAATCCTTGAATCTGTGTAATCTGCGATCCATTCATTTGGTTGCGGCTATGCCGCGTTAGGAGTTAGCAGTTGTGTTTTATGGACTACCCTTTTGCGAACATGATCTCTTGAATTTCAAGGAGGTGTGGATATGAAGGATTTCAAAGGCAGTATGTTGACGCTGATAACCGATACGTCAACCAATCTCCCGCCGGACGTGCGCCGCGCAGTCACGCACGCGCAGCGGCAGGAAACTCCCAACACTCGGGCGTCGCTTGCCCTCGATACCATCGCCGTCAATGTGGACATGGCGTGTGCCGACACCGGTGCCATCTGCCAGGATACCGGCATGCTTTCCTACTACATACACACGCCGCGCAATGCCGATCAACTCGCAATGAAGGCTCAGATCCTCGAAGCCATCGAACAGGCGACAAAGAACGGCATCCTGCGTCCCAATTCCGTCGATTCACTCACCGGAAAGAATAGCGGCAACAATCTCGGACCCGGCACTCCGGTAATTCATTGGGAACAATGGGACCGACCGGATGAAATCGAAGTGAAGCTAATTCTCAAAGGCGGCGGATGTGAGAATAAAAACATTCAGTACTCCCTTCCTGCTCAACTCGAACATCTCGGAAAAGCCGGCCGGAATCTTGACGGCGTCCGCAAGTGCATTCTCCATGCAATCTGGCAGGCACAGGGGCACGGATGCTCCATTGGCGCTCTTGGCGTGGGCGTTGGCGGCGATCGTACCAGCGGATATGAGTTCGCAAAGCAGCAACTCTTCCGGAAATTGGACGACACGAATCCCATTCCGGAACTCGCGGCATTGGAACAATATATCATGGACCGTGGAAACCGGTTGCAAATTGGTACCATGGGATTCGGCGGCGTTACAACACTCATCGGCTGCAAAATCGGTGCAATAAATCGTTTGCCCGCCTGCTTCTTTGTTTCTGTGGCATACGATTGCTGGGCATTCCGCCGCCAAGGAGTGATTCTTGACGCATCGACGGGCGCAATTAAGCGTTGGCTGTACAAAGATGATACACCGCCAGTCCGAATGGCGGATCATGATCAGATAGCACTGACAGGAAAAGAGAAGCGCCTCCAGACACCCATTTCAGAAGAGGCGGCACGTTCACTCGCTGTGGGCGATGTTGTTCTGTTGAGTGGCACCATGTACACCGGCCGCGATACGTTGCACGCATATTTGATAGATCACGATTCCCCGGTGGACTTGCAGGGGCAGGTCATTTATCATTGCGGTCCCGTCATTTTGAAGAGCGGTGATGGCTGGACGATGAAAGCCGCCGGCCCGACCACCAGCAGCCGGGAAGAGCCCTACCAGGCAGACATCATCAAAAAATTCGGTATTCGCGCCGTGGTCGGAAAAGGCGGGATGGGCGCCAGGACGTCGGCGGCATTGAAACAATACGGCGCAGTCTATCTGAATGCGATCGGTGGTGCAGCACAGTTCTACGCCCGGTGCGTTGAAAAAATCGAAAGAGTCTATTTCCCCGAATTCGGAGTGCCCGAAGCCATGTGGGAATTGCGTATCAAAGATTTTCCGGCGATTGTTACCATGGATGCTCATGGCAATAGCCTCCATGCCGACGTTGAAAAAACGTCAGCGGATATTCTGGCAACATTGACAGACGGTTCTCTCTGATAGGTTTTTGAAACTTTTCAGTAGTCATTGCGAGCCGTCTTTTGGCGAAGCAATCTTGCATCTTTTCAAACGGAGAGATTGCTTCTTCACTCCGTTCCTCGCAATGACAATTTTCTGGCTTTTTAAATTTCCTGATATGTGCGGAAGGCTGTGAGCCGGCAGCCGATGGGATGACAATTAACTAACTTATTTGTCTCAGTGCGGAAGAAAGGAACCAAGCCATGAAAAAAGAAACACTCACCATTACCGACAATCGGACGGGTTCGGCGTATGAAGTGCCGATCGCCAACGGCACGATCAATGCAATCGATCTCCGGCAAATTAAAACCGACGCCGATGACTTTGGTCTGATGGCCTATGATCCGGCATTTATGAATACCGCATCCGTTAAGAGCAAAATCACCTTCATCGACGGCGACAAAGGTATTCTGCGGTACCGTGGCATTCCGATTGAACAACTTGCAGAACATGCCTCCTGCTTCACCGAAGTGGCATATCTTATTCTACAAGGAGAACTCCCCAACGCCGCACAATTGGATGAATTTCAAAGGAACATCAAAGCCCATACGTTCCTTCATGAGAACGTGAAGAAAATGATGGACGGTTTTCGCTATGATGCACATGCAATGGGAATGTTCATCAGCACCATTGCGGCACTGTCCACTTTTTATCCCGAGTCCAAGAACATCTTTGATGCGGACACACGGCACAAGCAGATGTACCGGTTGCTCGGCAAAGTCTCGACCATTGCCGCCTTCGCCTACCGCCACTTGATGGGGCTGCCCTACGTCTATCCCGATTTAGACATGACGTATGCGGAAAACTACATCAACATGATGTTTCGCACGGGCGACAAGCGGTACAAAGTCAATCCGGTGCTCGAGCGAGCACTCACAGTGCTGTTCATCCTCCATGCCGATCATGAACAGAATTGCAGCACCAATACGATGCGCGCCGTGGGAAGTTCGCATGTCGATCCGTATTCTGCGACGGCCGCAGCAGCATCTGCATTGTGGGGACCATTGCATGGAGGAGCCAACGAAGCCGTGCTTCATATGCTCAATCAGATTCACAACGTGAATTCTGTTCCGGATTTTATCAAATCTGTCAAGGAAGGCAAAGGCAAATTGATGGGCTTCGGCCATCGCATTTACAAGAACTATGATCCGCGTGCGAAAGTCATCAAGCGCTTGGCACATGAGGTCTTTGAAGTGACCGGGAAGAATCCAAAGCTCGAGATCGCACTGGAGCTGGAACGCATTGCCCTGGAAGACGACTATTTTGTGAAACGCAAGCTGTATCCGAATGTTGACTTCTACTCAGGGCTGATTTATCAGGCGATGGGATTTAAACTCGAATTCTATCCGGTTCTCTTCGCGATCCCGCGCACTGCGGGCTGGCTGGCACACTGGGAGGAACATATTCTGGATCAAGAACAGAAGATCGCCCGTCCGCGGCAGATCTACCTCGGGTATGATGAACGTCCGTGGGTGGAGATGGGGAAACGGTGAGAGGGATTATGAATTATGAATGAAAAGCAGGTCGATGCAGACACGAAGAGGCTCATCGTTTCATTGTCAAATTCATAATGCGTGATTCATCATTCAGTCGACTCTCTTCCCCGTTCATGTTTTAGTTCGTAATTCATAGTTCGAGACATCTGAAAAACTACGCTTTGTTTTTCTAATTCGTAATTCATAATTCATAATTCATAATTCGATGAAAACAGTCGTCAATAACTGTCTCACCCACTACATCGACATCGGCATCTCCACCGCCGTCCCCGTCGTCTTCATTCACGGATTCCCTTTCAGCCATAAGATGTGGACGTTTTCCGGTGGACAGACAGAATCGATCGCAACACAGAACCGGATCATCGCATACGATGTGCGCGGCCATGGCGACAGCGAAGTAGGCGACGCTCAGTACTCCATCGAATTTTTTGTCGATGATTTCTTCGGGCTACTCGATCATTTGAATGTTTCCAGCGCAATTGTTGTCGGCCTGTCCATGGGAGGGTACATCGCTCTCCGCGCGTACGAGCGGAATCCCGAGCGTTTTCGCGCACTGGTCTTGTGCGATACGAAAGCCGAGGCGGATTCGAACGATGTCAAAATCCGCCGCAGCACCACTATCAAAGCCATCAAACAAAACGGCCCCAGAGTCTTCGCACAGGAATTCGTGGCGAATATTTTCTCGGCACATTCCTTCAATACGAAGCCCGACACGATTAAATTCATTCAGAGTGTGATCGAACGGAGCTCTCCCGCATCTCTCTGTGCCACATTGCTTGCACTCGCAGCCCGGACCGATACATCCCATATTCTGCCGACAATCGCGGTACCGACACTCCTTCTCTTTGGAGAACACGACGGCCTGACGCCGCCGGCTGTAGGAAAGGCGATGTTTGACAAGATTCCCAGTGCACGGCTGGAAATTATTCCCAAAGCCGGCCACATGGCAAACATGGAGAATCCGGAAGTGTTCAATCAGCACTTTGCGGAATTTGTGTCCGGAATTAAATGATTTTTGTAATTACTCAGCGTGTTTAGTGTCATGTCTCGTTTCAAGCGACCTGTCATGCCCCGTGAAACGGGGCATCCAGAGGGAAAACATGGATTCCCGCTAAAAGCATGTCCGGAGGATCCTTTGGACGGGAATGACACTTCCAAAAAATACGTTGAGTAGTTACGATTTTTTTGCCACAGCAAGAGTGAAGAGAACATTTTTAAGAAGTTAGCTCTTCTCTGTGTTCTCTTCTTTTTCTCTGTGCTTTCTGTGGCAATCTTTTTCTGATCGACTTGCACTATGAAAATTGCCATCACCGGTGGAAACGGATTTATCGGATCTCAGCTCGCAGCCGTCCACTCTGAGCGCGGACATACTGTGCGCGTGCTTGTCCGTCCCAGTTCCGATCTCACCAATCTTCGCTCACTCACCGTGGAACACTGTCCCGGCGATGTACGCAACCTTGATTCGTTGCTCCGTGCCTTCGACGACTGTGAACTTGTGTTCCATACGGCGGCTGTTGTTTCCTTCTGGAAACCGTTGTATCAGCTGCAGCACGAAGTGAATGTGCTCGGAACGCGCAATGTCGTGACAGCCGCACGCCGTGCCGGCGTCCGCAGGCTGGTCCATACCAGTTCCATCGCAGCGCTCGGACACCCTGCCGACGGCCTTTTCGCCGACGAAACAACGGCGTTCAACTGGGACGGGAGTGTCGCGGGATATAAGCGCTCAAAGTACGAGGGAGAGTTGGAGATCAAGCGGGGTATCGAACAGGGATTGGATGCAGTGATAGTTAATCCCGCAGTCGTCATCGGCCCGGGCGATGTTCATTTCAACGGCGGTGATTTTATCCGGTCGGTGGCACGCGGATTTGTCCCCTTCTACATCCATGGAGGCGGCAACATTGCCTTCGTGGATGATGTGGTGCGCGGACACATCACTGCGGCGGAAAAGGGACGCACCGGCGAACGGTACATTCTTGGCGGAGAAAATCTCACACACCGGCAGATTTTTCAAACAATCGCACAGATCATCGGAAAACCGGCACCGCGTATTCCCCTTCCCGTCGCAGTGGTCAAGGCCGCTGCAAGAGTCCTCGATGTCATCAGTTCCATGACTGGAAAGAAACCGTTGCTGACTCCGGAATTGGTTTCCGGAGCTGGACTCCTTAATTGGTACAGCACCGCGAAGGCTGAAAGAGAGCTGGGTTATACCATTACCCCGTTTCGCACTGCGGTGGAGAGAACCTATCAATGGTACAGGGAGCAGGGATTGCTGTAGGCAGATGTCTGACGTTGCTCCTGCACCGTTTGACAACCGATGTTTACGGACACAATGTCAGACATCTGGGCATGGCAGGAAAAACAAAAAACCCCGTGATGAACTTTACGGGGTTTTTTGTTTTGCACTCGAACCAGTCTATTGCACTGTGCCCGTTGCCAGCACACGCGTATATGTTCCATAAACCGGATGCACCACACGAAGTGTTATCTGTGACTTCTTCGGAGGTACCGCTACATTGGTCGCATCCGCATCTTCCGCCATAACGCTGAAGCTCGTGATGCCGGGGCCGGCATCCATTAAATCAGGCATGGAAACATTCACGCCATCGCCTGACATGACCAGTGCATCGCCCGACACAGAAATTGTTGTGCCGGAGGACATCGGATGTCCAAGATAATCCATCACCGTAAAGGTGTACGGTCCGGACGTTTCACCGTTCGCCATTGTATATGTTGTTGAGGCGGAGGTATTGATGAGAATCGGCGGTCCCGTCCAGAGAATGTCGCATGAATCGATAACCTGTGTAGCTGACTGGCCGAATGTTCGTGCATAGAGGCGCGAGAAGCCTTCACCATGGTGCGCCGGATCAAGCGGGAATTTCAGCGTATCTGCACCAAGCGGCATCGGATTGGCTGAGTAGAGCGTATTGTTGACGAATCCGTTCTTGTCGCTCGTCATGCCGGTGGTGATGATGCCGTGTGCCGCGTTGAAATAGACAGCGGTGCCTTCTTGTACAGGATTCGAATACCGGTCACCAACCTGCACTGTAACCGCCTGCCCCAAGTACGCTTTCGCGAGACCAGGGAAGTTATACTGTGTTGGCGCGATTGTAAAGTGCTTCTGATCCGGGAAGCCGGCATGTATGGAGATCTTAACAGGTTCAGAAATAATAATCCCCGTCGATGTTTGTATGCGTGCCTGCACCTGAACTGTACCGGCAGCAGATCCGCTCAGAATAGAAACGCGGAGTTTGCCGAGATCGTCCGTGCTGTCTGCGCTTGGCAGAATCGTTGGCGCTGTGCCGCCGCCCACAAATGTGTTGGGGAAGAACTGGAGCGAAAATGTTGCATAGGTCCGCTGGTCGCGGGTGATAGGAACACCAAGCGAATCGCGCACCTCGTACGTGATCACCGCATTTTCCGTTGCACCGACGCCGGAAACATAAATCTCACTCGCCGTCGATCCAAGATACCCGATTTGCGCTGGCTTGCGGGCAGACGGAGGAACGATGATGTCGCCGGGTGCATACAGAATTCCATTGATAATTTTTTCAACGTGTCCCGACACACCATCGACAACAATCTTAATCCAGAACGCGCCTCCCGTGCCTGCGCCCGGAGACTTATCCGCAATGCGGATGGAAAAATTTGTGCCGGCGATAGTGTCTTTTGTCGCTGGCATATCGGCCCAGTCGTTGCCGGTAAGATCCAACTGAGATACTACAGGTCCATAGATAGTGGCAGTAACCTTGTTCCCTCCCGAGATGGGATTTCGCATCGCGTCCATGACTCTAAAACCCACATCAACGACCGCACCATCAAGCAGCCTCAATGAATCGTTCGTGACGATGCTGGGAAGCACTACAATCGGTGCCCCGGACATGACGACTTCTACCGAATCTCCAACCCATTCACCATACTGCCCGACAGTTCTTGCTTTGAGCCATGCGCGACCGTTCGCCGGCACCGGATTTACTGGCTTCCATACGGCGCCGACAGAACCTGTCAGATCCGTCGATGCGGACGCAGTGATGACCCCGCCAGTCGAACTGAAATAAACGGCTGTTCCCGGATTAACCGGATTGGAATACTTGTCCCCCAGGATCACATTGATGGTAGCATCCTTAGCCTCTATTAGAGAGCAGTTCAGGGGCGCTTGCAAAATCGTAAAATGAGATTGAACAGCAAATCCACCATGTATTGTAATCGGTACCGGTGCAGACGTGACAGTACCTGAAAGAGCAGTCGCATAGACCTGAACAACTCCTGCGCGGATGCCAGGACTGAAATTCGCAATAATACGCCCGGTGACGGGATCTGTGCTCGCCGGATTGGGACTGATATGTGTTCCCGATGTGTCGCCGCGAACAATAAGCCTGATCGGCGTCTGATGGGTGAAATCAATCGAGTTACCCAATGAATCGCGACCTTCAAAGATAATGGTTGACGACTCAGTTCCACCGACACCCTGTACGGAAACATCGCTGGTTGAAACATTGATAAACGCAATCTGCGCAATCTGACCGGTACTGATGTACACCGTCTTCGCGGGAGAGGTGATGGAGATGGAGTCCTTCCGTACGCGCGCAACTAATTGCACAATTCCGGCACGGATACCGCTCTTCAACGTGGCGGTAACGAGACCATTCGCGTTCGTCGTCGCTGAAATGGGAAGAAGGTATTCGCCGCCACCCACAGATTTGATGATGTCGAAGCTGACAGGAATATTGGGAGACGGATTATCGAACACATCGCTGACCTTGAACTGGATTTGCGTTGAATTTATACCTCCGCCGCCCGTGACTGCAATGGTATCCGGATTGCTGTTCACCAAATCGATTTTCCCGACTTTGCCGCTATCCGATCCGGCGACGAGACTGAGCAATCGGCCCGAAGTCGACACTGTCGCGTTCCCGTTATCGCTTGCCACATCAATCCGAAGATCAACCGGCTTCACTTGATCCAATCCGGAGGTCCGTTTGTCTCTCAGAAAAACCTTGAAAGCCGTATATGCAGGGCTCTTTGTATCGGGAATTGTCTTGGTGATATCGCCGGTCAACTCCACGTCGCCGGCACCTTGCCCTCCGGTGGTAACGGTCACGGTGCTTCCACCTGAGAGCGGATTTCCGCTCAAGTCAGAAACGGTAAAATTCACCTGCTTTGTGTTGCCGGCATTGATGATAAAATTTGTATCTGCAATGTTGATCTGCGTCTTGCCGGAGAAGAGCACTTGCAGCGTTCGGCGGAACGTACCCGCTGTGTTCGCAAGCTCGGAACTCATCGCTGATTTGGCAACATAGCTCGCCAGTGGTTTGGGAATTCCCTTCTTCGTCGTGGTCTCTATAATTTGTGCGTCGTCATCCATTTTTTTGGCAGCGGCAGCTTTCCGGATTGCGCTGAGGCTGCTGCCTCCGATCTCTGCGGTGATGGTCACCAAGCCGCCTGCCGGGATAGGTTCTCCCGTCGTGAGAATCACAGTGACCGCTCCGTCGCTCGTCGTGGTTCCGTACGATTGAATGATACCGCCGTCCGACCGGAACGACACGACCGTACCCGGCTGAACCGCATTACCGAACTTATCGCCGACCAGGGCGCCGATAGTTGTCTGCAAACCGTATTTTGCACCTCCAGCCAGATTATACTTCGCCGACGCGAGAGAAAAATGAGCGCTGTCCGGTGCACCCCCGTGAATCGGAATCGAAACAACCGGTGAGCGCGCCGTGTCGGAGTTCGATGGTGGAATGCTCTGCTTCACAACCGCATACGCCATCACCTGGGCAATACCTGCCGTAGTGCCTGCGGTCAATTGTACACTCACCGTTCCTGCCGAATTCGTCCTTGCCGTGTCTTTTGACAGATAGGTGGAAGCATCCGGTTTCGTCACCAACCGGAATCCAACAAGTGCCATGTTGTTGGCATCGACGGGCACGCCGGAAGAATCGCGAACTTCAAAACTAATCGTCGCCACATCAATGCCGCCAGCATCCCGGATCGAAAGATCTACGACAGATGCTCCGAGGTAGACAATCACGCCCGGACGTCTGGAAACACGGACCACTGTGCTGTCATCGGCGGCCGACAACGCTTTCATCACGATTGACCCGAGATTGAGAGTTTTTGTCGACGGGCCGTACGTCACCGAAATCGTCGTGTCATAAAAACGTGCGCGGCGGAATTTCAGGTTTGTCGTTGCATCGCTCTTGGCAGAGGACGTAAAACTGATGGTAAACACCCCGGCAGATTTTGTCGTGTCCGTGACGACGGGATTCACCAGAATAGCGGCGACACTGTCCAACGGAGTGAAATTCTGGCGAAAGACCGTTCCGGTAATGGAAATGGTGTAGTCTGACGGAGATTCTGTCGGCGATGAGCAAGAAAAAATGAGCGCGAGCAGCATTGCCGCCGCATAGAGTAATCCTCTGAAACGCTTCATACGGCTACCTCTAGTCCCTGTTTTTGGGTTTTCTCTTTAGAATGTCTTGTTCGTATTCTTTCCGTGTTTTTTCTATCAAATTTTCATTTTGCCGCGTTTGATCTGCAACACGATCCTCAATAGAGGGCATGATTTCCGCTCGGAGTAGAATAATAAGTTCCTGCTTCGAGATGGTTATTTTATCGTAACCGAAAAGGTACCGTAGCCCGAACACATACCAGGGCAGATCTTTCACTATTGGGATACCGCCCCGCTCCGTGCTCTCATCGTTGGTATAGAGGCCGCCAATAACAGTCTCTTCACCGTCATAGAGGACGGATTTCGTCTGCACCGCCGACTTGTCGATCACCGGGCCGGGGCTCGCCGTGCTGCGTTCGGCACCGATATCGAGCGTCACGAACCGGATACCCTTTTCCTCATACACGGTCGGTACCACATTGATGATGATGCCGGTGTGAAGCGGCGTCTGAATCACGTTGCCGGAAAAATCCCGTGTGGTAATGAAAATATCCTGCCCTACCTGAATGTTTCCCTTTTGACCCGAAGAGACAGTCAGAGATGGACTGGAGATTACATCTCCCAGCTGGTTGCTCTGGAAAAATTCTACCAGCGCCGTGAGATTGCCAAACGTGATGGCAGGCGCGACAGTTGCAACAAAATCGTTAGAGCGCGCAGTTGCGGCAGAGGAAGTGGTGGTGGCGGCGCTCGCTGCTTGCGCCGCATATTTGGCAGGATCCTGAACACCCGAGTAGAGATCGCCGCCAAACTTATTTCCTTTCACCGAGGCGAGGAAACTCCAGTTTATGCCTGCATTCAATGATTTTAACACGTTGACGGTAAAGAAGACCGAAGAAATTTTAACATCGCGCAAAAGGAACATTGCTTTGGAAACCGTATCCGCACGCGGTCCAGCCCCGCCGGCCGCTGTCAGGCGTGCAGCGGCTTTTGTTGAGTCGCCGCCGCCCCCGCTCACCTGCAGATATTCTTCCTTCTCTTCATACCAGAGGCCGTTTTGGCGCAGCACTGTTTCAAATGCCTGCAGCCAGTACATATTCTCGATATCCACGCCGATTTCTTTCTTGGTACCGGACGGATCCACAACGATCTTGTTGATATAGCGCTTGCTGTAGTCGCTAAAGAGCGCCATCGCCTTGTCAAAGGCGAGCGTCTTGGACATGGAGACCAATTCCTGGTCAGACACATATTCTTTCAGAAGAAGACGGCGCTCCCGGTTATCCTGAGACAATGCGGCAGAACCACACGCGAGTATGGCCATCACACACAAGAGAATTCTAATTTTCATGGGACACGACCTCGCTTGTTATTTCTTGAATACAATTCCTTTGCGAACTGTCTTTGCAATCCCGCCGCTGTTCAGCGTGAATTCTGCCTCACCTGTCTGCGGATAGATCGCAGTCAGGCGACCCAGATACACTTCGTCGCCCACCGTCAACGTCAATAGACGTCCTTCCGGTTCCATGACAAGTACCTTCCGCGCCGTCACAGCTTTCACAGAAATCAATTCGACATCCACAAGATGACGGACATTCGGCGGAATATTCTTCAAGACCGAAGGGGTAAAGGGGTTCGAGGTAATCGGCTGCGGCGTGGAATCCGGCTTGGCCACCGGCATCCCGAGGGTCTTCTCGGATGTGAAGTAGGCATGGACTTCCATGTCGTAGTTGATATCAATCCTTGGGAACTCGAGATTGTCTTTCACATTCTCGTCCCCGTGCATATTCACCGTTTCAACCTTGTAGAGCTTTCTGCCATTCTCCAGCAGCCAGATGAAACGGAAAATATTCGGGTATTCCGACGTACCGGTGAGACGGTAGATATTGAAGCCAAAGCCGTTGCCGGTCTTCGTTCCGGCAAAGGCCATGTTCAATTTCAGAAATCCGCTTTCGTCGATAATCTGACTGATGTAGCCATACGTCTGCGAAGAGATGTCGGATTCTCCGATTTCTTTGGTTCGGTTGTTCCAGCGGTGGATTGTTTCGCGCAAGTTTCCCTGCATCCCGGTGATGGCAGTCATCTGCGCGGTGTTGTCCTGCAGTTTCATTTCTATCTGATGTGCTTCCGTCCGGTATTTCTTGATTTTTCCCGGCTGGTTAATGAAGGAAACATATCCCATCACCAGCACCACCAGCAGCAGTAGCACGCCAAGCACAACCGAGTTTCGCGCTTTGAAGGACACGTGAGCTCCTTAATGATCGGAATCGACTTTGTTAATCAGCAGAAGGAACTTGTACACCACCTTGCCTCGTATCTCTTCCAGTTCGACGCTTTGCAGCGTCGCTTTCTGAAACATGTTTGCAATCCGGGGAATGCGCTCCCGATGCGTCGTATAGCCGGTTAGTTCAATAGTCTTGTCCGGCTTTGAAACAATATCGCGTATCCAAAGAGAGTTGACATCTTCCACACTCGTGGTCAGATGATAAAAAACTTTGCTCCACCGGTTGTAGTTCGGAACAATTGTATCGTACACCGCCAGTGCATTCACAAATGAATGATTCTGCGACGTCAGACTATCAAGCAGATTCTGCAGCCGCTGATTTTCCGCCAGTGCCAGCTGTTTCTCCGCCAAATCACGGCTCGCCTTTTTCACCTGCTCTCCCATCACACCAATGCGATTCGTTAGAAACACCGTCACGCCGAAAATGAGAAGCATGAGCAGATATCCGTGCCACGCAAGCTTAAATGCTTTCTGGCCCTCGCGAAAACTTGTGGGGAGTAGATCGATTTTGTAGGTCAGCGGATTTTTCGGATCGAGAACGCGCATCGCGGACGAAATCGGAATCGCGTATTCGGACACAATCTCGGTCACACTTTCCACCAGTTCACCGGTATTCAGATTCTGGGGAACAAGATATTCAATCGGCGCTTCGGCGAATTGGGGCGACAGGAACTGCTTCAGTTCTGCCTTGTGCGCCTCGCCGGCAAGGAACACCCGATCTATCCGGACGATGCCCGCGCTATCCTGTTCCAGCAAAATACGGGAATAGAGCGTGTTTTCGATATTTGGACTGGTTTTCCCTTCGCTGATCACCGGCGCGAAGTGTAGAAATTCCTTTCCCTTCATGAAAATCAACCGGCTGAATTCGCTCCCCATGTAGACAATGATGGAGATTTCTTCCGGGCCCAGCTCATAGTTGGAGCGTACCAGATTCATCAGGGAAATGTCGGATGTTTCAATAAACGGAACCTTCGGAATCCGCTTGCCGATGAAGTCCTTGATGCTCGCCAGCAGATCGAGCAGACTCAGTCCGTCTTCCCTGATGATGGCGAGGACCTGGCCTTCCGATGCCCCGATGCATTCAATCGCATCGATGCTGGGCTTCGAGGCACGCACCTTGGCGATCTCCTCAATCAGGCGTTTCTTAAGCTTGATCCCTTTCAGCCCGAATGAATCTTCGAATGTTTGATAATATACACTCGGCTCGGAGATCGAATAGACGAGATCATATTTTCTCGGCGGAAATTCCCCCAGCAATTCGAGAAAGACGTTGTTGTTGGTTTCGCCTTCCACAGGCACTGTCAACTTTGCCTCTTGCGCTGCACCGTCCATGCCGGAATCGACCAGGTCGATCACATCCATCGAACCAGTTCCATCCCCAGCAAGTTGACGGTCTTCGAGTTTACGCAGGAGCGCAACAGTTTTCACATCGTGCAGATAGATCTGCTTGTCCTTCAGCGACAGATGCACGAATTTTACATCGTGTCCATCGATGAAGATCCCGAGCGCTATTTTTCCTTCTCCCTTGGTATAGGGCATGAACGTGGCGGATTGGTTTAGAGAATTATGAATTAGGAATTATAGATGCCATCCGGGAACTATTTCACATCTGTAATGCATTCTTCATCATTTGTAACTACCTGCACTGAAAAGAATCATGAATTATGGTATCTACTTAGCGTGTTTACTGGCAAAGATCATCTCAAGCTTTACACTGCTCCTGCACCAAGAAGCTGTTGCATTCGTTTCTTATTGTTACTGTAGTTCATAACATTTTCGAGGGAGACTTTCCTCTGAAGAAAAAGACGCTTCAAATCCTGTTCCATCGTGATCATTCCCATTTCGCCGGATTCCTGGATCATCTGGTAGATTTCGCCGGTGTTGTTATTCTTGATCGCCGATCGTATGCTGGCATTCACAATGAGAATTTCGCGGGCGAGTATGCGCTTTCCGTCGAGGCTCGGGATCAGCTTCTGCGAAATCACACAGCGGCAGACATCTGCAAAACGATTTCGTACCCGCTCCTGCTCCACCGGCGGCACTTCACCGATGATTCTGTCGATACTTTCCACGGCCGACGCGGTATGCAACGTCGAGAAGACCTTATGACCGCTATCGGTGATTTCCAACGCAACCATGATTGTTTCCGGATTTCTCATTTCACCAATGACGATGATGTCGGGATCCTGCCGCAGTGCTTCCACCGCACCATCCTTAAATGATATGACATCGCGTCCAACTTCGCGGTGACGCACGATACAACGGTCCGAACGATGTACAAATTCTACCGGTGACGACACAATAACAATATGCCCGTCGACGGTATGGTTGTTCAGGTCGATCATTGCATCTAGGGTGGTGCTCTTCCCGGATCCCGTAATGCCGGTGACCAGCGTCAATCCCTCTTTCGTATGGGCAAGACTGATGATCTTTGTGACGTTGGGATGGAATTCGAGCATTTTATACGGACGAATATTCTGGTTGATGGCGCGCATGTTCAACGCCACCTGATCGAGATCCAGATATGCATCAGCACGGAAACGGTACATCGTCCCGCCGTCCTGAATCATGTAGGAAAAGTCGATATTTCTGTTTTCGTACAGGAATTGGCGCTGACGCACCATGAGGAGGGACTGAATCAGGATATTCGTATCGTCAAACGTCAGCTTGTCGATGGTCGGATCGGGCCGCTTTGTACCGTGAATGCGGTACCAAATCTGTCCCTGTCCGCCGTAGCCGCCAAAATCGATATCCGAGGCACTGATGACATTCATGCGGAGCAGGAATGAATCGACGCACGCCCGCAAAACGATCTTGCTCTCCATCGGCAGTTTCTCTACAAGATCCCCGATAAAGATTTGGCGTTCCAACCCGAAGACGCTGGCGGGAATTTGCCCCATCATCGAGTGCAAAATCTCTCTGGCCCTCACCTGCACGTCATCGTCTGACAATCGGTTCTGCGAAGGAGCTGTAGGCTCCATAGTCATTCGATTAAAGTTTTACATGAGAAGATGAGCTGAATATATTGAAATGAGCAGAGAAAGTCAATAAAATTCAGGTAAGCCGGTTGTTCCATAAGCCGGCTATTCCAGCCAGGAGACTATTTCGTAGTTACCGGTGGCGGGGAATGCAGGCGGTGCCGTTGCTGCCAGTCGATCGTCATATTTCACACTGAGGTTATAGCCGCGACGGGAAGCACCGCTGCCTCCGTTCGATGTTGCATAGAGCGCATCGACAATAAATCCACCCAGAAGGGACAACACGCCTGACGGACGAGAGTTGTAGTTTTCGACCGCAAAACCGCCTGTGTAGCTGTAGAGAGAGCCCTGCACCTTAAATGAAGTGGCAGAATTGTCCCTCACCGTGATATCGCCATAAGAAACGAGTCCGGCTAGATCAGTAGAATTAGGGTTTGCCACAGGGTTATTCGCATAGGTGAGATCATTCATTATTGTTATATTTCCATTGCTCCCGCCGGAAGAGCTGCGTGTTGCGGCCAGCGTCACGCGCCCGTTCACCACGCCTTCGACGTACAGATTGCCATTTAGAACATTGACGACGCCATTGGAGGTAAGAGTGCTGACAGCCACCGGAGCCACGGGCGTCCAGTTGATCGGATAGGTCAATACCGTCCCAGAATAGATCACTTTCACCGTGCCATCACTGATAAAATGAAGATATAAATTCCCGCCGGTATATTTGTGTCCCGCTACCACGGCCGCAGAATCGATATTGTTGTAGTTATTCGGCATCGGAAGGCTTACGCCAGTCTCATATCCTCCGACGAATTGAGGATTGCCCGCCCCTATTTGGACCAAGCCCGTCTTGGATGTCGTCTTGCCGAGAAACACGGGGCTGCCGGTAGTATAGAGCGTTCCCTGCGTGTGATTTGGCCCGGCAACGGTATCGCCGGTCTCCCATGCAGCAGACGAAGCATGCGTCCCGCCATAATAACCAAATTTTGAGAAATAGCTGGGCTGCAGTACAACAGTCACTGTTTGAGTAACTCCTTCATATGTGCCGGTGGACAGAATTTGTACTCTGTTCGAAACGCCAAGATCGGTCACACTCACAGAGAATGTACCCCCATTGAAAGAAATGTTGTTAAACCCGGTTCTCCAATTGGGAGCCCGGAAGATTTCGCTGCAGGAAAAATTCGCCCCGGCGACTGCAACATTATAGCGCATGGTGTTTTCGTAGTAGTTAATAGCATTTCGCAATGCCTCCAAACCTACGTCATTCAAATTCCTGTTGACAAATAGGAACATGAATGACGTTCCGATCACGAGCAATACTGATACACGTCCCATACTCTCTTCTCCTAACGATTCCTCAGGTTCTTCGCCACCAGACGTACTTGCCTCCAATACGCCGACTGGTAAGTATTATATATTGAGTCCGTCCTGCTTTCTCCCATGGCCCTGAACACAGTTGGAGCATAGCTCTCGCACTGAATCGTAATCTGCATCGTTTGAATCAAACCCCGGTTGGCAATGGGAAATGACAATTTGTTTTTCATCGCATCAAAATAGCGAAAATCGAATGTTGTTACTCCCAGATTCACTCCATGCGGAGTGTTGTTGTTTTCAACGCGGTAAAACAGCCGGTCATCGGGATTCGGTGTCGCGCTTGCTTCCGATGTTGGGCCAACGTAGTACGAAAGCGAGTCTAGTGTACCGGTGTTATGAAGGTCCGTGAGGAACCGGATTTTGTTGGAGTCTGCCTGTAGGATCGCCTTGGAAGGATCGGGAATTTTTGTAGGATCCTTGCAATATCCCAGCTTCCTGAAGTCGTATTCAAGGATGGACGTCAGGGTCACAAGATTCTCCTGCACGATAAGGTCGCCGTGAAATGTCTGAATATTCTCGCTGTTCGCGGTGTTCATCCGGATGGTCATCAGGAGCAACAATCCGAAGACCATCGATGAGCCAATAAGATCAAGTACGGTTTGCGAACCCATAGAGCCCCGCTCCCTTCATTCTCAACGGAAAAACCAATAAGAATAAATCGTTTGAAAGACAAGCGTGTCTTCCAGAAACGGACTTGATACATAGACCTTCACACGCTTGCTCCATGTTTGAGTTGCCGAGGTGACAACCGCTCCTCCGGTAATCTGTACGTAATCGACCTTCACTCTCGTCTTAAAAACAGAGGAGCCATAGATTGAATCCATTTTCATGTAGTTGTTGAAGTCATCAATATCGTTATATGATGCGAGTGTCTCACTTCCCTCGGGTCCAAGCGCGTTGGCCGCCGTCAGGGACGATGTATTCAAAACATCCATGGTCGTCGTAACTTGATCAAAGGCAAGGCCATTTGTTTGTTCGATCATTGACGTTCCCAGCGAGGTTGCCGTGATACGGTATTCCGCCATATCCTTGGTCTGTCCTGCAAGAAGTGTAGCCTGATTGACTGTCAGGATGACCCTGCCGAGGAGCATCGTCGACAAAATTGTTAGCAACATCTGTCCAAGACCCATAACTCACACCTTTCCAATTCTGGAGACCATCCTGCGTAAAACGATCAGTTTCCCAAGCATCTAACGCACGTGCTCCAAAGCCCGTTTATTGGTACGCAACGTTTGTGCCACCTTAAAAGGCCTGTATTTAGCTTCTATTGACCATCATAGTGGCAACACGGTTGAAGATTCTGCAATGATTCGTTTCACTATGTAACACCCCGGCACATTATGAGTTTCGGGGTCCCGCGCGCTGGCAGGCTGCTGAAAAAGGCCCATTGTGCGTCATTGCTTCGTAGTTTGAGCAACAACAAGATTGCTTCGCCCAAAAACGGCTCGCAATGACTACGTGAGATAGCTTTTACACCTCGCTCCCACGCTGGAGACCAATGCCATAGGGACGGGGTGGGGTTGGGATCAGAAATAATCTCAGTTGATGATGAAATTTCCCTTAACTTAATGGCATTGACGCTTGAGCGTGGAACGAGATGAAAAGGATCGACTGGCTCTCTAGTCGTCTTCAACCGTATTCGCGATCACTTCTTCGAGGCTCGTGGTGCCCTCTTTCATTCGTTCCATGCCGGATCTGCGCAACGTCCACATACCGTCTTTGGACGCTTGGTCGCGGATTGCATTTTCGTCCACCCTTTCGCCGGCGTTGAGGATAATATTTTTGATAGCCTTCGAGAAGTAGAGTGCTTCATGAATAGCCGCACGGCCTTTGTAGCCGCCGTTGCACTTGTCGCAGCCGACCGGTTTGTAAATGGTGTATGTCTGGAAGTCTTCCTCTGTGAAACCAAATTTTAACAGGGCCGGCCAGTCGTCATGATCAATCGGCTGCTTGCAAACCTTGCACAATGTTCGAATCAGGCGTTGGGCAACAATAATATTGATTGCATAGGCAAGAAGAAATGGTTCAATGCCCATTTTATAGAGGCGCGCGATCGCGCCCGGTGCATCGTTCGTGTGCAACGTGGAAAAGACCAAGTGACCTGTGTTTGCAAGCTTGACGGCCGTTTCTGCAGTTATCTTGTCACGCATCTCACCGACAAGCACAATGTCGGGATCATGACGCAGGATACCGCGAATCGAATCCTCGAAGGTCATCTTTGGACCGATCTTCAACTGCCGCGCTCCTTTGATAATATATTCCACCGGTTCTTCAATTGTCAGCACATTTACCGTCGGATCAATCACTTGATACAGTGCCGCGATCAATGTGGTTGATTTTCCGGATCCCGTCGGCCCGGTCAGAATGATGATGCCCTGCGGCTTGGCGATTGCTTTGTAGAAGAAATCACGCGCCGGTCCCTGCAGGCCGAGTTTGCTCAGATCTGTGATCACCTTGCGATCATCAAGAACACGAATAACAACACTTTCGAACTTGTGCCGGAATTCCGTCGTAACAATGGGCAGGATGGAGACGCGGAATCGCAACTGATGTCCGTCGATCACGCGCTGAATAAAACCGTCCTGCGAGGCCTCCCGTTCGAACCGGTCGACGTTTTTCGTGCGGTCCTTCACCACCGCCAGCACTGCTTCCGGCATGGTGTTTTCCAGACAATGCCAGAGCGTGAGATTGCCATCCACGCGAAACATGAAATTGGTCTTGTTCCCTTCCGCAGGAACGATGTGAATATCGCTCACATCCCGGCGTACCGCTTCGACGATGCAGCCTTCCAAAAGATTGGCGATCGCGCTCTTATTTATTTCCGCTTCGAGCGCTTCTTCATCGAGCGCCATATCGTCGGAGTTGGCATCAACGATGCCGGCCTGACTGTCTTCCAACAGTTTCAAAAACTCGTTCTGCTGGGGAACGACCTGTTCCAGAATTGTCTGGATATCCTTCATCCGGCAGTACGTCACTTCGTATTTTTTAACGTTGAAATTTCTGGCGATGAGAGGGATGTTGCGATCAGTCGGATCTGCGCAGATGACAATTAATTTATCAGGCTGCTTATCGTCGAATTTGAACGGAAGCATCTTCGTCTGAATCAGCATGTCGCGATATGTATCCGGCAAGGCATCGACAATTTTTTTGATGAAATCGATGCGCACTTTGTCCACTACTTCGTCAGCGACATAGGTTTCGCGGAAGGCATAGAGATTCGCAACCTCGCGAAAGACAGCATCGTGGTCCGCATTGAATTCGGACACAAGAATCTGGCCAAGATTGCGGCGCTCTTTCTTGCTCGCTTCGGCTTCTTTGACCTTCAGCGATTTCTCAAGAGTCTCGTAATCGATGACTCCCTTTTTGAGCAGTGTGTACCCGATCTTATCGGTAATGTCGACATCGGCCATTGCTATAATCCTTTTATCCTATCCCACCTTCACAACTGTCATCCGTGTTCCATTCCTCTGTGCGCCGTCAGCTCAATAATCGCTACCAAAACCGGATCGCATGGAGCACATAGGTGATCACGGTGCCGGGTGGTTTGGGTTTCACCGTTGCCGTTTCCGAAGACACCAGTGTGAGCGCCGTCAGGACAACCATAATGATCATCGAGATCACAAGCTGAATGATGTCGATTGCGTTGCGCATCCGGTATCCGGTTTCTTTCTCATAATACTCGGCAAGCTGCAGTGCTGTGTGCTTCACGGTTCCGGTCTCGGCGCCGGCGTGGAAACGGGAAATTGCGGTTTTTGTGAAGACGCCGGTTGCCTCAAATGCTTCCGTCAATCCCATTCCTTTTTCCACCATCATCGGTATTGCAACGGTTTTGATCTGATGTTCCATGTACTTGTTGCCGCACGCCTCCGCCGCCATCTTGATAATTTCGATATTCTCGCCGGACCCGCTATACAGTGAATAGAACACGCGACAGAAGATCTCGATGCTTGTCTTGTGCATCAAATCGCCGATCGCCGGCACTTTCCACATATACTTGTCGATGAGAAACTTCCCCCTCTCCGTCAATGCAAAGCGCAGAAACAGCAGGCATGGAATTGCAATCGCAATGATAATCCAGAGAATATTTCCCAGAAGGAAATCACTCATTTTCAATGTCGCCTTCGTCATGGGCGGCAGCTCTATCTTGAATTTCACAAACATGTTCGCAGTTGCCGGGAAAATATATGCGACGTAGTATCCGACAGCAAATGCGAGGATAACCATCGTCACAATAGGCATGATCAGTGCGCTCTTTAAATCCTTTTTGAATTGTGCATTCCGCTCCAGAAATTTCGCCGTGCTCTCATAAATCTCCGCCATGTTTCCACTTTTGGATGCAAGGCCGAGCATGTGTGCGGCAAATTTGCCCAGTTCTTTTTCGTGTTTGGTGAATGCTTTTTCGCTGTCTTTTCCCTGCTTCAGCTCCTGATTGATATCGCGAATACATTCCCGAAGATTTTTATTTTGCACATCGTTGATCAACATTGCCATCATCTCGTTGAACGGCAACTTTTGCTTGATCAAATCGGCACTCACACGAACGAAGGAGACGACCTCGATTGGCGGCACGGTGCCGACGCTATCAAACAACTTCTTGCGGACGTAGAGCACCTTGTAGCCCATCTTCGCCAAGGCGTCGTTTACTTCCTGCTTGGTGAAAGCCTTCTGCTCACCGTCGGTAGGTTTTTCATCGCCCCGTTTGACACGGTAGAGAAATGTGCTGCGCGCGAGAACGCTTGTCAGTTTGAATTTTCGTTCACGCGCCATCTGCTGGGCGCGCTCTTTCGCAAGCTTCAAAGAGTCTGCATTGATAATACCTTGTACGGGCTTGCCGTTCAGGGAAATGCCCTCGATGCGAAATTCTGCCATGGCTCTTTCAGCAATAATAGTGAATATAATGAAGATACAACCAACCAGGTCAAAAATCAACTCTGCAAAAGACCTACAAAAACCCTCAAAAAAAGAGGCCCACCCGCCTTCGCGAATGGGCCTTAGAGCCAATCAGGCTCTGCCAAGAGCAAATGATTTATTAATAAGTCGCAACGTCGGCATTTTTTGTCAACGTCGTCACGGTCGGGCCAACAACGAGGGTATAGGACGGATATTTGGTTTCGCTCGTAGCGGTCTTTCCGTTGCCCAGCAGCGTAATGCTTTGGGCTGCAACAGCCGTGATGGAATACTTTCCATTTGCATTATCCGTGAAGGCGGTGCCCGCCAACACAGCCAAGCCTGCGGGATCAGCGGTCAATGGAGACGCGGCCGGAGTGAAAGTGTTTCCACCGCCGCCAAGGGTGGTCGGCTTTGCATAGTACTGCTGTGCTTTTGCAGCAAGGTTCTGAAGGTCCGCAATAACCATATTGCGGTTTTGATCGACGGCATTGTCCTGAAACATCGTGATACCGACTGCGACAGCGATACCGACAATGATAACGCCCAAGATGATGAGTAGAAGTTGTTGCTGTCCCATAAAGCCTCCCTATTGTATGTTTGTTTTAAAATAGCCACGGCAACAAGCCGTATGCGTTATTTTACTCTTTCCATCGTGATTCCTGTTGGGGTTACCGTACAGTCATATTCCGGATAATCTACGCCATCGCCCAATGCCTTTTTTCCCACACCGTGCAATACCACTTCAGTCGCCGTGCCGGCCGTCTTGATTGAGTAGGTCGCATTATCGTTGTCATAATACTTCTGGGTCGCCAAAATCTTCATCCCTGTGTCACCATCCAAACCCACAAACGAACGGCCTCCACCCCCGTAATACTTAGCTTTCATGTAGTACTGTCTCGCCCGCTGTGCGAGCGTTGTCAGATCATTCATCATCGCTGCCCGGTTCTGACTCACCGAATTATCGCTGAACAGAACTATCCCAAGATACACTGCCGCGCCAACTATGATGACAGTCAATATGATAAGTAGTAATTGTTGCTGTCCCAACGACGCCTCCGGCTTTAACTTATGGACCCCCGTGTATCATGCGCCACTAATTCACACAAACCGTGCCAACCGCTGGAATCAACGTCCAGCACTTAAAAGAGGATGCGGAAATGGCTTTCGGTATTTTTTACCGAGCACGGTAGAATTTTACCGATACAAAACGACTGATTTGGGAAAGCCATCACTTGCCAAGAGGAGTGATGTGAGAAGCGTAATAAGCGATATGTGATAACTGATGTTACGCAGATAGAGTGTTTTCTTACCACAGAGGCACGGAGACACGGAGACACGGAGACACGGAACTTTAAGTAAGAATATCCTAACTCTTAGACACTCGATCGAAATACCATTCAATTACCACTCCGGAAGATGCTTTGCAGGAGAAACTAAGAAAATTACTCAGTGCCTCTGTGCCTCAGTGGTTAAAAGACACCACGGAGACACAGAGGCACGGAGAAAATTGTTGTTTTGCGTAAGATCAGTGATAAGTAAAAAAATGATTCGTTTTGTTTTCAGACTGTTGATGCTTAACGATACTGCTTTTACTTATCACTTATCACTATCACGTATTACCTATCGATAGTGCCTATAGACCGCATATCCCTTTTCTACCAGCAAATCATTCACATTCAGACGCACGCCGGTTTTGCCGATCACCCACATTTCAACCACGTAGCGCCCCCCTTTGCCGTTCAGATTCTTGATGGTTTCAATGGTCACCTTTTTCTTCAGGAGTAATTTCTTCAGAACGTTGCGCGATGCGATCCCTTTTTTCTTTTCCGCTCCGATCAATTCCGGAGCATGTATCCGGTTAAGTTGCACACGTTCATTCCGCAGCCAGGTGCAAAATCCCAGGTCAACGTCGAGCATGCAGGTATTGCCGTTGTACACATCGATAACTGTGGCGGCATAGTGATAGAGATTGGAAGTCATGGAATAATTCTCCGCTGTTGTTGTTTGTGATGATTGGCATTTACTTAGCATAACAAGTTTTGAATTCGTGCTTGCCTCAACAACCCCCTCTTGTATTCTCCCCCTTTTCCGGAGGATCCTTCGGACAGGGGGAGACAATTGGAGCGGTTCTTTTGGCTGAGTGATAATTTTCAAGAAGAGTCTGATTGTTTTTCCACGTCTTGCTTTGGTACCATGAAGCTGTTCCATAGGAGATGAGAACAGCCAGAAGAGAAATGCGAAAAAGCAAAAGCCCGAAACGTGTTGCCCGCTGCAGGCGTTCCTGCAATGCGTTTAGAATGGTACAGCCGATGAAAAACACGCCGATCAAAGGGATGTACGTGTAGCGATCGGCTGCAACCGCGCTTCCCATCGGGATGAGCTGACTCACCGGAGCAAGCGTGATAAGGAAAAAAAGAACGCTAAAAACCACCACATGATTCGATCTGAACCAACGAAAGACCACGTACGCTGCAACGGCGAGAATCGCGGGCGCACCAAGATACTCCAGAGGAAGCCGCCATCCTGTCCCTGCCGGATAGGGATACAGAAAAGAGAGGCCAACCGGCACCACAGCCTTTGTAATATAGAACAGCACGCCATGGCTTGCAATAAGAAAATTGTCGAGCGGTGACTGTAGCAGGCGCAACGAATGGCCCGAGTGCTGTGCCGCAACACCGATTGTCAGAATTACACCAGCCAATACTGTATATGGGATGAGATGCCAGATGCCGGACCACAGTTCCACCAAGAATCGACGATTGACCGGACGCGACATGCCGAACACACCTGGATGCGGAGCAAACAAATTGCGCCCACGGTAGTAGTCCATCAGCAAGAGAATTGCCGGAAGCATTACTGTGATGGCCTTCGACAACAACGAACAAAGGAAGAAGAGGAGCGACAGCCATGGCCAGTGCCGGAACGAGTGCGGCCTGTTTTCGATTCTGTTTGCCTCTGCCCAGCGATCGTACCAGAGCAGAGAGAGAAGGAAGAAGAGCGTCGACAACACATCTTTGCGTGCGGAGATCCATGCCACCGATTCCACGTGGAGAGGATGAATCCCAAAGAGCAGTGCTGTCGCCGCTGCAACGACGTCATTTCCGCTCAAACGGCGGATAAACCAGAACACGAGCAGCGTATTACAGAGATGAAGCAGCAGATTGATCGCATGATAAAGAAATGGATCCGTCCCGCCAATGGCATAATTGACCGCGAACGAAAGCATGGTAAGCGGAAGGTACGTGGAAACATAGACGGAAGAGAACATCTTCGCAAGATGTGAGGGTGTGAGACCCTGAATGTCCGGATTGCTGACGACGTAGTCACCGTCGTCCCAGTTCGTCCATCCATTTTGCACACAGGGGAAAAAAGCCGTCGTGGTGGCGGCGAGGAGAAGCACAACCATGATCACCAGCCAACGCCGGCGGTTAGATTGCATCATCTCCCGATTCGCCGGTTCTGACGCGGATGACTTCCTCCACTGGAGAAACGAAAATCTTTCCATCTCCCACCTGTCCGGTTTTTGCAGCGCGGATGATTGTCTCAACAACCTGATCGACCATCGAGTCTTTGACAACGATCTCGATCTTGAGTTTTGGAAGAAAATCGATTTGATACTCCGCACCGCGATAGATTTCCGTGTGCCCCTTTTGCCGGCCATAGCCTTTCACTTCCGTCAGGGTCAAACCCTTCACGCCGGCTTCGGAGAGTGCCTCGCGCACATCGTCGAGTTTGAAGGGGCGGATCACTGCTTCGATTTTCTTCATATGCTACTTCCCGTGACAATTCTTGAATTTTTTTCCGCTGCCGCAGGGACATGGATCATTTCTTCCAATTTTGTCATCAGCGTGAATTTGCTGCACCTTGATTGGTTCACCGGGCGCGCCCCCCTGTTCTCCACCGGCGGCCGGAGCATGCAAACCCAGTCCCGTGGAAGAATCATGCGTCATCGTCATCTGCTCGCGCCGGACTGGGCGGCGCCCGTGCTGCATCGGCATAGCTTGGCTGGGTTCCGGGAAAAGCTTGAAAACAAGATTCAGTGCTTCGCGATTGATCATGCCGATCATTTCAATGAACATCCGGAAGGCTTCGCCTTTGTATTCCAGAATGGGATCTTTCTGTCCATAGGCGCGAAGGTGAATACCTTCCTTCATGTCGTCCATTTCGCGGAGGTGTTCCTTCCAGCGGATATCGATGACCTGCAGCATTGCCATCTTCTCCAGTTGCGCCATCAATTCCGGGCCAATGCGTTCTTCCTTGCGCCGATAGAAATCCGTCGCAGCCTTCATTGTCGCTTCCTTCACACCCGCTTTGCCCGCCTTCTGAAATTCTTCGGCATCCATCGTGAAATCCACGAGGAAATTGACGCGCATCGCTTCTTTCAGGCCTTCGATATTTCCGTCGTCGTACACATCATCGATGATCTCATCCATGTAGTCATTGAGCATCGAAAAAATATCATCCTTCAGCCGTTCGCCCAGCAATGCGTGGCGGCGTTTTGCATAGATCACTTCACGCTGCTGGTTCATAACGTTGTCATATTCGAGCAGGCGTTTGCGGATGCCGAAGTTGTTTTCTTCGACCTTCTTCTGCGCGCGTTCAATAGACTTCGTGATCATCCGATGCTGGATCACTTCCCCTTCCTGCAAGCCCATGCGCTCCATGATACCGGCAATACGCTCGCTGCCGAAGAGTCGCATCAGGTCGTCTTCCAGTGAAAGGAAGAATTTCGACGAACCTGGATCGCCCTGACGACCGGCGCGACCGCGCAGCTGCCGATCGATGCGGCGTGATTCATGCCGTTCGGTGCCGACGATGTGCAGCCCGCCAACATCGCGCACGCCTGGGCCGAGCTTGATGTCCGTGCCGCGGCCCGCCATGTTGGTGGCGATTGTCACCGCACCGGGCAAACCGGCATTCGCCACGATCTCTGCTTCACGTTGATGCTGCTTTGCATTCAACACGTTGTGGGCAAATCCTTTGCGCTTCAGCATGCGGCTGATGGTCTCAGACACTTCAACGCTCGTTGTGCCGACCAAGACCGGGCGCCGCTTCTCGCGCATCTCTTCGATTTCAGCGATCAGGGCATTATATTTCTCGCGCTTTGTTTTAAAGACGACGTCTTCAACGTCACTACGAATCGCCGGCTTGTTCGTCGGCACGACAACGACATCGAGCTTGTAGATTTCGAAGAACTCTCCGGCTTCCGTCTCTGCCGTACCGGTCATCCCCGCCAATTTTTTATACAGGCGGAAATAGTTCTGCAGCGTCACAGTGGCGAGTGTCTGCGTATCCCGTTCCACCTTCACGCCTTCTTTTGCTTCAATCGCCTGATGTAATCCATCCGAATAGCGGCGTCCATGCAGCAGACGTCCCGTAAACTCATCAACAATCATCACCTTGCCGTCTTCGCTGACGATGTATTCGTCGTCTTTTTCGTAAAGCGAATATGCCTTTAGCAACTGGAGCACTGTATGAATCCGGTCGCTGCGCTCTGCATAGAGCTGGTTGATCTCGTCTTTCTTAATTTGCTTCTGATCCGTCGAGAGAGATTCATCCCCTTCCAGGAGGCTGACTTCTGTTCCGATATCGGGGAGTACAAACATGTCCTTGTCGGTAGAGCCGGCAAGAAGTTCGCGCCCTTTATCAGTCAAATCGATCTGATGATTCTTTTCGTCAACCGCGAAGTAGAGGTCATCGTCGATCTCATGCATCCGCTTCGACTGATCCCGCATATACTCGATCTCCGTATCCTGCATCAACTTCTTTGTGCCGCCGTCCGAGAACATCTTGGTAAGCTTCTTGTTCTTGGGATCCCCGTGATAAGAGCGCAGGAGAAGAACACCGGCATCGTCTTTCTTTCCCTGTTCGAGCAACTGTTCGGCTTCGGAGACAATCTTGGCGACAAAGGTCTTTTGGGCATTGACCAATCGCTCGATGCGCGGCTTCATTTCACTAAACTTCTCGTCGTCCACATCCACCGGACCGCTGATGATTAGAGGCGTCCGGGCCTCATCAACCAATACGGAGTCTACTTCGTCGACAATTGCATAATAATGTCCGCGCTGCACCATGTCGTCAGGTGTGCCGACCATATTGTCGCGCAAATAGTCGAAGCCGAATTCGTTGTTGGTGCCGTAGGTGATATCCGCGGCATATTCGAGACGGCGGCGTGCCGGTTCCTGCTGCTGCAAAATGCAGCCGACTTTCAATCCGTGAAACTCGAAAATTTTTCCCATCCATTGGCTGTCGCGCAACGCCAGATAATCATTCACTGTCACCAGGTGGACGCCCTTCCCTGCCAGCGCATTCAGATACATCGGGAGCGTGGCGACGAGGGTTTTCCCTTCACCGGTCGCCATCTCGGATATTTTCCCCTCATGGAGAACGATACCGCCGATCAACTGAACATCGAAGGGGACCATGTCCCACACAATCTTGTTGCCCGCCACTTCCCAGGTTTGTCCCAACAAGCGCCGGCAGGTATCCTTAACAACCGCAAATGCCTCGGGCAGAATCTCATCCAGCTTTTCCCGAATAGCCGCAAGGAGCTCTTTGTCCGCTTCATCGATTCGATCGTAAACCGATTCGCGCTCTTCGAATGGAATATCTTCCGCCAACCGCGTGTGCAGTTCGGTCAGTTCTGCTTCGATCTCGGAAGTCGCTTCGGCGATGCGCACCTTAAATTCTGCGGTCTTTTCCCGCAGTTGGTCGTCGGAGAGCGATTGATACGATTCGAAATGCCGATTGATCTCGGTGACAACCGGTTCCATCACTTGAACATCACGTTCGTGCTTGCTACCGAATAATTTGCTGAAGAATCCTAACATGTACGTCCTTGAAATGATAAAGGCAAAATTTTAATGGCAAAGTTATGTCTGCTGCGTTCCCGCCGAGAAGTTGATTTGGAAGGAATTGCAGCATAAATGACCGATTTGAAGCAGATTCTGCCGCAAAAGGATATTTCGGTTAATATAGCCAGAAATTGAGAGAAGAGCAACGCACCTAAGGGCTTGCGTTTGGTCGCCACAGAGACGCGGAGAAAATACCCAGTGCCTTCGTGCCTCAGTGGTTAAAAAAAAAGAAAACCACGGAGACACAGAGACACGGAGAAAGGCAAAGTTGAAATTCTCAGTGCCTCAGTGCCTCAGCGGTTAAAAAAGAAAACCATGGAGACACGGAGAAAACGCTCAGTGCCTTCGTGCCTCAGTGGTTAAGAAAAGAAACCACTCCGAAGGATGCTTCGCACGAGAACACAAAGAAATAGTATTTTTCCCTTTTGCCTTTTTACTTTTCCGCGCGTCCGGACCAAGGAGTTTCTATCGATCCGGCAAGGTGATTGGCATAGCGCGCCAGGACAAAGAGGAGATCGGAGAGCCGATTTAAATAGATGATACTATCAGGCCCAATTTGTTCGAATCGTGCCAGGGTCACGACGGAACGTTCTGCCCTGCGACAGACGGTGCGGGCAAAGTGTAAAAGTGCCGCGACGGAAGCCCCGCCGGGAAGCACAAAATTCTTGAGAGATTGCAGCAAGGGATCAATGGCGTCAATTTCCTTTTCCAGATTCGCGGCGTAGCTGCTGTCAATGCGTGGAACACGGGAAGCTACATTGCCGAGCGGCGTCGCCAGATCGGCACCCATGACAAATAAGTGGTTTTGCACCTGCAGTAAGATGCGATCGACTTCGGCGGGAGGAGACGATGCCCGGACCATACCCAGAATAGCATTGAGTTCGTCGACATCGCCGTACGCCGAGATGCGGATCGCATCTTTTGGAACACGCTCTCCGCCAAAAAGTCCGGTCTCGCCGGTATCACCCGTTTTAGTGTAAATTTTCATAGAAAACTTTGCCACAGATAGCACAGTCCCAAGGGGATCTCGATGGATGCCGCAGGCATCCATCGGAAGAAAAAGAAGAGAATACCAAGGAAAAATCTCCGTATTCTCTTAAGCACTTTTACTTTTTGCTTTTTGCCTTTTTACTTTTTCCTTTCCAATACTCCGGCAGCTCATGGTAGAAATGGATGCATGTTTTGATGCCGCCGTAAAAATTATCCAGGTTCAGGAACTCATCCGGAGAATGCGCATTTTCATCCGGCAGTCCGAATCCCAGAAGCACCGTATCGAGGCCGAGGATCTTCTTGAACTGCACCACTATCGGTATCGATCCACCTTCGCGCTGGTACAACACCTTCTTCCCGAATCCTTTTTCAAGCGCGGCAACGGCAGCTTTGACACCGGCACTGTCGATCGGCGTAATCGCCGGTTCTCCACCATGCAGATTCCGGACTTTCACCTGAATCGACTTCGGGGCAATTTTCTTAAAGTGTGCTTCGAACAACTTTGCAACTTTGTCTGATGTCTGGTCGGGAACGAGGCGCATGGAAATTTTCGCCGACGCTTTCGCCGGCAGCACAGTCTTTGCTCCTTCGCCGTAATAGCCGCCCCAGATTCCGTTGCATTCCAACGTCGGCCGCGCCCAAAGGCGTTCCAGCGTCGTAAAGCCCTTCTCGCCGTACAACTGCTTCACGCCCAATTCCTTGGCGTACTTCGCATCGCTGTGCGGAAGTTTCTTGAAGGCATCACGCTCCGTCTTGGTCAGCGGACGGACTTTGTCATAAAAGCCTTTGACGGTAATCTTGCCGTTCTTGTCGTGGAGCGATGCAATCATTTCGCACAACGCCTGAATCGGATTGTGAACGGAACCGCCGAATGATCCCGAGTGCAAATCGCGGTTGGGACCAGTCACTTCCACTTCCATGTAGGAGAGTCCGCGCAGGCTGTAGCAAATGGATGGAACGCCTTTTGCATACATACCGGAGTCGGAGATGACTACAAGGTCCGCCTTGAGTAGTTCTATATGCTCCGCAACAAACCTGTCCAGGTTCTCGCTCCCAACTTCCTCCTCCCCTTCGATCAGCATCTTGATATTTACAGGGAGTCGGCCTGATTCTTTCATAATGGCTTCGACGGCTTTCAGATGAATGAAAACCTGCCCCTTGTCGTCCGATGCGCCACGCGCATACAGATTCTCACCGCGCACCGTTGCTTCAAACGGCGGGGTGGTCCAGAGTTCCACAGGGTCTTCCGGCTGAACGTCGTAGTGTCCATACAGAAGAATGGTCGGCTTGCCTTCAGCATGCAGCCAATCGGCATACACCACCGGGTGCCCGCCGGTCGGTAGAATCTGCACGTTTTCCATGCCGAGTGAAGTCATGTGTGCAGCAAGCCATTCTGCACATCGCTTCATGTCCGGAACGTGGTCAGCGTGTGAGCTGACGCTCGGTATGGCAAGCAGGTCTTTTAGTTCCGCAAGGAACCTGTCTTTGTGTGTATCGACGAATCCGAGAATTGTATCCACTCTATCCTCCTTAACTACTTATGTTTTATAAACCGCCTTATACCAACATTACTTAGTTCTCGCTGAAAAAGTCCCACGACACAGATAGGTCAGGCATTCCTGCCTGACTGTTTTGTACCATTGCGAATTGTTTGGACAGGCAAGAATGCCTGTCCTACAATGTTTTTCTCTTTCCAGCGGAAACCACCTAAAACACTCAGAACAAAGAGCCTTTGCCACCGAGAACACAGAACACAGTGTTGTGTAGTTGCACTACCAATTCCATGTCAGCCGCGGAACGGAGCTTCGCGACACATCATTTGATCCAGCTTCCACTGGGGACATCATTCGTCACCGTCAACAGTGCAAAGGCTTCCCCATCGCCGTGGGTTGCCAGAAGCATTCCCTGCGATTCGACTCCCATCAATTTTGCGGGTGCAAGATTCGCGACCACAATGACCGACTTTCCGATCAGTTCCTCCGGCGTTCGCTGTTGTGCAATGCCCGCCACAATTTGCCGCCGCTCCTCTCCGATTTCAATCTGCAAACGAAACAGCTTTTTCGATTTCGGCACCGGTTCGCACGCTACGATCTTCGCAACACGCAGATCCACCTTCTGAAAATCTTCAAAGCCGATGACAGGCTTGATCGGTGCGGCTGGTGCGGCTGCCGGAACCGGAGCAGTAGTATCGACAGGCGGGCCGAGCTTTGCCAATTCACGTTCGATTTCCGCGTCTTCAATTTTCCGGAAAATAATTTCAGATTTCTGCAATTGATGTCCTTTCGGCAGTGCAAGCGCTGCTGCGTCGTCCCATGCGGCATCCGAAATATGCGTACCGATGTTGAGCATCTTCCAGATCCGCTCGCTGGAAAATGGAACAACGGGTGCAAACAGAATCGCAAGACTTCGTACAATTTGCAGCGAGAGATTCAACGTCGTGGCGCACTGCGAGCGATCCGATTTGATCGTCTTCCATGGTTCGCTGTCATTGAAATACTTGTTTGCCGCCCGCGCCAGATTCATCACTTCCGTCGTCCCGTCGCGGAATTTGTAACGATCATAGAGTCCGGCGACGGTTCCAGGCACAGACCCAAGATATGCAACAATATCCCTGTCGCGGTCGTTCAACGCGCCGCGTGGCGGCACCTTTCCTTCAAAATTCCTTTCGGTGAACGCCATTGTGCGATTGACGAAATTCCCGTAGATGTCTGCAAGCTCGCTGTTGTTCTTTGCCTGAAAATCCTTCCAGTAGAAATCCGTGTCGCGTGTTTCGGGCAGATTGCATGCCAGCGTATAGCGCAGTTGATCCGGATCGAAAACCGCAAGAACGTCTTTCAAATAAATCGCATTGTTTCTGCTCTTCGAGAACTTGCCACCTTCCAGATTCAGGAATTCATTTGCAGGCACATTATCAGGAAGAATGTAGCCGCCCTTCGCCATCAGCATTGCCGGGAAAACGATACAGTGGAAAACCACATTGTCTTTCCCGATGAAGGCGACATACTTTGTCCCCTCATCCTGCCAGTATTCTTTCCACTTGTCAGGAGATCCGATTCGCTCCGCCCACTCTTTGGTTGCGGAGATGTAGCCGAGCACGGCATCGAACCAGACATAAAGAACCTTGTTCGGATAGCCGACCAATGGGACGGGAACTCCCCAGTTCAAATCGCGCGTGACGGCGCGATCCTGTAATCCTTCGCGGAACCAGCTCTCGCAGTACTGCTTGACATTCTCTTTCCACTCCCCGTGCGAACGCACATACTGCTCCAGGCGCTGTTGGAAGTCGCCGAGAGGAAGATAAAAGTGCGTGGTTGTCCGGACGATCGGCGTCGAGCCGCACAGTTTGCAACGGGGATTGATCAATTCGACACCGTTCAACCAAGTACCGCACTGCTCACATTGGTCGCCGCGTGCGGAATCGTGCTTGCACACAGGGCAGATCCCTTCCACATAGCGGTCTGCCAGGAACATCCTGTCTTTTTCACAATAGAGTTGTTGTTCGTCTTTCTGCTTCAGAATTCCGCGTGTGTGAAGATCCAAAAAGAATTCACTCGCCGTTGCATGGTGCACGGCCGCAGACGTCCGCGAATAGTTGTCAAAGCTCATGCCGAATCGCGTGAAGGCATCAACGTTCATCTCATGATACCGGTCAACGATGTCTTTCGGAGTAACTCCCTCTTTATCCGCACGGATGGTTATCGGTACGCCGTGTTCGTCGGAGCCGCAGATGAACAGGATATTGTGGTGACAGAGCCGGTGGAAGCGTACGTAAATATCGGAAGGGAGATACGCGCCGGCAAGATGGCCCAGATGAATCGGCCCATTGGCATACGGCAGCGCAGCCGTTACGAGAATCCGTTTAGGTGTTTCGGACATGCAGAAGAATTCTTTTAATTTGGATGGAAAGTGAAATAAAAATCAATGGAAGATACACATTTCTTCTGACAAGTTCGAGGGCACGTTCTGCCGCCCGCATAGCCTCCGCAAGGTCGGCCTTGCCATAGCGGGCTGCGAAGCGCTCCAGCGCCGCCCTTTGATCCGTGCTGATGATGCCGTTTCCATACCCCTCGGAAATCAGCAATGCATCCCGGAACCAGATCAGCAGAAGGGAGATAACCTCTTCCACCGCCGGCCGATCCATCTCTTTCCATTTTTTTTCAATTGGCTGCAGAATGCCGGCAATATTGCCTGTCATGGTATCGCGGAGAAATTGAATGGCATCCTCCCGTTCCTGTGCGACTTCTTCGGAGAGGAGTTCGCAAGCACGCCGGTAATCTCCATTCGAAAGGCGGGCAGCCACCCGTGCGCGATCCGCGGGGACATTGGTACGTTCCGCCAAGGCGCGGGCGATCTCGTCGTCCTGGAGCAGTTCGCAGCGAATACTCTGGCAACGGGAAATGATCGTGGGAAGCAGTTGGTCGATTCGCGTGGTCGTCAAGAAAAAGAGAGTTTCTGAAGGAGGCTCTTCCAGAATTTTCAGCAGTGCATTGGATGCGGACGCATTCATTTTTTCCGCTTCGCTGATGATAAAAATCTTCTTCCCCGCCTCGAACGAACTCATGGAAGATTCGCGGCGTATTTCGCGGATCGAACTGACGGTGATGAATGCGGCTCGCGGTATGTTCACCTGATAATAGGGATCGGCTGCTTTCGCCGCCATTTCGGTGCGGATCGCATCGACAAGATCCGACGACATGTTTTCCTCCGTCTCGCCTGCGTTGTTGTCGGATTTTGACGCGGGAAGCGCGACAATGAAACGAAGATTGGGATGCTGCAGCGATGCCATTCGTTTGCAGGAGGCACAGAGGCCGCACGCATCTACCTGTCCGGATTCACAGAAGAGTGTCCGAGCCAGTTCAATTGCGAGCGCATCCTTGCCCGTCCCAGGAGGACCCCAGAACAAATATGCATGTGGAATGCGATTCTCGCCGATTGCCCGCCGCAGAATCCCCTTCACGCGCTCCTGTCCTATGACTGTATTCCATCCCATACTTAAAATGCCTGACCGATACCAAACTGAACCACTATCCCTTCATTCAGGAATTCCCTGTTGAAAATCCATTCCCTGCCGGGACTCTCTTTCGGATCGTACATCCTCATGCCGAAGTCAACGCGTAAGGGACCGACAAATGTTTCGTACCGAAGGCCGACCCCGGCGGCAACGGCGACATCATGCATTCGGACATCGTGAAGAGTATTCCACACGTTGCCATAGTCTGCAAAGAGCACGGCACCCAGATTGTCCAGATTCAAAAAATTCCAGAGTTTCTGCGGATGGAGGAACAGGCGGATGCGTGACTCAATGCTCCCCTCCAGATTCACGTTGCCTCCTTCGTCCGGTTTGTCGAAGGCGGCAAGATCACGCGACTTCCATCCGCGTACACTGCCGCTGCCTCCAGCATAGAACTTGCGGGTCGGCGGCACCGGTGTCGTGTTCGCGCTGTTATAGAGTTCGGCAAAGCCGCCGCGAAGCTTCAATGCCCAGACGAGCGCCTTCATATCATCTGAACAGAAATAGTGGCGCACGATGAACGAAATCTTATAGTATTCAGCAAATGGGAGACCCGAACCGAGTTTTCCCAGAACACGCGGCAACGCACCCGCTTCTTCGATGGAAATGGAATGAATGAATCCGGCAGAGGGAGAGAACACGTCATTTGACTTGTCGCGCTGCAAAGTGAATGTCAAAATCGAATTGAACTGAATTTGCCGCGAACCGGTGAACGTCGCAGGCTTGACGTTGTTGGTATCGTTGATGTCAACCCCGACGCGCTCCAAATACCAATCCGCAAAACCGATTGTGTAGGTGGCGTATTTGTTCGAGAGTCCTATACGACTCCGCAGAATGTTCAAAAGGTAATAGCGTTGTTTTTCATATTCGGCAGAGAGCCCCCAGGTTGCACTTAACCGATTGGAATAGACGTACGGCCAGACTAGCTGGGTCTGTGCATCCACTTTGGCGAGCAGGGACGGTTCCCCGAAACCGTGCACGATTGCTTCGCTCACATTCAGATTGTCGATGGACTGGAGCCGAAAACGAAGCTGGGTTGAAAAATTTCTCGCATCTCCAAAAAAATTCCTATGGCTGTATCCGAGGCCAAGGCCGGCGTTGAGCGCGTCATTTTCATTGTCGACCAGAAATTCCGGCGTCACTTCCTGAAGGTCGCGTCCTTTGAGTAGAATTCTCAGCGGGATGTAGGGAGGAACAACGGTATCCACCGGAGTCATCGCTTCAATCTTGACGTTTTCAAAAACTCCAAGGCGGTTCAGATTCTGTTCGCTCTCGACTTTTTTTTCATTGTTGAAAATCTGCCCCTGCTCAAAATCAAGCTGGCGCATGATCACTCTATCTTCTACCAATCCCATGTCTATGCTGATGCTGACGGGTCCGAAGATGTAGCGGTCGCCAAGATGGAATCCGAATGTGACGGAAAAATTGTCTGTCGACAGATAGCGCGTGGCCACCACGCTGTCCAGCACGGCATTCATGTATCCGTTTTTCTGGAAAAGCCGCAACAGACGGATTCGTTCATGATCCAATGCCGATTTTGTAAAGGCATCCCCTTTCTTCAACAGTGCACCCGCCGTGACGTCCGCCGCGGTTCCGGCATCCAACCCTCCGAGGCCGAACATCGTCAAGGTATCGACCATCGATCGTCTGCCGGTAACCACCCGCAATGAGACGGAAACTTCCTTCTCCCGATCGGAGACCATAATGGCAGTGTCGAGGGTAGCGTGGAAATATCCCTCTTCAGTCAAGTAGGAGCGTACATGTGCAACATCGTCATCAAAGCGGCCACGCGTGAAATAGGAAGGCTTCGATCCAATTTTTTCATACACAGATTTATAGAGAAATGTCCAGAAGGCCGGCGGGGTTTCCTGGGTCGTCATCACGCTGCGCAATTGTTCTTCCTGCACCGGACCATCGATGATAATCATGATCTTTGCCACCTCATACTCCGCAACACCATTTTTCTTCGGCTGCGAGGCGAGCTGGGCCGAGAGAAAGCAGATGCTCAGGAGAATGAAGTTATATGATGCCAGCCGGATACGCACGTGTGATTACTCTGTTTGGGTACTGCCGGTAGCCACAAAAAAACCCAGCGGCAGAGGCTGGGTTTTCTTCTTTGGTGAATACCACAATGCGGTTGTATTGAAAAAAATCAGTACTCGTTTTCGTCTTCGTAGAAGAAATCTTCATCTGTCGGAAAGTCAGGCCAGATCTCTTCCATACTCTCATACGGTTCGTCGCTGTCCTCCAACTCCTGCAGGTTTTCCATCAATTCTACCGGGGCACCTGTCCGCACTGCGTAGTCCAGAAGTTCTTCTTTTGTCGCGGGCCAAGGGGCGTCTTCCAGGTAAGACGCCATTTCCATCGTCCAAATCATATCGTCAGCTCTTCGTAGTGAGTGTACAATTCTACTTCAGTGCAGCAACCTGTGAGCGAATCTGGCGATAATCAACATTGTCCATGAAGAAATTTTCCGGATTTACTTTTGCTCCGTTCATGCGCACTTCATAATGCAGGTGCGGTCCGGTAGAAAGGCCGCTATTTCCCGAGTATGCAATTAATGCACCCCTGTTCACCTGTTGTCCCGGGTGAACCACCGGACGGAGCAGATGTGCATACCATGATTTGTAGCCATAGCCATGGTTTATTTCGACAGCGATGCCATAGCCGCCTCCCGAACTGCCGGCAAATTCCACTACGCCGTCTCCAGTCGCATACACCGGCGTACCAACATCAGCCTGGATATCGACACCTTCATGCATTTTCAATACATGCAGGAACGGATCGATACGCATGCCAAAACCATGAGCGGCGGGGTTTCCGGACATGGGTTTGATCGCCGGAATATGAGTGAAGAGATCTTTGTTTTCCTCGGAACGTTTGTACACTGCGGCATAGCTATTCTGCTGAAACTCAATTTCCCGCGCCAGCTTATCCAGCAATTGCTTTGATGACTGAAGTGCGTCGCTGGTGTTTTTGGGAAGCAACCCGATATTCGATTCTTCGATCGCACCGCCGGTACCAACCGCACGCGTGTCCGTATCAACGCGCGGAAGATTGACGGCGACACGAAGTTGATTGTCACGATCTGAAAGTTTGTCCATCGTATATGCCAGATCGGCAAGACGGGCATTGACCTTCCGAAGTTCTTCCTTTAAGATCCGATTTTCCATGGCGAGGGTATTGCCCCCGCGAAAATCAATTCCCAGAACATCCCCGATGGAATAACTTCCTGCAAACAGCACGCCAATCGCAAGAGCGGCACTTACCAAAACGCCAAAAGCGAATTTTAACCGGTAGCCACGGGCTTCAACATAAGAAACCGTGTCTTCCGCGTAGTAAAATAGCTTTCGTTTTTTGACCATTCGGACTCTCATTGCTTGGTTTCGATCAGAGGACGCTTTTGAACTTGTCTGAAAATATAAAAAAAAGCCGCACTTGTCAAGGCTTTTCTCCTCCACAGCCGTTTTCGCTTTTCCGTTGGAAAAGAGCTGTTGACTTTGTACATTGGTTCATGATCATAGATCGACACATTCTGAAGGCCCACGCCGCTCCATTTTTTGGTTCTTTCTGCATCGTAATGTTCCTTTTCCTGCTGCAGTTTTTGATGAAATTCATGGATCAACTCGCCGGCAAGGGACTGAGCGGCGCTGTGATCATCGAATTGGTCATCCTGAATCTTGCGTGGATGGTCGTCCTCGCAGTCCCCATGGCCGTCCTCGTGGCGACACTGATGGCATTTGGCAATCTTTCGTCGAGCAGCGAAATCACTGCAATGAAAGCCGGCGGGATCAGCCTGTATAGGATGATGGCCCCGGTTATTCTGGCTTCCTTTCTGGTCACTTATTCCATGATAGAGTTCAACAACAAGGTTCTTCCAGAGGCGAACCACCGACTGAAGACGCTTCTCATGGATATCAGACGGAAGAAGCCCTCGTTGACTCTGATTCCCGGCCTTTTCTCCCAAGACATGCCCGGATACAGCATTCTGGTCCGGAAAACATTTGAAGAATCCAACAATCTGGAAGGCGTCACCATCTACGATTACAGCGATCCGGCGAAGTCGGTCGTCATCACGGCAAAACGGGGAAGCCTCTCCTTCTCCGCCGACTACCGGAAGCTCGTCATGGATCTCTATGACGGAGAGATCCATCAGATGGCGATTGCCAATCCCCTTCAATACCGGAAAATCCTTTTCACCCGGCAAAAACTGGCGACCCATGCCGAAGGATTTGATTTCGAGCGATCGTCAAACAGCGCATTCAGCCGTGGTGATCGTGAATTGAGCGCCGGTGTTATGCGCTATGTCGTTGACAGTCTGCAACACCAGCTCCTTCAAGCAGAAACGGAATTGACGGCTCTGAAATCGGAGAACCTGACGCGGCTGCTCCGTGGCTCGATCCCACCGGGACCGAACACGGCCGACTGGCGGACAGTCGAACAATATTCCACCGGCGCCAGTCAGGCAATGATGGTTCAGAGTATTGTCGAAGGACGGTTGTCCAGCAACGATTATCTTGACCGGCGTGCAAAAGAATACCTCGTGGAGATCAATAAGAAATACTCCATCCCTGTTGCATGCTTTGTGTTTGTGCTCGTCGGTGCACCGCTGGGTGTTATGGCGCGGCGCGGTGGGTTCGGCGTTGCAGCATCGTTGAGTCTGGGGTTCTTCCTCCTCTATTGGGCGTCACTCATCGGCGGCGAAAAATTGGCAGACCGCGAATTGCTCGAACCCTGGGTCGGCATGTGGATGGCGAACATTTTTATCGGCATTGTGGGAGTGATTCTCACGCTGCGTATCGCCCGCGAAAATGTGGAGATCGATCTGAGTTTCTTCTCACGGTTGATTCCCAAACGCTTTCGATCATCCTCCGAAATTTGATGAAAATTCTCGACCGCTACGTATTGCGCCAATTCATTCAGACCATCCTCTTCGGACTCCTGACGTTCACGATCATTTTCATTGTGATCGACTTGATGGAGAAATTGGACGATTTTCTCGATCACAAGGTGGAGACGATGATCATCATACAATACTACGTCGCCTTCGCCCCGGAAATCATCAAACTGATGACGCCGGTAGCCGTTCTACTTGGGAGTCTGTTCGTCACGGGGAAATTGTCGAACAACAACGAACTGACGGCAATGAAATCATCCGGTATGAGCCTCTACCGGTTTATGATCCCGATGCTGACTGTGTCACTCACGATCAGCCTTGTCGCCGTGTACTTCAACGGATGGATCGTCCCGTACGCCAACCAGAGGAAATTCGACATCGAACGCATTTTCCTCCAGAAAAATCCGGAGAGCCTTGCGCGCACCTACATTTACCTCCAGGATGGGCCGTCGCGTATTGTGTCGATTGCCTATTTCGACGGCGCCAGCCGCATGGGAAACAGGATATCAATCCATGAGTTCAGCGACACGAATCTTGTCTCCGTAACACGTCGGTATGACGCGTCACGTGTCAGATGGGACAGCGTCTCCGGCAAATGGATTCTGTCGGATGTGACAATAAGGGATTTTGGAAGCAAGTTTGATCGCGTAGAACATCTGGCGTCACTTACTCCTCCCGGATTGGCATTCAGGCCTGCGGACATCGTAAAAAAAATCGACAAGCCTGATGAGATGAATTATTTTGAGTTGAAGGACTTCATCGAGCGGCAGAAAAAGAGCGGGAACGATGTCTCGCGCTGGGCAGTCGACTTCCACGGAAAGATCGCATTTCCTTTTTCGAGCGTTATTGTGGTATTGTTCGGTGTCCCCTTCTCTTTCGGCAAGCGGCGCAAAGGCCTCGCAATACAATTCGGGATTTCCGTGGCGATCTGTTTCGTGTACCTGGTGTTTATGAAAGTGAGTCAGGTCTTCGGTTATAACGGCGACCTCAATCCGGTGCTGACGGCGTGGATTGCCAATCTGGTATTCCTTGGAGCAGGAATTGTGAATATAATCCACACTGAAAAATAATCGCAGAATGGATCGCAGATTAAGCAGATTCCGCTGATGACGCAGATTGTGAAAGCGATGGTGGGAAATTCACAGGATCGGTTCAGAGTATAAAAAAACACCCCGTTTCACGGGGTGTTTTTGTTTCATATTAAATTTTTGTTTCTCTGCGCGGCAGCTTTGAATCCCGACCACGCCGAAGGAAAGTCATTTCACTATCACTTTCGTATTCTGCGCAATCTGAGCAATCTGCGATTAGAGTTGAATGCGGAACGTAAGATCTGTTGCCACAAAGGCTTGAGCTCCCTGCTGATCCAACCGGAAACTGACGTCGCTCTTAATGATGTGCATATTGTCGCTGCGGGTGGAAAAGAATGCTTCGAGCGCTGAAGTGACGTGATTGATCACCACTGCCCACACAGCTACTGCGGCGGTATTATAATAATTATTAGCCTTGCCGCGGTTGGTAGAATAGTCGTTCATCTGTAGAGGAAACCGGAAGTAGTCTTTTCCATCGGAGTTCGGAACATCACCAGTCCAGCCGAATACATCTTTGTAGCCGTCCCATCCGAATTTGAATTGGATATACTTACCAATCAACTCATAGTACTGTTGTTCTCCGTAGGCAGGCAGCAGGTGGGAGAATCCTTCGGTTTTTGTTTGCGCTTCCCACGCGTTGATCTGGGCAAAATTGACGCGTTGCCACGGCGGGAGAGAAACGTCCGGATTAATTGTGATAGCGGAAGCAATGGCCGCCGCGTCAGGACTATAATCCGTACCGTAAGCTTTGATCCACTCTGCATATCGCACCGCACTCCAATGTTCATCTGCATAATTCTGGAACTCGGTAGTCTTATTGTCACCTTTCTTTGTATAGGCGACCGCAAACGTGATCGCCGCAATCTCCGCGCAGACCATGATGCCGGCTTTCCAATAGCTGCCGGTATATGCCTGTCCGGCGCCGGGAATGACCAGCGACATGCCGGCAGCGGCGAGAGGGCTCTTTAAATGCATCTCGGGTACTTCTGGGCGTGTCACCACCGAGGTCTGGACGGTTGCACTGTCTGCTGCGATGTTGAGAAGATCGTAACGTGCATTACCGGTCAACCGTTCTCCGGCATTGAGAATCGGAGAAATGAAAAAGCAAGAGAGTAAAAAGAGAGAAAACAATATGCTTGTGCGCATGTGCAGACCCAATCAATGTGAAAGCCAGTCGTCGCTCAAATCAAATCCGAACAGAATGCCGAGGTAGAAGCGCCATTCCTTGCCGTACTGCGCCGTTACATTCTGGTTATGGTAGATAAATGAATCCAAGCCGTACGTGCCGTTGACGAAAATGCGTGTAGGATATGAATAGAAAGAAGATGACTCAAGTCGAATTTCAAATCCGACATCGCGCTTAAAATCCCTCAAGGTTGGCGTACCGTTCCATGCGTCACCAACATCTGCGTGCAAAGAACCGTAGATTTTATCGAAGTAGAGTTCCGATATTCGAGCATCAATATTTTCCCAGATAGGAAAACGATACGTCGCATTGAAGGCTGCAATTTCATTGCCGCCAATCGCATAGAACGGATATCCGCGCATGCCGATGAGACCGCCGGCATAGAAATTGAAAAAGTCAGGGACTTCGGGTCCGAAAATGGTACCACCGCGACCGGCAAGTGTCAGCGTGTGCGACCACAAGGGAAGCGGAATATGTTCGGAGTACGTCAGCTCCGCCTTGTGAAAGTCGAACGGTGTCATCACAGGAGACAAACCTGTCTCAGATGCCTGATATTCTCCGGTCGAATTGAATCTGTTCATCTCATAGTCGTACCGCAACCACAGCCGACGGCCGACCGGATTGATCTCCATATTGCGCGATGGGAGAATTCCCTTGTATTCCCAGATGATTGAGATATCATTTCCCTTAAAGTAGAAGTCCGAGGAACCGGGAATAGATTGGGGATCATGAATACCGTCAGAAGGAATGACGAAGGAACCGATGTCCGCACTGTACCGGCTGTTGGAATAGCCTACCGTCACGAGATCTGCATCGGAAAACAACGGCTGCTTCATCGTGATATCGAATTCCAGTAATCCATAGGTCACGCCCAGCGTGTATCGATCCAGTCCCAATTCGATATCACCGCTGCTTTTGCGTGTAATGTTGTATGCTTCCAGAGACACAGCCGGAGCAATACCCCAGCGCTGCAAACCCAGAAGACTGCCACGGTATTCGAAGATGAGGAACAGGTCACGTTCCCATTGTTGGTTCATTGCCGCACCACCGAACAGGCTCAACCGGTCTATCACATCGCGGGACGAAAAATAAAAACCCGGTTTTAGAAAATCGAGCCCTTTGCTCTTGGTGTTGTAATTGTCAATACGAATAACCGGCACAATGGACAGACTGGTAAAAACATTTTTGTACGGTTTGCTTGCCGGCACAGGAACGTCCGTATCGTCGTACGATCGGTACTTATTCCAGTCAAACTGGTTTGCAATTCCCGCCGCCGCCTTCGGAGCTGCTGCCGGCGCATACGATGCTCGCGCGAAGTCCACGGACGATGGAGCATGCAGCAATGCGAGTTTGAATCCTCCGGAAGTGTAGGAACTGAAAGCGATGTCGCCATCCCTATTCACCGACGGCATGAACGTACCACCGAGTACATTCGAGAGTTGTTCGATTTTTTTTGCTGAGATATCGTACGAATAGAGATTGAAGATTCCCGTCCGGTCGGACGCAAAAATGATCTTGCTGCCGTCAGCCGTGTAGACCGGATTGCGTGCGTCATCCTCACCTCCCACGAGTGTTTCAACGGCGCCGGATTCCACCGACACCCGCATCACATCCTGCGATTCACGCAATCCCATTCCAAACACAAGAGAGGAACCGTCCGGCGACCACTTGGGTGTAAAGATCTGCTCCCCTGCATTGTAGTGCGTCAGCTGACGAATGTGAGAGCCGTCGGAGTCGGCAACGGCGAGATTCATGGTTCCGTCTGCACCGACGGCAAACGCCAACTTCTTCCCGTCGGGCGACAGCGATGGATTGTGCGCGCGTGCAGCAAACGTCAAACGCTTCTCGTGCTCCGTCACAATGTTGTATTCATAGATGTCGGACCATCCGCACCGGTCCGGATTGTTCCGGGTGATCTTTGCATAGTAAATCTTCTTCCCGTCCGGAGACCATGACAGCGCCGAACGGACAAGGATCTTTATCTCAGTTTCTTTCTTCTTCTCCACATCGTAGATGTATACCGATGACAGGCCGAAATAGTCCCCTTCTTTGTTCGAGATGTACGCGATCTTCTTTCCATCCGGCGAAAAGGCAGGATAGAAATTCCCGAAACCGACGCCTCCGATAACTTCCCCTTCCACACAATGTGTCCGCAACTGTTCCGTGCGCTGCCGGTAGTCTGCCGTCACCTTCGACTTCCATTCTTGATACAACTCTCTTCCCGTTTTTCCAAGAGCGCGCTCAATGGCATCGTCTATCGTCATCGCATCCAGTCTGGAAAGATTTCGTGCGATTTTGGCAACAACATCCTTTCCGTACGTTTCCGAAATGTACTTCACCAGTGCAAAGCCGGCATTGTAGGATGATTCATTGCCAAGACTCGTTTTCCCGAACACTCCCATTTCATTCCAAGTCAGCATCTTGTCATCGAGCGCATACATCCGCAGAATCATGTCGCGATGAGTATCCCACTGGTCATACCCGATTTCCGGTCGATTATATTGTGCCGTTCCTTCGGCAAACCAACTCGGCACAACGAAACCCGAAATCGGATAGGAAACAATCGTGTTGGGATACCCATACAGAACATCCTGCCGCCGCTCCGACTCGTAGTTTAACCATTGGAAGTAAATGCCGGGCACACGGCGACCGAACTTCATGGAACACTGTATCTGGACGATGTGTGTAAACTCATGCGTCACAACGTTACGCAGCCAGTTGTGCGTTCCCCGCAGATCGAAATCGAGAGCGGGCGCCCAGATTTCAATCTTATTGTCGTAGAAGTACGCCCCGCCGTTCGAGTAGTCGTCATAGTCTTTGATAACTAACGATACTTTTTGATCCGGTTCGTGACCGTACAGCGAAGTAACTGGTCCGTAAATCTCTTCCGCAATTTTGGCGACTGTCCGCGCAGTACGATCCGTTCCATTATGGAAATGTACAAGGAAGTGCGGAGTTTCTATCGTCCGCCATTCCAATTCTGCATGCGTAATGTAGTCTTCAAACTGGGCGAAAGAAGTTTCAACACCGGTGGCGATCATGAAGAACGCAAACACAATTCTGCGAATCGAAGAGGATGCGAACCGGTTGACGATCGTCGGCTGGAGTCTGGAAGTGATTGAATATTGCGGCAAATGAAATTCTTTCTCTCTATGATGTCCGAATGCCGCCGATTCACATCATCCTAAGGCGGTAAACGAACGACTGCATTCTTTTTTGAAATTACTCATCGTCATCAGAATGTCGTCACACTGAGCAAATCCCGCGCCTTTTGCGGAATGAGTTGAAGTGCGACGTGCAGTCATCCTTCGACTCGCATCGCACAAAACGCTACAATCGCTCGGAATGATGAATAACGCTGATTTGATGCATCTATTTGATTACTGCGATCTTGATCTTGCAGCTTTTCTCTTCATCACCGGCAACCGCTTTGAGCATGGCAAAATAGACGCCACTTCTAATTTTCGACACATCCCATACCACTTCATTTTCCGCATTGGGATTTCCCGTGCCGTCCAGCTCATCCACCAATTCGCCTGCCATATTGAAAATGCGAATGTGAACAGTCGCCGCTTTGCCCAGATGATAGCGGATATTCGTTGACCGGTCATAGGTCGGATTGGGCCAATTGTATGCCGATGCCGCCGGCAACAGTTCTTCCGCCGCTGCCGGCTGGGCAGAATAGACCATAAGATTGGAATGATTGCGATCGCCGAGCGGACCATTCCAGAGCGGTTGTGAATTTGACAGATACGAATGAAGATTCCAAAAACAGACTGCAGAGTCGGCAGTCGCACAGGCGAGGATATTTCCGGCAACAACCGGCGATGAAAACACGCCACCTGTTTGCAGCGGGAAGCCGCTCACTGGAGCACCACTACCCTCGGCAGCGTACAGGTGTCCGTTCGTGCTGCCATAGAATATAATCCTGCGACCATCCGCAGCACGCGCAATCGAGGCAGCTGCCGCAATCACTCCCCCATCCAAAACGCGCAACGGAAAATTCTCGCATATAATACCGTACTTTGAAAATGCGTACAGTCCGGTCGTTCCTCCTGCAATAATCTCCGGCGAGCCGTCACCATCAAGATCAGCAACTGCAAGTCCGCCGGTCGCACCGGAATGAAGTACTTCTTTTCCGGCCATCGTCGCACAATCAAGCAGTGTAAGGCTGCCGTCACTGCAGACAACGGCCGCGGTGAGTGTTGAGGTCGTCCGTTCCAACCAGCACACCGCATTGACGATAGTGCGGCCGGAAACGATCCATGCCTTATTGTCCCGCGACGAAAATATTTTATCTGTCGCCACCGCCACAAAGTGACCTGCGGTATCGATGCTGACTGCAATGACAGGCGAAGAAGCGACTGGCTGCGCGGTGATCTGTGGAATATTTGTGCCGGAAATACTAATCGATGCAACAGAACCATTTTGCAGCCCCGCCACAAATCTCTTTCCGTCCATTGTCGCAATTGCGCTTGTAATCGGCGAGTGACAATTGGCAGTCAGCACTGTATCGGCAAGGCCATTACTGTTCGCGACCAATGGATTGAGGAACCGCACGATACTGTCGGCTGCCGTCACCAGAACGGTTGGATTGGACGCAAGCGTACCGAGAACCGGGAGATGCGCACCGCCTTTTGCAGCGAAGAGCCCTGTCGTACCCCAGAGCGGTGCCCAGTTCTGGTCGAGCACGAAAATGGAATCGCCGGATGTGTAAACAATTTCATCCTTGCCATCGCCGTTGACGTCGAGGAACTGTACTGCCTCCTGCGACGAACGGGTGAAGGTGGATTTTCGGATAGTTTTCAGATAGGTTATGCGGGCATCACCCCGCTCGGCCTGCACCGTCATCAGTGGACCAGGGACGCTGAAGTTTCTGAGAGAGATATGTGATACCGCCAATGCGTTGGAGAGTGACGGGGGATGTGAATTGTCATCGAAGAGATTTTTAAACACCGGCGATTCATTCCCGGCGTACCAGAAATCCAGCGGCCATCCATCCTCGCTCCCGCTGCCGGCATCCGTCATGCCGTACGATTGTCCCAGATCCTGTGAACCATCGGCTTCCTCCAGATCCACGCCGCGATGCTCCGGGTCCGCATTGATACTGTTCGAACCGATCTTGCTGTCAATGATTGTTTCATCGATATGCCAGATAAGCGCCCCGCCGAGGTAGCCATCGGCTCCGGGGAGGCTCCAGTCCATATTGTCGACGTCCAGTACTGTACCGTATGCTGAATCGACGGCAGACGAATTGAATCCAACCGTGTCGTGCAAAAATGTTTTTGTGCGTGTCGTTCCGTTCCATCGCATGGTGAGGGTGACTCCATCCGACTCCGGATCGCGCTCACGGTTTTCGAGCAGAAAATATTCCTTGGCGGAAATCGGAAGCCTATATATTGTATCGCCTGCAGCCGCCCCACAACGAAGTTGCAGCATTGTCGAACCCGTGTCTGCCGTAACAGGCGTCGCCCAGCCAAGATACTGCCGCTCCCACGCCGACGGTTGCGGAGGAAAGATACCCGAGAAGCTAAAGATCGCCTGGCCATCCATTAAACCGAATCTGCCGATTGCCGTTCCGCCGGTTTTGGTATTGAATAGATCGGGCAGGCCGAGGTGTGAGCCGATACTGGAAACAAGAAGGCCGTTAATGCCGAGTTGAAAGAGAAAATCCCCTGTTGCGCTGGAGAGTATGCGGTCTTCCGTTTCGGGCAAAATCACGGAATTGTTGACCGTCACGCCGGAATGGTTGGGAAGTGGGATGCCAGTGTAGGAAGGCCCCTTCAATGCTCTCAGAGTCGCCGCACTTATATAGAGCGACGGAAGATCGTACGGCGTAGGATCGTACCCGTACGTTGCGCGGAAGTCGATATCCTTTCCCGCACCGGCATGAATGATCACAAAAAGGTCATACTTTTGAAATGGATATGCCGGATAAAGAGAATCGGCCAGATGCCACGCCTGTTCCATCATGGACACTAGGGGAAGCATCGAACCGACAGGCGCATACGTTTGCATCTGCGATGGCAGGGTTATCAATTTTCCGAGGACATCCGCAGTAACGTACTGTTTGCCGTGTGACGATTTCTTGAAATAATTATTGGCAAAAGTAAAATGATCGGCCACGTAGGCGGAATCATGGGGCGGAGCATCAATGATTCGTTGCGTTGTGGCAGAAAGATCGAACGTTCCGTTGCCTGTCGTCAGCGCAATATCGTCTGTCTGAAACTGCACCATGATCGCAAGTACCCGCAGGGTATCGGGAAAAAACACAACCTCCTGTCGCCGTTCACCCGGCAATGCGCCGCCGGGAATCACCGCACGGTGCAACACCGGCTTACCTGCCATCGCAAGGCTACAGTACAGCAGAGAAAGGAATGTTCCGGCAACCAGCAGTCTCCGCGTTCCTTTGTTCATCAGTGAACTCACAGAGCATCCCAGAGAATGAGCAGCGTGAAGCGAAGTGTATCGGAAAGCGGGCTGGTACTATCACTCGAAGAGATGTAGCTGAAGTCAAATCCGTAGATATCGTACCGGATACCCGCGCCAAACGTCATGAATTTCCGTCCTCCGTTGCTCGGATCTTCGTAGAAATATCCCATGCGGATTGCAATGGTCTTGTCGTACCAGTACTCCATACCGACTGATGAGGTGATGGATTTCATGATTCTGTCCAAACTGGGGTCAGTCCATGAGGTGATGAGTGCTTTATATACCGGGTCGCTCGTCGTGCCATGCCTGTTCACCAGCAGTCGGCCAAAGTCCGCCATCAGCGTCAGACTATTATAGTCATCTTTAAATGGAACGAAGCCGAAGCCAAAGCGGAGCTGTGTCGGCAGAGGATCGGCCTGTGCCTCATCGATATAGGTGACCTTCGGCCCGACGTTGGAGAGGCAGAGCCCTACACTCAATGCATCTCCCAGGTCTTCATCCATAAAAGGGATTACCAGATGTTTCGGCCGATAGAGCATGCCGAGATCGAAACTCACATCATACGCCACGCCGCTTCCCTTCTCGTTGCCGGCACCAAGATCGGACAGACGACTATTGATGAAACGAAGGTTCAAACCCAATGAAAGATCATCGATCACTTTCGTTCCATATCCGGCTGTGATTGCATATTCATACGCTTTAAATGTCCCAACGGCTTCCGGACCTGCTTCCGTTGTGCGGGTAAACTCGCCGAGATTCAAATAGGTGATGCTCGCTGCAACCGAACCGCCCCAGTCCGGAATGTCTGTCTTAAAATTCGCGTAGTCATAAAACAAATCCGCGAGATGAAACTGCGGAAGCCAGTTCGCATGCGTGATACTCGCCTCACTCCCTTTCTGGAATCCAAGTCCGGCCGGATTCCAATAAATTGCGGATGCATCATCGGCAGTGCCGGTTCCCTGTTCACCCATCCCGCTGGCGCGTGATGTCGGAGCAATCAAAAGGAAGGGTACCGCAGAGGACCCACCCCCCTGGGCATAAGTAACGTCCGGGAGCAACGACAATGCACACAGTGCGAAAAAAGAGAGAGAAATTTTCCTCATAGCAAAAGCCTCAAGAGTAAGATGAAAGTTTACCGTGCAATAACGAGTTTTCCAATTGCTTCGCTGGAATATTTTCCATCCGAAGTCCTCGCCGTCACTTTATACAAATACACGCCGTTGCCCAATGGATCCCCGTCACGATCACGACAATCCCAGGGGATACTCACAAAACGATCCGGTACGCCGAACCGCTCAACCGTCTGGATCAAACGACCCGCGATGGAATAGACTTTAATATGTACATCCACCGGCACCTGCTGATTCTGTTGGAACGTAAAATTCGTATGGGATCGGGCCGGATTCGGAAGATTGAAAATGTTTTGAATTGACAATGTTGTCGTTGCTGCCACCATGAAATCCGTTTCCGCGTTCGACGAATTATTGTACGCGTCCCACGCTCTCACTTTGAGTGTATGCCGTCCATCAGGCAGGCCTGCCATCGGATACTCAATCACTCCCTGTTGATAGCTGTCCAGTGTGCCGCGATAGTAATCGCCAAGATCGATGCTATTCGAACCGCCATCCAGCCAGGCTTCAAACCGATGGCCGATGCCACTGCCAGCAGCGTTGATACCGCTGCTGTCCTGTAAGTCGACAATCATCGTTGGATTTTCTCCGACAAGATCGCCCTGGCGGAATGAGCGCGAATCCATGTAGATGTGCAATGCGGGGCCATCCCGATCCGTGGAAGTAGCACCCGTTGTTCCGCCGACGATGATATCCCTGGAGGCACCGCGTCCATCTTTCGAACCGGACATCATATACAAGGCGACTCTTCCGTTCTGGTTGAGATATGCGATGTCTTTCGGCACGAAACATGTCGCTTTGATTCTGCCATTAACAACGGAACATGTTCCTTTGTAGATGGCGCCGCCGAGTAGCTTATAGGTGTAGATGGTTCCGTTATCTGCAAACGAGCGATCCATCTCAGCATCGAAGAGCGTAACGTACGCCGTTCCCTGCAGACTGTCCATGACGTTGCCGGCCGTAGTGCGGACACTCGCCTGCAAAACCACCTGACTCAAAGCATGAATGGTATCCGGCTGTATGCTGGAGAGCGCTTTCCCATTGATTGAGTCGACCGAAACCGACAGTCTCGGTATGGCCAGGCGCATGGAAGGATCGCCGAGGAGGTGGTACTTGCGCTTATTATCGACATCACCCACCGCATTCTTTGCAAGGACGATCGCATCCCCCAACCGGGGAATTGCGACCGAGGCATTTTGCGGGAGCAAATTATCATACAGATTCTGATTCAATGCGGCGTTTGCACCGTCGTACACCGGACGCAATGCGCTGAAAACGCCGATGCCGCCTCCTCGCTCATTCGCCAGCATCTCTTCTGCGGAACTTTGTGCACCCGGTTCATCAAATCTTCCCCAGTCACAGGTCGCCGCAACCACAAAGGCAAGTTTGTCGGCGTTAAAAAATTGCGTCTTCACATCATCAATCGTGAGAATGCTCTCATGCGCCCACACGGTCGGGTTTCCATGCCCGGTGTAGTTCAGAATCAGTGTGCCACGGTTGACCTGGTCAATAATGGCAGCACGCACTTCCGGCTTCCTTCTGCCGGCAGAGGTATACGTTGCAGGATATTCCCCGCTATAAATTTTGTCCACATCATAAACGAGCGGCACGTCATTCTCTGCAAGCGTCTCCGCATTAATCAGGTTCTGCGCATCATCCGGCGCACCGGTACCAAGCACATTATCATCGGCAACAATCGTGATAAGGTTTTTCCATGTACCGAAAGTCGGATTTCCCTCATACGCAATGATACGATCGACAAAGAGCCGCGCTTGTGCAGCGCTGCGCGCCGGCAGGCGTCCGACAGACAGAGTAATTTTTCCTGCATCATCGTCGGACTGAGTTAACGTCACAAAAAAATCATCATAGGCGTAACTGCCCACTTCTGAAAGCGAATAGTCGGTCTCATACGTCGGGATCCATGATTTGTCCGTACCCAGAATCGATTTATAGTCGCAGCTTGCATCACCGAATAATAAAAGATATCTCGGATGGATTGTCCATTGGGAGGATTGTGTGAAGCGCATGAAGTTGCGAATCGCAACGGGATCCGGACACCCAAAGCCGAATTCGTTGTAGAGCGTGTCCACATCAACGACCATCGTCGACAGTGCCCCGTCCGTCATCGCTTCTTTGAATGCTTTTAACCGCAACGCTTCACTTTTAAAATCACCGTGCGTGACAATAATAAAATCTGCTCCATTGGAACTGCCGCGGATGTTTGAATTCGGGAGCGCCTGGATGGACACGGGCTGCCGGTATGTTGCCGCCGTCCCGGCCCAGTACCATTTCACACCGCCACTGTGGAGAGAATCGCGGAAGGACAAACTGCCCAACACTTGATCCGTCGTGGTCGTAATTCGTTTCGCATCCATCGGATCGGTCACATCGAAAACACTCACGTCATTGCTCGTGTACCCTGTCAGTGCAAACTCAGCAACGGCATTGGCATCCGGTGAGGTGAATAGAAGTTCGTTGTTAACAGCGGCAAGCTGCTGCTGATACAGAATTTCAATCCACGCAATCCATCCTTGTCCGATACCACCATCGGCATTGTACGTCACACGCAAAGAGCTCCATTGGTCGCTGAGTGTTGGAACGACGGAGGCACGGTCTTGATTGATGTTGGCATAATCAGCATTCGGATCCCAATCAGCAAGCGGATATTCGTAGAGCGTCGACACAAGAGCTCCGGTTTCCTCCAGTGTAAAAGTGGATTGGTTGATTGCCCGGGAGAGCATTTCATACTTGTAGACAACAGGCGTGCCCGTAACATATCCGTTCAGTTTGTTTGCAATGACCCGCTTGTCACCGGAATTCAAAACAGCACTTACCCACTGCAAGCCGGTGAGAAGATAGTTCGTCTTCTCTTCATGGAAGAATACCTTACCGATCGTCTTGTCTGTTTGCAGTGTGGGCGTTTCCATGCGGGTAACGACGGACGCTTCTTTTGCCGCACCCGCTATGCTTCCCACCCGAACAAAATAGTAATTGCTGTTTGTGTACGGATTAATATGGTGGATAAAATCCCCCGGCCCGCCGGTGTATGTCCACCACCTGGTCCCATGTCCAAAGAAGAGAACGTAGTCCCCTTCGTCGAATGTGCCGTTCCCATTCACATCAACGCGCCGGACGGACAATTCGCTCAGGTCTGAAGGATAGTCCGCTGTCAGGCTTGCCGGGAGAGGACACCCGGTTCCGCCATACACTCTCAGATTCTGAAACGATCCAATGCTACCAATATCAATCCCCGCCGCCTTCAGGACTTTGGAATCGATTTTGTACATTCCATCGTCTTTGATTTCGATTTTGATCCAGGAACCGGTTGCAAGCATGCTGTTTTGCACAGCCGGCCGGGAAAGAGAGCGGCGGGGCACCAGCCATTGCCGCGCGGATGCTGCATTCAACAACGAATTGTCGACCCATATAATATCTTCACCCGCACGCAACCGGTTTTCTGCGACTCCAAAAGCTACACGTATCACCAGGCGGGTGTACTTCCGCACCGTGCGTGCCGATGCATTATATTGCACCGGTGCGATCTTTACACAGGCAGCCGTCACTCCTCCGTATCCAAATGGTTGATCCAACATGGCAACGTTGATCGGACTAAAAGCACTCACACGCCCGATCCGCTCCTCATATTTTTTCCCGTCAGGATACTGCGCAGAATGTGGAACGCGCGTCGGAACCGGAGCGTACTCAAACCCGGCGATAGATTCATAGTCGGCGGCAAGAACGGAGACCACGTTGCCTATTCGCCCCGGAACCGCAATCGTGATCGTACGAGTTCTCAGATCCACCAGTCCGGCGTCGGACGGCAGCGGATCAGACATACGTACAAAACGGAGGCGTCGATACATTTTCCCTTCCGCGGAGAGCGTATCCACCCCTTCGTAGGCGGGAGTATACTCGAACGTGATTCCAGTTACGGATGCCTCGAGGATTCTCACATCGTCAAATGACCGGCGTGTTTCCCCGCCGCAGAAGGCAAGTGACGGGAACGTCAGAACAAAAAGGGCGATATAAAAATGCGATCGTAGTTTCATGTTTGGCACAAAAAAACCGAACCATCAAAGTTGATGAACACACCTTTAACGTTCGGTACAAGAAAAAAGCAACTACTATAATGCGTTAAAGGTGTCGGGAATAAGAATAATACGTATCAACCTTTAACAAAAAATTATAATCGTTGCTCCCTATTATTATGTGTAAAAATATAGAAAAGATGCGCCCGAATGTCAAGAACAATTTCTCCAGAAATCACCGGATTTGGACACATCGGTACCCATGCCTCAATCCACAGTATCGATAATGCCGCCGCCCACCACATCGTCCCCCTCATAGAAGACAACGGATTGTCCGGGCGTGAGTGACCGCTTTGGCTGCTCAAATTCGACGACGACTCTTCCGGTTCCATCTCCCTCTCCCCCGGTTTGTGTTGCAAGAGCAGGAGCCCCAACGTCTTTGTATCGTACCTTGACGCGCAGGCGCATGCCCTTCAGCAGATTATCATACTTCATCAAGTTCACACTGGTCGCAGTGAGTTTCGTGCGATACAGCGCCGATTCGTATCCAACGGTGACGATATTTCGCACAGGATCGATGTGTGTCACATACAAGGGATTAGGAAGTGCGACGCCGATTCCCTTTCGCTGCCCGATGGTGTAGAACGGATATCCCCGATGTTTGCCGATGACTTTTCCGTCGAGCACGATGTCGCCTCCGGCAACCTGGGATTCGAGTTCGGGACGCGCTTGCTTGAGAAAGCGCTCATACGAATTATCCGTCACAAAACAGATTTCGAAACTTTCCTGCTTCCCCGCAGTGCGCAAGCCGTGACGCAACGCCAGTGCGCGCGCTTCTGCTTTGGTCATCTGTGCCAGCGGGAACAGCGTACGGCGAAGAGAGTCCTGTGTCAAACCCCAAAGTGCGTATGATTGGTCTTTGAGAGAATCTTTTCCTGCGCCGATGAAAAATCTTTCCCCGGTTTTATGGACAGCGGCATAATGGCCGGTTGCAATAAAGCCGGCATCCAGTGCATCCGCTTTTAGAAGAAGCTCCTCCCACTTGATCTTCCTATTGCAAATCACGCAGGGATTCGGTGTCTTGCCGGCAAGATATTGCTGAATAAAATTCCCGATGACTGCTTTGCCGAACGGCTCGGAAAAATCGAGGACGTAGTGCGGAATGCCCAGGGTGGCGGCAACGAGCCTGGCATCATTGATTCCATCCAACGAGCAGCAGCTCGTATCGTTCTCAGGAGCACCTCCCACATCCTCGTAATTGAATGTCTTGAGCGTAATACCGACAACATCGTATCCCTGCTCCACGAGCAGCGCAGCAGCAGCAGACGAATCCACTCCGCCGCTCATGCCGATAATTACTCTTTTATTGTCTCTAATTTTTCCCATACCGTTAGAACATTGCCTCAGCCTGAAAAGTTACCTGCCGCGGAAGAGTGCGGCTGATTCCCTGATTCCATGACACGGTTTCTGCATATCGTGCCGACAACAAAAAACCGGCCACGACTCTGCATTCCGCCAGGATGTACCACCGCAATCCCCTGCCATAAAGAGGAGGGACCGCCGATACACCGCGCACATTTTCCTCATATTCATAAAGCCGGCTTTCATATCCGTCTGTTTGAAACACAATCATTCTTCCCTTCAATGACGCCTGGCCTTCTGCCAACCGAATCGCAGCATCGGTCAGCAGAAGAACGCCTTCGTCCTTCCCAGTTTCTTTCACTCCGCTGACTACAGTGTACTCAATACGCTCGGAAAATTCCAGAGGAAGATCGAAATCTTTCAACAAGCTCAGACGAAAGTCCGTCTGGCTTTTTCCCTCGTTCATTTCATCGGACGTTTCTTTTCTTCTCATATACATGGCCAGACGACTCTTTCGTGTCAGCAACACTTCTGTTCGCACCGCATATTCCCGGCCGGTCATTGCAAAAGAGGACGCAGGAACGTATTCAAATGCGCCGGCAACAAAAGATATTCTCAGAGACTGTAATGGACGCAGTGTAATTCCGAAAGATCGCCCTTGCTCTCCCGGCTTACAGTTTCCTGATTCGGTAAATGGATGGGCAAGCGGATTCTTATACTGCGACGAGTACTGCTGAACACGTGCCGCAACTTCGATCGTGGGAGCGGGAGAGTAGAGGAATCCTGCGACACCGCTCAGCGTCGCGGCAGAATTTCCTGCAACCTCGCCAAAAAGATCAAATGCTCCGGTCAATATTTCTGCATGCGTGCCGGCGCTCACTGGAACGTTGCGATCCAACGGATGCAGCAGTGACCCACCGAATGATACACCTTCTGAATGAATCTCGCAACTTCCACCGGTATATGCTGTTGACCTGAAGAAGAGTAGTCGTCCTATCCGGAAGTCTTCCTTCAGCGCGATTCCCTGTTGGGTGAGCGGATCGGCCAGGGAGAGCCGGGGCGCAATCGGCAACCCACGCTGACGCACCTGATCAGGCATTCCGGTTTTCCCGGAACGTGATGAGCCTGCAAACACAAGCCCCTGTCCCTCGTGCACAACAAAGTCTCCGGCGATTATGGATGGCAGTTGATCTCCGATGGACCAGCGAAGATAACCGTCTGTTGCGGCTTCGCTGTTCCCTCCTGGGCGGAGGTAGGAAACCCCGACATCCATTGAAGACGAAGAGAGTTTCATCCGCGAGGTTGAAGAGATTGGAGCTCCGGCCGCCGCGGAGTTTATGCGCGAGCGAAATGCTCCCCGCGCGCGTGAAAGAAAATCTGAGGGCGTGCTGTTTTGTCCTTCAGATGGTTCGACAGTCACATAAGAAGCCAGGCGACGCACGAGACGCTCATCGCATCCCGGGATCTGAAGAAGATCGCTCATCGCGTGGATTCCGCGTTCATCGCGAAAATCCAGAATTTTTCTTGCCAGAGTTGGAGAAAGAAACGGCAGAACAGAGAGATCCGCAAACGAGACGCTTTCAAGTGTGATTGGGTTTTCTCTATAATAATCCAGCTCTTCGCTCAACAACACTGCGTCGTCCACTCCGCCATTATCGTTCTCCGTACTCTCCTCCATTTCCTGTGCACCGGCGGCACAGACTGCAATCAAAAGAAGAAATAGCATTGATTTCATGACACCCCCCAAATGTGCACTAGAATTGAAAGGAACAGCAGATGATGTGGGACAATCCCAATTCCGCATGTGTGAGAACCGCGTATCCAAGGCGAAGCGAAAATGCGGACACCTCAACGCCGCCGCAAAATCGCGATGGCTCCGTACACACTCCCGCGGATATCGAAAAAGCATCCAGCGGCGTTATGACCGCAGAGACGCCGAGTGACGCAGGATAGCGGATTTCCTTTACCAACTCACTGACGATGTGGAGTTCCGGCAGCGGTGCATATTCTATTCCTGTTGAATAGAATTGCGGCAAAGGATCCTTCCCACTGCCCAGCGTTGCACGCCCTATATTTGTCACTGCGACATTCCAGTTGCACACTTCGGACAAAAGTGCAGAAAATCCAAGATCAATCTCGACGGCGGCCGCAGATCCGTAACGTGCGATCGAAACATGGTCAATAGTGAGTGCTGTGCCAATCGCGAGTGACTCATTCAAACGGTACGATGCCGCCGCCGTCCCGGTGACTTCGCGATAGAGGGAAAAACCGGTCGTCGTCCCGCAACATGCCACCGGCCCGTACTCGGTAGGAAGCACAACCAAAACGCCCCCTCCCGATAGTTGTGCCAATCCGAACGGTGATGGATGATAGAACACGGTGCTGCTGCAGCCCTTCACCGCTGCGAGGAAGGATGGATTGCGGCGGAACGCATCTTCAGGATCCGTGAACCATCCACCAGCCCCCCCGATGAGAGCGCGCGGCGGTTCCGTTGTCCGTTCAAAACCCGCAACCGCGGCGCCAGATGTGCAGAGACTGAGGACGAGCAGGACTGCGAATCGCTTGCACAGTGGAACGAAAGTGGTTATATTGTGCTCGCTATTATCCGCGAAAACAAATCGAAGGTGTACCATGAGATCCCCCCTTTTGGTGTGTGTGGCCGGCATCCTCTGCGCCGCAAGCGCATTCGCGCAGATCGAATGTCAGGTGTCTGTGAATATGGAACAGCTCCCCGGTAATCTGGTAACAGATCAACTCCAGAACTTCAAATCCGACGTAGAAAATTACATCAACGGTAATCGCTGGACCATCGACGATCTCGGTGGAGAAAAAATAAAGTGCTCCATAACGATTTTCTTCACCGGCTGTACAGACAACTCGTACAACGCGCAGTTCTTCCTCGGCAGTCAACGTCCCATCTACGTCGGCAAAAATCCTTCGACGAAGAACACCGCAATGCTCCGGCTATTCGATGATCAATGGACATTCACATATATCAAGAACCAGCCGCTCATCAAGGACGAAACACAATTCGATGACCTGACCGATTTTCTCGATTTCTACATGAACATCGTTATTGGTGTTGACTATGACTCTTACGACCCGTTGAGCGGTACGCCTTTCTTCCAGAAGGCTCTCACCTTCTGCAATCAAGCCCCCGGTGCCGCCAAGGGATGGACGCTTAGTACATCAGGATACAGCAAAAAAGGACTCGTCGAGGAACTACTAAGCACTCAATACGCGACGTTTCGTGAGGGGCTCTATCGATACCATGTGAAAGGAATCGATTTGCTCGCGACGCGCCCCGATGATGGCTATCGCAACATTATTGCATTCATCCAGCAGACCGCTGATACAAAGAAATCCATCAACCAGCGCTCGCTCCTGATGAAGTCCTTTTTTGACACCAAGTATTTGGAACTTGCCGAAATTTTTAAAAACTATCAAGACAAAAATATCTACCAGCTTCTTTCCGCCGTGGATCCGGGCCATCAGACAAGCTATGACGAGGCCCGAAAGAACTAGAAATCTGGTCGAAGAGCATCGCCACGAAGTCACCAAGGTACAAAGACATAACTCATAGGGATATTTTTTTCATGCCTTAGAGGCTTTGTGACAATCAAATGGCTTCCCGACCAGGTCTCCAGTACTTTTCCGGCGCTGCCTTCATTCTGAAAGCAGCCGGACGCTGAGAATGGAATCCCCTTCTTGGACCGCATCGACAACTATGCGGTCTTCTGTTTTTCCAAACACGGTATAATTTCCATTCAGGTTCGGTGTTGCGCAGTGGGTGATGAAGAATTGCGACCCCTCGGTGTCTTTGCCTGCGTTGGCCATGCCAACCGCCCCCGTCGTGAATTTCGCGTCGGGATGGATTTCCGTGTTGATCGCATATCCCGGCCCGCCGAATCCTGTGCCCAGAGGATCGCCCCCCTGTATCACAAAATTCGGAACAACACGGTGAAAGACGGTTCCGTCATAGAAACTCCTTTGAGTCAGACGTATGAAATTCAAAACGGTAAACGGAGCTGCCTCGGATTGAAACTGAATGCGTATGCCTCCTCTGGTCGTTGTGACAATCGCTCCATGAAATCGTTGAAGGATCTGCAATTCCTCTTCTGCCATCGGGCGCCGCGCCGCTTTCGCAGACTGCAAAGGATATGATTGGAGGACTTCGCGCAGCTCCGCCACTTCTCCGAACAGCTTGAATGCAGTGGACAATTCCTCCTTTGCCTCCACAAAGTCCGATCCATCCAGCTCTTTATAGAGCGGGATTAGTCGAATGCACGCGTTGCAACGAGCGGCGGGCGGCAACAGCGTGTCCTGTAATGCTTCAGCAATCGCCACAATGACTGCAGGATCTTTTTTTCCGGTCAGAAGTACAAGTTTTTGGCAAAACTCAATTTTCTCTTCAGTTCTTCCATGTCTTAGAATTTTTCGATAGGCACCAATTGCTTCGGCCCGCACGGCTGGATTATGCGCCGCAAGCATGCCGGCCACCGCCGTTCGAGATCCCGGAGCAGGCCTTTCACCGAGCGCGCGAAGAATTCTCACCTGAAATGGCGATATAGCCGTTGGCAAGGCCGCACAAACTGCTGCAATACTCCGGTCCGATTTTTCCGCAAGAATGAAAGCCGCTTCGCCGCGCTGGCGCCAGGAAAACTCTGCCGAATCTTCAAATATCTTCTCGCACTCATTCAGCAGAACCGTGTCAATTCTCTCCCATAACTTCAGGACACCAAAAGCAGCGAGCGATACATGTTCGCAGGAATCGTGAAGCAGTCGCAACATCGCATGTGTTGTCTGCTGCGATTCGTACAAACAGAGCGCACGGGTTGCATTCACTCTCACACGCCAATCGGGATCTTGGAGCGCGGCATAGAGCAATACATCGCGGGAAGTTGAATCTCCTCCGCTTCCGAACAGGGTCGCGGTCCACATTCGAACTTCCGATGAAGAATCGGAGAGCAATTCAACATAGCTCTGCACATGTCGTCGGATGTAACCTGCCTGCACACTGCGAACCAAAGCATACACCGCTGCCGCGCGTGACGCTCTGTACCGCAACAGTGTATCCAATATCGGAGCAGTATTGGTATCTTTGATTCCGCGGATTGCGAACCGCACAATCGAGAAGGCAAGCGCGGCGCCGTCCGCTGGACTTCCTCTTCCAGCCTGCTCAATCAGACTTGCGAGCGTTTGACTGTCCCCGCAACGACCCAGAGCCTCCACCATCGCACTCCTGACATCCTCTGATTTTTCCCGATGCCACGCATTGAGGAGCGGAATACTTCCAGCGACAGATCCAATCTGCCCGAGTGCAAATGCAGAATAGCGCCGCACACGGTCATCTGGATGAGTCAGAAGCGCGCCAAGTGCCGCGATCTGTGCTGTATCCTCCCGCTGTGCTGCCTCGAGTGCAAACGAGAGATGTTGATTGATTGAACCGGACGGTTCTGGTTGTGCAACCATAAAAGATGGCATCGCCAGCAACGCTGCAATTCCGCAGACAAGAGCACGAATGTGAAGCCGCATAGTAAATTCAAAAGTCAAAATGAAGAATTTGTTGCTGTGGGAAGAAAACAGATATCGTTCTCCCGAAGTCTATTCAAAGGTGCAGTTGTTGGTTTTCCGGCAATGCACAGTCGTCACCCCAAACCCTCTTCAAAAACCTTGTCTCTATTCTTCGTGATAATGGCATTCGTCATCCCGAGGACGATCCAAAGACGTTGTCTTCGTCTTTAAAATATATGACACTCGTCATCCCGAGCAAACGAATCCCGCGTTTTTTGTGGGATGAGTGCGTCGAGGGACGATTTTCGTTGATGTCATTAGTAGCAAGTTCATTCCGACACGTCGGGATGAACGCGTCGAGGGACCAACATTTTGAACTAGAAGTAGGGCCGTACTCGAAAGACAACACCAAGCTCCTTCTCTACGAGCTCTCTTGCCGCAGCCTGATCAATCTCGCTCATCCCAACAACGGAGACGACAACCGACGGGATATAATTCTTCGCCTCCCGGACGAATTCCAGCATCGCCGCATGAAACCGCGGTCCGTCCAGTCTCATCAACCGGCCATACTGTTCAGGATCCACAGAGTTCAGACTCACAGAGATGGTGTCCACTAATCCGACCAGCTCCGGCAGGATATTTCGTTTGTTGATAACGTTCCCGTGCCCGTCGGTATTCAAACGAACGCGCCCCCCTTTTGCTTTGACGGTGGCGCTGATTTCTTTCAAAGCGTCCAATCGGATCGTCGGCTCGCCATAGCCGCAGAAAACTATCTCCTCATAGCGACGGGGATCTCCGATCTGCGCTGTAACCTCCTTCGCCTTCGGTTCCTGTGTGATTTTCAAATTGTGACCTTTGACGATTGCTTCGCCCTTGCGGTCACAGAAAACGCAATCCGCGTTGCAGCGAATCGTCAGATTAATATAGAGCGACTTTCCGAGCTGGTACGTGAATACCGGCGGGTCCGGTTCTCCGATGGAAAACAGCTTTTTCGCATTAAATGTTGTTGTACGAATAACATCATCCGCAGACGCGTGACATGTTTCAGCAATCTTCGATACAATCAATGGCAGATGCGACGGCTCATTTCGTTTGCCACGGTGCGGCACCGGAGTCATGAACGGCGCATCGGTTTCCAGCATGATGTGGTCATACCCGACATCGAGCAACACATTGCGCGCGTTGGAATTCCTAAATGTAATGGAGCCGGTGAATGAGATCAGAAATCCATCCTCTATTAATTCGCGTGCAGTCGCCGCGTCGCCGCTATAGCAATGAAAAACCCCGCGATGAGAAAACCCCCTTCCCTCGGCGCTTGTTCGTTTCCATTCCGGGAATGCTGCGACAGTTTCTGTCACTATTCTGACCGCGTCCGGCATCGAGTTTCTGGTATGAATGATGACCGGCAGATTCCGGCGCACCGCGATCTCCATTTGCCGGCGAAATACCTCTTGCTGATAGTCGCGAGGCGACCTGTCATAATAGTAGTCGATTCCGATTTCGCCGATAGCGACAACCTTCGGATGGCGGCTCAATTCCTCAATCTCCGCAAGACCGCTCCCGTCCAGCGAAGCCAGATCGAGCGGATGGAAACCGACGGCAGCATAGATCTCCGGAAAGTGTTCCGCCAATTCAATGGCGGCGTGGCTCGTGGCCAGGTCCGTTGCGGGAACAATGATAAAGCCGACACCGGCTTCGCGGGATCGTGCGAGGACGGCATCGATATCTTCGCGATAGTCAGGATAGAAAAGATGAGCGTGTGAATCGATAATCATTCGGGAATTTCCAGCACAAAGAGGCAAACTGTTGGAGGAATGGATTTGTTGCCGGCAAGCAGCCGCACCTTTCCGAAGAAACTAAGTTGAATATGCCGCCATACTCTGAAATTAAGGTAGCAAAGGAGGCGGGCAATTGCAACCGGCAGAATAACCTTGACTATTTGCGCGGATTTCGCTAATTTTGTTATGCTTGCCAGCAAACGACGAGAACGGAGTAAAGGTGTATGAGCAAAGCCAAATATGCTACGCGTTTTTGCATCTCTTGCAACAAAGAGACCAAAATGGAAGAGATCGGCATGATGGAGGGCGTGGAGGACAAGAAATGGTACCGGTGCACCCGCTGTCGCCATAGTTCCATGTTCGATCTTGATGCAAAGAAATTAAATTCCAAAATGATCAAACTCAATCGTGACGAGTGCATCAGCTACACGCCGGATCGGATCTACACTGTCGGCGAATGCATCTATCACACCGACTGGGATGACATGGGAAAGATCATGGGGAAAGAAAAGACATCAAGCGGCGGTCAGGCAATTGTGGTGTCGTTTGAGAAAAATGGTTCACGAAGATTGGTAGAAAACTTGGCCGCCGAAGTTTAATCTGCGGCACGAAAGAATGAACGAAGGAGGTGAAGTACTTGGTCGGTATTGTCGTCAATGAAAACGAACCCATCGATCGCGCTCTGAAACGATTCAAAAAGAAATACGAACGTTCAGGCGTATTGAAGGAGTTCAAGAAGCGCACCTTCTTCACAAAGCCTTCCGTTAAGAAGCGAATGAAGAAAGTAAAAGCTGTCCGCCGCGCACAACGCACGGATATGGAAGAAAAGAGCTAAAAAAAAGCCCGTCCTTCACTCGAAGCGACGGGCTTTTCATTTCAGACAGTAGAGTTATAATTCGATCGCATTCTCCTTCACCGTTTTTCTCCCCTCCCGTTGCGGTACACTCTTCCGCACATCATTCAACAATGAATCAAGGCTTACCGGACCGTTGTTGGGTGCCGGCAATATATTTTTGCCTTGTGGATTCATCTCTATTCGCTTCTGCGACGCAACCTGCGAACGGCTCACATCGACATCCGCAACGGAAGATGGCATCCGTCCTCCTTCCACAGGGCGCAGAACGCGGGGCACCAACCGGAAAAAGATGGAAGCATCGTCCGCCGCAGTTTCGGGAGCACCCGAGACCTGAATGGAGATATGGTTGTTGTCTTCCGTGACATGCACTGACTTTGGCGCACGCTGGCGGCTTCGCACGGCAAATTCCCGAATGGTGACATTCGCCCGTTCGCGCACCTGTTCCAGTTGTTGCCGGGCGGTCACGAGCATACCGCGCAGGCTGTCCATATTGATCCGCACATTGGAGATTATTGCGGAATCCGGATCGATGACATAGAAGCGGTCGGTCCGCGGAGAACGCCTCATCTCTGTCAGAAGCCGTTCGGACGGTACGTGCTGGGGGGTGCTACGCGACGCCATGATCGTGTACGGCGCATTGCAGTCATCTAGGAACTGCCTGAATTTGACCCGCTGCGTCTCGCCCAGGGCCGCTGCAATATTGGACATCAGAACCCTGCTCAGCTTCGGGAGCTCCGTGTGAATGGCAATCGCATGATTGTCTCCTACAAGAACAGATGATTGAATTTTTTCGCACGCAACAACGAGCATCGAATCGACAGTTTCTCTTTGCTGCGATGTCGCGCCTACCGCACTACAGAGTTGTGCCACGGTGATGGGCTGAACTCGTTGAACGCCTGCTTTCGCCATTTCAATCCGGTATCCCGCGCCGCTGCGTTCATCGATGCACAGTGATGTGCCGGACTTCTCATCCATGGGGAGCGTGCCGAAGACTGCAAACTGCAACGCTTCGTTCTTGTCGACCTTGGTGAAAAAGGGGAAGATATTCCCCTTCAGGATTCCATCCTTATAGGCATGCTCCACGGCGGCGCGTTTGGATACTATATATTGCTGCAGACTGTCACGCTGTTGATACAATACAATGGAAATCAGCGCCACTGCTGCGAATGTCGCAGCAAGTGCCTGCGGCACATATTTCCGAGGGAACGGGAGAACGTCACGCCCGGCAGCTTGTTCGCGATCCATGCGCAGGGAGAGATTTGTCCAGAACCAATCGTTGGGCACCAACGGCCGTTTGCTTTTCAGCAAGACGGTCTGCCGTTTGAGCTGCTGCAGCATCGACTCAGCTTCCGGGTGAAGTCGCAGATACTCTTCAACGCGCTGCCTGGCTTTCTCGTCCAGTGCACCGTCGATATACGACGAAAGGTATTCGTCAAGATGTTCTTCTATTCTGCGTTCCATAATGGCTCCAGTTTCTTCCTTAATAATGAGCGCCCTCTGGAGAGCCTGGATTTTACCGTGCCGATCTCGCAATGCAGGACATCGGCAATTTCTTCGTACGACATTCCTTCAATATCCTTCAAAATAATCGGCAGCCTGAATTTCTCCGGAACCGATCGAAGCCCGATGGAAACCAATTCCCGCGCGGAATTGTCCGCTGGCGCTTCTGAGAATTCTTCCGGCAATATTTCTTCTGCATTCTCAGTCATGGAATGCAGCGAAAAGATCTTTCGTAGCTTGCGCGATCGCATTTCATCCCTGCAGCGATTGACAGCGATGCGGTACACCCAAGTGTAGAATGCAGATTCGCTTCTAAAAGCAGGCAACGCCTTGTATACGCGAATGAACACCTCCTGTGCCAGATCCTCAACGAGCGTCCTGTCATTGAAGACGGAATAGATCACATTACGTACACGTTCTTTGTACCGCTCTACCAGAAACCGGAATGCATCCCTATCACCGGCTTGAAAAGCCGCAATAATGGCTGCATCGCTCTCTTCCCGTAGTGCCAGGTTGGTTCGGAACATGATGTTTGAGTTATCCTTTTCGTCCTTGGTCTTCACGTTAGACGACGATCCTTCTCTATTGTTCCCTATCACAGATTGATCGTAAATTAAGCAGATTCCGCTGATTTTGTGAACGGATGCTCACCGCTGAACCTGTTGAATGCTCATGCAGAGAATCTGCACATGCTCAATATAATAATATCTGCTTGAACTGCGAAATCTTGCTCAGCCTGCAATGGTAGTCTGCATCATCAGCGGAATCTACTTAATCTGCGATAAAAAAACGGCCCCCGTATATCCGGAAGGCCGTTAAATTGCGAAGCTTCTTTTTCTTTTATGCAGTCGGAGCAGCCGGTGTTGCGTCCTTATCTTTCGCTTTGATTTCCTGGACTTCCTTGCGGACTTCTTGGGCTTTGCGTTTCAGGTCATTCATGGCCTTACGGACGCGTGTACCGGCCGATTTGTTGCCCTTGTCATAAAATTTTATGAAATCCTTTTCGAAGCTCTGCACGAGTTCAACCAATTCATTGAATCTGCTCATGATGGACCTCCATCTATTGTGGTGAGTGAAATTATGTTGAATACTTACGTTTGTTGCGAACTTTAAAATACTCCCGTTTGAGCTGGGCCATGTTCTCCTCCCGCTTGTCATAGAGGCGCTTCAGTTTGCGCGGAGCGCGTTTGGCCAGCGCATAGGAAGTCAGAATCGGCATGACAACGGTAGAATCGAGATATGTGACGACCGTATCCGGTAATTGATTCGGATCGATCTTTCCCCAACTGACCGCTTCGGAGGGAGTCGCACCGGAAAGTCCGCCTGTATCCGGACGTGCATCTGTAATCTGCAGAAAATAATCATGCCCTTTTTCTTTGATTCCAAGCACTTCCTGAATCTGCGGTTCAGTTTGAAGCATAAAGTTTTTAGGTGATCCACCGCCAAAAATTAATACGGCACTCTTTCCGCCACTGCGCTTTGCATTTAGGACGATTGATACAGTTTCGTTTACATCTGCGAGACAATCGAAATTCAGCTTGTTTCCAACGATTTGTTGCTCCGCAACGTTCATGCCGATGGAGCTGCCACCAGGCGACGATGTATAGATTGGTACTCCGTATTTATAAGTTGCTGCAAGAACGCTGCTGTACTCAATTTTGAGGAGTTTTTCGCGTTTGAAGACGTATTTACCAACCTTGTGGTGGAATTCCGAAGTACTCATCGTCTTTTGGAATTCAGGCTGCATTATGATAGTGCGATAAAATGCGTCGGTTGACAGAAGTACGTCATAGTCGAAAAGAATATCATAGATGCGGATCACGCCTTCCCGCCGTAAGTTGCGGCCATCAACATGCGGATTCCCCTGATGCAACTTTCTACCGATTGCAAAGTGTGTATCATGATAGAGATTGGCACCCGTGCTGACAATCCAATCGACAAAACCTGCCTTCATCAATGGAACAATGCATGAACCGCCCAATCCGGCTGGCGTCAGCGCTCCTGTAAGACCATTCCAACGGTTACATTTTTAGCTAGAACCTTTTGAGTGAAGATTTGGCAGGTCTCACGTAGACGAGCCGCATTGAACGCTTGGAAATATGTGTCAACCAATTCTACAATTCTGGTGTTTTTCTTCACCGGTCTTGGAACGATCAAGTTGCTGGCCCAAAATATTGACTTAACCGCCATCGCCTTAGTTCCAACTTTTAATGGTTCTATCAACTAGTGAATCCGCTGTAATTAACAATTTTTTTGACTTACTGTCAAGAAAAATATCGAATTCAGCTTGTTTTAAGGGGATAAAGAAAATGAGGAAAATCTGAGGAAAATGACGAAAAAGTCTAGACTGTCAACTGCTCACTGGTGTCTTTTTTTGAGATCTATAAATGAGCTGTGCAAAAACGGCGAAAAGGAAAATTGAAATGACGATTCCATCACCCAGAAAAAGAACAGATTTTGCCTCAAAAAAATTGTCCGCATCCTGAGCGAAATTGCCCAGTATTGCCGGAAAGAAAATCGAGGCACCGACCCGAAAGAAATAAGCCGACCAGAGAGTCTGATGGGACCGAAACAAGATCGCTGAAACAGAACCAATCGAAAATGAGAAGAGAAGAATGGACATGATGGCAAGAAGGCCGGGCGTTTCGGTATCGACGATTTCAGATGATTTGAAAATCGTCCAAATCAATGATGAAATGGTGATTGACGCGAACAATGATTTCCCTTTGAGAAGCTCACTCAGCAGAAATCCGCGAAAAACGAGTTCTTCCAGAAAGATGGTTGTGATCGAGAAAAAGAGAATTGCTGGAATATCAAAGAAAATTGCGAGAGCGATAGTTGCTGCGTTTTCCAACTCCGCGTATTTCACTTGTTTGAGTAGGAAACCTATTCCAACGACAATCGATGCGATCAGAAGTGAAGCAAAAAACCAACCGGCATATCGTTTCAAATTCCACCGTTTAAATCCAACAATCGATGCGATCTCCTGAAGCGATGTGGATTTCCTCCAAAGATAAAAAACCAACGCTGTAGCAAACAACACCTTCAGATCGACTGCAAATTCCCAAATATAGAGCATTAATGTTAATCCGAGGTATTGAGCACCGGCGGCGACTGCCGCAATCACGCAGATACCAGCAATAAAAGTAATTTGCTTAGCCAACCAGAACGCTCCCGCCATTTACATTCAGTATTTCGCCTGAGATGTGGTTCGCCAGATTCGAGGCCAGAAAGAGAATGGGACCGGCGATGTCCTCTGGAGCAGCGATTCTTCCAATCGGGATTCCTCTACGAATCGCCGCTGCGGACTTTGGATTGCGCACAATGCCAGCGCTCATGTCTGTGTCCACCCAACCCGGTGCAACTGCATTGACGTTGATGTTGTACTCTCCAAGTTCAGAACAGAGGGATTTTGTGAACGAAATCACCGCCCCCTTTGAAGCGGCATAGTGACTGTGATACGGTTCTCCTCTTTGACCAGCGGTACTCGAAATATTTATGATTCTGCCCCATTTCTGTTTTTTCATCACTCGGACAGTTTCCCTGGTAATGAAAAAAAGGCCATTCAGATTGACGTCTATCGTTTCCTGCCATTCATGATCGGTTAATGTATCAACTGCTCCGCCCTTCCAGATGCCCGCATTATTTACAAGAATATCAATCCTGCCAAAAGCTCTGACCGCTTCTCGGACGACTCTCTTTGCCGCTGCCGAGTCGCTCAATTCAGCCTTGATTGCGATACCGCAACGTCCGTTTATAGCAATTTCTTCCAGCACTTCTTCTGCGGCGGAGACATTTTTTCTGTAGGTGATCGCAACATCACACCCCGCTTCTGCCAATAGACGTGCAGCAGCCGCCCCGATTCCACGTGAGCCCCCGGTGACGAGGGCTGTTTTGCCATCCAGATTGAGCATCTTGGGTCCCATTCTATTCTCGGCACAATGTAATAAATAGATAATAATGAAGCAATTGAACTTTCCGCTTGGATTGTGCACTCCATTTGGTTAAATTGGGGCTATCTAGTTTTAACCTTAGGTTAAAATCTTTGTTAATGAACGTCTGGTATCAAGAGCAAATCCAAATAATGATTCAGAAACTACTCGATAGAATCAACTTTCCGGCATTTGCCGGCGCATTGCATCACATCTGTCAATGTGAGCAGCAGTCGCATTGTGCCAAAACACCGTTCATGTTGCAAAGTGACATGCACCAAGAGATTCGACCAGTCCGCATCGTACGTAATACTGTAATCTAGAGTACAAAGGAATTGTCATGTGCAGTCTAAGTCAATTCACGAAATGCCTACTTGTTTTATTGTTGTTTTCATTTCTTCGGACCAACGCTCAAGGTACCGAAGCACTATCGGGAAGGGTCATACTGCCCAACGGCGTAGCAGTATCCCAAGCAATTGTTCGTCTCGAGGGAACATCTTTCCACGACCACACGAACGACTCCGGGAAATTTTATATTAATGATATTCCTATCGGAACGTATCAGTTGACCGTTAATCGAATTGGCTTTTCTCCAACATCAACGATCGTGACATTGAAAAATGGTCGCACGACGGAAATTTCCATCACCGTAAAAGAAAGAGCCGTTATTGTTTCGGAGGTCGTGGTCACCGGTACCCGGACCGAGAAGGAACTAAGCGACGTTCCCATCCCAACGACGCTTGTCTCACAGAAAGATATCAAATCACAAAGCGCTGTTCGCCTTGACGACGTTCTCGGCGAGCAAACCGGATTGGCGACGACAAGTTTTCTCGGAACCGGTGTTCAGGTACAGGGTTTTGATCCAGCCTACACACTCATCCTAGTCGATGGACAACCTGTTATTGGCCGCAATGGCGGTACGCTGGATTTAAAAAGACTCAACGTCGGCAACCTGAAGCAGATAGAAATCGTCAAGGGACCGTCATCTGCGTTGTACGGGAGTGAAGCGCTCGCTGGTGTAATCAATCTGATCACGGAGACGCCTTCAGAGCCGTTCGGCTTCTCCATCCGGTCACGATACGCCACGCACAATTCAGTTGATCTGGGAACGAACATACAAACGATGCTCGGTGATCTTGGCGCCAGCTTGTATATTCAGCGCAGCAGTTCAGACGGATTCAACCACACGCCGGAGAATCCAACGCTTTCTGCACCCAGCTTTGTGAACTATGGAATCAACCCAAAACTCACCTATCAGGTTTCACCGACACTTGATTTTAATGTCTCCTTGAGAATATCGCTTGAGACTCAGAAGAACAAAACGGTCATTACCGATATGCCCGGATTGTTCACTGACAACTTCACAATCACCGACTGGAGCGTGAACCCCGCAGCCACCTATCACTTCAGTCCGCTCGTTCGATTATCGATGCGGGGATACTATGCTGAATATGGGACAGAATCTAAAATCGTAAGCGACATCACGCATATCCAGGCGGAGCGCACAACGTTCGATCAGCGCATGATGCGGGGCGAACTCGAATCGAATGCAACGATCAGTGCATCATATATCGTCACAGCAGGAGGCGGTTATTCGCTGGAGAAAGTCCAGGCAGATCGTGTGTCGGGAGGAATCCAGAAAGCTACGACCTGGTATGCCTATGCACAAAACGAATGGATTCCGGCAAGTCTCTTTGATCTTATCGTCAGCTACCGGTTCGATTCTCCAAGTAACTATGCCCCGCGTTTCAGTCCAAAAATTTCTGCTCTCGTCAAACCGACAGATTGGATAAGCATCCGGGGTTCCGTTGGCAGCGGATTCAAGGCGCCATCGTTCCAGCAATTGTATATGGATTTTACCAACGCACAAGTCGGCTACTCCGTTTTTGGTACAACAAGCATCAAGCAATCGCTTGCAATTCTCGATGCACTTGGACAGATCCAAAACTACATAATCGATCCGAGCACGATCCAGGTCATAAAGCCCGAATATTCAGTGGCCTACAATCTGGGTCTGGAGGCAACCATTGAACAATATGCGCTCATCAAAGTGAGCGCATATCACAACGACGTGAAAGACCTCATTGAAACGCTGCCTGTGGCGAATAAGACAAATGGCCAGCAGGTTTTTTCTTATTTCAATTTGAGCAAAGTATATACCCAGGGGATCGAAACTGAAGTCAAGATCTTCCCTGTGGAACATTTTTCCGTCAGTGTTGGATATCAATATCTTGAAGCCATCGATGTCGATGTATTGCAGCAAATCCGTGACCACAAAATATTTAAGTTTGGCGCCAACGGCATGGCACGACCGGTCCAGGAAGTGGAGTACGGAGGCTTATTCAATCGCTCCCCCAACTCCGGCATTGTAAAGCTCACATACGACAATACGGATGCCGGAACAATCGTGTCGCTGCGATGCACGGTGCGGGACAAGTATGGCTATGAAGACCTCAATGGCAACGGCATCCTCGACGACCCATCGGAATACGTTCCCGGGTACGCGCTCTATAATGTTACCGCGAACCAAAATATCAGCGCACCAATCTCGCTCCAACTCGGTATTGAGAATATCTTTAACTACACCAACAAAAAACAGATTCCATCTCTCCCCGGTCGCATCGTATACGGCGGACTGTCTTGGGAATTCTAACACTACACTATAAAAGGATGCACGCCATGAAAGCTTTTCCCGTTTTCGCAGTCATAGCAACAGTGATGCTCGGTATCGCAGCATGCAAAAAGGATTCCGTCGTTGAACCGACAGTGTCGCCAACGGGCAGCCTCCCTGTTCATGTCATCAGCAATATATATGCCGATCCCATCATTACCGGAAAGTTCACATACTATCGACTCAGTGACAGCTCGATCGTACCTTTTTCCGATTCAAATTCCACGAAATGGGATATTGCATTCCGCTCCACCACGATTCGTATCAACGCAGGATCAAGCGGGCCTGGCCTTGGTGGAATATTGCGTCTTACAGGCACAATGTTCGATACCGTCGCCACTCTGCCCACCTCCGGGTATTTGGTTGATTCAGCATCGAGGACTGCGCTCCAAACGGGAAGCGGCAATGGATGGTATAACTACAATTTCACCACAAATATCATTACTCCCCTCCCGGGCGTCGTTCTTTTAATCAAAACCGGTGATGGAAAATTTGCAAAAGTCGAAATCTTAAACTACTATAAGGATGCACCGGCTGCTCTTGACACGAACAGCATTTCACGATATTATAAATTCCGGTACGTCTATCAGCCAAACGGGAGCAACCTCCTGCAATAGGCCACCACCATTCTTGCGACGGCAAAAGAGGAAATATGAATACACAGGAGTCTACACAAGCACCGCCTATCACCAAAGAACAAGTGTACGCCGCGCTTCAGGAAGTGTATGATCCTGAAATTCCGGTGAGTATTGTCGATCTGGGATTGATCTATGATGTAAAGATCATTGATCGCTGGATCGGCTTGAAGATGACCTTGACGGCACCGGGATGCGGTATGGCGCAGATGATCGCGAATGCTGCTCGTGAACGTATCAAGAAAATTCCAGGCGTGGAAGACGCAGAAGTACGCATCGTTTGGGAACCGCAATGGAATCCCTCGATGATGAGTGAAGCCGCGAAAGTGAAGCTTGGCTGGAACGACTGAGACTTCGCTCAACGCAAAAAAGACGAAGGCGCAGATTTATTATCTGCGCCTTTTTTGTTTCCACAACTGTTTTTGGGAAAAATACTTTTTGTTGCGTGAATGGGCATCCGCGCCTGCATTAATTCATTTGCCATCCCATAGGAACAGGCGCCCGTCCATTCTGAATTTTTCTCGTCACTTCGCTCTCATGTGATGATTTAAGAAACCGGTCGCTTCGGTTGGTTTACGACTCGTAGAGTGAGCAGCGTCGCACTACGCTCAGCGTCCGTCAGAGATTGAACCGGAAGTGCACCACGTCTCCGTCTTCGATCAGATATTCTTTCCCTTCGATGTGGAGCAGGCCGTGATCTTTCACGGCGGCTTCACTTCCTGACCGAATTAAGTCATCATATTTGATAATCTTAGCGCGAATGAATCCTTTTTCAAAATCGGAGTGAATCGCACCGGCTGCTTCCGATGCAGAAGTGCCCTTGCGAACGGTCCATGCATAGACTTCTTTCGGCCCGGTGGTGAAAAATGTCAGAAGATGCAGGAGGTCATACCCTTCCCGAAGTACCTGTTACAATCCTGATTCTTTCAAACCGAGTCCTTCCAGAAATCCTGCTCGTTCTTCCACCGGAAGTTCTGCAACTTCCGCCTCTACCGCTGCACAGACGACGACAACCTTCGCCCCTTCCTTAGCAGCAATCTCGAGCACATGGGCCACATAGGGATTGTCACCGCCCGCCACATTTTTTTCGTGCACGTTGCAGACGTACATCACCGGTTTGCTTGTAAGGAGGTACATGTCGCGCAGCCAGAGGCGCTCGTCATCGTTGTCCACCGCGATGTAACGAGCCAGGCGGCCTTCGAGGAGATGGGTCTTGATGCGAAGACAGAAGTCATGCTCGGCCTTGCATTTCTTATCTCCGGTCTTTGCCCGTCGATCTGCATCGGCAATCTTTTTGTCAACGGTGTCCAGGTCTTTGAAAATAAATTCGGCCTCGATGACTTCGATGTCGCGTTGCGGATTGATGGAGCCATCCACATGCACGACATTTTCGTCGTCGAAACAGCGCACCACGTGGGCGATGGCATCAACATCACGAATGTGCGACAGGAATTGATTGCCGAGCCCCTCCCCTTTGCTGGCTCTTTTGACGAGACCGGCGATATCTACAAACTCGATGGACGACGGAATGATCTTGATCGGTGCATACATGGCGACTAGTCTTGCGATGCGCTCGTCCGGAACGGCTACGACGCCCACATTGGGATCGATGGTGCAGAAAGGGTAATTGGCCGCCTCGGCGCCGGCTGCCGTGATGGCATTGAACAATGTAGACTTCCCGACATTCGGGAGCCCGACAATTCCACAGTTGAAACCCACGTTTTTTTACTTCATATTGGTGAAAAAAAAAGCGGCACCACCTTCCACCGGGTGGGCCGCTGGCACTCTTATACTTCTAATATACTGAATCCACCCGTGTCTTCCAAAAGAAAGAACTTGCATAATTATTCATATCTTCGTATAATTATTCATTATGACTAAGTACGTGAGCTATCCTATGGACAAAAGGCAGCGCCATTTCATTATCAAAGATGTTCTCCTCTCCACCTCGATCGCCAGCCAGGATGAACTGGCGGCGGAATTGAAAAAACGGCGCATCAGCGTCACACAGGCGACCCTCTCACGCGACCTGCGCGAACTGGCCGTCCTGCGCATCCCGTCCGACAAAGGATTCCGCTACACGCTCAAAACCGATGGTGATGAGCAGAACATGAAACCGTTGATCGGCCTTGAAGTGATATCGATTCGGGCCAACGAGGTGACGATCATCATTCGCACCTTACCGGGCCGTGCGCCAGGCGTTGCATCGTTCATCGACTCGCTGCACATTCCCGAAATCATCGGAACCATCGCCGGAGACGACACGGTCTTTGTCGCTCCGTCTTCCATTCAAAAAATGAGAAAGACGATGGACATACTGAAAGAGACAATGTCCCATTAATGCATAGAAGGAAGCTTCACGCGTGAAAAAAAATAGAATTGCTGTTGCGTATTCAGGCGGACTTGACACCTCCGTCATTGTCAAATGGCTCCAGGAACATTACGATGCCGACATCATAACCGTCACCGGAAACCTCGGACAGAAGAAAGAACTGAAGGGCGTCGCCGAGAAAGCGTACAAGACCGGCGCTAAAAAGGTGTACATCCAGGACCTCACCAAGGAGTTTGTGGAAGATTACATTTTCCCCACCCTGAAGGCAGGCGCGCTTTATGAGCAGTCATATCCGATGGCAACGGCGATCGGCCGGCCACTGCTCGCAAAGTCTCTGGTGGACATTGCGCGCCGTGAGCGCTGCACCGCTGTGGCCCATGGCTGCACCGGCAAAGGCAACGATCAGGTTCGTTTTGAAGTGGCCGTCATGGCGCTTGCGCCGGAATTGAAAATTCTCGCCCCGGTACGCGAATGGGAATTCAAATCGCGTGAAGAAGAAATCGCCTACTGTGAACGACACGCAATTCCCGTTTCCGCCACAAAGAAAAATCCTTACTCCATCGATGAAAATCTCTGGGGCACCGCCATTGAATGCGGCGTGCTGGAAGATCCGATGGTGGAACCGCCGGCGGACGCCTATCAATGTACCGTTGCCCCGGAAGATGCTCCGAACAGAGCCGCATATATTTCGATTGAATTCGAACGTGGCGTGCCGGTGAAGGTAGATGGCAAAACACTTGCTCCGGTCGCCATCATCGAAAAGCTAAATACCATTGGCGGCTCCCACGGCATTGGTCGTTTGGACATGATCGAAAATCGCCTCGTCGGCATCAAGTCACGAGAGATCTATGAAGCGCCTGGCGCTACCATTCTCCATTTCGCACATCGTGAGCTGGAACGCCTCACGCTCGACAAAGAAACCTCGCACTACAAAGCAAAAATCTCCAACGATTATGCCGACCTGATCTACAATGGACTCTGGTTCTCGCCGTTGAAGAAAGCACTTGATGGCTTCGTGAACGAGACGCAGAAAAACGTCACCGGCACGGTGAAGGTTCGCCTCTACAAAGGCAATCTGACTGTTGGCGGACGGACGTCTCCCTTCTCGCTGTACGATACGAAGCTCGCCACCTATACGAGTGATGATACATTCGACCATGCATCGTCGGAAGGATTTATCAAGATCTACGGATTACCCTTGAAGACCTACCACAAGGTCAACAGAGCAAAAACTTCGATTCTGCGCAAGAAGAAATTGCTTCGGAGAAAGAAGTAATTACCATAGCAACGAACTCAAAAAAAACACCGGCCCCAAAGCCGGTGTTTTTTTATGTCCGTCGCATGGCCATTGAGCTTGCAGAATCGGCAGCCCTACCTTGACAATTGTCAACTTTATGACGACTTTTAATGGGATTTATCTTTGGACGCAGTCATTGCTCTGCACACATCACTTGACAATCTCAGGAGGGAAACGTGAATAGCTCCCGCTGTTTTTTATCTCTCGCACTTTTGCTATTTGCATTTGAATTCTGCCAGGCCGAAGATGCATCGAAGCGTTCCGCCAAAAAGCCGACAGGTGCCCCGAACTCGACACTTTCCAACATTAATCGCATCTCTGCGTGGTACACGAATAACGGAGAAATGGAACGGGATCCTGCGACCGGCAACGCCGGCTTGACTTTCCCTCGCGGCACATCGACGGCGATCTACTCAGCAGGACTGATATGGGGCGGCAATGTAAATGACGGAGTTACTCCGATCCTTCGCGTCAATGGATCGAGCTATATCAACGGCACGGGGCCGGGAGCGATCCTGGGAACGCGGACAGGTTCGATAGAGAATCCGACCGATCCCAATGTCCGCATCTGGCGGATCAGGCGCGACTTTGCTACAGCGGATTTGCGTCAGGATGCAGCCGAGATGCTCCATAAGACTGCCGAAAATGTCACCGATGCAGACATGACAGCGCTGCGCGATCAATATCGAAAGGACTGGAACGAATGGCCAGCATCAAAAGGTGCCCCATTTTATGATCGTGACGGCAACGGCATTTATTCCCCGCAATGGATCGACCAAGGTGGGGTACTTGTGCCCGATCCTGCGGCTGACGAACCGGGGCTTGCAAATGCCGATCAGGTCATCTGGTTCGTGGCCAACGACATCGTTACCGGCGTCAGTCCCTGGCAATCGCCGCCCATCGGGATGGAATTGCAGACCACAATTTGGGCCTATGCGAGAGATGGTTTTTTAGGAAATACTATTTTTAAAAAATCCAAATTGATTTACAAAGGAACATCCAATACGCCTCCGACTGCCTCAATTACGGACATGTATATCTGCCACTGGTCCGATCCTGATGTAGGAGATTCAGGCGACGATTTTGTCGGCTGCGACACAACACTCAGTCTCGGATATGCTTACAATGCGGTGGAACCAGACAAAGAATATGCAAAATTCAATCTGCCGCCGCCGGCGATAGGGTATGATTTTTTCCAGGGTCCAATCGTTGCATCTGCGGGTTCGTCAGCTATCTTTGATCTCAAAGTTCGGCAGGGATACAAAAACCTACCCATGACTTCGTTTATCTGTTTTGTTTCTGGTGGGACGTATGCGGATCCTCCCTTTACACCTTTCGGTGCAATACAATGGTACAACATGCTGCAGGGATTTCCCCCTACATCGACCAATCCTCTTTTTTCTGAGTTTTATGATCCGCAGGGCAATCCGACGAAATTTCTGTTTCCGGGCGATCCTGTCCGGCACACAGGCTGGCTGGACGGATTGATGGATCCACCCGGTGACCGCCGCATGCTGCAGTCCTCCGGCCCATTCAATATGGCTCTTGGCGACACGCAGGAGATTGTTACTGCTGTCATTGCCGGGATCGGGAACGACCGTTTGAACAGTATCACGGAAATGCGAACGGCGGATCGATACGCACAATTGTTATACGACGATCTCTTTTCGTTTATTCCTCCATCATTCGCCGCAAGTACAACATTTCCCAACTCCTCCACTGCGCATATTGCGGTGCAGGCACGCGGCACGACCTCGGCTTATAAAACTATCGCAACATCCTTACTGCGGTCGGACGGATCAAAAGCTGCCGACCTCATCCTTTATGACGACGGGACGCACAATGACGGACTCGCAAATGACGGCGTATGGGGAAATGCGATCGATCTTCCAACCGAGCAACGTCCGCTCACGTTGAAAGCCGACATCACCGACAACGGTTCAAGCGTGCATACGCTCACCGGTGCTGTTGAAAATGTGACCGTTGCCGGAGACGTCCATGTTGTTGCTCCCGTTGTTCGATTCGACAATATCAACAACGACGGGATTGTTAATCCCGGAGAATATGTAGAATACGGTCTCAATATCTCGAACGGCACAAACTTTGCACTCAACATTTCTGCGGCTGCAGAAAGCTATCTGCCGGTAGGAATCATTTCTTCTAAAACGAGCAAAGACTCTCCCGGATCATTCACTCTTATGCTGCCGCCAAATTACACACTGCCGTCATTCACAGTGAAGTTGGACTTAGTGGATACGCTCGGCAATCGGTGGCGGGACAGTTGTGTTTTTGCCGTGGTGAAGACCGAATCGGTGACCGACACCGTCCGGAATGTTGCCAGCGATGTCGTCGGCCATAATGATGCCATGGTTGATGTTGTTGTGTACAATCCGATGCTCGCGGGCAAAGCGTACGATATCTGGTACGGCGGGACCGTTGCAGCTCCTTCCTGGACTCTTGTCGAGAAAAAACCGGTGCCGGAATACGCGGAAGTATCCGCGACATTAGACCCTCTCAAGAGCACCACACTGGCAACGGGCACAGGCCTCTTCAGCTTGAACGATGCCAAAGATCGCATTTCTGCTACAATTTCGATACAGGGAGTCAGTGGATCGAATCCGGCAGCAGCTCTCTTTAGGGGAACCCTGAAAGTTAAATCACTTCCTCTCACAGGAGGACTCTGGACGAAAACCGATGCCTCTGAGCCGTTGACCGATTCACTCGTCACCGATTTTGTGGCGGGCAATCTCCAGCTAAGGATTTCCACCGACCAGTATCCGCTAGGGGAAACAGCCGGCATGGTTACGGACGGACTCAACAAACGGAAATCACTCCCCACCGCCGCAGCTCAAAATTTTCCGCCACTTACGTTTGAGGAGAACCGGTTCGTCGGATTTTCAGTTTATTTGACTCCCAATCAGCTCGGATATGCGGTACAGCAATCTGCACCGACAAAATGCCCGATCATAGGGATCCCCAATTCTGAACAGACCTATATGATTCTTGGACCAACCGGAGCGCTTGCTGGAAATATACTGAGCGATCGGAAGGTTTCAATCAAATTCACCACCAATGAGAACTGGGCATTGGGAATATATCCTTCTCCGAATGACACTCCGTCAAAATCAAAATTTATTCGCGTACCATTCGCATCATACAAAGACACCGTTCGGGTCTGGCCCGTAGTGCTCTTGAGAAATCCCGTTGATTCTCTATGGAGTTGTGACAGCAACCAGACGGCGTCAGGCAAACCCGTCTTTGACAAAATTGCAGGAATTAACGATACGCTTGATGCGACGGGAAAAAGTATTTCCTACTATGGTTATGTCTCGACAGTTCCATTTCCTCCAACATCGGTTGCAAAAAAATCGCCCCTTGTTTCAGGAGCCAGTTTCATCGCAAAGGATTTCTATTTTGTAAATTTCAAATCGGACGGAATTCCTCCTCAGGCAGGAACGGTCATTGAAATGACTCCATTTGCCCGCATCAAGCCGGGCGACATTAAGCGAATCGTACTGCGCACGAACGGAGTCGAGCAAACAACTGACGGGATCATTCCCGTAAGCTATGCGCTTTTGCAGAACTATCCGAATCCATTCAATCCGGCAACAACGATTGAGTTCTCACTTCCCATCCAGGCGAATGTGAGTTTGAAGGTCTTCGATATTATCGGAAGAGAAGTCGCCGAACTGATACACGGCCAGATGAGAGCGGGAACTTTTCGGTTCCGATGGGATGGACGGAACAGCGTCGGATCATCGGTGGCTTCAGGAGTATACTTCTACCGCCTCGCGGCCGGGTCATTCATCGAGACAAAGAAGATGCTGCTGCTACGATAGTATCACCTGATACTAACCTACGATAGTATTCGCGGAGGACAAAACTACTCCTGCATTCCTTCAATAGGGATGCAGGATTTTTTTTCTTGAGAACTTAGTATAGCACCTTCGCTACGGATCGGCACGAACAAGAGTCCGTGACTACACTTGATATCTTCGATCACAGAACTGGAAACGCTCCCTAGACACCCTTCGCGCATCTTTCCATTTTGTCCTGCACTAAAAGGAAACAATCCGGCAACTCCCGGTGTTTGAGATTGTGAGAAATGCCCTGATTTCATTGATTCTGATGCCTGAATACGATACATTAAATAGATAGATAAGGAGCCAACATGAGTGAGATTCTTGAGGAACGAACGTCCGACCCTGTTACAAAAGCCCTTGATGAAGTGACTATCCGCTTCGCCGGAGACTCCGGTGACGGAATGCAATTGACGGGAATGCAATTCACGAATACTTCTGCTGAGATGGGAAACGACTTAAGCACACTTCCCGACTATCCCGCAGAAATCCGGGCGCCGCAAGGCACCACCTCCGGCGTGAGCGGATTCCAGATTCATTTTGGAAGCACAAAGATCAATACTCCGGGTGACCAATGCGACGTACTCGTGGCAATGAATGCCGCCGCGCTGAAGGTCAACATTCGCAGTCTGGTCGATGGCGGCGCGATCATCGTGAATACGGACGGCTTCAACGATAAAAATCTAAGGCTCTCCGGCTATACGGAAAATCCCCTTTTGAATGATTCCCTCTCCCATTTCAAAGTCTACCCGGTCGACATTTCGAAGCTGACCGAGCTGGCGCTGCAGGATATGAATCTTACGTCCAAGATCGTCGACCGGACAAAAAACTTTTTTGCCTTGGGAATGATGTATTGGATGTACAACAGAACGCCTGACGGCACCATCGAATGGATCAATACAAAGTTCAAGAGCAAACCGGATATCGCCGAAGCAAACAAGCGTGTGCTCAAAGCGGGATGGAACTTCGCAGAGACCACGGAAATTTTCAACGTCCGCTATGAAGTGAAGGCGGCCAAACTTGTGCCGGGCAGATACCGCAATGTGACCGGCAATTCTGCTGTCGCATTGGGCCTCGTTGCGGCGGCGGAAAAAGCAAAGCTCGATCTCTTTCTGGGCAGTTATCCCATTACACCCGCCAGTGAAATTTTGCATGATCTTTCCTCCTTTAAACGTTACGGCGTGAAGACATTCCAGGCCGAAGACGAGATCGCCGGTATCAGCAGCGCGATCGGTGCATCCTTTACCGGCGCGCTCGGCGTAACAACTACCAGCGGTCCGGGTCTCGCGCTGAAAACCGAAGCCATCGGCCTCGCGGTAATGGTGGAATTACCGTTGGTTATTATCAACGTCCAGCGCGGCGGACCGAGCACAGGCCTTCCGACAAAAACGGAACAGTCGGACCTGCTGCAGGCGCTGTACGGCCGCAACGGTGAATCACCGGTACCGGTGATTGCCGCGTCCACACCCAGCGACTGTTTCGATTCGGTTTTCGAAGCGGCCCGCATCGCCGTCAAATACATGACACCGGTGATGTTCCTGTCCGATGGATATCTCGGTAACGGTTCAGAACCATGGCGGATTCCAAATCCTGCCGACCTTCCCGACATTAGTCCAACGTTTGCGACAAACCCCGAAGGATTCCTTCCCTATCTGCGGAACGAAAAGACTCTCGCTCGTCCCTGGGCAATTCCGGGAACGCCAGGACTGGAGCACCGGATCGGCGGCCTCGAGAAACAGGACAAGACCGGCAATGTGAATTACGAACCCGAAAATCACGACATCATGGTGCGCCTGCGTGCGGAAAAGATTGCTCGCATTGCAAACGATATTCCCCCGGCAAAAGTTGACGGGGATGATCATGGTGATGTGCTCGTCGTGGGCTGGGGTGGCACGTATGGCGCCCTGCGGACGGCTGTTGAATCACAGCAGGCAAAAGGACACGCAGTCTCGCATCTCCATTTGCGATACATCAACCCGATGCAGACGAATGTGGGAGAGATTCTTTCCCGCTTTAAACATATTCTCGTCCCCGAAATCAATCTCGGGCAATTGATCAAAGTCGTGCGTGAACGCTTCCTTGTTCCCGCCATTGGATATAACCGGGTTGCCGGACTGCCATTTAAATCTTCTGAAATTGAACAAGCTATTGAGGACGTCCTCGGAGGGAAGCGCGTATGAGCACGCTCGTAGAACAGGTAGTGACGAAAGATCAGACGGCCACAATAAAATACACGACAAAGGATTTTCAAACCAATCAGGATGTTCGATGGTGCCCCGGTTGCGGCGATTATTCCATCCTCGCTCAGGTACAGCGCATCATGCCGGACATGAATATTCCGCGTGAGAAGATTGTGTTTGTCTCCGGCATCGGATGTTCGAGCCGGTTTCCTTATTATATGGCCACATATGGATTCCACAGCATCCATGGACGCGCAACTGCCATTGCCAGCGGCGTAAAACTCGCACGGCCCGATTTGAGCGTGTGGATAGTCACCGGCGATGGCGACGGATTGAGCATCGGTGGCAATCACATGATCCACCTCATGCGGCGCAACATCAACGTCAACATCATGCTGTTCAACAATCAAATCTATGGATTGACCAAAGGGCAGTATTCGCCGACATCCGAATTCGGGAAAGTGACAAAGTCCACTCCGTTCGGATCCATCGACTATCCCTTCAATCCGGCAACTCTCGCGTTGGGTTCGAGTTGCTCCTTTGTTGCGCGATCCATGGATAGAGATCCGAAACATTTGCAGTCCGTTCTCAAGCGTGCGGCAGAGCACAACGGTACATCCTTCGTGGAAATCTATCAGAACTGCAATGTTTTTAACGACGGTGCTTTCTTCAAATTGACGGAAAAGGAAACACGCGACGAATCCGTGGTCTATCTTGAACATGGCAAGCCTCTCGTTTTCGGTAAGGACCGAGATAAGGGATTGAAGCTCGACGGATTCACACCGAGTGTAGTTTCCCTGACCGACGGAAAACATTCCGTGAATGACCTGATCGTACACAACGAGCAGGATTCGACGCTCGCGTTTATTCTTGCGAACATGACGTACAATCAGGCATTGCCCCGTCCGATCGGAATCTTTCAAGCAATTGAACGCTCCACCTATGATCACGAAATGAGCCTCCAGATCAGCCGCGAAGTGGAGAAAAAAGGGCGCGGGACACTGGAGACGCTCCTGAACTCCGGCGAGACCTGGGAAATTCAATGAACGAACTGTTTTCCCGATTCTGGGGGGAAGTCTCCACCCGCAGCACGTTTGTCATTACCACGCATATCAATCCCGATGGTGATGCTCTTGGAAGCGAGGTGGGCCTTGCCGCGTATCTCGCTTCACTGGGCAAGCAGGTGATTATCCTGAACCATGACGGACTTCCGGGCAACTTTCAATTCTTGCAGGAAATTTTTCCGATCACCGTCTTCAATGCTGCAGAGCATGAGCAAGCCGTGCGCAATGCGGATGCTGTGATTGTTGTCGATGGAAATGCCCTTCATCGCATTGGGGCACTCGAGAACTTCGTTGCAGCATCGCGCGCGTACAAAATTTGCATCGATCACCATCCCGACCGGAGCGAATTTGCAGATTTGTTCATCATCGACACCTCGGCAGCCGCTGCCGGGGAAATTATCTACCAATTGCTTGCTGCACATGATCCGTCACTCGTTACGGCTCCGGTCGCATCCGGCCTCTATGTGGCAATTATGACAGACACGGGATCTTTCCGTTTTCCGATGACAGATTCCCTTGTGCATCAGATTACTGCCGAACTCTTACGATGCGGTGCAGATCCTTCTGGACTATTCCGGAAGGTATTCGAGGAAGGCCCGGCCTCACGCGTGAAGCTTCTCGGGCGCGCACTTTCCTCACTGGAGATCGAACACAACGGCAGCGTGGCGGCGCTGACGATCCGGCAGCAGGATTTTGCAGAGACTGGCTCCGTCGAATCGGACACAGATACGATGATCAATCATACATTGACAATTGGCGGCGTCCGGATGGGATTGCTGTTTGTGGAATTGCCGTCGCTTGTCAAGATTGGGTTCCGCTCGCGCGGCGACCTGCCGGTGAACGAACTTGCAAAATGTTTTGGCGGGAATGGTCACAAGAATGCGGCGGGTGCGAGAGTTTATGGGCGCCCGCTTAAAGAGCTGAAGGCCGATGTCTTCGCACAGGCAAAGAAGTTTTTGTAGTGTCAATGGATTAAGTTTTCTGAAAAGATGTCACGCATCGTCATTCTGAGCGAAGCGAAGAATCCATTCTTTAAAGAATAATTGTAATTAGATTCTTCGCTTTGCTACTAATGACATCAACGAAAATCGTCCCTCGACGCACTCATCCCACAAAGAACGTGGGATTCGTTTGCTCGGGATGACGAACATAAGGACGCCGAGCGGAGCCGAAGCGTCCAAGACGATGGAAGTCATTTTATTGAAGACAAAGCCAACGTCTTTGAATCGTCCTACTAATGACATCAACGAAAATCGTCCCTCGACGCACTCATCCCACAAAGAACGTGGGATTCGTTTGCTCGGGATGACGAACATAAGGACGCTGAGCGGAGCCGAAGCGTCCAAGACGATGGAAGTCATTTTATTGAAGACAAAGCCAACGTCTTTGAATCGTCCTCGGGATGACGAGTGTTGTTTATTTTAAAGCCGAAGATAACGTCTTCGTATAGACCTCAGACAAACAAAAATATTTGTCAGAGATTTCACATTCTTCATGTTCAAATATCAACATCTCCTAATCGGTCATCAGGCCATGAAAACACGCGTCGGTATCGAATCAAAACCCATCCACAAAGTCAAAGCGGACGCCGCCGCACTTTTTCTTTTTGAAGACGAGAAAGAACGCAAAGCGCAGCTCGCGGCATTCCATGAGAGCGTCCGGACACTTGTTGCCCCGGCGCTCGCACTCGGAGATTTTAAGGGCAAAGAAGGGGAATCCCTGATTCTGTACAGCAACGGCGTAATGCCGGCACCGCGCCTGATCATCGTCGGAATGGGAAAGGCATCGGCTGCGACTGTCGAAAAGCTCCGGCGCGCGGCGGCACAAGCGGCTCGGAAATCTTCCGCAGCACAGGCGGAATCGCTGGTGATCCAAATTCCCGACCGGAACACTCTCCCGGAAGTCCTCCACGATCCCGCCGCCGTCACACAGGCGCTGACGGAAGGAGCATTGCTCGCGCTGTACAAATTTGAGCGCTACGTCTCGACTGCAAAGGAGAAGAAAAACGTCAAGCAACTGATGTTCCTTCCGGACTCTTCCACAGGACTTGCCGGAGCACTCGAAGGCATCTCTGCAGGGAAGATAATATCACGAGCAGTCTATCATGCGCGGGACATGGAGAATACGCCCGCTTCCGATCTTTATCCGGAGATCCTGGCAAGTGAAGCACGTGCCGTAGGAAGAATATGTGGATTCTCGACCACCGTGCTGAACGTAAAAAAGATCGCATCTCTCAGAATGGGCGGAGTGATTGCGGTCAGCAAAGGAAGCTCCCACGAGCCCCGGTTCCTGATTCTGGAGTACGGAAAGAAATTCAAACCCAGCGGCACGCAGGTTCTGGTTGGAAAAGGAGTTACATTCGATTCGGGAGGAATTTCATTAAAGTCCGCCGCCGGAATGGCCGAGATGAAAATGGATATGAGCGGCGCTGCAGCGGTGATTGGAGCCTTTGAAGCTGTCGCACAGCTGAAACTTCCGGTCCACATCATCGGTCTGATTCCTGCAGTCGAAAACATGCCGGGCGGCGGCGCATTGAAGCCCGGCGACATTCTGCGTCATTACAGCGGCAAGACGTCCGAAGTGGACAACACGGACGCAGAAGGCCGGCTAATTCTAGCAGATGCACTGGGATTTGCCGAACGATTCAAACCCTCCGTTGTCGTCGATCTTGCAACTTTGACCGGTGCGTGTGTTGTTGCCCTCGGCCATGTGGCCGCAGGGATGCTCGGCAACGATCAGAATGAAATGAATGCAGTGAGAGATGCCGGTGAGAAAACGTACGAACGTGTCTGGCAGATGCCGATGTTTGATGAGTACGAAAAACTAATCAAGAGCGAAATTGCCGACGTGAAAAATGCCGGCGGCCGTTGGGGCGGAACGATCACCGCCGCCTTCTTCCTGAAAAAATTTATCGGCGACTATCCATGGGTGCATCTCGATATCGCGGGTACGGCGATGCTGGAAGAAACAACCGACTACGCCACGCGCGGAGGATCGGGATTTGGCGTTCGCCTGATGACAGAATATCTGAAGTCAAAAGCTGCTGCCTCGGTACAAAAGAAAAGTATAAGAAACCGGAAAACTTAGAAGCATGAAATTTCTTCCACTCGGCGGCGCCGGCGACATCGGTGCTTCGTGCTACTATATGAATATTGCGGGAACCGGCATCATCATTGATGCAGGGCTCCATCCGCAGCGGTACGGACTAGAATCCCTGCCAAAGTTCGAGATCCTGCAGGACCTACCGGTGGATGCCGGCCTCATCACCCACGCGCACCAAGATCATCTTTCCGCTCTTCCCTATCTTGTCCAGAGACATCCCTATATTCGCGTCGTAGCGACGCCTCAAACACGCGGCATTGCGGAACTTACGCTCCACAACTCCGTTTCGATTCTTCGGGAGCAGCTCAAGGGAGATGAAACACTTCGGCCGTACAGTCACGAAGAAGTGGACATGCTTGTCCGCAGCATCGAATGGAAATCGTACCGTGAACCGTTCGGCATCGAAGGATACCGCCATGCGGCCCCACACCCGATCACGGGATCATTCCATGATGCGGGACATATTCTCGGCAGCGCCGGCATTCTCCTCGAACACGAAGGCAAATCCATTTTCTTTACCGGCGATATCAATCTGACACCGCAAGCCATTCAATCCGGGGCGGTCCTCCCAGATCAGAAAGTGGACACGCTGGTTCTTGAATGCACACATGGGGCAACGGATTCGCTCTTCCTTCCCGTCTGGGGACGCGAAGCGCAATCTATGGCACATCGGGCAAATCAAATTCTCGCCGGCGGCGGAACAATTCTGATTCCAGTGTTTGCCTTGGGGAAACTGCAGGAAATGTTATGCACGCTCTGGCAGCTGATGGAAGCAGGCACTCTCTCACGCGCCGATCTATACACCGGCGGAATCGGACGAAAGATCAACACCGCCTATGACCGGAATAGATACGTTGTGCGCCGGGTCAACCCCGACTTTGAGCTGGCGTCGGTGATGCAGCAGGATCTGTATGAGATCGAAAACCTGGATGAACTTTTTCGGCAGCCCGGCATCGTACTGGCATCCAGCGGCATGGTGGTGGAAGGAACACTCTCGTATCGCCTCGCATCGCTGTGCCTGAAACATCCGAAGAGCGGAATTTTCATCGTCGGATATATGGATCCTGAAACGCCCGGATACCGGATTTCACAGGCGTCGCGCGGAGATCTGATTCAATTGACTGCCAGTGCGGAGCCGGAATCCGTACGATGCTCCATCGACAAATTCCGATTCACTTCCCATGCACGGCGTGAGGACCTCCTTGCTGTCGTCCGGCGACTGCGCCCTTCCCAAGTTATTCTTGTGCATGGAGATGAGGAAGCCATACATTGGATGGGAAATGCAATTCTTACAGAACATCCCGGCATGAAAGTCAGAGCCGCGGAGATCGGCAGCATGATCGCCATCGATTGACAGATTGATTCCCTTGCGTTTCGCCCTCCTTCTTTCTATCTTTTTGAAGCCATGAAACAAATTTCCATCGCTCAAAAAACTTCGCGGGAAAGTCGCTCACACGCCACAAAGATACAAAGACACAAAGAAAAACATCCTTGTGTGTACTCTCTTAGTACCTTCGTGACTTCGTGGCGACGTTTTTCGATCTTATTGTTGGCATTTTCTATTGCCTTGCTACTTGATTCTTCTTCGGCTGTTTTCAGCCAGGAAATGACTCAACGCCCCCCGATAGCCGGTGGCGATGTTGCCCGGTTTGAGACGCAGACCTTCGTTTCCGATTCCATGAACATTCGGGTGAGCATTCTCTACCGTATCCGCCACGACTTGTTCATCTTCACAAAGGATACAGCGGAATTTTCGCCGCGCTATTCTGCGGCGGGAGAACTTGTCCTGGAACTGCTCGATTCCACAGACGCTTCGATTGCCCGGCAATTCAGGTCCATTGCACTGTACAGTGATGACAACATCATCGTCAACCTGCGGCGGCACTCTCTGGAGGGCGTCCTCTCCTTCTCCGCCAAGCCGGGAAAATATACTCTCGTTTGTACGATAGAAGATGGGCAATCACCTCGGGAAGTCTTAAGCAGACGCCAGCCGCTCTTCATCCCACGCCGGAACAAACGGTCAATCGCGTATTCCTCGGTTCTTGGTGTTAGAGAATTCGCCCCCGCATCCAATGGAGGATACCATGCCTCCAATATGGATCATGGAATCATGCTGGGTGAAAATTCCGGAATTCTGCTGCAGCTCAAGCCGGACTTCCAACTGAAGCAGTTGCGTCTTTCACTCCAGCGATTCGAGGGGGAGGATGAGAAGACGCCTGTTCTGCGCGACACACTCGTCTCCTTCAGCTTCGAAAACGGGAAGTCCATTATTCTGCGGGACGGCAGCACCTCGGGAGTCGAAGCCCAGCTGACAGCGGGCACGACTTCGGCAGTATTTGTTTCTCTTCCCTCTGCATCCTGGAAACAGGGACGCTACTCACTCCGACTTGCATTGGACGGCACCGACACTGCCAGCATTTCGCAGGAACTTTTTGTGCGCTGGCCGCAAATGCCCCAGTCCCTTACCGATCTTGATTTTGCCATCGCTGCCATGAAACACTATTTGTCCGAAGAGGAATACGACGATCTGCGCAGCGGTGGCCGTGCCACACGCATCAATAAGTTTGAGGATTTCTGGAAGAAGAAAGATCCGACGCCGGCAACAGCCTATAACGAAGCAATGGCGGAATATTTCCGGCGGGTGGATATCGCGTTTGTGCAATACAGGACGATCAAATCAGACAACGGCGTTGCAACGGACCGCGGAAAGATATTTATCCTGTACGGTACTCCCACGACAGTGGAACGCACTCTCGATCCGGGTAAAGCACCGCGCGAAATTTGGAAATATCCCTCTCTCGGTAAGACGTTTATCTTTGAAGATCCGTCCCGCCAGGGAGAATACACACTCATCTCACCAGAGAATTGATGAAACCACGTATTGCCATCACCATAGGCGACTTCAACGGCATCGGCCCCGAAGTCACGCTCAAGTGTCTTACAAATGCAACGTTGATGAAAACAGTTGATCCGATTCTCATCGGATCCGCCGAAGTCTTCGTAGCCATCGCAAAAAAACTGAAGATCAAGAAGACGTTCAGCGTCGTTCAAAGCGCGTTGCAAAAAGTTCCGGCAGGATCAATTCCCGTCTTGAACGTCTTCACTGCAAGGGAGAAGAATATCCAGTATGGAGTTCTTGCCCCCGACGCCGGTGTCTGCTGCGGCCGGGCGATTGAACATGCGGTCCGTCTCTGTTTGGACGGCAGCGTTGACGCAATGGTGACCGCGCCGGCCTCCAAAGAGGCGATGCATCTGGCTGGATACAATTTTCCGGGTCAAACGGAAATGCTTGCGATGCTCAGCCGTTCCGATCGCGTGATGATGATGTTCGTCTCCGATTCGATGAATGTGGGACTCACAACAATTCATTTGCCGATCCGCGAGGTGGCCGATAATATCACTGCTGCCCGCATCATCGAAAAGCTTGAGATTCTTCACGGAGCTCTGGTGAATGACCTTCAGATCAAGACGCCATCAATCGCCGTGCTGGCGCTCAATCCGCACGCCGGGGAAAATGGCATGATGGGCTCGGAAGAGAAAGTTATTATTCTGCCGGCCATCCAAAAAGCCGTTTCCCAGGGAATCAATGCCGCCGGGCCTTTTGCGTCCGACGGCTTCTTTGCGACCGGCAAGCAGAAAGAGTACGATGCGATTCTCGCGATGTATCACGATCAGGGATTGATTCCCCTTAAAATGGAGGGCTTCGACAACAGTGTTAATTATTCCGCGGGCCTGCGCATCATCCGCACGTCGCCGGACCATGGTACTGCATTTGATATTGCAGGTGAAGGAAAGGCAAGTCCGAAAAGCATGGCAGCCGCCATCAGGCTTGCACACACGATCGTCGATAACAGAAGAAAAAAATAGCACCTATGGTAAAACTCTCGAATGTCACTTTCGGATTTAACGGACAGCAGATCCTCGATCATGCATCGTGTGAAATTGTGCGCGGCGAGTTCGCATCACTTGTCGGCGCAACCGGCAGCGGCAAGACGACGCTTCTCCGTCTGCTTATTATGGACTTGATTCCGGCATCCGGAACGGTAACCGTCGGCAACCACATCTCGCACATCATCAAGCGAAAGCAGATTCCCCTGCTGCGGCGCAAGCTGGGCATCGTGTTTCAGGACTTTAAGCTGCTGGAAGATCGCTCGGTGTATGATAATGTTGCATTTGCCCTGTACGTCACAGATGCGCGCTCTTCGAATATTAGGAAGAGAGTGCTGCACGTTCTGGCACAGGTGGGATTAAGCCACAAAACAACCAGCATGCCGAATAACCTCTCCGGCGGCGAACAGCAGCGTGTTGCCATTGCACGTGCACTGGTGAACGATCCCTTCCTCCTGCTGGCGGACGAACCGACCGGCAACCTTGACCCGACCACGTCACTCGAGATTTTGAAATTGCTAAAAGACATCAATGCGGAGGGAATGACCGTCCTGATGGCGACGCACAATTATGATCTGGTGCGCAAAGCCCAAGGCAGGATCATTCAAATTAAGGATCGGAAACTTCAGGAAGTGCAGTTGAAGGCCAAATAGCGACAATACACTTTGCGCATAGACTCAGTACATTTTCTGCGCAATCCGTACAATCTGCGTGATCTGCGATCATTTTCAGGACACCGATTCCACCCGGCGCACTTCCGGTATATCATGCATCAACGCACGCTCGATGCCGGCGCGCAATGTCATGAGAGACATCGGACACCCCTTGCAGGCGCCCGTCAGGCGCACTTCCACAATGCCGTCTTCGGTTACACGGACAAATTCAACGTCGCCCCCATCCTGTTGCAGAAAAGGACGCACGGTTTTCAATGATGTTTGGACACGCTCTTCAAACGATTCCTGATTCATAATTGTGTCAATTATTATTGAGAGAAATATCGATAGAGGGCGCACCGCCCTGTGAAAGATTGCTGATACTGATTTGTGCCGCAAGGCTCCTTGCGATGTCCGCGATGATTTTTGCCTGCGGGCTGTCCGGATTCGCTTCAACGATTGGACGTCCCGTATCGCCGCTGACGCGGATATTGGTATCGATCGGAATTTCTCCGAGGAACGGTACGTTCAATTCTTCGGCGGCTTTTCGTCCGCCGCCGGCATCGAAAATATTCTCGCGATTGCCGCAATGCGAACAGACGAAGTAACTCATGTTCTCGATGACACCGAGGATAGGAACATTGACCTTTGTGAACATCGCCATTCCTTTTCGCGCATCCGCCAGTGAAATCTCCTGCGGCGTCGTGACAATCACCGCACCCGTCAGCGGAATCTGCTGCACGAGCGTCAGTTGAATGTCTCCGGTACCGGGAGGCATATCGAAGATGAGGTAATCCAATTCTCCCCATTCGACATCGGACATGAACTGACGAACGGCGCCGCTCGCCATCGGTCCGCGCCAGATGACCGCCTGCGTCGGATCCACTAAAAATCCAATCGACATAACCTTCAAGCCGAACTTTTCGAGCGGCAGAAGTTTTTGATTATGCATGATAGGCTTCTCTTTTATGCCCAGCATCAGCGGAATGCTCGGCCCGTACACATCGCAATCGATGAGTCCAACGCGGGCACCCTCCTGCGCCAACGACACGGCAAGATTCACCGCCACAGTGGATTTTCCGACGCCGCCCTTACCGCTTGCCACGGCGATGGTATTCTTCACACCCGGAAGCAACATTGCCGGCTGCACCACCGCACGGGATGAGACGCTCGAGCTCATGGTGATGGTGACCGTTCCGACGCGTTCAATATTCTTCCGGATGGCCTGCTCGGCTTCCGCCTTCATTTGATCCCGTACCGGGCAAGCCGGTGTAGTCAGTTCGATTGCAAACGAAACATTCGTCCCTTCAATTGCCAGATCTTTAATAAAATTCAACGCCACAATATCCTTATGCAGATCCGGATCGCGCACATTCCGAAGCGCCGTGAGGACATTTTGTTCTGTTAATGCATTCATAGACAATTCACCCACTGATTATTAATTGTTTTCAAAAAAGGGCGGTGCTTTAGCCACGGTTTTTTTGCCACAGAGATCACACAGAAAAAGAAGAGAACACAGAGAAAGATATCAATTCATAATTCGAGACCTCTGAAAAAGTCATTACGAGGAGCGAAGCGACGAAGCAATCTCTTCAAAACAAATGAAGACTAAGATTGCTTCGACAGAAAACGTCTCGCAATGACTTAACTCTGTTCTTTTTCAGTGGTCTCAATTCATAATTACTGATTGATCTCGCTCGGTCGTTTCCATTCCTGGACCCATCCGGTTTGCGGCGACACAGGGGGCACGGCGATAATGCGTCCGCCGAAACCGATATTACGCCAGGTAAACATGCTGTTGAGTGTCGTCGGAACCTTTCGCAGCGCCGCTTCATTGATCGTCACGCCATATTTCTTCGCCAGGCTGCCAACATATTTGTCCAGCGTCCGCGTCGATTTTTCGCGCCGCAATTTTGCTTCCACCTGTTTCTTCACTTGATCAAAGGACTGCTTGGCCGAATCAAGAAATTGCCTGCGTCCGAGAAGCTTGAATAACGTAAATCCTTCGCGGATTTTGAGCGGGCCGACCAGTTGTCCCGAATCTGCCGAGGAGGCATAGAAACCGAGATCGCCATGTTCGGTAATCGGGAAAAAGCCGGATTCACCGCCGGTTGCAGCCCACTCCTTCCGTTCGGTGAACTTCTTCGCAAGCATTGCCATATCCTCACCTCCAGCAATTTTCTTGCGCAGACTTTGTGCGAATTCAAGACTGTCTGTCAGAATCTCCCGCACGTTTACTTCCACTCTTGCACCGAATAATTCTGCATTCTTCTTATAATATTCCAAGACTTCCCGATCCGTCACAGTAATGGTGTCCAGAATCTGCTGCATCAGCAAGTGCGAGTTTCTGTTACCGGACCAGACTCCGACATCGTGGCGTACCTGTTTCGATTGCTGGAGGTTCTTTTTCAAAGCATCACGGGCCAGAAATTCATTCTGCACAACCGTTTTGATGTTGTTGTTCATTATCCCATAGACGATCGGCTTTTGCAGCGACGGGAATGCAATTTGATTGTATTGAAGATTCTCAAGCAACTGACCGAAGCTCATCGCGCCGCCCGGCATTACAATGAAATCCCGCTGCAGGAACGGTCCGGTATGCTCGCGAATCCGTTGAAGATCCGTATTGGCAAGGAAGTAGATATTCTTTTTTTTGTGGTCTAAAGAATCGGAGGTCATGATCGAATAGACAGAATCGGCAAGAAGCCTGAAGAGTCCCGTGTCCGCTTCTGCGCGTGCCTGCAGCATCAGCGAAGAGAAGAACTTACCGGCCAACGTATTCTCCTGCCGCCCGCGGATGATCTTCTGCACATGCGTCACCTGATCCGGTCGCGACATGTTCGCATAGTCATTGTTCGTGTATTTTTGCTCGAGACGCAGCATGACCCAGCCGTATTTCGGCAGTTCTATCGGTTTCGAACATTCTCGCATCTGAAGCGCATATGCCGCATCTTCGAGCGCCAGATCATCTCCTCCGTATTTAATCGTCACGGTATCCAGAGGAGCGTAAAGCGAGTCTTTGAAAAATGCAAACGTGCTGTCCCGATTTCGGCTTGCGGCGATTTTCTTCAAGAGCAGTTCACCCTCCTGCTTTGAAATCAAGGCAAGAATGGAGACTCTCAGATCGAAGGCATAACGGCGCAGCGCCGCAGCAACCTCCGGTTGTGTGATATTCGTTTTCTCGGAGACTTCCCTTTTATACAGCTCATCACGGGCAAAGAGGCGTTCAGTGGAGTACTTCTGCATCGCCGACGCAGTGTCGTCCCCAATTCCCTTTTCTGCAGCTTCGTACGAGAGGAGCTTTTCAGCAATCAACGATTGAAGAAATTCGAGCTTTGTATACTCATGCCGGGCTCTGTTCTCCTTCTGAGGCCATGGCATGAGCTCGAAGCGCTCCAGAAAGTCCATCCCGTTAAGCACTTCTTTGCCGACAACGGCAACCGTATCCTGCGGCATCGGCTTCCCGAGAAATTGTGCAGGAGTGTTATTCGGACACTGCAATATCAACGCGGCAAAAAAAATCGTACGAACGAACATACTTTTCATGAATTGCTACTCCACTTCTTTTCCGGTCAATTTTCTGAGCGCTTCGCGATAGAGTTGAGCGGTTTTTTGTATGACATCATCCGGAAGCATTGGTCCGGGCGGTTGTTTGTTGAACTTGATCGAGGTAAGATAATCGCGCACAAATTGCTTATCGAAACTTTCCTGTCCACGGCCCGGCTGATATTTATCTCGCGGCCAGAAGCGCGATGAGTCGGGAGTGAGCAACTCATCGATCAGGATGAGTTCCCCATCCATAATGCCGAACTCCATTTTTGTGTCGGCAATGATGATTCCCTTCTCTTCAGCAAATGCCGCGGCCTTGGAGAAAATAGCGATTGCCGCATTCCGCGCCTTTTCGCTGATGGCGCGGCCCTCGATGTGGATCATCTCATAGAAAGAAATATTTTCATCGTGCGCGCCCAGTTCCGCCTTTGTCGACGGAGTGAAAATAGGATCGACGAGTTTCGAACTCTCCACCAATCCACCCGGCAAGGGAATCCCGCACACCGTTTGCGTTTTTTGGTACTCTAGCCAACCGGAGCCTGAGAGATATCCGCGCACGATGCATTCCACACCCAGCGGACGAGTCTTCCGAACCAGCATACTACGCCCGCGAAGTGTGTTTGCATGCGGAGCACATTCCGGGGGAAAATCCTTTACATCTGTGGACACCACATGATTCGGGAGAATGTCTTTTGTATAGTCGAACCAAAATTCTGAAATCTGTGTGAGCACCTGCCCTTTCCATGGAATTCCCTGCGGCATAACGACGTCGTACGCAGAGAGCCGGTCCGTGGCCACAATCAGCAGATGTTCGCCGGCATCGTACAGATCTCTGACCTTGCCCCGCTTCAGGAGTTTCATCCCGTGAAACTGCGTTTCAGTAATCACCATGTTCTTCATTCCTCGAATGTGCATTGAATTGCAAGAGCATGTTCCAATCTGTTCAAATATTCTTTTTGCGGCATTTCTATCGCACCCATGCTTTTCAAGTGCGGCGTCTGAAATTGGGCATCCAAGAGCCGGTATCCATGCTCTTTGAGGCGCTGGACGAGCATCACGAGCGCTGCTTTTGAGGCGTCCGGCATTGTTGAAAACATCGATTCACCAAAAAAAGCTCCACCAATGGAAACGCCATAGAGTCCGCCGACAAGCCTTCCTTCACGCCAAGATTCCACGGAATGCGCAAACTTCATTTGATGAAGACCTACATAGCTCGCAATGATCGCCTCCGAGATCCATGTTTCCTTTCTTGCCGCACACGCACGCATCACCGCTTCAAAGGCCGTGTTATACCGGAACTCAAAGATCCTTTGACGCAATTTGCGCTGCAGGCTGCGTGAAATCCTGATGCCGTCCAGCGGGAACACCGCCCGGTTATGAGGTTCGTACCAATGGATTTCCCCATTGGCGCTGTCCGCCATCGGGAAAATACCCTGGCAGTAACCGGAGAGAAGAACGTTCGGAGGAATAATTCCCTGGGCCATTGTCCGGCATGTTTAGCTTTTGTAGAAGTTTCTGACCCAGCGATGCTTTTTCAATTCTTTTTGCAGTGAATCACTGAGGAGGCGTCCGTCGGAAACTTCTGCATTGGATTCCACGTGGGCATCGGTTCTCATACCCGGAATCGCCGTGGTGATTGCCGGATGGGAAAGGATGTATCGAAGTGCCAGTTCCGGCAGCGTCCGTGCTTCGGCGCCGAGTAATTGTTTCAGCTTCTCGGCACGTTCAAACACCTGCTGCTTCCGTTCGCCGCGGAAGTAATCGTTGCGCCAGTCTTTGTCCGGAAAGACCGTTTCCAGCGTAATGCGTCCGGTTAATCCTCCCTCATCAAACGGCACGCGCGCAATGACGCCGATGGAATGTTCATGACAATACGGAAGAAGTTCGTCTTCGGGCGATTGATCGAAAATATTATAGATCACCTGAAATGAATCAACTAATCCGGTCCGGGCAGCCGCAAGTGCCGATGCAGGTTCGTGATCATTGATGGAAATACCGAACGCGCGGATCTTTCCGGCACGTTTCAGAGTCTCCGCCGCCTCCCAGATCTCGTCCACAGCGACCCAATCATCACGCCAGACGTGCAGCTGTTGCAGGTCGAGCCGTTCGAGACGAAGATTCTTGAGGCTCGTATTCGTGCAGTCGATGATGTACTCCTTTGTAAATGCTTCATGCGATGGCACCCCGGGGCGCGCCGGCCATTGCATGTTCTTCGGCGGCACTTTGGATGACACGTACAACTGCTCGCTGCTATCCCGCAGCAGTTTGCCGATCAGGACTTCACTGTGACCGTCGCCGTACACCAGAGCCGTATCAAAAAAATTGATGCCGGCATCGACGGCCTTTCTGAGTGCGGTCATAGATTCCGAATCGACGGCACCAAGCCACATTGTTCCGCCGATGCCCCATGCTCCGAAACCGATCTCGGAGATCCGTATTCCTGTTTTGCCAAAAAGTCGATAGCGCATATTATTCCTCGAATGGGTTTTTTATTTTGGGTTTTGATTTCATTGCACTGTATGTAACAAACATCTCTTCCAGCCGTTTTTGTGAGAGCGTATCGAGATCTTCATCGTCCTTGTTGCGCTTTTCGTACATTTCGAAAAGCGCAAGGTCGTCACGGCTCATAAACCTCGTCAGATATTTCAGCTCGCTGATACGCTCCTGCTGTTCTGTGTACGTCATTCGTCGCCCATGCTTGTTCCGACTGCACGCGCCGTTCGAACGAGTTCGCCATCCTCCGGCACGAGCCGCTGTTGTGCAACTGCTTCGGAAATCAGCACCGACGTCACCCGCAAGCCGCGCAGACAGACCATGTGGCCGAACTTTCCCTGCACGGCAAGTTCCACCGCTTTTGTTCCGTAGCGTGTCGAGAGGATGCGATCGAATGCTGTCGGACTTCCGCCGCGCTGCAAATGTCCCAGAACGGTGACTCGCGTTTCCAAACCTGTGTCGGCAGTGATGCGGCTCGCAACATGCTCTCCGATACCGCCAAAGCGGACAGGATCGGTCCGCTTGATGTCGGTTTCTTTCACCACCACGGCTTCGTCTGCAGCTTTTGCACCTTCGGCAACGCAAATGATGCTGAAGCGCTTGCCATGTGTACTGCGTTCAATTACTTTGTCGAAAACAGACTGCCACTTAAATGGAATTTCCGGAATCAAGATAACGTCTGCACCGCCGGCAAGTCCCGCCTCCAATGCAATCCAGCCGGCATAGCGGCCCATCACTTCAATCACCATAACACGATGATGGGAGGATGCGGTCGTGTGCAGGCGGTCAATCGCCTCCGTTGCAATGGACATCGCGGTATCGAAACCGAATGTCTGATCGGTCGCGTCCAAATCGTTGTCGATTGTCTTGGGAACGCCGATGATGTTCATGCCCATCTCGCCCAGCGAGTTCGAGATGTGCATCGTTCCGTCGCCGCCGACCGCGATAAGGCAGTCCAGTCCCCATCCTTTGTAATGCTTCATTGTCCGCATGGATGCATCGACAATCTCGATACCTTTGATGCCGTCGCTGGGATAGTGGAACGGGTCCCCTTTGTTGGACGTCCCCAGAATAGTGCCGCCCAATCCCAAAATCCCGGATACATCCTTTGAGGTGATCTCGCGCATGCGGCCTTCGACAAAGCCTTCAAAGCCGTCCTCGATACCGATGACGTTGATCCCGTGCTCGTCAATGGCACATTTCGCCACGCCGCGAATGACGGCATTCAAGCCGGGACAATCGCCGCCGCCTGTTAGAATACCGATTCGCTTGACTTTTTTTTCTGCCACAGCAGACCTCTAGGGATGTGAATTCCCACTCGTTGAAATATCGTTCATGATACGTAAATAGTTAGCACATGCTGGCCTGGTAATGGAACACGGATGAAACAGATAAGACGGGTTCACACGGATTTGATTTTCTTAACATAAAAGTTCCATTTTTATCAGTTCGAATCCGTTAAATCAGTGTCATCCGTGTTCTATTATTAAACCACTGAGTAGTGACGAAATATTGTTCACAATATACGAAATCTCCGTGTCATTTCATTACAGAAATTGAGATACCGCTCTTTCCATCCGATGTTTTTACCGATAGACTTTGTGAATTGGAGTCGAATTTCCATCCCGATTTCTCTTTTTCTAGTGATAATACAGCCGTTGTCTTTTTGCCGCCGACAAACACAGTTGAAGGCTTCTTGTCAATCCCGTACAGCGTAAAAACCACAGACCTGTCATATATCTGGAAATTGCCTTTCGGTGCTGACTGTTCGATCTTCCACCCCTCCGGCGCGGCCGCCACCGTGACATTCACAAGCCGAGAATCCCCCTTTTGATAGGCGAAGCTGATGCCGTCATCCTCGTAGAGCGTACCCATGGCATTATCGGCAGGAAACATCTCATACGTTAGCGGATCAACGGGCGCTTGATCGGTAAACTGCACAACCTGCTGCATTGGAATGATAGAACCGGCTTTCACATAGAGCGGGAGATAATCAATTGGTGCATCGACATTCATCCACTTTCCGCCTTCGATTTTTTTCTTCGTCCAGAAATCGTACCAGCTTCCGCCCGGCAAATAGACATCACGGGAGATAGCCCCCTTCGTAACAACCGGCGCGACCAGTAGTTCGCTGCCGATCATGAACTCAGACTCGATCCGGTAGGTTGACGTATCAAACGGAAACTCCAGCATCAGCGGACGCATGATCGGCAATCCGTTGAGTGACGAAGTCTGAAACTGTGTATAGAGATACGGAAGAAGTCTATAGCGAAGCTCAATTGATTTTTTATTGACCGCCTCGAATGCTGCGCCGTATGACCAGGGTTCCTGATCCTTGCTTCCTGTTTCCGTATGAACTCTGCAGAATGGCAGCAGCGCACCATACTGCAGCCACCGCGTGAACATCTCACCCGTCGGATTTCCGATGAAGCCGCCGATATCGGGACCCACAAACGGCTGGCCGGATAATCCAAAATTCAGGCACATCGGGATTGCCATGGCAAGATGAGCCCAGCTGCTGACATTGTCGCCCGTCCAGGAAGCCGAATAGCGCTGCACACCGGCATAACCGTCGCGTGTTAAAACAAATGGGCGCTCCTGCGGATTGAGCCGGCGCAGTCCTTCATACGTGCCGCGAATCATTTCCATTCCATACACATTGTGAAACTCCGCATGATCGAGCACATGCCCATCCGCGTCATGCTTCATGTCGAGCGGCATCGTTTTCGTCGGGACGTCGAACACCGAAGGCTCGTTCATGTCATTCCAGAATCCCTTGACGCCGGCATTGACGAGATCCTTGTACAGTCCACCCCACCACGCGCGTGTTTTCGACGATGCAAAATCGGGAAACACGCATTCACCCGGCCATACTTTTCCAAGGTACGGTCTACCGTCTTTGTCGTACACAAAATGTTTTCCCGCCGCACCTTCACGATACACCCAGTAGTTGGTATCGTTCTTGATGCCGGGATCGATAATCACCACAATTTTGAATCCCTGCTTTTTCAAATCCGCGAGCATCTTCGGCGGATCCGGAAAATTTTTCTTGTTCCACGTGAAGACGCGATAGCCTTCCAGATAGTCGATGTCCAGATAGATGACATCCGCCGGAATATTGCGTTTTCTAAAATTCGACGCAATGTCCCGCACTTTCGATTCAGGGTAGTAGCTCCATCGGGACTGCTGATATCCCAGCGCCCATTTTGGCGGAAGATTCATGCGGCCGGTCAGTTCTGTATATCTCTCAATGACTGTCTTTGGATCGGGCCCGTAGAAGAAATAATAATCCAGCACTCCGCCGTCGGCGCCGAATGAATAGCTGGAGGAAGATTCTTTTCCCATATCAAACGTGGAGCGGAAGGTGTTGTCGAAAAATATTCCGTATGCCTTCCCGTCATTGAGTCCGATGAAAAATGGGATGGTATGATAGAGCGGATCGGTGTCCGGCTTGTAAGCAGGAATGTCGAAGTTCCAGTTCGTCATGACAAGGCCGCGACGTTCGAGTTGTCCAGCTTTTTCTCCAAAGCCGTAGTAGCGCTCCTGCGGCGGCATTGTTTTCCAGACACGCACTTCGGAGCCGTTCCAGCTCATTCCCCGCGCCGGATCATCCTGATTGATGATCGTGCCTTCCGGCGTTTTAAATGTAATGCGTACGGGCTTTTTTGATATTTCAACGATCATGGCAGGAAGGGTGATTGTGACGCACAGCGAGTCTTCCAACAATGTATGCCGGGGCAGGTTCCACAGAGACTTGGCCACCGCCCAGGACGGGATGTCTGCCTCGGTTCCACGGTGCAACCGAACACGCACAAGATCGTCCGCCAATGGCGTTATCTGGACTTGCGCTTCTCCGCAATATAAGACGATCTGCTGATCTGAGTTTAAGACCATGACTGCATTGCCAAGCGATTTCCATTCTGTCTGTGCTGCCCTGGGAAGCAGCAATCCCATAGCGAGAAGAAGTATTGAGATCTTTTTCATAGACTTTGTAGGAAAGATTATTGGTATCTGCTCAGCTTGTTCGTCATCCTGAGCGAGCTGAGCGTTTTTTGCGAAGCAAGTCGAAGGATTCCATCATTCCGCACTTCGACTCATCCCAAAAAAAACGCGGGATTCGCTCAGTGTGACGAAATTATGATGACGCTGAATAATTACGATTATTTGTTTAATGTTTTTTGCCACCGAGATCACAGAGACCACAGCGCGGCTCGGTCGCGATGTGATCTCTGTGGCAAGCCTTTTTCTTAATTGCCGGCCATCACCTTGTCCAGAATGACTTGATTCCGCAAACCGATTTCTCCGGGGATGGGAGATTCGGTTCGATTGAGTATCGAGGAGGAAAAGGCGGTCACTTGCGTAACATAAAGATTCGGTATTTCGATCTCCTCCGTCTCTGTTCCTGCTTTTTTGCCGTCTTTGCCGGTTGTAAGCGTTAATGTCACCACGGCATTGTTGTGTGTGAAGTCGAACGCCGAGAGCGTACCCGCTGTTCCGACGATTTCGATAAACGTGCGGCGGTACGATGTTGCGTAGGAACAGTAGATCGCTCCAACCGCGCCCCGTGAAAATTGAAGCGTGATGGACGCTGTATCTTCTGTTCGTCCGTCGGCGGGAATCGGCGAGAGAAACGCCTTCGTTCCGGTCACTTCATCGTTCAAAATAAATTTCAGCGTATCAAGGCAGTGCACACCAATATCGAACACCGGCCCACCTCCTGCGACCTCTTGATTCTTTACCCATAGTCGCTGGCTCATCGATGCGTCGTACATAAAATCCGCCCGTGCATACGTCACGGTTCCGATTGCGCCGGAATCAATCAACGCCTTCATCCGCACGGAAAGTGGAGACAAACGAAGCATGTGTCCCACCATCAATTTTACTCCCGCCTTGCTGCATGCCTCGATCATCGATGCAGCTTCACGCTCATTCATCGCCATCGGTTTTTCCACGAGAACATGTTTGCCGTGACGTGCAGCCGCCAGAGTTTCTTCACAATGCGCGGCGTTGGCCGAAACGATATAGACAGCGTCGATATCGGGGCACGATGTTATCTCCTCGACGGTCGCAAAGATCTTTAGGATCGAATAGGCTTTCGCCTTCTCTTGTGCAGCGGCGAGCGATCGTTTCTGAATCGCAATCAGTTCCGAGTTTGGCGAGGCCTGAATTGCGGGCGCAATTGAACGCTCCGCAAACCCTCCGAATCCGATAATTCCATAGCGAATTTTGGACATAATTTCCGTTTCTCCTTGTAAGAATGGACAATTGACAATCGCTTTTTTTATTCAACTCATCCAGTTAACCGTACTTTCCGGATTCCATTTAATCGTCGTCTTCTTGAGCTTCGTAAAGAATTCAATTGAACTTTTTCCCGTAATATCTCCGGCACCGAATATTGATTCATTCCACCCCCCGAATGAGAATGGTTCGCGGGGAACGGGGACTCCGATATTCACACCGATCATTCCCGCGCTCGCATGTTCCATAACATATCGTGCCGCGCCTCCGCTTTGGGTAAAGACCGAAGCAGCATTTCCGTAGGGATTTGCATTTTCTATTTTCAACGCTTCGTCCAGAGTGTTTGTGCGCATAATCGAGAGTACAGGGCCAAAAACTTCTTCCCGGGCAATTTTCATATCCGGTCGGACAAAATCGATAACCGTTGGACCGACGTAATAACCATTCTCTTTTCCTTCGACTTTGGCTCCGCGTCCATCAACCAAAATCTTTGCACCCTGTTGTTCGGCTTCCGTGATATAAAGCTCAATTCTTTCCTTTGCCTGTTTGGAAATGACGGGCCCGAGGTTCTTACCCGGAATAATTTTTCTCGCTTCATCGCACAGGCGTTTAACAATATGATCGACAGCACCGACTGCAATCATCGCTGAAGCAGCCATGCACCGTTGACCGGCACACCCGCTCATCGATGCGGCAATATTGGATGCGGCCATTTCTTCATTTGCATCGGGGAGAACAATGAGATGATTCTTCGCGCCACCCAGACAAAGTGCGCGTTTATAGTGTGATGTTGCTCTTGAGTATACAATCTTTGCAACTTTCGTTGAGCCGACAAATGTGAGTGCATCTATTCCGGAATGATCACATAATGCCTCTACTGCATCCTGACCACCGTTGACAATATTGAAAACTCCATCCGGTAATCCCGCTTCTTGTAGAAGTCCACCGATTTTGACGGCGCTCAATGGAACAAGCTCCGATGGTTTGAGTACCATGCAATTGCCAAGGATGAGTGCATTCGGGATTGTCCAATGTGGAACCATGGCGGGAAAATTGAACGGAGTAATACAGGCAACAATACCAACAGGATACCGATCGATTCTGCATTCAACACCGCGGCTGACTTCCAAAATTTCGCCGGTTGTCATTTGCGGCATCGAACAGGCGAATTCTGTTACTTCAATGCTCTTTTCCACTTCAGCCCTTGCTTCGCTCAATATTTTGCCATTCTCCAGAGTAACAAGTCCGGAAAGTTCTTGTATTTTATTTTCAAGCAGAGATTTATAGCGGTAAAACACTTGTGCTCGCTCTTTGATCGGCATTGTCGACCAGAGCGGGAAGGCGCTCTGTGCTGATTTCACGGCTTCATCCACTTCCTTCATTCCCGACAGCGGAACGCTGGAGATAATTTCACCGGAAGCCGGATTCTTCACGGGGAGGGTTTTTCCATTTAATACCCTGATGAATTTTCCGCCAATAAAATTATCTACTGTTGATATACCCATACTATCGTCCTCTGAAATTTGGTGATTGCATTCAAAGTAAGCGGATGGAGACGGAAAATCAAGTTCCCATTTCCTGTCGAATTGACGCATTGCGTTGGAACCGAACGTCACGTGGACGGGTGGCGACATCGTTTCTCGACTTACCTACCCCACCGACGCATACACTCCGGCATTTCTCTCCGGATAACTCTCATACACATGCTCGAACACTGCCGAGCATTTCTGCCGATACAATTCCTTCGTGTAGGATCGGGGCAGTCCTCCATCCAGCTCGTCTTCAATCGCGAGCTTCAACTGCGAGCGCGCTGCGGATTTCCCACGCCAATTCAGCACCAACAATTCCTTCACCTTTTCAAGAAGCCGCCGGGCAACTTTTTTGATTTCACCGCGCTCGTCGTCATTCAGCTCCGGTGCCGGACGTGTGAGGATGTCAAAGATGACTAATTCCTCTTCCGTCATGTTCTCCCGGATATGCCGCTGCTGCTCATCGGTAAGCGCTCTGCTCAGGGCAACCAGTTCCTCAAATAGTTCTTCGATGTTGCGGCTGCCGGCGTTGTAACTTTCGATCAGTTCTTCAAATTTCTGCTGGAAATCCGCTCTCGTCTTGTTCAGTCGCAGGAGGGTTTCCAACTGCGCACGGACCGCAGCTTTCAATATTTCGAGATCTGTATTCTTCTTGTTGGATTTCTCAAAGCGTTTGCGAAGTGCGGCAAAATCTATCCTGGATAAATCAATCATCGGTGTGCGCGCCACTGGTTCTGATACTCCGGTGATGGAGGCGTCAAGCAATTCTCCGACTTGCCCCATGATCGCCGCTATAGTCACTGGATCCGGATTCAGCTTGGCGCGAATACCATCTGCAATAGACGCGATGCAGGCAACTTCTCCTGCAAAGGCAACTGCTGCGGGATCGGGCTTGACTGCTCCATACAATGTTCGCACGAGACGTTCATGTCCCAGATACTCCCGCCGCAGCGGATCCGGAGAGATCAATGCGTTTATCGCTCCGTCGATGAAATGCAGACGCTTGAAGTCTTTCGACGGCAATTCTGTTATCTGTTTAAGTTTCACGCCATGTGCGGCGCAAAAGTTATTCGCATTCCGCAAAGCATCGCCCAGTGCTTCAACCAGCTTCTTCTTGTCCTGCACCGGTCTTGCTCCGCCCTGGCCCAGTCCATAAATGGCAAGCGCAGCTTCGAGCGACGCAAAGACGTTGGCATAATCGACGATCAATCCGCTGTGTTTGCCGGGAAATACTCTATTCGCCCGCGCAATGGTCTGCATCAGCGTATGATTGCGCATCGGCTTATCCAGATAAACAACCGAGCAGCTCGGGGCGTCGAATCCTGTCAGCCACATGGCACAGAGAAACACAATTCCCAGCGGATCGGTTGGATCTTTGAACTTTTCATCCAACGGCGGCTGTGACTCGTACATCCGTTTGCGGTGCGGAACGATATCCAGCCCGAGCTTCTTCATTTGCTCGATTTCGTTTTGTCCGGGAGAGACGATTAATGCCATATCCGTCTTTACCAAAACATCCAGGCGCTTCTGCAATTCGGCAAACTCTGCTCGTGGCAGATCGAATCGACGGAGTTCCTTCTGCACTCGTTCCAGCTCGGCCTGCCAGTACTTACGCACTTTGTCGTACATCTTCAGCGCGGTCGCTTTGTCAATGGAGACGACCATCGCTTTGCCAATAAATCCGCGGCCGAGATAATGGTGAACGATGTCTTTCGCAATGGTTTCCAGCCGGTCGTCGCGCGTGATGATGTGATACTGTCTGCCGAGCTCCCGCTCAAGTTTCGCCTCCTGCTCCGGTTTCAATTCGGCCTCTTCAACGAGTTTATAGATGTCCTCATTGAGCTCGGGATTGACCAGCTTCAATTCCGGCGTGCGGTTCTCATAAAAGAGCGGCACCGTCGCGCCGTCTTCCACGGATTGCTGGAAGTCGTAAATGGAGACGTAGTCGCCGAAGACGTTCTTCGTGCGCTCTTCGCCGACGATGAGAGGCGTGCCGGTGAATGCAATAAACAGCGCCTTCGGCAGCGCCGACCGCATGTTCATCGCCAGCGTATCGTACTGGCTGCGGTGTGCTTCGTCCGTGATCACGACAACATCCGGACGGTCGCAGAGCATTTCCGGCGTCTGGAATTTATGGATGAGTGTAAAGACGTAGCGGTGATTCCCGCGCAGCAGCTCCCGCAGATGGGCGCCGCTCTCCGCATGGCATTCATCCCCTTTAATTGTTCCTGCGGCTTTGAATGTTTTCGCGATCTGGATATCCAACTCCACCCTATCTGTGACGACTACAAATGTCCAGTTCCCCGGCAGTTTGCGGAGCACCTTTTGGGAGAAGAAGACCATCGCAAGACTTTTGCCGGAGCCCTGCGTGTGCCAGAAGACTCCCGCGCGTCCATGCCCGGACTGACGCGCGCGCAGCATTGAATCGATGGCATTGTTGACGCCGAGAAATTGATGGTTCTGCCCGATGATCTTCACCACGCCGGCTTTGTGTTCGGAGAAGACGGTAAAGTTCTCGACCAGATCCAGCAGACGGGCCTTGTCGCATGTTCCCCGTATCATTACTTCCAGCGATACACGGCGCGGTTCTTTCTCGCTTTCGATACGCTTCCATTCAAAGTAGCGCTCCCAATCCGCCGTGAGAGAACCGACGCGACTCTCCGTGCCATTGGAGGCAATGAGAAATGCATTATACCAGAAGAGTGTGGGGATTTCTCTTTTATAGTGTGTGAGATTGTCATCGAATGCAGAACGCGCCGGCACTCCCGGCTTCTTCAATTCAATGACCACCATCGGAAGGCCGTTTACAAATCCGACAAGATCGGGCCTGCATGTGTACAGCGGACCGGTCACACTGAATTGACCGACCAGAAGAAAATCGTTCTTCGCCGGTTCTTCCCAATCAATGATGCGCACACGCTCTGTCTTTTGCCCGCCATGTTCACGGTCCGGCACGGAGACCTTTATGCCTTCTTTGAGCAATGCATAGACATCGCGGTTGGCCGCTTCCAGACTCATCGCCGAACGATCGCGCGTGAGTTCATCGATAGCGGTCGCAATTGCCTCCGGGGGCAGCGCAGGATTGAACCGATCAATAGCTGCGCGCAGCCGGGAGAGAAGTACAACCTCGCCCTTTGTTTCGCGCTGTAATGTGCCTGTCGGACCATACGTCTCTTCCAGAGCAACAATGGTCTGCCAGCCGATCTCTGAGAAGAGATTGATGGCGGGTTGTTCGACAAGAAGGTCTTCAGTGTAAGTGTTATGCATGTTCACGGATCTTATGGATTCAGCGTTTGAGTGACCAGATTCAGATTCCTAACACCAGAAGCATTCGGAGGTGGATCCTTAAATACCCTCACGTGCTTTGCCTTCTCAGTCACAATGTCAGGCCTACCCCTTAAGGCATCATCCAGTCCCTTAACGGGCAACTGGACCACTTGCGTCGTGTATAGTCCATTGCCGTTGTGTGAATAAATAGTTCGCTTGTACGCTTCATGGTAAGGAGAAACGGCAACAGATCCTCCATAGAATCCAGTATTACACACTATCACATTGCAAAACACCGTTCGAGAAAGTGAATCGGCAAGAGACTTGAACATTCCTAAGTCTTTATTGTACGCAAGAACTAGAAGATGGTGTATGCGGCCCCTATACATGACCGCTCGTTCAAGATCCATAAAATCGTAGCATATACTCACTCCTATTCTTCCATACCTTTCAACGTCAAACACATAAACATTTTCATCCCCCATGAACAACCAAGAGGGATTAAGTTCTCTCAAGGCTCTTTTCTCGCCGGGTGCACCGTGTGATTTTCCGAATATTAGTGTCGTACATCTATGCGATGGCTTTCCTTTCCAAAAATTCGCCGGTATGAAGACAATTCCTTCATTCCTGGCTGTTCGTGTCGTTCGATCCAAGTTGTAGTCCACACCAACAAAAGCAATAACATTGAGGGAGCAAACCAATCTCGAAAAATCATATACACGCGTCCTTGGCAACGATAACTCCGGAAGGACAACTATTTTCGGCCGCGCATCCCCATCTTTGAATGCTCTCATAGCTTTACATATCTCTTGCCACACATGAGCGTCCTGCGCTGGAGACATTTTCGGCCAATGTATGGTTTTGGGCCAAGCCAATTCTTTATTCACTGTGGTCTGGATAATACCTACCGACAGGTAGGGTTCGTAGTTCATTATATTATTCATTAATACTACTCCCCTCCACCATAGGCTCAAATACCTTTGTCCAGTCTGGCTGAGATAGTTGACGTATGCTGATTGGTGTAAGCTGCCTTGCCCGGTGGTTAATCGTTGAAAGTTGATTGTTCTCCAGCACAGTTTGACATATTGTAATTGCGTTGCATACTTGATAGGCCGTGAGGAAGCTTATTGGATCATGCAGTGTGTCATTGTCGAGATAGGTATCCAATTGGGGTTGATTAAGAATGAATAAGTTTTCCATCGCTCTCGGTTGCAAACAACCTTGCAATATTCCAAGAGTCCACGAAGAACACGTCATCTCTCTAAGCAGCAGTCTTGGCAACAGACTGAGGACGTCAGCGTGTCCAGGTCCATTCCATTCACATGGCAATTCAAAATTGTGTTTTAGAAGACCGTAGAGCAACAACCCAAGGCCACGGACTTGATTGATGGAGGCGAATAGCAGATTTTCCTGACTCGTGACCGGAGTATATCGGGAGTCAGCAATACGTTGGTTTTGGGGGACAACAGTAATCCGTGTTTTCGAATCATGAGGACGAATGATCGCCATCCATTGATCCCAAGTTGGCGCCACTTCCTTCCCCTGACTCTCTAGCCATTTTCGCGGTAGTTGAAAATTCGCCGGATGAAAGAACAGATGGCTTGGCGTACCCTTCTTCGCTCGAGCGACATAGCGCATCCCGAATACTTGTGGCGCCGAAAATTGTTGACCAATCTGGCGGACAATTTCTAACGCAGTCCATTCACCAACTCTTGGGTCTGCAGGATCTAAAGCAGAAATCTTCTTAATTACCTCGCACCACTCTTGCAGCGGTACATAGGTACCCTTGTCAACTGATTGAATGTTTCGCAAAGCACGGCCAATTGTAAGATTGCTGCTCTTTAGTGAAAACTCGGGTGTAATATTTTGATTTTGCCTTAGAACATCGTGCCACCAACCCGCCATTTGTGCCACATTCCGTGTAAATAACCTATCACCGCACATTTCTCGAATCACATTCGATGGAACATCGAAAGGAAAGAATCGCCAAAACGTAAATGATTTTTTTGAGGAACCTAGGCCTTGACCTAGTCTGAATACCCAGTTGTCCGGACGCGAAGAAAGGCTCCTGAGTGAAGGTCGAACCGCCCACCAGACCCAATTCAATCGGCGCCCGCCATTCTGCTTGGCATTTATACAATTCTCTCCCATCACGATGAGTCTACTTGGCAATAGAACTGTGTATTCTGTTTCTCTTTGTGGAGAGATCCTGAATATCAAATCAGCACAGTATATACCAAAACAGAATTGTTCCCAGCTAGCATGGACAAACCAATTATATTTCTCAATTATCGGTTCTGTCCATGTCGTATCAACTATATCTAAAAGAAATGAGCGCGCCGCTTTTTTTCGCCATTCCGCGATGTCTGGGTCACAACATATTCGTGCTGCACTAATTGCTTCAACACCTAAGAGTGAAAACGTATTAGCCATCAAATATTCTGCGGCCAGAATATTTTCCTTTTTCACATTCCAAATATCGGATAAGATTCCTCTCAATCCCTTCACGCCGGTTTGGCGACACATTTGTATTGCACGTGTCCAAAGTCGAACTCGATCGGGACGTTCTTGGAGAACTTTCCGGAGAAGACTAAAGGCCCGAGCGACTTCCCGATCGAGCTCCGCAATTTGTTTTTCCAGTGTCTTAGTAGTCGCAGATAATTCTTCTTCCAATACAGAGCGACGTTCTGGCAATAGCTCTGTATCGCCTAGTTTGGCGCCTAGTTCTTGGCGGCGACAAGATAACTGCGCGAGTTGAGCGTTGTTTGAAAGTCGACACTCCGCCAACCGCATGAGCCGCGTCGCCGCAAACGAAAGGCGCGTCTTTTCTGGAATCTCCGCTTCAGGAAGATCGACCAAAAGCATGTGCTCAAGTTGATCACTCAGAGAAATAAGTTCTGATTCTTCGAGCAAATTGAAATCAGTTCTAGCAATTGCTGAAACAAGTGCAAGCGTTTTTGTCATCAGTGGGGTGGGGAATTCCGGATTTAGTTTGCATTTTGATGCAGCTAATTCTCTTGCAATCTTAATCCCCCTCCTCTCATTCTTTTGACAAGAATAGAATTCGCCCAATTCTTTCGGTTCAATCTTCTTTGGATTGAGCTTAGCACCTGTTCCAGAATCCTTTAGTAGATGTATGTATTCATTTATCCAGTTATTGAGATCGTCAAAGCTATAAGCAAGAATAATATGATCATCAACAAAACGGAAATGGGCAACGTTGCGTTTTTTTAATCGTTCTGCAACTTCGAGGTCTACCTTAAGAAGTCCAACATTGGCTAGAAACCCTGCTACATAGAGTCCTGTCGGAATATGGTTGAATGATCGTTGGCGGGCATTCAGTCCGACGCTATCCAGGTGCGAATCGGACCACCCTTCCGTGTCCAGTCTGAAACGTATCATTGAGCCGATCAGCCTCTGTGCTTCTGCCCTAAATTCGATTGGAAGAAACTCCACGATGTTGTTTTTAATTGCATCTAACTTTAGTGAAGGATAAAACTTTTTCAAATCGATACTACACCAGAAAAGCTCTTCCTTACCAGCAACAGGTTTGCGCTCACTCCAATATTCTTTAAGGACAAATGGACATCGATATTCGGCTTTCAGTCGCACTTGAAGATCTAATTCCTCTGCATCCTCTTCCGGCAATTGATTGGATGATTCGTCTGCCTTGGCGCTCATCGCCCGAGTAGCCAAATATACATGTCGTCGAAACACTGGCCAGCTTTGTCTAAATGGTAGATAGATTTGTCCGGAAGAATGTCGATAACGTCCTATTTTTCTAGTCCGAATTCCGTCTTCTTCATCCACCCAAATACTTCGGAAAAGTCTGTTACCATAACTCCAAGCAGGCATCTGCCTATCAAGATATGGTCCCACGACATTCACAACAGCTGTCCAGGCAACCTGGTCTCTCGCTGCAATATGGAAATACTGTCGAACTTGCTGCTTACCATCCTCCGAACGATTCTTTGGAAAAGCCATTGGCCGTAAAGGGCTGAGATGATAGCGCCCCTTTCGGATCTGTGCTGCTATCATCTGGAGATTCTGCTCCAGCTCAACCTCAAATCCCGCTAGCTCAATTTCGTCGATCCATACATCCCCCGGTATCGCAGCACGCCGCACTTTTTCCCATGCCCATCGCATATTCAGTTGGTCGGTTACCTTTTCTAGAAAGCTCATGCGCCTTTCCTCGATCCTGTAAGAACATCTGCGACATCTTTGCCTTCGGGCAATTGCATGCACTGCACCGCTTTACCTCGCTCCATGAAGAACGAAGAAATGTCCTTTGCGAACTTCGCTCCGGCTTTATCGCCATCACCGAGTATAACGACACTATACTTCGAAAAGCGGTCAACCCATTCGACGCGGAAAGAAGTTGCCCCGAGAACTCCCACGGCAGCGACACCTTTTGACTCAAGGGCAAGTGTATCGGGAACGCCTTCGCACATATGAATTAACTTTCCGGCACGGGTAATTCTAAGTCTATCTGAGTTGAATAATGGTTTAATGACTCCTCGAGGGTTCAGAAATTTCTTGTTGCCTTCGAACATCCGAGCTTGAATATATGTTATTAAACCTTGTTCGCTGAATGGGAATAATATTGCATATGAGTCCCACACAAGGCGTGTTGGATGGCCATCCCTTCCCCATGCAATCCCGCTTCTATAGACGCGTGATTCGCCCCACACAGATATAAGCTTTCGCAAAGCATAATCTGGATCGCGTAGCTCTCGGAGTTTGAACAGCGTCGCAGTCTCTTTTGAGATGCCGTGCTTGTCTAGATACTCCAGTCCAGTCAGACTTGAAACGCCAGCACACTTGTTGATGAACCACTCATAAATCTCTGGGTCGGCGGCAAATTCTTGCTTGGATAGATTCTTCGATGAGACCGCACCGATTATTTTTTTTGGCATAGAAACTTTGCGATGTTTCGATAGTTTGCCGTACTGATTGCTGACGTTTATGCCATAATTGCGATTAAACCACTCGAGAGCGGCTTTGAAATCAATCTTCTCTAATTCCATTACCAAGCCAATTGCATCGCCATATTTACCACATGCACCAAAGCATTTCCAGGTGTTTTTTTGCCTGTGAAACGTCAGACTAGGTGTGGCTGTATCGTGTCCCATGAAGCACATCGCTTTTCCACGTCGGACTTGAATCCCGAGCCGCTGTGCGACATCAATAATGGGTATCTGCTTTATTTGTGATAGGTCGGTTCGATCGTTCAATGTTCAATTCTCACTAAGATCTAGCTGCCCCGACAACAATCGCGGCAACAGTAGATCGCGTGTTTGTTTGAGATTCCCTAGTGCAAAGTATGATTGAGAAATACGCGCAATCATCGGTGTCACAATCGTCTCATAATGTTGCAACAAGGAGTCAGGCGGTAGGACGAGCGGCATCTCTGAAAGTGACCCGTCCCAGACCGCATAGGGAATCGTTGCGCCTTGACTATGGGTGTTTGCATACGCAACGGTAGTTTCCTCAAATGCAGTCATTGTGGCAAATGCACTCCAATGTGGTCGCACAGGCCTAAAAACAAAACACGTTGTTCGGGTAACGCCATCAAAAGGCGGTATTGAAACCTTGTGAAAATAGGGGCGCATTGCACCAAAGAGGATATCGCCTCTATCAAACAACTGTAAACTGCTTTGTGCCTCATTGATTTGCTTCGCTTCCAGCAAAGCGAGGCTCTTTGAAAGTAGGCAATCTATAGGAACATATTTTCTGCCTTCCAAATGCACACCTGGCTTAGTCGTTCTACGATTAAAACTGAGTAGATCGCGCAACCTTTTAACCTCCCACCCCTCCGGTATTTCCCCCAACTCCGATTCAACCCACTGCACCTTTTCATGTCCGGGAAACCGGAAATGCACAAACCACTCGCGGTAGAGCGCACGGGCCATCGTCTCCAAAATCTGTATGCGCCGCTGGTTGTTCTCGATCAATTCGTCATAAGCAGAGAGAATGTCGGCGATTCGCCGCTGCTCAGACAACGGAGGCAAGCTTACAGGGAATTCTGGAAAAGTCGTTAGGGGTATGCGATCAACTGTCGCACCCGTGAGCATATTCCTTTGAATGATTGCACGCCATGCGTCCGTAAAGAAATAGTAAAGCAAAAAACGAACATCTACCTTACTCGTATCGGGTCGAATCAATGCCATTCGACGGCCTAGACAACCTCTGAATCCAGTTGGAATGATAGCATACCGATTAAGGGTCGCCTCGTACGTAAAAACTAAATCTCCAGGCCTTGGTTCAACTCGGCGCGTCCATTTTTGGAAATCCTCCTCTGCGATATGGCGTATGTCCGAAAGATCCAAACAGCCATCGTCGGTGACATTTTTTATCCCCAAAAAAACAGGCCCAAGCTCCGATGGCTTTGGCGTTGCATGGGGCCCATCGTATAATCCCTCATAGAGATTCTTTATCGGCACGGTTTTCCACGCTGCACGAGACATCATTGATCTCCAAGGGTCTGTACTTCGCTACGGGCGATGGTTTGTTCGAGATCATTTGTCTGTGTTGCGATCATATCGAGTATCGCCCTTTCAGGGCTTGATGATTTTTAGATTCTCGGCATTTCCCGGGGCGTTGTCCCGATCCCGGGGCGTTGCCCCTTGTTCAAGTGTCGCAGCCCTTTAGGCTGCTCATGTGTTCCTTCCTGCCGATTCGCCTCCCGGGGCGTTGCCCCGGGTTGGAAGTCGCAGCCCTTTGGGCTGCTTGTCTGCTTCATCTTGGCAATTCATCATTCCTGTTCATGCGTCGCACGATAGCGCCGAAGGCGCGGCTACTCTTGTCCCCGGGGCATCGCCCCCGGATAACCATCGCACACGCACCATCCCAGCCCTGAAAGGGCGAAACTCAAGCAATCATACGACAGCGCCGAAGGCGCGGCTATTCTTGAGCCCCGGGACAGCCATCGCACCCGCACCATCCCAGCCCTGAAAGGGCGAAACTCTACCAATCATACGACAGCGCCGAAGGCGCATAACACGCGGAGGGTTGGGCAACGCCCAACCCGGCGTGCCGACACCATCCACCCACGAACCATCGCACCGACGCTGCGATCATTGCAGGCGATGGTTTGTTCGAGACTATATATCTGTGTTGCGATCATTGTGAGTATCGCCCTTTCAGGGCTTGATGATTTTTAGATGCTCGGCTTTTCCCGGGGCGTTGCCCCTTGTTCATGAGTCGCAGCCCTTTGGGCTGCTCATTTGTCTCATCCATTGATCTATCCATTCTTCCATCGGATACAAGCGCCGAAGGCGCACAACATGCGGAGGGTTGGGCAACGCCCAACCCGGGCTTCGATTGCCACCCACCCACGAACCATCGCACCGACGCCGCGATCATTGAGGGCGATGGTTTGTGCGAGATCATATGTCTGTGTTGCGATCATAGTGAGTATCGCCCTTTCAGGGCTTGATGTTTTTTTAGATGCTCGGCATTTTCCGGGGCGTTGTCCCGATCCCGGGGCGTTGCCCCTTGTTCAAGTGTCGCAGCCCTTTGGGCTGCTTTTCTGCTTCATCTTGGCGATTCATCATTCCTGTTCATGCGTCGCACGATAGCGCCGAAGGCGCGGCTACTCTTGAGCCCTGGGAATGATCCAAGCGGAGGCTCGATCAATCCCACACATATCTCTCATCATACTCCACCTTATAGCGCTCCAAAATCTTACGATACTCATCTTGGAACATCATCTTCCGATGATGCGCCTCCTGATTTTGGATGTATCGTATCACGAGGCTGGCACGCGATTCATCGACGGAGAACGCTCCATATCCCGCCTGCCATGAAAATCCCCGCACGCCGCCTGCAGCCTTCATCCATTTGGAAGAACTTTTCTTCACTTCCTCCACAAGCTTCGCCTGCGTGATCGTCCGGCTCAGTGCGCAAAGAATATGAATGTGATCTGCAACTCCTCCTGTTCGGAGTGAGACACATCCGAGATTGTTCAGCGTCCCCACCATGTATGCGTGCAATTGCGGTTGGATCTCCGGAATGATCAATGGCGCGCGATATTTGGTACTGAATACAACATGTATCAACACTCTGGAAAGTGATTGCGGCATAGAAATTCCCCCCTTTCAATGCTTAGACTATGATTATGATTCCAAAATCTCCGCTACATTTTTTTGCTACTCGATCCCAGCCTTTCTCTATCTGCGCACAATCAGCGCAATCCGTGTAATCAAACTGTATAATCATCGCCCCTTCGAAACCCTATATACAACCTTCGATTCTTCTACATCGAAACCTATCCGCCGTTTCGGCGCGTTCGGTGGGGCCATCAGTTGACGAATGGCTTCAAATACCGCATTGATTTTGCGGTCATGAGACTCATATTTTTGTTCCAGCTCTTCGAGTTTTTGCGCAAGATCTTTGTGTGTTGCGAGAATCTCCCGGAGCCGCACAAACGCCCTCATGATCTCGATGTTGACCAACACGGCACGCCGACTGCGAAGCACACCGGAGAGCATTGCAATCCCCTGCTCGGTAAATGCAACCGGAAGATACTTCGAATGCTCGCCCCGCTTTAAGGCGCCAAATTGGCGCCTTAAAGAACCATACTCTTCTACAGTTAGTTGAAGCATAAAATCATCCGGAAATCGCTCTTTGTTCCTTCTGACGGCGCGCTTCAGATCATTTGTCTCCACACCGTAGAGTTCCGCAATATGCGAATCGAGTATAACTTTCTGCCCTCGCAGCAGAATGATCTTTCTCTCTATCACTTCCGGTACGGCAATGCCAATTCCTTTTTTCATTGTCCCCTCTTGATGAAAATAGATTTCTACCCTGGCTTGATCATGTTTCGAGAATCTCCGCAACATTCTTTGCAATCGTCGCCTCAAGTTTGCGGGCCTGGGCGTCTAAGGTCTCGAGTTCTTCATTCAGTGTCTCCAGCTGTTCTTTGAAATCTTCATCACTGACGACTTCTCCCGCCGCTACGCCAACGTATCGTCCCGGATTGAGAGACCAGCCCTGTGCTTCGATATCTTTGACTGTTGCGGCCTTGCACAGTCCGGCAACATCGGCGTACTTCGGCTTCTTACCGAAGATCTCTTTCAGCTTTGCTTCGGCCTCCGTACCGCCCAGCGTGAAGTCCGTATCCTCGCCGCGATAGAGACGAACCAGATTGGCAATGAACCCGATCTGCGCGGGCGTCCATTCGCGATGCGCACGATCGATTTGCCGGTAGATGTGCCGTGCGTCAATGAACAGCACGGTGTCCGCACGGAATGTTGACGGTCCACCCTTCGACTTCGCTCCGCTTCGCTCAGGGTTGACCGAGCCTTTGGCTCGGTCAAAGAACCACAGCGTGCACGGCAGCGTGACCGTGTAGAACATATTCGGCCCCACGGCTACCATCACATCCACCGCGCGGGCTTCGATCAGCTGCTTGCGTACTTCCTGCTCGGAACTGCGGGCATCGGAGGCGGAGTTGGCCATCACGAATCCGGCTCTTCCTTTGGTGTTCAGCGCTGAGTAGAAGAGCTGTATCCAGAGATAGTTTGCATTGTCCGTGCGCGGCAGTCCGAACGGGAAGCGGCGGCCCGGCCCGGTGGAGTCTTTGAGGCGCTCCTTGTCCACCGCATTCACATTGAACGGCGGATTCGCGAGCACAAAATCAAAATGGCCGGTCGCATCGTGCGGATCGTCGTAATAACTGTTCACATTCCCGCCGTGCCGTATCTCTCCCTCCAAACCGTGCACCGCAAGATTCATCCGGCACAAACGTCCCGTTTCGTCCGTCTTCTCAATCCCGTGAATGGAGAGCTCGGAGGAGGGATTCTTCTTGTGCTCCGCAACGAAGCGCGCCGAGGAAACGAACATGCCTCCCGATCCGCAGGCAGGATCGAGAATTTTGCCGTGATACGGCTCGATCACTTCGGTGAGCAGACGCACGATTGCCGAGGGCGTGTAGAACTCGCCGCCGCCCTGTCCTTCGGTCATCGCAAACTCGCCGAGGAAGTATTCATAGATCCGTCCGAACGCGTCGTAGTCCAGGCTTGCGGGAATCTCAGAGACTTTCTTCAGCAGTTCCTTCAGCAGCGTGCTGGTGAACAGATTGTACGTTTTGGGAAGAATACCGGCCAGCTGCGGATTCTGCTTCTCGATCTCCCGCATGGCAGTGTTCACCTTCGCACCAATGTTCTCCGCTTCGGGACGATTGAGCAGATAGTCGAAACGCGACTCCGGCGGCAGATAGAGGATCCCCTTCGCATGATACGCGGCCGGCTCATCCACGCGCGAGCCCTTCCGCGAGGAGGCGGTCTCTTTTTCCAGCGCTGCCCGCTGCACAAGAAACCGCACTTCTGCAAATCGGAGAAATATCAATCCCAGTATCGGACCGGAATACTCCTGCGCCTTCAGTCCGGAGTTTGCGCGGAACTGATCGGCAGCGTCCCAGAGGCGCTTCTCCAGTGTTTCTGTGGCGGTGTCTTTTTCAGATGGTGCTATCCATTGCATGGCATTAACTCTTTTCGAATTGAAGACTGTTCTTCTCAGGAGTTTGGATCATAGGTCTTGTTCTATTAGGAACTGATGTTACGCAAAACGGAGTTTATTACTCGGAAGCTGTACGAAAAGTCATTTTTGTCATTTCGAAGGAGCAAAGCGACTGAGAAATCTGAACAAAAAGAAAGATTTCTCCCTACGGTCGAAATGACAAAGACACTCTTTATACAATCTCCCATTGAAATATGAACCACGCGTAACATCAGTTAGGAATGCAAAAACCCGCAAGATACTTACAGGAAGCACATCTCACGGGTCTCTCCACACTACACGACATCGGTAAACACCCCGGCTTTCCCGTTCTTATCGTCGTAATAAATGTCGGTTCAACGTACCGAAAAGCAGGGGGAAATGCAACGTTCTACATCGATTCCGCTCGATCTATCGTTCCCACTCTTTCCCTGCACATCGATCCTGACACTGTCGAGGCACATCTTGGCGCTGTCGAAGTGCATCCTGACTTTGTCACCGTTCATATCCTGACGCCGTCGAAGTGCATCCTGGCACTGTCATTGTCTATCCTGACGTTGTCGAAGCGCATCCTGAAGCTATCAAGGCGCATCCTGGCACTGTCACTATCCATCCTGACACTGTCGAAGGGCATCCTGAAGTTGCCAAGGTGCATCCTGAAACTTCCAAGGTGCATCCTGAAGCTGCCAAGGTGCATCCTGAAGCTGCCAAGCTGCATCCTGATGCCATCGAGGGGCATCCTGGCAATGTCATTGTCCATCCCGACGCCGTCGTGGTGCATCTTGGCTTTGTCACGGTTCATCTTGATACTGTCGAGGTGTATCCCGCTGCTATCACCGTTCATCCTGACGCTGTCGCGGTACATACTGACGATGTCACAGTGCATCCTAGTCCTATCAACATCTGTCCGGACGCTGTCGTGGTGCATCTTGGCTTTGTCACGGTTCATCTTGATACTGTCGAGGTGCATCCCGCGGCTATCACCGTTCATCCTGACACTGTCGTGGCGCATCTCGGCGCTATCACCGTTCACTCTGACGCTGTCGCCGTGCATCTTAACGCTATCGAGGTGCATTAGTATGGCAACGCTGTTGTGTTCACCGCTGTTTTATATCGCCGCGTGATATTCCTGAATGCTCTTCACTTCCATCGGAGCTTCCAACAACTGCTCGATTCCCTTCACCGCAGTAGCCGCAGCGGAGAGTGTTGTGAAGTAGGAGATTTTGTGTTCGAGTGCCGCCCAGCCGATCGCATACTCATCGTAGCGCGACTCTTCGCCCAGCGGCGTATTGATAATGAGTGTGACAATGCCATTCTTAATGTGGTCAACCACATTGGGCCGACCTTCTTTCACTTTGTACACCGGAGCCGCTGGCAATCCTGCGTGACCGAGGAAGCTTGCCGTACCGCTTGTCGCAATAATGCTGAATCCCAGTCGTACATAATCCTTGATGATCTCAACGGTCTTGCCGTTCTTGTCATTGTCATTCACGCTGATAAAGACTGTTCCGCCCGTCGGGAGCGTGTTGCCGGCGCTCATCTGTGCTTTTGCAACGGCGCCGCCGAATGTTGAATGAATCCCCATTACTTCACCGGTCGAGCGCATCTCGGGGCCAAGAAATACTGTGACTTGCGGGAATTTGGAGAACGGGAAGACCGCTTCCTTCATCGAAACGTGTTTCACCGATCGGAAATCGAAATCCAGCACTCCCAGATCTTTCAACATTCGCCCGGCCATTACCTTTGCTGCCACTTTTGCCAGCGGTACGCCGGTCGCTTTGCTGACGAACGGCACCGTACGCGATGCGCGCGGATTCACCTCCAGCACATAGACGATGTCGTCCTTCATTGCGTACTGAACATTCAACAAGCCGACAACATGAAGTGCGAAGGCGAGCTTTTTTGTGCACGCAATAATAATCTCAAGATTTTCTTCGCTGATCATAAAAGGAGGAATGACACAGGAGCTGTCTCCGGAATGTATGCCGGCCTCTTCGATGTGTTCCATCACGCCGCCGATCAGCACATCAATCCCGTCGCACACAGCATCCACATCAAATTCGAATGCATCTTCCAGAAAGCGGTCGATGAGAATCGGATGATCCGGTGAGACGTCTACCGCTTTCTTCATGTATTCACGGAGCGATTCCGGATTGTAACAGATCTGCATCGCGCGCCCGCCGAGCACGTATGAAGGCCGGACCAACACCGGAAAACTGATGCGCTCCGCCACTGCAATCGCTTCTTCCACTGACGTTGCCGTTCCGTATTCCGGATGGGAAATATGGTGTTCGCGGAGCAGCGCACCAAACCTCTTCCGGTCCTCGGCGAGATCGATTCCTTCCGGCGATGTACCAAGGATGCGTACGCCGTTGGCTTCCAGCGCACGGGCAATTTTCAAGGGCGTCTGGCCGCCAAAACTGACTATGACGCCATAGGGCTGTTCCAGATCGCAGATATTCAAAACGTCTTCGAGAGTCAGCGGTTCAAAATAAAGTTTGTCCGTGGTATCATAATCCGTTGAGACCGTCTCCGGATTACAGTTGATCATGATGGTTTCGAATCCCTCTTCACGCAGCGCCATGACACCATGCACGCAACAGTAATCGAACTCAATTCCCTGCCCGATGCGGTTGGGACCGCCGCCGAGGATGATTACTTTCTTTTTACCGGAGTTGACCGCTTCATTCTCCCTTTCATACGTCGAATAGTGGTACGGCGTCCGCGCCTCAAATTCCGCCGCACATGTGTCCACGGTCTTGTACACGGGGATGACATCCAGTTTTTTCCTCAACGCACGCACCGACGCTTCCTCTGTGTGCCACAGATGGGCAAGCTGGTGATCTGAAAACCCAAATTGTTTGGCCTTGCGAAGGACGTCAGGTGTGATTCCGTCCTCCAACAGAGCATCGGTATCGAGCTCCGCTTCCATGTCCACAATCTGGCGTATGTTGTGGAGAAACCATGGATCGATTTTCGTCAGCTCAAAGATCTCTTCAAGTGGCATGCCGAGTTGGAATGCATACCGCAGAAAGAAAATATTTGCGGGCTGCGGACGGCGAAGCTGGTCTTTCACTTTGCGGATCCAGCGGATTTTTTCTTCCTGATTCAGCGATGCAACATCAACAACATCTTTGCCATCGGCGCCAAGGCCGGCGCGGCCGGTTTCAAGAGAGCGGAGCGCCTTTTGCAGCGCTTCCTTAAACGTCCTTCCGAACGACATCGCCTCACCGACTGACTTCATCTGCACGCCAAGCGTGTTGTCGACCCCTTTGAATTTCTCAAAGTCCCATCGTGGGATTTTCACAACGCAATAGTCAATGCTTGGTTCGAAAGAGGCAGGCGTTTCTTTTGTAATGTCGTTCGGAATTTCATCGAGTGTGTAACCGACAGCGAGTTTGGCGGCAATTTTTGCGATCGGGAAACCCGTAGCTTTCGATGCCAGCGCCGAGCTGCGGGAAACACGCGGATTCATTTCGATGATGTAAATCCTGCCGTCCTTTGGATTGACCGCAAACTGCACATTGGATCCGCCGGTATCGACACCGATAGCCCGAATGACTGTCAGCGCCGCATCTCGCAGTCGCTGGTATTCTTTATCGGTAAGGGTCTGCGCCGGCGCCACGGTGATCGAATCCCCGGTATGCACACCCATCGGATCAAAATTTTCTATCGAACAGATGATGACAACGTTGTCCTTCGTATCGCGCATCACTTCCAGTTCATATTCCTTCCAGCCAATGACCGACTCCTCGACGAGCACTTCATGAATCGGGCTGTTGATGATCCCATGCTCGACCATCGTCCGGAATTCTTCCAAGTTGTACGCGATGCCGCCGCCTGTGCCTCCCAACGTGAACGATGGACGAATAATAATCGGCAAGCCTATGCCCTGCGCCACACGTAAGGCTTCTTCCACCGTGTATACAAACCCGCCGCGGGGCATTTCAAGTCCCGCTTCACGCATCGTCTTTTGAAAGAGTTGCCGATCTTCTGCTTTCCTGATGGCGTCCAGTTTTGCACCAATCAATTCGACACCATATTTCTCGAGTGTACCGCGTTCGGCTAGCGCCACCGCCATGTTGAGGGCCGTTTGACCGCCCATGGTCGGCAGGATGGCATCGGGGCGCTCTTTTTCAATGATCCGTTCGACAAATTCCGGTGTAATCGGCTCGATGTAGGTGGCATCCGCCAATTCCGGGTCGGTCATGATCGTCGCCGGATTGCTGTTGATCAGAATGATGCGGTACCCTTCTTCACGCAGCACTTTGCACGCCTGAGTTCCGGAGTAGTCGAATTCGCACGCTTGGCCGATGACGATCGGCCCGCTGCCGATAATCAGGATGGAATGAAGGTCTGTTCGCTTAGGCACTCAATTACCTCAAATTGCATGAATATACACCATTCTGCATAATAATTCAATTCAGATTCAGCGTAATTTTTAGATTTTTTGCCACAGAGACACAAAGGCACTGAGTATTTTCTCCGTGACTCTGTGTCTCCGTGGCCAATCTTTTCCCTTTGGATTCTTCCACATCCCGATCAACAGAACGCATTGCGCAGGTGCGTTATTTCCACTTTTCCGTTCACACTTTCCAACGCTACTACATCGAACCGACACACGATATTATCGATGCCGCGCTCCGCAACATATCCCTCTGCCGTTCTGCGCAGCAATTCCTGTTTTTTGGGTGTCACCGCTTCCACTCCACTGCCGAATCTGCCGGACCGGCGGAGTTTCACTTCCACGAAGACGAGTTCGTCGCCCTCTTTTGCAATAATATCGATCTCCCCGTGCGCAAAAACGTAGTTGCGTTCCACAATTCGGAAGCCCTGCCGCTCGAGAAATGCAGCAGCGGCCTCTTCACCCGCATTCCCCATTCTGCGGTGCGATGGCGGCATAGTCGCTACCCCAATTCAATATGAAACGTGCGCCGGTGGATCGGACAGTATCCGTGCTGGCGGATCGCGTCTATATGCAGGCGCGTTCCGTATCCTTTGTGTTTTGCAAATCCATACATGGGATATTTCTCGTCAAACGCATACATCATCCGGTCCCGTGTTACTTTTGCAATGATCGATGCGGCTCCTATCGTATGCGACAGCGCATCGCCTTTTATGATATTTTCCACCGGGAATGTCTCATGCCTAAAGAAATTCCCGTCAACAAGAAGCTGCTGCGGGACGGGAGTGAGTGCTGCAAGGGCCTTGTTCATCGCCAGGATCGAGGCTTGAAGGATATTGATCCGGTCGATCACCTCATGATCGACGATACCGATCCCTATGCCGACGGCTCGCCGGGAGATTTCGTCGAATAGTCGCTCCCGTTTCTTTTCCGGTATTTTTTTTGAATCTGTGACACCGGGAATGAGTTCCCCTTCCGGCAGGATGACTGCGGCGGCGACGACGGGACCGGCCAGCGGGCCCCGGCCCGCCTCGTCAATTCCCGCCACCAAATACTGCCCGCGCAGCCAGTATTTCCGTTCGTATGTCAGCAAATCCATACTGAAAGATACCAAAAAAAAGGCTATATTGCGAAATGAAAACCACGCGCCTCGAACAGTTATCCAACGCCAGGAGAAACCAGAAAACCGCAGACGCTCTTGAACAAGAGAAGAGTAAATTCATCGGTGCGGCCGCTCACGACCTAAGAAATCCGCTCGCGGCGTTGAAGGGATATCTCGGGATTCTGCTGGAAAACACCGCCGATACTCTGACTGCCGAACAAAATCTTTTGCTGAACCAAGCCGATCGTGCCACCGATGCACTTTTTGCATTGTTGCGCGACATGGAAGACATCAGCGCACTCGAGAACAAAAATTTCTCGCTCTCCATCGATGCGGCGCCCGTGACGCCGTTTCTATTCGACTGTGTGCAGACAATGGAACCACAGGCTGAAGCAAAGGACATCACACTGGCACTTGTCCGTCCAGAGACTTCCTTCAAGGTGCGGTTCGATTCTGTTCAGATGAAACACGCGGTAGTGGAACTCATAAAGAATGCGATCAAATTCTCTGCGTCCGGCACGGAAATTATCGTCACGGCGTTTCGAAAAGATGAGATGCTTTGCTTCTCTGTCACGGATCAGGGACAGGGAATTCCCGCGGTAGAAGTTCCGTCACTTTTTGCAGACTTCGCCCGCATCAGTGTCCGTCCGACCGGCAATGACCACACTACAAGACTCGGGCTCGGAATTGTGCGCAGAATCGTTGAAGCACATGGGGGCACGACACTAGTCGCGACGGAGGTACTCAAAGGTTCGACTTTTACGATTCAGATCCCCTGGAAAGACGAGACAGTGGCGTAGCTTCTATGGACTTTGTCGAGAACCCTCCCATTCAAATACCACGGAGACACTGAGGCACGGAGAAAACTGTCCCTATTACTATGTCATAGTGCTTCGTGACTTTTGCCGAGGGCCTCCTCCGGAGTCGCGACCAAGTCTCTAACCGAGAAACACGGCAATCAATCCAACCACCATATCATATTTCAGCAGCACGCTGAGCCGGTGTAACGATGCGGTACTCTGGTCGCGCCAGAGCTGCCAGAGCACATACAGCAGCACGGCATTCACTCCCGCATTCACAAGAATATAATAGCGGATTCCATACATTCCTATCGCAAACGGAATGCTCGTCGCCACGATCAGCGCCGCAAGCAGAATCGTTGCAACGATAGAGGCTGTGCGCATGCCATAGACGATGGGCAGCGTGCGCGCACCGAGCAGTGCATCTCCTTCCCGATCTTCCATATCCTTAATGACTTCACGGCCGGCATTGATGAGAAAGGCCAAGACGGCCGGCATCACCGTTGCATCGATTCTTCCGACAGCGGCCCCGCCGTACAGAAATGCCAATCCGGTGAGGAATGCCACAAGGAGGTTGCCCAACAGCGGCGTTCGTTTGAGAAATGCGCTGTAAGCGAATATCATCGGCACTGCTGCAACAGCAATGATCAACGCTGCCGTGCTCGTGAAAAAGTTCAACACGATTCCGATAATACTCAAGAGCGCGTACACAAAGAGAGCGCTCTTTCTCGAAATCAATCCTGCAGGAAGCGGCCGGTCCGGTTTGTTGATTCGATCAATCTCAATATCAAAGAGGTCGTTGATAACCATGCCTCCGGCGCCGATCATTCCGCCGGCGAGTGCCGCAGCAACCATCGGTGCCAGCACCGCCATTGTTCCTCCGGCCAGAAGGCAGGCCACAAAGATCGACGCGAAGGCAATCACAAAATTGGATGGCCGGATAAACTGAAGATAGGCCCGCACACGTCCCTTAGAAGTCATTGGCAATCCCGAAATGAATTTTTCCTGTCGTGAATGTATCCCCTTCCCCCAGTGCATAACTCACACGAATGATACCGAGGCCGGTTTCGACGCGGGCACCAAAGCCGTAGCCTGCACGAAACAGTTCCTGTGCGGCGATCTGCATTTGCTGATCTGCCGGACGCTGAATGTATCCCTCGTCGAAGAGGAGGAATACGGACGAAAGACGGCCCGTGAGAAAACGGTATTCAAGATTTGTCCAGGCGACATGCGATCCGAAAAACTGATTTTCACGATACCCCCGCAACGAGTTTGCACCGCCTATTTGGAACAGATCGCTCTGTTCCAGTCGCGGAGAAGTGATCTGCCTTCCATGGAGGGCGACAACAATCACGTGGTTGAGTGCGAGCGGAAAGGCCGCTTCCACGTCCATCGTAATTTTCTCCACCGTCGCGTTCCGATCCATGCCGGAGGTCAGGTATTGCGCCGGGCCGGTGATGTTTTTTGTTCCGCGCTGGTAGAACGCTCCGTAGGACACACCCCTCCGCGGATTGCGCACATTGTCCCTGGTGTCGTAGCGGACATCGAGACCGATGGAGGTCATGTTGCTTTCATACGCCGTAAATACGGCCGACGCGGAAGATGGATACACGTCTTCACGCTGCAACACCGCACCGATGGCCAGATCATCAGCCGGAGAGATATCGATTCTGGCGTCAATCCGTGATTTGACGTACGATGAATCCTGCTTGCGTTGGAAATAGGAAATACCACCGTTCACCGGATAACCGGCTATCCAAGGTTCCATATAGCCCGCTTCCAGTTCCTGTGTCCATTCGTTTTCACGAAGCCACTTTACCGAAAGCCGCCGCCCTGTTCCGAAGAGATTGCGCATCACGACGGTAATATTTCCCATGAAATAACCCTGTCCCGTTGAAGTCGCAGGCGGCACGTAACCGGCAATACCGTCGAACGTGCTTGTTGGCCCTTCATGCACTTTCACCAGAAGGCCGCCGGTCGTACTGTCCGGGCGGGAGACCGACGCCGTGAGATAGAGCTGCGGGGGTTCGACCGACGCAAAGAGTGTCAACCGATCAAGACGGCGGCGAAAACTCTCCATTTGTGTCTGCCGGTAGAGACCCAGCGCACTCACACGCGCCTCACGTGTAATCACATCGCTGCGTGTGGCCGTGTTTCCTTCAACCCGCACTTCCGTCAAAAACACTCTGGCACCCTCGTCGATCTTGAGCGTCAGCTCCAACGTTCCGGGCTGCCGGCTCTCCGGCCTCAGCGTATCCACACTGATGCTGACAAAAGGATATCCGGCATTCTCGTACAGCTGCAAAAGAAATTCAATATCATTCTCCACCGCCGCCTGGGACAGCGGCTCACCGGTTTTGGTCGTACACCAACGCAAAAGTTCATCCTCCGGCCAGCGTGTGGCTCCGGTGATCGAGAGACGGCCAAGCAGAAAGCGTTCTCCTTCCGTCACGTAGATGGTGACAGCAGCCTGCAAAGAATCGGGACTGTACTCCATGCGCATCGAATCGATGGAGACGAAGAGAAATCCTTCACCACGATAGATCGATGCCAGTGACTGTGCCGCTGCCGGGAGTGCCGCAGAGGAATATGGTGAGTGCCGCTGCAACGGCAACGCACTCAGGAGGCGCGACTCTGTAATCTGCACTGCACCGGCAATCCGGACAACAGCAATCTCCGTCCTGGAACCCGGCTCGGCGGCCGAAGATAAAGCAGGCGCTGCAAACAGGATGAATAAGAGTGAAATGAATAACAAACTTCGATATAGGGATTGCATCGACAAGAAGGCAGTCTACTTATTTTTTCAACCGGTGCAGCATGTCCCAGATGGGAGTAATCAAACGATAATCACCGAATCCGGTGCCATCGACAAAAATCAGGTCCGTATTGTAATCGTAGTACGACCACACTTCGAAGGGTTTGGAGTCATAATCGAATGGATGTCGGTCAACATTATTCGGAGCACCGAAAATGATAAACACCATTCCCATGTCCGTCCGCCACCCTTCCAGAAAATGTTTAAAGTGCGCATTCGCATACTCCACACGTGCGTAGTATTCTTCCATGAATTCATTTCTTTTGGAATCGGGACTGGGATCGCGTCGGTGCCAGAAGGCCAGAAACAATTCCTTCTTCTGTTCGTACGTCTTTGCAGTCTTGAAGGTATCTGCTTCTTCCTCTGTTGCTATGTAAAGTAGTTGACGAATGGCGAGCTCAAGATCCGCTACAGTTACCGGTAGATCACTCCATTGAAATATCAGTCCCCGCCGCTTCACGACGGAAGGTCGACCGGCAGTTGTGATTTCAACTTCCAGATTATAGGCTCCGAGCGGAAAATGCGAGCTGTCGATATGCGCAATCACCTGTGTCCGGCTGCCGGTACACGCCCGTTTCTCGCTTTTGGCATACGCCGGACGGCCCGTCAGCTCCGTGATACGATACGTGCATGCGATCGAGTCTGCCGGATCTTTTGCATACACCTCGTAGAAAACGAAAAAACCATTCTCCGCTTCAATCAGATTCCCTGAAATATTCGGAGAAATCGTCGTTCGATCCCCTTCATTGACTGCTGCGTTGGCCAGCATGATGTCCGAAACGGAGAAAGGATGGGACGCATAATTGTCGATCACCAGATCACGCATCAGAATCGCCGTCTTGCGCGATTCCTCATCATGCACATGTACACGAAGGGCGTATTTGCCCGCTTTCAGCATCAGGGAACGCTGCGTGGTGTTCATCAATTTCTTGCTTGTCGTCGCATCGAAATCTGCAGCGCGCACCGTCTCGCTCCAAATTCGTTCCACCACAGAACGGCCATCGGCATCCAGCACATTCACTGTCACCTCATACTTCGCATCGAATCCCCTCTCACCGGAAACGTAATGGAGTTCGGAGTGAGGCACTTGAACAAAAACGTCAAATCGCGTGAGCGAGTCGTTTCCCCAGAAGCTCAACCCGTCCAGATAAAAGAGGGGCGCTGTAACAACCGGCCGGTCTTGCTCATCCTCCACTTGCGCATAGAGCAGAAGCGGTAGGAGAAAAACGAAGGCGATATGAGAAATCAGGCGCATAGACGATATTATAAGGTGGCGGTCTCCGGCGCCGGTATGCCATATAGATCATATTCATCGGCATCCGTCACTTGGACCATGGAAAATGTACCTGCCGTAAGCACCCGTCCTTCTGTTGCAGGCACCAGTATTTCATTGTCGATCTCGGGAGCATCGCGCTCCGACCGTCCGATCCACGACCCGTCTTCCTCCCGTTCAAAAAGCACACGGATCGTTGATCCGATCATGCGCTCATTATTTTCCAACGAGACCTCGCGCTGTGCCTCCATGAGGCGTGCACGGCGCGCTTCTTTCTCTTCTGCGGAAATCGGATCACCAGCGTCGGCAATTGCGGTTCCTTCTTCCTGTGAATAGGTGAAAACGCCGAGCCTGTCGAATTTAAACTCGCGAATGAATTCCACCAATTCGTCGACGTCTTTTTCCGTTTCCGTCGGATACCCGGTGATCAGCGTCGTGCGCAATGCGATGCCCGGCACGCGATCGCGAATCGTGCGCAGCAAATCTTCTGTGGCGCGGCGCGTGATGCCGCGGCGCATGGAGCGCAATACGTTGTCAGAGATGTGCTGCACAGGCATATCCAGATAGCGGCAAATTTTCGGGGTTGCCGCAATGACGTCCAGAATATCCAGCGGGAATTTCGCCGGATACGCATACATCAAGCGGATCCATTCCAGCTCTTGAACGGAAGCGAGCGCCGTGAGCAATGATCCCAATTTTCGCTTTCCGTACAGATCGAGTCCGTAATAGGTGGTATCTTGTCCGATGACGATCAGCTCCTTCACACCTTTCGCGGTGAGCTTCATCACCTCTTCCATGATCTGCTCAATCGGCTTGGAGCGATGACTGCCTCGCATCAGGGGAATAGCGCAGAACGAACAGGGATTATCGCATCCTTCCGAGATTTTGAGATACGCATAATGATGCGGTGTGGAGAGTACGCGTTCACCGAGGAGTTCGTACTTGTAATCCGCTCCCAGTTCATTCAGGATAAGCGGCTGATGATGGGAACCGAAAAACCTGTCGACCTCCGGAATTTCCTTCTGCAATTCATTGTGATACCGCTCGGACAGACACCCCATGACGTACACTTTTTCCAGCTTTCCGGAGTCTTTCAGTTTCAATGTCTCAAGAATTGTCTCAATCGACTGCTGCTTTGCTTCTTCGATAAATCCGCAGGTGTTGATGATCGCGATATCAGCGTCCTGTGGATCCTGCGTGACCTCAATGTCGTTTCCCGCAAATTGACTTGCCAGAGCTTCTGAATCGACCTGGTTTTTTGCACATCCGAGCGTAATAATGGCGACTTTTTTCTTTTTGGTATTCATGATTTCAATGTACCATCGGCAGGGCGGTTTGTCAAATAACGATCACAGATTGGATCGCAGATTATAGGATTACGCAGATTGCGCAGATTATTCAGAAGATGCGAATGCTAATACCGGGATACATTAATTGGGCTCGGGACATTGTTCCTTCAAAGAATGGCTTCTGCGAAATCCAGTAATCTGCGTAATCTGCGATCAGTTTACGATAGCACTACAAAATCTATATAGAGGTATAGAATCGGCGCAACAAAGAGAAGGCTGTCAAATCTGTCGAATACACCACCATGACCCGGAATAAGCGCGGAGGAATCCTTGACACCGGCATCGCGTTTGAAAAGAGACTCCACAAGATCCCCAATTTGTCCGAGCACACCGATAATCACTCCAATGATGAGTGCCTGGTGAATCTCAAGGTACGGCAGCAGCAGTCGCTGCGCGGCAATCATTGCAGCAATGGCACCGGCGAAGCCCCACACCGCGCCCTCCCAGGTTTTTTTCGGACTCACGCGCAGAAACAGCTTGTGCTTTCCCATTGACAAGCCACCGAAATATGCGAACGTATCACAGATCCAAATCGTCGCCATGATCGAAATGATCGTGAGGCCTCCCCAGCGATATGTAATTTCCCTGATGTTGCTGTCGGGAATGTCCAACCCGCCGACCGGATGCAGACGATACAACCACACCGGAAACTCCATGCCGAAAAGTTCGCGGATACCGATCAGCGTCGCCGCAAATAAACCAACGTAGACAACACCCAACCAAGTATGACCGAGATTGGCAAAAATGGAACCTTTGTCCCTGAACAGTTCAAGAAGAAGAGTCACAACAAGAAACAACAGCAAGAAGGTCAGGAAGAGTTGAAGTTTCGTGAGAATAGAGATTCCGCTTCCCTGTGCAACAGCATAAGAGACGACCACTTGCTGGATCTTTTCATGAAAGAACGCCGTGCATAACAGGATCGTACCCAAAATACCCATCGCCCGTTGCGGTGAAGACCCTTTCCGTTCTGCGAGACCGTAAAACTCATACACGGCAAGCACAGCAACGCCGGTGACAAAAATGAAGAACAGGATGCCGCCGGCATAGGCGACATACACGATCAACGGAATCGCCACGATTGCGACGAGAACGCGGGAAAAAAGATTGGAAAATGATTTCATGCAATTATCCGGGATTCAGTGTATTGCCAGGCCGGGGATGAATTTCTCCGGACCGTAATTTTAAAATCTCTGAGACTTTTTCTTATCCGTCATCCCAAGATCTATTCAAAGACGTTGCCTTTGTCTTCAATAAAATGACATTCATCGTCTTGGACGTTTCGGCGAGTTTACACTGAGCGCAGCCGAAGTGCTCAGCGTCCTTGTGTTCGTCACCCCGAGGCCTGTTCAAAGACGTTGTCTCTGATTTTCAAAAGATGACGTAAGTTAGCCTTTTGCTGCCTTGAGCTTGCGAAATATCGGGCGCTGAGCGGAGCCGAAGCGTCCGATATTTTCCCGACCAATCAAGCTCGGCTTGGTAGACGTGCCTGTCATTAGCAGCAAACGAATGGCAGTGACCTGAATATCAAGGAGAACAATTCTGCTCCAGGTCACAACAAAAAATCAGTCAAGTCTAATTCTTCCAAAATGCTCTTTGCTCGTGAGAGTTCCTTCTTGAGCACAAGAATCTGGACCGGCAGAAGTGGACCCTGCAGATCGGCGGACCGCTCCGGTTCTGGAGCATTCAATATGGTACCGATCCCCGCTGTTTTCAGGTTTGCAGTAATCAGACTCGCGTCCGCTTCGTTCGCGACAGTGCCCAAAACATCACACATCGCAGGATCAATCGGCTGCGGTTCCATCTCGCTCTCGTGCTCGATACGAGCTGTGATTTTCCAGTATGCCACAAATGCAACGGCAAAGATCAATCCAAAGCCGAGCATGGAGAAAAGAACGACGTAAAAATTTTCTCCAATAAACGGAAGCGTTTCCTGGGTGGATTTGTCCCCGGCGAAATATCCTGTAAGCACCGACACACAATTGTTGGTGCAATGCGCCACCATGGGGATGAGAATATTGGCTGACCGTTCGCGTACAAAACTGAAATAGATGCCGAGAACGATCAACGGAATGACGAAGAAGGGATTCAGATGAAACACCCCAAAGATGAGGCCGGTGTACACAAATCCCATCGTCGGCCCGGCCAGTCGGCGAAGATTTGTTTGCACCAATCCGCGGAAGAGCGCCTCCTCACAGACCGCGGGAACAAGCGCCACCACTATGATAACTCCTGCAAGCTCCAGCGGAGATTGTGCCGCAGTCAGCACATGGTACATCTCTTCCATTATGCGGCGCAGTTCATCGATGACCGGCTTGATGACCGGCGGCATCGGTATCTGGTCCTGAAAAAACATATACCCGTTGAGGAACTGCAGCAGCGAAAACACCGTGATAATGGTGAGAAGATATTCCGCCCACGTGGAACTTCGGAACGGAAGTGCCGCGCTCCACCTGCCATGCTGCCGGCGCGCAAGAAGGAGTGTGGGAATCAGTAGAAAAATTATTTGTCCGATGAAGGTAGACCAGCGTGCGGCGGAAACATTATCCAGCGTGACGGTTGAGCCGAACAGCAGCAGCGACAGGCCGCCACCGATCAACTGGTACGAAATAAAAACAATCGCCAGGGCTGCAAGAACGAAAAGCCCCGGCTTATATCGATACGTTATGGATCGTTTCTGCGACATTCTCCCTCGTTCCGGCACAGCTTAGCGCCGCCGCTTCAATTCCCGTTTGATCATCGCCGCCAGAAGCGGAAACATGATTTCGTGATGCCCGGCAAAATCATAGCCGTGACCAAATTTATGTGTGGGACGCTGGACGACATTCATAAGCGGCCGGTACTGGCGGATCATATCAAAGTTCGCCGTGGTGAATCTCTGCACTTTTGCTCCGAGATTGCGGGCAACGGTCAGGGCTTTCAAAAAGACTTCGGGCATGATCACGGCCGATCCGACATTCAGAACGACGCCGCCGTTCGTCAGTCCGGCAACAACATTGCAGAAGACTTTGAAGTCGCGGTAGCTCAGCTCGCCGGTCGCCGCGCCGTCCATGGTCGGCTGCTGATGCACGATATCCGTACCGATGGCCGCATGCACTGTAATCGGAACGCCGGCAGCATAACAGGATGCGAGCAGGCTCACAGATTTGAAGCGCGCGTTTGCTTCCAGCAGCGTCCGGCCCAAGGTTTCTGCATATCCCGCGTCGGAGTTGTAGTACGCGAGCGAGAGAGCATTGTTGATGAACTCGCCCGTCTCTTTGGACATCCCGAAGCGGCCGTCCAGAATATTGGCAGCTACATCCTCAGATGTTTTTCCCCACATCGCCGTTTCGACATCATGAATGGCCGAGGCGCTATTCATGGCAACGGCAGTGATAATATTGTTTCTGATGAGATCGATGATCAAGGGCGATAATCCCACTTTAATGACATGGGCGCCCATCATCAGAATCACCGGCTTGTTCCTGCGCCGGGCTGCCACGATGTCTGCGGCAACCTTTCGAAGATTGTCTGCCGCCAGAATGGACGGAAGCGAATCGATGAATGCACCGAACGCCTGCGTAACGGGATCATACGGTTTCGCGAAATCGGCAGGAGAAACTTTGCTCTTTCTCCCTTTGATGGAAATCGTTTTCACGCCGGAGAGATCCGCCTGTTTGAATTTTGCCATTACTTCACCTTCGCTTTCAATTCGCCCCGGAGGCCGGAATATTCACGGAGTTCCGAATCGATGGAACCAATTGGCACTTTTGTACTCACCTTCACCGGGATTTTCAGATCGTCATCGGAAAGCCAAATCAGAATGCGCCCCTCAGCCTTGAACAATCCGCCCTCCTTTACCATCGGCTCAACAATGATGCAGTTGAATTCCCCTGCATCCACTTTAATCTTTTGCCTTCCCAGAAATTTCACTTCCAGTGGAAATGTTTTGTCTTTGTAAAAATTCTGGAGTTGAACTCTGTCACCGATCCGCTTCTTCGAATAGTCGATGGTGCGGGCAAAATAAAAAGCAGACATGATGTCGTGCACATACAGTGGAATCGGAAAATTTCCTTCCGTTGTCCGTGCTATGCCGTTCTCCTGATCGAACTGAGCACTGAAGTCCCGCTTGTAACTGCCTTCCTTGATATGCTGTTCAAACCGCCGAGGGAAGATTCCCGCCACATCCAGGTATGTCTCATAACGGTCGCGCACTTCAAAAAAGAAATCGAAGGTGCGTGTCGTTCGAACCGTGAACATCACTTTGTAGCACTCTTTGCCCGCAACAGTCTCTATACCCGGAATGCTCATCACCGCTTCACCGGCCGTAATGAATCCATAGCCGACATCAAACACCAGCCGTTCTCCGACACCGAACGCCTTCTGTTGAAGAGCTTGCTGAGCGTGCGCACCCGGCTGGAACGCACACACATACATCAGCACTAACAAAATTATCCGGAGATTCATGCTACAATATCGCACAGTGATTGAAATACATGTTCAACCGTGATTTGATCCATGCATTGATTTGAACGGCAGGCGCCGCCACTGCATTCGGGGCATTTACTGCTCTCTGCAAGAAAAATTCTCTTTCGCTCGGTGTACGGCCCCCACCGCACGGGACTGCATGACCGAAGCGGAGGGTAGAATGCGATGACCGGTGTTCCGAGCGCGGCTGCCATATGGAGCGGACCCGTGGAGTTCGAAACAAAACACGATGCCTGTTTGATCAGTGCCGCCAATTCCTTCAGCGACAAATCACCGACAAAAGATGCCGGCGGATGCGACATCTTCCGGACGACGCTTTGCACAATGCTCTCTTCTCCCGCCCCGCCGGTCAGCACCACCTCAAACGCCAGCTTCGCAGTTATCGCATCAGCAAGAGCCGCGAAATTTTCAGGTTTCCAATCGCGCGACGATCCTCCGCTGCCGGGATGAAGGATAATGAACCTTCGTTTCACAAAAGCTGCTTCCAGCTTTCGGGCGACTGTCTCCCTCGCCACAGCAGAAACATTCAATTCCATGGTGCCCGGCAGCACCGGAGTGATTCCCAGCGGTTTTAAAAGATTGAGATTATATTCCACCTCATGGCGGACAGAATATTTGCGATGTTCAAAGAGCTTCTTATTAAACAGAAATGAGTACCAACGATATCCTGTCCCTACTCGAAAAAAAATTCCGGCGGCATAGAATGCAAAGGCAAGCATCGGCCGGGCGTACGGCATAATGGCAATATCGAATTCCTTGCCCTGCAGATACCGCACGAATTCGAGGAACGACGCCAGACTGCCGATCCCCCGATATTCAATCACCTCAGCGAGGCAGGAATGCCCTTCCACAAGCCCCATCGTGTACGGACGCACCATCATGGAGATCCGGCTGCCGGGAAAATACGCTTTCAACGCAGGAAGCATAGGCAGCGTCAATATCACATCGCCAATCCTGTCGGTCCGGACAAGAAGGATATGGGGATTTTTAGGGAGCAATCGGCTCGTCCATGATTGGAAAACGGTCCCATCCCCTGAAATCGAAATGCCACCACTCGCTCGGCATCGCGACAAAACCATGTTTCGTCATGACTCTTTCGAGCAATGCACGATTCTGAAGCGCCTTCTTCGGCAGTTTCATGTATGCACGGCCGGCTTTTTCAGTAAAATCGTCGAATGGTGTGGGCATCTCCAACTCACGGCCTTTGTGATCGACAATCGTCAGGTCCACCGCTGCACCCCGATTGTGACGCGATCCTTTGGCCGGATTGGCAACATAACGATCGTCCGGACAGATTTCCCAGAATTTTTTTTGGACAGATAACGGCCGATATCCATCATACACTTTCAGCGAGAGTCCCTGCTTTTGCAATTCACGCTGCACGACATGGAGACTTTCCGCCGCGGCACGACGCAGCAGACAGCGGGCGCTCGCATAGACTTGCTGATGGGTGAAATTGTTCTTTGTGGCGTACCGAATGTCCAGTTTGATGGTCGAATCGATCGTGATTAGTTCGACCAGGTCATCCGGCCGGTGCTGCTGCGCACCCAACCCGAGCGTTAGCCCAAGGGTTAGAATGAACAGAAGGGCGTACTTCCAGCATAGTTTCGTCATGAGTAATTCACTCGCGCTCTGATATGAAAGAATGGGATCGCAGAAACATCCGTTGGACAGACGGCGGATACGAACAATGAGTCCGCTGAGAACCAACCGTAAATTAAATGAGAAACACCTTGGCAACATCCAAAACGAGCGACGGCTTGTTCCATAGGGCTGCACGAAACACACCTCCGAGAGTGCGTTTTTGTTCCGGCGTTTTCAATATGGATTCGCAAATGCCGTTCAGAGTCTCGTCCTTGAATCCGTCAATTGCCTGCTTGATGCTGTAAAAGATCTCATGGCGCCAGCCGAGCCTCTTCTGCCACCGGATCTGATATTGCGGCAAAATCGAAAAATCGTTGGCCTTCACCGCCTCGGCCGCCACCTGTCCTGCCATCATGGCACCGATCATTCCCGAGATGATGCCGCCGCCTGACAGCGGATTGACCTGATGTCCGGCATCGCCAGCCAGCATAACACGATGGGCCACAAGCTGGTCACATGTTTTCGCGCAAGGGACACCCCCTGCGATTTGCGTGAGAATGGAGGCCGTGGGATATGTCCGCTCCACAAATTCTTGAAGATAGCGAATTGCTGCCTTCTTTTTTGCCGCCTCCACACTCAATCCAATGCCGATGTTCGCCGAGTTTGTTCCTTTGGGGAAGAGCCAAAGATAGCCGCCCGGCGCAATATCATTGCCCAGATAGAATTTCAAAAGATCCGATTCCAATGAAAGCCCGCCAAGGGTCATCTGCGCACACGTTTCCATGTCTGAGATCCGGCAAGTTGTGTCCAATCCTACCCACCGGCCAACGCGTGATTCCACACCATCGGCAGCGATAATGACTTTGCCGCGAATAACCTTTTTTTGATCTTTGATGAGCGCATGCACGCCGATCGCATCGCCCTTTTCATCCTTTACGAGATCAAACACGTATGCTTTGGTGAGAACTTCCGCTCCTTCTTTTGCTGCAAGCTTGGCCAGTTCATAGTCGAACAGCCTGCGCTCAAGGATATAGCCTGTACCATCAAGCAACGGAGTGATGCTTTTTCCGTTCGGAGCCACCATATGAAACCGTGTGACGGTCGAAGCAATCCACCGCGGATCCGGTTCTATGAATTGCACAAGCCCTTCATGACTCACACCTTCGCCGCAGCGCACTGGATAACCAATGTCGCGGTCTTTTTCCAGCACCAGCACTGAGGCGCCGCCCGTAGCTGCGTATCGTGCGGCTGTTGTTCCTGCGGGCCCGCCTCCCACCACAATCACATCATATTCACTCTTCATGAGACAGACTCGCTGTTCGGCAGTGCGTTGCGGACAGAAAGGCAATCGGGTAGGGACTCAATTCCCTCTCGATGAAATTCGATCACTTCCCACGGACAGGCCCACACGCATTTACTGCAGTTCGTGCAGCGTTCTTCAATGATGGCGATGGACGACTCCATCAATTCGATCGCATCTTCCGGGCAGACACCGACGCAGCATCCGCAGAAATCGCATTTCCCCGGACGAATATAGATCATGAGATGAGGCTGAGTCATTTATTATTTTATCGAGAGAAGTTCAATTTCAAAAATCAGTGTTGCATTCGGCGGAATGATCCCGCCCGCTCCGCGCCGGCCATATCCAAGTTCGGAGGGAATTGTGAATTTTGATTTGCCTCCCACTTTCATCGTGAGAAGCGCCTCATCCCATCCGGGGATTACTTCACCCCCGCCAACACGGAATGAAAACGGTTCGTTCCGGTCAACAGAATTGTCGAATTTCGTTCCGTCTTCGAGCCAGCCGGTATAATGCACAGTCACAACGTTTCCCTGCTTCACAGCAGCACCAGTACCATGTTTCAGCACTTCAAAGTGTACACCCAATGGAGTCGTCCCTTCATTTTTTGGCCCACAGCCGGCGACAGCCATGATAAGAAAACAAGCAATTACGAGATAAAACTTCATATCACTCCTATCAACAAAAAATCCATGCATGATGTTCGCGCAAACTCGTCGCTGCTGCATCATGCATGGATCCTAAAGGTTGTACGAACGATTACTTCGGTCCCAAAATGGCATCTTTCGCTGCTTTGGCGATGCGGAACTTCACCACTTTTTTCGCCGGAATCTGGATCACTTCACCAGTGGCCGGATTGCGGCCCTGGCGAGCTTTGCGATCAACCAACACGAGTTTTCCGATGCCGGGAATCGTAAATTGGTTTTTCGCTTCGCCGTATGCAACGCTGGCGAGCTCTTCGAAAATCGCCACAGCGGTCTTCTTCTTCAGATCGAACTTCTTTGCGAAGTGATCTGCAACCTGCGACTTTGTCATTGATTTTGCCATCGGGTTCTCCTTTATTGGTGAATGAAATGATACTTCCGGGATTTCCTTCATGTACTTTCACAACTGACTGAGGTTAATATATGAAAATGTCCTAATAAATTGCAAATATTATTTTCTAAAAAGGCTGATTTTACTGGGTTTTTTGATGGGCAAAAAATTCCCCATTTTTTGCAAAAACCCACTTTTTCGAAAAAGAAAGAGGAATTTGGCTCAAGAATTGATTGCAAGGCAAAATTGAGCTATCTTGCACTCGTTACAATTATTGCATGAAATTATGAGATTAATGTCTTCGCTTCGTCTGAAATTAGCGATGGCGGTATTCGCCGCAAGTGCTGTTCTGACAACGAGTTCGCTCGTTGCGCAGGACACGAAAGAAAATGCGGATTTCAAGCTCGCCGTCAGCCTTTTCAACGACAAAATGTACGAATTGTCCCTGGAACAATTTCGTCAATTTGTCTCACAGTACCCCGCCAGCGCTCAAAGCGTGGAAGCACGTTATTATGCCGCCAGAACATTGCGCCTCTTGGGACGCAATGATGACGCTCGCGCCGCATATCAAAATTTTGCGCTGACCTATCCGGAAAATCCCAAGGCACCTGATGCGTGGTGGGCTATCGGCGAACTTTACGAAAAAGACAAACGCTTTGGCGATGCCGCATCGTCGTTTGAGCGAATCAAAGTTTTTCATCCAAAAAGCCGTCTTGCTCCCCTCGCTCTTTCGATGGCTGGACGATATTTTGAAGCAGCCGGAATTCAGGAGAATGCTAAAAAGAGTTATCTCGCACTCTTGAATGATTATCCAACGAGCGATCAGGTTCCGCTGGCCCATGCAAATTTGGGTGCGATCTACATTCGTGAAGGCAACTACGGTGCAGCACACAAAGAACTGCAGCGCGCAACCGAAGGCGGCGCCGGTACTGAATTGACGGGCATCGTTTCACTCCAACTCGGCAAACTGGCGCTGGTTGAGTCCGCCTCATCTGAAGCGGAGCGATTGTTCAAAAAAGTCGCTGCGATGTCCCTCCCGGATTCGTTGCGCAGCGCAGTTGTTGAAGCACGAGTGCTCCTGGGGACAATTTATCAGACGAGCGGCAGACGCGCCGAGGCGGCGCGCGTGTTGGAAGAGGCTGCAGGCGATTCCGCCTATGTCGATCGGGCGTCTACTGAAAAGAGCATGATGCTGCTCGGCCAGACATATTTTGCCCTGCAACAATACAAGCGTTCCGCTGATGTGTTCGAGACGGTCCTGCGTACTACCACCGACAGCAGCACTGCCGCTTCGGCCGCTATCGGCCTGGGAAAGGCGACAACTGAATTGAAGGACATCCGCCGGGCAATTGCAGCGTTCGCACAGGCGTCTGTCCTTGCACCCACTCCGGAAGAAAAGAAATTTGCGCTGCTCCGCGCCGCCACAGCTGCGGAATCGGGCAAGGAATTTGCCGCGGCGGTGAGATTCCTCTCGCAATTTATGGAATTGTTTCCGAATGATGAAGCTGCGCCGCTGGCGATATTCCATCTTGCAGAACTGTATCGGAATTCTTTAAAAGACTATGCAAAAGCAATTGAACTCTACAAGGAATTGATTGCAAGGTTTCCGCGCGACGGTGCGGTTGACGATGCACAATTCGCATTGGGTAAAGCATATGAACTTGATGTGAATCCGGAAGAAGCATACCGGACGTACAATGATCTCGTGACACGGTTCCCCTCAAGTTCCTTTGCACCGGATGCAAAGGAACGAATGTCAGAGCTGGATCAATTCCGTTTGGCGGAAAAAGGCAGAGGGTCGGAGGAATTGGCAAAACTCATCGGCGATCTCATCTTGGAGAAACCAAAGTCTGAACTGGCTTTGCGGCTTGGCGACATTTTTGCAGACTTTCTGCACGATCCCGCGCAGGGTGCTGCTCAATATCAGAAAGTGATGGAGACTGCACCGGATTCGGCAACCCGCGAGATTGCGGCATTTAAAAGAGCTCAGGCATTGGTCCGTGTGAAGGACAGTGCGGCGGTGGCGGCGCGTGCGCTTCTCGACTTCACCTTGAAATATCCCGCAAGCCGGTTTGTCGAACAGGCCGGCTATCAGCTTTTTCAGCTCCAGATTAAATCTGCCGACCAGAAGAAGTGGGAGGAATTGGCGCAACAATATCTTGACAACCATCCATCCTCTCCGTATAGGCCGGCGGTACTTCTTTCACTGGGAGTGTGGCTTGGTGAACGGGATGCAGTCAGAGAATCAAACACCATTCTGCGCCAGCTCATCCGTTCTCATGGTGCGAGTGCTGAAGCCGCAGAAGCGACGGCGCGTCTGGGAATGCAGCTCTTCAAAATGGGGAAAAGCGACACCGCGACCGTCGTTTTCAATGACTATCTGCAATTTCATCCAAATGATGCCTACACTGCGCGCATTCTGTTTGAAGCCGGCAGGTTGGCACTGCAGAATGATGATGCACAGGAGGCTGCGGCACGCTTCGAGCTGCTGCGTACAAAATTCTACTACACCGAACAGGCAACACAAGCCGCCGAACTCCTCGCTCAATCTTACGCGCGCCTGAAACAATATCCCGCTGCGGTCAAGATTCTGAATGACCGCATTCGCACCTACGATTCGCCTCTGTCATCCGATGACGCGTCCAAGTTCAGAACCATCGCTGTCCTGGCAGATGTGTATACCGCGCGGGGAGACACGGCCGCCGCACGCAACTATTACGGCCTGTATTTGGACCACGAGGCGGAGTCGAAAATGGCAGCCGCAATTTACCAACGGCTTGCCGGTTTCGAAGAAAATATTGGAAAAACCGAGGCTGCTGTAAGCGCCCTCGAACGCTCGGTCGCCCTCGACAGGAATGTTGCCAACAGCAGGGAGCTTGCCGTACTGTACGTGGCGGCACACCGGTATGAACCAGCCATCAAAGAGTACCGCGCGCTGCTGCAATGCGAATCTCTCAACACCGAAGACGAACGCTCTATCCGATGTGCACTGATTGTCGCACTTCTGCGTGCCGAGAGTCGCAAGGAAGCAGAAAAAGAGTTTGCTGCCTATGGAAAGAAGTACGGGCGTGATGATGAAGCCGCTGCCGAATTTGATCTTGAGAGAGCCATGCTTCTGTACCGTGCGGAAGAATATGATGCGGCACTGGCTCTTCTTCAGCAACTGCCGGCCCAATTTGATTCCGTGAGTACTTTGCCCGCAATTCATTTCTGGATCGGTAAAACGTACGAAGCAACAAACCGGCCGGATAGTGCCGCCGTAAAATACCTTTTTGTTGTCGCCACGTACCCGCACGCCGACATCCTGCCGAAAGCATATCTGGCACTCGGCAACCTCCACTTTTTCCGCGAAGCCTACAGCGAGGCGATCAAGTACTACAAGTTGGTCGTCGATGCACCCCAGCGTTCGCCGGAGATCGTTCCCTTCGCGATGAATAATCTGCTGGAGGCATACAAAGAAGTCGGACTCTACGACGCCGCACTGGAATTACTCCGTTCTTTCATCGAGCGATACCCGAATGATGAATCCATTTTGAACAAGAAGATCGATCTTGGTGTGCTCTATCAAAAACTCGGCTATTACGACAAGTCGATTGTCCAGTTGGAGAGCCTGCTCGAATCCGCGGACAAGGATCTCGAATCCGAAATCCGCTACTATCTTGGTGAGTCCTATTTTGACAAAGGTGACTACCAGCAGGCTATCCTTGAATTTCTGAAAGTGCCATATCTCGTCACGAAGAAAACAAAAATAGACTGGACGCCGAATGCGTTCTATATGTCGGCCCAATCATATGAAAAGCTGGGCAAATTCGACCAGGCGATCAGCATGTATCAACAGATTGTCGATCGGCCGGGAGTGGATCCGACGTTCAAGACGGCAGCCCAGAAGGAAATCAATCGCGTCAAAGACCTCATGAAGTGAGTGCCCATGTTTGAACAGGAAATAGAACAGCTCATCGCCGCGATCAGCCGCGAAACAATCGCCGACGGGAAAAGCGTCAGCCTCCGCCGCATTTTCGAGTCGAAGATTCCGGCCAGCGTCAGAACATTTTTCCGCGCCGAAGTGGAATGGATGCTCGCGAACGAACGACGCACCGAACGGCGCTCGCAGCGTTTCAGCCACGATCAGCCGGAGATCAAGCTCCTGCAGGAACAGATCGATGCCCTGCTGATCAACAATTTCGTCTTCACCAAAACGGATTTTGATGCCACACTCGACAAGAGCATTCATTTCCTGTTCAACTACCTCTGCCGTCCACAGTGGACGCTGATGAGCTTCTTCTTTGAGACCTCCGCACACGCCATCTCGGCAAAAGCGATACAGCGGAAACTCCGTTTTTGCCGGGACTATAAATATTTCTCCGATATTATTCAGCGTTACATTGCGCATCACGGCCTGAATGAATTGACATTCGACGCCATGAAGTCCCTCCTGCCGCGCATCGACCAGGAAGTGATGAAGAATCATACGGCAGATCAAATTGCCGAAATGACGTCCCCTATCTTTGAATTCGTACAGTTCGCGCGGCATGGCAATTCCCGTGCAGAGCAGACGGCAGTGCCGACACGCGCCTTGGTCTATTTCTTTGATGACAAGGGAATGAATGTCATCGCCGGCACATTGAAACGGCGCAAAGATGTGGACCGGGAATTGCTCACAACACAGTCGGAATTGTTGACGCTCCTTACTTCCGTGCATAAGGTTGAGACTGCACCGGCCCCGTATAAGCCGACGCCGCGTTTCCTGGAAACACCGAAAGAATTCCAGTCAAAATCCGGTATGGTTTTCGGCGACGATGGCGAGACGGAAGCATACGGATCCGATCTTGTGCCGATCGAGCCGCCGCCGACTATTTCGCCCCTCTTCACTCATGACGATGAGCGGGCGATTGTGCAGGCTGTGTTCTGCGGCGACGCGAACTTCTACCGACAGACCATCGAACAAGTGCTTTCCTCCGGATCGTGGGAAGAGGCGGCCTTGATCATCGACGAATATTTCACCGGCAATGCCGTGGAGCCTTTCTCCACAGAAGCCGTAACATTTACAAATATTTTGCAATCCGCATTCATCGGACAATAAAACCATGTTTATCGATTCAGCCAAGATTTTCGTTCGATCAGGACGCGGGGGCAACGGCATCATTCATTGGCGCAGGGAAAAATACGTGCCCAAAGGCGGACCGGATGGCGGCAACGGCGGTAAAGGAGGAGATGTCATCATCCGCGCCGACAAACAGCTGCACACGCTGCTTGATTTCAGATACAAACGGCGCTATATCGCTGACGATGGAAATCCGGGAGAAGGATCCAACTGCGAAGGACGTTCCGCGCAATCGTCGGTCATCAGAGTTCCATGCGGCACGCTCATCACCAATGCTGATACAGGCGAAGTCATGGCGGATATGATTGAGAATGGCTCTGAAGTCGTGATCGCCAGAGGCGGCCGGGGCGGGAAAGGCAATTGGGTTTTCAAGTCTTCCACCAATCAGGCTCCGCGCATCTGCACTCCGGGTGAAGAGGGAGTTGAATTTAATTTACAGCTGGAACTGAAACTGTTGGCCGATGTGGGTCTTGTTGGATTCCCAAATGCCGGCAAATCGACGCTCATTTCTTCGATCTCTGCCGCGAAACCAAAAATTGCTGATTATCCCTTCACAACACTGGTACCGAATCTCGGAATGGTCTATTACAAAGAGGGAAAGAGTTTTGTGGTTGCGGACATCCCCGGACTCATCGAAGGCGCACACGAAGGCAAAGGCCTCGGCATCCAATTTCTCCGGCATATTGAGCGGACACAAGTGCTGGTCTACTTGATTGACTGCACCAGCGAGACCGTGAAGGAAGATTTCAAAGTACTCGTGAATGAGTTGAAATCATTTAATGAGGAACTTCCGAAGAAGAGAAGTATCGTTGCGTTGACAAAGGCGGATATTGCACACGAAGAAACGAAGGCCAAGTTGAAAAAACTCCGATTCGGCAAAGGGATTTCGGTGCATATTATATCGGCCGTGACAAAGGAAGGAATTGAAGATCTTATGAAGGCAATGTGGAATGCTATTGAAAAAGGATAAAGGCAAAATGCACGCACGAATGCCCGTTCGCTGATGAGAGCGATCTGATGGGGATCGACTGAAAAGCAAATGTCGGTGCGGATGCCCATCCGCGCACGATAAAGATTTGATTTGCACCCGAATGTTAGGAACAGACGGGCGTCCGTTCCTACAAACAGAACCAATAAATAGATGAAAAAGCAAAAAAGACAATCTGACATTTCCTCTCCCGAATCTGTTACCTCTGAACCGGAATTCGAAAATACGCTACGTCCATCGGCGTTCGAAGAATTTTTCGGGCAGAAAAAAATTGTTGACAATTTGAAAATCTTTATCGCGGCTGCGCGGCGGCGGGGTGAATCGCTCGATCACGTTCTTCTGACGGGCCCTCCGGGACTCGGAAAAACAACGTTGGCTCACATCATAGCCAATGAAATGGGGTCGAATTTCAAAATGACTTCCGGCCCGGTGCTGGACAAGCCGGCCGATCTCGCAGGATTGCTGACCAATCTCGAAGAACACGATGTTCTTTTCATTGACGAGATTCACCGGCTGAGTCCGGTCGTTGAGGAGTATCTTTATTCCGCAATGGAAGATTTTCGTCTGGATATTATGGTAGATTCCGGCCCAAGTGCACGCAGCATTCAAATCGGGCTCCCTCCGTTCACACTCGTCGGCGCGACAACACGCGCCGGGTTGCTGACGGCGCCGTTGCGTGCGCGATTCGGAGTGACGAACCGCCTGGATTACTACGATGCGGCGATATTGCAGGAAATTATTGTCCGGTCTGCGAAGATTCTTGACGTGGACATCGACATCAACGGCGCCCGCGAGATCTCCCGCCGTTCACGCGGCACACCCCGCATTGCAAACCGGCTACTGAAACGCTGCCGCGATTTCGCCGACGCGGAACCGTCCCTGCGCAGTCACAAAGGCATCATCACACAGGAAGTTGCGGAGTATTCGCTGAAGGCCCTTGAAGTGGACGACCACGGTTTGGACGAAATGGACAAGCGCATTCTGCGCGTGATCATGGAGAAGTACGACGGCGGTCCGGTGGGACTCGGCACCATCGCAGCCGCAGTTGGCGAAGAGTCCGGCACGATAGAGGAAGTGTACGAACCCTTTCTGATTCAGGAGGGATTCCTGCAGCGCACGCCCCGTGGACGCGAGGCGACAAAAAATGCCTACACTCATTTCAATATTTCACGCAGGCCATCACCCCCGGATCAGTTAAAATTCGGAGTATAGAAAGCCGCGAACCGGAGATTTGCATTACATCTGCACATCGCGTTCCCTCCCAATTCTTAATTCATATTTCGTAATTCATAATTCCCCATGCCCCCCCTTCCTCGCTCTTTTTATCTGCGCCCATCTCTCCAAGTCGCACGAGCGCTTCTGGGAAAGGTGATCGTCCATCGCACAAAGTCAGGACTCGTGAGTGGCCGCATTGTGGAGACGGAAGCATATCTTGGTTCCACCGATCCCGCCAGCCACGCATATCGAGGCAGGACTGAACGAAATAGTGTGATGTTCGCAGTCGGGGGTACGCTTTATGTCTATTTCACGTACGGAATGCATTTCTGCGCGAACGTTGTGACGGGGCTTGAAGGAAGAGCCGGAGCCGTCCTCATTCGGGGAGTTGAGCCGATCGAAGGTATCGAATATATGCGGCTGAATCGCGGTTTTAACGACAACAGTAAAGATCGGCAATTGACAAATGGTCCGGCGAAATTTTGTCAGGCGTTTGGAATCACACGGGAGCAGAATGGAATCGATTTGTGTGGAAAATCGCTGTTGATTGCCGATGTACCATCGGTGCTGCCGAAATTTATCGGCACATCGTCAAGAATCGGGATAACAGCGGGGAGAGAGAGGCAGTGGCGATTTTTTATTAAGGGGCATGAGTACGTCTCAAAATAGAAGCGCGCATCGATCCAAGCTAATTGGGCCCTCCATCAACTTCAATCTATTCCTTCTTCTTCTTAAGATATTCTATATGGTGCTGCACATCTAATCGATACCCGGCTTTTGAATCATCTCCTTCTATTTTCTTCAGAAAAATCTCAAGCGCTGATATTGCAGATTTCCTGTCCGGTATTTGTTCATACGAATACCCAAGCCAAAAATAAGCCATTTCATTTCCAGGATTTAGTTCAATCACTCGATGGTATGCTTTTGCTGCATCACGCCACATGCTTTTTTGGAAATAGAACGCTGCCAGGTTGTTATACACATATGAAATATTTTCCGGATGGAGTGCTTGAGCTCCTCGTTGATACGATTGAATTACTCCCTGCACTGAATCTATCTTTTGATACGCTAAAGCAAGATTACAATAATACTGAACATTGTTGTCATCAATCGTTATCGCTTTAGTATATGCGATTACAGATGAGTCATTCCGCCCAAGTGAATAATATGCGTACCCCAATTGTGCATAGTAAATTGCATTTAGCGAATCAATAGATATTGCGTTCTTAAATTGTGTCACTGCTTTATTGAGATCTCCAAGTTTCCGGAAGCATTCACCAATTTGAAATATAATGTCCTTGTCAAGCGGTCGTATCATTGCCGCTCTTTGATAATACTCCAGTGCAGCGGCGTATTCCTTTTGGGAGTTTTTATAGTTGGCGAACGATACCAGGCTGGGGACATACTGGGGATTCAATTCTATTGATTTTTGAATGAGATTTATTCCGGAATCTGCCAACCCCAGTCTTTTGAGTGCGTCACCTTTGTAATATAAACTTAAAAAGTCATTGGGGTTTTGTCGGATCAGGAACGAGAAGATATCCACTTCTTTTTCAGGATTCTTTTTCTGGGCATTATACATTAATCCCAACTGGAATGATGCCGGAAGATACGAGCTATCTAATGCAAAACATAACTCAAATTCTTCAACCGCTTCATCTGTAAAACCTGCCTGCATCAACAAACGCCCAAATTGAAAATGATAGTATACATTGGTTGAATCTTCATGAATTGCTTTCTTAAAATACTCTTGAGCCTTCTGATAGTCATACAATGCCGCGTAACTCATTCCATAACAATAGAGAAGCTTCGAAGAAACAAATGTTGAATCATTCAGAGTTATGAGATCCAGCGCTTTTCGATACTTTCCCTCCGCATAGAATCTTGAAGCAATCTGTGCGACGCTATCTTGCGATCTTATCAAATCGTCATTTTGTTTTGCACCGCCTGCATAACAATTGCAAGTATATAGTACAATCAAAAAACAGACCAGAGTCCGCGCCTACAGTTTTAATTCCTTTTTGAGATACCTGCCGGTCCAGGATTTTGTATGCTGCGCCACGGTTTCCGGAGTTCCTTCCACAACAATATAGCCGCCGGTGTCACCGCCTTCGGGACCCATATCGATAACCCAGTCTGCCGTCTTGATCACGTCCATATTATGCTCAATCACGATGACGGTGTTTCCTTTCTCCACCAATTTCGTGAGCACACTCAGCAGCATGCGCACATCGTCAAAATGGAGTCCGGTGGTCGGTTCATCGAGAATGTAGAGTGTATTGCCGGTACCGGTCTTTGAGAGTTCCGTGGACAGTTTCACACGCTGGGCTTCTCCACCGGAGAGTGTCGTTGCCTGCTGGCCAAGCCGGATGTAGCCAAGACCGACATCGGAGAGCGTTTTGAGAATGCGCTGGATGCGCGGCATCTCGCTGAAGAATTCAACTCCTTCTTCCACGGTCATTCCCAGAACGTCGGCAATCGACTTTCCTTTGAAATGCACTTCCAGCGTTTCTCGATTATAGCGTTTTCCCTTGCAGACATCGCACAACACATACACATCCGGAAGGAAATTCATCTCGATCTTGCGCAGGCCTGCACCTTCACATTCTTCACACCGTCCACCTTTGACATTAAAGCTGAATCGCCCTGCCTTGTAGCCACGGAGTTTTGCTTCCGGTAATTCTGTGAAAAGATCCCGGATCATGGTGAACATGCCGGTGTAGGTCGCAGGATTGGAACGCGGCGTTCGTCCGATCGGTGACTGATCAATATCGATTACTTTGTCCAGATGCTCTATCCCCTTGATGGAGTCGTGCGGCAGCGGAAGAATTTTCGTCCCATAGAATTTCTTCGACAACACGGGAAAGAGCGTTTCGTTGATTAACGACGATTTTCCGGACCCGCTGACGCCCGTTACGCAGACAAAAACGCCGAGCGGAATTTTGACAGTCACATTTTTCAGGTTGTTGCCTGAGGCACCCAGGACTGTCAGGAATTTGCCGTTCCCCTTTCTTCGAGCAGCCGGTATTTCGATGGACTTTACACCGGTGAGATAATCAACTGTGGAGGAAGCTTTCTCTGCCTTTTTGCCTCCATGTAAAAACTCCGAGGGAGGCCCCGCCGCAACGACCGAACCGCCATGCTCTCCCGCTCCAGGCCCGAGATCAATCACGTAGTCGGCATGGCTGATCATTTCCTTATCATGTTCAACGACAAGTACGCTGTTCCCCAAGTCACGCAGATGCTTCAATGAATCAATCAGTTTGATATTGTCCCGCTGATGAAGCCCGATACTTGGTTCATCCAGAATATACAGAACGCCAACGAGCTGCGAACCGATTTGCGTGGCAAGACGAATACGCTGCGCTTCGCCGCCGGAAAGCGTGCGAGCCGGTCGATCAAGTGTCAGATAATCGAGCCCCACGTTCAGCAGGAAAGCGACACGCTGCCCAATCTCTTTCAGAACTTGAGATGCAATCTCCATCTGACGCGGTCCCATCATCAGGTCTTTAAAGAATGAACGGGACTCCATAAGAGATTTTTGGACAACATCTGCCATCGAATACCTCCTGCCCGATCGGACATCCTCCAGTCGAATGGCAAGATTCTCCTTTTTCAGCCTTCCTCCATGGCAGCTATCACATGGCATCGTTCGCATAAATCCTTCCGCCCATTCACGGATGCGCGGCGATGAAGTGTCCATATAGTATTTTTTCAGCATCCCGATGATGCCGCCATAGCGGTGCTTATACACAACGGTCCTGCCGCTGGTGGACGCATATTCTATTTCTATTTTTTCGGATCCGGTGCCATGCAGAAGTTCCTGCAGCGCCTGTTTTGAATATCCCTTGATGGGCGTGTCAAACGTGAGTCCGTGTCTTTTCAGCACTGAACGGACCTGACTGAAAAACCATGTGTGCCTCGGTTTTCCAAGCGGTGCAATCCCCTGCTGCTGGATGGAGAGATTGTCATCCGGGACAATGAGGGCCATATCGAATTCTCTTTTCTCGCCAAGCCCCTCACAGGCCGGACATGCACCGAAGGGCGTGTTGAAAGAAAAAGAATTCGGAGCGGGCTCCTCATAACTCGTACCGCAGGAAGGACAGGAATAAAGTTTTGAGAAAAGAATATCTTTCTTGCCATCGTGTACAATCATGACGCCGGAGCCGAAACCCAGGGCGACTTCAACGGAATCTGCCACCCTTGCACGACTTTCTTTCTTGACGACTATCCGATCGACCACAATTTCGATCGTATGAACTTTGTACCGATCGATTTTCATTTCCTTCGTGATCTCGTACACCTGGCCATCGACGCGAACACGGAGGAATCCATCCTTCAGGATCTGCTCGAACAGTTCCCGATAATGTCCCTTTCGCCCCTTCACCACCGGGGCAAGAATCAATGTCTTTGTTCCCTCCGGCAATTGAAGGATGGCGTCGATAATCTGATCAGTGCTCTGTTTCGACACGCGGGAATTGCATTCGACGCAAAACTGCGTACCGGTCCGGGCGAAGAGCAAACGCAGATAATCGTAGATCTCTGTTACGGTACCAACTGTGGAACGGGGATTGTGACTGACGGTCTTCTGTTCTATGGAAATAGACGGGCTGAGCCCTTCGATGTTATCGACATCGGGCCGCTCCATCATTCCGAGGAATTGCCGGGCGTACGCCGAAAGACTTTCGACATACCGGCGCTGCCCTTCGGCATAAATAGTATCAAAGGCAAGGCTTGATTTCCCGGAACCGGAGAGGCCGGTAATGACCACGAGCTTTCGGCGCGGCATTTCGACGTCGATGTTTTTGAGATTGTGTTCGCGCGCACCGCGAACAACAAGCCAATCCTCGTGATCTGATCTCCATAATTGATGCTGTTGTTTCTTCTTTACCACAATTATTCTATCGCCTTCCGGAAAATCCTATGTATCTGCGCTGTGAAATAGATTTTGTGCTCTGCTGCTAATGACTTAGCCGCACGTCGTCATGGTGAGCGAGTCCCGTCCCGAAGGGATCCCGTTGGGAAAGGGGCGAGTCGAACCATCACAGTAGACGAATGTCCCTCGACGCGATCACCCCTATACATCGGGGTGATCTTGCTCGGGATGACGATTGTTATTATTGCGAAAAACAAAGGCAGCTCCTTTGCATAGGCCTTGGGATGACGAGTGTCATTAGTCCGAACAGTCCAGCCAACTCTTTGAATAGCCATCAAAATGAACCTTGCGGGTGTTCATTGAAAACAAATTGCCACAGAGAGAAGTTCTCTGTGGCAATTGTGCGGTTGCCGGTATTACTTTACGCGCACGAATTCGATGCGTCTATTCTTGGCACGCCCTTCGGGGGTCTTATTGGAGTCAATCGGATCATCCGGGCCAAAACCAATGGCGTTGATTCGAGATGCATCGGTTCCTTTCGCAACGAGAAAAGCCTTCACTGCATCGGCACGGGCCTGTGAGAGCTTCACGTTCTTTGTGCGGGTACCAACATTGTCCGTATATCCCCGGATCTCAACTTCGATATTTGGATTTTCTTTCATTGTTTGATAAATGCCAAGCAGAGCATTGTAGGAGGATGGCGTAATATCAGCGCTGTTCGGGAGGAAACCCACGCCATCAAGAACCAATGACTTGCCGGTCACCACTTTCGGGATATCGTCAGAGGGATCCAACGGATTGGTCCCTTGTGCAACTTCGGCACCATCCGTCACGCCGCCCTCATCCGTATCCGCTTTAAGCGGATCGGTATGGTATTTGTGCACTTCATTGCCGTCACTGATACCGTCGCCATCCGTGTCCACTTTCAACGGATCGGTGTGGTAGATCTTCACTTCTTCATAATCTGTAAGTCCGTCTCCGTCCGTATCCACTTTGTTCGGATCGGTATGATAGATCGTAATCTCTTCGCCATCGGATAGTCCATCTCCGTCCGTGTCCACTTTTTTTAACGGATCCGAATGGAATCGCAGTACCTCGTCGCCGTCCGATAGTCCATCTCCATCAGTGTCCGGGTTCAGTGGATCGGTATGGTATTTGTGCACTTCATCTCCATCGGACAGACCGTCACCATCTGTGTCCCATTTGAGCGGATCGGTGTGATAGATGTACACTTCTTCTCCATCAGAAAGTCCGTCGCCATCGGTATCCCATTTCAGCGGATCGGTGCCCCAACGGAGTTCATCCGAATCCGAGAGGCTGTCTTTGTCCGTGTCCGACGACAACGGATTCGTATGGTATTTGAATACTTCCACGGAATCACTGAGGCAATCGCCGTCCGTATCATATTTCAGTGGGTTGGTGTGAAGATTGAGCACTTCATCACCATCGGTGAGTCCATCGCCATCGGTGTCGGGATTAAGCGGATTGGTGTGGTACACGAGAAACTCCGCACCGTCACTCAGTCCATCGCCGTCTGTGTCGGCCATATCCGGATCCGTACCGATTTGCCGTTCGATTTTGTTTGAGAGTCCGTCATTGTCGTTGTCGGCGTCGCCGCTCTCACCGGCAAAAACGAGGCCGAGCAGCGCTCCGTAAAAGACATCCTGTTTTCTGGGAGACGGCATCCCGTCCACGTTGTCATTGTACGTCAGAATGAGTCCGCCGCTTGCGTCAAGCCGCAATCGATCGGAGAGCTTATATTGCACACCGGCTCCGGCAGTGCCATATGCTTCCATGTGTCCAAGAGGCATCTTCGCATTATCAACCGTGAACGCCATCCGATTATATAAACCGGTACCGGCATAACCATAGACATCAAAATGGGAAAACTGGAACGGAGAAAGAGTGAGACGCGAATCGAATGTTGCCAACTCACTCGTGTAGGCATTCGATGAACCTTTAAGTTTCGTGTAGCCGATTCCGATCTGGCCACCAAGCGATGAACTGATATCAAAACCGACGTACCCACGCCCCTGAGGCACCCATTGATCTTTGGGAGAATTGTCACCTCGAAGCAAACCACCACCGGCTCCAACATACCATCCGGTGTTCTTCATTTGTCCTGGCGCCGAAAAAGCACACAAGATGAGCAACACAGCCACATTGCAGATAGACCGACGATTCATCAGAAAACCTCCGAATGTCTTTCGAATTCACCGAAATTAGAGTACATTGTCTCTGTTCTTCCCGACGAAGAAAAGAGTATAATATCGAAATATAAGCGATTTTTTTAAGATTAGCATGATTCCGTTCGAAAAAAGATATCAGTCTCTTATTCCGAATTCGGCAAATCGCCCGCTTTCTCAGGGGGAATGCCAAACTCCGGATGGGAAACGATGCACACTCTGCCATGCTGGTCGTCTAGATTATCAGGAAGAGCTTGCGTTCAAAAAACAGGCAATATTGGCCTGGTGGAACGAACTCGGCCTCTCCCAGCCTCTGGATAGCATCGTTCCATCGCCATTCGGACGATATTTCAGAACGGTGACCAAGAGAAAAGCCTTTCACTCGGGAAGGTCAACACAACTTGGATTGATCGGCGTCGACGCCGTTAAGAAGAGCGCGTATCCTATCTCGGTCTCGCGATGTGCTGTAGAGCCACAGAATCACGCGGTTGTCTATCGTACAGTGCAGGAGTTTCTCACGCGGCGCGAGGAACAGGAATTCGCGGAATCGCTTTCGTACGTCATAGTCCGTGGAGATACGAACGAAGTCGCGGTGATCTTCAATGTGACAGATTTTCCCCGATCTCTGCAGCACCCCATCAATGCGCTCTCTCGCTTGTTGACACAGCGTGAACCGTCCGTAAAAAGCGTTTTCGTCTATTCCGGTGATGAACGATCGGACTATTATCTGGGCCGGCCAGCGACAGGAACGGAGAAGGCCAGCAAAATTGCCCTGCGGAAAATATTCGGATTCTCCGGTCTGTATCACACCGTCAACGGCAAAAGGCTTTTTTATTCTCCGCTCTCTTTTTCGCAAACGAATCATTCCATTCTGAATGACTTCGTCTGTACTGTGGAAGGGATGCTGCAATTGGATCGTGAAGACCATCTTCTGGATCTGTACTGCGGCTATGGCCTTTTCTCCCTGACATTAGCCGACAGGATTCATTCGGCGATGGGCGTCGATATTGCGATGGAGTCGATTCACGAGGCCGAGTCGAATGCACAGCGTCTGAAGATTATGCACACACGTTTTGTAAAAAATGATATTACTGCGGAAGCGATCGAGCGTCTCTTGCGGCGCGGTGGCGCCCCGCGCGGCCATCACCTCAAGATCATTCTCGATCCGCCCCGAAACGGCACACGTCCGGGAGTCATCGAAGCTATTGCAACCTCTAGTGCCCAACGGATTGTGCACATATTCTGCAATACGGAAATCGTTAAACAAGAACTCGATATCTGGAGTGCCCAGGGATATCGCGTCGACAGAGCTGTAACGGTCGACATGTTTCCCGGGACCAATGAAATCGAAACGGTGGTAGCACTGACGAGAACAAAGGCATAAGCGGCCGGAATCATTGATATACTGCTTCAGATGCGGATTGTGTGCCTCCTCTTGATTGCCCGCCCCTCTTTTCAGGCCATTGTAAACGAAACTATTTCCATACGGCCTGACGTTGTATATTTACTGAGCCCTGTCTGATCCGGCAGATGTTTTTCCGGCATTCTTAGATTCAGTATTTCACTGTGAGTAAAGTATGACCACCGAACAAACACAGCGCACATATCTTTCCGACATCGCCACCGGCGATTCCGCAGTCATTACCAGAGTCGCAGGACATGGGGCATTCCGCAAACGAATCACAGAGATGGGTTTCGTGCGCGGAAAGTCGGTCACGGTCGTGAAGAACGCACCGCTGCAGGATCCGATCGAATACGAAATCATGGGATACCACGTCTCCCTCCGCAGAAGCGAGGCGAGAAGAATTGAAGTCCTCACCGACGGTTCCGGAGATTCTGTTGCCGCTCGCCCATTCAAAGGGACAATGGCAGGCGATCTGCGTACCAACGACTCCAATGGCAAGGGCCGCACCATCAATGTGGCGTTGGTCGGGAATCCCAACAGCGGGAAGACGACACTTTTCAATCTCGCTTCGGGATCCCATGAGCGGGTCGGGAACTACGGCGGCGTGACCGTGGACGCCAAAGAAGCAACGCTTTACCATAATGGTTACGTACTGAATGTCGTCGATCTTCCGGGCACATATTCCATTACCGAATTCACACCCGAGGAACTGTTCGTTCGCACGCACATCCTGGAGAGCATGCCGGATGTGGTCATTAATGTCATCGACGGTTCCAATCTCGAACGGAACCTCTTTCTGACGACGCAATTGATCGACATGAACATCAAGGTCGTCATTGCGCTCAACATGTACGACGAACTGGAGAAGAAAAGCGCGTCGTTCGACTATCACAGCCTCGGTGCAATGATCGGTATTCCGATCGTGCCGACTATTGCCGTACGGAATTTCGGCATCAGCGCATTGATACAAAAAGTGATCGACGTATTTGAGGAGCATGATCCGCTCGTCCGCCATATTCACATTAATTACGGTTCCTCCATCGAAGCCGCCATCGCAGAAATCCAGGCGGTCCTGAAGGCGAACACCGATATTGCCATTGCATTCTCTACGCGCTATCTCGCCATCAAGCTGCTGGAGAATGACAAAACCACCCGCGCCCAACTCTCCGGCTATTCAAACTACACACAGGTTTGCACCGTCAGTGAAAAGACGGTCGCATCACTCGAAAAAGAATTCGGCGAGAAATCAGAGACCGTCATCGCAGATGCGAAATATGGATTTATTGCAGGCGCGCTGAGCGAGACCTATGTGGAGAAAAAAGAGGACCGCCGGAACCTCAGTGTTGCCATCGACAAAGTTCTAACAGACAAACTGTTCGGTTTTCCAGTCTTCCTCCTTTTCCTTTGGGTGATGTTCCAGGCCACGTTCTCGCTGGGAGAGTATCCGATGGAATGGATTGACGCCGGTGTCGGGCTGATCGGCGATTTCCTCCGGCATTCGATGCCGGACGGGGCACTCCGCGATCTTCTGGCGGACGGCATCATTGGCGGCGTCGGCGGAGTGATTGTGTTTCTGCCGAATATATTGATCCTCTTCTTCTTCATCTCTTTGATGGAAGATACCGGCTATATGGCCCGGGTGTCGTTCATCATGGACAAACTCATGCACAAGATCGGACTGCACGGAAAATCTTTCATCCCGTTGCTCATGGGTTTCGGATGCAACGTGCCGGCAGTCATGGCGACACGCACCATCGAGAGCAGAAAAGACAGAGTTCTCACCATGCTCATCACGCCGTTCATGTCGTGCAGCGCCCGTTTGCCGGTGTATGTACTTCTCATTTCGGCATTCTTTCCGCATCACAGGGGCCTGGTCTTGTTCTCGATCTATATGCTCGGAATTCTGCTCGCAATAATTTCCGCATTGCTGCTGAAGAAATTGTTCTTTGCAAAACAGGAAATGCCGTTCGTGATGGAGCTTCCCCCCTATCGAGTTCCGACACTGCGGAATGCGGTGCTTCACATGTGGCACAAGGCGGTGCAGTATCTGCAAAAAATGGGAGGAGTAATTCTGCTTGCGTCGATTCTCATCTGGGCGCTCAGCTATTATCCCCATACGGCGCCGGGCGCATCTCCATACCCGATGATGATCGAAAGAGTTCACGCGAACAACAGCCTCACAACCGAAACACGGCAGAAGCAGGTTGACTCGCTTGAACGGCTGCGCCTCTCCGAGCACAGCGAGAAATCTTTCATGGGGCAGCTGGGACATATCATTGAGCCGGTTATCCGTCCGTTGGGCTTCGATTGGAAAATCGGCGTCAGCATCATCGCCGGACTTGCGGCCAAAGAGGTCGTAGTGAGTTCGATGGGCATTCTGTACCAGGCGAATGTTGATGCCGACGGAAGCACCGGAGATCTCAGTGTGCGCTTGCGATCGCAGGAATATGCATCAGGCCCGCATCGCGGGGAAAAGGTCTACACGCCTTTGACCGCATATTGCCTGATGGTCTTTATCCTGATCTATTTTCCCTGTGTCGCGGTCATCACGGCAATCAAAAAAGAATCACATGCAAAGTGGGCAATATTTACAGTGGTCTATACAACATCGATTGCGTGGCTGGTGACGTTTCTTGTTCATCAGTTTGGAAGTCTGCTACTGTAGAAATATCGGCAAAAAAAATCCACAGGATATCGCTTCTGATTACGGGCAGAAAAGAGTCCTAAAAGATCTTGATGTGCAAAAGGAGTTGATGCAATGTTTCAGGATGTAGCGGCACTAACAATTGTCTGTGGTGCGGTGGTCCTTACTATCGCAGCATGGCGAAGACGAAATGCCAGAAAGTCTGCGAAGAACTGCAGCGGTTGCGACGGTTGCCCGATTACTTCGGACTGTCATGATGTTGCGGCAGGACAAAAGAATATCCCGTCTGAAGCGAAGTTGTAGCGAGCAGCGTTTTGTTCCGGAATGCAATCCTCTTTTCTTCAATCCATGCAGGAAGTTCAAATCCTTCAATCAGCCGCAATACCCCTTCTGCTTTTTGTTCAATCTCTGTAGATGGAATCACCTTCAACGTTTCACAATACAAACTGAACGCACAGACATTTCTCATCCAGGCCAGGTCATCATTTTCCTGCAGTGACCGGATATCGGCTTCCGCAACCAGAAGATCCGCCGCCAGCGTATAGAGGCGAGCGTCGTCCGAAGCAGGAACTCGAATAATGTCGATCATGTCTTTGTCATTCAACCCGACAAAGGCCGTCCAATCGATTCCGACAAGATTTTTCCCTCCCAGACGTATCTCATCGAGCGCCTTTGGATAGTCATAGAGATTCTTGTGAAACACCACCCGCGCGAGCACCTGTGCAAGCTGCTCGATCATGCGCATAATATAATCCCTGGTATACACCGATACCTCTCAGTGATGGGAGTTTCTACTTCTTCCAGAGTCCGGGAATCGCGTCCCGGTGCACCATGTATGCCAGTACCTTGAGTTTCATGTACGATTCATCGATAAACAGATATCCGGGATGCTCTGATTGATACGCTGTCCGCCACGAATCCTTCACCAGAAACCAATCGGCGCCGTTGACCCGTGTGTACCCGATCGCCTGCATCAAATGATCATCTACCGTGGCACCGGTGGAAAAACGAAATTCCCGCGCTTCCTGCGTGATCGCATTCATGGGAATGTCGTACTGAGGAACAATCACAGTCCCCGAACCCAGCCGGTATCCCGGCTCACTGATATCCGCGTCGAATGCGAATGAGTAACCCGCAGCCAGACCGTCTTTCATGGATTGATACCAGACGTCAAGCGGCACATTATAGAAACTGCTGTCATTCATCCAGTTATCCGGAACCTTGAGCACAGCATTTGCATAAAACGGAGCGTACTGAAACGACATCACCCTCACGTAATTATCCCAGGGCAGCCGGACAATTTCTTTTGCGAATGACACCGGCGAATATTTCTTCCCGCGATAGACGAATTCTGCAGGCGGTGCGCCGAGGTGCTTATCGAGAATCTGCCGCGTCTGCACAAGAGCATCTTCTTCGTTCCATTGCGCCGCTGCTTTCAGCCGGTGCGTGAGTGAATCGAGTTCGGCATACAGGGCGGTATGGTTTCTTGTATCCCATTCACATGTTGAACCGCGATATGCGCTCATCGGTACCAGACCGTACTTTTGTACGGTTTCCAGAACTCCGAAAAACAAATCACCCGGCGCAAAACGTGATTTCCCGTGCGTCTCTACAAATTGTTTCATCTTTTCCAGAAATATTGAATAGACCGGATACATCACCGCAAGACGCACCGAATCGAGGCCGAGACGCATCATTTCCGATTCGATAAAAGAAATAGATGCAAAACTCCAGCAGGAAGACGTCGTGTCCTGATTAATGGGAGACAAATGCCGTACCGCTGCAAACTGCCCGATGCTGCTTGGATGACCGCGTTGATCGATCTCTTTTTTCAATGCATCGGTGAGAGGCTGTGCCGGCAGCACCATCGCACAAAATATCAAAACGACACAGGCTGTACATCGTGTAATCTTCATTGACGCTGTTCCTCTCGAATATTCGTGTTCAGATTACTTCACCGATGATCATCGGCTCTTCGCCGGTTGCACGGAGTGCGCGGCATGCGGCGCTGCATGATTCCGGCGCAACGATCATGATCAAGCCGATGCCAAGATTGAATGTCCGGCGCATGTCCGCCTCGGGAACTTTTCCTGTCTGCTGTATCAACGTAAACAGCGGTGGACGGTCCCACATATCCCAGGCGATGTCGACCCTGAGTCCTTTTGGTAGTACGCGCATGGTATTTCCGACAATGCCGCCGCCGGTGATGTGTGACATTCCTTTGACAATCGCCATCGATGTGAGCCGCGTGATCGGTTTCAGATACGATCGATGGACTGCGAGAAGTGCGTCCCCAAGAGACGATTGAAGCACGGGAATGCGCTTCTTAAGCGGGAATTTTTTCAGGAGAACATGACGCGCCAGCGAATAGCCGTTGGTGTGCAATCCTGTGGACGGAAGGCCGATCAGCACATCTCCGCTCACAATTCTTTTCCCGTCGACAATTTTCTTTTTCTCCACCACACCGACGATCGTCCCCGCCAGATCAAATTCCCCTTTCGCATAGAGGCCGGGCATTTCCGCTGTTTCACCGCCGATGATGGAACAGCGATTCTCCTTGCACGCCTTTGCAAATCCGCCAATCACAGCTGCGGCGACGGAGGGTGATAATTTTCCGGTGGCAAAATAGTCGAGAAAATAGAGAGGCACAGCACCGCAAACGCCGATGTCATTCACGCAATGATTGACGAGATCCTGTCCGACGGTGTCGTAGCGCTTCATGGCGAAGGCAATTTTCAACTTGGTACCTACGCCGTCCACACTGGACACGAGCACCGGATCCTTCATGCCCGAAAATGACGCACGGTAAAAGGCTCCGAAGGCACCAATATCGGTCAGCACATTTTTAGTGAATGTGCCCCGGACAGTCGATTTGATTCTGCGAACGACATCTTCACCGGCATCGATGTCGACCCCGGCTTTTCTATATGTTTGCGACACCGTTTTCTCCCTCGGGCTATGAGTGTTTCAGAGATAAAAATTATTCAAGCTGCCGACATCCGTCATTTATTTGCAAATCGAAGACAACGTCTTTGAATCGTCCATGGGATGACGAATGTCAAAAGACTCGATATCTAGCAGTCTTACTATTAGAACAAATGTAGAGAAAAATGAACCACGATGCAACGCACGGCTTTGTTCTCAGGGAAAATCTTCCTATTTTCCTCCATGATTTCTTTGCATCGACAACCTCTATTACCGTTGGGCTCCGCAGCGTGTCTTTTCCTGCTCGCGGCTCTGTGGCTCGCCATCGCGGGATGCGCGGGCATGCGGCCTCCGGAAGGCGGACCGGTAGATACGACACCTCCCGAGATCATCTCGTTCTATCCAGCTCCGAATACCGTCAACTATGCCGATAATAAGATCGACCTCGAATTTGGGAAATATGTGGAACGTCGATCCGTGGAAGAGTCCATCTTCATTTCTCCCAACATCAGTGATCTCGAATTCAACTGGAGCGGGACCGAAGCGGAAATTACATTCCGGGAACCGCTCAAAACGAATACGACATACGTTGTCACGGTGGGGACCGATGTCATCGACATAAACAATCGAAATCGCATGGCGCACGCGTTCTCCCTTGCCTTCTCGACCGGCAGCCAGATCGATTATGCCAGCATCCGTGGAACAGTCTCCGACAGCAAACCGGCAGGCGTTATGGTCTTTGCGTACCGTCTCGACGGCATCAGCGCAGACACGCTCAATCCGATGAAGCAGAAACCAGATTTCATCACACAGACCGGGACAACCGGGGACTACACGTTGCCGCATCTTGCGTTCGGTTCGTACAGAGTGATGGCGGTGCGGGATGAATTCAGAAATCTTGTCTATGACCCGGAGACTGATGCCTATGCCATGGCGGCGGGCGACGTCACGCTAACGGTACAGGACACCATGCGCAGTCATGTTGATTTTCTCCTCTCCAAAGAGGATACCACCGCTCCCCGTCTGCTGACCGCGGCGGCAAAGGATGCGGAGCATGTACTGCTGACATTCAGCAAACCCCTTGATTCCGCCTCCATCAGTAGCTCGGCATTCATTATTGCCGACACGAATGGGCATGCCGGTGTTCCGGTGCTGACACACTTTGCGGATGCTCAGACAAGAACGACTGTCACACTGGTCACACGACGGCAGCAAAAGGATTCACTCTACCGGATTTTTGTCGCGGATATTCAGGACGAACATCACCACTTAATTAATCCATTGGCGTCTTCAAAAATATTCACCGGCTCAGGCCTTCCGGACACGATTCCGCCGCGATGCGTTGAACTATCGCTGCGCGACTCCGGCTCCTTCGTCGATTTGCGGGAACCTGTCATTTTCGGATTTAATGATGCGCTTGACACGCTCACTGCGAGCCGTTCGATTCGGCTTGCGGATATCGACAGCAATACCGTCGCATTTTCCATCCGATGGGATGACCCGGCGCGTTTCCGTGTTGTTCCCTCAGTGCCGTTTCGGCCAGCGACACGATACCTCTTGCGGCTTGCAGTGGATTCTCTTCGTGATCTTGACGGAAATCGATATCGTGACAGCGTGCGTGTCTTCAGATTTCAATCAATCGATCCGGAGTTATTTGGCAGCCTCCAAGCATCACTCTCCGATGAACAGAATAATGTGCCGGATGAGTATGTTGTTGTCGCGCGTCATGTTACAGGCAACAACAAAGAGATATCCACCCACGTGAAGCGCGACAAGCCATTCACACTGCATCCCCTTGCCGAGGGACAGTACACGCTCCGCGCTTTTTATGACGCAAAGGGAAATGGAAACTATTTTTCCGGGAAGGCATTTCCGTACGAACCTGCAGCCCGCTTCTCGCCATTTTCCGATACGGTGAAAATACGTGCACGCTGGCCGGTCGAGGGGCTCAAACTGAAGTTAATGAAATGATTTTCGCAGAGACTAAGAACCTTGCCACTAAGGCACCAAGACTCGAAGACTTATTGAGAAAGCTTCAGGCGGTCAGGTCATTAATGGAAAAGAGTGCTTTTCTTAGTGACTTCGTGGCAAGAAAGAGTGGCGAGTTGCGTACCATGAACTAATGAAGCAGGGGATTTGCAGTTGTATCCGCCGGAATCGGCTTCGGCGGTTTGGGCGGGGGATTTTTGATGACCTGATCAGGAACAATCCACGCTCCCTTTTGTCCTTTTGCCTCGATAGAATCCTTCATTATTGACGCATCTCCCCGCGTCAGGTAATCACCAATCCGGACTTTGTAGGTTGGGGCATCATAGACAGTATAAATCCACTCATCAGGAAACGCCTGTTCCAGCGACGTACGCACCAATGACGCTTCATCATACTCATTGGTCGAGAGCACCTGCACTCGAAAACCCTGGACGGTCTCCGGTGCTGCCAGCGCCGGCTGTACCGCGGTACCTCGGATTGGATCCGGTTCATACTGGGAGGGTTTGAAAGACCGCTCGAACGCATTCATGCTCTGACGGAGAACCGTCGCAGATGAATCGGCAGATAATGGCAACGATCCTCCGCTTGGCGCTGACCCGCCGATCAGCAACATACCGGTCGGCAATACAAGCCAGGCAATTTTTCGTAGAGCGATCACTCCTTCACCTCGGCAACCCAGGATTCAGGATACTCTTTCGGAAAATCTTTTTTCAATTGCGCCTGAAATGCATTCGCCTCTTCTTTTGTCGAAAAGCTTCCAACCAGCACCCGGTACAGTTTTACCGATGCGTCATAAAATTGATCGATGCGTTTGTCCGAGCGTTTCTTGAATATCTCGGCAATCCGGTTGGCATTTGCCTCCTGCTGAAAGGCTCCGATTTGGAGAGCGAAAAACTTCTTTTTTCCCTGGACGGGGGCTTTGGATTCTGTTGGAACTACAACGGGAGCAGCTTGCACCTTCGCGCTGTCTGGTTTCTGGGATACCACCTGCACTTCAATCGTGTCGCTTTGAGTGACAAATCCCTGCTCTTTACGTTCCACAAGAGTTGCGGTGGGCTTCGGGACCGGTTCGACCGCTTTGACCGGCGGTGCGATTCTTGTGGTATCCACCGCCGGCTGAGCAGACTCCTTCGTCGATTCCGGCGGCAGACAACCGATAAGGACAAGCAAAAAAAAGACAACAAGAAAGAGCAGCAGATTTCTCATCAATAGCCTCCTGCTACAGCATCCCTCGAGATCCCTTTGGGACTGTGATCTCTGTGGCAGATCTTTTCCCACGAATAACACAGATAACACGAATGAAGACATCTCTTTGCTGCTGAGTAACTGATGTTACGCAAAACGGAGTTTATTACTCTGAAGCTGTACGAAAAGTCATTTTTGTCATTTCGAAGGAGCAAAGCGACTGAGAAATCTGAACAAAAAGAAAGATTTCTCCCTGC